>Ga0306920_100000011_pt1 | contig 375191 bp, 322 predicted proteins | sample flu12Cox44000170_FD_204666 | JGI IMG/M metagenome (GOLD analysis project Ga0306920, IMG submission 204666) | Lab enrichment of tropical soil microbial communities from Luquillo Experimental Forest, Puerto Rico - flux4day.12C.oxic.44.000.170 (v2)... | ecosystem: Environmental > Terrestrial >... | reverse complement strand
GTCGGGCACGCTCAATCTCGCGGGCAACGACGCGCCGGTTGCCGGCGAGAGCAACACCTGGTCGGTGGCGAGCAATCCGGCGCACGGCACGATCACGCCTGCCGTCGATTTCACCACCAGCGGCAACTTCGCCTACACGCCCAACGCGGGCTACGTCGGCGCCGACACCTTCGCCTACACGATCACCGACGGCTCGGGCCATTCGTCGACCGCCACCGTCACGATCAATGTCGCCGCCATCGACCCGGTCGCGACGGCCGACACCTTCTCCGCGACCGAGAACGGCACGACCGGTACGCTGAACCTCGCCGCCAACGACACGCCGGTCGCCGGTGAAACCAACACCTGGTCGCTGCCGTCGACGACGACGGCCCACGGCACGATCACGCCGGCCGCGGACTTCGCGTCCACCGGCAACTTCACCTACACGCCCAACGCCGGCTTCAGCGGCACGGATTCGTTCAACTACACGATCACCGATGCCTCCGGTCATGCCTCGACCGCGACGGTGACGATCAACGTCGCCGCCATCGACCCGGTCGCGACGGCCGACACCTTCTCCGCGACCGAGAACGGCGCGACCGGCACGCTGAACCTCGCGTCCAACGACACCCCGGTCGCCGGCGAGGTCAGCACCTGGTCGATCGCGTCCACGACGACCACCGGCGGTGGCACGATCACGCCCGCTTCCGACTTCGCCACCAGCGGCAAGTTCACCTACACGCCGAGCTCCGGCTTCAGCGGCGCCGACACCTTCACGTACACGCTCACGGACGGCTCGGGCCACTCGTCGACCGCGACGGTGACGATCAACGTCGCCACCATCAACCCGGTGGCGACGAACGACACGTTCAGCGCGACGGAGAACGCGACCACGGGCACGCTGAATCTGGCCAGCAACGACACCTCGGTCGCCGGCGAGACCAACACCTGGTCGGTCACCTCGACCACCACGGCGCACGGCAGCATCACGCTGGCCGCGGACTTCGCCACCAGCGGCAAGTTCATCTACACGCCGAACTCCGGCTTCAACGGCGCCGACACCTTCACGTACACGATCACCGACGGCTCGGGCCATGCGTCGACCGCCACGGTGACCATCAACGTTGCGGCGATCAACCCGGTCGCCGTCGCAGACACGTTCGCCGCGACGGAGAACAGCACGACCGGCACGTTCGACCTCGCGTCCAACGACACCGCCGTCGCCGGCGAGACCAATACCTGGTCGGTCGCGTCCACGGCGACCGCCGGCGGTGGCACCATCACGCCGGCCGCCGACTTCGCCACCAGCGGCAAGTTCACCTACACGCCCGCCGTCGGCTTCAGCGGCGCAGACACGTTCAGCTACACGATCACCGATTCGTCGGGTCACTCGTCGACCACGACGGTGACGATCAATGTCGCTGCCATCGACCCGGTGGCCACGAACGATGCGTTCTCCGCGACCGAGAACGGCACGACCGGCACGCTGAACCTCGCGTCCAACGACACCGCCGTCGCCGGCGAGACCAACACCTGGTCGGTCGCGTCGACGGTCACGGCGCACGGCAACATCACGCTGGCGGCGGATTTCGCGTCCACCGGCAACTTCACCTACACGCCCAATGCCGGTTTCAACGGCGCCGACACGTTCAGCTACACGATCACCGACGGCTCGGGCCACGCGTCGACCGCGACCGTCACGATCAGCGTCGCCGCCATCGACCCGCTCGCGGCGGCCGACACCTTCTCGGCGACCGAGAACGGCACGACCGGCACGCTGAACCTCGCCGCCAACGACACCCCAGTCGCCGGCGAAACGAACATCTGGTCGGTCGCGTCGACGATCACTGCCCACGGCACGATCACGCCCGCCGCCGACTTCGCCACCAGCGGCGAGTTCACCTACACGCCGAACTCCGGTTTCAGCGGCACGGACACGTTCAACTACACGATCACCGACGGCTCCGGTCATACCTCGACCGCGACCGTCACGATCAACGTCGCCTCGATCGATCCGACCGCAACGGCGGACACGTTCGCCGCGACGGAAAACGCCACGACCGGCACGCTGAGCGTCGCCACCAATGACGACCCGGTCGTCGGCGAGACCAACACCTGGTCGCTGCCGTCCACCGCCACCGCCCACGGCACGATCACGCCGGCGGCGGACTTCGCGTCCACCGGCAACTTCACGTACACGCCCAACGCCGGCTTCAGCGGCGTCGACACGTTCACGTACACGATCACCGACAGCTCGGGCCATTCGTCCAGCGCGAGCGTCACGTTGAACGTGGCGCCGATCGCGCCGGTGGCCACGGACGACGCGTTCTCGGCCACGGAGAACGCCACGACGGGCACCTTCAGCGTCCAGTCCAACGACACGCCGGCCGCGGGCGAGACCAACACCTGGTCGATCGTCAGCGGCCCGACGCACGGCACGGTCACCCCGGCCGCGGACTTCGCCGCCACCGGCAACTTCACGTACGCGCCCGCCTCGGGCTTCAGCGGCGTCGACACCTTCACCTACAAGATCAGCGACACCAACGGGCAGGCCTCCACGGCGACGGTCACGATCACGGTCGCGCCGATCGATCCGGCCGCCGCCGCGGACACGTTCTCCGCGACGGAGAACGCGACCACCGGCACGCTGAATCTCGCCAGCAACGACACCTCGGTCGCCGGCGAGACCAACACCTGGTCGGTCGCATCGACCACCACGGCGCACGGCAGCATCACGCTGGCCAGCGACTTCGCCACCAGCGGCAAGTTCACCTACACGCCCGCCGTCGGCTTCAGCGGCGCCGACACCTTCACGTACACGATCACCGACGGCTCGGGCCACTCGTCCACCGCGACGGTGACCATCAACGTCGCCGCCATCAATCCGATAGCCTCCGCCGACACGTTCTCTGCGACTGAAAACGCAACCACTGGCACGCTGAATCTGGCGTCCAACGACACCGCCGTCGCTGGCGAAACGAACACCTGGTCGGTCGCATCGACGACCACGGCGCACGGCACGATCACGCCTGCCGCCGACTTCGCCACCAGCGGCAACTTCACCTACACGCCCACCGCGGGCTACGTCGGCGCCGACACCTTCACCTACACGATCACCGACGGCTCGGGCCATTCGTCGACCGCCACCGTCACGATCAACGTCGCCGCCATCGACCCGGTCGCGACGGCCGACACCTTCTCCGCGACCGAGAACGGCACGACCGGCATGCTGAACCTCGCCAGCAACGACACCCCCGTCGCCGGCGAGACCAACATCTGGTCGGTCGCGTCCACCACGACGGCCGGTGGCGGCAGCATCACGCCCGCCGCCGACTTCGCCACCAGCGGCAAGTTCACCTACACGCCGAGTTCGGGCTTCAGCGGCACCGACACCTTCGCGTACACGATCACCGACGCCTCGGGTCATTCGTCGACCGCCACGGTCACGATCAACGTCGCGGCGATCAACCCCGTGACGGCAAACGACTCGTTCAGCGCCACCGAGAACTCGACCACCGGCACGCTGAATCTCGCGTCGAACGACTCGCCCGTTGCGGGCGAGACCAATACTTGGTCCGTCGCATCGACCACCACGGCGCACGGCAGCATCACGCCGGCTGCGGATTTCGCGTCCACCGGCAACTTCACCTACACGCCCAACGCCGGCTTCAGCGGCGTGGATTCGTTCACCTATACGATCACCGACGGCTCGGGTCACGCCTCGACCGCGACGGTGACCATCAACGTCGCCGCCATCAACCCGGTGGCGACGAACGACACGTTCTCCGCGACGGAGAACGGCACGACCGGCACGCTCAACCTCGCGTCCAACGACACCGCCGTCGCTGGCGAGACCAACAGCTGGTCGCTCTCCTCCACGACGACCACCGGCGGCGGCACCATCACGCCCGCTTCCGACTTCGCCACCAGCGGCAAGTTCACCTACACACCGAGCTCCGGCTTCAGCGGTACCGACACCTTCACCTATACGCTCACCGACGGCTCGGGCCATTCGTCCACCGCGACGGTGACCATCAACGTCGCCGCCATCAACCCGGCAGCGACGAACGATACGTTCTCCGCGACCGAGAACAGTTCGACCGGCACGCTGAACCTCGCCTCCAACGACACGCCGGTCGCCGGCGAGGCCAGCACCTGGTCGGTCGCGTCCACGACGACCACTGGCGGCGGCACCATCACCCCGGCCAGCGATTTCGTCACCAGCGGCAAGTTCGCCTACACACCGAGCTCGGGCTTCAGCGGCACCGACACTTTCACCTACACGCTCACCGACGCTTCTGGCCACTCGTCGACCGCTGCCGTCACGATCAACGTTGCGGCCATCAACCCCACGGCGGCAAGCGACTCGTTCAGCGCCACCGAGAATTCGACCACCGGCACGCTCAACCTCGCATCCAACGACACCGCGGTTGCAGGCGAGACCAACACCTGGTCGATCGCCTCGACGGCCACGGCGCACGGCACCATCACGCCCGCGGCCGACTTCGCGTCCACCGGCAACTTCACCTACACGCCGGACTCCGGTTTCAACGGCACGGACACGTTCAACTACACGATCACCGACGGCTCCGGTCACACCTCGACCGCCACCGTCACGATCAACGTCGCCGCCATCAACCCGGTGGCGACGAACGACACGTTCTCCGCGACCGAGAACAGCACGACCGGCACGCTGAACCTCGCGTCCAACGACACCGCCGTCGCCGGCGAGACCAACACCTGGTCGGTTGCCTCGACCACCACGGCGCACGGCACGATCACGCCCGCCGCCGACTTCGCCACCAGCGGCAAGTTCACCTACACGCCGACCTCCGGTTTCAACGGCACGGACACGTTCAACTACACGATCACCGACGCCTCGGGTCATTCCTCGACCGCCACTGTCACGATCAACGTCGCGGCGATCAACCCTGCCGCCGTCGCAGACGCGTTCTCCGCCACCGAGAACGCGACGACCGGCACGCTGAACCTCGCATCGAACGACTCGCCGGTTGTGGGCGAAGCCAACACCTGGTCAGTCTCGTCCACGACGACCAGCGGCGGCGGCACCATCACCCCGGCCAGCGATTTCGCCACCAGCGGCAAGTTCACGTACACGCCGAGCTCCGGCTTCAGCGGCGCCGATACCTTCACCTACACGATTACCGACGGTTCGGGCCACTCGTCCACCGCGACGGTGACCATCAACGTCGCCGCCATCAACCCGGCAGCGACGAACGACACGTTCTCCGCGACTGAAAACGCGACCACCGGCACGCTCAACCTCGCCGCCAACGACACGCCGGTCGCCGGCGAAACGAACACCTGGTCTGTCGCCACGACGGCAACCGCGCACGGCACCATCATTCCGGCCGCCGACTTCGCCACCAGTGGCAAGTTCACTTACACGCCCAACGCCGGCTTCAGCGGCACCGACACGTTCAACTACACGATCACCGACGGGTCGGGCCACTCCTCGACCGCGACCGTCACGATCAACGTCGCCGCGATCAACCCGGTGGCGACGAACGACTCGTTCTCTGCCACCGAGAACGCAACCACCGGCACGCTCAACCTCGCATCCAACGACACCGCCGTCGCGGGCGAGACCAACACCTGGTCGGTCGCCTCGACCACCACGGCGCACGGCAGCATCACGCCCGCTGCCGACTTCGCCACCAGCGGCAAGTTCACGTACACGCCCAACGCCGGCTTCAGCGGGACGGACTCGTTCACGTACACGATCACGGATGGATCGGGCCACTCGTCGACCGCGACGGTGACCATCAGCGTCACCGCCATCAACCCGATAGCCTCCGCCGACACGTTCTCTGCGACCGAAAACGCAAGCACTGGCACGCTGAATCTGGCATCCAACGACACCGCCGTCGCAGGCGAGACCAACACCTGGTCGGTCGCCTCCACCACCACGGCGCACGGCACCATCACGCCGGCTGCCGACTTCGCCACCAGCGGCAAGTTCATCTACACGCCAAACACGGGCTTCAGCGGCGCCGACACCTTCACGTACACACTGACCGACGGTTCGGGCCATTCGTCGACCGCCACCGTCACGATCAACGTCGCCGCAGTCAACCCGACTGCCAGCGCCGACACGTTCAGCGCCACCGAGAATGCCACCACCGGCACGCTGAATCTGGCGTCCAACGACACCACCGTCGCTGGCGAGACGAACACCTGGTCGGTCGCATCGACGACCACGGCGCACGGCAGCATCACGCCCGCCGCCGACTTCGCCGCCAGCGGCAAATTCACCTACACGCCGACCGCGGGCTTCAGCGGAAGCGACACCTTCACATATACCCTGACCGACGGTTCGGGCCATTCGTCCGCCGCGACAGTGACCATCAACGTCGCAGCCATCAACCCGGTGGCGACGAACGACTCGTTCTCCGCGACCGAGAACAGCACGACCGGTACGCTCAACCTCGCCGCCAACGACGCCGCGGTTGCAGGCGAGACCAACACATGGTCGGTCACCTCCACCGCCACGGCGCACGGCACGATCACGCCCGCCGCCGACTTCGCCACCAGCGGCAAGTTCGCCTACACGCCAAACTCGGGCTTCAGCGGCACCGACACGTTCAGCTACACGATCACCGACGGCTCGGGCCATTCGTCCACCGCGACGGTGACCATCAACGTTGCGGCCATCAATCCGACCGCCGTCGCCGACACCTTCTCCGCCACGGAGAACTCGACCACCGGCACGCTGAACCTCGCATCGAACGACACGCCGGTTGCCGGCGAAACGAACACCTGGTCTGTCGCCACGACGGCCACCGCGCACGGCACCATCACTCCGGCCAGCGACTTCGCCACGAGCGGCAAGTTCACGTACACGCCCAACGCCGGCTTCAGCGGCACGGACACGTTCAACTACACGATCACCGACGGCTCCGGTCACACCTCGACCGCCACCGTCACGATCAACGTCGCCGCCATCAACCCGGTGGCCGCGGCCGACACGTTCTCCGCGACCGAGAACAGCACGACCGGTACGCTGAACCTCGCCTCCAACGACACCCCGGTCGCCGGCGAGGCCAGCACCTGGTCGGTCGCGTCCACGACGACCACCGGCGGCGGCACGATCACCCCGGCAGCCGACTTCGCCACCAGCGGCAAGTTCACCTACACGCCGGGCTCGGGCTTCAGCGGCACCGACACCTTCACCTACACGCTCACCGACGCCTCCGGCCATTCGTCGACCGCCACCGTCACGATCAACGTCGCCGCCATCAATCCGACCGCCGCCAACGACGCCTTCACGGTCACGCAGGGCGGCGCGTCGCCGACGCTGAGCGTCAAGACCAACGACGTCGCGGTCGCCGGCGAGACCAACACCTGGTCGGTCAAGACGAGCCCGACCCACGGCACGCTGACCCCGGCGTCCGACTTCGCGAGCACCGGCAACTTCGTCTACACGCCCGCCAGCGGCTACACGGGCACCGACACGTTCACCTACATGATCACGGACGGCTCGGGCCACACGTCCACGGCCACCGTGACCCTGACCGTGGCCAAGGAGGTCGCGCCCGTCGCGGTCGCCGACAACTACACGGCGACGGAGAACACGCTGCTGGTGCTCAACGGCGCGTCCGGCGCGGCCAACCACGCGCTGACGAGCAACGACACCGACGCCAACGGCGACACCCTGACCGTCACGCAGGTCAACGGCGCCACGTTCGACGCGACGCATCCGGCCACCCTCACGTCCGGCACCGCCACCGCCGGCACGCTGGCCATGGACGCGAACGGCATCGTCACGTTCAACCCGGCGACCAACTTCACGGGCAGCGCGACGTTCACGTACACGATCTCCGACGGCCACGGCGGCACCTCCACCGTGACCGACAAGATCACCGTGGGCGCCGGCACCGACGACCCGACCGTCAGCGCCGGCGCGGTCGGCCGCTGGACGTTCAACGAGGGCAGCGGCACGTCGACCGCCGACGCTTACGACGGCTACACCGGCACGCTCACGACCCTGGGCAAGTCCGGCAGCAGCGTCGCCCCGACCTGGACCACCGGCCACGACGGCAGCGCCAACTCGGCGCTGAGCTTCGACGGCAACGGCGGCATCGTCTCGGTGCCGCTGGCCGACACCGCGGCGCTCGTGTCCACGAGCTCGCTGTCCGTCTGGCTCAAGACGACGCAGACCGGATCGAGCATCGGCTGGTCCAGCCCGTCCATCATCGGCAGCGAGAGCGTGGGCGACGGCAACGACATCCAATGGGGCGCGATCAACAGCAGCGGCCAGATCGGCTTCGGCCTCGGCAACCTCTCCAGCGTCTATTCGACGCAGTCGATCAACGACGGCAACTGGCACGATGTCACGATCACCCGCACGGTGAACGCCAATGGCACGAGCGTGGTGTCCATCTACGTCGACGGCACGCTGAGCACCAGTTCGACGCTCGCGGCCGATTCGTCGGTGCCCAGCGGCATCCCGACCAATGAACTCGCGGGCTTCGGCTACACCAACGGCTGGTCGACCTCCAAGGGCGACACCACCACCGGCGACGTCTACTTCAAGGGCGCGCTCGACGACGCCGCCATCTACAACCACGCCCTGACCGCCGACCAGGCCAAGGCGATCTACAGCGTCCAGAACGGCTACGAGTCGCAGGCCGTGGCCAACGACGGCGACACGATCAAGCTGACGGTGACGGATACCCACGCCACCGCGCTGCACGTCATCGGCCTGGAGGCCGGCATGACGATCAGCGACGGCACGCACACCGTCACCGCCACCGGCAACTCGCAGGTGATCGACATCACGGGCTGGACGCTGACCTCGCTGCAGCTCACCAACGTGGGCACGAGCTCGGCCAACCTCGAGTTCGACGCGATCAACACCAACGCGAGCACCGGCCAGTCGGAGGACACGTCGACCTACCTGAGCGTGGCCAACGGCACCTCGCTGCTGGGCGGCACCAGCGGCAACGACACGCTGACCGCGGCGTCGGGCGGGGCCGCGTTCATCTCCGGCGGAGCCGGCGACGACACGATCACCGGCGGCGCGGGCAACGACCGCCTGCTTGGCGGCGCGGGCAACGACACCATCACCGGCGGCGCCGGCAACGACCTGATCGTCGGCGGCACCGGCAACGACACGCTGACCGGCGGCGCCGGCAACGACGTCTTCCGCTGGGAATTCGCCGACCACGGCACGGCGGGCACGCCCTACGTCGACACGATCACGGACTTCAGCTCGGTGGCCGGCAACATGGACGTGCTGGACATGCGCGACCTGCTGGGCGGCGCCAGCCACACGGGCACGAACCCGGGCAACATCGCCGACTTCCTGCACTTCGACCACTCGGGTTCCGACACGATCATCCACGTCAGCACCACCGGCGGCTTCGCCAACGGCTACAGCAGCGCGGTGGAGAACGAGACGATCGTGCTCAAGGGCGTGGACCTGACCGCCAGCGGCACCCAGACCGACGCGCAGATCATCACCCAGCTGCTGACCAGCGGCCAGCTGCACCTGCATTGACCGCGATCGCGCCCCGCGCGCGCGGGGCCGGGCGCGTCGCGCGCGTGTCACGCACGCGAGCGCGAGGCCGCTCAGGCCGGGCGCGACGCCTGCAGCACCGGCCCGGTCAGGCCGTCGACGCCCGCGGCCCACAGCGCGGTCGCGTCCGCGACGTCGGTCACGCCCTCGGCGTACACGCGCAGGCCGATGCCGTGCAGCATGCGCACGGTGCCCGTCACGTGCAGCGCGCGCGCCTCGTCGCCCGCCAGGCCCTGCAGCAGGCTCGCGTCGAGCTTGACGAAGTCCAGGCCGGCCTCGAGCAGGCCGCGCGTGTCGCCCAGGCGCTCGCCGGCGTGCTCCAGGCCGATCTTCGTGCCCGCGCCGTGCAGTTGCTCGGCCAGCTCGCGCACCAGGTGCAGCTGCCTGACCGCGCCGGCCTCGGCCAGCTCCAGCGACAGCCCGCGCGCCGCCTGCGGGTGGGCCGCCACGAGGTCGTGCACGCGCGTGGAGAAGGCCGAGTCGGCCAGCGACGACGGGCTGACGTTGACCGAGCGCGGCACGGCGTCGCCGGCGATGGCCTGCAGCGCGAGCTCGATCGCGAGCAGGTCGACGTCGGCCGTCAGCTGCGCGCGGCGCGCCATCGGCAGCCACTGCGCCGCCGGCACCAGCGCGCCCTCCCCGTCCAGCCGCAGCCGCAGCGGCGACTCGTGGTGCACCAGCTCGCCCGTGCGGCTCACCAGCGGGAAGTCGACCAGCTGGCCGCGGCGCTCCGCGAGCGCGGCCCGGATGCGATGGCGCCACGCGTCCTCGCCGAGCGCCGCGCCGTCGGCGACCGCGTCGTCGGCCTCCACCGTCCACGGGCCGCGGCTCTCGGCGCGCGCGAGCGCCTGGTCGGCGCCGGCCAGCAGCGTCGACACCGCCGCGCCGTGCGTCCAGCGCACCGCCCCCACCACGACGTGCGCGCCGCCCTCGTGCACGCGCATCAGGCTGCGCAGGCGCGCGCCGACGTCGACCGCCGACTCGCGCAGCGAGTCGACGTCGGGCAGCGCGAGCGCGAAGTCGCTGCCGTTCAGGCGGCCGACCTCGGACGCGCTGAAGCGGCGCGCCGACTCCACCATCGCCGCCGCCGCGTCCTGCAGCAGGCGGTCGGTGGCCGAGCGGCCCAGCGTGCGGTTGAGCGACTGCAGCTCGACCAGCCGCACCATCACCAGCGCGCCGTCGGCGGCGCCGTCCTCGCTGTCCAGCATCACCTTCATGCGGCCGAGGAAGTGCGCGCGGTTGGACAGGCCGGTCAGCGGGTCGCAGTGCGCCTCGCGGCGCAGCAGCTCGACCTGGCCGGCCTGCTCGTCGAACATCGTCTTGACGCGGCCCACCATCGCGTTCATCGCGCGGGTGACGTTGCGCAGCTCGGGCATGTCGGGCTCGTCGAGCGTGACGAAGCGGCGCTCGGTGATCGCCTTGGCCTGGTCGACGGTGCGCAGCAGCGGCACGCGGATGCGGTTGACTCCCACCGTCGAGAAGATGCCCGCGGCCGCCAGCAGCAGCGCCATCACGCCGACCGTGTCCAGCGTGCCCGACCACAGCTCGTCGTCGGCGAACGCCGACTGGCTGCGCACCTCGAGCCGGCCGATCTGGCGCCAGCCGTCGCTGACCTGCGCCACGCCGTCGGCCGGCGCCAGGCCCAGCAGCGCCACGAACCAGCCGGGAGCGCTCTGCGGATGCGGGTCGGCCTGCTTCTCGACCAGGGTCCGGCCGTCGGGCCCGACCAGCCGGATGCGCTCGTAGGAGCCGGTGTCGAACTGACTGGAGATCGCCAGCTCCAGCGCGACGGGATCGCCCTTTTGCTGGCCCAGCGTCAGCGCGAGCGACTGCGCGGTGTCGTTGTTCTTCAGGTCCAGCTGCGTCTGCAAGTAGTGGCGCGCCGCGTGGACGGACACGCCGATGGCGCCGGCGAAGGCCAGCACCAGCGTCACCGACAACAGCAACCAAACCTGGCGAATCAGCGACATGCGCTCTCCTCTCGCACGATCTTCATTGGAAGCCATCCTGGCGCGCGCGCTGCAACGCCTCGCGCCATTTCGACAGCCGCGTCAGCGGGTCCCCATTGGCACGGATGCTACCAACACCCTGCCACAGGCCTTCCGCGTTGAAGCTGAAGACCGGCGCCAGGTCGGGCCGCTCGCCCGCCGGCCGGATCGCGGGCTGCAGGTTGTCCAGCACCAGCGGCTCGGATCCGGGCGTCGGGTAGTAGGCCAGCACCATGTGGGCGACGAAGCCGTTGGGCGCGCCTGCGATGCTGGCACGGACGTAGACCATGCGCAGCTTCGCATGCGGCACGCCCAGCGAGGTCAGCGTGAAGTACTTGCCGATCGCGTAGTCCTCGCAGTCGCCCGCGCCCTTGCCCAGGGACTCGAGCGGGCTGGCCCAGTAGTCGACCTGGCCCCAGTTGTCGATGTCCTCCATGTAGGCCAGGCGCTGGTTGTAGAAGTCGTTGACCGCGCGCAGCCTGGCGGCGTCGTCCTTGCCGCCGAGCGCGAGCATCACCAGCTGCAGGGCCCTGGCGTTGGCGACGGCCGTCGGGCCGTATTTCTGCGCGGACCGGACGATGCGGTCGGTGTCGACCGCCTGCACCGAGGTCGCCAGCAGCGCCAGCACCGCCAGCAGGCGCAGCAGCACGGCGCGCAGCCATGCGGCGGCGCGCGCCGGGCCGGGCGCTGCGGGGCGGGCGATTTGGAGGTCCACTGGCCTCTATCGGCTCGCCGAGCGCGGACTGAAGCCGGGCCGCGGCACCGCCGAACGGAAACTTCGAGCATCAATCGACGCTTGCCGCGACGGAATGCGCGCATACCCGGCGCCGCATGCGGCCCGGCGCGGCCGCGCCCGGTATCATTGAAACAACACACAACATGCCGGTCGGGAGACCGCCTTTTCCGCATGAAGACGACGTTCATCCGCTTCAGTCTGCTCGCTTTGGCCAGTTGCGCCGCGATGGCGCAGAGCACCTCGCCGGTGGTCCAGTCGGTGCAGAAGGCGATCGAGGGCAACCCGGAGGTCGCCGCCAAGTTCAACGCGTTCCGGGCCTCGAACGACGAGATCGACGCCGCCTCGGGCGCCTGGAAGCCGCACCTGGACGCCACCGCCGACGCCGGCCGGCGCCACTACGAGAACACCGGCTCGCTGCCGCGCGACCCGCGCTTCTGGCAGACCGGCGCGCGCCTGGAGCTCAGCCAGCTGCTTTGGGACGGCCTGGGCACGCACAACGAGATCGAGCGCCTGAGCCACGCCAAGCTCGAGCGCTGGTTCGAGTTCCTCGATGCCACCGAGCAGTTCGGGCTGGAGGCCGCCAAGGCGTACTACGACGTCGTGCGCTACCGCAAGCTGGTGGCGCTGGCCGAGGACAACTACGTGCAGCACAAGCTCTCGTACGACCAGGTGCAGTCGCGCGTCAGCGCCGGCGTCGGCCGCGGCGTCGACCTCGAGCAGGTGGCCGCGCGCGTCGCGCTGGCCCAGTCCAACCTGGTCACCGAGCGCGCCAACCTGCATGACGTCACCGAGCGCTACGTCCGCCTGGTCGGCGTGGTGCCGCCGGCGGAGAACGTCAGCGCGGTGTCGATGGCCAAGCCGCTGCCCGACACCGAGACCGACGCGATGCGCATCGCCGCGCTGCAGAGCCCCGCGGTGGCCGGCGCGATCGAGAACCTGCGCTCCGCCCGCGCCGCGGTCGCCGCGCGCAAGAGCCCGTTCCAGCCGCGCGTCGAGGCGCGCGCCCAGGGCGCCGCCGGCCACAACCTGGACGGCCTGCTGTACCAGCGGCACGACGTTGGCGCCGAGATCGCCCTGACCTGGAACATCTTCAACGGCGGTGCCGACTCCGCCCGCGAGCGCCAGTACGCCAACCTGCTGACCCAGGCCGAGAACCTGCGCGACAAGGCCTGCGTCGACGCGCGCCAGACCGTCTCCGTCGCGTTCAACGACGTGCGCAAGCTCAACGAGCAGCTGGGCTACCTCGACCGCAACGTCGTGGCGATCCAGAAGGCGCGCGACGCCTACCGCCAGCAGTTCGACATCGGCCAGCGCAGCCTGCTGGACCTGCTGAACTCCGAGAACGAGCTCTACACCGCCAAGCGGTCGTACGTGCTGGCCGAGGAGGACCTCGCCACCGCCATCGCGCGCACCTACGCCGGCATGGGCACGCTGGTCGCGAACCTGGGCCTGAAGCGCCCCGACGCGCAGGAGCTGGCGCCCGAGGCGCAGAACTGGGGCATCGCCGACGACGCGTCGTCGCGCTGCCCGCTGGAGGCCATCGAGGTCGGCGGCGCCACCTTCGCGCAGCTCGACGCGCGCGCCGACAGGCTGGCCGCGGAGCGCGCGCCGGCTGGACAGCGCCCGGTCGCGGGCCCGGCCACCAGCGCGTCGGCCCCGGTGCCCGCCGCCGCCTCGAAGCGCTGACGCACTACCGGCAGCGGCGCGCCGGGCCCCCCGGCGGCGCCCGCTTCCCCATGGAAAAGGGGCGCCGAAGCGCCCCCGGGCTCTCGCCGCGACCGCGGTCGCGCCCGCGTCACTTGCGCTGCGGCGGCAGGTCCGTGCAGCTGCCGTGCGCCACCTCGGCCGCCAGGCCGATCGACTCGCCCAGCGTCGGGTGCGGATGGATGGTGCGGCCGATGTCGACCTCGTTGGCGCCCATCTCGATGGCCAGCGCGACCTCGCCGATCATGTCGCCGGCGTTCATGCCGACGATGCCGCCGCCCAGGATCTGGTGCGTGGTCGCGTCGAACAGCAGCTTGGTCTGCCCTTCGTCGCGGCCGTTGGCGATGGCGCGGCCCGAGGCCGTCCACGGGAACAGGCCCTTCTTGACCGCGATACCCTGCGCCTTGGCCTGGTCCTCCGTCAGGCCCACCCACGCGACCTCGGGGTCGGTGTAGGCCACGCTCGGGATCACGTGGGCGTCGAAGCGCGCGTGGGCATCGCCGGCGGCGACCTCCGCGGCCACGTGGCCCTCGTGCACCGCCTTGTGCGCCAGCATCGGCTGGCCGACGATGTCGCCGATCGCGAAGATGTGCGGCACGTTGGTGCGCATCTGCACGTCCACCGGGATGAAGCCGCGGTCGCCGACGACCACGCCCGCATGCTCGGCGCCGATCTTCTTGCCGTTGGGCGTGCGGCCGACGGCCTGCAGCACGAGGTCGTACAGCTCCTCGCGCGTGCCGCCCTCGCCCTCGAACTTCACCTTGATGCCGTCCGCGGTCGCCTCGGCGCCCACCGTCTTGGTCTTGAGCAGGATGTTGTCGAAGCGCCTGGCGTTCATCTTCTGCCAGACCTTGACGAGGTCGCGGTCGGCGCCCTGCATCAGGCCGTCCAGCATCTCGACCACGTCCAGGCGCGCGCCCAGCGTCGAGTACACGGTGCCCATCTCGAGACCGATGATGCCGCCGCCGACGATCAGCATGCGCTTGGGCGTGTCGCGCAGCTCCAGCGCGCCGGTGGAGTCGACGATGCGCGGGTCGTTCGGGAAGAACGGCAGGCGCACGGCCTGCGAGCCGGCGGCGATGATGGCCTGCTTGAACCTGATCGTCTTGGCGTTGCCGGTCTTCGCCTGCCGGTCGCCGCTCGTCTCGTCGACCTTGAGGTGAAACGGATCGACGAAGCTGCCGACGCCGCGCACCACCGTGACCTTGCGCATCTTGGCCATCGCCGCCAGGCCGCCCGTCAGCTTGCCCACCACCTTGCCCTTGTGCGTGCGCAACTTAGCGATGTCGATCTGCGGCGCGGCGTAGGCCACGCCCAGGTCGGCGAAGTGCGAGACCTCGTCCATCACCGCGGCCACGTGCAGCAGCGCCTTCGACGGGATGCAGCCCACGTTGAGGCAGACGCCGCCCAGCGTGGCGTAGCGCTCGACCAGCACCACCTTCATGCCGAGGTCGGCCGCGCGGAACGCCGCCGAATAGCCGCCGGGGCCGCCGCCGAGCACGAGCATGTCGCACTCGATATCGGCGCCGCCGGCGTAGGTCGACGCGACGGGCGCCGGGCCCGCAGGCGCCGCCGCGGGCGCCGCCGCGGGCGCCGGCGCCGCAGCGGGTGATGCGCTCGCGGGGGCGGGCGCGGACGCGGCGGCGCCTTCGCCGTCCACCACCAGGATCACGTCGCCCATGTTGACCTTGTCGCCGACCTTGACGCGCAGTTCCTTGACCACGCCCGCGGCCGACGACGGGATCTCCATCGACGCCTTGTCGCTCTCGACGGTGATCAGGCTCTGCTCCGCCTTGACGCTGTCGCCGGGCTTGACCAGCAACTCGATGACGCCGACGTCCTTGAAGTCGCCGATGTCGGGAACCTTGACTTCGATCGCTGCCATGTCTGTTCCCGTCCCTTACAGCATGACGCGGCGGAAGTCCGCGAGGACCTGGCCGAGGTAGGTGTTGAAGCGCGCGGCCGCGGCGCCGTCGATGACGCGGTGGTCCCACGACAGCGACAGCGGCAGGATCAGGCGCGGCTGGAAGGCCTTGCCGTCCCACACCGGCCTGGTCGCGCTCTTGCAGACGCCCAGGATCGCGACTTCCGGCGCGTTGATGATGGGCGTGAAGTAGGTGCCGCCGATGCCGCCGAGCGAGCTGATCGAGAAGCAGCCGCCGGTCATGTCGGCCGGGCCCAGCTTGCCGTCGCGCGCCTTGGCGGCGAGCTCGCTCATCTCCTTGGCGATCTGCACGATGCCCTTCTTGTCCGCGTCGCGGATGACCGGCACCATCAGGCCGTTGGGCGTGTCGGCGGCGAAGCCGATGTGGAAGTACTTCTTCAGCACCAGCGTGTCGCCGTCCAGCGAGGCGTTGAACTCGGGGAACTTCTTCAGCGCGGCGACGCAGGCCTTGATCAGGAACGCGAGCATCGTGACCTTGGTGCCCGACTTCTCGTATTCCTTGTTCAGCGTGACGCGGAACGCTTCCAGGTCGGTGATGTCCGCGTCGTCGTGGTTGGTGACGTGCGGGATCATCACCCAGTTGCGATGCAGGTTCGCGCCCGAGATCTTCTTGATGCGCGACAGGTCCTTGCGCTCGACCGTGCCGAACTTCGCGAAGTCGACCTGCGGCCACGGCAGCAGGCCCGGCAGCGCGCCGCCGGCGGCCGCGACCGGTGCCTTGGCCGCCTGCGCCTTGGTCTGCGTCGTGCCGGCCATCACGGCCTTGACGAAGCCTTCCAGGTCGGGCTGCGTGATGCGGCCGTGCGGGCCCGAGCCCTTGACCTCCTCCAGCGGCACGCCCAGCTCGCGCGCGACGCGGCGGATCGACGGCGAGGCGTGCGGCAGGTTCAGCGGCGGCTTCGTCGGATCATGGGCCGGCACCGCGGCGGCGGCCGGCGCGCTCGCGGGCGCGGCCTGCGGCGCGGGCACGGCGGCGACGGCCGGCGCGGGAGCCGCGGCAGCCTGCGCCGGCGCGGGCGCAGCGGTGCCCCCGGCGGCCTCGATCGTCGCGATGACCGAGCCCTTGGACACGCGGTCGCCCACCTTCACCTTCAGCGCCTTGACGACGCCGGCATGCGACGACGGGATCTCCATCGACGCCTTGTCGCTCTCGACCGTGATCAGGCTCTGCTCGAGCTTCACGGTGTCGCCGACCTGGACCAGGATCTCGATGACGCCGACGTCGGCGAAGTCGCCGATGTCGGGCACCTCCACGTCGACCAAACCGCCGGCCGCGGGAGCCGCAGCGGGCGCGGGGGCCGGCGCGGACGCTTGCGCGGGCGCCGGGGCCGGGGCCGATGCGCTCGCGGCCGGCGCGGGCGCGGGCGCAGGCGCGGCGGCGCCGGTCTCGAGCAGCAGGATGACCGTGCCCTCGTTGACCTTGTCGCCCATCGCGACCTTCATCTCCTTGACCACGCCCGCCGCGGACGACGGGATCTCCATCGAGGCCTTGTCGCTCTCGACGGTGAGCAGGCTCTGTTCCGCCTTGACGGTATCGCCGGCCTTGACCAGCAGCTCGATGATCGCGACGTCCTTGAAGTCGCCGATGTCGGGCACCTTCACTTCAACCAATGCCATGTTGTTGTCTCCGTGAAGATGGGGTCAGGCGTACAGCGGGTTGATCTTGTCGGCGGCGATGCCGTACTTCTGGATGGCCTCGCCGACCTTGGCCAGCGGCAGCTTGCCCTCGTCGGCCAGCGCCTTCAGCGCCGCGACGACGATGTAGTGGCGGTTGACCTCGAAGTGCGTGCGCAGCTTGCTGCGGAAGTCGGACCGGCCGTAGCCGTCGGTGCCCAGCACCTTGTAGGCGCGGCCGCGCGGGATGAAGGCGCGGATCTGCTCGGCGTAGCTGCGGATGTAGTCGGTCGACGCCACCACCGGGCCGTCGTGCGGCGCCAGTTGCTGCTCGACGAAGGACTGCCGCGGCGCGTCGGTCGGGTGCAGCAGGTTGTGGCGCTCGACGGCCTGGCCGTCGCGCGCCAGCTCGTTGAAGCTGGGGCAGCTCCACACGTTGGCGCCCACGCCCCATTCCGCTTCCAGCAGCTCCTTGGCGGCCATGGATTCGCGCAGGATCGTGCCCGAGCCCAGCAGGTTGACCGTCAGCTTGTTGGCCGCGGCGGGCTGCAGCAGGTACATGCCCTTGATGATCTGTTCCTCGGTGCCCGGCCGCAGGCCCGGCATCGGGTAGTTCTCGTTCAGGAGCGTGATGTAGTAGTACACGTTCTCCTGGTTCTCGACCATGCGCTTGAGGCCGTTCTGCATGATCACCGCCACCTCGTGCGCGAAGGTCGGGTCGTAGCTGACGCAGTTCGGGATCGTGCCGGCGAGGATGTGGCTGTGGCCGTCCTCGTGCTGCAGGCCCTCGCCGTTGAGCGTGGTGCGGCCCGAGGTGCCGCCCAGCAGGAAGCCGCGCGCCTGCATGTCGCCCGCCGCCCAGGCCAGGTCGCCGATGCGCTGGAAGCCGAACATCGAGTAGTAGACGTAGAACGGGATCATGATCCGGTTGTTCGTCGAGTACGACGTCGCCGCGGCGATCCAGCTGGACATGCCGCCCGCCTCGTTGATGCCTTCCTGCAGGATCTGGCCGGCCTTGTCCTCGCGGTAGTACATCACCTGGTCCTTGTCGACCGGGGTGTAGAGCTGGCCCTTGGGGTTGTAGATGCCGATCTGGCGGAACAGGCCTTCCATGCCGAAGGTGCGCGCCTCGTCGACGAGGATGGGCACGACGCGCGGGCCGATCTCCTTGTCGCGCAGCAGCTGGGTCAGGAAGCGCACGTAGGCCTGGGTCGTGGAGATCTCGCGGCCTTCGGCCGTCGGGTCCAGCACGCTCTGGAAGACGCTCAGCTCGGGCGCCTTGAACTGCTCGTCGGCCTTGGCGCGGCGGTGCGGCAGGTAGCCGCCCAGGGCCTGGCGGCGCTCGTGCAGGTAGCGCATCTCCGGCGTGTCGTCGGCCGGCTTGTAGTACGGGATCTTGGGCAGCTCGCTGTCCGGGATCGGGATGTTGAAGCGGTCGCGGATGTAGCGGATGTCGTCGTCGGTCAGCTTCTTGGTCTGGTGGACGGTGTTCTTGCCCTCGCCCGCCTTGCCCATGCCGTAGCCCTTGACGGTCTTGACCAGCAGCACGGTCGGCTGGCCCGTCGTGTTGTTGTGGGCGGTGTGGAAGGCGGCGTAGACCTTCTCGGGATCGTGGCCGCCGCGGCGCAGCTCGAACACCTCGTCGTCCGTCATGTGGGCGACGAGCTTGGCCGTCTCGGGGTACTTGCCGAAGAAGTGCTTGCGGACGTAGGCGCCGTCGTTGGCCTTCATGGCCTGGTAGTCGCCGTCCACGGTCTCCATCATGAGCTGCTTGAGCTTGCCGCTGGCGTCGCGCGCCAGCAGCTCGTCCCAGCCCTTGCCCCAGATCAGCTTGATGACGTTCCAGCCGCTGCCGCGGAACTCGCTCTCCAGCTCCTGGATGATCTTGCCGTTGCCGCGCACCGGACCGTCCAGGCGCTGCAGGTTGCAGTTGACGACGAAGATGAGGTTGTCCAGGCCTTCGCGCGCCGCCAGGCCGATCGCGCCCAGGCTTTCGGGCTCGTCCATCTCGCCGTCGCCGAGGAAGACCCAGACCTTGCGGCTGGCCGTGTCGGCGATGCCGCGGGCGTGCAGGTACTTCAGGAAGCGCGCCTGGTAGATCGCCATCAGCGGCCCTAAGCCCATGCTGACGGTCGGGAACTGCCAGAAGTTGGGCATCAGCTTGGGGTGCGGATAGCTGGACAGGCCATGACCGTCCACTTCCTGGCGGAAGTTGTCGAGCTGCCCCTCGCTCAGCCGGCCTTCCAGGAACGCGCGGGCGTAGATGCCGGGCGCGCTGTGGCCCTGGATGTAGAGGCAGTCGCCGCCGTGGCCCGCGCTCTCGGCGTGCCAGAAGTGGTTGAAGCCGGCGCCCAGCATGGACGCCAGCGACGCGAACGAACCGATGTGGCCGCCCAGGTCGCCGCCGTCCGCCGGGTGCAGGCGGTTGGCGCGCACCACCATCGCCATCGCGTTCCAGCGCATGTAGGCGCGCAGGCGCTTCTCGATCTGGATGTTGCCGGGGCAGCGCGCCTCCATGCCGGCGGCGATGGTGTTGACGTAGGCGGTGTTGGCCGAGAACGGCAGGTCGATGCCCTGCTGGCGCGCGTGGTCCAGCAGCTGCTCGATCAGGAAGTGGCCGCGTTCACGGCCCTCGACGGCGATGACCGCCGCCAGGGCGTCGGTCCATTCGCGGGTTTCCTGGGCATCGGCGTCGTTGGCGGCTGCGCCGGGAAAGGACGTGGGGATCGCGGACATGCCATGTCTCCTGTTCTTAGAGCGGGGGGTCTAAATCACGAACGGGCGCAGTGTCGCACAACATCCCCGCAATTTCAAATTGCGACAGTGCATTTTATATTGCGAAATATACATCGACGGACGGGCCGCGGCTCCAGGCATTCCCGTTCCGGAACGCGCCGCCGGCAACTCGATAATGCCTGGATGCAACCTGCTTCCGAGTCCGGCTCGACCCCGTCACCATCATGGGCGCAGCGCGTCTTCGGACGCTGGTGGCGCAGCCAGTCGCCGTCGCGCCAGGACCGCTTCGCCACGCTGGGCCCGCTGGTCTCCGTGCTGCTGTTCCTGGCGGCCATCGTCGCCGCCTTCTGGACGCTGCGCAACGAGGAGATCGAGCGCGCGACCGACGCCGTGCGGCGCGACACCGAGGTCGCCCAGCAGCAGATCCGGGCGCGCCTGAGCGAGGACCAGGAGCTGATGGTGCGGCTGACGCGCGACATCGTCATGCACGACGTCGACACCGACAGCTTCTTCACGCAGACGGCCAGCTTCGCGCCGACCCGCCCCGAGCTGACGCAGGTCATCTGGCTCGGCGCCGACCGCGCGCCGCGCGCGACCTTCCTCGGGTCGATCTTCCGCGGCGCCGCCAGCCTGCGCAACAGCGCGGAGGACCCGTCGCTGCCGCGCCTGGGCGCCAACACCGCCTCGGAGGCCGCGTTCACGGCGGCGCGCAACACGCACGTGCCGCAGTTCTCCAAGCCGTTCATCGACGTCGACGGCACGGCCGTGTTCCAGGTGCAGATCCCGCTGATCTCGCACACCGCGTTCACGGGCGTGCTGGTGGCCGAGTACTCGATCGAGGCCTTGCTGCGCCATGCGGTGCCCGAGGAGGTGACCAAGCGGCGCGCGATCGAGGTGCTCGACGAGCACGAGGAGCTGCTGGCCAGCACGATCACGACGATGCCGGGCCGCCCGTCGGCGGTGCCGTCGATCGCGTTCGAGGCGCCGCTGGCGCCGGCGTCCAACGGGCTGATCCTGCGCGGGCTGGGGTATCGGACCTCGATCGGCCTGGTGTCGAACTCGCTGTTCTGGATGGTGCTGGCGCTGTCGGGCCTGACCGTGTGGATGCTGCTGGGCACCTGGCGCCACGTGCGGCGGCGCGCGCAGATCCAGAACGCCCTGGTGCACGAAACCAACTTCCGCCGCGCGATGGAGAACTCCATGCTCACCGGCATGCGCGCGATGGACATGGAGGGCCGCATCACCTACGTGAACCCGGCGTTCTGCGCGATGACCGGGTTCTCCGACAACGAGCTGGTCGGCCGGTTGCCGCCGTTCCCGCACTGGCCGCACGACCGCATCGAGGAGAACTCGCGCCTGCTGCAGCAGGAGCTGCAGGGCCGCAGCCCGGCGGGCGGCATCGAGGTCAAGATCATGCGCAAGGACACCTCGGTGTTCGACGCCCGCATGTACGTCTCGCCGCTGATCGACGCCAAGGGCGTGCAGACCGGCTGGATGACCTCGGTCACCAACATCACCGAGGCCAAGCGCGTGCGCGACCAGCTCTCGGCCTCGCACGAGCGCTTCACCACCGTGCTGGAGGGCCTGGACGCGGCGGTGTCGGTGCTGTCGGTGCAGCAGGGCCAGCTGCTGTTCGCCAACCGCTCGTACCGGCTGTGGTTCGGCTCCGACGCGCACATCCACGCGGTGCTGGCCGGCGGCATCGACGCCGACGTGCCGCCGCCCGACCTCGACACCGAGGATGGCGTCGACGGCTACGGCGGCCTGCCGCAGAACGAGCTCACGGAGGCCGGCACCTCGCCGCGCGAGGTGTTCGTCGAGTCGCTGGACAAGTGGTTCGACGTCCGCGCCCGCTACCTGCAGTGGACGGACGGCCGCCTCGCGCAGATGCTGATCGCCACCGACATCACGGCCCGCCTGCGCGCCGAGCAGCTGGCGCAGCAGCAGGCCGAGCGCGTCAACTTCACCAGCCGGCTGATCGCGGTCGGCGAGATGGCGTCGTCGGTGGCGCACGAGCTCAACCAGCCGCTGACGGCGATCTCGAACTACTGCAGCGGCATGGTCTCGCGGGTGCGCAACGAGTCCATCGGCACGGAAGACCTGATCGCCGCGCTGCAGAAGACCGCCAAGCAGGCCGAGCGCGCCGGCCACATCATCCACCGCATCCGCAACTTCGTGAAGCGGCGCGAGCCGCAGCGCCAGGTGGCGCAGGCGCGCGAGATGGTGGACGACGCGGTGGAGCTCGCGTCGATCGAGCTGCGCCGGCGCAACGTCGGCATCCAGGTCTACGTGGCGCAGCGCCTGCCGCCGCTGCTGGTCGACCCGATCCTGATCGAGCAGGTGCTGCTGAACCTGCTCAAGAACGCGGCCGAGGCGATCGACGGCGCGAACCTGCCGCTGCTGCGCCGCCACATCGAGCTGCGCGTCGTGCCGCGCTACACGCCCGACGAGGGCGGCGTGATCGAGTTCAGCGTCAACGACAAGGGGCCGGGCCTGAAGGAGGACGTCCTCAACCGTCTGTATGAAGCATTCTTTTCGACGAAAGTGGAAGGAATGGGCATCGGACTGTCGTTATGTCGCTCCATCATCGAGTCGCACCGGGGCCGGATACGTGCACAGAACCTCTACAATGGCAGCACGGTGGTGGGGTGCAGTTTCGCCTTCACCCTGCCGGTCGAGACAACGCAACGGGCGGATGCCGCGAACGCGCTGAGCACGTTCGAGGCCGGTGCCGCGCCCGAAGCGAACAGCAACGAATGAGCAGTCCGAAGCACGGAGTTTTGCTGCAATGAGCCTGATCCCCAAGAAAGGTACCGTCTACGTCGTCGACGATGACGAGGCGGTTCGCGATTCGCTGCAATGGTTGCTCGAGGGCAAGGATTACCGCGTCAAGTGCTTCGACTCCGCCGAGTCCTTCCTGTCGCGCTTCGACCCGCGCGAAGTGGCCTGCGTCATCGCCGACATCCGCATGGACGGCATGAGCGGCCTGGAGCTGCAGGATCGCCTGCTCGAGCGCAAGAGCCCGCTGCCCATCGTCTTCGTCACCGGCCACGGCGACGTGCCGATGGCGGTGTCGACGATGAAGAAGGGCGCGATGGACTTCATCGAGAAGCCGTTCAAGGAAGACGACCTCGTCGGACTGGTTGAGCGCATGCTCGACCAGGCCCGCTCCGCCTTCTCGCAGCACCAGGAACAGGCCAGCCGCGACGCGCTGCTGCAGCGCCTGACCACGCGCGAGGCGCAGGTGCTCGAGCGCATCGTCGCCGGCCGCCTGAACAAGCAGATCGCCGACGACCTGGGCATCAGCATCAAGACGGTGGAGGCGCACCGCGCCAACATCATGGAGAAGCTCAACGCCAACACGGTGGCCGACCTGCTCAAGATCGCACTCGGCGCCCCGTCCAGCAAGCAAGCCTGAGCACGACGGATCGACGAGAGGCCGCTGAGACCCAGCGGCCTCTTTTCGTTTCCGCCCCGCGTCCCCATATCGATTCAACCGCACAGGAACCCCGCCCATGACCGCACAACTGATCGACGGCGTCGCGCTGTCCCGGCAGATCCGCGCCGAAGTCGCGCAACGCGCCGCCGCCCTCACCGCCCGCGGCCACCAGCCGGGGCTGGCCGTGATCCTGGTCGGCGACGATCCGGCGTCGGCCACCTACGTGAAGAACAAGGTCAAGGCCTGCGCCGACGCGGGCGTGCGCTCGGTGCTCGAGAAGTACGAGGCCACGCTGACCGAAGGCCAGCTGATGGCGCGCCTGGATGCGCTCAACGCCGACCCGACGATCCACGGCATCCTGGTGCAGATGCCGCTGCCCAGGCACATCGATCCGCAGAAGGTCATCGAGCGCATCTCCACCGCCAAGGACGTCGACGGCTACTCCGTGCAGAGCGCCGGCGACCTGATGGCCGGCCTGCCCGGCTTCCGCCCCTGCACGCCCTACGGCTGCATGAAGCTGATCGAGAGCACCGGCGTCCCGATCAAGGGAAAGCATGCGGTCGTGATCGGCCGCAGCAACACCGTCGGCAAGCCGATGGCGCTGCTGCTGCTGCAGGCCAACGCCACCGTCACCATCTGCCACAGCGCCACCGCCGACATCGGCGCGCACACCCGCCAGGCCGACATCGTCGTCGTCGCCACCGGCCGCCGCGACACGCTGCGCGGCGACATGGTCAAGCCGGGCGCGATCGTCATCGACGTGGGCATCAACCGCAACGACGAGGGCAAGCTGTGCGGCGACGTCGACTTCGCCTCCGTCGCGCCGCTCGCGTCGTTCATCACGCCGGTGCCGGGCGGCGTCGGGCCGATGACGATCACGATGCTGCTGATGAACACCATCGAGTCGGCGGAACGCGTCGCCGGCTGACGCGCGGTGCGCGGCGTGCGGAACGCCCGGTTTCAGGGGCCGTTTCCGTGGCCGGGCTCTCCGGCGCCGGCGTACATTCGACTCAACGGCCCCCACCACCCCTCCTCGCACGCCCCATCGCCATGAAGAACCCCCTGCTGGACAGCCCCGGCCTCCCGGCCTTCGACGACATCCGCCCCGAGTTCGTCACCCCGGCGATGGACACGCTGCTGGCCCAGGCCGACGCGGCGCTGGAGCGCGTGGTCGGCCCCGATGTGCCGCCGGATTTCGACGCGATGTCGTCGGTGTTCACGGTCGCCACCGAGCGGCTGTCGCGGGCGTGGCGGGCCGTCGAGCACCTGACCGGCGTGGCCGACACCCCCGAGCTGCGCGCGGCGCACGCCGAGAACCTGCCGCGCATCACCGAGTTCTTCACGCGCCAGGGCGCCGACGAGCGGCTGTACGCGAAATACCGGGCCGTCGCCGCCAACGCGGACGCCGATCGCCTGGGCGCCGTGCGGCGCAAGGCGCTGGCCAACTGGCTGCGCGACTTCAAGCTGGGCGGCGCCGACCTGCGCGGCGCGGCCAGGGCGCGCTATTCGGCGATCCAGGAGCGCCTGGCCGAGCTGTCGCGCCAGTTCTCCGAGCACGTGCTCGACGCCACCGACGGCTACGCCCTGTACGTGCCCGAGGCCGACCTCGCGGGCGTGCCCGCGGACGCGGTCGCGGCCGCGCGCGCGGGGGCCGAGGCCGACGGCCGCGCGGGCCTGTGCAAGCTCACGCTGCACTTCCCCAGCTACCTGCCGGTGATGCAGATGGCGCGCAACCGCGCGCTGCGCGAGAAGCTCTACACGGCCTACGTCACGCGCGCCAGCGAGGCCGGCCCGCCGGGGCGCGACAACACGCCGGTCATCCGCGAGCTGCTTCAGCTGCGCCAGGAAGAGGCCGAGCTGCTGGGCTACCGCAACTTCGCCGAGCTGTCGCTGGTGCCCAAGATGGCCGGCTCGCCGGCGGAGGTCATCGCCTTCCTGCGCGACCTCGGCCGCCGCGCGCGCCCCAGCGCCGAGGCCGACCTCGCCGAGCTGCGCGAGTTCGCCGCGCAGGAGCTGGGCATCGCGCAGCTGCAGGCCTGGGACGTCCCGTTCGCCAGCGAGCGCCTGAAGGAGGCGCGCTACGCGTTCAGCGACGAGGAGGTGCGCCAGTACTTCACGCTGCCCAAGGTGTTGGACGGCCTGTTCCGCATCATCGAGACGCTGTTCGAGGTGAAGATCGTCCGGTCGACCGCGCCGGCCTGGCACGAGAGCGTGAGCTTCCACCGCATCGAGCGCGACGGCACGCTGATCGGCGAGTTCTTCCTCGACCTGTACGCGCGCGCCGGCAAGCGCCCCGGCGCCTGGATGGACGACGCCCGCCAGCGCTGGCTGCGCGCCGACGGCCGCGGCCTGCAGACGCCGGTGGCCCACCTGGTGTGCAACTTCGCCGCGCCCGTCAACGGCCGGCCCGCGCTGCTCACGCACGACAACGTCATCACGCTGTTCCACGAGTTCGGCCACGGACTGCACCACATGCTCACGCAGGTCGAGGAGCTGGGCGTCTCGGGCATCTCGGGTGTCGAGTGGGACGCCGTCGAGCTGCCCAGCCAGTTCATGGAGAACTTCTGCTGGGAGTGGGACGTCCTGCAGCAGCTGACCGAGCACGTCGACACCGGCGCGACGCTGCCGCGCCCGCTGTTCGACAAGATGCTGGCCGCCAAGAACTTCCAGAGCGGCATGCAGACGCTGCGCCAGGTGGAGTTCGCCCTGTTCGACATGCGCATCCACTCGGAGCCGGGCTCGGCCGACCGCGTGCAGGCCACGCTCGACGAGGTGCGGGCCGAGATCGCGGTGCTGGCGCCGCCGCCCTTCAACCGGTTCCAGCACAGCTTTTCACATATTTTCGGCGGTGGTTACGCGGCCGGGTACTACAGCTACACCTGGGCCGAGGTATTGTCGGCGGATGCGTTCAGCGCGTTCGAGGAATCGGGCGTGCTGGATCTGGCCACCGGACGCCGCTACCGCCGCGAGATCCTCGAGGTGGGCGGCAGCCGCGACGCGCTCGACAGCTTCAAGGCCTTCCGCGGCCGCCCGCCCAGCATCGACGCCATGCTGCGGCACCTCGGGATCGCCGCCAGGCCGGCGGCGTGACCGGCGGCGGTCCGGCGGCCATCGGTCGTCCCGCGGCGCGCCTCGCGCGTTGAAGCGGCATGGCGCCGCCACTTGCGATCCTCTCCCGTCCTTTCGTACGATGCCCACGATGAACATGCTGAACACCTCTTCCTCCGCCGCCCGTCCGCCCCGCCTCGCACGCCTGGCGGCGCTGGCGCTGCTGCTCGGCGGCGTCGCGGCCGGCGCGCTGGCGCAGACCTACAAGGTCGTCGGCCCGGACGGCAAGGTCACGTACACGGACAAGCCGCCCACCGCGTCGGCCATCAAGGCGCCGTCCCAGACCGGGGCGGGCGGCGACTCCAGCGACGGCGGGCTCCCGTACGCGACCCGCCAGGCGATGGCCAAGTACCCCGTGACGCTCTACGCAGCGAAGGACTGCCAGGGCTGCGACATGGCGCGCCAGATGCTGCGCCAGCGCGGCGTGCCGTTCACCGAGTACTCGATCACCACCAACGCCGACATCCTGGCGCTGCAGGCACGCTTCGGCAGCACCGCCTCGCCGGTGGTGCAGATCGGCGGCCAGTCGATGAAGGGCTACATGTCCAGCGACCTCGCGAGCTACCTCGACGCCGCCGGCTATCCCGCCCAGGCGCGGCTGACCGGCTACAGCTGGCCGCCGGCGATGCCGCTGGCCCCGCGCGGCGCGACGACCGCCACGGCAGCCGAACCGCAGCCGTCGTCGTCCGCCCCGCAGCTGCCGCCGCCCAGCAAGAGCGGCATCCAGTTCTAGTCCCCATGCGCGGCGACGGGCCGGCCGGCGTGCGCCCGCGGGCGCGCTCGCCGGCGCGCGGGCCGGCGCGCCCGCGGCCGTGCCCGCGCGGGGGCAGGCCCCCCGATCGCTCGACGGATGCTCCTGCCCATGGCGATCCCCTGGCTGCAAGCTGATTCCCCGCTGCCGCCCACGTCCAGCGCGCTGGGCGATCGCTCCGAGGCGCCGGGCCTGCTCGCGGCCGGCGGCGGGTTGTCCATCGCCCGCCTGCGCGACGCCTACGCGCACGGCGTCTTCCCCTGGTACAGCCCGGGCCAGCCCGTGCTGTGGTGGTCGCCCGACCCGCGCATGCTGCTGCGCAGCGCCGACTTCCGGCTCTCGCACTCGCTGCGCAAGACGCTGCGCCGCTTCCTGCGTACGCCCGGCTGCGAGCTGCGCTTCGACCACGACGTCGCCCGCGTGATGGCCTGCTGCGCCGACACCCCGCGCGACGGCCAGGCCGGCACCTGGATCGTGCCGGAGATGCAGGCCGCCTACGCCGCCTGGGCGCGCACGGGGGACGTCCACAGCGTCGAGACCTGGGTGGACGGCGAGCTCGTCGGCGGGCTGTACGGCGTCAACCTCGGCCGGATGATGTTCGGCGAGTCGATGTTCTCGCACCGCACGGATGCCTCCAAGATCGCGCTGGCCGCGCTGGTGGCGTTCTGCCGCTGGCACGACATGCCCGCCATCGACTGCCAGCAGGCCACAGGCCACCTGGCCAGCCTGGGCGCGGCGCCGGTGCCGCGCGCCGCCTTCGAGCAGCAGGTGCACGCGCTGGTGGCGCGGGCGCCGGCCCCGGTCTGGGCCTATGATTTCCGCATGTGGGCGACGCTGGATCCCGGCCTGCCCGTCGCCGCGTCGACCGCCCAACCCGCCGACCTCCCGCCGTCGTGACCCATCCGAAGGAAGCCCCGTTCGCGTCGCTGCAGTTCTATGCGACCGCGCCCTACCCGTGCAGCTACCTGCCCGGGCGGATGGCTCGTTCGCAGGTGGCCACGCCCGGGCACCTGATCCACGCGGAGGCCTATTCGGCGCTGGTGTCCACCGGCTTTCGCCGCAGCGGCGTGTTCACCTACCGGCCGTACTGCGACCGCTGCCGCGCCTGCGTGCCCCTGCGCGTGCCGGTGGCCGGCTTCCAGCCCTCGCGCAGCCAGCGCCGTGCCTGGGCGGCGCACGCCGGGCTGCGGGTGCGCGTGATGCGGCTCGCGTTCCTGCCCGAGCACTACGAGCTTTACCTGCGCTACCAGGCCGGGCGCCACGCCGGCGGCGGCATGGACCACGACAGCGTCGACCAGTACACGCAGTTCCTGCTGCAGAGCCGCGTCAACACCCGGCTGGTGGAATTCCGCGACCCCGACGTCGGCGACGCCCCCGGCGCGCTGCGCATGGTCGCGATCGCCGACATCCTCAGCGACGGGCTGTCCGCCGTCTACACCTTCTACGACCCCGACGAGCGCGCCAGCTTCGGCACCTACGCCGTGCTGTGGCAGATCGAGCAGGCGCGCTCGCTCGAGCTGCCCTACCTGTACCTGGGCTACTGGATCGCCGAGAGCCCCAAGATGGCCTACAAGGTGCAGTTCAAGCCTTACGAGATCCTCGTCGAGGGGCGCTGGCGGCCCAGCCAGGACGCGCCGGACGCCGCCTGAGCCGGCCCCGCGGCCGCGAGCCCGCCCGCAATTCGTCGCGCCGACCGGCGTCTGGTCGCCCCCGCGGCGCAGCACGTCGCCTGCCGCGCGACGCGGCCGCGCCGTCTCCCTAGAGTTCGCTCCATCGCCTGGACAACGCACCCCGGAGACCCTGAAATGCGCAAGATCACCGCCAACGCCACCCACGCCGTCGCCACGCTGGCCATCACCGCCGCCGCCGTGATCACGGCCTTCGCGCTCCCGCTGCCCGCGCAGGCACTCACGATCACGCTGTCCACCGGCAGCGGCGACATGATCGTGGGCTCGGGCAAGGAGGTGGGCGTCGCGCGCCAGGTCGGCGCGTTCTCGGCGCTGCGCCTGGACAGCTCGGTCGACGTCCAGGCCCGTCGCGGCGCGACGCCGTCCGTCACCGTCCATGCCGACGACAACATCGAGCCGCTCGTCGAGACGGCCGTCGAGGGCGACACCCTGGTCGTCCGCCTGAAGAAGGGGGCGAGCTTCCGCAGCAACCACAAGGTCGCGGTCGACGTGGTCTTCACGTCGCTGACGTCCGTCCAGCAGCGCGGCAGCGGCGACCTGCACATCGACGGGATCAGCGGCCCGAAATTCGAGTCGGCCATCTCCGGCTCGGGCGATCTGCGGATCGAGAACGCGCAGGTCGGCGCCTTCGCGCTGAGCATCGCCGGCTCGGGCGACGTGGTCGTCTCGGGCACGGCCGACGAGGCGCGCTTCGGCATCGTCGGCTCGGGCGACATCGACGCGCGCAAGTTCCCGGCCAAGAAGGTCAGCGTGAGCATCAGCGGTTCGGGCGACGCGCGCGTCAACGCCAGCGAGGCGCTGGACGCCAGGGTCAGCGGATCCGGCGACGTCACCTACTCGGGCCGCCCGCACGACGTCTCGCGCCGCGTCTCGGGCTCCGGCTCGGTCGAAGCCTCCAACTGATCGGGCGTTCGGGCGGGCTCGTCCCTGCGGCGCACAAGTTTCGTTACCCGCTCATCATGCAGCGGGCCCGGTGCTTTCAGTAAACTGCGACTAGGGAACGAATCGACCCGACGGGACGGACAGCGCCCGCCAGCCCCCGCCCATGGAACACCTGGAAAAATTCCGCGACGACGAGCTCACCGTCATCATCTCCGAACTGCTGGTCGCCACCGCCGACTCGTGCGACCCGCTGCTCGACGACTCCGTCTCCGAACTGCTGCACGCGATGCGCACGCGCATGGAGATGGACGTCGTGTTCGTCTCCGAGTTCATCGACGGCCGACGCATGTTCCGCTACGTGGATGCCGCGCCGGGCGCGCCGGACATCCGGGCCGGCGGGGCTAGCCCGGCCGAGGAGTCCGTGTGCCAGCGCGTGGTCGAGGGGCGCGTGCCGGAGCTCGTGCATCACCTGTCGGCGATGCCCAAGGACCAGCTGCCGGAGCTGCCGTTCCCGATCGGCGCCCACCTGAGCACGCCCATCGTGCTGAGGAACCGGCGCGTCTACGGCACGCTGTGCTGCTTCAGCGCAGCGCCGCGCCCGGATCTCGTGCAGGCCGACCTCGACAAGCTCCGGCTGTGCGCGACGCTGGTCGCCCGCAAGGTCGAGCTGAACCAGTCGCGCGGCATCGTCGAGCCGCCGCCCGACTGGCAGCTGGCGCCGATGGCCACCTACGACTCGCCGGCCTGGCGGCAGGCGTCGAGGCGGACGCGCCGCGGCTGACGCGTCGCCGGCGCAAGGAGCGGGCCGCAGCCGGCGCCGCCCGCGCGCTCACTTCACGCGCTCGCCGCCCTTGATGACCGCGGCCGGGTGCTCCAGCAGCCGGATGTCTTTCAGCGGATCGCCCTTCACGCCGACGAAATCGGCATAGCGGCCGGCCTCGATCGCGCCGACGTCGCCCTCGCGCGCGAGCGCCTGCGCCGCGTTGCGCGTGGCGGCGCGGATCGCCTCCAGCGGCGGCATGCCCCACTCCACCATCTTGGCGAACTGCAGCGCGTTCTGGCCGGCCGGGAAGACGGCGCCGTTGTCGGTGCCGAAGATCATCTTCACGCCGGCGTTGTACGCGGCGCGGAAGGTCTGGCGCTGCTTCAGGCCGATGGTGCGCTCCTTGGCGAGCGACTCCTCGTACATGCCGTTCTTCGCGCCTTCGGCCAGGATGTAATCGTCGTCGTAGATGTCCATCGAGAACCAGGCGCCGTGTGCCTTGGCCAGGCGAAACGACTCCTCGTCGGCGAGGCTGGCGTGCTCGATCGTGTCGACGCCGGCGCGCAGCGCGTCGTTGATGCCCGAGGTGCCGTGCGCGTGCGCCGCCACCTTCAGGCCGAGGCGGTGCGCCTCGTCGACCGCGGCCTTGATCTCCTCGTAGCTCATCTGCTGCGCGCCCGCCGCGTCGGTGCGCGAGAGCACGCCGCCGGTGACGCACAGCTTGATCACCTCGGCGCCGAACTTGTGCACCCGGCGCACCAGCGCGCGGAAGCCGTCCGGGCTGTCCGCGACCGACGGCGTGGGCACCGCGGCGAAGCTCGGCGGCAGGCCCTCCGTGCCGTCGCAGTGCCCGCCGGTGGCGCCCAGCGCGTAGGTGGCCGGCACGATGCGCGGGCCCGGGACGTAGCCGCTGTCCACCGCCTGCTTGATGCCGACGTCGGCGTAGTCGTCCGAGCCGACGTTGCGCACGGTGGTGAAGCCCGCCTCCAGCATCGCCTTGGCGTTGGCCACCCCCACGGCGACCCAGAAGGCGTCGGTGTAGTCGAGGTAGTGGTTGCCGTCGATGCGGGCGTCGGCGGCGAGGTGGACGTGCATGTCGATCAGGCCGGGCAGCAGCGTCTGCCCCGGCAGCTCGATGCGCGCCGCGTCCTGCGGGATCGCGGCGTCGCCCTGCACGAGGACGGCGCGGATGCGGCCATCGGCGACCACGATCGCGGGCCGCTCCACCATGCGGCCGGACAGCACGTCCAGCATGCGGTCGGCCGTGACCACCGTGGTGGCGGCCAGCGCGCCGGCGCCGCCCAGGGCCGCCAGCGCGGCCACCAGCAAATTCTTCGCTCCCCTGCCCGTCATGTCCGCTCCTCGTCGAGCGGACACTTTAACCGCAGGGGTTCAGAACGATTCCCAGTCGTCCGACGTCGTCTCCAGCGCCGGCTCGCGCGCCGGCACGGGCGTCGGCGCGGCGACAGGCCTGGCGGCCACGGCCACCGGGCGCGCCGCGGGGGCGGGCGCAGGCTTGCGCACCGGCGCCACGGGCGCGGCCTCCGGCCTGGGCGCCGCGACAGGCGCCGCGGCCACCGGCGCACGCACGACGTCGGCGGTCCGGCCCGCGAGCTTGAACACCGACACCACCTGCACCAGCTGTTGCGCCTGGTCCTTCAGGCTCTCGGCGGCGGCGGCGCTCTCCTCGACCAGCGCGGCGTTCTGCTGCGTGGCCTGGTCCATCTGCGCGATGGCGTCGCCGACCTGGCCGACGCCCGTGCTCTGCTCGGTGCTGGCGGCGCTGATCTCGCCCATGATGTCGGTCACGCGCGCGATCGAGGCCACGATCTCGGTCATCGTCTCGCCGGCGCGATCGACCAGCTCCGTGCCGTGCTGGACGCGCTCGACGCTGGCCGAGATCAGCGTCTTGATCTCCTTGGCGGCATCCGACGAGCGCTGCGCCAGCGAGCGCACCTCGCCGGCCACGACCGCGAAGCCGCGGCCCTGCTCGCCGGCGCGGGCGGCTTCCACCGCGGCGTTGAGCGCCAGGATGTTGGTCTGGAACGCGATGCCGTCGATCACGGCGATGATGTCGACGACGCGCCGGGAGCTGTCGTTGATGCCCTTCATCGTCTCGACGACCTCGCCCACGACGTCGCCGCCCTTGCGCGCGACGGCGCTGGCGCCGAGCGCGAACTGGTTGGCCGACTGCGCGTTCTCCGCGTTCTGGCGCACGGTCGCGCCGAGCTCCTCCATCGACGCGGCCGCCTGCTGCAGCGCCGAGGCCTGCTCCTCGGTGCGGGCGCTCAGGTCGTTGGCGCCGTGCGAGATCTGCGACGACGCGGTGGCCACGCTTTCCGAGTTGGAGCGCACGTTGCTCACCAGGCTGGCCAGGCCGCCCTGCATCTTGGCCAGCGCCGCGAGCAGCTGCGCGATCTCGTCGCGGCCGGCGACGCGCACCTGCCGGGTCAGGTCGCCGCCGGCGATCGCCTCGGCCACGCCGACGGCGAAGTCCACCGGACGCGTGATCCGATGGCTGAACACCACGCCCACGACGATGCCCGCCGCGCCCGCCACCAGCATCAGCACGATGCTCACCAGCGAGGCGCGCTGCGCCCGCACGGCGGCGTCGGCGGAGGCGGCGGCGCTGTCCGCGGCGATCTTCTTGCCGGCCTCGGCGAGCAGGCGCGCGGGTTCGCGGTCCATGCCCGCCACGGCGGCGTCGCCTGCCGAGGAGTCGAAGTCGGCGTCCTTGAACGCGGCGAAGCCCCCGCGGTAGTCGGCGCCCATCTTCACGTGCGCCGCGCTGAACTGCTCCACCAGCGTGCGGCTCTCGCCCGCGGGCAGCGCCGCCAGCAGCGCCTTGGCCTTGTCCTCGACCGCCGCCTCGCGCTGCGCGAACGCGCTCCAGTGCTTGTCCAGCTTGGCCGGATCCTTGCCGCGCAGCAGCGTGTCCTTCCACTCCTGCACCTGCGTCTTGAAGTTCACGAGCAGGTCGGCGACGTCGCGCTCGTGCGCGTGCTGGGCGGCGACGTCGATTTCGTAGACCGCCACCGACTGGTTGAGGCTGTGGATGCCGAACACAGCGGCGCCCATCACGGCGGCGATGACGCCGGTGAAGGCCAGGGGCAACTTGAGTTTGAGATTCATGATGGAACCGGGGCTCGGGAACTGGAGGATTCACCGGGCGGGCGCGGCGCGAGGCCGGGTGCGGAAGGTGACTGCGTGGGACTCCGGCCGTTTTCGCGAGTCGCGGGACGCACCTTCGTGACCCTTTTTCGGCCGTCCACGGCCGAGCTTGAGTCGGGAGACGACCCGAGTTGCCTGAAATCGCTTTCGACGCTAGCCGGCCGCGCGAAGCGCCGCGGCGCCGCACACCCGGATGCAGCGGACGCGCTATTGCAGCAGCAGCCGCAGCCCGTGCAGCGCCAGCCCCGCGATGCCGCCCACCACCGTGCCGTTGATGCGGATGAACTGGAGGTCGCGGCCCACGCTCAGCTCCAGCTGTTCGACGAGCTGGCGGTCGTCCCAGTCCTTGATCGTCTGCGCGATGTGGGTCGTGACGCCGGCGCGCAGGTTGGCGGCGATCGTGCCCGCCGCGGACAGCAGGTGCTCGTTGAGCGACGCGCGCAGGCTGGCGTCCTCGCGCAGGCGGTCGCCGACGTCGCGCATCGCCTGCGCCACGTGCTCGGCCAGCGCGGAGCGCTCGTCGGCGAGGTCGGCCTGCAGCAGGCGCTTGATGTCGTTCCAGATCGTGCCGGCGTATTCGAGCACCGCGGGATCGGTGATCGCCCGCTCCTTGACGCGTTCGAAGGCGGCGACCAGCGCGTCGTCGCCGCGCAGCCGCTCGATGAATTCCTGCAGCCAGCGGTCGTAGCGCCGGCGCACCGGGTGGTCGGGCTGCGACAGCACGTCGCGCAGCTCGCCCAGCACCGAGGCGCTGAGCTTGTCGGCCAGGCCGTCGGCCACGCGCGCCACCGGCGTCACCAGTTCGACCATGCCGATCACCTTGGGCCATTCCTTGCGCGCGTGCCGCACCATCAGCTCGGACACACGCGCCTTGACCTCGTCCTCGGCCAGGAAGCCGCCGATCTTCTCGAGTCCGGCGTCCAGCAGTTCGTGGTGGCGGCCGCCGCGCGTCAGCAGCGCCAGCACGTCGGCGGCGGTGGCGGCGCTGTTCCAGCGGCGCGCCTGGGCGACGACCAGCTCCAGCGTCGCGCGCCGCATGCGCTCGTCGTCGAACAGGCCGACCGCCTTCAGCGCCCAGCGCCGGCCTTCGCCGACCCAGTCGCGCACGCGGGCCGGGTCGGCCAGCCAGTCGCCGAGGCGGCGCGCGGGGTCGAGTTCGGCCAGGCGCAGCACGAGGGACGTCGGCTCGAGGAAATGGTCGCGCACGAAATGCGCCAGGCCGTCGGCGACGCGCGCCTTGCTGCGCGGCAGGATGGCCGTGTGCGGCAGCGGCAGGCCCAGCGGACGGCGGAACAGCGCGACCACGGCGAACCAGTCGGCGATCGCGCCCACGGCCGAGGCCTCGCAGAACGACTGCAGCCAGCCCCAGCCGCCCTGTCCGCCCTGCCACGCCGCCAGCGCCAGGCCCGCCAGCGCGGCGACCAGCAGGCCGGCGGCGACCCATTTCATGCGCTTCAGGGCGGCGACGCGGGCGTCTTCCCCGTCGCGCAGCGCGATTTCCAGGCGATCCATCGTCGGCAGTGTGCCCTGCCCGCCGGCTCCAGCGGTCATACTTCGGTTTTTCCCCCGAACGACGCACCCGGCGCGCGACGCGCCCGTGCACCCGAATGAGCTCCGACACCGAGATCCCACCGCCCCCCGCCGCCACCGCCCCCGCGCCGCGCGCGTTCAAGCTGCCCAACGCGCGCCACGCGAGCCGCGTGCCCGCGGACGCGACGCCGGCGGACATCGCCCGCCTCCAGCACGCGGCGTACCAGCTGCCCCAGGTCGTCAAGCCGGCCGACTACATCGACGAGCACGCCCCGCACTTCGAGCAGCACCTGGACGGCCTGGGCCTGATCCTGCTGCAGAAGGCCGTGGCCGGCGGCCGCCCGAGCCGCTGGATCGCGCCCGGCCACGTCGCCGCCGCGCTGCGCCATCTCGACACCGTGGGCAACGGCCCGCAGGTGCGCGCGCTGATGCAGGCGCGCACGACGGAACTCGAGGCCCTGGGCGTCACGCGCGAGACCGGCCGCTTCGACCGTTTCCTGCAGCACATGGTGCGCCTGCCCGCCAGCGGCGTGCAGCTGCGCGTGGCCTGGCGCCAGACTATCGCCGACGCGCCGGTGTGGGAGTTCTATCGCACCGGCGACATCGAGGCGTTCCAGGCCGCCATCGGCGCGCCGCCGCCCTATCCCGAGGCCGGCGCGCTCGTCGAGCATGCGGAGCGCCTCGTCGCGCGCGCCGAGTCCGGTCATCCGGAACACCTGGGCTCGCTGATCCAGCGCCTGCAGGCCGAGGCCGCGCGGCCGCAGGCCTTCGCCGACCTGCAGGCCTCGCTGGTGCGCGCCCAGGATCGGTGGGAACGCCACGTCGCCGAGCTCAACGCGCTCGCCGGACTGAACACCGAGCTCGCGTTCCAGGGCTACCCCGACAGCTTCGAGCTGGCGCGCCGCCTGCAGCGCACGGTCACGCTGTATGTCGGCCCGCCCAACAGCGGCAAGACGCACGCGGCGTTCGAGCAGCTGGCCGCCGCGCACGACGGCTGCTACCTCGCGCCGCTGCGCCTGCTGGCGCTCGAGGGCCGCGACCGCCTCGTCGCCCGCGGCGTGCCCTGCTCGCTGCTGACCGGCGAGGAGAACGACCCGGCGCCCGACGCCCGCGTCGTCTCGAGCACCATCGAGATGGTCAACACGTCCAAGGCGATCGACGTCGCCGTCATCGACGAGGCGCAGATGCTGTTCGACGGCTCGCGCGGCTGGGCGTGGACGCAGGCCATCGTCGGCGTGCCGGCCAACGAGGTCATCGTCATCTGCTCGGCCTACGCCGCGCCGGCCATCGAGAACCTGCTCAAGCTGTGCGGCGAGAACTGCAAGGTGCGCAGCTTCGAGCGCAAGCAGCACGTCGAACTGCTGCCCGGCCCGGTGCCGATCCCGGCGCTGAAGAAGGGCGACGCGGTCGTCGCCTTCAGCCGGCGCGAGGTGCTGATGCTGCGCGACCAGGTCGCCGCCAACGGCCATCCGGTGTCGGTGATCTACGGCGCGCTGCCGCCCGAGGTGCGCCGGCGCGAGGCAGAGCGCTTCGCCCACGGCCACGCGCACATCCTGGTGGCCACCGACGCGATCGGCATGGGCCTGAACCTGCCGATCCGCCGCGTGCTGTTCTCGACGCTGAAGAAGTTCGACGGCGTCGGCGACCGCCTGCTCGACGAGTCCGAGGTGCACCAGATCGCCGGCCGCGCCGGCCGCTACGGCCTGCACGAGGAAGGCTTTGCCGGCGTGCTGCGCGAGGCCGAGCCGACGGCGCTGCGCACGCTCAAGGACCTGCTGCCCAGGCAGCCGCGCGCCCCGCGCGACTTCAAGGCCTTCGTCGCGCCCAACTGGTGGCACGTCGACACCATCGCCACGCGCCTCGGGCTCGCGAAGCTGCGTGCCGTGCTGGACGTGTTCGTCGACCAGCTCCGCCTCGACGACGCCCACTTCGCCGTCGCCGAACTCGAGCAGATGCTGGAACTGGCTGAGCAGCTCGACCGCAACGCCGGCAAGCTGTCGCTCAAGCAGCGCTTCGTCTACGCGCAGGCGCCGGTGGACACGCGCACCGAGACGCAGGTGCAGGCCTTCCTCGAATGGGCCTGGAACCACGCCAACGCCGGCCAGGCCGGCACGCCGTGGTTCCTGTCCGAGGTCGACGAGCACAGCCGCCTCGACAACATGGAGAAGGCGCTGCGCTCGTGCACGCTGTGGCTGTGGCTGGACCTGCGCTTCCCCGGCACCTACGGCCACCTCGAGGAGGTGATCGACCTGCGCACGCGGCTCAACGAGGGCATCGAGCGGCACCTCAAGGGCAAGAAGCCGCTGTGGCAGCAGCGCGGCGGGCGGCGCTGAGAGCGAGCCGACTGGCGACAAGGGACAAGGCCGCCGAGAAATGCCAGTCAAAACTTGCATTAATGGCTGATCAAGCCTATTCTGCAAGCCATGACTGACACGCCAAGCCTTTCCAGGCGATCCGCCGCCCCGTCGACGACGCCCAGGCTCCCCGCGGAACTGGGCGCCCAGGTCGCCGCACGTCGCAAGCAGCTGGGCCTCACGAAGAAGGCCCTGGCGGAACGGGCCGGCAAGGTGCGCGAGGTCATCTACCGGATCGAGGACGGGCAGGACGTGACGGTGTCCTCGCTGGTGGATGTCCTGCGGGTGCTGGGCCTGAAGCTGGCCCTGGTGCCCGCCGGCATCCCGAGCATCGAGGACGTCGCCAAGGTCTTCAACGAGGACGAGGACGATGCTGCCTGAGAAGATCGCGCAGCTCGACGTCTCCATCGCCGGCCGGCCCGGCGCGGGACAGTTGCTCAAAACGTCCAACTACGAGTTCCGCTACGTCGACGCCGACGTCCGGCAACCCGCGGTGGCGCTCCTGATGCCCGTGTCCCGGCAACTGACCTGGCTCGCCGGCGAGCTCTTCCCGCCCATGGACCAGAACCTGCCGGAAGGCGACCTGTTCATGCGGATCCGGGCGCTGTTCCCGAAGCAGCAGACCACGGCCATGCACCTGCTGGCGCTCATCGGCGACAACGGCATCGGGCGTCTGGGCTATCGCCTGCCCGGCGCCGCGGCGGCGGACGCGCCGCCGCCGATCACCAAGGCGCAGCTGCTGGCCACCGCCTACACGCCCACGGTCTTCGACGAGCTCGTGCGCGCCTATCTCGGCACCGGCGCCGGCATCGCGGGCATGCAGCCCAAGATCATGGTGCCCGAGGTCCGCGCGGCCATCCCGATCCCGACCCTGATCGTCAAGGCCGGCAGCGACGCCTACCCCGGCCTGGCCGCCAACGAGTTCCTGTGCCTGCGCGCCGCGCAGCTGGCAGGCATCGAGACCTCGGTCTTCGATCTCTCGCACGACGGCCAGCTGCTGGTGCTCGAGCGCTTCGACACGGTCGTCGCGGACGACGGTTCCATCGAGCGCCAGGGCTTCGAGGACATCGCGGCGTTGGCCGGCCTGCGCGTGCGCGACACGCTGTCCGACCGGAAATACCAGGGCAGCTACCAGCGCGTCGTCGACCTGCTGAAGGCGCTGCAGATGCGGCAGCAGGACCTGACCCGCTTCTTCGCGCAGGTGGCCTTCTCGATCATGGTGCGCAACGGCGACGCGCACCTGAAGAACTTCGGCGTTCTCTACCGCTCCTGGGACGACAAGTGGCTCGCGCCGATGTTCGACGTCGTGACGACGGCCATCTACCGCTACACCCGCTACGCCGGCGGGCCGGAACTCGAGGATCGCACGCTGGCGCTCAAGCTCTTCGCGGGCACGGGACAGTCCAGGGCCTATCCGACGACCGAGGAACTGCTGGCGTTCGGCGAAGCGGTCTGCGGCGTGCGCCGCCCGCAGGTCCTGCTCGGGCAGATCGCGGACGGCATGAAGCAGGCGCTGGCCGAGGCCACGCACGACAGCCGGATCCCGCAGTGGCTGCTCGCGAAAATGCGCGACACGTGGGCGCCAGGCCTGGCCTACGCGGCCTAGCGAGGCTGTTTTCACGCAGCCGGCGCGCCCGCCTGCCGCTCGGGCGCGGCGGCCGCGAAGGCCTCCAGGCGCCCGCACTCGTCGACGATGCGCGTGGCGGTCGGGATGCCGTCGACGTCGATCTTGAGCACGCGCGTCACCATGAACAGGCTGGCCAGGCAGATGTCGGCCATCGTGGGCTGGTCGCCGTGGCAGAAGCGGCCGGTGCCGGGCTCGGTGGCCAGGCGCTGTTCGACGGCGCGCAGGCCTGTGTCCAGCCAGTGCGCCAGCCAGGCGCGCACGGCATCGGCATCGAAGCCGCCGACGGTGGCCAGGTACTGGCGCACGCGCGGCGTGATCAGCGGATGGGTGTCGGCCGCGAGCATCTGCGCGATCGAGCGCACGCGAGCGCGGCCGTGCGCGTCGGCAGGCAGCAGCGGCGGCTGCGGGTAGAGCTCGTCGAGGAACTCGAGGATGGCCAGCGACTGCGTCAGCGGCACCGGCGGCTGGCCGGGGCCGTGGTCGATCAGCGCGGGGATGCCGCCCAGCGGGCTGATGCGGCGGTAGGCCGGCCCGTGCTGCTCGCCGGCGTCCATGTCGACGAAGGTCTCGCGCGGCCTCACGCCCTTGAGGTTGAACGCGACCCGCACGCGGAAGGCGGCGGAGGTGCGCCAGAAGGCGAACAGTTCGAAGCGGTCGTCGTCGACGGGGCGAGTCATGCGCGGTCCTCCTTCGTTGAGTCGACCGCGACGATACCTCGGCGCCGTCAACCCCGCTCGCGACTTCGCTCGCAGAAGTCGACGAAGGCCGCGAGGCCGCGCGAGAACTGCTTGCGGCCATGGTGGATCAGCCAGAAGCGCCGCACCAGGCGCGGCAGCGTCGTGCGCACGCGCACGAGGCGGCCGAGGGCGATCAGGTCCTGCACCGCGAACAACGACAGGCAGGTGAAGCCCAGCCCCTCGACCGCGGCCTGCTTGATGGCCTCGGTGCCGCCGAAGCGCAGGCCTTCGCGCAGCTGGTGCAGGTGCGGCTGCAGCGCCTGCTCCACCGCCTCGCGCGTGCCCGAGCCCGGTTCGCGCAGCAGCCACGCGGCCCGGCGCAGCGCCGCGACGTCGAGCTTGCGCGCCGGGTCGCCGCCCAGCAGCGGATGCAACGGCGCGCAGGCGATCACGAGCTCCTCCTCGCGCCAGGGCCGCGCGACGACCTCGGGCTCGTGGCAGGGCCCCTCGATCAGGCCGATGTCGACCTCCATGCGCGCCACCGCGGCGGCGACGGCGGCGGTGTTGGCGATCGCCACGTCGACGTGCGCCTCGGGCCGCTTGCGCCGCCAGTCTGCGATCAGCGTGGGCAGCAGGTAGTTGCCGATCGTCGTGCTCGCGCCCACGCGCAGCAGCGATGGCGCGGCCGCGTCGCGGGCGCCGGCGGCGATGCCGAAGTCGCGCTCGATGCCCGCCGCGCCGTCCAGCACGGCGCGCGCCTGCGGCAGCACGCCGCGGCCGGTGTCGTTGAGCACCAGCCGCGTGCCGACGCGGTCGAACAGCCGCGCCTCGAGCACGGCCTCGAGCTCGTTGAGCGCGGCGCTGGTGGCCGACTGCGACAGCGCGATGCGGCCGGCGGCGGCCGTCGTGCTGCCGGCGTCGGCGACCGCGGCGAAGACGGCCAGCTGGCGCAGGGTGATCCGCATGCCCGGCAGTCTACCTGTTAATTAGCTAGATTCAACGAAATCAATCCGTTTTACGGATAGACGGCGAACGCGCAAAGTGCGCCCATCGTCCCGCACCGAGTCCCCGTCATGACCGCCGCCACCCGTTCGTTCCGCGCCCCGTCCGCCACCCTGCGCATGGCGCCCGGCCTGCTGCTGGCCGCCGCCGTCGCGACCGCGGCGACCGCCGCCGCCCGCGGGGCCTGGCTGCAGTCGCACGGGCTGTCCGCGCTGACGCTGGCCATCGCGATCGGCCTGGTCGCCGGCAACCTGCTGCCCGCGTCCGCCCTCGCCGCTTCGGCCGACGGCCTGAACCTGGCCAAGCAGCGCCTGCTGCGCGCCGGCATCGTGCTGTACGGGTTGCGGCTGACCTTCCACGACATCGCCCACGTCGGCCTGGCCGGCGTCGCGATCGACGCCGCCGTGCTGTGCAGCACCTTCGCGCTCGCCTGCACGCTGGGCCCGCGGCTGCTCGGCCTGGACCGCACGACCGCCATCCTGATCGGCGCCGGCAGCTCGATCTGCGGCGCCGCGGCCGTGCTGGCCACCGAGCCGGTGTTGCGCGGGCGGCCCGAGCAGGTGGCCGTGGCGGTGGCCACCGTCGTCGGCTTCGGCAGCCTCGCGATCTTCCTCTACCCGGCGCTGTACCACGCGATCGCGGCCGTGCATCCGCTGTCGCAGGCGTCGTACGGGCTGTGGGCCGGCTCGACGATCCACGAGGTCGCGCAGGTGGTCGCCGCCGGCCACGCGGTGGGCGACGCCGCGGCCGACACCGCCGTCATCGCGAAGATGGTGCGCGTGATGATGCTGGCGCCCTTCCTCGTCGCGCTGTCGGCCTGGGCCGCGCGATCGCGCCCGGCGGCGGCCGGCCGGCCGCGCCCGCCCATCACGATCCCGTGGTTCGCGTTCGGCTTCGTCGCGCTGGCCGGTCTGCGCTCGCTGGACGTGCTGCCCCACCCCGCCCTGGCGCTGGCCGACGGCCTGTCCGTCGCCCTGCTGGCGGTCGCGATGGCCGCGCTGGGGCTGACGACGCGGCTGTCGGCGATGCAGGCGGCCGGGCTCGCCCCGCTCGGGCTGGGCGCGGCCCTGGCCGCGTGGCTGATGATCGGCGGCGCGGCCATCAACCTGGGCGTGGCCGCGCTCGCCGGCTGAGCAACGACCCGCAGGCGCATCGCCGGCATGCCCGCCGCCGTATCCGCCGGACGCGGAGATTGGTGGGAATTTGCAAGGCGCATGGCTCCGCGAGCCAACAGCTTGGCCGCGTGTCGCGCGGACCGGGTTCCCCCTCGTATGTCACACAGGGGCAGTGCCTAGTCTCGCGTCACGCCGAATCCGGGCCCGCGAGGCGCCGCCGGACTCGAGCGTTCCGCTCCCAAGCCACCGACGACTCCAGGAGACAAGAATGGACACCCGAGTTCCCGCCCTCCCCGCACGCATCGCCCGGGCCCTCGCCCGGCTGGCACCGGCCCTGGTGCTGACCAGCCTGGCCGCGCAGGCCGGCGCCAACACGCTGACGCAGAACGTGTCGTGGACGATCGACCGCGCCGGCACCAGCACCAAGTACCGCCTGGTCGCGTACGGCGACTCGATCTACGCCGGCTACAACACCAGCATCCTCAACGCCGCGAAGTACTCGGCGCCGACCGTGGACGCGGAATACCTGTCCGCGGCCTGGAACGCCGACATCGAGAGCGTGCGCCGCGCCAAGTCGGGCGCCGTCGCCTCCGACGTCTACACCAACAAGATCGTCGCCGAGAAGTCCTACATGCAGGACAGCTCGACCCGCGTGGTCACCTTCGAGATGTGCGGCAACGACGGCCTGCAGGCGCGCACCGCGTTCAAGAGCCAGACCGGCACCTGCGACTACTCCGGCATGGACGCCGCGGTCAGCACCTGCAAGCAGTACGTCGCCGCCGCGATGGACTACATCAACGCCAACGCGTACGCCGGCGTCAAGGTCAAGGTGATCTCCAACCTGCACTACCCGGGCTATGCGGCGGACGACACGCAGAGCTCGTGCAAGGACGCGAGCACCGGCGCCACCGTCAACCTGCAGACGACGTTCCTGCCGCGCCTGGCCAAGATGAACTACTGGATGTGCGAGTACGCGCGCGAGAAGGGCTTCACCTGCGCCGACAACTTCGCGCAGTTCATGGGCGCCGACTACGACAGCAACGGCGACGGCGTCGTCGACTCCGTGGGCCTGGCCTACGTCGCCGGCGAGAGCGAATCCAGCTACGTGACGCGCATCTCGACGACGCTGCGCTCGACGATCCGAGACGCCAACACGCACTTCGTGTCGTCCGGCACCAGCTACGACTACATCCAGTCCGACGATACCCACCCGACGTATACCGGCGGCACCGTCACCGCCGGCATCTTCGGCGGCACCACGGGCTCGGGCGCGCCGCGCTACACCTCGTTCACCAACGGCAAGAACCCGATCTGGAACCAGTACGGGCACGAGCGCATGGGCTGGGCGGTGTCGACGTCCAACACCTCCGCGCCCTGACGCGCCGCCCCGGCCGGCCCCATGGCCACGCCACCGCGTCACACGCCCGAGCGCGATCGCTGGGGCCCGGCCGTCGGGTTCCTGCTGGTCGCGCTCGGCCTCGTGGGCGGCGCGATCGCGGCCTGGTGGCCGGCGGCCGAGGCGCCGCCGCCCGCGCCCGAGGCCGCGGCGCCCGCCGCATCGGCTGCCTCGATGCAGGTCGCGGCGGCGTCGCCCGACGTGTCCGCCCCCGCGCGCGCCACGCCCGCGCGCGACGCGCGCCCGGGCGCGAGCGCGCCCGCGACCCCGCGCATCCCCCGCGTGCGCGACCCCAACGGCGACCAGACGCCCGACCTCGCCGACTACATCAACGACGGCGAGAAGCCGACGATGAACGACGTCATCGCCCGCCTGCACGCGGCCGGCATCCACACCGGACTCGGCGCGTTCAACCCGCCCGGCACCAAGCCGCCGCTCGTCGGCATCGCGGTGCCCGAGGACTTCGCGCTGCCGCCCGGCTACGTGCGCCACTACCAGGCCACCGACGACGGCCAGCGCATCGAGCCGATCCTGATGTTCGCCCCCGACTACCAGCCGACGACCGCCGACGGCCGCCCCATCGCCGTGCCCAAGTACCGCGTCGTGCCGCCCGAGCTCGCGCCGCCCGGGCTGCCGATCCGGCGCATCGTCGTCCCCGCGCCGATCCAGGGCCCGTGACGCCATGAGCGCGTACGGCCGGTCCGACACGCGCTCGCACCGCAGGCCAAAGGTTCCCTCATGAACGCCCTCGCCGACTTCCTGTCCTCGCGCACGCTCGCCCGCGACGCGGCCGCCATCGCCGCCAGCGCGTTGCTGGCCCTCCTGTACGCCCGGGGCGGCGCCGGCTGGATGCTGGGCTTCGTCGCGCTCGTGCCGTGGCTGCGCTCCCTCGACGCGCCCGCCTCGCTCGCGCGCACGCTGCTGGGCGCCTGGGCGATGACGGTCGCCTACACGCTGGCGGTGTTCGCGTGGTTCGGCGGCGCGATCGACGAGTTCACGCAGTGGGGCGAGGGTGCCGGGCTCGCGCTGCTGCTCGTCGCGGCACCGCTGTTCCAGCCGCAGATCGTCGCGTTCGCGCTGGCGCGCCGGCTGGCCGCCCGCCGCCACGGCCGCGCGCTGACGGCCGTCGTCGCGGCGTCGGCCTGGGTCGCCGCCGAGTGGCTGCTGCCGCGCCTGCTGGGCGACACGCTGGGCGACGGCCTCTACCCGTCGCGCCTGCTGCGCCAGGCCGCCGACCTCGGCGGCGCCACCGGCCTGACGTTCGCGCTGCTGCTGGCCAACGAGGCCGTCGCGGCGGCGCTCGCGCAGCGCCGTGCGGGCCGTCGCGCGATGGCGCCGTCGCTCGCCGTCGCGGCGGCGGTGCCCGCGCTGCTGGCGATCTACGGCGCGGCCGCGCTGTCGGCCTTGCCCGCGCCCGGCGGCAAGCCGCTGCGCGTCGGCCTGATCCAGTCCAACATCGTCGACTACGAAAAGCTGCGCCGGCAGATCGGCGCCGCCGCCGTCGTGCGCAAGGTGCTGGACACGCATTTCGCGATGTCCTACGACGCCGTCGAGCGCCAGCACGCCGACGCGGTGCTGTGGTCGGAGACGGTCTACCCCACCACCTTCGGCCATCCCAAGAGCGAGGCCGGCGCGGCGCTCGACCAGGAGATCCGGTCCATCGTCGACGCCGCCGGCGTGCCCTTCGTGTTCGGTACCTACGACGTCGACGCCGACGGCGAGTACAACGCCGCCGCCTTCGTCGAGCCGAACCGCGGCCTGCTGGGCTTCTACCGCAAGACGCGCCTGTTCCCGCTGACCGAGTACGTGCCGGCGTGGCTGGACGGCCCCGCGCTGCGCCGCTGGCTGCCCTGGGCCGGCACCTGGAAGCCGGGCAACGGCGCGCGCCTGCTGCCGCTGCGCCTGGCCGACGGCCGCGAGATCCCCGTGCTGCCGCTGATCTGCCTGGACGACGTCGACGCGGGCCTGGCCATCGCCGGCGCGCGCCTGGGCGGCCAGGCCATCCTCACGCTGTCCAACGACGCCTGGTTCACCGCGCAGCCGCAGGGCGCCGCGCTGCACGAGGCCGTCGCCGCGTTCCGCAGCGTCGAGACGCGGATGCCGCAGTTCCGCGTCACGACCAACGGCTACAGCGCCGTCATCGACGCCACGGGCACGGTGCTGGCCGGCACGCAGATGGGCGCGCAGGCGCTGGCGGTCGGCGACCTGCCGGCGCACGCGCCGCCGCGCACGCTGATGGTGGCCTGGGGCGACTGGGTCGGACGCGCCGCCGCGGCCCTGCTCGCGCTGCTGGCCGCGCTCGCCGCGCTGCGCCGCTCGGGCTGGACGGGCGCCGGCGCGCCGTCGCCGGCCGCGGACGTCGCCGCCCTGCCCGCCGACGTCGCCCTGCTGCCGCGCTCCGCGCGCGTGGCCGCGGGCGCGCTGCGCACGTTCGCGCGCGGCGGCCTGTTGTGGATGATCGCGGCCGTGGCGCTCGGCGACGCCGCGCTGCAGTCCAACACGCTGGCGCAGATTCGCACCTTCGCCGGGCTGTTCCTCGTGCCCGAGGCCGCGGCCTGGTGCGTGCTGCGGGCGTTCGCGGCGCGCGCGTCCATCGTCGACGGCGCGCTCGTCTTCGCGCGCGGCGCGCGCCGGCTCGCGTTGCCGCTGGCGGACATCGCGGCCGTCGAACCCTGGTCGCTGCCCATCCCCGGCCCGGGCGCCGCGCTGCGCCTGCGCACGGGCGAGCGCTGGCGCCACGACCTCGCGATCGCGCACCCCGCCGGCCTGGCGCGCGCGCTGTCGGCCGCCGCCGGCGCGGCCATCCCCGCGGAGACGCCCACGCGCGCCGGCCGCTACGCGCAGGCGAGCACGGCGCTGGCGCGCGGCCGCCTGGCCCATCCGCTGCTCAAGTTCGGCCTGTTCCCGCTGCTGCTCGCGATCCCCGCGTTCCGCCTGCACCAGCACATCGCCTACGGCAGCGCGTTCGGCGAGTACTACAGCTTCGGCCTCAAGGCCTACGCCGCGACCTTCGCGCTGTGGTGGGCCGCCTGGGCCATCGCCGTCGTGCTGTGCGCGGCCGCGGTGCGCGCGCTGATCGAGGCGGGGACGCTGGCTGGCGTGATGGTCGCGCCGGCAAGGGCGATCGCGGCGCGGCGCGAGCTGGAGCGGTTGGGCTTGGCCGCGCTCTATCTCGGGCTTCCGGCGTGGCTGCTGCTGCGCTTGACAGCTTCCTGACAAAGCACTTCGTGCGCCCCCTTTCCGGATAAAACGGAGCCGTCCTGAGGACTATCGAGCCCTATGGAAGCTCAGCTAACGCCGCACTACGGAAGTTGCCCGACGCAGACAAGCGGCCGAAATGCAGACGCTCACTGTTCAACGTTAGCGGGCAGCTTGCGCGTTAGCGCAAGGCGCCCCGTTGACGGACGGGTTACGCCTCGCCGGCGGCACGAGCGAGCGTGTGCATGATTATTCGCGGCAGTTCGCGTAGGAGGCGATAGTCCTCTTCGCTTTCGATTACGAACTTCTCAATGTACGGATTGTGCGTGCTCACCATAAGGAGTTCTTCGAATTCGTTTAGAAGTTTCTTCCGAGCCGTCGGCGTCTTAGTAACTTGGAGTTTGTTCAGTAGAGCGCAGCCTTCGTCATAGATCCATGGAAGCGCTTCGCGAAGCAAGCTCAGTCCAACTCGGACCCCGATGATCGGGTTCTTAGCTCCGAACATTAACTCTTCAATCATGCCGGGAGGAAACCTCCGGCGCCGCCTGGGGGGGCGGGCGTCATTCCTCTCTATGCGTGAGGGCAGATCCTGGAACATTATTTTTATTTCCTCAAAGAGCTTTGCAGACGAGTTCTCGATCTCGTCTTGCTTGCGCTTCGTCGGCGATGTGGATGTGGCTGGTACCGCAAGCGACTTGAGGATGCCTTCAATGCTGCTCTTGAACTTTCCGACTTGAAAGCCGATCGTGTCCCTGTCTGGCTCAGATCCTGGAATGCGGTTTACGAGTTGGAAAACAAGTTTGGTTAGCGACTCATTGTCGTCTGCACAATTCTGAAATTGTGCAAAAGGGCCGGTCGAGGCAACCTTCAGCTCGATCCCAAGAGCAACTCCAAGAATGGGAGTGTCGAGCTTGCCTTTGGCCATCCCGGCTTCAAACAGAATCCAAGGTCTGTTGACGCTCCGTTCCGTCAACAGACAGACAACATCAGACGCTGACTGGATGTTCTTGATGATTTCCGGGTACCACTCGATTCCGTACTCGATGCCTTGATTCCCGCGTCTATCCGACGTTCGAAATGACTTGAGAACCCCAGCGCTAACGCTCTTTAGCAAGTTACTGAACGCTTCCGCAAGTTCAGCATCTCGCGTGTCGTGGCTGATAAAGACAAGCGGATTTGCCGCCTTGGCAAGGCCGGATTCAAGGCTGTTGACTTCCTCTGCCATACGTCTCCCTGTTAGTTGGTTGTTCTTCGCGACGGTAGCTTGCGCCCGGGACTGCAGCTACTGAGAGGCCTAACTTGCTTGTCAGGCGAAAGTTTGTTTGGAGCCTAGTGGATGATCTTAGTGTACTGATTCCAACTGAACAGTTGCATTGCAGCGATAGTCGCCGCAATTGGACTCGAAGGCGCCATCGCTGAGTGTTGACAATCATTCCAACATATTGGACATTGCCTCCACCATGGAGCCAACCCCCCCGGACACCCTCAACGACCGCATCGCCCACCGCGTCCGCGACCTCCGCGCCACCTCCGGCCTGTCGCTCGACGCGCTGGCCGCGCACTGCGGCATCAGCCGCTCGATGATCTCGCTGATCGAGCGCGGCGAGAGCAGCCCGACCGCCGTGCTGCTGGAGAAGCTCGCCAGCGGCCTGGGCGTGCCGCTGGCGGCGTTGTTCGACGCGCCGCAGCCCTCGGCCAGCCCCGTCGCGCGGGCCGCGGAACAGCCGTCGTGGCGCGATCCGCATTCGGGCTACGTGCGGCGCAACGTGTCGCCCAGCGGCGTCGGCTCGCAGATCCAGATCGTCGAGGTGAGCTTCCCGCCGAAGGCGCGCGTGTCGTACGAGACGGGGCCGCGCGAGCCGGTGATGCACCAGCAGGTCTGGGTGATCGAAGGCGCGATCGACATCACGGTCGGCGACGAGCGCCATCGCCTGGGCGAAGGCGACTGCCTCGCGATGGTGCTCGACCGGCCCATCACCTTCCACAACCCGCACAAGGCCGCCGCGCGCTACGCCGTGGTGCTGGCCTCGATGCCCTATCCCTTGCCGTTCCGGAGATCCCATGGCGACCAGCGCCCCAGCCTCTACCCTTGAAATCCGCCGCCTCGACGCGGTGAGCGAAGCGCAGCTGCACGCGCTGGCCGACGTGCTCGTCGACTGCGTCGAGGGCGGCGCCTCGGTCAGCTTCATGCAGCCGATGACGCGCGACAAGTCGCTCGCGTTCTGGCGCAAGGTCGCCGACGGCGTGGCGCGCCGCGAGCGCGTGCTGCTGGTGGCCGAGGACGCCGACGGCATCGTCGGCACCGTGCAGGTGGTACTTGCGCAGCCCGAGAACCAGCCGCACCGCGCCGACGTCGCCAAGATGCTGGTGCACCGGCGCGCGCGCCGCCGGGGCGCGGGCGCGGCGCTGATGCGCGCGGCAGAGGCCGAGGCGCTGCGCGAGGGCAAGACGCTGCTGGTGCTCGACACCGGCGACGACACCGCCGCGCGCCTGTACGCCCGCATGGGCTGGCGGCCGGCCGGCACGATCCCGCGCTACGCGCTCAAGCCTGAAGGCGGCGAATGCGCGACGACCTTCTTCTATCGCTCGCTGGCCGCCTGAGCGGCGCGGGGCTCAGGCGCTCTTGCCGCGCGCGGCCAGCCAGGCGTCGACGGCCTTGACGGTGTCGCCGTAGAACGTGCGATACAGGTCGTCGGCGACGTAGCCGATGTGCGGCGTGCCCAGCACGTTCTCCAGCGAACGCAGCGGGTGGTCCGCGGGCAGCGGCTCGACGTCGAACACGTCGAGCGCCGCCGCCGCGATCCGGCGCGAGGTCAGCGCGGAGACGAGCGCCGCCTCGTCCACCAGCGGCCCGCGCGAGGTGTTGACCAGCAGCGCGCTGGTCTTCATCAGCGCGAGATCGTCGGCGCCCAGCAGGCCGCGCGTCTTCGAGCTCAGCACCATGTGGAGGGTGAGCACGTCGGCGCGGCGCAGCAGTTCTTCCTTGCTCACCGCGGTCGCCCCGCCCGCGGCGGCGCGCTCGGGGGTCATGTTCGGGCTCCAGGTGATCACGTCCATGCCGAAGGCCGCACCGACCTTCGCGACCGCGCCGCCCACGCGCCCCAACCCGAGCACGCCCAGCGTCTTGCCCGCCAGGCCGACGCCCACGCCCTGCTGCCAGCCGCCGCGGCGGAACGCGAGGTTCTCGGCGACGAGGTGGCGGCTGGCGGCCAGGATCAGCGCCCAGGTCATCTCGATCGTCGGCGCCGAGTCGTAGCCCGTGAAGGCGACGGCGACGCCGCGTTCCTGCGCGGCGGCCACGTCGATGGCCGCGTTGCGCGCGCCGGTCGACACGATCAGCTTCAGCTTCGGCAGCCGTTCCAGCAGCGCGCGCCGCAGCGGCGTGCGCTCGCGCATCACGCACAGCACGTCGAAGTCCTTCAGGCGCTCGACGACCGCGTCGGGATCCGCGAGGTGGTCGTTGAAGACGGTGATCGCGGCGCGACCGTCCAGCACCGACCAGTCGGCCAGGCGCAGCGCGGCGTTCTGGTAGTCGTCCAGCACGGCGACGGCGACGGTCTTGCTGCTCGAGCTCATGGGGGGTCTCCTGCCTTGATGCGCGCCACTGTAGTCGCGGCGGCGGCGCCGCGCGCGCCCGGGGTCTTGCGGCAAGCCCCGCGCCCGGCGCGGCGGCGGGCAGCTTCTCAGGGCCAGGCGGCCGCGGGCGCGGCGGCCGCCAGCGAGGCCACGGCGTCGTCGACGCTGCCCGCCTCCAGCAGCGTGTCGCGCTGCCCCGCCATCGCGTGCTGCAGCAGCGCCAGCACCGGATCCTTCAGGCGCGCGAGCACCGTCGCACGACCCGCGGCGCCCTGCTCCGCCGTGAACGCGCACAAGGCCTCGACGGTGGTGCCGTCGAGGTCGGGCGTCTCCTCCAGGCTCAGGATGAAGGCCCGCGGCGACTCGGCGGCGATGCGCGCGCGCGCCTCGGCGAGCATGCGCTCCACGTTCGCGAAGAACAGCGGCGCCTCGGGCCGCAGGATCAGAACGCCGGGCACGCGCACGACGTCGGCGTGCTGCAGGCCGAGGTAGTCGTGGCCGTCGCCGTAGCGGCCCAGCTCGCTCAGGCGCGGCTCCGAGAGCCCGCGCAGCGTCATCGCCACGCTGATCGCGATGCCCGTCAGCAGGCCGTTCAGCACGCCCAGCGCCGCCACCGCGATGGCCGCGGCGACGACGACGAAGCGGTCGCGCCGCCACGTGAAGTACGGCCGGAACGCGGCCAGCGACAGCGTGTGCGAGACCGCGTGGATCACGATGGCCGCGAGCACGGGCTCGGGCGTGCGCTCGATCCACGGCAGGCACAGCGCGACCAGCGCCAGCACGACCAGCCCCGCGACCCACGCCGCCTTGCGGCTCGCGGCGCCGGCCGCCTCGTTGGCCGCGGTCGCGGAGAACCCGGCGCCCACGGGCAGTCCGTGCAACGCGCCGGACACGACGTTGGCCGCGCCGAGCGCCCACAGGTCGCGGTTCGGGTCGATCTCGTCGCCGTGCTTCAGCGCCATCGAGCGGATCGCGCCGTAGCTCTCGGCGAACACCAGCAGCACCAGCGCGATCGCCAGCTCCGCGATGCTGACCCACTGCCCTTCCGACAGCCGCGGCGGCGCCGGCAGCGCCAGCGCGAGGTCGATCCGCCCGACCTGCGCGACGCCGCGCGCGCCCAGGCCCAGCACCTGCGACGCCGCGATGCCCGCCGCGATCACCAGCAGCGCGCCGGGCAGCTTGGGCAGGCGCGCCAGCAGGGCCAGCGCGAGCAGCGCCGCCAGGCCCAGCGCCAGCGCGCTCCAGTTCCACTGCGGCAGCGCCGCGAGCAGTTGCCAGACCAGGCCCGGCACGCTGTCGGCGCTGCCGTGCGTGCCCGTGAGCTTGGGCAACTGCTTGATGATGATCACCAGCGCGAGCCCGAACGAGAACCCGCGCAGCACCGGCTTGGAGATGAAGCTGCAGATCGAGCCGAGCCGCATCGCGCCCGCGGCCAGGAACGCGAGCCCCGTGGCCAGCACCAGGCCCGCGGCGAGCGCGGCGCGCAGCACGGCGTCGTGCCCCGCGAGCGACAGCGTCGCCGCGCCCAGCACCGCGGCCGACGACGACGTCGCCGACACGATCGCGAAGCGCGAGCGGCCGACCAGTCCGTACACCACCAGGCCCGCGAACAGCGCGAGGACGCCGGCCTGCGGCGGCATGCCCGCGATGCCGGAATAGGCGACGGCCTCCGGCAGCAGCAGGCCGGCCATCGACACGCCGGCGACCAGGTCGGCCGCGATCGGTGCCGACGCGGGCTCGCCCGCCATCGTGACGCTCATTTGCCGGCGCCGGCCGGCGCGGGCATCACGCCGCTCCAGCCCGGGAGATAGCGCGCGAGCGGGCTCCTGGCCAGGCCCTGCGCCTCGCGCAGCGCGACGGCTAGCGCCTTGCGGATCTGCCCGCGCGAGATGTGCGGGCGCAGGTAGTCGGCCCACAGGAACTCGGCGAACGGCGACGCGTCCTTGGCGAAGCCGCCGGCGCTGCGCAACATGCCGGCCAGGCTGCGATGCGGGTCGTCGACGAGGTCGGCGATGCGCGCCGGGATGTCCGCGTACGGCCGCCGCTTGCCGGTGGCGTCGAACGGATGCACCCAGTTGCGCTGCTCCATCACGCGCCAGAAGACCGTCGGCGCCAGGTAGGACAGGTCGTCCAGCACCATCAGCTTGACGCGCTCCACGCCCTCCTCCTGCAGCGCGAGGCCGAGGTGGTGGTGGTCGACGATGTAGCTGCGCCCGCGCGGCCCCAGCACCGCGGGAAACCAGTGCGAGGCGAGCAGTTCCTTGCGCGCCTTCTTCGCCAACCCGGCCCATTCGCGGCGCTTGAGCGCGACCTCGGCGAAGCCGCAGGTCATCTGCGTGGGATGGAGATCGAGCAGCTTGGCTTGGACGAAATGGTGGTGCGCGGCGGGCTGCATGGCGGCGGGGGCCGCGCGTCGGGCCAAGGCCCTGCGCGCGTCCCGGAGGTTGCGGGGCTTCGATTGTGCGGCCGTTCGCGACCGCGGCGCACGCGGCTTGCGCCCGACTGACGCTCCCGCGCCGTCAGCCGAAGAAGATCGCGAAGATGTCCGGCTCGCGCACTTCGCGCATGGCGAGACCCGGGAGCACCTCCGCGAACGGATCGGAAGGCTCGACGAGATCGAGCTCGGACGGCAGCGTCTCCCTCCACGCCGGCTGCGGGCGCGCGCGGCCTCCGCCCAGGCGATTCAGCAAGGACGGCAGGAGTTCCCACTCGACGCGGTCGGCGGAGGCAGCGAACAGGTGCTGGTGCATGGCGTATCCCGGTGGACATGAGGCGGACGAGCCGCCGATGAGCCGTTATCGGAGCCTGGCTCACGCGCTGTAAGCCATTGCTGCGCGCCCCGTGACATCTGCCCGTCCGCCGTACGAGTCGCCAAAGCCTTCAAGAAGTCGTCAGCTCCGGCCGTCAAGCCGGCCGGCGAACAGCCGATCAGGGACAGGCTTGCGCCGGGCACGGGACAAAGCAAAAAAGCCCCGCGAGTCATCGACTCGCGGGGCTTCTCGTCTGGTGGGTGGTACAGGGATTGAACCTGTGACCCCTGCCGTGTGAAGGCAGTGCTCTACCGCTGAGCTAACCACCCGGTAAGCGGTGTTACCCTGTCATCAGGGCAGCCTTGGATTATGCCACAGCTATTTGCGCCTGTGCACGCCAGATCGTTTTTCCGCCACTGGCCTTGTCGATCTCGCCCAACACCCGCTCGTGGTCCGTCAGCTCGGACTCGGTGGCGGCGGGCACGGGCAGCGCGAAGACGCTGAGGTCGGCCGGGCCGCCGAGGTCGCCGGCGCCGCGGCCGCCGCCGTCGTCGGCCATGTCCATCACCAGCGAGTCCTGGCCGCGGGTCAGGCGGATGTAGACCTCGGCCAGCAGGTTGGCGTCGATCAGCGCGCCGTGCAGCGTGCGGTTGCTGTTGTCGACCTCGAGGCGCTTGCACAGCGCGTCCAGCGAGTTGGCCTTGCCGGGGAACATCTCGCGCGCCATCAGCAGCGTGTCGGTGATGCCCGCGACGTGCGTGCTGAACTTCTCGCGGCCGCAGCGGCGCAGCTCCTCGTTGAGGAAGCCGACGTCGAAGCCGGCGTTGTGGATGACGATCTCGGCGCCGGAGACGAACTCCAGCAGCTCGTCGACGATGTGCGCGAACAGCGGCTTGTCGGCCAGGAAGTCGTCGGTCAGGCCGTGGACGGCGACCGCGCCCTCGCCGTTCCTGCGCTCCGGGTTCAGGTAGAAGTGCAGGTGCCGGCCGGTGAGGCGGCGGTTGTCCATCTCGATGCAGCCGACCTCGACCATGCGGTCGCCGCTCTCGGGGCTGAGGCCGGTGGTTTCGGTGTCGAGGAAGATCTGGCGCATGGCGGTCCTGGTCGGGTCAGGCTGGATTCTCGCAGGAGTCCGGGCGGCCCCCGCGTGGAATCCGCCCGGCAAACGATGACTGGGTCAGGCGGTGACGGCCGCGGGGCCGCGCGGCTGCTTCGAGCCCCACCAGAACATGACCGCGCCGGCGATCACCATCGGCACGCACAGCCACTGGCCCATGCTCATGCCCAGCGACAGCAGGCCGAGGAAGTCGTCCGGCTCGCGGAAGAACTCGGCGGCGAAGCGCAGCACGCCGTAGCCCATCAGGAACAGGCCCGAGACCTGGCCGCGGCCGCGCTCCTTCTTGCCGTAGATCCACAGGATGACGAACAGCAGCACCCCCTCGCCGAGGAACTGGTAGATCTGCGACGGGTGGCGCGGCAGGTTGGAGCCCGACTCGGGGAAGATCATGGCCCACGGCAGCGACGGGTCGGCGAAGCGGCCCCACAGCTCGCCGTTGATGAAGTTGCCGACGCGGCCGCTGGCCAGGCCCAGCGGCACGCAGGGCGCGATGAGGTCGGTGACCTCCAGGAACGGCCGCTTGCGCTGCCACGCGAACAAGGCCATCGCGGCGATCACGCCCAGCATGCCGCCGTGGAAGGACATGCCGCCCTTCCAGACGGCGGGGATCTCGGTGAGATGGCTGGCGTAGTAGCCGGGCTTGTAGAACAGCACGTAGCCCAGCCGTCCGCCGAGCACGACGCCCAGCACGCCGTAGAACAGCATGTCCTCGACGTCGCGCCGCACCCAGCCCTCGCGCGCGAACCAGGGGTAGGCCGAACGCCGGCCGGCCAACAACACGAACAGGCCGAACGCGACCATGTAGGTCAGGCCGTACCAATGGATCGCGAGCGGGCCGACCTGCAGGGCCACGGGGTTGAACTGGGGGTGGACCAGCGCCATCGAGACAAACTCCTTGAACAGCCCGCGATTGTCGCCGTTTCGCGTGACGCTTCCCGCCGCGCCCGTCAGCGAGCTTGCGAAACGCGCCGCGGCGCCCCGCGCACGTGCTCGACGAAGCGCTCCACCACCGGCGCGGCGCCGGCGCGCCAGACCAGGCTGGTCTCGCAGCGCAGCGCCTGTCCCGGCAGCCCGCTCACGCGCGCGTAACGCACGCCCGCGCGCTGCAGGTGCGTGAGCGACTCCGGCACCCAGGCCACGCCCATGCCCCCGGACACGAGGTTGACGATGGTCTGCATCTGGATCGCCTGCTGGGCGACGCGCATCGTCGCGCCGCCCGCGTGGTAGGCCGACACCAGCTCGTCGAACAGCGACGGCGCGATCTGGCGCGGGAAGATCACCAGCGGCTCGGCGCGGACGTCGCGCCAGCGCAGGCGCGGCATCGCCGCCGAACTCGCCGGCGCCGACCGCCACGCCGCGTGGCCCTGGGGCAGCGCCATCACCAGCGCCTCGTCGATCACGCGCACGTGCTCGAAGCCGGGCGGCACGGCGCCGGGCGCGTGCAGCACGAAGCCGGCGTCGATCTCGCCGGCGGCGAACAGCTCGAGCTGCACGTCCAGCGTCGCCTCGCGCAGGCTCAGCGCGACGTCGGGGTAGGCCGCGCGAAAGCCGCTGAGCCAGGCCGGCAGCGGGCCGTAGGTGACGCTGGAGACGAATGCCAGCCGCAGCTGCCCCGACAGCCCCGCCGCCGCCGCGCGCACCGCGGGCGCGAGCGCGTCGGCGCCGTCGAGCAGCTTGCGCGCCAGCGGCAGCAGCGCCGCCCCCGCCGGGCTCAGCGCGACGCGGCGCTGGCTGCGCTCGAACAGCCGCGCGCCGAGCGCAGCCTCCAGGCGCTGGATGGCCTGGGTCAGCGGCGGCTGCGTCATCGCCAGGCGCGCGGCGGCGCGGCCGAAGTGGCATTCCTCGGCCAGCACGGCGAACTGGCGCAGCTGGCGCAGCTGGCGCAGGTCGAAGGTGGGCTCGGTCATGGCGCGGTCCCGTTTGATTGATTCACCAAGCATATCAATCCAGCACCGTGAATCTATTGGACAGGCATTTCCGGCGCGCCGAGAATTCGACGATCCCGCGACAACCGCCAGGCCCTCCACCATGCCCGCCTATCGCTCCAAGACCTCCACCGCCGGCCGCAACATGGCCGGCGCCCGCTCCCTGTGGCGCGCCACCGGCATGAAGGACGACGACTTCGCCAAGCCCATCATCGCGGTGGTCAACTCGTTCACCCAGTTCGTGCCCGGCCACGTCCACCTGAAGGACCTGGGCCAGCTCGTCGCGCGCGAGATCGAGGCCGCCGGCGGCGTCGCCAAGGAGTTCAACACCATCGCCGTCGACGACGGCATCGCGATGGGCCACGACGGCATGCTGTACTCGCTGCCCAGCCGCGACATCATCGCGGACTCGGTGGAGTACATGGTCAACGCGCACTGCGCCGACGCGATGGTGTGCATCTCCAACTGCGACAAGATCACGCCCGGGATGCTGATGGCGGCGATGCGCCTGAACATCCCGGTGGTGTTCGTCTCCGGCGGCCCGATGGAGGCCGGCAAGACCAAGCTGGCCAACCCGGTCACCAAGAAGCTCGAGTTCAAGAAGCTGGACCTGATCGACGCGATGGTCATCGCCGCCGACTCGAAGTACTCGGACGCCGAGGTGGCCGAGGTCGAGCGCTCGGCCTGCCCGACCTGCGGCTCGTGCTCGGGCATGTTCACGGCCAACTCGATGAACTGCCTGACCGAGGCGCTGGGCCTCTCGCTGCCGGGCAACGGCACCGTCGTGGCCACGCACGCCGACCGCGAGATGCTGTTCAAGCGCGCCGGCAGCCGCATCGTCGAGCTCGCCAAGCGCTACTACGAGCACGACGACGAGCGCGTGCTGCCGCGCTCGGTCGGCTTCAAGGCGTTCGAGAACGCGATGACGCTGGACATCGCGATGGGCGGTTCCACCAACACCATCCTGCACCTGCTGGCGATCGCCCGCGAGGCGGAGATCGAGTTCGGCATGACCGACATCGACCGCCTGTCGCGCGTGGTGCCGCAGCTGTGCAAGGTCGCGCCCAACACCAACAAGTACCACATCGAGGACGTGCACCGCGCCGGCGGCATCATGGCCATCCTCGGCGAGCTCGACCGCGCCGGCAAGCTGCACACCGATGTCCCCACCGTGCACGCGCCGACCATGAAGGACGCGCTGGCCCAATGGGACATCGTGCGCACGAACGACCCCGACGTGAAGCGCTTCTACATGGCCGGCCCGGCCGGCATCCCGACCCAGGTGGCGTTCAGCCAGGAGACGCGCTGGCCCTCGCTCGACCTGGATCGTGCCGAGGGCTGCATCCGCTCCTACGAGCACGCGTTCTCCAAGGAAGGCGGCCTGGCCGTGCTGACCGGCAACATCGCGCTCGACGGCTGCGTCGTCAAGACCGCGGGCGTGGACGACAGCATCCTGGTGTTCGAGGGCACGGCCCACGTCACCGAGTCGCAGGACGAGGCGGTCGAGAACATCCTGGCCGACAAGGTCCAGGCCGGCGACGTCGTCGTCGTGCGCTACGAAGGCCCGAAGGGCGGCCCGGGCATGCAGGAGATGCTCTACCCGACCAGCTACATCAAGTCCAAGGGCCTGGGCAAGGCCTGCGCGCTGCTGACCGACGGCCGCTTCTCGGGCGGCACCTCGGGCCTGTCCATCGGCCACTGTTCGCCGGAGGCGGCGGCCGGCGGCGCGATCGGCCTGGTGCGCAACGGCGACCGCATCCGCATCGACATCCCGCAACGCACGATAGCCGTGCTGGTGTCCGACGAGGAACTGGCGCGCCGCCGCGCCGAGCAGGACGCCAAGGGCTGGAAGCCCGCGCAGCCGCGCCCGCGCAAGGTGTCGGCCGCGCTCAAGGCCTACGCCAAGCTGGTGATGTCGGCCGACAAGGGCGCGGTGCGCGACCTGTCGCTGCTGGACGATTGACCGGCCCCGCCCGCGTCGTCAGCCCCCGGGGCAGCTGCGGCTGCCCTTTTCTTTGGACAATGCGCGCATGAAGACGCCCGCCCCGTCCGCCGCGATCCCGGACGACGACCCCCTGCCCGTGCCGCCGCCGCAGCCCGACATCGACCTGTGCTGCGGCAACGGCTGCGACCCGTGCATCTTCGACCTGCACGACATCGAGATGGACAAGTACCGCCAGGCCCTGCGCGCCTGGAAGCAGCGCCACCCCGACGCGCCCGCGGTCTGAAGCGATCCCCGCGCCGGGCGCGATTTGCACGATCGTGCATCATTGCGTTCTTGTTTGTGCACGATTAAGATCGCGACATGCAGCCGCCCATCCCGCTCGCGCGTCGTGACGTCATCGCCCAGCGCCTGGCCGGCGGTGCCGCCGTGGTCGCGGCCACGCTGGCGCTCGAGTTCGACGTCTCCGAGGACGCGATCCGGCGCGACCTGCGCGCGCTGGCCGCCGAGGGACGCTGCCGCCGCGTCTATGGCGGCGCGCTGCCCGTCACGCCCCACACGCAGCCAATGTTCGCCCGCATCGAGGAGGCGCGCGGCCGCAAGGAGGCGCTGGCGCGCAGGGCGGCCGAGGCCATCCTGCCCGGCGAACTGCTGTTCCTCGACGCCGGCAGCACCAACCTCGCGCTCACCGGCTTCCTGCCCGAGGACCGGGACCTGACGATCGCCACCAACGCCGTCGACATCGCCGGCGCCGTGCTGCGCCGGCCCGACCTGCGCCTGATCATGGTCGGCGGCAGCGTCGACACCACCGTCGGCGGTTGCGTCGACAGCGCCGCGGTGCAGGCGGTGGGCCAGCTCAACGTCGACCGCTGCTTCCTCGGCGCCTGCGCCGTGGACGCGGAGCGCGGCATCGGCGCGGTGCTGCACGCGGACGCCTTGTTCAAGCGCGCGTTGATGGCGGCGTCGCGGCACTGCGTGGTGCTCGCGCTGAACGCCAAGCTCGGCGCGCGCGCGCCGCACCGCAGCTGTGCGCTGGCCGACGTCGACCTTCTGGTGGTGGAACACGACGCCCCGCCCGCCCTGACCCGGCCTCTCGAAGCCGCCGGCGCCATGCTGGCCATGGCCGCGCCCGCGGACTGATTTTTTTCTCCTCCGATGACAACGCTTTCCACCATCGCTTCCGCGTCCGCCGACCGCCCCGGCGCCCGCCTGGCCACCCGCATCGCCTTCCTCGTCGCCGGCTTCGGCCTGGCCGCCTGGGCGCCGCTGATCCCGTTCGCGAAGGCGCGGCTGGGCGCCGACGACGGCCTGATGGGCGTGCTGCTGCTGTGCCTGGGCGGCGGCTCCGTCGCGGCCATGCTGCGCACCGGCCCGCTGTGCGCGCGCTACGGCTGCAGGCATGTCGTCGTCGCCAGCGGCGTGGTGCTGGCGCTGCTGCTGCCGCTGCTGGCGATCGCGGGTTCGCCGTGGACGCTGGGCGCCGTGCTGCTGGCGTTCGGCGGCGCGCTCGGCTCGCTGGACGTCGCGATGAACGTGCACGCCGTCGAGGTCGAGCGCGACGCGGGCGTGCCGCTGATGTCGGGCTTCCACGCGATGTTCAGCGTCGGCGGCTTCGCCGGCGCGGCGCTGGTCACCTTCCTGCTGTCGGCCGGCGTCGGCCCGCTCGCCTGCACGCTGCCGTGCCTGGCGGTGATGGTCGCGGCGATGCGCGTCGCGTCGCCGCGCCTGGTCGACACGGGCCGCGTCGCCGCCGGCCACGCGCTGGCCTGGCCGCGCGGCGGCTCCGTGCTGCTGCTGGCGGCGCTCGCGTCCGTGTGCTTCCTCGTCGAGGGCGCGATGCTGGACTGGAGCGCGCTGCTGCTGACCACACGCGCGCTCGCCGCGCCCGCGCAGGGCGGCCTGGGCTACGCGTTCTTCGCGGTGGCGATGACCGCCGGACGCTTCAGCGGCGACGCCATCACCGCGCGCATCGGCGACCGCGCCACGATGCGGGCCGGCGGCGCGCTGTCGGTGCTCGGCTTCGTCGTGCTGCTGGGCGGCGACCGCCTCGAGCTCGCGCTGGCCGGCTTCGCGCTGATCGGGCTGGGCGCGTCCAACATCGTGCCGGTGCTGTTCCGCCGCGCCGGCAACGTGCCCGGCACCTCGGCCGCGATGGCCGTGGCCGCGCTCACCACCGTCGGCTACGCGGGCCAGCTGATGGGGCCGGCGGCCGTCGGCTTCGTCTCGCACCTGGCCAGCCTGCCGGCGGCCTTCTGGCTGCTCGCGGCGCTGATGGCCGTGGTGCCGCTCAGCACGGGCAAGGCGCTCGGACGCTCCGCGCGCTGACGCCGCCGCGCGGACCTCGGCAACGGCTCACGCGCCCGCGAGGAAATCGGCCACGCGGCGCGCCGTCTCCTCGGGCCGCTCGCGCTGCGGCACGTGGCCCAGGCCCGCCAGCATCTCCATGCGCGCGGGCCCGCCGGCCAGCCGGGCGATCATCGCCGGGTGCACCGCGCTGCCGTACTCGTCGAGCTCGCCGTGCAGCGCCAGCGCGCGGCAGCGCACGGCCGGCAGCACGCCGGCGAGCGACCAGTCGGCGAACTCCGGCGCCAGCCAGGTGTCGACCCAGGCCGACAGCACCCAGGCCGCCTTGTCGCCGTGGTAGCGCGCGAGCCGTTCCAGCGCGCCCGGTTCGGCGAACGACGCGCGCGCGGCGCTGATCCCCGCCAGCGTCCGATCCTCGACGAAGGCCTGCGCCGCGATCGTGACCAGCGCCGTGCAGCGCTGCCCATGCCGCGCCGCGGCGTTGACCGCCATGCCGCCGCCCACGCTGTGGCCCAGCACGGCGAAGCGGTCGATGCCGAAATGGCGGCACACGAGCGGGAACCCGTCCGCCGCCTCCGCGGCGACGAAGTCGAACGACAGCCGGTCGCCGCGCGCGTCCGAGCGCCCGAAGCCCGCGCGGTCGTATGCGATCACGCGGCGGCCGGTCGCGCGCGCCAGCAGCGCCGGGAAGTCGCGCCAGATCTCGACGCAGCCCAGCGAGTCGTGCAGCAGCAGCAGCGGCGGCAGCGCGGCGCCCGCGTCCGCGGCGGGCCATTCGCGGGCGAACAGGCGGCCCTGGGCACGAGGGATCCAGTGGTCGGTGAAGCTCATGCCGGCATTGTCGACGCCCGCCAAAGGCGCCGCGCAGTCAGTCGAACAAGGCCTCGACGTCCTCGCTCCACCGGCGCGGCGACTTGGACCAGGCCTTGTCGACCGCCGCCTCGGGCAGGCCGCTGAGGCACCAGCCCTGGCGCCGCTCGAAGTCGAACGCGGCGTGCGGCTGGTCGTTGATCAGCAGCAGGGCTTTCAGGCCGTCGTCCGACCAGCCGATCTCCAGCGTCGAGGCCAGATCCGCGTCGGTGACGTCGGCGACGACGTAGACGAGCAGCGCGTCCTGCACCGGATTCCCGTCCTCGACGTCGGTGTCGACGGCGTAGAAGCAGCCCTTCTCGCCGTCGTCCTCGAACACGACGGCGTAGCGGCCGCCGGGCGAATCGGCGTCGACGACCAGCGGCCGGCCGACGTGCAGCGGCTGCCTGGCGGCGATGTTCAGCGCCATGCGCGGGTCCGCCTCGCGGTCTCAGCTCCGGGGGCGCTTCTTGCCGTCGCGGTGCTTGTGCAGGTGGCCCAGGCCCATCGCGTCGATGTTGCGGTCCTGGCGGTCGCGCTTGCGCTCGTCGTCGCGCTGCATGGCCTTGCGCTTGGTCCAGCCGCTGACGTCGGACCAGATCCACCAGACGGTGGCCAGCACGAACGGCAGCGCGAACTTCCACAGGTCGCCGGTGAACTCCCAGTTCCAGGCCGCCATCGGGCCGATGTCGAAGAGATTGCAGGCGACCAGGATGACACCGATCAGGACGAACAGCATGCGAGAACCCCTGTCCCGGCCGCCGGCGGACGCGCGCGCGGCCTCGCGGCGGCGGCGTCCGGAACGGGTGCGTCCGGGATCACGTTGAAAGGACGAATCGGCTCAATGTAGCAGCAACGTCGTCCCGCAACGCCGCCCGGACGGGTCCCGGAGGCCCTCCAGCGTCAATTGTTCTCGGCCAGCTGATCCAGGATCGCGGGATTCTCGAGCGTGCTGGTGTCCTGGGTGACCTTCTGGCCCTTGGCGATGTCGCGCAGCAGGCGCCGCATGATCTTGCCGGAGCGGGTCTTGGGCAGGTTGTCGCCGAAGCGGATGTCCTTGGGCTTGGCGATCGGGCCGATCTCCTTGCCGACCCAGTCGCGCAGCTGCTTGGCGATCTGCCTGGCCTCCTCGCCGGTGGGACGCGCGCGCTTGAGCACGACGAAGGCGCAGATGGCCTCGCCGGTGGTGTCGTCGGGGCGGCCGACGACCGCGGCCTCGGCCACCAGCTCGGTGCAGGACACCAGCGCCGACTCGATCTCCATCGTGCCCATGCGGTGGCCGGACACGTTGAGCACGTCGTCGATGCGGCCCGTGATCGTGAAGTAGCCCGTCTTCGCGTCGCGGATGGCGCCGTCGCCGGCCAGGTAGTAGCCCTTGAGCTCGGGCGGGTAATAGCTCTTCTTGAAGCGCTCGGGGTCGCCGAAGATGGTGCGGATCATGGCCGGCCACGGCTTCTTGACGACCAGGATGCCGCCGGTGCCGTTGGGCACGTCGTTGCCCATCTCGTCGACGATGGCCGCGGCGATGCCCGGGAACGGCAGCGTGCACGAGCCCGGCACCAGCGGCGTGGCGCCCGGCAGCGGCGTGATCATGTGGCCGCCGGTCTCGGTCTGCCAGAAGGTGTCGACGATGGGGCAGCGGCCGCCGCCCACGTGCCGGTGGTACCACTCCCAGGCCGCCGGGTTGATCGGCTCGCCCACCGAGCCCAGCACCTTCAGGCTGGACAGGTCGTAGGACTTCGGGTGCACCTTCTCGTTGGACTCCGCCGCCTTGATCAGCGAGCGGATGGCCGTCGGCGCCGTGTAGAACTTGCTGACCTTGTGGTCCTGGATCATCTTCCAGAAGCGGCCGGCGTCCGGGTACGTGGGCACGCCCTCGAACACGACCTCGGTGCCGCCGAGCGCCAGCGGGCCGTAGGTGATGTAGGTGTGGCCGGTGACCCAGCCGATGTCGGCGGTGCACCAGAAGACGTCGTCGGGCTTGAGGTCGAAGGTCCACTTCGTGGTCAGCGCCGCATGCAGCAGGTAGCCGCCGGTGCAGTGCTGCACGCCCTTGGGCTTGCCGGTGGAGCCGGAGGTGTAGAGCAGGAACAGCGGATGCTCCGCGCCGACCCACTCGGGCTCGCAGGTGTCGGCCGCCGCGGCGGCGAGCTCGTGCATCCAGCGGTCGCGCGCCGTCCAGGCGATGGCGCCGCCGGTGCGCTGGTAGACGATGACGTCCTTGACCGCGTCGCAGCCGCCGAGCGCGATGGCCTCGTCGACGATGGCCTTGAGCGCCAGCGACTTGCCGCCGCGCACCTGCTCGTCGGCGGTGATGATGGCCACGGCGCGGGTGTCCTCGACGCGGTCGCGCAGGCTCTGCGCCGAGAAGCCGCCGAACACCACCGAGTGCGGCGCGCCGATGCGGGCGCAGGCCTGCATCGCGACCACGCCCTCGATCGACATCGGCATGTAGATGACGACCCGGTCGCCCTTCTTGACGCCGCGCGCCTTGAGCGCGTTGGCCATGCGGCAGGTGCGCGCCAGCAGCTCCTTGTAGGTGACGCGGGTGACCTTGCCGTCGTCGGCCTCGAAGAGGATCGCCACCTTGTCGCCGAGGCCGGCCTGCACCTGGCGGTCCAGGCAGTTGTACGACGCGTTGAGCGTGCCGTCGGCGAACCACTTGTAGAACGGCGCGTCGCTGGCGTCCAGCGTCTGCGTGAACGGCGTCTTCCAGCTCAGCAGCTCGCGGGCGCGCCTGGCCCAGAAGCCCTCGTGGTCGGCCTGCGCCTCGGCGCACAGCGCGTCGTAGGCCTCCATGCCGGAGACCCAGGCCTGCGCCTTCAGGTCGGCCGGCGGGTCGTAGGTCGGCAACTCGTGCGGGGTGTGCTCGGCGGCGCTCATGGATGCTGTCTCCTGGAAGGGCGGGAACCGCGGGTTCCCTGTCTGGTTCTTGGATTCTGCTACTGGGAACGGGCCAGCACGGCGACCGTGCGTCCGCGACCGTGACGGGCCGTCGTACATTAGGTCGGCGCTCTTACCCAGGCCTGACTCGGGCGGGCCACGCGCTCCCTACAATCGGCCGGCGTCCGGCGAACCGGCCGCGCGACCTCCACGACCACGAACCGCAGCCCATGACCCAGAACACGCCGCCCCCCCGCCTGCGCCCGCTGCCGCGACTGATCTTCGCGACGCGCTGGCTCCAGCTGCCACTCTATCTCGGCCTGATCCTGGCGCAGTGTGTCTATGTGGTGCATTTCTGGGCCGAACTGGTACATCTTCTGCAGGCCGCGTTCGGCAATGGGCATGCACTGCAAATTCTCGTCCAGAGCATCGGCTACCACCCCGCGCCGAGCGATTCGGGCGTGCCCATGGCCGACGTCAGCTCGCTCAACGAAACCGTCATCATGCTGGTGGTGCTGGGCCTGATCGACGTCGTGATGATCTCCAACCTGCTCGTGATGGTGATCATCGGCGGCTACGAGACCTTCGTGTCGCGCCTGGACCTCGAGGGCCATCGCGACCAGCCCGAGTGGCTGGACCACGTCAACGCCTCCGTGCTCAAGGTCAAGCTGGGCACCGCCATCATCGGCATCAGCTCGATCCACCTGCTCAAGACCTTCATCAACGCCGACGCGTACGACGTCAAGGTGCTGGTGGGACAGACGGTCATCCACCTCGCGTTCCTGCTGTCGGCGCTGGCGCTCGCCTACGTCGACCGCCTGCTGCCGCATCACGCGCCGGCGCATTGAGTGCCCGACCGCGGCGCTGCGAAACCGCCGCGGCGGATAATGCCGGACTGCCTCCAGCAACCCGGCCCGACCCCATGCCCACCATCATCAAAGCCGTCGACCTGATCGAGAGCGTCGCCTCGGCGCTCCAGTTCATCTCGTACTACCACCCCGCCGACTACATCGCCCACCTGGCCCGCGCGTACGAGCGCGAGGAGAGCCCGGCGGCCAAGGACGCGATCGCGCAGATCCTGACGAACTCGCGCATGAGCGCCGAGGGCAGGCGCCCGATCTGCCAGGACACCGGCATCGTCAACGTGTTCCTCAAGGTCGGCATGGACGTGCGCTTCGAGGGCTGCGACGCCGGCATCGAGGCGGTGGTCGACGAAGGCGTGCGCCGCGGCTACCTGAACCCGGACAACGTGCTGCGCGCTTCGGTCCTCGACGACCCGCTCTTCGCGCGCAAGAACACCAGGGACAACACCCCCGCCGTCGTGCACGTGCAGCTGGTGCCGGGCGACAAGCTGGACGTCACGGTCGCGGCCAAGGGCGGCGGCTCGGAGAACAAGAGCAAGTTCATCATGATGAACCCCAGCGACAGCCTGGTCGACTGGGTGCTCAAGACGGTCCCGACGATGGGCGCCGGCTGGTGCCCGCCGGGCATGCTGGGCATCGGCATCGGCGGCACGGCCGAGAAGGCGATGCTGCTGGCCAAGGAATCGTTGATGGAAGACATCGACATGCACGAGCTGCTGCAGCGCGGCCCGGGCAGCAAGCTCGAGGAACTGCGCATCGAGCTCTACGAGAAGGTCAACGCGCTGGGCATCGGCGCCCAGGGCCTGGGCGGCCTGACCACGGTGCTGGACATCAAGATCAAGACGTTCGCTACGCACGCCGCGTCCAAGCCGGTCGCGATGATCCCGAACTGCGCCGCCACGCGCCACGCGCACTTCGTGCTCGACGGCTCGGGCCCGGCCTTCCTGGAGGCGCCGAGCCTGGACCTGTGGCCCGACGTCAAGTGGGCGCCGGACTACAACAAGAGCAAGCGCGTCGACCTGAACACGCTGACGCCGGCCGAGGTCGCCACCTGGAAGCACGGCGACACCATCCTGCTGAACGGCAAGATGCTCACGGGCCGCGATGCCGCGCACAAGCGCATCCAGGACATGCTGGCCAAGGGCGAGCCGCTGCCGGTGGACTTCACCAACCGCGTCATCTACTACGTCGGCCCGGTCGACCCGGTGCGCGACGAGGTGGTCGGCCCGGCCGGCCCCACGACGGCCACGCGCATGGACAAGTTCACCGAGATGATGCTGGCCAAAACGGGCCTGATCGCGATGATCGGCAAGGCCGAGCGCGGGCCGGTCGCGATCGAGTCGATCAGGAACCACAAGTCGGCCTACCTGATGGCGGTGGGCGGCGCGGCCTACCTCGTCTCGAAGGCGATCAAGTCCGCCAAGGTCGTGGGCTTCGCCGACCTCGGCATGGAAGCGATCTACGAGTTCGACGTGGTCGACATGCCGGTGACGGTGGCCGTCGATTCGGGCGGCACCTCGGCGCACATCACGGGGCCCAAGGAGTGGCAGGCGAAGATCGGCAAGATTCCGGTCGCTGTCGCCTGATTCGTTTCCTGCGTCTTTCAGGGGCCCGCTTTTTTGCGGGCCCCTTGCTTTCGGGAGGGCGTTTTTTTCCGCGGCGCTTCGATCCGGGTCAGACTCCCCCTGCCCCGCCCGGCTCCAGAACCCCGGGCCCCTGTCCCTTTGACAGAGGCGCGTCCTGCAGTCCCTGCGCACTCGCCGCCGGCGCCGCCAGCGTCCGCACCACCCGCTGCGGGAACGGAATCTCGATGCCCTCGGCGTTGAACAGCCGCAGCAACGCCAGGTTGACGTCGGACTTCACGCTGCCCGTGCCGTTCTCCGGATCCGCGATCCAGAACGAGATCGTCAGCTCGAGCCCGTCGGCGGCGAAGGCGCTCAGCTGCACCGAGGGCTTGGGGTCGGCGATCACGCGCGGGACGTCGGGCAGGATCGCCATGATCTGCGGCGTCAGCGCGTCGAGGTCCGTGTCGTAGCCGACCTGCACCACCGTGTTCAGCGCCATCTTCGGGTCGGCCAGGGTCGCGCTTTCCACGCGCTGCGTCACCATCATCTCGTTGGGCACGATCGCCTCGCGGCCGTTGAGCGCGCGCAGCACCGTGTAGCGGGTGGTGATGTCGGAGATGCGGCCCTCGAAGCCGTCGACCTTGACCGTGTCGCCGATGCGCAGCGCGCCCTCGGCCAGCATCACGAAGCCGCTGACGTAGTTGGCGGCCAGCTTCTGCAGGCCCAGGCCGAGGCCGACGCCGATCGCGCCGCCCAGCACGGACAGCGCCGTCAGGTCGATGCCCACCGCCGACAGCGCCACCAGCAGACCGACGAACACGAGCGCCGCTCGCACGACGTTGGCCGCCGCCTTGCGCCACGACAGGCGCTGGCCGGTCGCGCCCTTGAGCATGCGCGCCTCGATCGCCGCCGACATCCACAGCGTCACCATCAGCACGGCGCCGGCGACGATCGCGCCCTCGAGGATCGTCGCGAGGCTGACGTTGCTCGCGCCCATCTTCCAGTGGATCTCGTCCAGCGCGTCGACGAACGACGGCAGCACGCCGGTGATCCACAGCACCACGCCCAGCCACGCCGCCCACGACACCGTCTTCTCGACGGCGCGCACCAGCTGCGACTCCGGGAACGCGACCCGCATCACGCGCACGCTCAGCCGGATCACCAGCAGCGACAGCAGGATCGGGATGGCGACCTTGAAGACGGCCAGCGGCAGGTGCTGGTGCGTGCAGAACTGGCGCGCGACCCACACCAGGCCCAGCCACAGCGCCGGGAACGCCACGCCGTCGAAGATGCGGCGGCCGAAGACGATCGAGCCGTGGCGCGGCTCGGGCCCGCGCAGCAGGCGCGGGATGCCCCAGGCGACGGGGAAGGCCGCGGCGATCAGCAGCAGCGCGACGTAGGCGTGGGGCTGCTCGGCTTCCTGGACGAGGGCGAGCAGTTCGGGCGAGAACCAGTTTTCCATGCGGCGATTGTGCGGGAACTCGACGGCCGGCCGCGCCGTCACGACACGGACACGCGACGAGACCATTTTTTCCCGCGGCCTGTCGAACCCGGGCCACATCGAACGTCGTAGTCATGAAGCCGCGGACGTTCCACCCGGCTTTGCCCGTCATCCACCCGACCACCCAAGGAGCCGACATGACCTCGACCGTCAATCCCATCCCGCCCGGCATGCACACCGTCACGCCGCACCTCGTCTGCAAGGATGCCGCCAAGGCCATCGAGTTCTACAAGGAGGCCTTCGGCGCCACCGAGACGTTCCGCCTCGCCGGCCCGGACGGCAAGCTGATGCACGCGTCGCTGCGCATCGGCGACTCCAACATCATGCTGGTGGACGAGTTCCCCGAGATGCACGCCGTCGGCCCCGCGACGCTGGGCAACTCGCCGGTGACCATCCACCTGTCCGTGCCCGACGCCGACGCCTCGTTCGCGCGCGCCGCCCGCGCCGGCGCGACGCCGCGCATGCCGGTCACCGAGATGTTCTGGGGCGCGCGCTACGGCCTCGTGCAGGATCCGTTCGGCCACCTGTGGTCGATCGCCACGCAGGTGCGCGAGCTCACGCCGGAGCAGATCGTCGAGGCGATGAAGTCGCAGCCGATGGACGGCTGCCCCGGCCAGGCCTGAGCCGCGTCGCGCCCGCTCGCGCGTGACGCGCGGGCGCGACCCGCAGGACGACGACGCCGCGCGGGCCTCGGGCCGGCGCGGCGTTTCTGCTGCGTCGGGCGGCGCCGGGCCCGTGCGCCGCGGGCCTATCGCGTCGCCGCCTCGCGCGCCCGCTCGAGCAGCAGCGCCTTCTCGCGTTCGTTGGCCGTCATCGCGGCGGCGCGCTCGAACTCCACGCGCGCCTCGCCGTGGCGCTCCAGGCGCGCGAGCAGGTCGCCGCGCGCGGCGTGCAGCAGGTGGTAGCGCGCCAGGTGGCCGTCGGTGACGAGGCCGTCGACCAGCAGCAGCGCGGCGGCAGGCCCGGAGGCCATGCTGACCGCGACGGCGCGGTTGAGCTCGACGACCGGCGACGGCGCGCGCGCCATCAGCTCGCCGTAGAGCGCGACGATGCGCGGCCAGTCGGTCGCCTCGGGCGTGCGGGCGCGCGCGTGGCAGGCCGCGATCGCCGCCTGCAGCTGGTACGGGCCGGGCACGCCGACCAGTTGCTCGGCGCGTCCGAGCGCGGCCAGGCCGCGGCCGATCAGCAGCTGGTCCCAGCGGCTGCGGTCCTGCGCCATCAGCAGGATGGGCTTGCCCCCGGCGTCGAGGCGGGCGCGCATGCGCGAGGCCTGGATCTCCATCAGCGCGACCAGCCCGTGCACCTCGGCCGTGGCCGGCGACAGCTGGGCCAGGATACGCGCCAGGCGCAGGCCTTCCTCGCACAGCGCGGGGCGCGTCCAGTCGTCGCCGGCCGTGGCCGAGTAGCCCTCGTTGAAGATGAGGTAGACCACCTCCAGCACGGTCGACAGCCGCTCCTGCAGCGCGTCGCCGCGCGGCACCTCGAACGGGACGTTGGCGTCGCCCAGCGTGCGCTTGGCGCGCACGATGCGCTGCGCGATGGTCGGCTCGGGCTGCAGGAAGGCGCGCGCGATCTCGGCCGTGCTCATGCCGGCCAGCAGCTTGAGCGTCAGCGCGACCTGGGCCTCGCGCGACAGCACCGGGTGGCAGGCGGTGAAGACCAGGCGCAGCAGGTCGTCGCCGATGTCGTCGGCGTCGTCCAGCGCATCGCTGAAGTCGGGCACGACGTGGTCGCCGCGGGCGTCGGCGTCGGCGCCGAGCTCCTGCTGCTTCTGGTGGTGCAGCGCGAACTGGCGCAGCCGGTCGAGCGCGCGGTTCTTGGCGGTGGCCATCAGCCAGGCCCCGGGGTTGTCGGGCACGCCGTCCACCGGCCAGTGCTCCAGCGCGGCGACGAGCGCGTCCTGCGCCAGCTCCTCGGCCAGGCCGACGTCGCGCACGCGGCGCGCCAGCGCGCCGATGATGCGCGCCGACTCCAGGCGCCAGACCGCGTCGATGGTGCGGTGGACGTCACGCGCCATGGCGGCGGTCTCCGTGCGCCAGGCGCGCGCGCATCACGCCTTGGCCGCGAGCTGGTCGCGCAGGTTGGCGTCCTGTTCCTTGACCTTGCTGGCCACCTCGGGCGGCAGCAGCGCGGCGAAGTCCTCCGCGGAGAAGATCGGGCGGATCTCGATGTCGCTCTCGCCCACGTGCGGGTTCGGGCAGCGGCGCACCCATTCGATGGCCTCCTCCATCGACCGCACCTGCCACAGCCAGAAGCCGGCGATGAGCTCCTTGGTCTCGGCGAACGGGCCGTCGGTCACGGTGCGGCTGGCGCCCGAGAAGTGCACGCGGACGCCGCGCGACGACGGCTGCAGGCCGTCGGCCGCCAGCATGATGCCGGCCTTGATCAGCTCCTCGTTGTACTTGCCCATGGCTTCGAAGAGCTCGGCCGGCGGCATCACGCCCGCCTCGGAATTCTCGTTCGCCTTGACGATGACCATCACACGCATGTCGTTCTCCTGTTGCAGTTGGCAGCGGCGACCGGACGGATCGCCTCCTGTCTGCACGACGATCGAAGCCGGCCATTTCCGACACGACGGACGCGGGGGATTGAAAAATCTTTCGAACGGCGGGCAGAATCGTCGCACCACGTCCATCGCCGCGACCTGCCGCCATGCAATACCTGCTGCTTGTATACACCGACCCCGAGCTGATGGCCAAGCTGCCGCCGGAAGAGTTCAGCGTGAAGATGCGCGACTGCATCCGGCACTCCGACGACCAGAAGACCCAGGGCAAGCTGGTGATGTGCCAGCAGCTCGAGCCCACCACGGCGGCGCGCACGGTGCGCGTGCGCAACGGCCGTGCCGCCGTGCTCGACGGGCCGTTCGCCGAGACCAAGGAGATGCTGGCCGGCTTCAACCTCGTCGAGGCCGATTCGATGGAGGAAGCCGTGCGCATGGCGCACGAACTGCCTTGGACGGCTTACGGCTCCATCGAGATCCGTCCGGTCGGGGATTTCGAGGCGATGCGCCGGCGCGTCGGCGCCTGAGGCGCGGCGACGGGAGGTCGCCTCACGGGGGCACAAGCGGAATTGGACGGACGGCGGCTTTCCGGCATTGGCAATTGACTGCCAGTGGCAACCCCATTCCGCGGCCCGAGCAAGTTCGAGTGTCGTGGAGCGTGGCAGCTCCGCAGCGATTGCTGCCCTGCACGCAGTCGTGCCGCATGCCCGCTCAGCGACCCAAAGCGACCGCTCGATGCTGCGTCGGAACGCGCACGGGCGACACTTCAGATACTTGGACGTCAATCAGGCTCGTGCTCGTCCGGCTCTGGCTGATGGCTGCTCGCAGACCGGGCCGTCTTCTCCCATCGATACGCAAATTGCGCCCGTGTCAGGCCCAGCAGCCTGGCAGCGGCCGCGACATTGCCCTTCGCTGCCGTGGCCGCTTCGTCCAGCAGCCGGCGCTCCAGTTCCGGCAGCGACACGCCGCCATCCGCTGAGCTGCCGTTCATGGAGCCGGCCAGAAGATCGAGCAGATGTGCGTCGCGCGCGTCGTCCGGGGGCGTCGTCAGGGTGCCGTGCGCGCCGATGGCCAGCAGCGCCTCGTCACTGAGTTGTTCGCGACGAAACATGTGAGCGACGTCGATTGGCGCACCGTCCTCGGCCGAGATGACGCCACGCTCGATCAGGTTCTGCAGCTCGCGTATGTTGCCTGGAAAGCCGTAGTGCAGCATCGCGCGCACGGCGCGTGAGGTGAATCCGGTCGGACGCCGACCGTGCCGCACCGATTCGCGATGCAGGAAGTGGTTCATCAGCAGCGGGATGTCGTCGCGGCGCTCGCGCAGCGGCGGCAGGTGCACGGGGTAGACGTTCAGGCGGTAGTACAGGTCTTCGCGGAAGCGCCCGGCGCGCACCTCGGACTGCAGGTCGACGTTGGTCGCGGCCACCACGCGCACGTCCACCCGCTGCGTGCGCGTGCCGCCCACGCGCTCGATCTCGCCTTCCTGCAGCGCGCGCAGCAGCTTGCCCTGGCTCACCAGGCTGAGCGTTCCGATCTCGTCGAGGAACAGCGTTCCACCGTTCGCTCGCTCGAAACGGCCAGGCCGCGAGTGGCTCGCGCCCGTGAAGGCGCCGCGCTCCACGCCGAACAGTTCGCTCTCGATCAGCGTCTCCGGAATGGCGGCGCAATTCACGGCGATGAACGGCCGATCGGCTCGCGTGCCGATGCGATGCAGCCGGCGCGCGAAGACTTCCTTGCCGACGCCCGACTCGCCCGTGAAGAGAACGGTCGCCTGCGTGCTCGCCACACGAGCGAGCTGGTGGCAAGCGGAGTTGAAGGCCGATGACGCACCGACAATCTCGTGACGGTCGTCGCCGCTGCCTGCCAGGCCCGTTTTCGACTGCGAGGCCAGAGTTGATGGCGCGGCTTCCGACGCGGAATCCGACGGGTTCGCCAGCCGGCGAAAGTCCTTTGCCTCGAGGAAGCGCAGGTCCTCGCTGACATCCCCCCAGGCCGCGGCGTTGCGGCCAATCACGCGGCAGACGCTGGCCCCCATCGACCGGCATTCGACCTCCCTGAAGATCACCAGCTGGCCGAACAGGCTCGTCACGTAGCCCGTGGCGTAGCCGATCTGCGACCAGCAGGCCGGCTCTGTCCCCAGGCCGTAGGCGCTGATGTGCTCGTCGTCCTCGCTCGAGTGCTCCCAGAGGAACTCGCCCTCGTACGTGCCGCGGTCGATGTCGAAGTCGAAGGCGAGCGGCGTCACCTTGACCAGGCCCTCGAGCGAATGCAGCCGCGTGCCGGCCATGAAGACGTTGGCCGCCTCGCCGCGCGGCCAGCGCTCGCGCACGAGTTGCGCGTCGCGCGCTCCCGCCACGTAGCCGGCGCGCGTGAGCAGGCCGCGGGTGCGGTCGGTGCCGAGCGTGTCGATCAGCTCGCGCCGGAGATGGCCGATCGCCGAGCTGTGCAACAGCAGCATGCGCTGGTCGTTCAGCCAGATGCGGCCGTCGCCCGGCGAGAAGAACAGCGATTCCGTCAGGTCCGCCATCGTCGGCGCCTGGCCCTCGACGAAGTGGCCGCTGTCGCCGCGACGCAGCATGGTGCCGGTCTGGCGGGCGACTTCGGCGAGCGAGATGCGGGGAGGCTTGGTCATGGCGGGGCAGTTGCTCAGCTGATGAATTCCGTCGTCGACGGTGGTTCAAATTGTTTTCAATTCATGAAGTCCGGCAGGCCGCGAAAACCCTCTATTGCGGCGCAGCAAGAGGCCCGCGGGTAAGTACCAGGAGGCACCTCGCTCTTCACTCGTGAAGGCAGCGGGCCGCGAAGGGGTCGCGGCGCCCGCCCATGGCACGCGCCGGAGCCGCGGCATGGGCGTTGCAAAGAAGGGGCCAAGCAACCGCGAAGGAACCTTCACTTCATGACCTCCGACACCTTCCTCGACTCGGCGCTCTGGCGCGAGAACGTCTACAGCGGCGGCTGGCGCGCCGCGGCCATCGCGGCCGACGTGATCGAGCCGGCCACGGGCCTGCCGCTCACGCGCTGCGGCCGCGCCGTGCCGGCCGACGTCGCCAGCGCGGCGCAGGCGGCGGCCGCCGCGCAATCGGCCTGGGCCGCCATGGCGCCGCGCGAGCGCGCCGGTGTCTTCCACCGCGCCGCGGCGCTGCTGCAGCAGCACTTCGACGAACTGGCGCTCCACGTGACGCGCGAGACCGGCGCCATCCTGCCCAAGGGCCAGCACGAGATCCGCGAAGCGATCGCGTTCTGCCAGGTTGCCGCCGCGATGCCCATCCAGGCGCAGGGCCAGGTGCTTCCCGGCGCAGCGGGCCGCCTGTCGATCGCCCGTCGCGTCCCGCACGGTGTCGTGGGCGTCATCTCGCCGTTCAACTTTCCCCTCATCCTCACGCTGCGCGTCGTGGCCCCGGCGCTGGCCGCGGGCAACGCGGTGATCATCAAGCCCGATCCGCGCACGCCCGTGAGCGGCGGCCTGCTGATCGCGCAGGTCTTCGAGCGCGCGGGCCTGCCGGTGGGCGTCCTGCACGTGCTGCCCGCGGGCGCGGACGTCGGCGAGGCGCTGGTCACGGACCCGCGGGTCGCGATGATCTCCTTCACCGGCTCGGCCGGCGTCGGCCGACACATCGGCGAGCTCGCCGGACGCCACTTGAAGAAGGTCTCGCTGGAACTCGGCGGCAGCAACGCCCTCATCGTGCTGGACGACGCGGATCCCGACGTCGCGGCGAGCAACGCCGCGTGGGGCGCCTGGCTGCACCAGGGGCAGATCTGCATGGCCAGCAACCGGATCCTGCTGCACGAGGCGGTCGCGCCGGCCGTGATCGAGCGCCTGGTCGCCAAGGCTGAGCACCTGCCCGTGGGCGACGGCGCGACCGGCCAGGTGGCACTCGGCCCGCTGATCGACGAGCGCCAGCGCGACCGGGTGCATGCCACCGTGCAGGCCAGCATGCGCGCCGGCGCGACGCTGCTCGCGGGCGGCCGCTACGAGGGCCTGTTCTATCGGCCGACGGTGCTGACCGGCGTGCGGCCCGGCATGCCCAGCTTCGACGAGGAGACCTTCGGTCCGGTGGCCAACATCGCCACGTTCGCTTCCGACGACGAGGCGGTGGCGCTCGCCAACGACAGCCAGGGCGGCCTTGCGGCGGGCGTGCTGTCGGCCTCGGTGGGCCGCGCGCTCGCGATCGGCAACCGCCTGCGGGCCGGCATGGTGCATGTCAACGACCAGACGGTGAACGACGACGCCGTCAATCCCTTCGGGGGCCCGGGGATCGCGGGCAACGGCAGCTCGCACGGCGGGCCCGGCGACTGGGAGCAGTTCACCACCTGGCAGTGGCTGACGGTCAAGGACGCCGCGACGCCGTTCCCGTTCTGACCGGCCTCATCACCGTACCGACCTATCCAACAAGAGGAGACAAGCACGATGAATTTCCAAGGCAAGACCATCGTCGTCACCGGCGTCAGCTCGGGCATCGGCGCCGAAGCGGCACGCTTCCTGCGCCTGCGCGGCGCGCGCGTCGTCGGCGTCGATCGCAACGATCCATCGATCACGCTCGACGCCTTCGTGAGGGCGGATCTTTCGGAGCAGGCGGCGGTCGACGCGGCCTTCCGCCAACTGCCCGAGCGCTTCGACGCGCTGGCCAACATCGCCGGCGTGCCAGGCACCTCGCCCGCGGACCTGGTGGCGCGCGTGAACTACCTGGGCCTGCGCCACCTGTGCACGCGTGCGCTGGAGCGCCTGCCGCAGGGCGGAGCGATCGTGAATGTCTCGTCCATCCTCGGCGCTGAATGGCCCGCGCGGCTCGCATCGCACAAGGCGCTCGCCGAGACGCCGGGGTTCGAGGCCGGCCTCGCCTTCCTCGCGAGGAACCCTGTGCCGCAGGAGACCTGCTACCAGTACTTCAAGGAAGCGCTGATCGTCTGGACGATCGCGCAGTCGCAGAAGTGGTTCCTGGAGCACGGCGTGCGCATGAACTGCGTCGCGCCGGGGCCGGTGTTCACGCCGATCCTGGGCGACTTCGTCCAGATGCTGGGCCAGGAGCGGGTCCAGAAGGACGCGCACCGCATGAAGCGCCCGGCGCTGGCCGACGAGATCGCGCCTGCCATCGCCTTCCTCTGCGCCGAGGAATCGCGCTGGATCAGCGGCGTCAACCTTCCCGTGGACGGCGGCCTCGCCTCCACGTACCTGTGACCTGTTCCTGACGGCCTGACCCGGGAGGGAGGGCAGAGCCCGCGTGCTCGTACCTCCTGCCGTATCGAGCGGACGCCTGATCCGCATTCATTTCGACAACGACGGAGACAACATGACACCTACCCGCCACGTGCTGGCGGTGGCGGCCGCGCTCGCGCTGCCGGCCGCCGTCCATGCGATCGACATCCCGCTGCCCGACGACAGCGGGCTCAAGCTCACGCTCGATCTCACGCCGAAATACAGCACAGCGTATCGACTGCACGACCCTTCCGCGGCGTTGACGCGGCTGGACGTCGCGGTCGATCCCGGCACGGTCAACGAGGACGACGGCGATCACAACTTCAAGAAGGGTTTCGTCTCGAGCCGCTTCGACCTGCTGGGAGAACTCGATCTGACGGGTTCGAACTTCGGTGCGCGCGTGTCCGGCACCGCCTGGCGCGACAGCTTCTACCTGCGGCGCAGTGCCTATGACGGCACGCCGGTCTATGCCACGGGGGCGCCGGTCGGCGCGACCGTGTCGACCTCCAACAATTTCAGCAACCAGGCCGCGAACCAGTTCCTGCCGGCCACGGTGAGCCAGCAGGGCCGTGGCGAGGAACTGCTCGACGCGTTCGCCTACGTGAAGGGCGACGTGGCCGGCATGCCTGGCACCCTGCGCGTCGGCCGCCACACGCTGCAGTGGGGCGAGAGCCTGTTCTTCGGCCAGAACGGCATCGCCAATGCGCAGGGCCCGGTGGACATCGCCAAGATCGTCTCGGTGCCTGGCTGGCAGTTCAAGGAAGTGCTGCTGCCGGTGCCGCAGGTCTCGGGCTCGCTGCAGGTGGCCGATGGCGTGTCGCTGGGCGCGTACTACCAGCTCAAGTGGGAGCGCAGCAAGATCCCCGGCGTCGGCAGCTACTTCTCGAACCAGGACTACGTGGGCACCGGGACGGTGAACTTCGGCGTCGACGCGAACGGCAACCCCGTCGTCCTGACCTACGACGGCAGCAAGGACCTGCGGCCGCGCGACAGCGGGCAGGGTGGCCTGCAGCTGCGCATCAGCCCGACCGGCAGCGACTACGAGTTCGGCCTCTACGTGGCGCAGTACCACGACAAGACGCCGGGTGCGCCGGTGTTCGACTTCGTCAACGGCAACGAGCACCTGGCCTATGCGCAGGACATCCGCACCGCGGGCGCGAGCGTGACCTCCTCGATCGGCCAGCTGAACTGGGCCGTGGAGGGCTCGCTACGCTGGAACGCGCCCTTGACCAGCGATCCGGCCGTGCTGGGCCTCGGCCCCGTGCTGGCCTGCGGCGACACGCGTTCCGACCCCTGCTTCGCCGTCGGCCGCACCGCGCACCTGCAAGGGTCGGCGATCTACGTGCTGCAGCCCAACGCCCTTTGGGCCGGCGGCGCCTTGCTGGGCGAACTGGCCTACAACCGCAGGCTCGCCGTCACACGCGACATCTTCGCCGCCGCCGACGGCACCAGCCAGGGCATCGGCGGGCTGGACCCGCACACAACCAAGGGCGCGTTCGCGTTCCGCATGCTGTTCGAGCCGCAGTACTTCCAGGTGCTGCCGGGCCTGGACATGTCGGTGCCCGTGGGCCTGGGCTGGAACTTCGGCGGCCGGTCGTCGGCCGTCGCCAACTTCGCGGGCGGCGCGTCGAACGCGGGCGACTACTCGATCGGCGTGAAGGGCACCTACCAGAACGCCTGGAAAGTGGCCCTGACCTGGACCGACTACTTCGGGACCGCCAAGACCTTCACCCAGACGCTGACCCCGGGCAGCGGCTCGCCCCGCGAGCTCACCTTCGCCCAGACGCTGCGCGATCGCGGCTACGTGGCGTTCAGCATGTCCCGAACCTTTTGAATTCACGGAGTCTTTCCATGCCCCGCAATCACTTCCTGGCCCTGGCAGCCTTCTTGGCCTTCGCGATCCCAGCCGCCCGCGCCGCGGTGTCGGCCGACGACGCCGCCAAGCTCAAGTCCACGCTGACCCCTCTCGGCGCCGAGCGCGCCGCCAACAAGGACGGCAGCATCCCCGCGTGGGACGGCGGCCTGACCAAGGCGCCGGCCGGCTACAAGAGCGGCGATCCACGCCCTGACCCCTTCGCCGGCGAGCAGCCGCTGTACTCGATCAACGCCAGGAACATGGCGCAGTACGACGCGCGCCTGACCGACGGCGTGAAGGCGTTGATGAAGAAGTACCCCGACTTCCACATCGACGTCTATCCCACCCACCGGACGGCCGCCGCGCCGCAATGGGTCTACGACAACACCTTCAAGAACGCCACGCGCGCCAAGCTGGTCGACAACGGCTACGGGACGCAGGGCGCCTACGGCGGCATCCCGTTTCCGGAGCCCAAGGACGGCTACGAGGTCTTCCAGAACCACCGGCTGGCCTGGGTGGGCAGCAGCGTCCAGATGCCGGTGCGCGTGTGGGTCGTGACGGCGGACGGCCGCCGCGCCATGGCCTCCGGCGGCGTGCAGAGCATCCGCCGCCCGTATTACGACCAGGACGGCAGCCTCGAGAAGTTCGACGGCTACTACCAGCTCGGCAAGTTCCTGGTGACGGAGCCGGGCTCGAAGGCGGGCGAGGCCATCCTCGCGCAGGACAACGTCAACGCGAGCGAGCCGCGCGGCCTGTGGCAATACCTGGTTGGGCAGCGCCGCGTGCGCAAGGCGCCTTCCGTGGCCTACGACACGCCGGACTCCGTGACGTCGGGCATCGGGCTGTTCGACGAGGCCTTCATGCTGTTCGGACCCAACGACAAGTACGCGCTGAAGCTGGTCGGCAAGAAGGAGGTCTACGTCCCCTACAACAACAACCGGGCCGCCGCGGCCAAGGTGGCCGACCTCGTCGCGCCCAACACGCTGAACCCGGGCCTGGTGCGCTGGGAGCTGCATCGCGTGTGGGAGGTCGAGGCCACGCTGCAAGAGGGCAAGCGCCACGTCGTCCCCAAGCGCAAGTACTACTTCGACGAGGACAGCTGGCAGATCGTGCTGTTCGACGGCTGGGACGCCAAGGGCGACCTCTGGCGCACCAACTACACGCTGATGCTGCTGGCGCCGGACATCCCCGCCGTCGTCGGCAACGTGCTGTGGGGCGGCTACGACCTGCAGACCGGCGCCTACTACCTGAACATGGCCAGCAACGAGCTGCCGTCGCAGTACAAGGCGGTGGCCCCGTTGGCGCGCTCGTTCTTCAGCCCGGACGCGCTGGCCAACGAGGGGACGCGATGACCGTGCGCCGATGGCTCGCGGCGGTGCTGGCGTCGTCCTGCCTCGCGGCCAGGGCGGCACAGCCTGCGCTGCCGGCCGCGCTGACGGAGCCCGCGCTCGCCAGCCCCAAGGCCCCGGGTGCCGCGACGCTGGCCGTGGCCCGGGCCGGCGCGCGCCTGGTGGCCGTCGGCGAGCGCGGCACGGTGCTGTGCTCCGACGACGGCGGCCGGCACTGGCGGCAGGCCGAGGTACCCGTGCAGTCCGCGTTGACGGCCGTGCGCTTCGTCGACGAGCGCACCGGCTGGGCCGTGGGTCACCTGGGGGTGATCCTCCGGACCGAGGACGGCGGCCGCCGCTGGACGCTGCAGTGGGACGGTGTCCGTGCCGCGGCGGCGCTCATGGCCGCGGCGGGCACCGACGAGCGGCTCCGGCGCGATGCGCAGCGCATGGTGGACGATGGTCCGGACAAGCCGTTCTTCGACGTCGACGCCACCGATCCGCTCCATGCCGTGGCCGTCGGAGCGTATGGCCTCGCTTTCGCCACGAACGACAGCGGCAGGCATTGGACGCCTCTGCCAAGCGCCGCCGCGAACCCGCACGGCCTTCACCTGTACGCGGTGCGGCTTGTCGGAGATCGCGTGTTCATCGCGGGCGAGCAAGGCCTGTTGCTGCGTTCCTCCGACGGCGGCGCCAGCTTCACGGCCCTGCCGTCGCCCTACAAGGGAAGCTTCTTCGGACTGTTGGCCACGCGCTCGGGGGCCTTGCTCGCGTACGGACTGCGCGGCAGCGCCTATCGCTCCGCCGACGGCGGCGAGCACTGGGACAAGCTCGATCTCGGCACGGCCGCCACGCTGCAGGCCGGCTACGAGCCCGCGCCTGACGAGATCGTGCTGATGACCCAGGCCGGGGCGCTGCTTGCCAGCCGCGACGACGGCCGCAGCTTCGGCTCGCTGAAGTCGCCCGCCGGCGCGTTGCCCGCCGCGGGCCTGGCCGCCGCGCCGGACGGTGCCTGGGTGCTGGCCAGCCTGCGCGGCACGCGGCGCGCCGCCCCTTGAACCCCGACATCCCGACCTCGACCATGCACGCATCCGACACGCTCGCGGCCCAGCCGGTGGTGGCCCGACTCGAAGACTTCGATACGGCTTCGGGCTCCTGGCCCGAACGGCTCCTCTTCAACCATCGTCCCTGGGTGATGCTGCTGTGCCTGCTGGCCACCCTGCTGCTGGGCTGGCAGGCCACGAAGCTGACGCTGAACGCGAGCTTCGAGAAGACCCTCCCGAAGCGGCATCCCTACATCGTCAACTACCTGGCCCACCAGGCCGATCTGGGCGTGCAGGGCAACGCCGTGCGCGTCGTGGTCGAGGCCCGCAACGGCACGATCTACGACCGCCACTACCTGGCCGTGCTGCAGAAGATCAGCGACGAGCTCTACCTCATGCCCGGCGTCGACCGGCCGTTCGTGAAGTCGCTGTGGACGCCCAACACGCGCTGGGTGGCCGTCACCGAGGACGGGCTGGACGGCGACACGGTGATGGGCGACGGCTACGACGGGTCGCCGCAGGCGCTGGCGCAGGTGCGCGCCAACGTCGAGCGCTCGGGCGAGATCGGCCAGATCGTCGCGGCCGACGGCCGCTCCAGCATCGTCTTCGTGCCGCTCCTGGACGTGAATCCGCAGACGGGCAAGCCGCTGGACTACGGCGAGCTGGAGCGGCGGCTCGAGGACCTGCGCGCGAAGTACGACAGCGACTCGGTCGCGATCCACGTCACCGGGTTCGCCAAGGTGATGGGCGACCTCATCGAGGGACTGCGCCAGGTGCTGGCCTTCTTCGCGGTCGCGCTGGTGATCTGCGCCGGCGTGCTGTACGCCTACACCCGCTGCGCGCGCAGCACCGCGCTGGTGGTGGCGTGCTCGCTCGTCGCCGTGGCCTGGCAAGCCGGCGTGCTGGCGCTGCTCGGGTACGCGCTGGACCCGTACTCGATCCTCGTGCCCTTCCTCGTGTTCGCCATCGGCATGAGCCATGGCGCGCAGAAGATGAACGGCATCATGCAGGACGTCGGGCGCGGCACGCACCGCGTGGTGGCGGCGCGCTACACGTTCCGGCGGCTGTTCGTCGCCGGGCTGACCGCGCTGCTGTGCGACGCGGTCGGCTTCGCGGTGCTGGCCGTGATCCGCATCGAGGCGATCCAGGAGCTGGCGTTCGCGGCCAGCGTCGGGGTGGCGGTGCTGATCTTCACCAACCTCGTCCTGCTGCCCGTGCTGCTGTCGTACGTGGGCGTGAGCCCCTCGGCGGCGACGCGAAGCTTGCGCGACGACCCGCAGGCGTCGGAAGGCGGCGCCAGCGGCCTCTGGAACGGCCTGGATCGCTTCACCCGCCGCGGCCCTGCGTTGGCCGCCATCGCGACGGCCGCAGTGCTGGCGGCCGGCGGCTACGCCATCGGCACGCGGCTGCACGTGGGCGACCTCGACCCCGGCGCGCCCGAGCTGCGGGCGGACTCGCGCTACAACCGCGACAACGAGTACGTCACGACCCACTACGCCGCGTCGAGCGACATCCTGGTCGTGATGGTCGCCACGCCCGAGGACCAGTGCACCCGCTACCGCACGCTGGCGCAGGTGGACCGCCTGGCCTGGCGGCTGGAGCAGCTGCCCGGGGTGGAATCGACCAACTCGATGGCGGCGCTGTCCAAGCTCGCCATGGTGGGCTACAACGAAGGGCAGCCCAAGTGGTACGAGCTGCTGCCCAACGACAGCGCGCTCGGCGGCGTCCAGACGCGCGCGCCGCGCGAGCTCTTCAACCAGGCCTGCTCGTTCCTGTCGCTGTACGTCTACCTGAAGGACCACAAGGCCGGAACGCTCACGAGCGTGGTCGACGCCGTCGAGGGCTTCGTCGCCCGCGACCAGGTCCCCGGCGCTCGCTTCATGCTGGCGGCAGGGCCCGCCGGCATCGCCGCGGCCACCAACATCGTCGTGAAGCAGGCGATGCACGAGATGCTGTGGTGGGTCTACGGCGCGGTCGTCGTCCTTTGCTGGGTCACGTTCCGCTCGTGGCGCGCGGTCGTGGTGGCCGTGCTGCCGCTGATGCTCACGTCGATCCTGTGCGAGGCATTGATGGTGGGGCTGGGCATGGGCGTCAAGGTCGCCACGCTGCCGGTGATCGCGCTCGGCGTGGGCATCGGCGTGGACTACGCGCTGTACGTGCTCAGCGTGATGCTGGCCCGATTGCGCGCAGGCGAGTCGCTTTCATCCGCGTACCTGCACGCCCTGCGCTTCACCGGGCGCGTGGTGATGCTCACCGGCGCCACGCTCGCGCTGGCTGTGGGCTGCTGGGCGCTGTCGCCCATCAAGTTCCAGGCGGACATGGGGATCCTGCTGGCATTCATGTTCGTCTGGAACATGGTCGGCGCCCTCGTGCTGCTGCCGGCCCTCGCGCACTTCCTGTTGCGCCCCAACCAACGTTCACCCCTTCCCCGACTTGCCGAGGTGGCCCATGCTTGATCCCCGAATCGCCGCGATGACGCAGGCGGCGCGCGCCGCGGGTGCGCCCGACCTGTGCGACCTGCCGCCCGCCGCCGCGCGCGGCCTGTACCGCCAGATCCTCGCCGCGGCCGATCGTCCGCCGTGCGATGTCGGCGTGCAGGATGCGCAGGCGCACGACGATTCCGACGCCGGCTCCGCGCGCGTGCCGCTGCGCATCTATTCGCCAGGCGGCGACGGGCCGCACGCGCTCGTCGTCTACTACCACGGCGGCGGCTATGCGCTGGGCGACCTGGACGGCTACGACGCGGTGTGCCGCCAGCTCTGCGCGGACAGCGGCGCCGTGGTGGTGTCGGTGGGCTACCGGCTCGCGCCGGAGCATCCTTATCCGGCAGCCGCGGACGACGCCTGGACGGCGCTGCGCTGGGTCGCGGCGCACGCATCCGACTGGAACGCCGACGCCGGCCGCCTGGCGGTGGCGGGCGACAGCGCCGGCGCGGTGCTCGCGACGGTGGTGGCGATCCTGGCGCGTGACGCGCGTGGCCCGCGCATCGCCTTCCAGGCCATGCTGTACCCGCCCGCGGCTGGTGGCCACGACGGCGCCTATCCCTCGCGCGACCGGCATGCGGACGGCCCCACGCTGACGCTGCGGACGATGCACTACTTCTCGCGCCTCGCGTTCGGACCGGAAGGGCGCGCCCGCGACTTCCGTGGGGCGCCGCTGCTGGCCGACGATCTGTCGGCCCTGCCGGCCGGCCTGGTGATGGTGGCCGCGCACGATCCGCTGCGCGACGAGGCGGTGGCCTACGGCGAGGCCCTGGCGCTGGCGGGCGACGACGTCACGGTCGTGGAGTACCTCGGCCTGCCCCATGGCTTCATCAGCATGGCCGGCGCGGTGCCCGCGGCGCGTGCGGCGCAGCTGCAACTCGGCCACGCGCTGCGCGAGGCACTCGCGCCGGCGCCGGCGGGAGAATCGGCATGACGCGCTTCGCAGCCTGCTTCGACGACGTCTGGATCGTCGACGGCGCCCGCACGCCGTGGGTCGACTACTGCGGCGCGCTGGCAGCCGTCTCGCCGACCGATCTCGGCATCCACGCCGCGCGCGCCGCGCTGGCGCGGGCCGGCGTCGCGGGCGCCGACATCGGCTCGGTGGTCGTGGCCTCGATGGCGCACGGCGATTTCGACGCCTACGTGCTGCCGCGCCATGTGGGTCTCTACGCGGGCGTCCCCATCGAGGTGCCGGCGATCCTGGCCCAGCGCATCTGCGGCAGCGGCTTCGAGGTCTTCCGCCAGGCAGCCGACCAGATCGCGCTCGGCTACGCCGACGCGGCGCTGGTGGTGGGCACGGAGTCGATGTCGCGCAACCCGGTCTGCGCGTTCACGCACCGCCAGGGATTCCGGCTGGGTGCGCCGGTGGAGTTCAAGGACTTCCTGTGGGAGGCGCTGGACGATCCCGCGGCGCGCGTCTCGATGATCCGTACGGCCGAGAACCTCGCGCAGCGGCATGGCATCGCGCGTTCTGCCGTGGACGCCTATGCCGCGCAGTCCTTCGAGCGCGCGCTCGTTGCCCAGGCGCGCGGCTGGCTGGCCGAGGAGATCGCACCCGTCGTCGATGCGCGCTTCGAGCTCACCGGCTACGAGGCGCGTGGCATCCGGCTGCCGCGCAAGGTGGAGCGCGTGGCGCAGGACACGCATCCGCGACCGTCGCCCGTGGAGGCGCTGGCGGCGCTGCGCCCGGTGTACGACGGCGGCGTGCAGACCGCAGGCAACTCCGCGGCCCTGGTGGACGGGGCCGCGGGCGCCGTGGTGGCCAGTGGCCGCTTCGTGCAGGAGCGCGGCCTGAAGCCGCTGGCACGACTGTGCGGCGCCGCGGCGGTGGGCGTCGCGCCCGAGTTCATGGGCATCGGCCCGGTGCCGGCCATCCAGGCACTGCTCGCGCAGAACGGCCTCGAGCAAGAGGACGTGGCCCTGTTCGAGATCAACGAGGCCCAGGGCGCCCAGGTGCTGGCCTGCGAACAGGCGCTGGGCCTGCCGCGCGAGCGGCTCAACGTGAACGGCGGCTCCATCGCGCTGGGCCACCCGCTCGCGGCCACCGGCGTGCGCCTGACGCTGGCCGTGGCCCGCGAGTTGCGCCGGCGCGGGCAGCGCTGGGGCGTCGCCAGCGCGTGCGTAGGCGGCGGGCAGGGCATGGCGCTGCTGGTCGAGAACACCGAGGCCGACTGACGTCGATCCATTCGAAAGCAAGCTGTGAAGATCATCACCACCGACGAAGCCGCCGCACTCATTCCCGACGGCTCGAACGTTTTCCTCGGCGGCCTGGCCATGATGGGCCTGGCCGAAGACGTCCTCCAGGGAATGGGGCGACGATTCCTGAGCACCGGCCGTCCCCGCTCGCTTAGCACCTGGGCCTGCGGCGCCATCGGCAACGGCGCGGACGGCGGCATGGTGCACCTGGCCCATCCGGGCATGGTGCGGCGCGTCGTGGCCGGCCACTTCGGCCAGACCGGGCGCGAGATGATGAAGCGCGTGCACGCGGGCGAAGTCGAGGCCTACAACTTTCCGCAGGGCTCGCTCTCCAGCCTGGTCCGACACGTCGCGAGCCGCTCGCCCGGCCTGCTGACCAAGGTCGGGCTGGGCACCTTCGTCGACCCGCGCCAGGAGGGCGGCAAGCTCAACGCGGCGTGCAGCGAAGACCTGGTGAAGCTCGTCGAGTTCGCGGGCGATGAGTGGCTGTTCTATCCGAGCCCGCGCATCGACGTCGCGCTCATCCGCGCCACCTACGCGGATGAACGCGGCAACCTCAGCCTCGACAAGGAAGGCCTGCTGCTCGAGCAGCTTTCCGCGGCGCAGGCCGCGCGCGCCAGCGGCGGCATCGTCATCGCGCAGGTGGAGGCGATCGTCGCCGCCGGCAGCCTGCATCCGAAATCGGTCAAGGTGCCGGGACTGGTGGTGGACTACGTCGTGGTCGGCCGGCCCGAGTGCCACAAACAGACGATCGCCACCACCTTCAATCCGGCGCTGTCGGGCGACGTGCGCGTGCCGCTGGCCAGCCTCTCGCCGATGCCGCTGGACGAGCGCAAGGTCATTGCGCGCCGCGCGGCGCTGGAGCTGGTGCCGGGGGCCGTCACCAACCTGGGCATCGGCATCCCGGCGGGCATTCCGTCGGTGGCGGCCGAAGAGGGCATCGCCGAGGCGCTCACGCTGAGCGTGGAGTCCGGCGTCAACGGCGGCGTGCCGGCGCAGGGGGGCGACTTCGGACTCGCCTACAACGCGGAATCCATCATCGAGCAGGCCGCGCAGTTCGACTTCTACGACGCGGGCGGGCTCGACATGAGCTTCCTCGGCCTGGCGCAGACCGACGCGAACGGCCACGTCAACGTCAGCAAGTTCAACGGGCGGCCGGTGGGCTGCGGTGGCTTCGTCAACATCACGCGCGCCGCGCGCAAGCTGGTGTTCTGCGGCACGTTCATGGCCGGCGGCCTGGAGGTCGCCGTCGAGGACGGTCGGCTGCGCATCGTCACGGAAGGCCGCGCGCGCAAGTTCGTCGAGCAGGTCGAGCAGATCACGTTCAACGGCGTCGATGCCGCCCGGCGCGGCCAGGCCGTCGTGTTCGTCACCGAGCGCGCCGTCTTCCATCTTCGGCCCGACGGCCTGGAGCTGACCGAGGTGGCGCCGGGTGTCGACATCGAGCGCGACATCCTCGCGCACATGGGCTTCGCTCCGCACGTTCGCCGTCCCGTCCCGATGGACGCCGCGCTGTTCCGGCCGGCCTGGGGCGGGCTCGCCGCGGCCCTGCGCCGGGACGCCGCCTGAATTTTCCTTTCTCGAGGCAAGAACCATGACTCCGGAATCCTTCCAGCCGGCCGGCGGACTTTTCGCCGAGCTGCCCCTGCTGCAGATCGGCTTCGACGACGCGCTGGCGCACGTGCGCCTGAACCGGCCGGCCAAGCGCAACGCGATGAACGACCCGCTGATCCTGCAGCTCCAGACCTGCCTGCAGCATCTGCCCGAAGCCATCCGTTGCGTGGTCCTCAGCGGCGACGGCGCGCACTTCTGCGCCGGGCTGGACCTGTCCGAGCTGCGCGAGCGCAGCGTCGCCGAAGGCATGCTGCATTCCCGGATGTGGCATGCGGCGCTCGATGCCGTGCAATTCGCCCGGGTGCCGATCGTCGCCGCGCTCCACGGCGCCGTGGTCGGCGGCGGCCTGGAGCTGGCCAGCGCGGCCCACATCCGCGTCGCCGACGACACGACGTACTACGGGCTGCCGGAAGGCCAGCGCGGCATCTTCGTCGGCGGCGGCGGCTCCGTGCGCATCCCGCGCCTGGTCGGCGTCGCCTGCATGACCGACATGATGCTGACGGGCCGAGTGCTCGACGCGCAGGAGGGCCTGCAGCGCGGCTTCTCGCAGTACGTGGTGCCCGCCGGCCAGGCGCTGGCAAAAGCGGTGGAGCTCGCGCGCAAGGTGGCCGGCAACGCGCCGCTGTCCAACTATGCGGTCACGCAGGCGCTGCCGCGGATCGCGGACATGCCCCCGACCGAGGGCCTGCTGATGGAGTCGTTGATGGCGGCGATCGCGCAGGGCGACGACGCCGCCAAGTCGCGCCTGCAGGCCTTTCTCGAGGGGCGTGCGGGCAAGGTGGTGAAGGCATGACCCCGCACCTCGTCGAGCCCCGCTACCGCGACGTGCGCGTCGGCGGCTGTGTCGAGGCCGTGGCGCAGGCGCGGCCCGAGGGGGGCTGGCTGCTGCGCTCGACCGAACAGCTCGGCGCCTACCCGGATCGCATGGGCGACTGCCTGGCACAGTGGGCCGAGGCTGTGCCCGAGCGCACCTTCGCCGCGCGGCGCGGCGCGAATGGCGCGTGGCGACGCCTGAGCTATCGGCAGATGCTGGAGCGCGCCCGCGCGCTGGGCCAGGGCCTGCTGGACCTCGGCCTGTCGCCCGAGCGGCCGCTGCTCATCCTGTCCGACAACGACCTGGAGCACCTGAGCCTGATGATGGCCGCGATGTGGGCCGGCGTGCCCAGCGTGTCGGTGTCGCCGGCCTACTCGCTGGTCGCCAGCGACTTCGCCAAGCTGCGCCACATCGTCGCCCGCTGTTCGCCCGGGCTGGTCTACGCGGCGGAACCAAGCTACGCCGGCGCCATCCATGCCGCGGTGTCCAAGACAGTACCGGTGCTGATGGGCGCGGATCGCATCGAGGGACGCGCCTGCATCGCCTTCGACGACCTGCTGGCCACGCGACCCGGCCCGGGGCTGGATGAAGCGCATGCCGCCACCGGGCCGGAGACGGTGGTCAAGCTCATGTTCACGTCCGGATCCACGCGGCAACCCAAGGGCGTGATCGTCACGCAGCGCATGTGGTGCGCCAACCAGCAGATGTTGCGCCAGTGCATGGCCTTCCTCGGCGACGCGCCGCCGGTGCTGGTCGACTGGCTGCCGTGGAACCACACCTTCGGCGGCAACCACAACGTCGGCATCGCGCTCTACAACGGCGGCACGCTCTACATCGACGACGGCCGCCCCACGCCGCAGGGCATGGCCGAGACCTTGCGCAACCTGCGCGAGATCTCGCCGACGGTCTACTTCAACGTGCCCAAGGGCTTCTCCGAGCTGGTGGCCGCCATGCGCGACGACGCGACGCTCGCCGCGTCGGTGTTCCGCGACGTGAAAGCCTTCATGTGCGGCGGCGCGGGGCTGTCGCAAGCCACATGGGACGGCCTGGACGCGCTGGCCGAGGCCACGGTCGGCGAGCGCATCCGCGTGATGTCGGGGCTCGGCATGACGGAGACCGCGCCCGCCAGCACCTTCCTCGTGGACACGAGCGCGCGCGCCGGGCGCATCGGGCGGCCGTGCCCTGGGGTCGAAGTCAAGCTGGCGCCGGTCGACGGCAAGTACGAAGCGCGCTTCCGCGGCCCGAACGTGATGCCGGGCTACTGGCACGACCCCGAGCTCACCGAAGCGGCGTTCGACGAGGACGGCTTCTACCGCACGGGCGACGCCGCGCGGCCGATCGACCCCCGGCGGCCGGAAGCGGGCCTGCTGTTCGACGGCCGGCTCGCCGAGGACTTCAAGCTGTCGACGGGAACCTTCGTCAACGTCGGCCCGCTGCGCGCCCGCGTGATCGCGGCCGGCGATCCCTGCGTCATGGATGCGGTGGTCACCGGCCTGAACCTGGACGAGATCGGACTGCTGGTCTTCCCGCGCCTGTCCGAGTGTGCGGCCCTGGCCGGACTGCCAGCTGGAACGGCCGCGGCCGACGTGCTCGCGCATCCGGTCGTGCGCGAATTCTTCCAGCGCGTCACGGATCGGCTGTGGCGCGAAGGCTCGGGCAGCGCCAATCGGCCCGGTCGCCTGCACGTCCTGCTCGCGCCGCCGTCCATCGACGCCGGCGAGGTAACCGACAAGGGGTCGATCAACCAGCGCGCGGTGCTGACCGCGCGTGCCTCGCTGGTGCAGGCGCTGCACGCGGCATCGCCGGCGGCGCAGGCGCGGGACGGCTTGCACATCCTGTTTCCGACATTGGAGAAGACGACATGAACCTCGAAGGACAAGCGGTGCTGGTCACCGGCGGCGGCTCCGGCCTGGGCGAAGCCGTGGCGCGCGCCGCCGCGGCGCAGGGCGCGCGCGTCGCCGTGCTGGACGTCAACGCCGCCGGCGCCGAGCGCGTCGCCGGCGACATTGGCGGCCAGGCGCTGCGCTGCGACATCACGGACAGCGCGAGCGTCCACGCCGCGCTGCAGGCCGCCGAAGCGGCGCACGGCCCGGCGCGCGTGCTGATGAACGTCGCGGGCATCGGCGGCGCCAAGCGCGTCGTCCAGAAGGACGGCTCCGCCGCGCCCCTGGACGACTTCGAGCGCGTGCTGCGCGTGAACCTCGTCGGCACCTACAACATGGCGCGGCTCGCCGCCGCACGCATGGCCGCGCTGCCCGCGCTGACCGACGGCGAGCGCGGCGTGATCGTCAACACCGCCTCGGTCGCCGCGTTCGACGGCCAGGTCGGCCAGGAGGCCTACGCGGCATCCAAGGCCGGCATCGTCGGCATGACGCTGCCCCTGGCGCGTGACCTGGCGCAATGGGGCATCCGCGTCTGCACGCTAGCGCCCGGCCTGTTCGCCACGCCGCTCATGAAGGAGCTGCCCGAGGCCGTCCAGCAGTCGCTTGCGGCGGCCATCCCGTTTCCGAAGCGGCTCGGCCATCCCGACGAGTTCGCCGCGCTCGCGCTGCACGTGGTCGCCAACGGCCACCTCAACGGCGAGGTGATCCGGCTCGACGGCGCACTGCGCATGGCGCCGCGGTGAGCCGCATCCCGTTCCCAGGAGAAGAGTGATGTTCCAGATGAATGCGTGGTACGTCGGCGCCCGGTCCGACGAGTTGGGCACGCGACCGCTCGGCCGCCGGGTGTGCGGGCTGCCGATGGTCTTCTATCGCACCGGCGCAGGCCAGGTGCACGCGCTCGAGGACTTCTGCCCGCATCGAGGCGCGCCGCTGTCGCTCGGCACGGTCAAGGACGACCGCCTCGTGTGCGGCTATCACGGGCTGGAGATGGGCTGCGACGGCAAGACGGTCGCGATGCCGGGGCAGCGCGTCGGGCGCTTTCCATGCATTCGCAGCTATCCGGCCCGGGAGCATCACGGCTTCGTCTGGATCTGGCCTGGCGATCCGGAGCTCGGTGCCCGCACGCCGCTGCCCGAATTCGAATGGCTGGGCAATCCGGCCTTCGCCTACGGCGGCGGCATGTACCACATCCAGTGCGGCTACCAGCTCATGGTCGACAACCTGATGGATCTTACCCACGAGACCTATGTGCACGCCACCAGCATCGGCCAGCGCGAGATCGACGACACGCCGTGCAGGACGCAGGTCACCGGCGAACATGTCGTCACCAGCCGCCACATGCAGGGCGTCGCGCCGCCGCCGTTCTGGCAGGCCGCGCTGCGGATGAACGGGTTGCCTGACGATCAGCCGGTCGACCGCTGGCAGATCTGCCACTTCGAGCCCCCCAGCCACATCATGATCGAGGTCGGCGTCGCGCTGGCCGGACGGGGCGGCTACGAAGCACCCGACGCCGTGAAGGCCGCCAGCTGGGTGGTCGACTTCATCACGCCCGAGACGGAGACGTCGCATTGGTACTTCTGGGGCATGGCGCGCCGCTTCAGGGTGGACGACCCGGAACTCACCGCGCAGATCCAGGCCGGGCAGGGACGCATCTTCGCGGAGGACCAGGACATGCTGGAGCGGCAGCAACGCAACCTGCTGGCGTGGCCCGAGCGGTCGCTGCTGATGCTCAACATCGACGCCGGCGGCGTCCAGGCGCGCAAGGTGATCGAACGCCGGCTGGCCGCCGAACGCATCGTGGTGACCGCATGATGCCTGCCCACGCCGAACAGCCGGTGTCCACGGCGACGAGAACGGTTCGTGTCGCGCACAAGGCGGCCGAGGCAGAGGGGATTTGCAGTTTCGAGCTGGTCGACGAAGGCGGAGCGCCGCTGCCGGCCTTCCAAGCCGGCGCACACATCGACGTCCACCTGCCTGGTGGACTGGTGCGCCAATACTCGCTATGCAACGACCCGCTCGAAACGCAGCGCTATTGCATCGCTGTACTGCATGACCAGGCGTCACGCGGCGGCTCGCGTGCGATGCACTGCGACGTCGGGGTCGGTGACCGCCTGACGATCAGCGCCCCCCGGAATCACTTCGCTCTGGCGGCTCACGCGAGGCACAGCCTGCTGTTGGCCGGTGGTATCGGCATCACACCGATCATCAGCATGGCCGAGGCGCTGCATGCGCAGGGCGCCGGATTCGAGCTGCACTACTGTGCTCGCTCGTCGGCGCGAATGGCGTTCACGACCAGGCTGGCCGCCGCGCCGTACGCCGAACGCGTCCGACTGCACCTGGACGACGCCGGCGGGGCACTCGACCTTGACCGCGTGCTGCGGTCCGCCCCACCGCACACGCACCTGTATGTATGCGGCCCGGCGGGCTTCATCGATGCGGCCCTTTCCGCTGCCGAGAGAAGTGGCTGGGACAGCCGCCTCGTCCATCGGGAATTCTTCGCTGCACCTTCGACCGGGGAGGTGAGGGAGGACACGTCGTTCGAAGTCGAACTCGCCCGCTCCGGCACCCGGATCGTCGTGGAACGGGGCGTATCGATCGTCCGCGCCCTCGAGCGAGCGGGATTCGCGATTCCGGTGTCTTGCGAGCAAGGGGTGTGCGGCACCTGCCTGACGCGCGTGCTCGAAGGAACTCCTGACCATCGGGACGCCTACCTCACGCCCGAGGAACGTGCGGCGGGCGATCATTTTCTTCCATGCTGCTCGCGCGCCCGTAGCTCACGAATCGTCCTCGATCTTTGAAGCGGCAATGGCTACCGCCTTCGTTCGAGACCGTTGCCGCCTTTCTCGGCGCCGAGCTCGCATGCCTGCGGCGAAGGTTGGCGGGGCGCATTGGATGCGTTGACGGGTACGTCCGCAGCATGCTCCAAACCCGACATCCAAATCTCCTTGGCCCACGTCGGTAGTCGTTTAGGTTTGTTCGACACCTGCCCGCGCGCCGAGACGATGCGGCGAGCCGCAAGGTCCTGAGGGCAGGTGTTGGACAAACCTAAACGAAAGCGGAATCCCCGCCCCCCCAAAGCCGCCCATCCCGAATCGGCACCCGGCAACGGGATCGAGCAAGCCCGCCCTACACGCCCGCCAGCACCCGCACGTGCGCGGCCGCGCTGCGCGCGAGCGCGCCGAGGTTGTAGCCGCCCTCCAGGCAGCTGACGATGCGCCCCTGAGCGTGCCGCTTGGCGAGCTCGACCAGCCGTCGCGTGATCCATTCGTAGTCGGCCTCGATCAGGCCCAGGCGGCCGAGGTCGTCGTCGCGGTGGGCGTCGAAGCCGGCCGAGACGAAGATCATCTCCGGCCTGAACTTGTCCAGCAGCGGCAGCCACAGCTGGTCGACGATCTCGCGCACCGCGTCGCCCTTGGTGTAGGCCGGCACGGGCACATTGAGCATGTTGCCGGCCTTGGGGGCGTTGCCGCAGAACGGGTAGAGCTGGTCCTGGAAGATGCTGACCATCAGCACGCGCTCGTCGCCGGCGATGATGTCCTCGGTGCCGTTGCCGTGGTGGACATCGAAGTCGACGATGGCCACGCGCTTCAGGCCGCGCACGTCGAGCGCGTGGCGGGCCGCGATGGCGACGTTGTTGTAGAAGCAGAAGCCCATCGCGGCGTCGCGCGTGGCGTGGTGCCCGGGCGGGCGGATGGCGCAGAAGGCGTTCTCGGCGCGGCCGTCGAGCACCATGTCCGTGGCCGCCACGGCGGCGCCGGCGGCGCGCAGCGCGGCCTGGCGGGTGTGCGGGCCGGCGGCGGTGTCGGGGTCGACGGCGGCCAGCGCGCCCGTCTCCGCGACGCGGGAGAAGGTCTCGTCGAGCTCGCCGAGGTAGAGGCCGGCGTGCGCGTGGGCCAGGTCCTCGGGCCTGGCGGGCGGCGCGTCGTCGTGACGGGACAACACGTCGGCCAGGCCGGTGGCGAGGAAGTGGTCCTCGATCGCGTCCAGCCGCGCGGGGCATTCCGGATGGCCGGGGCCCATGTCGTGGCGGCGGCAATCGGGGTGGGTGAAGAAGGCGGTCGACATCATCGGCCTCCCGCTCGCCCGGCCGGTGCGACCGCCTGTCTCGAATGCCTGTTGTCCGTCATCGTCCGTCCGCCCGCGTGCCCGCGTTGTCCCCGCCGTTCGGCTATCGTTGAGTCATGACCTCATCGCTGCAAGCGCGTCTGACAAGGCTGCAAGGCCAGATTAGCACGATCATCGTCGGCAAGCCCGCCCAGATCGACGACTCCATCGCCTGCCTGCTGGCCGGCGGCCACCTCCTGATCGAGGACGTCCCCGGCGTCGGCAAGACCACCCTCGCCCACGTGCTGGCCGTCTCCCTGGGCCTGAGCTTCTCGCGCGTGCAGTTCACCGCCGACCTGATGCCCAGCGACCTGGTGGGCGTCAGCGTCTACGAGCGCAGCAACGAGAGCTTCGCCTTCCACCCCGGCCCGGTGTTCGCCCAGGTGCTGCTGGCCGACGAGATCAACCGCGCCGGCCCGAAGACGCAGAGCGCGCTGCTGGAGGCGATGGAGGAGCAGCAGGTCAGCGTCGACGGCCGGACGCGCCCGCTGCCGCAGCCCTTCTTCGTGATCGCCACGCAGAACCCCGGCGACCAGCTGGGCACCTACGCGCTGCCTGAGTCGCAGCTGGACCGCTTCCTGATGTGCATCACGCTCGGCTACCCGGACGCGAGGTCCGAGCGCGAGCTGCTGGCCGGCCAGGATCGCCGCGAGGCCGTCGCGAGGCTGGCGCCGGTGATGACGCCGGCCGAGCTGATCGAGGCGATGGCGGCGGTGCGCCGCGTGCACGTGTCGGACTCGCTGCTGGACTACCTGCAGGCGCTGATCGCGGCCACGCGCTCGGGCCACTGGTTCGGCGAAGGCCTGTCGCCGCGCGCCGGCATCGGCGTGCTGCGGCTGGCGCGCGCCCGCGCGCTGCTGGCCGGGCGCGACTTCGTGAGCCCCGACGACCTCCAGGCCATCCTGCCGCAGGCCATCGCGCACCGCCTGATCCCCGTGCCCGGCGCCGGCCGCGGCCGGCGCGAGCAGGTGCGCGCGATGATCGAGTCGGTCGCCCTGCCCTGACCATGGCCGATGCCGCGGCCCCGATCACCCGCCCGTCGATCCTCGATCCACGGGCCCGCTGGCGCGCCTGGTGGGACGGCAAGCGCCTGCCGCGCGAGAGCCAGACGCTGACCCAGCGCAACATCTACATCGTGCCCTCGCGCGCGGGGCTCATGTTCGGCCTCGTGCTGCTGCTGTTGCTGCTGGTGTCGATCAACTACCAGCTGAGCCTGGGCTTCGCGCTGACCTTCCTGCTGGCCGGCAGCGCGGCGGCGTCGATCCAGATGACCCACGGCAGCCTGCGCGGCCTGACGCTGCACCTGAAACCGCTGGTGCCGGCGTTCGACGGCGAGGCCGCGGTGCTGGAGGTGGTCGTCACCAACCCCGGCGCGGCGCGGCTGGGCCTGGGCTTCGGGCTGGACCTCGGCGCGCGTCCGATCCCGCTGGCCTATGCGGAGATCCCCGAGCAGGGCCAGGCCTCGGTGCACCTGAGCTGGCTCGCGCCGCACCGCGGGCTGCACGCGCTGCCGGTGGTGCGCGTGGAGTCGCGCTACCCGTTCGGCCTGTTCCGCGCCTGGACGATCTGGCGCCCCGCCGGCCAGCAGTGGATCTATCCACGCCCCGAGTCGCCGACGCCGCCGTGGCCGCTGGCCGAGGCCGCGCAGGGCGACGACAGGCCCGCCGCGCGCAGCGGCGCCGGCACCGAGTTCGAGGGCGTGCGCGCCTACCGCCGCGGCGACACGCTGCGCCAGGTCGTCTGGAAGAAGGCCGCGCGCACCGGCGAGCTGATCAGCCGCGAGACGGCCGGCGCCGTGCAGCGCGAGCTGCTGCTGCAGTGGCAGCAGGCGCAGGGGCTGGACACCGAGGCCCGGCTGTCGCGCCTGGCCGCGTGGGTCGTCGCCGCCGACGCCGCCGGCCACAGCTGGGGACTGAGCGTGCCCGGCACCGAGCTCGCGCCGGACAACGGCAGCGCGCATCGCCACGCGGCGCTGCGCGCCCTGGCCAGCCTGTGAGCGCCATGACCGCCCACGACATCGCCGTCGACCAGGCCGCCACGCTCGCGCACGCGCGCTGGCGCGCCCCCTCGCGCGAGGCGCGCGACACGCTGTTCATGGTGGCGCTGATCGGCTGGACGATCCTGCCGCACCTGGCGCACCTGCCGCTGTGGGTGTCGGGCCTGTCGGCCGTCGTGCTGGGCTGGCGCGCGTGGCTCGCGTGGCGGCAGGCGCCGTTGCCCGGGCGCATGGCGGTGCTGGGCTTGCTGGGCCTGGCCGCGGTGCTCACGTTCACCGCCGAGAAGACGCTGGTCAGCAAGGACGCCGGCGTCACGCTGCTGGTGGTGCTGATGGGCCTGAAGACGCTGGAGCTGCGCGCGCGGCGCGACGCGCTGGTCGTGTTCTTCCTCGGCTTCTTCCTGGTGCTGACCACCTTCCTGTACTCGCAGACGCTGCTCACCGCGCTCGGCACCGCCATCTCGGTGTGGGGCTGGCTCACGGCGCTGACGCTGGCGCACATCCCCGCCGGCCGGCCCACGATCGGCCAGGCCGCGGGGCTGGCCGGGCGCGCCGCGCTGATCGGCACGCCGGTGATGGTGGCGCTGTTCCTGCTGTTCCCGCGCATCGGGCCGCTGTGGCCGGCGGCCGGCACGGGCAGTCGCACGGGGCTGTCCGACCACCTCGAGCTGGGCAACGTCGCCGATCTCGCCAACGACGACAGCATCGCCTTCCGCGTGCGCTTCGACGGCCGCCCGCCGGCCGAGTCGCAGCTGTATTTCCGCGGCCCGGTGCTGACCGACTCGGACGGCCGCGAGTGGCATGCGCAGTCGCTGCTGGACGGCCGCTCGCGCCGGGCGGAGATGCCGCGCAAGCTCACCGTCGAGGAACGCGGCCGGCCCACGCCCTACGAGATGACGCTGGAGCCGACGCAGCTCACCTGGCTGCCGCTGCTGGAGGTGACGCCGCCGCAGTCCAGCGCCGGCGCCGCCGATCCGGCGCAAGGCGTGCAGGTGCTCGACGGCAGCGAGGTGCGGCCGCTGGCCGACCTGGACCTGCAATGGCGCACGCGGCGCCCGATCACGCAGCGCGTGCGGCTGCGCGCCGTCGCCGGCCTGGACGACCGCATCGTCGGCGCCACGCCGGCCGAGCTGCGCGAGAACCTGCGCCTGGCGCCGGGCTTCTTCCCGCGCACCCGCGCCTGGGCCCGGCAGTGGCTGCGCGATCACCCGGGGCGCGCCGGGCAGCCGGCGGATCCAGACGCGCTCGTCGAGAGCCTGTACCGCTACATCGGAACGGGCGGCTTCACTTACACGCTGTCGCCCGGGACCTACGACGGCGACCCGGTCGACGAGTTCTGGCTGGATCGCAAGGTCGGCTTCTGCGAGCACTTCGCGACGTCCCTCGTCGTGGTGCTGCGGTCCATGGGCATCCCGGCGCGGCTGGTCACCGGCTACCAGGGCTCCGATCCGCAGCTCGAGGACGGCTACGTCATCGTGCGCCAGAGCAACGCGCACGCCTGGGCCGAGTACTGGAATCCGGCCCGCGGCTGGGTGCGCGCCGACCCGACCGCGGCCGTCGCGCCCGGCCGCATCCAGCGCGGGCGCGCGATCCAGCCGGCGGCGGGCTTCGTGGGCAGCGCCTTCAACGCGGTGAGCCCGGGCCTGGTGCAGCGCCTGCGCGCCTGGCGCGAGACGCTGGACAACCGCTGGAACCAGTGGGTGCTGGGCTACAACCGCAGCGCGCAGTTCGACCTGCTGAAGAAGGCCGGCATCGGGTCGCCCGACACCGACGACCTCGGCCGCCTGCTGACGTTCCTGATCAGCGGCGGCGCGCTCTTCGGCACCGGCATGGCGTGGTGGGACTCGCATCGCCGCACGCCGGGCCAGCGCCTCGTGCGCCGGCTCGCCTCCGCCCTGCGCGTGCTGCAGGCGCACGGCGTGCGCGTGGCGCCGCACGAATCGCCCGGCGTCGCGGCCGCCGCGCTGCGGCGCCGCTTCGGCGCGCCGGCCGAGCCGCTCGCGCGCGAGCTCGACGCGATCGAACGCCTGCGCTACGGCCCCGACGCCGGCCGCGCCGCGCCCGACTGGCGCCCCGTGCGCGCCGCCGCGCGCGCGCTCGCCGGCGCGCTCGCGCAGCGCGCCCGCGCGGGCGGTGCGATGCCCGCGTCCGCGACCCCCTGAAGCGCGGACGCGACACGGGGTCCTTCGCGCACGAAAGTCGCGGCCGGCGTGGCTAAACTGGATCGATGAACCGCGCGCCCGAGATCCGCCCGCCCTCGCCCAGCCACATCGAGGCGCCGCGGCGCCTCGTCGCGGCGCTCGCGACCATCGCGCTCGCCTCGTTCGTCGGCCCGGCGTTCGCGCAGGCCGACGCATCCGCATCCGCGGCCGCGCACGCGCCGCACGCCAAGGCCGGCGCGAAGAAAAAGGCGAAGAAGGCCAAGGCGGCGGCCCCGCGCGACGACGACGCCCCCGACAGCTTCGTCTACGGCCGGCGCGACGACGTGCTCGCGTTCGCGGCCCAGGTCGCCGAGGAGCGCGGCCTCGACCGCGCCTGGGTCGAGGACCAGCTGTCGCGCGCCCGCTACCAGCCGGCGGTCGCCAAGGCGATCATGCCGGCGCCGGCCGGCACCGCGAAGAACTGGGCCGCATACCGCGACCGCTTCGTCGAGCCCCGGCGCATCGCGGCCGGCGTGCAGTGGTGGCAGGCGCACGCCGCCACGCTGGACGACGCGCAGCAGCGCTACGGCGTGCCGCCCGAACTGGTGGCCGGCATCGTCGGCGTCGAGACCTTCTACGGCCGACTGACCGGCAACTTCCGCGTCCTCGACGCCCTGGCCACGCTGGCGTTCGACTTCCCCAAGGGCCGCTCCGACCGCAGCGCGTTCTACAGCGGCGAGCTGCGCGCCTTCCTCGTGTGGTGCGCGCTGGAAGGCCGCGACGCCGACACCGTGCGCGGCTCGTTCGCCGGCGCCATCGGCTGGCCGCAGTTCATGCCCAGCAGCCTGCTGAAGTACGCGGTCGACTACGACCACGACGGCCGCGTCGACCTCGCCGGCGGCGGCGACGACGTCGTCGGCAGCATCGCCAGCTACCTGGCCGCCTTCGGCTGGCAGCGCGACATGCCGATCTACTTCGACGCGCAGGCGCCCGCCGACCTCGAGGCGCGGGCGCGCCTGGTGGCGGCCGACATCGTCCCGAAGTTCACCGCCGCGGAACTGACGGAGGCCGGCGCGCAGCTGCCCGACGCCGCGCGCGACTTCCCCGGCAAGCTCGGCTTCGTCGAGCTGCAGAACGGCGACGCCCCGCCCAGCTACGTGGCCGGCACGTCCAACTTCTACGTCGTGACGCGCTACAACTGGTCGAGCTACTACGCGATGGCGGTGGTGGAGCTGGGCGCGGCGCTCAGGCGCGAGATGGCGCTGGCGCCGGCGGCACGCACCTTGCCGAACTAGCAGTCACCGCAACAGGATCTTCGCCGTGATGATGGCCGGATCATTCTCGTAGCCGCGCAACGCCAGTGCCGAGACTTTCTGCCGGATGTCGGACGGCCCCCAGAACTCCCAGGACTTCGAGGCCATGAACACGCGGATGTCCGCCTCCTGGTCGCGGCAGACCTTCCCCGCAGCGAGCCCTAGCCTGATGCGAGTATCGGAATCGGCCATGCCGGCCTCGATCAGATCGAGGCGCAGGCGACCGAGCACGATTTCGCCGTAGCGAGCGCAAGTGAAGAGCTTGTAGCGTCCTTCGGGAATCTCGTGGCTCGCCACGAGGGAAGCCAGTGCGACACCGGGTGAATCGAGAAAGGATTTGGCCTCGAAGGCGATCACCTCGTTCTCGGCGAAGTTCAACGCGACCAGGTCGATCTCCGGGCGCGGGATCGACGGTTTCCCGATGCGACGCTTCTCGTCCTTCGTGACATTGACCTTGAAGGAGCGGCGAACCCAGCGGCCTTCCGCCTCCAGCAGGGTGGCAACGATGCTCTCGAAATGATCCATGGAAGTCGTGCAGTGAACGTCTTGACGCCGACTCTACGCCGGCAGCCAGGCGCCCTCGACGCTGCGCCACGCGCAGCCGTAGGTCCGCTCCAGCACCGGCGCGCTGAGGATCGCGTCGACCGGGCCCGCCTGCCAGCCGCCGTCGCCCGACAGCGCCAGCACGTGCGTGGCGACGCGCGCGATCCAGCTCGGGTCGTGCGCGCTGGCGATCCACGCGCGATCGCCCGCCGACTGCGTCAGCCAGCGGCCGACGAGCTGCTGGTGCGCGGGATCCTGGAACGACACCGGCTCGTCCAGCAGCATCAGGCCGGCGCCCTGCATCGCGCACTGCGCCAGCGCGACGCGCTGGCGCTCGCCGCCGGACAGCTGGTCGACGCGGCGGCCGGCGAGCGCGGCGATGTCCAGCGCGGACAGCAGTTCGGACGGGCTCGACCCGCTCGTCGCGACCTCGCTGAGCGCCAGCACGCGCTCCACCGTCAGCGCGAAGCGATCCTGCGGCTGCTGCGGCATCAGCGCGCGCAGCGTGGCGGCGGCGCCGGCGGGCCAGTCGCCTTGCGGGCGGCCTTGCCACAGCACGTCGCCGGTGCGCTCGGGCACGTTCAGGCCGGCCAGCGCGCGCAGCACCAGGCTCTTGCCGGCGCCGTTGCGGCCGATCACGCACCAGCGCTCGCCTGCGTGCACGCGCCAGGCCAGGCCGTCGACCAGCAGGCGGCCGGCCGCGCGCAGGGTCAGCGCGCGGGTCTCGAGCAACGGCGTGTCGCTCACTTCACGCTCCGCGCCAGAAACCAGATGAAGCACGGCGCGCCGATCAACGCCATCACCGCGCCCACGGGCAGCTCCAGCGGCGCGACCGCGATGCGCGCAAGCAGGTCCGCGCCCATCACCAACGCCGCGCCGGACAACATCGCCAGCACGGCCAGCTCGCGCGTGCGCAGCACGCCCGCGAGCCGCCAGCCCTGCGCGACGACCAGGCCGACGAAGCCCACCGAGCCCGCGGTCGACACCGCCAGCCCCACCGCCAGCGACGCGAACACCAGCAGCTCCAGCCGCAGCCGCCGCACCGGCTCGCCCAGCAGCCAGGCCGCGTCGGCGCCCAGCATCAGGCGGTCGACGGAGCGGCCGCGCGCCCACAGCCACGCGACGAAGACCGCCGCCGCCACGAGATTCCACAGGCTGGCGTCGGCGCCGGACAGGTCGCCCACCATCCAGAAGATCGCGCCGCGCAGGCGCTCGTCGGGCACCAGCGCGAGCATCAGCGTGGCGACGGCGCCGAAGATCGCCGCCAGCATCGTCCCGAGCAGGATCAGCTTGGGCGACGCGTCGTCCGCGGCCGCCAGCGCGGGCCGCGCCAGCCACAGCAGCAGCAAGCCCGCCACCAGCGCGCCCGACGCCGCGCCGATCCACAGCTGCGCGCCCAGCAGCAGCGCCGCCAGCGCGCCGACGGACGCGCCGGTCGAATGCCCCAGCACGTACGGGTCGGCCAGCGGGTTGCGCAGCAGCACCTGCAGCGCCAGGCCCGCGAGCGCGAGCAGGCTGCCCACGCCCGCGGCCGCGGCCACGCGCGGGGCGCGCAGCGTCACGACCAGCTGCCAGTCCCAGCCGGCCGCGCCGAGCCCCAGCGCGAGCGCGGCCACCAGCGCGGTCGCGAGCGCCAGCAAGGCGATGCGCAGGACGGCGGGGTCGCGGGCGGGCATGGCGGGCGTGCGGGGTAGCGTCAGCGGGTCATTGCCACTGGCCGTGCAGCGAGACCGTCACCGTCGGCTGCGGGGCGGTGTAGCCCAGCACCTCCGGCACGTGCCTGTCGGCCAGGTCGTTGGCCTTCACGCCAATGGACCAGTTCGGCGACAGCGCATGCGAGGCCGTCAGGCCCAGCACCGTGCGCGCCTTGGCCTGCACCGTGGCGTAGGTGATCGGGTCGACGTCGGCGCGGACGCCGGTGTACTGCAGCCACACGCCGGTCTCCCAGCCCAGCACCGGCACGCGGTAGTTGGCCGCGACCACCGTGCGGGCGCGGCGCAGCAGCGCGGCGTGCGCGTCGTCGTCGCGCGCGTCCTGGAAGGTCGCGTCCAGGCCGAGCTTGCCGTAGCCGGTGTCGCCGTCGACGGCCAGCTCGACGCCGCGGTTGCTCGCGTGGTCGACGTTGACGGTCTGGAAGTTGGCATCGAAGGCGATCAGGTCGTGCTGGCGCTGCGAGAACAGCGTCGCGCGCGCCGTCCAGGCGCCGCGGTTCCAGTGCACGCCCAGCTCGACGTCGCGCGAGCGCTCGGCCTTCAGCGGCGCCTTCTCGTAGGCGATGTCCGAGAAGCTCGGCGCCGAGAACGCTGTCGAGCCCTGCGCCACCAGCTTCCATTCGCGGTTCAGGCGCCAGCCGACCGACAGCAGGCCCGTGTTGGCTGTGCCGTAGTCGCTCGCGTCATCGTGGCGGACGTTGGCCTGCACCTCCAGCGCCGTGCCGAACGAGCCGAGCCAGCCGGCGCGCACCGAGTTCGTGTGGCGCGCGCTGCTGGGCGAATCGACGTAGCCGAAGCGCTCGCTGTCGTTCTCGTAGCCGAACTGCAGGTTCTGGCCGTCGGCCACGGTCCAGTCCGCGCCCACGCCCAGCAGGCGCGTGTGGGCCAGGCCGCCCGGCGTGTAGGCGGTCGGGTCGGTGTACTTGATGACGTCCTCGCCGGCGTGCACGTCGACGTTCAGCGACGAGGTGATCGCGTGGTGCGACTGCAGCGTGAAGTTGTCGAGGCGGCTCTTGAGCTCGTCGACCACCGTCGGGCCGTTGTAGCCGTCGTAGTGGCTGTCGGTGTCGCTGTGCATCGCGCTGAAGCTGGTGCGCTGGCCCGCGGCCCAGGTCTTGCCGATCGCGAAGGTGGCGCCGCTCTGCGTGGACGCGTCGCGGTCGGGGTTGACGGTCGGGTCGACCTTGGCGTCGCGCGCGCTGTAGCCGTCGGTGTGCACGCCGGAGATGCTGGCGCTGACGTCCAGCGCGCGATCGGCCGCGCCGAAGCGCTGGCCCACGGAGGCGCTGCCGTCGAGCGTGCCGCGGCTGCCGCCGCCCACCGTGATGCTGGTGCCGGCGCCGTGCCTGGTGAAGATCTGCACGACGCCGCCGACGGCCGCCGAGCCGTACAGGCTGGACAGGTTGCCGCGCACGACCTCGATGTGATCGATCTGCGCCAGCGGCACCAGCTCCCACGGCGCGGAGCCGAAGTCGGCGCGCGACAGCGGCGCGCCGTCGATCAGCACCAGCACCTGGTTGGAGTTGGCGCCGCGCACGAAGATGCTGGTCTGCGAGCCGATCGGGCCGGTCTGGGCAACGTTGAAGCTGAGGTAGCTGCGCAGCAGGTCGGGCACGTCGAGCGCGGGCGAGGCCTCGATGTCGGCGTGCGAGATGACGGTGGTGCTGGGCAGCGTGTCGGGCAGCTTCTGCGCGACGCGGGCGGCCGTGACGACCACTTCCTGGCCGGGCTGGTCGGCCTGACCGGACGTTTGCGCGAACGCGGAGCCGGCGGCCGATGCGGCGACGATGGCGGTGAGGGAGAACGCCGCGACGCGGCTGCGCGCGGGCGCGATCGACCCGGGATGGCGAGACTTCATTGGAAACACTCGAGACTTCGACCGTGGCAACGAGCGTCCCCGCAGGTGCCACCAAAACGATCGCCCGACGCCAGCGGCGTGGACGACCCCGAACAGCTGGCCGGTATCCGGGCTGGCGGAGAGGCAGCGTGTCGAGGGCCTTCCCACGCGCTCGTGCGATGCGCGCAGTGACCACGAGTGACGACAGCCGATGTCGAGGCCCTCTCGGACGACGACACCCTCCGCGACCGTTGCGGGGGCAGCTCAGGTGGGGCCGGCGCTTCGTGGCGAAGGCGGCCGTCCTGATTCCCGTTTGACTCGGGCGGCACGAGAGGCCGCCCGGAGCACCAACTGAAGAGTGGATCCTACCATTCGACACCCCGGCGCCCCGGGTTGGCGCGGCGCGCGCGCAACGATGGCGCGGCGCATCTCACGCCCGCCCGTTCAAGGGGCACGCAAGCGCGATCGGGGACGTGGCGGCGCGATGCCCGCCCCTACAATGGGCCATTGCCGCCCCAGCGTCCCTGCCCATGTCACGACTGCCGGATCTCGCCGAACGCATCGAACGCCTGCTGCTGCGCCACGAGGAGCAGAAGCGGACGAACATCCTGCTCGAACAGCAGCTGCGCGCCGTCACCGACGAGCGCGACAACCTGCGTTCGCGCCTGGCCGCGGCACGTGCGCGCATCGACGCGCTGATCGACCGGCTGCCGTCCGAAGCCGGCCACGGCGCCGAGGACGTCGACGCCGACAGCCCGCGGAGCGCGCCATGAAGCAAGTCGAAGTGACCATCCTGGGCCAGAGCTACCTGCTGGCCTGCCCCGACGGCGGCGAAGCGCTGCTGCAGGCGGCCGTCGCGGCGGTCGACCGCGAGATGAGCGGCATCCGCGACGCCGGCAAGGTCAAGGCGCGCGAACGCATCGCCGTGCTGGCCGCGCTGAACCTCGCGTACCGGCTCGCCGAGGCGCCGCGCGCCGCGCCGGCGGCCGCCGCCGAGGGCGGCGAGCCCAGGCCGCACGTCGAACATGCCGAGGCCAGCGAGGCGCGCCGCGCCGCGGCCGCGCAGGTCGAGCACCTGATCGCGCAGCTCGACACCGCGCTGAACGAGGACGGACGGCTTCTCTGACGTTCCCCGGAATCGCGCGTTCGTCAAGCGATTTCGTAGGCCCTCTTTACCTCTCTGATGCTCGCTTCGCGGCGAACCGGGCGCATAGAATGGATTCGTCCGTCGCGTTCGCGAGGGTTTTATATTTCCTTGAACCGATGCGCTTTGCGCTAGGGCTTGGAACATCGTCTGGTTGGTGTGATCGTCTCGCGTCAGATGAACCCGAAGCCAGTCTGACCTCGCCCACCTGAACACCCCTGGGTTCAGGAATGCGGCCCGAGGTTCGCGGCGGACACCTTATTGCCCCGATCGAGCACATGCCTTCGTACTGGCTGATGAAAAGCGAGCCCGACGAGTGCTCGATCTCCGACGTCGAGAAAGCGCCCGGCCGCCGCGTGCCGTGGATCGGCGTGCGCAACTACCAGGCGCGCAACTACATGCGCGACCAGATGCACGTCGGCGACGGCGTCCTGTTCTACCACTCGAGCTGCGCCGAGCCCGGGGTGGCCGGCATCGCCGAGGTCGCGAGCGCGGCCTACGACGACGCCTCGCAGTTCGACGCGAAGAGCCCCTACTTCGACGCCAAGTCCGATCCCGCCAGGCCGCGCTGGCAGAACGTCGACGTGAAGCACCTGGCCACCACGCCGCTGCTGTCGCTCAAGGCGATGCGCGCGCGGCCCGAGCTGGCGTCGATGCTGCTGCTCAAGCCGGGCAACCGGCTGTCGATCACGCCGGTCACGCGCGCCGAGTGGGACGCCGTGATCGCCGCGCTGGTCGAACTCGGCGCGAAATCGTCCATCGCCAAGCTGGTCCCGGCTTGAAGCGCGTCGACGTCGCCGTGATCGGCGCCGGCGCCGCCGGCCTGTTCTGCGCGGCCCGCGCCGGGCAGCGCGGCGCGCGCGTGCTGCTGCTGGACCACGCGGCCAGGCTGGCCGAGAAGATCCGCATCTCCGGCGGCGGCCGCTGCAACTTCACCAACCGCGACGCCACCCCCGCGCAGTTCCACTCGCAGAACCCGCACTTCTGCCGCTCGGCGCTGGCGCGCTACACCGCGCAGGACTTCATCGCGCTGGTGCAGCGCCACCGCATCCCGTTCCACGAGAAGCACCGCGGCCAGCTGTTCTGCGACGAGTCCAGCCAGGACATCATCGACCTGCTGCTGCGCGAATGCGACGACGGCCGCGTCGAGCGCTGGCAGCCGTGCGCCGTCGCGGGCGCGCGCGCGCGGGCGGACGCGGGCGAGGCGCGCTACGAGCTGGAGACGGCGCGCGGGCCGGTGCTGGCGCGCAGCGTGGTCGTCGCCACCGGGGGCCTGCCGGTGCCGGCGATCGGCGCCACCGACTTCGGGCTGCGGCTCGCCAGGCAGTTCGGCCACGCGCTGGTCGACCCGCGGCCGGCGCTGGTGCCGCTGGTGTTCGACGCCGCCGAGTGGGCGCCGTTCGTGGCGCTGGCGGGGGTGTCGCTCGAAGTGGAGATCGCGTCGGGCGCCGGCAGGCAGCGCGGCCATTTCGTGGAAGACCTGCTGTTCACGCACCGCGGCCTGAGCGGGCCGGCGGTGCTGCAGGCGTCGAGCTTCTGGCGGCCCGGCGAGACGCTGCAGATCGCGTTCGCGCCCGGCACCGACTGGCCCGACACGCTGGCGCGCGCCAAGGCCGCGTCCAAGCGCCGGCTGGGCAACGAGCTCGCCGCCCACCTGCCGCAGCGCCTGGCGCAGGCCTGGCTGGCGCGCGGCGGGCTGCCCGAGGAAAAGCCCATGCCCGAGCTCGGCGACAAGGCGCTGCGCCAGCTGGCCGAGTCACTGTCGTCGTGGCGCATCGCCCCCACCGGCACCGAAGGCTGGAAGAAGGCCGAGGTGATGGCCGGCGGCGTCGACACCCGCGAGATCGACTCCAAGACGATGGAAAGCCGCCGCGCGCCGGGCCTGCATTTCATCGGCGAGGTGCTGGACGTCACCGGCTGGCTGGGCGGCTACAACTTCCAGTGGGCCTGGGCCAGCGCGCACGCCTGCGCCGAGGCGCTGGCGGCCGACCTCGCGCTGGCAGGCCGCTGAGCCGGGCGATCCCGGGGAAACGCCGCCGCGGCCCGCTCGTGCGCAGAAAATTCGCACAACCGACCTTTTCGGGGTAGAATCCTTGGCTTTGCTGGCAAACCGCGTGTCGATCTTTGTCCGGCGTTCTAGAAACCGAGGCGCTCCCCGCGGGCGCAACGGGTCTGGACAAGGACTCCGAGCGCATATTTCTCCCGAAGGATTCTTCGCTACATGACCACCATCCGTGTCAAGGAAAACGAGCCGTTCGACGTGGCCCTGCGCCGCTTCAAGCGCACCATCGAAAAGCTGGGTCTGCTGACCGAACTCCGCGCCCGCGAGTTCTACGAGAAGCCGACCGCCGAGCGCAAGCGCAAGAAGGCCGCGGCCGTCAAGCGCCACTACAAGCGCGTTCGCAGCATGCAGCTGCCCAAGAAGCTCTACTGAAGAGTTTCACGGGAGCTCTCGAGCTCGTTTCCTCCGGATAGTCGCCGCTCGCGGCGACCAACGGAAGTCGAAAGCCCGCCGCGGGACGCCGTAGCGGGCTTTTGCGTTCATGGAGCCCCCGTCCGCGGATTACCGCGGACAGCCCCCCCAAGGGGGCGCGCGGCCTTGCTCCGGAGCGGCCGAGCGCGGCGGCCGCGCCACCTTCGATCAACTCATCACGAAAGTCAGCCATGAGCCTCAAACAACGCATCTCCGACGACATGAAGGCCGCCATGCGCGCCAAGGAAGCCGATCGCCTGCTCGCGATCCGCAACCTGATGGCCGCGATGAAGCAGCGCGAGGTGGACGAGCGCATCGAGCTGACCGACGCCGACGTCGTCGCGATCGTCGACAAGCTGGTCAAGCAGCGCAAGGACTCGATCGACGCGTTCGCCAAGGCCGGCCGCACCGACCTGCTCGATAAGGAACAGGCCGAGCTGGGCGTGCTGCAGGGCTACCTGCCCGAACGCCTGGACGCGGCCGCGATCCAGGCCGAAGTCGATGCCATCGTCGCCGAGCTGGGCGCGGCCGGCCCCGGCGACATGGGCAAGGTGATGGGCGCGGTCAAGGCGAAGCTGGCCGGCAAGGCCGACATGGGCCAGGTGTCCGCCGCCGTGAAGGCCGCGCTGGCCAAGTGAGCCGGCGGCCGGCCCCACAATTGCCGGCAGTCACCGAATCGACCCGAGGATCCGCGATGGAAACCACCCTGCCCCTGCGCCAGATCGACCACGACGTCTTCGTGGCCCCGCAACTCGACGCCGCCGCGATGGCGGAGGTCGCGCGCCTGGGCTTCAAGAGCGTCGTCAACAACCGGCCCGACTTCGAGCACGGCCCCGACCAGCCGCCCTCGGCCGCGGTCGAGGCCGCGGCGCTGGCCGCCGGCCTGCAATACCGCCATCTGCCGGTCGCGGGCGGCTACCAGTCGCCCGAGGAAGTCGCGGCGTTCCGCCAGCTGCTGGCCGAGCTGCCGCATCCGCTGCTGGCGTTCTGCCGCTCGGGCGCGCGCTCGACGCGCCTGTACCAGCTCGCGCAATCGTGAACCGCCGCGAACGGGCCGCGTGACGGGCTCGTTCGCGGATTCCCGAGTCGTCGCGCCAGCCGTCGGGAGACGCGCCGGCGCGCCGCTCAGGTCAATGCCAGCCGCGGTGCCAGCCGTATTGCGGGTGGTGCCAGCCCCAGCCGTAGGTGGCGTGGTACTCCCAGACCCAGCCCGGGCCCGGGCTCACGTACGTGGGCGCCACGTAGACGACGCCGGCCGGCGCGACGTAGCCGCCCTCTGCATAGTACGGACGCGCCGGCGCGACGATGCAGCCGGACATGGACGCCAGCGCGAGGCCAGCAATGGCAATGGCGAGACCGTTCTTCATGATGTTTCCTTTTCGGGTTCGTCGAGCGGCGCAACCCGCTTCGTCGCCCCTCCGGAGCTTTCGTGGCAAGCCGCGCACCCTGTGCCTCGACAACGGCCACGGCGACACCCCCGTTGACCCGGCGATCGTCGAACGGTCGAGCAGCTCGCCCATCTTTACCTGCGTCCCCTGGCGCGCCCATCCGGCGTTTACTCGGCTTTGCAAACGGAAACGCGGAGGCTGTCATCGACCGATGACAAGCGGCGTTGAATGGTGAAGGCGGCGCTGGAGCCGCCTTTTCAGGAGACCCGGATGAACTCGAAATACAAGCTCGTGCGCTGGGGCGCGCTGGCCCTTCTCGTGACGCTGATGAGCGGTTGCTGCGTCGCCCCCTGGGGCCCGGGGCGCTATTACGGCGGCGGCTACTACCACGGCGGCGGCTACTACGGCGACCACGACCACGACCGCGACGGCGGCTGGCGCCACTGAACGCCGCGTGGCAGGCGTCGCCGGTCGGGCGGCGGGCGGCGGGCGGCGCATGAAACGACGAAGGCCGCTCGTGGCGGCCTTCATGCGTGGGCAGCGGCGCCCTCGCTCAATGCAGGTGCTTGCGCCCCTTGCCGCCGGCCGGCGGCGCGGACGCGGCCTTGGCGTCGGCGTTGCGCAGCATGTCCTTGCCGCTGATGCCTGCGAACAGCGCGGCCGCGCGCACCTTGATCTCGAGCAGCTCGCTCGCGCTCACCGAGTAGTGGCCGGTGACCTTGTTGACGTCGACCTTGAACTCGACGTCCTTGCCGTTGTTCGACAGCGTGCCGACGGTGAACTCGTAGTCCTCGCTGTCGGCGGGCAGGCCGCGGGCGGCCAGGTCCCAGTCCTCGTACTCGACCCGCTGGATCTCCCCGCTCGCCAGGTCGAGCAGACCGGTCGATTCGACGATGTCGTCGCCCAGTTCATCGGAAATCGTGATCGGTACCTTCAGGTCCACGGCTTGGCCTTGTGTCGTTGTCGAGGGACCGATTGTCCCACGCACGGGCCCGCGACAGGCGAACGGCGTGCCCGTGGCGCCATGCTGCGGCGCCGCATGTGGCGCTCAGGCGTCGCTGCGCACCGTGGCCCGCACCAGGCGGCCGAACGTCAGCCCCTGCACCAGGATCGCGAACGCGACGACGGCGTAGGTCAGCGCGACCAGCGTCTCGCGCCAGGGCCCGGCCGGCAGGGCCAGCGCGAGCGCGATCGAGATGCCGCCGCGCAGGCCGCCCCAGGTCAGCACGGCGCTCGCGCCCGCGGGCAGGCGCGACGCGCGGCGCGCGAGCGCGACGGGCAGGCCCACGGTCAGCCAGCGCGCGGCCAGCGCGATCACGATCGCCGCCGCGCTCGCCACCAGCGCCGCCGCGGGCCCGAGCGGGAAGCGCAGCGTGACCACCTCCATGCCCACCAGCACGAACAGCACAGCGTTGAGGATGTCGTCGACCAGCTCCCAGAACACGCCCAGGTGCCCGCCCGCGTCGTCCGCGATCGCGCGCCGGTCGTTGCCCACCATCAGGCCGACGACCACCATCGCCAGCGGCCCCGACACGTGCAGGTGGTTCGCCAGCGTGTAGCCGCCCACGACCGCGGCCAGCGTCACCAGCGCCGCCACCGAGGGCGCGCCGACGCCGCGTAGCAGGCGGCAGGTGGCATACCCCAGCCCCCATCCGTACAGCAGGCCGCCGCCCGCCTCGCGCGCCAGCAGCAGCGCGGCGTGCGAGGCCGTCGGCGCGCCGCCCTCCAGCGCCATCTCCAGCAGCAGCGTGAACAGCACGACGCCCACGCCGTCGTTGAACAGGCTCTCGCCGGCGATCACGACCTCCAGATTGCGCGGCGCGCCGCCCGACTTGAGCATGCCGATGACGGCGATCGGGTCGGTGGGCGAGATCAGCGCCCCGAACAGCAGGCATGCGATCGGGGGCACGGCCAGCCCCAGCAACGCGAGCGCGCCCCACAGCGCGACGCCGATCAGCACAGTGGACGCGGCGGTGCCGACGAACGCCAGCACGCCCACCTGCCAGCGGTAGTCGCGCAGCGCCTGCACGTCCACGTGCAGCGCGCCGGCGAACAGCAGCAGCGACAGCATGCCCTGCATCAGCAGCTGCGAGAAGTCGATCGCGCCGACCAGCGCCTGCTCGCGCGAGTGCAGGCCGACGGCCACGCCCGCCGCGTCCAGCGCCACCAGCGCCAGCGACAGCACGAGCGAGGTCGCCATCACGCCGATCGTCGTCGGCAGCTTCAGCCAGCGCTGGTTGGCCCAGGCCAGCAGCGCGGTCAGGACGAGGACGGCGGCCGCGATGTCGAGCACGCTCAGGCCCCGGCCACCTTCATCGGCGACAGCAGCACCGAGCCCACCGTCTTCGCGCCGTAGTTGTAGGTGTCGGCGCCGATCGCCTGGATGCCCTCGAGCATCGAACGCAGGTGGCCGGCGATGGTCACCTCCTCCACCGGATGGACGATGCGGCCGTTCTCGACCCAGAAGCCCGCGGCGCCGCGCGAATAGTCGCCGGTGACGTAGTTGACGCCCTGCCCCATCAGCTCGATGACGAACAGGCCGCGATCGAGCTTGCGCAGCATCGCGGGCAGGTCGTCGCCCGGCTGCGTGCGGCGGTGGGTCATGCGCAGGTTCTGCGAGCCGCCGGCGTGGCCGGTGGTCTTCATGCCCAGCTTGCGCGCCGAGTAGCTCGAGAGGAAGTAGCCCTTGACCACGCCGCCGTCGACCACGTCGCGCGCCCGGGTGCGCACGCCCTCGTCGTCGAACGGCGCGCTGCCCTTGCCCTTGGGCTCGTGCGGGAACTCGAAGACGTCGACGTCCTTGGGGAAGACCTGCGTGCCCAGCGAGTCCTGCAGGAAGCTCGCCTTGCGGTACAGCGCGCCGCCGCTGACGCCCTGCACGAAGGCGCCCAGCAGGCCGGCCGCGAGGCTGGACTCGAACAGCACGGACACCTCGCAGGTGCGGACCTTGCGCGAGTTCAGCCGCGACAGCGCGCGCTCCGCGGCGTAGCGGCCGACGGCCTCGGGCGCGGCCAGCTCGGCGGCGTCGCGCATCGACGAGTACCAGTGGTCGCGCTGCATGCCGCCGCCCTTGCCGGCGATCGGCGCCACCGACAGCGAGTGGCGCGAGCTGGCGTAGCCGCCGCGAAAGCCGCGCGTGTTGCCCATCCAGAAATGCGACTGCTGCGCCGACACGCCGGCGCCCTCGGAGTTGGTGATGCGGCGGTCGGTGGCGAAGGCCGCGTCCTCGCAGCGCGTGGCCAGCTCGGTGGCGCGCGCGACGTCGACGTCCCACGGATGGAACAGGTCCAGCGCCAGCGCGGCCTCGGCCGGGGTGGCCAGGTCGGCGGCGTCGGGCAGGCCGGCGGCCGGATCCTCGGCGGTGAAGCGCGCGATGTCGTAGGCGGCGCGCACGGTGCGCTCGAGCGCCGCGGTCGAGAAGTCCGAGGTGCTCGCGTTGCCGCGCCGCTGGCCGATGTAGACCGCCACGCCCACCGACTTGTCGCGGTTGCGCTCCACGTTCTCGACCTCGCCCTTGCGCACCGATACCGACAGCCCGCTGCCTTCGGAGACCTCCGCCGCCGCATCGCTCGCCCCGGCCGCCTTGGCGATCTTCAGGACGTCCTCGATGATCTGCTGGAACTGCTCCGGTTTGAAGGCGAAACCTTCGGATTTCGTGACGGCCATCGGGTTTCCTTGCTTGGAGTTGTTGAGGTCGGCGCGGACAGGCTGGCGATCCGCGCCAATTGCAGGACAATCCGGTCAATCATAGCGATCCCTAGAGAACCCCAGACCCATGCCCCGCGAGCCCAAGCACGCCTCCAACCGACAGGCGCAGGAGTTCGACGCCGACATGGCGGACATGCCGGTCAGCAAGCGCCAGGCCGCCATCGACGGCACCGCGCCGAGCCGCAACGAACTCAAGAAGCAGATGCACGATCTGCAGGAACTCGGCGAGGCCGTCGCCGCGCTGCCGGCCGACCGCCTCGACAAGCTCAAGATCGACGAACGCCTGCGCGACGCGATCGCCGAACTGCGCCGCACCCGCTCGTTCGAGGGCCGGCGCCGCCAGCTGCAGTACATCGGCAAGCTGATGAAGTCCGAGGATCCGGAGCCGCTGCGCGAGGCCGTCGCGTCGTTCCGCGTCGGCAGCGCCACCGACACCTTGGCGCTGCACCAGGCCGAGTACTGGCGCGACCAGCTGTTGTCCGCCGACGACGCGCTTGCCAACTGGATCACGCAATACCCCGCCACTGACATCCAGCAGCTGCGCAGCCTCGTGCGCTCGGCGCGCAAGGAAAAGCTCGAGCCCGGCGAACGCCACGGCCGGGCGTACCGCGACCTGTTCCGCCTGGTCAAGGAGCAGATGCAGGACGCGGCCGAGGCCGGCGACGACGCGCCGCCCACCGATCCGTCGCACGATGACTGAGCCCGTGGCGACGACGCTGGACTGCGTGCGCATCGGGCTGGTCTCGATCAGCGACCGCGCCTCGGCCGGCGTCTACGAGGACAAGGGCCTGCCCGCGCTGCGCGAATGGCTGGCGCGCGCCGTGCGCAACCCGCTCACCCGCGAGGAACGCCTGATCGCCGACGACGCGCCCACGATCAGCGCCACGCTGCGCGCGCTGGTCGACGACGCCCGCTGCGACCTCGTGCTGACCACCGGCGGCACCGGCCCGGCGCCGCGCGACGTCACCCCCGAGGCGACGCTGGCCGTCGCCGACCGGCAGATGCCCGGCTTCGGCGAGCAGATGCGCCAGATCAGCCTGCGCTTCGTGCCGACCGCGATCCTGTCGCGCCAGGTGGGCGTGATCCGCGGCCGCGCGCTGATCCTGAACCTGCCCGGTCAACCGAAAGCCATCGCTGAAACGTTGCAGGGTCTGCCCGATCTCGTTCCGCCGGTGCCCGGCATCTTCGCCGCGGTGCCGTACTGCATCGACCTGATCGGCGGTCCCTACATCGAGACCGACCCGGCCGTGTGCCGGGCGTTCCGCCCCAAGTCCGCCCAGCGGCCGCCTGCCGGCGCCGCCTGAGCCCCATCCAGCCTCCGGTGCCCATGCAGCTGACGTCCCGTCGCCCGACTCCCCGCCCCACCCCGCTGGCTCTCGCCCTCGCGTTCGCACTGGCCGCCCCGCTCGCGGACGCGGCCCCGCCGGCTGCCGCCGCGGCGTCCGCGCCCGCGTCGCCCGACGACCTGCTGGTGCCCTACACCGTCACCACGCACGACACGCTGATCGGCCTGAACCGCACGCTGTTCGCGGCGCCCGACGTGTGGAAGGAGGTGTCGCGCATCAACCACCTGCCGAACTCCAACCACATCACGCCCGGCCAGGTGCTGCTGGTGCCGGGGCGCTACCTGCACAGCAAGGAGGTGCCGGCGCAGGTGCTGAGCGCGTTCGGCGACGTGCGCATCGACGGCAAGCCCGCGGCCGTGGGCGCCGCGCTGGCCGTCGGTTCGACGATACGCACCGGCGACGCCAGCTCGGCGGTCGTGCAGCTGGCCGACGGCTCGCGCATCAAGCTGGCGCCCGCCAGCCAGGGCCGGCTCGACGAGCAGCGCCGCTTCCAGGTCAAGGCCACGGCCGTGGCCATCGACGAGGGCATCGTGGCCGCCTCGCTGCGCCTGATCAGCGGCACGGTCGAGGTGTTCGCCAGCAAGGTGCTGCGCGCGCGTCCGCTGGAGGTCAGCACGCCCACGGCGGTGATCGGCGTGCGCGGCACGGTCTACCGCGTGCGCAACGACGTCACGCCCGCCACGGCGGCGGCCAGCGCCGCCAACGCGTCGGCCACCGAGGTGCTCGAGGGCAAGGTGCACGCGCAGGTCGGCGCATCCGAGGCGCAGGCGGCCGACGTGCCGGCCAAGTTCGGCGCGCCGCTGGAGGAAGGCCGCAAGCCGGTCGTGCTGCCGCTGCCGCCGGCGCCCGACCTGTCCGGCGTGCCGCCGCTGTTCGACCACCTGCCCGTCAAGTTCCGCCTGCCCGGCGCGCTGCCCGTGCGCGTGCAGGTGGCCGACGACGCCGCGTTCGATCACATCCAGTACGACCAGCACGTCGACGCCGGCGACGAGGTCTACATCCCGCAGCTGGCCGACGGCAACTGGCACCTGCGGGTGCGCAGCATCAGCCCCGAGGGCCTCGAGGGCCTGGACGCGGCGCGCGACTTCCAGCTGCTCGCGCGGCCGGAGGCGCCCGTGCTGATCGACCCGCCGGCCGGCGGCAAGCGGCCGGTGGGCGAGGTCACGCTGCGCTGGACGCGCAATCCCGACGCCGCGAGCTTCGTCGTCGAGGTCGCGCGCGACCCGAAGTTCGAGGACGAGGCGCTGTACGACGAGCACGTGCGCGGCGAGACGATCGCGTTCCATCCGATCGACACCGCCTTCGGCGCCGCCGACGGCCCGTACTGGTGGCGCGTGCGCAGCATCGCCGCCGACGGCCGCCGCGGCGCCTGGAGCGAGACGCAGGTCATGCTGCTGCGCCCCACGCCGCGCGCCCCGCTGGGCCGCCTCACCCCCGACGGCGCCGCCATCGAGCTGACCTGGGGCGGCCGCGCGGAAGACCGTGCCGAGGTCGAGCTGGCCAGCGACGCCGCCTTCGCGCAGGTCGTCGGCCGCGGCGAGTTCGACGACCCCGGCGGCAAGCTGGCGCGCCCGGCTCCAGGCACCTACTTCGCACGCTACCGCTACGTCGAGTCGGACGGCTTCAGGACGGCCTGGAGCGCGGCGGTGAAGATCGAGGTCGACAGCAACTGGCACCGCGCCCTGGGCGCGCTGCTGCCGGACTCCTGGGTGAGGTAGTCCCCGCCCGGCCGGACTACTTCACCAGCCGGCTCAGGCCCTCGGCGTCGAACTTCTCGTCGACCTGGGCGTCGGTGGGCACGCAGTCGCGCGCCTGCGCCAGGCCCTCGGCGAGCACGCGCTCGATGGCGTTCCACAGCAGCGCGATCTGGTGCTCGTGCGCGGACGCGTTGTCGATCAGGCCCTTCATCGCCTGCGCGATCGGGTCGTCGCCCTGCGTCACGCCGTAGGCCGAGAAGCCCAGGCGCGCGGCGGTGGCCTCGCGCGCGGCGTCGGTCTCGGCCGCGATGATGCGCGCCGGGTTGCCGACCGCGGTCGCACCCGGCGGCACGGCGCGCGTGACGACCGCGCCCGAGCCGACGCGCGCGCCGGTGCCGACGGTGAAGCCGCCCAGCACGCTCGCGTTGGCGCCGATGATCACGCCGGCCTCCAGCGTCGGATGGCGCTTGGCGCCCTTGACCAGCGAGGTGCCGCCCAGCGTCACGCCCTGGTAGATGGTGCAGTCGTCGGCGATCTCGGCCATCTCGCCGATGACGACGCCCATGCCGTGGTCGATGAACACGCGGCGGCCGATGGTCGCGCCGGGGTGGATCTCGATGCCGGTGAAGAAGCGCCCCAGGTGCGACAGGAAGCGGCCGGCGACGTGCATGCCGTGCGCCCAGAACCACTTCGCCCGGCGATGCCAGATCAGCGCGTGCAGGCCCGGGTAACAGAGCAGCACCTCCAGGCGCGAGCGCGCGGCGGGGTCGCGCTCGAGGATGGTGGTGATGTCTTCGCGCAGGCGATCGAACATTGCAGGCGGACTCGGCTCGTGGATCGGATGGGGAACGGGGAGTGTATCGGCAGGCCCCCGGCCTGCACGGCGGTGCTGGCTTAGCCCTTGCGGCGCGCGATCTTCTGCACCTGGCCCGCGATGCCGCGCAGGATGTGCACCTCCTCCGTCGTCACCTGGGCGCGGTTGACGAGCTGGTGCAGCCGCGCCATCAGCTTGCGCGGCACGGCGGGATCCAGGAAGTCGATCTCGACCAGCATCTCGCGCCAGTGGCCCAGCAGCCCGCGCACGGCCGCGGCGTCGGCCTGCGCCGGCGGCTTCGTGCGCTCGACCACGGGAAAGCCGCCGAGCGCCTGGCGCCAGTCGTAGGACAGCAGCTGCACCGCCTGCGCGAGGTTGAGCGAGCCGTACTCGGGCTGCGTCGGGATGCTGATGCAGACATGGCAGGCGTAGACGTGCTCGTTGGACAGCCCGAAGCGCTCGCCGCCGAACACGAAGGCGACGCGGTGGTCGCCGCGCGCCAGCTCCGCGAACGCCTCGCGCGGCGCGCGCGTGGGCGGGCCGAAGTCGCGCGGCGTCATCGCGGTGGCGCAGGCGAAGGTCGTGCCTTCCAGCGCCTCGTCCAGCGTGGCGACGATGCGCGCGCGTTCGAGGATGTCGGTGGCGCCGGAGGCCATGGCGATCGCGTCGGGCTGCGTCAGCACGTCGGCGAAGCGCGGCGCGACCAGCACGAGGTCGGAAAAGCCCATCACCTTCAGCGCGCGGGCGGCGGCGCCGACGTTGCCGGGATGGCTGGTGTCGACCAGGATGAAGCGCGTCGGATCGGTCACTGCGAGTGAGCCGGCACGGACGGGCGCGTGACTTCGCACGGCCGGGCCGGATAGAATGGTGGATTACCCGCATTGTCGCGCCGCCCCGCCGTCTTCGGCCGCCGCCCGGCATCCGCACCGCTCTTTCGTCGCTGTCGCCCCCTTCCGCCCTCACCGGCGCTCCGCGTGGAGCCGCCGCCGGCGTCACCCTTTCCGGAACCGTCCCATGTCGATGACCCTCCACCCGATGCTCAACATTGCCGTCAAGGCCGCGCGCGCGGCGGGGGCGATCATCAACCGGGCGTCGCTCGACATCGACAAGGTGCAGGTGGAAAGCAAGGGGGTGAACGACTTCGTCACCGAGATCGACAAGCATGCGGAAGCGGTCATCGTCGAGACCATCCTCCAGGCCTACCCGGGCCACGGCATCCTGGCCGAGGAATCGGGCCGCGAGCTCGGCGCCAAGGACAGCGAGTTCACCTGGATCATCGATCCGCTGGACGGCACCACCAACTTCATCCACGGCTTCCCGGTCTACGCGGTGTCGATCGCGCTGGCCTGGCGCGGCGTGGTGCAGCAGGCCGTGGTCTACGACCCGAACCGCAACGACCTGTTCTACGCCTCGCGCGGCCGCGGCGCCTACCTCAACGACCGCCGCCTGCGCGTGTCCAAGCGCCTGCGCCTGGCCGATGCGCTGGTCGGCACCGGCTTCCCGTTCCGCAAGGGCGACAACTTCAAGCGCTACATGAAGATGTTCGAGGAGATCTCGCAGCAGTGCGCGGGCCTGCGCCGCCCGGGCGCGGCCTCGCTGGACCTGTGCTACGTGGCCGCGGGCTGGTACGACGGCTTCTTCGAGACCGGCCTCAGCCCCTGGGACATCGCCGCCGCCTCGCTGATCATCACCGAGGCCGGCGGCCTGATCGGCAACTTCAGCGGCGAGGCCGACTTCCTGTACCAGCGCGAGGTCGTCGCCGGCACGCCCAAGGTCTACGGCCAGCTCGTCAACATCCTGGCGCCCTACTCGCGCGTGATCAAGGAAGACGACAAGCCGGCGTCCGCCGACGGCGCCGCCCCGGACGCCACCGACGCCTTCGTGGCCCCCAACGCCGCGCCGGCGCCGGCCGCCGCGGCCGCGCCCAAGCCGCGCAAAGCGATCAAGGTCGCAGGCCCGCGCAAGCCGCGCGACGCGGCCTGAGCGACGGCACTGGCTTGCGCGCCTCGGCGGAATGTAGTAACGTTTCTACATCCCGTCCTCCGGGAGGATCATCGTCATGGGATCCCTCAAGCGAACGACCACCTACACGAGCCGCGAGTTCAACCAGGATGCCGGCGGCGCCAAGCGCGCCGCCGAGGAAGGCCCGGTCTACATCACCGACCGCGGACGCCCGGCCCACGTGCTCCTGAGCATCGACGAATATCGCCGGCTGACGGAACCCGCGGCCAGCATCGTCGACCTGCTGGCGATGCCGCATGACGACGGCGCGGATTTCGAGGCCGTGCCGATCCGCATCACCCTGAAGCCCACGGACTTCAGCTGATGTACATCCTCGACACGAACGTCGTCTCCGAGTTGCGCAAGGCGGGCAGCGGCAAGGCCGATCCGCGCGTCGTCGCCTGGGCGGAAACCGTCCGGCCAGGCGCGCTGTACCTGTCGGTGATCACGTTGATGGAAATCGAGCAAGGCGTGTTGCGGCTCGAACGCCGCGATCCGAGCCAGGCCGCGCCGATCCGCCGCTGGTTCGAACGCCAGGTGCTGCCAGCGTTCGAGGGCCGCGTCCTGACCATCGACGACCGCGTGGCGCTGCGCTGCGCCCGCCTGCACGTGCCCGATCCGCGCAAGGAACGCGACGCGCTCATCGCCGCGACCGCGCTGGTGCACGGGATGAAGGTCGTCACGCGCGACAGCGCCGACTTCGAACCCACCGGCGTGTCCCTGCTCGATCCCTGGGCCTGACGCCCCTCCGTTGCGCCTGCGCGAGCGAGATACTCGACAGTATCCCGGTGCTCCGGATATATTCAGAATATTCCAATCCGGAAATATTTTCACCAAAAGCCTTCACATACTCGGATTTACCCGGATCATAAATAATCCTGAAGGCTGATCCGAAAATAACTCAGCGCGCAGCCAAACAAGTCTCCATAAAGTGGCCCAGTCCATTTTCAAACCAACCGGAGACAAGACATGGCACAACGGATCAGCCGCCGCGCGACCCTCGGGCTCGGCGCGCTGCTGCTCGTGGGCGGCACCGCGGCGCAGGCCGCCAGCAGCGCGTCGGCGCTGGCGTTCGACAAGAGCAACTACACGACCATCACCATCACCGTCGACAGCCAGACGATGTCGGTGCGCTGGTACAAGGAACTCTGCTACGTCGCCAATCCGCAGGCGATGGCCGCGACGCAGAGCTCGGGCACGATCGCCAACCCGACCTGCGGCTATCAGAGCATGAACGTGTTCGTGCCGGAAAGCGCGGCCAATGACCAGAAGACCGCCATCTACTTCGCGGTCAACAACGCGGGCTGGATGTCCAGCTACGTGGCGGCCAGCGTCGCGGACGGCGCGAGCTTCGACAGCAGCACCAGCAACGTCGGCGCGGCGCTCAAGGCCGGCTATGTCTACGTCGACGTCGGCACGCGCGGCCGCGGCATCACGGCGGCCGACGGGTCGTACGCGGGCAAGTCGCCGGCGGCCATCGTCGACGCCAAGGCCGCCGTGCGCTACCTGCGGCTGAACGACGCCGCGATGCCCGGCAGCGCCGAGCGCATCGTCGTCAACGGCACCAGCGGCGGCGGCGCGCTGTCGGCGATCCTGGGCGCGTCGGGCAACAGCGCCGACTACCTGCCGTGGCTGGCCGACATCGGCGCCGCCGGCGTCGACGCGCGCGGCCACAGCACGCTGCGCGACGACGTCTTCGCGATCAACGCCTACTGCCCGATCACCGACCTGGGCAACGCCGACAAGTCCTACGAATGGCTCTACAACGTGCTGGGCACGCGCGCCACGGTGGGGACGTCCAACCCGTATCCGGCCGCCGCCGCGCAGCTGATGGCCGCGTATCCGGCCTACCTGCGCAGCCTGCACCTGACCGATGCCGCCGGCCAGCGCATCACCGAGGCGAACCTGCTCGACGAGATCCGGCAGGAGGTCATCAAGTCGGCCGTCGCCTACATGAAGGCCGGCAACACCATCCCCGCGCTGGGCGACAGCTTCAGCATCACGTCGGGCGGCTTCCCCGGCGGGACGACGACGACCGCCACGTACACCAACGACTGGATCGATGTCGACAACACCCGCAAGGCGGTGCGCTCGCTGGACATGACGCGCTACCTCGCCTTCGTCGCGACGCAGGCCACGCTCAAGGGCACGCCCGCGTTCGACGCGATCGGCGTCAGCCAGTCGGGCGGCAACACGCGCGCCGAGTCGACGCTGTTCGGCACCGGCGCGCAGTCGTACTCCAACTTCACGGACTTCAGCTGGAACGCCAACGACAGCGCCGGCGACGGCGTCGGCCTGGACGACACCGGCCTGACCTGGGCGCGCTACGTGCACACCCAGGCCGGCGCCGCCGTGGCCACGCAGGTGCGGCTGATCGACCCGATGGCGTACATCGGCGGCAACGACACCGCGCCGTTCTGGTACGTGCGCAACGGCACGCGCGACCGCGACTCGTCGTTCCAGGTCTCGTACAACCTGAGCCGCGCGCTGGCCGCCGACCGCAAGGTGCGCGACGTCGACTACCTGATGGCCTGGAACCAGCCGCACGGCGGCAACTACGACGTGCCCGAGGCGATGGCCTGGATCGCGAAGGTGCTCGAGGCGGCGGACGCCCGCGACTGACCGCCCGCTGGCAGCGGCAAGAGACGACGCCGGTCGCGGGAGCGGCCGGCGTTTCCATTTCCAGGTCGCCACCCGGCAGGCCGGGGCGGCGGCCACGCGATAATCCGCGTCCTGCCGCGCGAACCGGGCGCGGCGCCCTTGCGACGCCCTGCCCCCGATGCCTGCCGACCTGCCCGTGGACGCCCCGAAAGACACTACCGACATCAGCGGGCACACCCCGATGATGCAGCAATACCTCGGACTCAAGGCCGACCATCCGGACACGCTCCTGTTCTACCGCATGGGCGACTTCTACGAGGTGTTCTTCGACGACGCCCGCAAGGCGAACCGGCTGCTGGACATCACGCTGACGACGCGCGGCGCGTCCAACGACCAGCCGGTGGTGATGGCCGGCGTGCCGGTGCATGCGCTGGAGTCCTACCTCGCGCGCCTGGTCAAGCTGGGCGAGGCGGTGGCGATCGCCGAGCAGGTGGGCGAGGTCGGCGCCAGCAAGGGGCCGGTCGAGCGCAAGGTGGTGCGCGTCGTCACGCCGGGCACCGTCACCGATTCCGAGCTGCTGGCCGAGCGCCAGGAGACGGTGCTGCTGGCCGTCTACGCGAACCGGGCCCGCGTCGGCCTGGCGTGGCTGGCGCTGGCCGAGGGCCGGCTGGGGCTGGGCGAGTGCACGGAAGCCGAGCTGCCGTCGTGGCTGGCGCGGCTGCAGCCGGCGGAGATCCTGGTGTCGGCCGAGGGTGCGCCGATGGCGGTGCGCAAGGGCACGGTGTCGGTGGTCAACCGCCCGGCCTGGCAGTTCGAGACCGAACTGGGCCTGCGCAAGCTGCATGAACTGCTGGGCGTGACGACGCTGGCCGGCTTCGACGCGCAGGACCTGCCGCGCGCGCAGGCCGCGGCCGCGGCGCTGATCAGCTACGCCGAGCACACCTCGGGCGGCGCCCGCAGCGCGCTGGGCCACGTGAAGTCGCTGCGCGTCGACAAGGCCAGCGAGCTGCTGGAGCTGCCGCCGGCCACGCTGCGCAACCTCGAGCTGACGCAGACGCTGCGCGGCGAGTCGGCGCCGACGCTGCTGTCGCTGCTGGACACCTGCCGCACCGGCATGGGCAGCCGCCAGCTGCGCCACTGGCTGACGCACCCGATGCGCGAGCGCAAGGACGCCGTCGAGCGCCACGACGCCATCGCCGTGCTCGCCGCGCACGACCCCGAGCCGCTGCGCCAGGCGCTGCGCGGCGTCAGCGACGTGCAGCGCATCGTCGCGCGCATCGCGCTGCGCCAGGTGCGCCCGCGCGAGCTGGCCGGCCTGCGCGACACGCTCGCGCTGCTGCCGCAGCTGGTCGCCTGCCTGCCATCCGGCGCCGCCGAGCCCGACGAGCTGGCCGACGGCGCCGGCAGCGCCCTGCTGCGCCGCCTGCACGACGCGCTGCATCCCGACCCGCGCATCGCGCAGCACCTGGCCGCGGCCATCGCCGCCGAGCCCGCGGTGCTGCTGCGCGACGGCGGCGTGATCGCGTCCGGCTTCGACGCCGAGCTCGACGAGCTGCGCGCCATCGCCACCAATTGCGACGACTTCCTGGTCGCGCTCGAGGCCCGCGAGCGCGAGCGCACCGGCATCGCCAACCTGCGCGTGCAGTACAACAAGGTGCACGGTTTCTACATCGAGGTGACGACGTCCGGCCTGGACAAGGTGCCGCCCGACTACCTGCGCCGCCAGACGCTCAAGAACGCCGAGCGCTACATCACGCCCGAGCTGCGCGCGTTCGAGGACAAGGCGCTGTCGGCGCAGGAGCGCTCGCTGTCGCGCGAGAAGCTGCTGTGGGAGACGCTGCTCGACGAGCTCCAGGCGACGCTGGGCGTGCTCGGCGAACTGGCGCGCGCGCTGGCCTGCCTCGACGCGCTGGGCGCGCTGACCGAGCGCTCGACCACGCTGGGCTGGTGCCGCCCCGAGTTCGTCAACCACCCGTGCCTGGACATCGAGCGCGGCCGCCACCCGGTGGTCGAGGCGCGGCTGGCCGAGACCGGCGGCGGCAATTTCATCGCCAACGACTGCCGGCTCGACGCCCGCACCCGCATGCTCGTCGTCACCGGCCCCAACATGGGCGGCAAGAGCACCTTCATGCGCCAGGTGGCGCTGATCACGCTGCTGGCCGCCATGGGCTCGTACGTGCCGGCCGCGCGCTGCCGGCTCGGGCCGATCGACGCCATCCACACCCGCATCGGCGCGGCCGACGACCTGGCCAACGCGCAGTCCACCTTCATGGTCGAGATGACCGAGGCCGCCGCCATCATCCATTCGGCCACCGACCGCTCGCTGGTGCTGATGGACGAGATCGGCCGCGGCACGTCCACCTTCGACGGCCTGGCGCTGGCCGGCGCGATCGCCTCGCACCTGCACGAGAAGAACCGCTCGTTCACGCTGTTCGCCACCCACTACTTCGAGCTGACCGACTTCCCCACGAAGCATGCCGGTGCGCTCAACATGCACGTGTCGGCCGCCGAGAGCGGCGACCAGATCGTGTTCCTGCACGCGATCGAGGCCGGCCCCGCCAGCCGCAGCTACGGCGTCCAGGTGGCCAAGCTGGCCGGCATGCCCGCCGGCCTGGTGCGCCAGGCGCGCGCGACGCTGGAGGCGCTCGAGGCGCAGCAGAACAGCGGCCAGGCCCAGGTCGACCTGTTCGCCGCGCCCGCGGCCGCCGACGCCGCGGCGGCCGCGGCCGGGCCGTCGCGCGCGGAAGCCGCGCTGATGGCCCTCGACCCCGACCGGCTCGCCCCGCGCGAGGCGCTGGAGGCGCTGTACCGGCTCAAGGCCCTGTTGACCAAGGACTGAGGCTCGGCCGTCCCCGGGATTAGGCGCGCTCATCAGGCGAACGCGGGCCGCAGGCGCGACAATCGCCCCTGCCCCGCACAACAAGAGACCCTCAATGACCTATTGCGTCGGTATCCGGCTCAACGCCGGGCTCGTCTTCCTGTCGGACTCGCGCACCAACGCGGGGCTCGACCAGATCAGCATCTTCCGCAAGATGATCGTCTACGAGAAGCCGGGCGACCGCTTCATGGTGCTGCTGTCGGCCGGCAACCTGTCGATCTCGCAGTCGGTGCGCGAGATCCTGCAGGTCGAGTCCGTGCCCAACGGCGACGGCGAGCCCATCACCATCTGGAACGCGACGAGCATGTTCGACGCCGCCCGCGTGCTGGGCGCGGCGGTGCGGCGCGTCTACGAGAACGACGGCCAGGCGCTGAAGAACAACGGCATGGACTTCGTCGCCAGCTTCATCCTCGGCGGCCAGATCGGCGGCGAGGCGATGCGGCTGTTCCTCGTCTATTCGGCGGGCAACTTCATCGAGGCGACGCGCGAGACCTGCTTCTTCCAGATCGGCGAGTCCAAGTACGGCAAGCCCATCCTCGACCGCGTGCTCACGCCGGCGACGCCGCTCGAGGAGGCCGCCAAGTGCGCGCTGGTGTCGATGGACTCGACGCTCAAGTCCAACCTCTCGGTGGGGCTGCCGCTGGACCTGGTGGTCTACGAGGCCGGCAAGCTGCAGACCGACCAGATCGCCTGCATCGACGAGCAGAACCCGTACTTCCGCATGGTGCGCGACTCCTGGGGCCGCCGCCTGCGCGAGGTGTTCGAGGGCATGGACGACCCGCAATGGGGCGCCGGCGCGCAGACCGACACGCCGCTGATCGTGGAGGCGCCGCGCTACGAGGCGCTGCGCAAGATCCACAACGAGAACGAGAAGATCATCTGAACGGCCAAGAATGAAGACAATCGTCTTCGCCCATGCGAACGGCTTTCCCGCGGGCACCTACGAACCCCTGTTCGACGTCTGGCGCCGCGCGGGCTGGCGCGTCGAGGCGCCGGCGCGCTTCAGCCATGACCCGCGTTACCCGGTCACCAGCAACTGGCCGCGGCTGCGCGACCAGCTCACCGACTTCATCGTCGCCAACGAGCTCGCCGGTGCGATGCTGGTAGGCCACTCGCTGGGCGGCCTCGTCAGCCTGATGGCGGCCTGCAGGCGGCCCGACCTGGTGGGCGGCCTCGTGATGCTGGACTCGCCCATCGTCACCGGCTGGCGCGCGCACAGCGTGCACATGGCCAAGCGCGCGGGGCTGATCGAGCGCGTGGGGCCGGGCGCGATCTCGCGCAGGCGGCGCCACGAGTGGCCGTCGCGCGAGGCGGTGCACGCGCATTTCGCCGCCAAGTCGGCGTTCGCCCGCTGGGATCCGCGCATGCTGCAGGCCTACGTCCAGGCCGGCTTCGAGGACGCGGACGACAAGGTGGTGCTGGCCGTGCGGCGCGAGATCGAGACCCGCATCTACAACACGCTGCCGCACCACGTGCCGGCGCTGCTGCGCAAGCATCCGCCGCGCTGCGCGGTCGGCTTCATCGCCGGCACGCGCTCCGCCGAGATGCGCCAGGGCGGCTTCGCCGGCTCGCGCAAGCTGGCCGGCGACCGCTGGCGCTGGATCGAGGGCTCGCACCTCTATCCGATGGAGCATCCCGACGACACCGCGATGCTCGTGCTGGAACTGCTCGCCTCGATGAAGCCGGTGACGCCGCGGCCGCGCCACGCGCCGGCGTCGCCGCAGGCCTGAGCGCCGCGGAGGAATCGGCGTCCGTCGAGCGGGAGCGCGCCCGCGGGCGAGGAAACCTCGGCCGCGCCGCCCTCGCGTTCACCGTTCCGCGCGATTCGCGCCCTCGCGCGCCCGCAACCTCGGGTCGCTCCCGCAAGCGGCGCGACTGGCCCCCTTTAACATCCAGCGTCGCCCCGCACGCGCGGGCGCGGCCGGATCGGGAGAAGTCCATGCGCGCGCACCCCAAGCATCAACGCCAGCACCCTGCCAAGCCCGCCGCCGGCGACGGTGGCGCCGCGGTCGCGCAAGCCCTGCCGGCCGCCGGGGCGTCGGCCGCGAGCGTAGCGCCGCCGTCGCGTCCGGTGCTGTCCCAGTGCCCGCCGCCGCTGGACGAGCCGCAGTTGATCAAGCCGCTGGACGACGGCTGGCGCCAGTGGCTGGCCGAGAACGCGCTGCTGGGCAACTCGCAGGACTCGATGCTCGTGCGGATCAAGGACGCCGGCATCGATCCCGCGCAGGCGACCGGCTACCTCGCCGCGATCGCGCGCGACCCGCTGTTCCGCGCCGGCGAGAAGATGCGCGAGCGCTACCTGCGCTTCGGCCGCGCCATGCTCAACGTGCAGGCCGTGCGCGAGAGCGACCCGCACTACGCGCATGTCGAGAAGCGCAGCCGCGTCTCGCGCGACGAGTTCGTCGAGCGCTACGTGCGCGGCTGCCGCCCCGTGGTGCTGACCGACCTCGCGCGCGATTGGCCGGCGCTGCAGCGCTGGTCCTTGGCCGAGTTCAAGCGCCGCTACGGCCGGCTCACCGTGCAGGTGCAGTCCGGCCGCGACGCCGACGCCGACTACGAGGTCAACAAGGTGCGCCTGCGCCGCGACACCAACTTCGCGGCCTTCCTCGACCGCGTCGCCACCAGCGGCGCGACCAACGACGAGTACCTCACCGCCAGCAACGAGCTGCTGCGCCGCCCCGAGTTCGCCGGCCTGCTCGACGACATCGGCACGCTGCCCGACTTCTGCGACCGCGCTGCGCTGTCGCGCTCGGCCTCGCTGTGGGTCGGCCCGGCCGGCACGCGCACGCCGCTGCACCACGACACGCTGATGCTGCTGCACACGCAGATCGTCGGCCGCAAGCGCTGGCGCTTCGTCTCGCCGCTGTCCGGCCCGCGCGTCTACAACGACTTCGACGTCTACAGCCCGGTCGACTTCGAGTCGCTGGACCTGCGGCGCTTTCCCGAGGCCGCCAAGGTCAAGGTGCTCGACGTCGTGGTCGAGCCCGGCGAGACGATGTTCCTGCCGCTCGCGTGGTGGCACCAGGTGAGCTCGATCGATCGCTGCATCTCGCTGTCGTTCACGAACCTGGACGTGCCCAACGAGTTCGACTTCCACGGCGTGCACAAGTAGGCGACGGGGGCGGAGGCCTCCCGGGTCGAGCGTATAATCGCGCTTTACCACCAAGGCATTCATGCCGTGTGCCCGCGCTTTCAACCGGAGCGCCGCGGAACGCGTTGCAGAAGCCCACTGACATGACCAAGTTCGTCTTCGTCACCGGCGGCGTGGTGTCCTCGCTTGGCAAGGGCATCGCGGCGGCCTCCCTGGCGGCGATCCTCGAATCGCGCGGCCTCAAGGTCACCCTCATCAAGCTGGATCCGTATCTCAACGTCGATCCGGGCACGATGTCTCCCTTCCAGCACGGCGAGGTGTTCGTCACCGACGACGGCGCGGAGACCGACCTCGACCTCGGCCACTACGAGCGCTTCATCACGACGCGCATGAAGCGCGGCAACAACTTCACCTCGGGCCAGATCTACAAGTCGGTGCTCGAGAAGGAGCGCCGCGGCGACTACCTCGGCAAGACGGTGCAGGTGATCCCGCACGTCACCAACGAGATCCAGGAATTCGTGCGCCGCGGCGCCTCGATGGACAAGGTCGACGTCGCCATCTGCGAGGTCGGCGGCACGGTGGGCGACATCGAGTCCCTGCCCTTCCTCGAGGCCGCGCGCCAGATGGCGCTCAAGCTGGGCCCGACGAACTCGGCGTTCGTGCACCTCACTTATGTGCCCTTCATCGCCGCGGCCGGCGAGCTCAAGACCAAGCCCACGCAGCACACCGTGCAGAAGATGCGCGAGATCGGCATCCAGCCCGACGTGCTGCTGTGCCGCGCCGACCGCGAGATCCCGATCGACGAGCGCGAGAAGATCTCGCTGTTCACCAACGTGCCGATGCACGGCGTGATCTCGGTGTGGGACGCCAAGTCCATCTACAGCGTGCCGCGCATGCTGCACGAGCAGGGCCTGGACGAGCAGATCTGCATGAAGCTGCAGCTGCTCACGCGCCCGGCCGACCTCAAGCGCTGGGACCTGCTGGTGCACGAGGTCAACCACCCGCAGCGCGAGATCACGATCGCGATGGCCGGCAAGTACACCGACCTGTCGGACTCGTACAAGTCGCTCAACGAGGCGCTGCGCCACGCCGGCATCCACAACCACGCGCGGGTCAACATCGAGTACGTCGACTCCGAGATGCTGACGCCCGAGAACGTCGGCCAGCTCGACAAGTTCGACGCCATCCTCGTGCCCGGCGGCTTCGGCAAGCGCGGCGTCGAGGGCAAGATCCTGGCGGCGCAGTACGCCCGCGAGCACGCGATCCCCTACCTGGGCATCTGCCTGGGCATGCAGGTCGCGACCATCGAGTACGCGCGCCACAAGGCCGGCCTGGCCAACGCCAACTCCACCGAGTTCGACCCGCACACGCCGCACCCGGTGATCGCGCTGATCGACGAGTGGCAGGACGCCGACGGCTCGATCCAGAAGCGCGACGCCAACTCCGACCTCGGCGGCACGATGCGCCTGGGCGCGCAGAGTTCCGACGTCGAGGCCGGCACGCTGGCCAGCCAGATCTACGGCAAGGTCGTCACCGAGCGCCACCGCCACCGCTACGAGGCCAACGAGCACTACCTCGACCGCCTGCGCGAGGCCGGCCTGGTCATCTCCGCGCTGACGCAGCGTGAGAAGCTGACCGAGATGGTGGAGCTGCCGCAGGACGTCCACCCGTGGTTCATCGGCGTGCAGTTCCACCCGGAATTCAAGTCGACGCCGTGGGACGGCCATCCGCTGTTCATCAGCTTCATCAAGGCCGCGCTGGCGCACCACGCCGCGACCGACGCCACGCACAAGGCCGCGGCCTGATAGCCCCGCCCTGCGGCGAGGTGCGATTGACGCACGGCTGTAACTCCGCGCGCCCCGGGCTGTGGCAGAGTGCAGCCCGGAGCCTGAACCCCCTCATGCGAGCCGGCGCCGCCGCCGGCCCAAGAATTCTCAAAACTGGAGCAAGACCATGAGTGCCATCGTTGACATCGTCGGCCGCGAGATCCTCGACAGCCGCGGCAACCCCACCGTCGAATGCGACGTGCTGCTGGAAAGCGGCGTGATGGGCCGCGCGGCCGTGCCGTCGGGCGCGTCCACCGGCTCGCGCGAAGCCATCGAGCTGCGCGACGGCGACAAGAGCCGCTACCTCGGCAAGGGCGTGCTCAAGGCCGTCGAGCACATCAACACCGAGATCTCGGAAGCCGTGCTGGGCCTGGACGCCTCCGAGCAGGCGTTCCTGGACAAGACGCTGATCGACCTCGACGGCACCGACAACAAGGGCCGCCTGGGCGCCAACGCGATGCTGGCCGTCTCGATGGCTGTGGCGCGCGCCGCCGCGGAGGAAAGCGGCCTGCCGCTGTACCGCTACTTCGGCGGCATGGGCAAGATGCAGATGCCCGTCCCGATGATCAACGTGATCAACGGCGGCGAGCACGCCAACAACAACCTCGACATCCAGGAATTCATGATCCTGCCGGTGGGCGCGCCCTCGTTCCGCGAGGCGGTGCGCTACGGCGCCGAGGTGTTCCACGCGCTCAAGAAGATCCTGGGCGAACGCGGCATCTCGACGGCCGTCGGCGACGAAGGCGGCTTCGCCCCCAGCGTGGCCAGCCACGAGGAAGCGATCCAGCTGCTGCTGCAGGCCATCGAGAAGGCCGGCTACACCGCCGGCGAGCAGGTCGCCATCGGCCTGGACTGCGCCGCCAGCGAGTTCTACAAGGACGGCAAGTACCACCTCGACTGCGAAGGCCTGAAGCTGTCGGCCGAGGAATGGACCTCGATGCTGGCCACCTGGGTCGACAAGTACCCGATCATCTCGATCGAGGACGCGATGCACGAGGGCGACTGGGCCGGCTGGAAGCACCTGACCGAGGTGCTGGGCAAGAAGGTGCAGCTGGTGGGCGACGACCTGTTCGTCACCAACCCGAAGATCCTCAAGGAAGGGATCGACAAGGGCATCGCCAACTCGATCCTGATCAAGGTCAACCAGATCGGCACGCTGACCGAGACCTTCGAGGCCATCGAGATGGCCAAGCGCGCCGGCTACACGGCCGTCATCAGCCACCGCTCGGGCGAGACGGAAGACTCGACGATCGCGGACATCGCCGTCGGCTCCAACGCCGGCCAGATCAAGACCGGCTCGATGAGCCGCTCGGACCGCATCGCCAAGTACAACCAACTGCTGCGCATCGAGGAAGACCTGGGCGACATCGCCACCTACCCGGGCCGCGCGGCGTTCTACAACCTGCGTTGAGCCCAGGGGCGGTAGACTCCGCCCCATGCGCCCGCCCTGCCCCGAACCCTGCCCATGCGACTGGTCACGATCGCGCTGATGGTGCTCATCGCCTGGGTGCAGGCGGAGCTGTGGTTCGGCAAGGCGGGCGTCGCGCACGTGCACGAGATGAGCCAGGAGCTGGCCCGGCTCAAGTCCGCCAACGACGCCGCCAAGCAGCGCAACGACCAGCTGCAGGCCGAGGTCTCCGACCTGAAGGAAGGCCTGGAGATGGTCGAGGAGAAGGCGCGCTCCGAACTGGGCATGACCAAGCCCGACGAACTGCTGGTCGTGCTCACGCCCGGCAAGTGACGCCGCCCCGGCGCCCGTCCCCGCGCGCGGACGCCGGCGCGCCCGCGTGACCCCGACCGATGCTGCAGTCGCTCCTCGCCCCCCTTCTCGCCATCGCGCATCCCCTGCTCGTCCCGGCCTTCGCGGCCTGGGGCGTGCCCGTCACCTGGATCGAGGTCGCCGCCTTCGCCGTCTCGCTGTGGATGGTGGTCTGCGAGATGCGCGTGCATCCGCTGGCCTGGCCGCTGGCGATGCTGTCCTCGCTGGCGTACGCATTGCTGTTCGCCGACAGCAAGCTCTACGGCGAGGCGTCGCTGCAGCTGTTCTTCGTGGCGATGTCGCTGTGGGGCTGGTGGCAGTGGCTGCGCGGGCGGGGCGACGACGGCGCCGTGCTCGTCGTGCACGCCCTGACGACCAGGAAGGCCGCGGCCGCGTCCGCCGCCACCCTGCTCGCCTGGCCGCTGGTGGCCTGGCTGCTGATGCGCTTCACCGATTCCACCGTGCCCTGGCTCGACGCCCTGCCCACCGTCGGCAGCGTGCTCGGCACCTGGCTGATGGGGCGCAAGTTCATCGAGAGCTGGTGGACGTGGATCGCCGTCAACGCCTTCAGCGTCGCGCTGTTCGGCTACAAGCAGCTGTGGCTCACGGTGATCCTGTACGCGCTGTTCACGGCGCTGTCCTGGGCCGGCCTGCGCTCGTGGCGCGGGCTGCGGGGGCATGTCGATGCGCGAAGCTGAACCGGCCGATGCCGTGACCGCGGCCCTGGCGGCCGACACGGCGACCGCCGCTCCGGCGGGCGCCCCGGGGCCGCTGCGCGTCGCGATCGTCGGCGCCGAGAGCACCGGCAAGAGCGAGCTCGCGCGCGGCCTCGCGGAGGCGCTCGCGCGCGAGTTCGGCCTGCGCGTCCGCGTCGTCGACGAGTGGCTGCGCGACTGGTGCGAGCTCCACGGCCGCACGCCGCGCGCCGACGAGCAGCTGGGCGTCGCGCAGGAACACGCGCGCCGCATCGCCGAAGCCGCGGCGCAGCCCGGCGTCGACGTGCTGCTGTGCGACACCACGCCGCTGATGGTGGCCGTCTACAGCGACCTGCTGTTCGACGACCGCTCGATCGAACCCGTCGCGCGCGAGTGCCAGCGCGCGATGGACGCCACCCTGCTCACCTCGCTGGACCTGCCCTGGGTCGCCGACGGCATCATCCGCGACGGCCCGCACGTGCGCGCGCCCGTGGACGCCCGCGTGCGCGCGCGCCTGGCCGACTGGGGCACGGCGTGGTCGCTGGTCAGCGGATCGGGCCCCGCGCGGGTCGCCTGCGCGCTCGACGCGCTGCGCCCGCTGCTGCGCGATAGTGCGCGGCAGCGGCGCGCGTCAGGGCTGTTCAGCCGGCTCGAAGGCAGCCTCGCGGGGCCGCCGGGGCCGCGCTGGGTGTGCGAGCACTGCGACGATCCCGACTGCGAGCGCAGCGATCACCTGGCGCACGCTCAAGGCGAACGCTGAGCGCCGGCGGCCTTGGCGGCGCTCGCGCCCGGCGCTGGGCGTGGCACCGAGGCCGCTGAAGTCGCCGATGCGGTCGACGCCGCCGCCGACGCGGCCGCGGGGATCCGGATCGGCGCCGATTCGCCGTCGAAGACGACCTCGACCCGAATCCTCGACCTGACCACGTGCCCGTCGACCTGACCGGGCGAGAAGCGCGCGGCCATGAACGCCTCGCGTGCCGCGCGCTCCATCGCCTCCGGGAGGGCCGGCTGCTCGGCCTCGATGCGGCGCACCCGCCCCAGTTCGTCGATGTAGAGCGCGAGCACGCCGACATGCCGCCCGGGGACGGCAGTCTCGGGCGATGTCGGGATGTCGACCGGCGCGAGCGCGTTCGGCGCGATCGACAGGAACGGCCGCGGGATGTAGCCGCCGTCGACCGCATCGGCCGGCGCCGCCGGCTCGCCGGCGGACAGTGTCGTAGAGGCCAGGACGGCCGGCGACAGTCGCACGCCGGCAGAAGAAGCCTGCGCCGGCGCCGAGGCCGCGCTGCTCCCACCGGCCGGCACCTGCGGCACGCCGCTCGCTTGCGGAGCCGGCGCGATCGCGGAGGCCGCGATTCCGGAGGCCTGCGGCTCGCTGACGATGCGCACGCTGGCCGGTCGCGCCACCCGGCTCGCCGCATGAGGCAGGCCGCCGGGCCGCGGCCCGGGCGGTGCCATGCCGGTCAGCAGCAGCGCATGCGCGGCCACCGACAGCGCGATGCACCCGGGCAGCATCCACCGCGCCTCGGCCGACAGGCGCCACCCATGCGGCGCCCTCGCCGGAGTCATGCGGGCCTCAGTTCGTCAATTCACGCCACGAGGTCCGGGTCGTGGTGCTCGAAGAGGACGGGGGCGACGCCGGCGGCGCCTCGATCTTCACGCTGCCATCGCTGAAGTTGAAGATGTCCTGCGTGTTGCCGCTGGCGTCCGTGATCTGGCCCACGCCGACGATCAGCGAGGTGTCGCTCTCCAGCTTCGTCGTGCCGGTGGCGGAGCCGAGGTTGATGTAGTAGATCCAGCTCTTGCCGCCCGACGTGCAGGCGTCGCCGCTGGGGATCGCCGTGCTCATCGTCAGTTCGGTACCGCTCAGCCCCATGTTGGTGAACACCCGTTCGCCCGACTGCGGCAGGTCGATGTACCAGCCGCCGAAGGTGGTGCTGCCGAAGTTGATGGCCAGGGCGGTATTGGTCGCGGCGACCGTGCCCGTGCCCGTGGTGGTGCTGTTGGTGACCGACTCCTTCACGAAGGCCGCGGTGTTGGTGCGCGGGTTGCCCCAGCTGGTCGCGTCCAGGTTGTCGGCGATCACGTAGAGGCTTTGCTGGGTCGTGTCCGTGATGTCGGTGGTGTCCAGGTAGCGCCCGGTGGCGATCACCACCGCCGGCCGCGAGCTGATGGACACCATCTCCGGCCGGGTGGTGATGGGCTGCGGCGTGGTGCCGACCTGGAGCGTGGCGAGCAGCAGCGCCGCGTTGTTGGGCGCCACCCGGGCATCGGTGTCGAAGCGCCACACGTTGCCCAGCATGTCGCCGCCGTAGAAGCGCAGCGCGGTGTTGTTGGTCGCGACGTCGATCCAGGCGTTGATCTGGGCCAGGCCGCTGGGCGTGGTCGTGCTGCCGGCCGCCGTCGTGCCGCTGGTGTAGGTGGCGATGTCCTTGAGCTTCGTGCCCGTGGCCGCGTCGACGACGTACAGGTGACCGTTGCCGTCGCCGCCGGTGTTGTTGTAGCCCGAGGTGAACACCACCACCCAGGTGCCGGCCGCGTTCTTGGTGATGATCGGGTTGCCGTAGCTCAAGCCCATGTTGGTGTCGCTGAACTCCCACAGCAGCGCCGGGTTGGCCGGGTCGGTGATGTCGAGCGCGTAGTAGCCCTGGCCGCCGCTGTTGAAGCCGCCCACCAGGATGGTCTTCCACGTGTTGTTCACGTAGACGTCGCCTTCCACCGGCGCGCCGTCGACGAAGAACTGGTGCTTGACCGAGTAGTTGGCGTCGGCGAGCTTGTAGAGGTTGGGCATCACCGCCGTGGGCACGAAGGCCCACAGCTCGGAGCCGCCGCCGCTGGAGGTGGACGCCGAGAACGCGTGCAGCATGCCGTCGTTGCCCGCGGTGTAGATCGCCGGCGTGCGGCTGGAGTTGTTGGTGACGAAGTCGGCGTAGCCGGCGTCCGCGTAGCCGAACGGCGGCTTGCCGACGTAGACCGGCGCGCCGTCGATGATGTCGCCCAGCACGTGCTTGCGGGCCCGGTACAGCGCGTTCTTGGTCGTGCCGCTGGTCAGCGCCGCCCCCGCCGTCTCGTAGGTACGCACCCCGCGCAGGTAGTTGACGAGGTTGGTGCCGTCGTTGGCGGCCGTCAGGTCGGCCGTCGTGCTGCTCAGCGTCGGGCATTGCGACGCCACCACGGTCTTCGAGCACAGGCCGCTGAAGTTCCCATCCAGGCTCGCGGCCGTGAGATTGGCGTAGGTGAAGGCCTTTAGCGTGCCGCCACTGTTGAAGTAGATCTTGCGCCCCGTGGTGGGGTCGGTGCTGTCGAGCGTGGTCTGGGCAGACCAGACCTGCGCCTTGATCGTGCCGTCGCCGTTCAGGGTCTGGGCGATCAGTTCCCCCGTCCAGTCGCTGGTGGTGTAGCTGGCCGTGTAGATCTGGTTGTTGTCGCCCTGGACCAGGGCCAGCGAACTGGTCGAGGAGCCGGAGCCCGCGCCCTTGACCGCCGAGATGCTGTTGACGACGCTGGAGATGGCGTTGCTCAGCTGGTTCGCATTGAGCGCCGAGAAGTACTGGCCGCGGCCGTTCAGCGCGGCGTGCCAGAGGTCGTCGACGTTTCTCGCGTCACCGCTGGTGCTGGGCACGGGCCAGACGGTGGTGCCGGCGGTGAGCGCCGCCAGCGTGTCGCTCGTGTGCGGCAAGGTCCCGTTCACCCCGAGGCCGATGGTGAACGTGTTCATGTGCTGGAACTTCTCCGGGTCGTCGGAAGTCGTGGGCACGATGTCGGAGCAGACGTTCGAGCTCACCGCGCCCTGGCAGTTGCCCAGCGCGTCGCTGCGCAGGTCGGTCTTGTAGTAGTACTCGGCGACGTCGGACAAGGTGTCGGACGAACCGCCGGAACTCGAACTGCTCGAACTCGACGTCCCGGCGACATACGTGCCGATGTTGAGGCTGGAGGCGACGGTCGACACGCTCGTCCAGTTGCTCTGCGTCCCGCTGCTTTGCGAATACGTCCAACTGCCGGTGCCGGCGGTGCTGCCGTAGGTATTCGTCGTCTTCGTTGTTCCCCAGCCCGACCAGGCCGTGTTGACAGGCGACGGCGGAGTGCCCGTATTCGTCGTCGTCGCCGTGGGCGTTCCGTTCTGCCACGTATACGAGACCGTGCCATTCGTGTCCGAGGTCTGCACGCCGTCCGTGACGACGACGGTCTCGGTGTAGCTCGCGGTCCCCGTCTGAGGGGTCGACGTGACCCGCGTGATGGTCTCGGTATAGGTTTGCGTCGTCGTCGTGGTCTGGTACTGACCCTTGTGGGAACCCGAGGTGAGCTTCGCGGTCCCGGTCATGGTCCCCGTCAACGTCCACGTGATCGTCGAGGTCTCCGTCAGTACCGACGTATCTGTCGCCGGTGCGCTCCAGGGCGTCGTCGTGGTCTTGGTGACGTGCGTCCCGTCCCACAGGGGCTTGGATTCGCCGGAATCCTGGTTGCCGACGCGCGTCGACCCGTTGAGCGCATAGTCCTTGCTGTTGCTGTTCCAGTAGCCGTCCGTCGTCATCAGCGTGTAGTTGCGCTGGCAGGCGTACTGCATCGGATCGGCGCTCTGCCCGGAAACCTTGTTGGCGAAGTAGCGTCCGGCCTCGGACAAGGCATCCGGCAGGTTGGTGCCGTTCTTGGGCTTCACCGCATAGAGGCTGTTGTAGAACTTGCTCATCTGCGTCGAGTCGAAACCGCTGACGCCGACGAAGGTGTTGGTGACCGTGGCGCCGTTGCTGTCCGTGACGGTCGCCGCCACGCTGGGGTCCTTGGCCGTCACGTCGTAGATGGTGCTGAAACCGACGCGGTAGCCGGGCGTGGAGCCGGCGGGGTTGGGTGCGAGCGACTGCATGGCCCGCCCCATCGCGGTGCGCATCAGCAGATAACGCATGCGATAGTAGGAAAACCAGTTGGCGTAGTTCTGGGCGTCCGTCGAGGCGCTGGTCATCACCACTTCGGTGAACACACCGGAGCCCGGCGTGCTGCCGATGCTGCTGTTGCACTCGTTGTAGAAGGTGTTCTGGGTGACACCGCTGGAGGTGTAGGTCCACCCCATCACCGGCTGGCTGCCCGTATATTTGTAATAGTGGTAGTAGGGATTCGTGATGCCGGACGTGCCGTTGTTGTAGGCGATGGTGTACGAAGCGCTCGACGAGCCCAGGTTCAGCGTCCCGCCACTGGTTCCGACATAGCCATCGAGCGGCGCGTTCGAGAAGGAAACGTTACCGTAGGACGTGCCGTCGTATTTGACCGGCGGCGTGTAGGTCGTCGCCGAATCGTAGGCCACGCCATTGCACTGCGACGTGAAGAAGCCGTAGGCGCCGTAGTTGTTCATGTCGTCGGGCATGTGCTCCCACCCCATGGAGCCCGACGTGTCCATCACCAGCAGCAGGTTGGGTGTGGCCGTGACGTTCGGCAGCGAGGCCAACGGCTGGTTCGAGATCTTGGTGACGCCGGCCCAGGCCGAAGACGTCAGCGCCAGGATCGCCGCGAGCGCGGGCAGCGGCGAACGGATCGCCCGATGAAGAAGGGATGCGGTCATGGCTCGGGGCTCCATCAGTAGTGCACGATGGTTTCGGTGAAACTGGCGGTACTGCGCGCGCCTTGCACGCGCACCACGATGCGGTAGTACGGACTGGTGGACGACGTCGACGACGGCCCCACGCCGGCGTAGCTCATCCCGCCATGGGAGCCGTTCGCGCCGCCGCCACTGCTGGCATTCCACTTGGCGCAAGTGCCCGCGTAGGTGGAACTGGTGTAGTCGCCGGCCTGCGAGCACAGGCGGAAGATGACGTAGCGCGCGCTGTTGGAGCCGGTGATCTTGCTGCTGGCCACCGAGACGCTGCACAGCGTGGCGGGATAGTCGGTACCGGAGCCACAACTGTCGTTCGACCAGTCGACGACCTGGCGATTCAGGGTGTCGGTGACCTGCTGCCCGGTGGCGTCCACCGGCTTGCCCAGGGAGGCGTTCGACGAATTGAACTCCTTGGTGCTGGCGTAGTAGCCCTGCCCCTGGCCGAGCACCAGCGAATCGCTGTTCAGCACCGTGCCGTGGGTCGCCAGCCAGCTCAGCGCCTCCTTGGTGGCCTGGTCGGCGGTGACCGTCGCGTCCTGCTTGAAGCCGATGTTGCCCATCAGGATGGTGCTGGTGTCCACCGAGCGGATCAGCGCCAGCGTGGCGAACAGCAGCGCGACCAGCGTGATGAGCGCGAACAGCAGCGTCACGCCGCGCTGGGCCCGGCGGCGCAGGACACGGCGCGCGCGGCCGGTACGATGGCGGAAAAGTGATGGCGTCATGGGCATGGTCTCAGCTGTGCCACAACACGTTGCGCAGCGGCACGATGGTGTCGTAGACCTTGTAGCGGTAGTGCTGCCAGTCGGCGCCGACGAGGGTGCTCACGTCCAGCTTCAGGCATGCGCTGCTGCTGCTGCACCCCGCCAAGGTGCTCGACGCCCCTGTCACGGCGATGGTGCCCGTGGCGCTGCCGCCGACGTCCCACACCGGCGCGTTCACCGTCACGGCGTCCTTCTCGTACTGCACGCTGCGGGCCACCACCGCGATGCGGATGGACTTCACCTGCTGCCACTGGGCATTGGTGGTCGGCGCGGTCTTGTCGTAGGTATTGATCGGCGGGTTCGTGCCGCCCCCGGTGGCCTTGCCGTACAGCGCCCGCAGCATCACGATCTGCGGGTACAGCTCGGTCGCCGCCGGCGAGCTGCCGTCGGTCAGCGAGAGGTCGGCGCTCTGCAGGCTGCCCGCGGCGCTGATGGAATAGGTGCGCCGGACCATCGCGCCCATGTTCAGCAGGACGCTCTTCAGGACGGTCGGGTCGCCCTCGACGGTCATCGCCGGAAAGACGCTGTTCTGGTTCCACGCGCGCACGCCGGTGCCGTTGACGTGCGGGATCTGGGTGGAGGTCAGCGCCGTGGTGGCGGACCCGGAGTCGTCGGTGACGCTGAAGACGCTGCACGGCAGCGTGCTCGTCCAGGCCGCCGCACGCGCCGTGCCCGTGGAGTTGTTGGTCAACGGCACGAGGACCATCAGGTTGCCGGCGACCGCGCCGAGCGAGGACGCCACCTTGAAGGGCGTGGCGGTCGTGGGAGGATTGACCGTGTTTTCCGTCAGGCCCATCGGCGCCGAGAAGTTGGTGGTGTTGGCTTGCAGCACGGTGATCTGGTCGGACGCGTCGTTGGCGCCGCCGTCGACGATGACCACCGGGGCCAGCGTGAACGTGCCGCTGCCCCCCGAGCTGCTGTACTGGGTCGGGCAGCCGAGCGCCTCCGGGATCGCCGCGGTGCCGTAGCCGGCCTGCGCGATGTCGCGTTGCATCGCGAACAGCGCCAGCGCGCCGTTGACCTGCGCGTCGGCGCCCATGCTGACCGTGCGCTTGCGGCCTTCGGCCAGGGTCATGACCTGCGTGATGACCAGCACCGCGAGCAGGCCCACGACCATGCCGACCATCAGCTCGATCAGGCTGAAACCGCGTTGGCGTCCCGGGACGCCCTTCACGTACATCGTTGTCGATACGCGCATCTCGGGCCTTCAGGAGTTCGGCACGATGTTCGTGCTGGTGGCGTAGGTATGCGTCTGCTGGTCCGGCCCGGCCCAGCTGACGGTGACGGTCGCGATCGCGTTGCCCGAATCGAACGTGATGGCGACGCTGCCGGCGCCGCCGGGCAGGCTCGAAGCGACCTTGGTCTGCCATTCCTTGCACAGGGCGGTCGAGGCGCAGCTCGCGCCGTTGTAGCTGGACAGGTTGGACATATCCGACCACAGGCGGCCCACCATCTCGCTGGCGAGGTAGGTGGCGTCGGCACGCGACTTGGAATCGGAGGTCGCGCGCGTCATCGAAGCCTGCAGGCCGACCAGGCCCAGCACGCCGAACATGAAGATCAGCAGCGCGATCATCACTTCGATCAGCACGACGCCGTCCATGCGCCGGCGCGCGGCCAGCCGCCGTCCGGATCTCGTCGGGGAAATTGCTCGCATCGTCATCTCTCGCTCTAGCACTTGCGCGGGTCGGTGCTGCCGGCATTCGGATCGCACAGGCGCACCGAGCCGCTCGTCGACACGAGGACATGCAGGTTTCGATAGGTCGCGCCACCGGTCCCGTCCAGGTCGATCTCGGCGATGGAATTGCTGTCGGTGACGCGGCCGAACCCGTTGAAGGTGACGTAGGTGCCGGCGGTGCCGGCCGAGTTCACCGCCTTGACCGACACGCGCGCGCTGTCGGCACCCATGGGGCGACCGACGATGATCCCCTCGGGATTCGTGCTGGCGCTGGTGGAGGTGGGGTCGTCCGCGCAGTGGCTGGCCGGGCCGGACACGCTCACGATCCAGGAGCCCGAGGTGTCGGACAGCGTGCAGTCGTTGGCCAGCGTCGCCGGATCCGTCAGCTGGACCAGCCAGAACGACACGTTCTCGTTGCGCCGGACCGCCTCGGCCCGCGCCGTCTGCAGGCCGTTGACGATGGAGTCGCCCTCGTTGCGGATGCGCGTGTTGTCCAGCCACGTGCCGATGCTGGGCATCGCCGCGACCATGAGCAGCACGAGGATCACCATGGTGACCATCAGTTCGATCAGGCTGAAGCCGCGTTGTCGCATGGCAGGCCCCGCTCCGCTCAGCAGCTGGCGCTGGAGGTGAGCCAGCAGGACGCGGTCACGCTGGCGCCCTTGAACACCGTCGTCGCCCGGTTGCCGTTCTGGTCGATGGTGTACTTGTCGCCATTGACCTGCCCGGCGCTGCCCGTCGCGGTGATGAGGTAGCCCTGTCCGGACGAGTTGGTGACGCATCCGTAAGTGAAATACTTGGCGCCGTTCGGCTGGAACGTGTTCCAGCTGCTGGCCGAGGTCGCGGTGGCGCAGACGGTGCCGCCCGTGTCGCCGTAGTTCCGGTTGTCCTGGTAGTACTGCTCCATCTTCGTCCGGTAGTCCGACAACGCGTTGAACGCCTCCGGCTGCTGCCCGCGGCGGATGTAGTTCTGGTAGGACGGCATCGCGACCGCCGCGAGGATCCCGATGATGGCGACGGTGATCATCAGCTCGATCAGCGTGAAACCCGCCAGGCGGCTTGGTGCAGGGTTCGCGCGGGGAGTGCAGGCGTGGTTCATCGGTGTGGCCGGAAGTTGGATGCGACGTCGCCCACCGCCCTCGTGCGAGGGATCGGCGGTAGCGTGAGACTAATGGCCACGGCCGGGCAGGCGGACCCGCAAAGGCGCAGACGGCCGGATTCGGCCGATCAGCGGCACGGCCGGGCGGGCCTCCCGGCCGGCCCGGCCGCGGACTCCGGGCGCCGGCGCCGCGTCAGTGCACGTTCGGGCTGGCGTCCGCCTGGCTGGTGGACGGCGCGAACAGCGCGCCCACGTCCACCGCGTCGAAGCGGTACTGGGTGCCGCAGAAGTCGCAGCCGATCTCGATGTCGCCGCGCTCGTCGAGGATGGACTGGGCCTCCTCGCGGCCCAGGTTGCGCAGCATGTTGCGCACGCGGTCGGCCGAGCAGCTGCAGGAGAAGGTCGGCGTCTGCGGCTCGAACACGCGCAGCGGCTCCTCCCAGAACAGGCGGTGCAGGATGGTGGGCACGTCCAGCGTCAGCAGCTCGGTGGCGGTCAGCGTGGAGGCGAAGTGCGCGATGCGCGTGAAGGCCTCGTCGTCGATCTCCGCCCTCTGCGCGAGCGAACTCTCGCCCGCCAGGTTGCCCTGCCCTTCGACCGGCAGGCGCTGGATCAGCAGCCCGCAGGCGGCGTTGCCGTCGGCGGCCAGCACGATGCGCGTGTCCAGCTGCTCGGACTGGCGCATGTAGTGCTCCAGCATCGTGGCGACGTCGCCCACCGGGCCGCCGTCCGGCGACTCCAGCGGCACCACGCCCTGGTAGGGCTGCTGGCCGGGCTGGCGGTCCAACGGGTCGAGCGTGATCGCGCAGCGGCCGTGCCCGTGCTGGTTGACCAGGTCGCCGAAGCGCGCGTCGGCCGGCACCTCGCCCTGCACCTTGGCGGTGACGCGGAAGCGCAGGTCGGACATCGCCTCGGCCACGGCCAGCTTGACCGGGCCGTCGCCGTGCACCTGCAGGATCAGCGCGCCGTTGAACTTGAGGTTGGCCTGCATCAGCACCGCCGCCGCGGCCATCTGGCCCAGGGTGTCGCGCACGGCCGGCGTCCACTCGCCGCTGTCGGCGCGGCGCTGGAGCACCTCCTGCCAGCCGTCGGTCAGGCGCACGATCATGCCGCGCACGGGCATGCCGTCGAAGATGAATTTCTGGAGTTCGCTCATGGGAAGACTCAGGCGCCCTTTCCGGCGCCGGCAGGGTCGTCGATGCGGACGACGGTGTCGCGATGGCGGGCGGCGTTGGCCACGTAGCCGGCGGCGCCCAGCCGCAGCCTGGCGGCCTGCTCGTCGGTCAGGGTGCGCACGGCCTTGGCGGGGCTGCCCATGATCAGGGAGTTGTCGGGGAACTCCTTGCCCTCGGTCACCAGCGAGCCCGCGCCGACGATGCAGTTGCGGCCGATCCTGGCGCCGTTCATGACGACGGACTGGATGCCGATCAGCGAGTTGTCGCCCACCGTGCAGCCGTGCAGCATCACCTGGTGGCCCACGGTGACGTCGGCGCCCAGCGTCAGCGGCGCGCCGATGTCGGTGTGCAGCACGCTGCCGTCCTGGACGTTGCTGCGCGCGCCGATGGTGATCCACTCGTTGTCGCCGCGCAGCACCGCGCCGTACCAGACGCTGGCGCCTGCGCCGAGCTCGACGCGGCCGACCACGGTGGCGGACTCGGCCACCCAGGCGTCTGGCGCCAGGCGCGGCGCGTCGTCGCCGATTCGGTACAAGGCCATGGGGATCTCCGGGAGTGAGGGCGTGATTTTACGGATCGGAGCATTCGCGGCGGCCTCCACGGGCTTTGCCGGCTCGGCCCCAACGCCCCCACATGGGGACGATCAGCCCAGTCTCAACAGCTCCTCCTCGCTGAACCCGGCCGCCCGCCGCGCCTCGAGGTTGAACGGGCCGCGCAGGCGCGGCGCGCCGTGCCGCGCGGCCAGGGCGTCATAGGTCGCCACCGGGTCGAGCCCGCGCTGCGCGCACAGCACGCCGTACCAGTGGTTGCCGATCGCCACGTGGCCGATCTCGTCGCGCAGGATGATGTCCAGGATCTCGGCGCCGCGCCGGTCGCCGATGCTGACCAGCTTGTTGCGGATAGTCGGCGAGGCGTCGAGCCCGCGCGCCTCCAACGTGCGCGGCACCAGCGCGATGCGCGCGAGGATGTCGTGCTTGGTCTTCTCGGCCATGTCCCACAGCGCGTTGTGCGCCGGGAAATCGCCGTACGCGTGGCCGAGCTCGGCCAGGCGCTCGCTCAGCAGCGTGAAGTGGCAGGCCTCCTCCTGGCAGACGCGCATCCAGTCCGTGTAGAACGCGTCGGGCATGCCCGGGAAGCGCCACGTCAGGTCGGCGGCGAGGTCGATGGCGTTGAACTCGATGTGCGCCAGCGCGTGCATCAGCGCGGCGAGGCCGTCGGGCGACCTGATCGAGCGCTGCTTGATCTCGGTGTGCGGCACCAGCGTGGGCCGCGGCGGCCGGCCGGGGATGCCGGGCGGCTCGGCGATGGCTTCGTCGGCGACTATGCCGCCGGCGGCGTCGAGCGCGCGCGCGAGCGCCGCTTTCTGCGCGGGATCGGAGGCCAGCAGGACGGCCAGGGAACGTTGTCGGAGCGTTTGCACCGCGTCATGGTACGTGGGCGACCGCCCCGCCCCCGCGCCGCCAGCGAAAAGGCGCGGCGGCATCGCTGCCGCCGCGCCCGTTCCAGGCGACGCGGTCGCGTCAGAACTCGTAGTTCACCGTGACGCCGATCGTGCGCGGGCGCATGTAGTAGACCTCGTGCACGTTCTGCACGTTCGGGTGCTGCAGCGCGGTGTGGTTGTTGTTCAGGTTCTTCACGAAGGCCGTGACTTCCCACTTGTCCCAGTTCACGCCCGCGCTGGTGTCGGCCGTGAAGTACGCGGCGCGCTGGTAGTCGGAGTCGCCGCGGAAGACCGTGCCGTGGCTCTTGCCCGTCCACTGGCCGTTGCCGCGCACGAACGCGTTGAGGGAATCGTTGACGGCCCAGTGGTAGTCGGCGCCCAGGCTGGCGGTGCCGCGCGGCACGCCCTGGATCCAGTCGCCCTTGCGGATGTTGTAGCCGCCGTCGCCGGAGTAGGTGCCGAAGGCCGGGTTGTCCGCGTCGAAGGTCGCGTGCGTGAAGCCCGCCGCCGCCGACAGCGTCAGCGACTGCGTGACGCGCGCCTTCAGCTCCGCCTCGAAGCCGTAGCTGGTCGCGTTGCCGACGTTGGTCTCGTAGTCGAAGCCGGCGTCGCTCAGCGAGATGTCCTGCTGGATGTTCTTCCACTTCAGCAGGTAGGCCGCCACGTTCAAGGTGACGCGGTGGGCCAGGAAGTCCATCTTGCTGCCCAGCTCGTAGCTCCAGAGGTTGTCGGGGTTGAACGCCGTCGTCGCGCAGTTGGCCGGCAGGCCAAGCTTGGCGCAGTCCTGTTCGACCAGGGGAGTGTCCGGCACCGGGCGGTTGGCGCCGCCGAGGCGGAAGCCCTTGGACACGTTCGCGTACAGCGACACGTCCGGCACGAACTGCCAGTTCACCTTGAAGCTGGGCGTCGTCGCCGTCCACTTCGCGTGCACCGGCGCCTGCCCGCCGAAGCCGGGCGTGATCGGGGTCGGGCCGTCGTAGAACACCGGCAGCGCCGAGCGGGTGAAGGTCTGCGTCGCGTACAGCTCGCGCAGGCCCGCCGTGATCGCGAGGTCGGGCGTGGCGTGGAAGGTCAGCTCGCCGAACACCGAGCTCTGCTGGTCGTGGTAGTGGCGGACGCTGTTGTACGAGTCGTCGTTGGCGAAGTCGCCGGGGAAGCCGCCGCTGATCTGGTTCGGATCGGTCGGATCCACGCCTGCGGCCGCGAACACCGCCTGGATCCCGGGGATCGGCTCGTCGTCATAGACGGAGGTGACCGCGTCCTGCACGTACCCGCCGGCGATCCAGGTGAAGTGGTTGCCGCTCTTGGGGTCGTAGTCCTTGGAGGTCATGCGCAGCTCCAGGGAGGTCTGGTCGATCTTGTTGGACAGGTTCACCTCCGAGGACAGCCCATTGAGGGTGTCGATCAGCGCGGTGTTCGTCGTGTCGTTGACCGCCCAGCCCGTGGCGTTGATCGCGGTGCCGTCCTGGACCCGGTTGAAGCGCCGCTTGTAGCCGCTCAGCACCCCGGTGAACGTGCCGAAGCCGGTGTCGCCTTCGAGCGTGACGCTGGGGATCACGAGCAGGTCATGGCCCGGCTCGCGCACGGTCTTGCTGGTCTGGAAGCGGCCCAGCGCCGTGCCGCCCTGCGTCGCGGCGTAGGTGGCGTCGATGTCGCCGGTGTTGGTCTGCTGCGCGAACAGCGCCGGCGTGATGTTCCAGCCGTTGCCGAAGTCGGCCTTCAGCGCGGCCTTCACGACGGTGTAGTCGTCGTGGTTGATGCCCTTGGCGATGCGCTTGAGCGTGGTCTGGTCGACCTGGTCGACGTAGCCGCTCTCGTGGCCGTGCTCGACGCCGATGCGCAGCGCCGCCTGGTTCTTCAGCAGCGGCACGTTGATGATGCCCTGCGCCTCGTAGTTGACGCCGCCGTCCTGCGTCCACGAGACGGTGTCCGTCGTCGACGCCGAGAAGTACTTGAGGTCCGGCTGCTTGCTGATGAACTTGATGGTGCCGCCCAGCGAGCTGGCGCCGTACAGCGTGCCCTGCGGGCCGCGCAGCACCTCGACGTCCTGCAGGTCGAAGAAGCGCGGCTCGGCCGTGCCCTGGCTGTAAAGGTTGCGCGTGGTCAGCGAGACGTCGTCGAGGTAGACGCTGACCGTGGCCGCGCCGGCCTGCGAGCTGACGCCGCGGATCTCGACCGTGCCCAGGCCCGGGCCGCCCTGCGTCGAGAACGAGATGTTGGGGACGTTGCGCGTCAGGTCCTCGACCGTCGCGATCTGCTGCTGCTGCAACTGCTCGCCCGACATCACCGACACGGCCAGCGGCACGTCGCGGATGTCCTCCTTGCGCTTCTGCGCCGTGATGACCACGCGCGAGATCTCGTTGCTCGACGCCGCCGGTGCGGGGCTGGCCGCCGACGCGGCCGCCTGGGCGAGCGCGGTCAGGGGCACGAGGCAGGCGAGGCCGGAGGCGACTCCGGCGGCGATCACGATCTTCTTGGACATCTCGGTCCCTCCTGGGGTATCGATGGTTGGGTTGGTGGAATGCGGTCTCGTGGATCCGCGTCCTTCGAATTTGATGGATCGCGCCGCGCACCCGGAATGTCACGACGGCGACGCCGGATGATGCTAGCAGCAGGTTTCACGGGCGCAACTCAAAGCGTTGCGCCGGAGGCACGCTCCGGGTCGGTGCGTCTTGTCGACGGCGACCGCCGCCGTTGCACGCGCGGTCCAGGCCTCGCGGAACGGGCCTCCGGCCCGAATGCGCAAGAACCGTTCCAGCGGCGAGGCCGGCCCGCGCCGGCGCCGCGATCGGCCGCTTCAGCCTGGCGAAACCTCGCGCCCGCCCGCTGCGCCGCGCGCGCGCCGCTCCGGGTCGACACCGTGTGACGCGCACGACGATGTTGATACCATCCCCTGCTTCCGCAAGGCCGCCGTGCGTTCGCGACGACGGCCCGCCGCCACACGCACGCCGCACGACTCGAACTGGTGCGGCACCGACCGATACGCCCCCAATGACCCCTTCCACGCACTCGGCCGGCGCAGCCGCCCACCTTCCGAAGCATCGTCGCGAAAGGGGCCAGGCATGATCCGGACGCTGGGGCGCAAGCTGATCCGCATCAAGCCGGCCGACGACGTGCCCGTCCCCGCGGACAGCCCCGAGGACAAGTCGCTCGCGCGGTCGCTGGGCGTCTTCTCGCTGGCGATGATCGGCGTCGGCGCGACGATCGGCACGGGCATCTTCTTCACGATGGCCGAGGCGGTCCCCAAGGCGGGCCCGTCGGTCATCCTCTCGTTCCTGATCGCCGCCGTGACGGCGGGACTGACGGCGCTGTGCTACGCGGAGCTGTCGTTCCGGATCCCCGCCTCCGGCTCGTCCTACTCGTTCGCCTACGCGTCGCTCGGCGAGTTCGCGGCCTTCACGATGGCCGCCTGCCTGCTGCTGGAATACGGGCTGGCCGCCAGCGCGACGGCGATCGGGTGGTCCGACTATCTCAACAACTTCCTGTCCAACGCGTTCGGCTGGCAGGTACCGGCTCTGCTGCATTCGCCCATGATCGTCGCGGGCGCGCATGGGCCCGAATACCACCCGGGCCAGTTCAATCTGCCGCCGGTCATCCTGGTCGTGATGTGCGTGCTGCTGCTGGTCAAAGGCACGAGCGAGTCCGCTGCGGTCAACACCACGATGGTGCTGATCAAGCTCGCGATCCTGCTGTTCTTCGTAGTCATCGCGGTCTCAGGTTTCGACGCCAAGAACTTCCACCCGTTCTTCAAACCCGACAACAGCAAGTTCTTTCCCGGAATGGCGGGGGTCGCCGGCGCGGCCGGCACCGTGTTCTTCTCGTTCATCGGCCTCGACACGGTGGCGACGGCCGGCGCGGAAGTCCGCAACCCGCGGCGCAGCGTGCCGATCGCGATCCTGGCGGCGCTGGGCATCGTCACGCTGTTCTACATGCTCGTGGCCGTGTCGGCCGTGGGCGCGCAGCCGGCGGCCAAGTTCAACGGGCAGGAGGCCGGCCTGGCCGTCATCCTGCAAGATGTCACGGGCAAGGCGTGGCCGGCGCTGGTGCTGTCGGCGGGCGCGGTCATCTCCGTCTTCAGCGTCACGCTGGTGACGATCTACGGGCAGACGCGGATCCTGTACACGATCAGCCGCGACGGGCTGATCCCCAAGGTCTTCCACCGGGTCAATGCGCGCACCCGCACGCCCATCCTCAATACGCTGATCGTCGGCGCCGGCGTCGCGGTGGTGGCCGGCCTGGTCGATTCCAACTTCCTGTGGGACATGGTCAGCATGGGCACGCTGACGGCGTTCATCGTCGTGTCGATCGCCGTGCCCGTCATGCGCCGCAAGGACGGCGCCGCGCCGGCGGTCGGCGGCTTCCGGGTGCCGTTCGGGCCCTATGTCGTGCCGGCGCTCAGCATCCTGTCCTGCCTGATCATCATGACGGGCCTGTCGGCGCTGACTTTCACGATCTTCTTCATCTGGATGGCGGCGGCGCTGTTCGTCTACTTCGCCTACGGCCTGCGCCATTCGCGGCTGAACACCGCGCGCGGGTGAGCCGGCGGCGGCGTCAGAGGTCGCCGATGAAGTAGCGCTTGAGGCCGGCCAGGATCATCTCCACCGCGACAGCCGTGAGCACCAGGCCCATCAGCTTCTCGATGGCGGCCACCATCTGCCCGCCGAGCACGCGGCGGATGCGGTCGGCCGCCAGCAGCACCCCGCCGCTGATGGCCAGCGCGGCGGTCAGCGCGCCGATCCAGGTGACGAGGTGCTCGGGCTGGCGCGAGGCCAGCAGCAGCACGGTGGCCATGGCCGACGGCCCGGCCAGCAGCGGCACCGCCAGCGGGAAGATGAAGGGCTCGCGCTGCCCGGCCTCGGCGCCGTAGATCTCGCCGCCGCCGAAGATCATGCGGATCGCGATGATCGCCAGGATCACGCCGCCGGCGACCTCGAGCGAGCGCTCCGACAGCCGCATCAGCGTCAGGAAGCCCTGTCCCGACACCATGAACACCACCAGCACGGCGAACGCGATCAGCACCTCGCGCACCGCCACGAAGGTGCGGCGCTCGGGCCTGACCGCGCCCAGGATCGAGATGAAGACCGGCAGGCTGCCGAACGGATCCAGCACCAGAAGCAGCAGGATGAACGCGGAGAGGAAGGTGTGGTCCATGGGCCGCGATTGTCTTCCAGCGCGGGCCGGCGTCAGTGGCTTCAGCGCGACAGCCGCCGGCGCGGCCGGCGGTTGAACGCGAATACGGACGAATGTAGTATCGCGCCATGCCCAAGCCCTCCCACCGCGAGAAGCTGCTGCAGGTCGGCATGCAGGTCGTCCACGAACGGGGGTTCCGTGGCGCGAGCGTGCGCGACATCGTGCAGGCGGCGGGCGTCCCGCAAGGCTCGTTCACCAACCACTTCGCGTCCAAGGAAGCGTTCGGCCTCGAGGTGGTCGGGCTCTACGTCGCCCAGGCCGAGGCGGCCATGCGGCAGACGCTGCGCAACGAACACCTGCCGCCGCTGCGGCGCCTGCGCGCCTTCATCGAGCGCAGCAAGTCCGGCTTCGCGGACGACGGCCCGCGCAACGGCTGCCTGCTGGGCAACTTCTCGGCCGAGTCCAACGACTGCGGCGAGGCGCTGCGCGTGCGCGTGGTCGACGCGCTGGCCGCGATGCAGGACGCCCTCGCCTTCTGCCTGCGCGCCGCCGTCGCCGCCGGCGAGATCGCGCCGTCCACCGACTGCGACGAGACGGCCGCCTTCGTCCTCGCCGCGCTGCAGGGCGCGACGCTGCTGGCCAAGGTCCAGCGCAGCCCGCGGCCGCTGGAGCGCTTCGAGGACGTGCTGTTTCACCGCGTGCTCGAGCGCGCCGCGCCGGTGCGTTGAACTGCGAGATCTCCCCACGCCATCCGCCGCTCAAGTTCCGCCGGGGGCGGCCGACGACGACCGCGAGCGCCCGGGCTTGAGCGAGTGAACGAGGGGCCGGCGCCCCTTCATCCACCCATCGAAAAACGACCCGATCGGCACATTGGAACTTCCACTCAGGAAGCCTCCGATGCCCGACCGATCCGCCGCTTTCAAGGCCTGCGCGCTGCTGCTCGCGAGCCTGTTCCTCACCCACGCACACGCCACGCCGCAGCCCCTGGCCGAGGCCGAGATGAGCGCCGTCCGCGGCGCCGACGGCTCGATCCTGGTCGGGCTGCAGCCGTCGACCTCGTCGTCGAACTCGCAGAACCCGCTCACCGCCGGCCTGAGCGCCGCGTTCGCCAGCAGCACCGGCGCGACGCTGCTGACGCCCGAGCAGTTCGCCACCGCGCTGCAGGGCGCCGGGCTGACGCCCTCGATGCTCGCCGACTACGCGGGCCAGCCGGTCGCGCAGATCGTCGTCGACGCCAAGCCGGTGACCTTCAGCTTCAACTTCTCCGACATCCTGCAGTCCACCACCGGCCTGCAGGTCAACGGCGGGCCCTCGATGGGCACGATCACGCTGAAGGACTTCGACGCGCGCGGCACCACGATCTGGGTCTGGACGCACCACTGAGCGTCACCCGCGCGGGTGATGCTTCGCATGCAGCTGGCGCAGGCGTTCGCGCGCCACGTGGGTGTAGATCGTCGTCGTCGAGATGTCCGCGTGGCCCAGCAGCAGTTGCACCGCGCGCAGGTCCGCGCCGTGGTTGAGCAGGTGCGTGGCGAACGCGTGGCGCAGCGTGTGCGGCGAGATCTTTTGCAGAATGCCCGCGGCCAGCGCGTACTTCCTGACCAGGTTCCAGAACATCTGGCGCGACATCGCGTCCGCGCGGATCGTCACGAACAGCGCGTCGCTGCGCCGGCCTTCGAGCACCTCGGGCCGCGACGTCGCGAGCCACGCCTCCAGCCAGCGCCGCGCCTCGTCGCCGAACGGCACCAGCCGCTCCTTCGAGCCCTTGCCCATCACGCGCACGACGCCGTCGGGCAGGCTCAGGTTGACGAGCCTGAGCTCCACCAGCTCGCTCACGCGCAGGCCGCTGGCGTACATCAGCTCCAGCATCGCGCGGTCGCGGGCGCCCAGCGGCGTGTCGATGTTCGGCGCCGCGAGCAGCGCGTCGATCTGGGCCTCGGTGATGGACTTGGGCACGCGCATCGGCTGGCGCGCGGGGCGCAGCTTGAGCGTCGGATCCTCGTCGACCAGGCGCTCGCGCAGCCCCCAGCGATAGAAACGCCGGAACACCGCCAGCCGGCGGTTGGCGCTGGTGGCCTTGCTCGCGGCGTGGCGCGCGAGCATGTAGGCCTGGACGTCGCTCGCACGCGCCTGCACGAGGTCGCGCGCCTGCGCCTGGCCGAGCCAGCCCGCGAACAGCGTCAGGTCGCGCCGATAGGCCGCGAGCGAGTTCTTCGCCAGGCCGTCCTCCAGCCACAGCACGTCCAGGAAGCGGTCGATCGTGGCCGCGCTGCGCTGCGTCGCCTCGTTCGGGGGCGGCGCGTCCGCGCGATCGCGCGTCGTCGAGGGCTTCTTCGCCGTCGCCAACTCAGCCCGCCGCACCCAGCATGCCGGCCTTCATCTTCGCGTCGACCGGGCGGTCGCCGATGAAGATGTTCAGCATCGCGGCGTAGAGGTCGGCGCCCGGCACCGGCGCGCCGACCGGCTTGCCGTTGACGCGCATCGCCAGGCCCGCGGACGGCAGCCAGTCGAGGTCGACGACGTCGCCCTTGTGCACCTGGCCGACGCTGCGCAGCGTGCGGTCGAACGCGGCGATGCGATCCTGCATCGCGGCCACCTGCTCGGCCGGCGTGCGCTTGGCGATGCCGCCGGTGAAGGCCTTGGCGAACTCGTCGGACGGGCCGTCCATCAGCAGGCGCACCTGCACGCGCTTCGGGCCGGGCTCGGACATCGCCGCGGCGCCGGTGGCCGCTTTCGCGGGCAGGTACAGCCCGGCGAGGTAGACCTTGTAGATGAACGCCGCGCGCAGGCCCACGCCATTGAGCTGCAGCGGCGTGCCGGCCACGCTGGCCTGGCCGGGGAAGGTCTGGTCTTCCATCGTGATCGGGTCGGCCACGGCCGCGGCCCGCGCACCCGGCAGGAACGCGAACGCGGCGAGCGCGACCAGCGCGACGCCCCGCAGCCCCTGGCCGAACGCGCTCGCGCCTGCGGCCACGCGGCGGGCGGGACGGCGCCATGACAGTCGGATCATCTTCATTCCTCGACGGCACCCGGTGCGGCGCCTCGCCCGTTCAACGCGCCAGCGTCGGGCGCGGACGACAGCGCCCAGTCGATGTGCTCGGCGAGCAAGGGGCTGGCGTCGGCCCGGCGCGCGCGCAACGCGGCCTCGATCGGGCCGCGCGGCGCGCCCGCGTGCAGCGCGTTACCGAGCGCGACGGCGAGGTTGCGCTGCCAGCGCGCGTGGCCGATGCGGCGGATCGGCGAGCCCTCGGTGCGGCGCAGGAATTCCGCCTCGCTCCAGGCGAACAGCTCCAGCAGCGTCGGCTGGGCCAGGTCGTCGCGCTCCGCAAAGTCAGGTAAAGACGTGCGGCGCGCGAACTTGTTCCAAGGGCACGCCACCTGGCAGTCGTCGCAGCCGTAGATGCGGTTGCCGATCGCGCGGCGGAATTCGAGCGGGATCGGGTCGTCGCTCTCGATCGTGAGGTACGAGATGCAGCGGCGCGCGTCGAGCCGCTCGGGCGCGACGATGGCCTGCGTCGGGCAGACGTCCATGCAGGCCGTGCACCGGCCGCAGTGCGGCGTCGCGGCGGCGGTCAGCGGCAAGGCGATGTCGACGAAGATCTCGCCGAGGAAGAACATCGAGCCGGCGTCGCGCGACAGCGCCAGCGTGTGCTTGCCGCGCCAGCCCAGGCCCGAGCGCGTGGCCAGCTCGACCTCCAGCACCGGCGCCGAGTCGGTGAAGCAGCGATGGCCCAGCGGGCCGATCGCGTCGGCGAGGCGGTCGGCCAGCCTCTGCAGGCGGTTGCGCAGGACCTTGTGGTAGTCGCGGCCGCGGGCATACATCGAGATCACCGCCTCGCCGGGCCGCGTCAGCCGGGCACGTTCCTGCGCGGGCCAGTCCTCGCCGCGCGACTCGGGCAGGTAGTCCATGCGCGCCGTGATGATGCGGACGGCGCCGGGCTGCAGTTCGGCGGGACGGGCACGCTTCATGCCGTGCGCGGCCATGTAGCCCATGCTGCCGTGGAAGCCGGCCTCCAGCCAGGCGCGCAGGCCCTGCTCGGCGTCGCCGAGGTCGACCTCGGCGACGCCGATCTGTGAGAATCCCAACTCGCGCGCCCAGCCCTCGAGGCGCCGCAAGAGAGCGACCTTCGCGGGATCCTCCCCGACCTCATGACGCAGTTGCAACATCCGACGATTCTAGGAACTTCGCAGGCCGAGTGGCCCGACGAGCCCGCGTGCGCGCGTGACGCGGGCCAGCTCGCGCGCGCGGCCGCGCTGCGCGACGCGTTCGTCGAGCTGGACGGCCCGCTGGGCGCCGGCAAGACGACCTTCGTGCGCCACCTGCTGCACGCGCTGGGCGTCGAGGGCCGCATCAAGAGCCCGACCTACGCGGTCGTCGAGACCTACGAGCTGGCCCACGTCGCCATCTCGCACTTCGACTTCTACCGCTTCGACGACCCGCAGGAATGGGAGGACGCCGGCCTGCGCGACCTGTTCGGCGCGCCCGGCCTGAAGCTGGTCGAATGGGCAGAGAAGGCCGAGCCGCTGCTGCCCGTGCCCGACCTGCGCGTGACGATCACGCCACACGACGATGGCATTCGACGCGTCCGGTTCGATGCGATGACCCCGATCGGCCTGCAATTGCTCGACAATCTTCGTTCATGAAGCGTAGAGACCTGCTGCGCGGCGGCAGCCTCGTGCTGTGCCTGCGCGCCACCGACCTTGCGTTCGGCGCCAGCATCGTCGCCGTCCGCATCTGGCCCGCGGCCGACTACACCCGCGTCACCATCGAATCCGACGAGCCGCTGCAGGCGCGCAACTTCCTGGCCGCCGACCCGAACCGGCTCGTCGTCGACATCGACAACCTCGAGCTGAGCCCCGCCCTGCGCGACATGGTCGGCAAGGTGCGGTCCGACGACCCGTACATCGCCGGCGTGCGCGTCGGCCAGAACCAGCCGCGCGTCGTGCGGCTGGTGCTCGACCTCAAGCAGGCCGTCGCGCCGCAGCAGTTCACGCTCGCGCCCGTGGCCGCCTACCAGCACCGGCTGGTGTTCGACCTCTATCCGGTGCGGGAACAGGATCCGCTGCTCGCGCTGCTGCGCGACAAGGAACAGGCCGAACAGCACGCCGCCAAGGAGGTGCAGGACGCGCTCGGCGAGTTCATCGGCCGCATCCCGCGCGGCGCCAGCGCGCCGACGCTGCCGGGCACCGACCTCGCGGCGATACCCCCGCCCGTAAGCGGCTCCGCGCCGCGCGTGGCCGAGGCCGGCTCCGCGGCCCGCGGCGGCGTCGAGGCCGCCACCCAGGCCCCCTTCGCCGCGCGCCCGCTCACGCCCGAGGAGCGGCGCAAGGTCGACCGCCTGCTGGTCATCGCGATCGATCCCGGCCACGGCGGCGAGGACCCCGGCGCGACCGGCCCCACGGGCCTGCACGAGAAGGACGTCGTGCTCGCCATCGCGCTGCAGCTGCGCGAGCGCCTGAACGCCAAGCCCGGCGTGCGCGTGCTGATGACGCGCGACTCCGACTTCTTCGTGCCGCTGGGCGAACGCGTGAAGAAGGCCGAGCGCGTGCAGGCCGACCTGTTCGTCTCCATCCACGCCGACGCGTTCTTCACGCCCGAGGCGCGCGGCGCCTCGGTGTTCGCGCTGAGCCAGGGCGGCGCCTCGAGCGCCGCGGCGCGCTGGATGGCCAACCGCGAGAACCACTCCGACGCCGTGGGCGGCGTCAGCGTCAAGGTCAAGGACGCCCAGGTCATGCGCGCCATGCTCGACATGAGCACGACGGCGCAGATCAAGGACAGCCTGCGCGTCGGCGACGAGGTGCTGTCGCGCATCGGCAAGGTCGGCAAGCTGCACCGCGGCCAGGTCGAGCAGGCCAGCTTCGCGGTGCTCAAGGCGCCATCGATCCCGTCCATCCTGGTCGAGACGGCCTTCATCTCGAACCCGCAGGAAGAGGACAAGCTGCGCGATCCCGACTACCGCACCAAACTGGTCGAGGCGCTGTTCACGGGGATCGATCGGTACTTCGCGAAGAATCCGCCGATTGCGAGGCATCGGGATCTGTAGACCGCTTTGTCATCGTCGAACTATCGGATGGGTGTTCCACCAAGCCTGCCGATAGCCGCTGGCCCGATTCCTCACCTGGCCCATGCAGCGCGTGCTTCTTCGAGGCATCGCCAAACAAGCTCGACAGGAACTCGCCTATCGACGACCTCCTTCTTCGGATACTCGAGCTCGAATTCAACTCCGTCACGAGGCCCCCTGACTCGATTCGAGACCGGCCCTCATGAGGTTCCGCCAGCGCTTGCCGCCGCGCACGAGCTTTGGCAGGCGATCGCTGAAGCCAGGGCCAACGAGAAAAAGGCGGCCTGGTGACATATGTGGATTTCCGCCTTGCGCTTCGACAGCGAAGCCCCGCCAATCAAGATGTCCTGACAGAACCCAGGCGCGCGCCTCGACGAAATCCCATCTAGGTCACGACGGTTCAAGTGGATGGACGTTCCCGCGCCTCCTGCCTTTCGCAGGCTACCCAGGCAAGATGCGCACGGCGGCTTGACCTATAACCCTCTATCGCGGCAATCGCGTTTGCAAGACCCCATGTCCGGCAGCAAGCACGTCAGCAATCCGACTTCCAAAGCGGCAGACCTCGACGCGTCGCCGGACGGGACTGATTTGCGAAGCTTCAGGCATGGCCTGATTGGCGCCAACGTCGCGGTACTCGTCATCCTGTTTGCAACGGTGAGCTTTGCACTGTCGTCGAGTTTCCAAGCCTACGCGGCAAGCAGCCAGCAACACGCGAAAAATCTCACGCAATCGCTCAGCATGGGCCTGATTGCCGAGATCAAGCAGATCGACAACGCGCTCCAGACCGTCGCGCAGGAGCTGAGTCGATCCGAACATGACGCGGGACATGGTGAATTCGCCATAAACAGAATCGTGGGCGAGCAACATCTGCTCCTTCCACAAGTGGCTGCGATCCGTGTCGTCGACCCCCACGGGCTCGTGTTGAATCGCGAAGGCTCGGGCGTGCTCACGGTCGCGGATCGCGACTTTTTCCGTTTGGCACGCCAGTCTCCGGGCACGCTGGCGATTTCCGAGCCGCAGCGCATCGGGAGCGTGCCGCATTGGGGCATCGTGCTGGCGAGAGCCCGGATCGATGCCGCAGGCCAGTTCGCCGGTGTCGTGTATACGGACATTTCCACGGCGCATCTCGTCGACCAGTTCGACGACATGTCGTTGGGTGACCGCGGAGCCGTATCGTTGCGCTCCGACTCGCTGCGACTGATCGCTCGCTTCACCGAAGGCGCCAAGGAGCCAGAGTCGAGCCTGGGATCCTCTAGCGTCTCGCGACCACTCCTCGACGCCCTTTCGCTCGACCCAAACCAGGGTGTGTTCATGGCGAGGACAGCAATCGACGGCATCGAGAGGACGAACGCGTACCTTCGAATTCGAGACTATCCGCTGTATCTGATCGTCGGACTGGCGACCAGGGAAGCCTATGCCCCGTGGAAGTTCCAGGTCTACGGGATGCTGAGCTTGGCGCTGATGCTCGAGGTCGTCGTGATCGGATTGTCAGCACGACTCCTGAAGGAACAGCGCCGCCAATCGCGCTCGCATCAGGAAATCGTTCGCCTGGCGGCGGAACGAGAAATCCTGGTCGACAACGAACTCGTCGGGATGCTCAAGCTTTCGGAGCGTCAGGAAGTCTGGCACAACCGCGCGCTTTCCAACCTCTTCGGATACGGCCCGAGCGAATTGTCGGGCAGGTCGGAGCGCGTGCTCTATCCCGACGACGACTCGTACAACAGCGTCGGATTGGCGGCCCACGCGCATCTGACCGAGGGACATCACTACCGGAACCAAGTCAGGATGCTCCGCAAGGACGGGCGCCAGATCTGGGTTGACCTCAGTGGGAGCCAATTGCCCGATGGCACCTCTCTCTGGTTCATGATTGACGTCACGGCGGTGATGGAGAACGAGGAGAAGGCCCGCCACCAGGCGACGCACGATGCACTCACGGAGCTGCCGAACCGCCAGCACCTCCTCGAACACCTTGAACGCCTGCTCGCGCAGGCCGGACAGCAAGCGCAGTCGCTTGCCGTCTGCTACATCGATCTCGATGGATTCAAGGACGTCAACGATACACACGGCCACGCTGCAGGCGATCGACTGCTGAGAGAAGCCGCGAGCCGAATTGGCGCCACCGTCCGGGAAACCGATATCGCAGCCCGTCTGGGTGGGGATGAATTCGTCGTGGTTCTGTACGGCGTGCACTCAGAGTTGGAAGTCGCGATTGCACTGGACCGCCTGATCAAGCGTCTGTCCGAGCCCGTTGGCATTCGCGAAGGTGCCTTTGCGACGGTTGGAGCAAGTATCGGAGTTACGCTATACCCGCAGCATGGCAACAGCGCCGGCGAACTGTTGTCCCGGGCCGACGAAGCCATGTATAGCGCCAAGCGCAGTGGCAAGAGCAGGTTTGCGTTCTGGCATGACGACAAGCTGCGCGAGTACGCGTAGCCTCAGGAACAGGATCGCTATTCAAGAGCCCAAGAGCCAGGCCGACCGACGACGTATGGGATGAACCGCGAACCTGATCAGCTCCGCGATGATCGAACTTCAGTTTCCATTCGGATCAAGTGCGCTTCCCTGCGCGGTCAAATACGGCTGCTACGGCATGTCGAGTACCGGTCCGGTCGGAGCCAGGTCGGACGTATTGTTGATGACGCCGGACAGATTGCCTGGAGACCTCTAGCCATGCTGCAGACACCGTTTCGATTGCTGATCCTGTCTTTGATTTTTTGGAGCGGTGTCGCAGAGAGCGCACCGCCTTTACGCGTCGTCTACCCGGCGACCGAATCGAGAACCGACACCCGCTTTGATGATCTGAAGGAAATCCTCAAGACGGCGCTCGACGAGACCTTGACTACCGACGGCCCCTACACGCTGGCCGCGAGCAGTCGGTACGTGAACGAGGCGCGCTACCTCGCGGAGATCCGCGATGGCGGCGGCGAAGCGAACGTTGTCTGGAGCTCGACGTCCGCGCAAAAGGAAAGTCAGCTGCTGCCCATCCGTTTCGAGCTTCGCAAGGGGTTGCTCGGGTATCGCGTTGCGCTGATCGATCAGCGTCGTCAGAAGGAATTCGATCGCGTGGCGACCTTCGCTGACCTGAAGAAGTTGACGATCGGGCAGGGAATCGGCTGGGGAGACGTCGCTGTCTATCAGGCCGCGGGCATGAAAGTCACAACGGCGCCGTACGAGGACCTCTTCCGCATGGTGGCCAACGATCGCTTCGACCTGTTTCCGCGCGGCGTCGGTGAGGCCTTCCGTGAGCGTGCAGCCCATCGAGGCGACGTGCCGGACCTGTCCGTGGAGCGCGGCCTCCTTCTGTACTACCCCTGGCCGTACTACTTCTTCTGCAATCGCAAGGACACCGCGTTGGCGGACCGGATCGAGCGGGGACTGAAGCGGATGCGCGCCGATGGCAGCTTCGACAGGATCTTCTGGAAATACAACCGCGCAGCCATCGAACAGGCCGGGATGAAGGGGCGGCGCGTGATCCAGATCCCGAACCCGTTGTTGCCGAAGGACACACCGCTGGATGACGCCGGGATGTGGTTCGATCCGAAGCGGGATACCCCCCCGAATTGATCGGCAATCGGCGTTCGCCGCCGGGCGTTCTCCTGCAAGTCCTGGGCTGATCGCCCGGCTTGCGCCGCGGCGGACGCCGCACCGGTCGCCATGCGTTCCATCCGATCCGGAACGACGCCTTCGGACGCCGCCGCGCTCGTCGGCCGGCGTGACGCAGCCCGCAGGCGCGGCCGTCTGCCATGCAACCCGCACATCGTCCCGGGTGCCAAGTATTTGCCATTCGCCCCCTCAAACAGGCAGGACTCGCGCCGAAATCCCCTCTATGAGCCGGACGGGTCGGTCCAGGCCGTCTTTATCGTCGCGGCCAAGACAGTCCCAGATGTCCAAGATTCCGATCTCCTCGCGCGTCCCGCGTCGACCGCCATCATGGCTGTCGGCGCCCGCTCGCACGGTGCGGTTCGCCGTCGAGAATGCGCTCGGCCGTCGCGTCATCGCATGGATGCTTCTCTGCAGCCTCGGGTTGGCCCTGGTTTCTACCGCTGGTCAGCTGTACGTGAACTATCACCGTGACGTCGCGCAGATCGAGCGGCGCCTCGGCGAGATCGAACGGTCGTCGACATCTGCGTTGACGTCCGCCGTATGGAACCTCGACCAGGCGCAGCTGAAGGCCCAGCTTGTCGACATCGTCGCGCTTCCGGACATGTCGTCGGCGACGTTCGTCGATGCGCACGGCAAGACGATGGCCGAGGCGGGCGATGCCGCCACGGGCGCGATCACCCGAATCATCCCGATCTACTCGCCCGACGAGCGTGCGGGAAGCCGGGTTGAGCTCGGCAAGCTCACCATCCGGGCTTCGCTGTCGGGTGCCCATGACAACCTTCGCGGCAACGCGATCCTGACGCTGATCTCGAAAGGAGGCGAGACATTGCTCGTCTCCTTCATGATGCTGCTGATATTCCGCGGCCTGGTCAGCCGGCCTCTGTCCGACCTCGCCCGCTCCGCCACAGGCACGGACCAGCTCGGCGATTCCATCGAACTTCGTCGGGGCCCACACGCGGACGACGACTTCGACATCCTCGTTCGCGCGCTCAATTCGATGCGATCGTCGCTAAAGCGCGATTTCGACGAATTGCGGGCGGCCCGTACCGCGTTGGTTGCCAGCGAGGAGCGCTATCGAAACCTGGTCGAATCGACGAACGTAGTCGGCTGGGAGTTCGATCCCGAACAGCGGAGCATGTGCTTCATCGGCCCTCAGATCGTCGGGCTTCTCGGGCATTCAATGGAAGTCTGGCGCGAAAGGGGTTTCACGTTGGACACGGTCATGCCGGAGAGTCTGGTCGTCCTGGACGCGGCCCTGCAGGGTTCATCGGCGCGTATCGAGGTCGAATGCTGCTTGCGAGCGGCAGACGGGCGCGATCGCTGGTTCGCCGTGCTCGCCGACCGCCGCGAGGTTGGTCCGGGTAGGCGATGGCAAGGGCATTTGGTCGACATTGATGCGCGCAAGCGCGGCGAGCAGGAACTGGAGTTGTACCGTCGCGAGCTGGAACTGCGCGTTGCGCAGCGCACAGCCGACCTCGACGCCAAGGTCGGCGAGCTGGAGGTCAAGCGCGAAGAGCAGCGGGTTCTCATCGAGAAGCTGGAAGCGGCGCGCAACCAGGCCATGCAGGCCGAGAAGCTGGCTTCGATCGGCCAGCTCGCGGCAGGAGTCGCGCACGAGATCAACAACCCCATCGGGTTCGTGCTGTCGAACTTCAAGTCGCTGGAGCGCTACATGGCGGACGTCTTCTGCGTCATCGCCGCTTACGAGGCCATTGAGTCACTTCTGCCGAGCGGTCCGCAGCTCGCGAGCCTACAGCAGGCGAAGGAGGCTGCCGAACTTGATTTCGTCAAGGAGGACGTCAAGCAGTTGCTGGTCGAATCCTGCGATGGCCTCGATCGCGTTAAACGCATCGTGCAGGATCTCAAGGACTTCTCGCGCGTTGGCGAGAACGGGTGGCAGACGGCAGATCTCGTCCGAGGTATCGAAAGCACGCTCAACGTCGTGCGCAACGAGGTCAAGTACAAGGCCGAGGTCGTGAAGCGCTACGGCGCGATGACCGAGATCGAATGCATGCCCTCGCAGCTGAATCAGGTCTTCATGAACCTGCTGGTCAATGCCGCGCATGCCATCGCCAGCCAGGGCACGATCACGATCGGCTGCGGGACGGTCGGTGAAGAGGTCTGGGTCGCCGTCTCCGACACGGGCTCCGGGATCCCAGCGGATGTCCTGGGCCGCATCTTCGACCCGTTCTTCACGACCAAGCCAGTCGGCCAGGGCACGGGACTCGGCCTGTCGCTCTCGTACAGTATCGTGCGCCGGCATGGAGGGCGCATCGAGGTCGAGAGCGAAGTGGGAGTCGGGACGACCTTCCGCGTCTGGTTGCCGATCAGGCAAACGGAGTGGCAGAGTCCAGCCGAGGTCGCCTGACTGGGTCTCCTCGGCGGCCTGGTCGCTCCGTCGGCGTCGGTTGCTCGGATCCGTGCGCTCGGCGGACGCGCTACCGGCGGCCTGTACGGCTCGGCGACAGGGCGTGACGACGATTCGCCGCCGAGTGCGACGCGCCGCACTCAGCTCCCAGTCGATCGCGACAGGCGCGTCCAGGCATCGACGACGGCCGGATCGAAGTGCGTCCCACGCCCGTCGGCCAGGTGCTCGACCAAGGCTTTGGCTTCGCACCGCGCGAGACCAGATCGCCCATGCATGAGGTCGTCGGCGGAATCCGCAAAGGCGATGATCCGAGCCCCGATGGGGATGGCCGTGCCTGCCGTTCCGCTAGGGAATCCCGTCCCATCGAAACGCTCATGGTGCGCCTGGATGAGCGCGGTGACCGGCAGCATGTCTTCCATCGCCGCCAGCGCTCGGGCGGAGAGCGACGGATGCTCGCGGTAGACGCCGTCGTTCTCCGAAGTACCGCAGCCGTCGAGCCGCAGGAGCGCGTCGTCCGAAAGCCCGATGAGACCGACATCGTGCAGCAACCCCGCGACGAAGATGTCGAGCACGGCCTCGGACGGCAACTCCATTGTCCGGGCCAGATCGCGCGCGAGCGCCGCCACCCGGCGCCCGTGTTCGAACAGTCCGGCGCAGCGGACTTCCAGAAGGTTCGTGAGCACTTTCACGGACTGGAGATAGCGGCGCTGCCGGGCAGCGTCCGATCGCGTACGGTCCGCAGCATGCTGTTCCTGCAGTTGCTGCAAGTCGTCGTTGAGCTGGCGCAGTTGCGCCGCCTGGGTTGCACCCATGCTGAGCAGGCGCGCCTCGTCCTGCAGGCGCATGCGCAACGCCAAGCCCTCTCGAACCGACGCGACGAGTTCCTGTTCGTCCCAGGGCTTTTGCAGATAGCGAAAGATCTGGCCGTGGTTCACCGCCCGGATCGTGTCCATTGCGTCGGAATACCCGGTCAGCAGCATGCGGACGGTGTCCGGCCAGTCGCGGCAAATGTGCTCGAGCAGCTGCGCGCCGTCCATGCCGGGCATGCGCATGTCGGAGATCACCAGGTCGATCTGCAGCTCGGCCATGAGTTGCAGCGCTTGCGTGCCGCTCGTCGCGGTGACGACCGTGACGCCCGGGGAGCGCAGCGTGCGCTTGAGCGCCGAAAGAATGGAAGGTTCGTCGTCGACGCAGAGCACGGTCTTCTGGGAGTTCGACGTCGGCTCGACACCGCCGCCTCGCACGGCGCTCGCAATATCACAGGAAATCGGCGTCGTCATCGATTGAACGCTTTCGCAGGGGGCGCATCGGTCCATGCTGACGCGCAACAGCGGGAATCGCAACGGCTCTTTCCGGAATTGCGTCGCCACACGAGAAATTCTTCTCGCTCGGGTTCCTTCGCACGAGCGATGTTCTCTCGACGGGCAATCGCGCCGGAGGAAGGTGCGGTTGCCGGTGTCCGGCAGCTCAGACGGCCAGCGCCTCGCAGAGGCCGTCCACTTCGGCTTCCGTGTCCTTCAGGATCAACAGCGTCTGGCCCTCGCTGAGGCCAGCACGGTTCCACGCCGTCGGGTCGAGCGCGGGCACCATCTCGTTCGGGTCACCCGCCACGTCCAGGGCGTGCGCAATGCTGTCCGCGACATGGACGATGTCGACGACCGTCGCTTGCGCCGATGCTGGCGGTTCGTGGTGGAGTCGGATGGCATCGACGACGGCCGGACCGAAATGCCAGCGTTCCGCAACCTGTCCGCCCAGCGCGGTATGGTCGGTGCCCAAGGTCGCGCGCTCGGCCTCCAGCATCGTACAGTCGAGTTCATCGCGTCGCCGCAGGCTTTCCGATAGACAGGCCGGTTCCTGGCTCGCGAGCGCGAGACGGCCGAGGTCATGCAGGAGGCCCGCCGTGAACGCCACGTCGGCATCCAGACGCAGCGCACGGGCGATGTTTCGAGCGCACAAGGCGACGGCGACCGAGTGGCGCCAGTAGCGCTCCATGTCGAAGCCTGGACAGGAAGGGCGCGGGATGCTCTGGCTCACTGCCGAGATCGTGAGCACGGTGGAAACGCTGCGCAGTCCGAGCATTCCTATCGCCTGCCGGATGGAAACCACCCGGCCGGGAACGCCGTAGAACGAGCAGTTCGCGACACGCAACGCCTTTGCCGAGAGCGCTTGATCCAGCGACACCGTTTCGGCGATGGCGTCGATCGAGACGTCCTCGCGCGAGATCGCCGACTGCAGGTCGATGATCACCTGCGGCAGGGATGGCAGCTCGCGCAGATTGGCGAGGCTCATCGCCTTGGGCGCGTCGGTCATGCGCCCTCCTGGCCGCGGTACCGACGCAGCAGCTCCATCAGCGGATGCACCTGGTGTCGCCGCAAGGTCTCGCGGAACAGCCACGCGAGGCGATCGCCTTGCGCCGGCTTCTCCGACGCAGGCGCTTGCGCTTGCGCTGGGCTCGGCGATTTCGCAGGATGCGCAAGGGTTGCCGTTTCATAGGTCATCGTGTTCTTCCCTGACTTCTGTGTGGCGACGGACGCCTAGGCGCAGGCCGCCGACAGCGGTATGACGGCAACCAGCGTTCCGCGCCCGCCGCCGCTGTCGTCGACGGCTCGGCAGCTGCAACGATAGGCGCGGCCGTCGCGCGCAGTCTCGATGACATCGCCGTCTCGCAAACTTGCCAGCGGCTGGAATTCCCCAGGAAGCCCGTCCTGGGCATAGCTGCCGATCAGCGCCCGGATGCCGGGCAGGAGCGCTTCAGCGTCCTCGTTCGCGAAAGCGATCAGCCCGTCGATGTCGAACCCGATGAGCGGCATGGGCACGTTGTAGAGGACGTTCAGGGCGTGACGACCGCGATCCTCGACCACGCTCAGCTCCTCGTGCTGCCGCGCGAGCGCGGCCTGCAGGCGTTGGTTCAGATCCGCCAGCTCGGTGTTGGCCGATCGTACCTCCTGGTCGAGCCGGCGGTTCTCGTCAGCGAGCTCCTTTTGACGAAAGGCTTCTTCGATGTTCGCGCGCAGCAGGTCGTCCTCCCAAGGCTTCGTGAGGAACTTGTAGATGGCGCCTTCGTTGATGGCGGCCGTGATCGACTGCAGCTCGGTGTAGCCCGACAACACGATGCGAACGGTGTGCGGGTAGAGGTCCTTCGCGCGGCGCAGGAACTCGACGCCTGTCATGTTCGGCATGCGTTGGTCGGAGACGATCACGTCGACATCGATCTCCGCGAGACGTTGCAGGCCCTCGGCCGCGCTGGTCGCCGTGACGATGTGGTAGTCGCCACGCCGCAGCAGACGCTTGAGCGAGGCGAGGATGTTTTCTTCGTCGTCCACCAGCAGCAGCGTGCGCCGGCGCGGCGGGCGGTCGAACAGGTTGGCGGGCAGGCGGCGGCCCTCCCGTACGAGGGCCGAAATGGCGTCTGCCGTGACAGGTCGGCTGAAGTAGTAGCCCTGGACGGCGTCGCAATGGTGAGCGAGCAGGAGGGCGAGCTGCCCTTCGGATTCGACGCCTTCCGCGATCACGCGCATCTGCAGGCTGTGGGCCATGGTGATGACGGCGCGAGTCATCGAGACCTCGTTGGGCGAGGCGAGCACGTCGTGCACGTACGAGCGGTCTATCTTGATGACGTCGATCGGCAGCGCCCGCAGGCTGCTGAGATTGGAGTAGCCGGTGCCGAAGTCGTCGAGCGAGATCTCGACGCCGATCGCGCGCAGCGTCGCGAGCGCCCGTGCCGCTTTCGCGACGTCCGCCGCGAGCATGCTTTCGGTGATCTCGATGCCGAGATGACTCGGCTTGGCTCCGGTCTCCAGGAGAACGGCCTGGACGCGTTCGGCGAGGTCGTCGCGCGCCAGTTGGGCAGCGGAGACATTCACGTGCACGCGCAGATGCGCGAAGCCTTCGCGCTGCCACGCTGCGGCCTGTGCACAAGCCGTGCGCAGCACCCATTCGCCGATGGCGATGATCTGACCGCTCTGCTCGGCCACGGGAACGAATTCCGCAGGCGAAACTGGCCCGAGCGTCGCAGACTCCCAGCGAAGCAGCGCCTCGACGCCCTGCATTCCGCCGTAGCGCAACTCGGCTTGGGGTTGATAGAGCAATGACAGTTCGCCGCTCCCGACGGCCTGGCGCAGTGCCCACTCGATCGTCAATCGACGCATGGCGCCTTCGTTTCCGCGGGACGTTGCCATGCGGACCTGCCCGCCGCCGGCGGCCGCAGCCGCCTGAAGCGCAACCAGCGCCGACGACAGTAACGCTGTGGCGTTGTTGCCGTCGTCGGGCGTGCGGGCCGCGCCGATCACGCAGGTTGCGAAGACTCGCGTCGACGCGATTTCGAAGGGTTCGTCCAGCGTGGCGGCGATGACGCGGGCCCTTGTCGAGATGATCTGGCCGACGTCCGAGGTTGCATCCCCGCGCGCGACCAGGGCGAACTCGCTGCCGCTCAGACGTGCCAGTACGTCCGCCTCTGGAACGGCCGCACGCAGCCGCGTTCCCAGGAGGCCGACCAGGCGGTCGCTGGCCTCGAACCCCAAGCCTTGCTTGACCTGCGCCACCTGCGGGATATCGATGGCGAGGATCGTCACGGGCCCCTCACCGAGGTTGACCTGATGATCAACAAGGTCGACCAATGCCGCGCGGCTTGGCAGCCCCGTCAACGCGTCGACGATCGCAATCTCGTTCAGGCGCCGCTCCGCGTCGCGTTGCGCCGTGACATCCTGAAGAATGGCGCTTCCCCGCAGCATGGAACCATCGGGCGAGGTCTCGACATAGCCCCGCTGGTGAACGAGGCAGACGCGGCCGTCCGCACGGCGGAGCGCGTGTTGCAGCTCGAAGGGGCGGCCCGGGACTGCCCCCCGCCAGGCCGTCAAGATAGCCCGCCGGTCCGCGCTCGGGACGAATGACAGCAGCGCGCGGCGCGACAGAACCGCGTTCATCGCCGGACGGCCGAGCAGTGCCCACAGGCCCGGCGACGCCACTACGCGGTCGCGCTGCAGCTCGATCTCGATCGACGCGCCCCGGCAAAGATCCTCGGTCAGCGCCAGCATGCGCGCCTGCCAGTCGACTGCGTGCAGCGCCCGCTTGACCTCGCTGATGTCGGTCATCGTTACCAGATTGGCCCGTGCACCGCCGAATTTGATGTACACGCCGCACACCCGGGCATGCACAACGCGGCTGCCTTGGCCCACGAGGCGAATGTCGTACGGCGCGGTGATCTCGCCCTCGTCGCGCCGACGGATTTTCTCCAGCACGACCGGACGATCTTCCGCGTGCACGATGCCGATCGCCTCCATGCCGTTGAGCATGTGCGCGACGTCGTAGCCCAGCATTCCGGCCAGGCAGCGGTTCACGTACAGGAAACGCATCTCGCGGATCACGCAGACACCCGCATGAACATGGTCCAGCAGGAGGCTGTCGACACTCGAGAGCACCTGCGGCTCGGTGGCCTCGACGAGAGTCACGACGCACTCCTCGCCTCGAGCTGAGCTTGGGCCGGCAGCGGCGGAACCTCGTCTCGGCCTTCGGGAATGACCGGGATCCATATCCGGAACGCGCTGCCTTGTCCCGGCGCCGAGCGGACGCGGATCACGCCGTGATGCTTCTGCACGATGGAGAAGGACAGTGACAGCCCGAGCCCCGTTCCCTTGCCGACCGGCTTGGTCGTGAAGAACGGCTCGAAGATGCGATGTTGCACCTCCGGGCTCATGCCGCAACCCGTGTCGGCGACCTCCACCCAGACCCAGCCGTCCACCTGTCCGCTCGAAAGCGTGATCGTCCCGCGTGATTCGATGGCATGCGTCGCATTCACGATGAAATTCATGAAAACCTGGTTGAGCTGTGCCATCAGGCAGCGAACCGGCGGCAGCGCACCGTAGTTCTTCACGACGTCGGCCTTGTACTTGACCTCGTTGAAGACCACATTGAGGGTCGAGTCCAGGCCCGCGTTCAGATCAGCCTCCGCCCAGTCCGAGTTGTCGACGCGCGAGAAATCCTTCAGGTCCTGGACGATGCGTTTGACCCGCGCAAGCCCGTCGGCGCTTTCACGCAGCAGCACCGGCAGGTCCTCGAGCATGTATTCGAGGTCTGCCTCGGATTTCGCGGCCTTGATCCGCTGCACGGTCTGCGGCGACAGCTCGGTCTCCGCAGACTCGTACTGCGCGACGATCGCGAGCAGGTCGTCGACGTAGTGCTTCAATGAGTTGAGGTTCGAATTGACGAAGCCGATCGGATTGTTGATCTCGTGGGCCACGCCGGCGGCAAGCTGGCCGATCGATGCCATCTTCTCCGACTGCAGGAGCTGGTTCTGCGCTTCTTCGAGCCGACGATTGGTCTCTTTCAGACGTTCGTAGTTCGACTCGAGCGCTTCCTGCGCGCGGCGGACCTCGCTGCGATCCTGCAGCAGCCACCAGGCACCCGCCGCGGGATCGTCTGTGTTCGACACGTAGCCGATCATCTGTACCCAGAGGCGCTTGCCGTCGACATGACGCAGCGTGGTTTCGTGCTGGAACGGACGGGCGTCGGCCAGACAGGGGAATGCGATACGCGAAAACTCGTCATACTCGACGGCGGAGCAGAAGAAGTCGGCAGTCGCGCGGCCGACCGCGGCCTGACCTTCCACCATGAACATCTGGGCGAACTTCTTGTTGTGCCGGACGACCCGCCCATCGGCGACGGCCAGGATGCCCACGCTCGCGTTTTCCATGAACGCGGAGAGCTCGCGGTGCGTGCTATGCAGCTCGGCCGTCCGCTCTTCGACCAGGACCTCGAGCTGATTGCGATGACGCATCAGCTCCTCTTCCGCATTGCGCCGCTCCGTGACGTCCTGCAGGGTTTCGATCGCCCCGACGATACGGCCCCCAGGCTCCCGCAGCGGCGCGGCCGTGAAGAAGAGCCAGCTGCCGCGCTCCCCGAAGTTCGGAAAGAAGCCCTCGGCCTCATAGGCGCCTTCGCTCACTTGCGAGGCGCGGATCTTTCCCGGATACAGCGCCTCGAGGGTGCCGGCATCCGCGCCATCGACGATGAGGTCGCATAGCAGCGGCCTGTCCTTGCCGTAGAAGACGGGGCCCTTCTCGGCCACGCCTTGCATGTCCCACCAGTCGCGACCGGTCAGCTGTTCACACGCGCGGTTCCAGTGGGTGACGCGGTGTTCGGCATCGATGACGAAGGTCGGCACTGGATCGCTGTCGAGGATCTGATTGAGAACCTGGCTCGTGTTCAGCAGGCTGATCTGGACATGGCGCATATCGCTCAAGTCCTGGCAGGTCGACACCACGGTGGGATGGCCGCCAATGTCGAGGCGTCGGGCCGTGAGCTCGACGAACCGGGGCTCTCCGGTCGCCGTGCACAGCGTCATCTCTGTGGCCGCCGGCTCCGGATCGACTGTCAGGCAGGCCTGGCCATACTCCTCCATGCGCTCGCGCATGTCAGGCATCGCGATCTCGGCCGGGCGCATCGCAAGGAGCTGTTCCTCTGAGCGCCCGAGCAAGCGCGCCAGGGCGGCGTTGCAGCACACCACGCGCTCGCCGCGATGCAGGAAAGCGGGCACGTTCAGCGCCCGCAAGACCGCGTGGCAGATGGCGTCGGCCGAGTCGCCGATGGCGGCGATCGCACCCGCGAGCAGCGGATCCGCGTGCGTCATCGCTCGTCCTGGTCCATGTCGATGATGATGGAGCCGTCCGCGCCCCATTGAACATGGGTGATGCCAGGTTCCTGCAGCTCCAGCCGCTTCATCTCGATATCTGCCGCCGACAGCTCGCCCCGCCCGCAGCGCATCTGGTCCGCGAGCGCTTCATTTTCCATGCGGAGCGCCCGGATCTCGAGGATCTGGGACAGCGCACTGACCAGCTCGAAGTCGCTCCAGGGCTTTGCGATGAAGCGGTCGATGCGAGCCTCATTGATGGCCGCGATCAGGCCGTTGAGGTCCGTGTAGCCCGACAGGATGACGCGCGCGCAGTCGGGTTGCAGCTCGCGCATCCTGCGCAGCACGGCGACGCCGTCCATCTCCGGCATGCGGAAGTCGGAAATGACCAGCTCGTAGGCCGTTGTCGCGGCCCGCCGGAGAGCCTCTGCCGGCGACGTGAACGCATCGATTCTGGGGTGCAGGTCTTCGCCGCGCACGACGAGGGGGCTGAGCTTGAGTACGCGCGAAAGGGCGTTCAGCACGCCGCTCTCGTCGTCGACAAGGAGGATTCGGTGCATATCAGGCTTCCGAGTGTCAGGACTGGGATGCCACGACGGTCTCGCGGCGGACGTGGAGCATCAACTTGGCGCCTTCGCGCTGCGCGTATTCCCGCACCTGGCGCACGACCCGCGCGTCGAAAACATAGCCGACTGCGAGCAGCAGCGTGCCCTGCGGGCTCACCAGGTCGCGCGACAGGACCATGCCGGCTGCGAGCTCCAGCGCGGAGATGCAGCGGTCATCCCTGTCTTCTTCGATCGGCTCCTTGAGCACTTCAAGGAGGGCGTCGACAACCTTGCCGTCATAGCGGCTTCCTGCCCCGCGACGGATGCTTGCGGCGGCGTCCTCGGGCGAGAAGCGGCGCTCGGCCAGCGTCCCGGCCATCAAGGTCTCGTAGTCGATGATCGGGGCCAGCACGCGGGCGCCGAACGGAATCTCGTCGGCCTCGAGCGCGTCCGGAAATCCATTGCCGTCATAGCGCTCGTGCTGGGAGCGGATGAACTTTGCGACCGTCTGCAGCTGAACCAGCGGCATCAGCGCAGCCTCCGCATTCAGTGGATGCTTGCGGTAGCGTGCGGTCTCTTCGGGCGTCATCACCGAAACCGGCTTGCTCAGCAAGCCATCGGGGAAGCCGATCTTTCCGATGTCGTGCAACAGCGCCGCCACATGGATGTCGTGGGTCGTTCTCTCGTCGAGCTGCAGCCTGGCGCAGACCTTCTTGGCCCAAACCGCAACGCGCCGCGAATGGCCGGACATGCCGTTGTGCCGGAGCTCCATCAAGCCGGCGAAGATCTGCATGGAGAGCATGAAGTTGGATTTCAGCTCCGCATACGCCACGTTGAGCATGTCGTTGATCTGCTCAATCTCGGCAGTACGGCTGCGCACCCGCTGCTCGAGATTCATGTTGAGCGCGCGCAACTCTTCGTTCTGGCGCCCCGTGAGCTCGGTCAGTTCGCGATTGCGCATCTCCAGACTGCGTCTTGCCAACGCCTCCCGCACGACGAGCAGGATGTCGTTGTCGTCCCACGGCTTCGCGATGTAGCGATCGATTTCACCGTCGTTGATGGCGGCTATGGTGGAGGCGATGTCGGCGTAGCCGGTGAGCAGGATCCGTGCGGAATGGGGTTGGACGTGCCGCACGCGCTCCAGCAAGCGGGCGCCGTCCATGCCGGGCATGCGCATGTCCGAGATCACGAGGTCGACAGCCTCGCCTTGCAGAAGATCCAGTGCAGCCAGCCCGCCCTCGGCCGTCAGCACGCGATACCCGTGAGGGCGAAACAGGCGGCGCAGCGCACTCAGGATCGACGGCTCGTCGTCCACAAGCAGCAAGGTAGCCGGAGCGGTCGGCTCGGCGATAGGCGGTTGGGTATTGATGGATTCGATTGGCGGGCCAGCCATGTCAGTCTTGCTCCGAACATCGAGCCGAGGTCTGCGGGCCTTGGATAGGGCTTCTGTGATCGCGATATTAGGAGCGCGTCACTGGATTCGGTGCCGAAAAAATACCGCGATTCGCCAGCATTTGGCGCCGATAGAGAAGTCCCTACAGCCTGTCCAACTCGACCGCGCAAACGCGCGCGAAGCCAGGCCGGTCGAGGGGTTCTTGCCATCATGGGGCACGAGGATCTCAGCCGTGACGATACATATACGGGTACGGCCAGCGCTCGCCCCCAGTCATCGGCCAGCACGGCGCGCTCATGCCCGGCAGCGCGCTCCAAGTCGCGACCGGCTCCGTCTCGTCGAGGAACACGTCAAGCCGCGTCTTCTTGCGCCGTGCTCAGGGTCTCGCCTGATCCATCGAACGCTACGGGAGGAAGCCGGGCGGCTGGGCGCAGCCCGGCGCCGCGATCGTCATGTTGGCGACTCGTGGGTCGACGGAGACGGCAGCACGCCCGATGTCGACGCCCGCCGGACGGACGCGCTGGCCGCCCGCCTGGCCCGCGCCGGCGGCGCGTGCGGGCACGTCGCCGTGCTCAACGAAGCCGGCGCCACTCACCGGGCTCTTGTCGAGATCGGGGCGCGCGCCGATGGCGACCTTCGGACGCAGCCCGCCGGCGCGCGGCACGCAGAGCGAACTTCCGTCTTCGGTACCAGGCCAGTAGGCACGGCGCTTGCGTTGTCTTGCATACAAGCAATGCATTCAAGCCCCGCATGCACATGAACGGGGCCTGCCGCTCCAAATCAGCGCATCTTGAATCCCTCCATCGCACCTCGTTCCAGCGCGCCCCAGATCGCCAGCCAGATCGTCGACGCCATTCTTGCGGGCCGCATCGCGCCGGGACAGCGCCTGGGCGAGCAGGAACTGGCGGATGTCTTCGGCGTCAGCCGCACGCTGGTGCGCGAGGCGATGGCGCGGCTGTCGGCGCGCGGCATGGTCGAGGTGAGCAGCCGGCGCGGCTGGTTCGTCGCGCAGCCCTCGCGCGCCGACGCGGCCGATGCGTTCTCCGCGCGCGTCGCCATCGAGACCGGCATGCTCAATGCGCTCGACAAGCGGCTGCCCAAGGCCAGGCTGGCGCGGCTGAAGGCACACTACCGGGCGGAGCAGGCGGCCATCGAGTCGGGCGACGCGGGCCAGCGCAGCTACCTCCTGGGCGATTTCCACGTCTGCCTCGCCGAATGCGTCAGCGGGCCGCTGCTGGCCGACATCCTGCGCGACCTCACGGCCCGCACGACGCTGGTGGCCACGCTGTTCCAGTCGACGCACGACGCCACGCTGTCGTGCAGCGAGCACGTGGCGATCGTCGCCGCGCTCGAACGCGGCGACGCCGCGGGCGCCGCCGAGCTGATGCGCGCCCACATCGGCGCCGTCACGGCCGCGCTCGGTCAGCGCGCGCCGCGGGCCGATCCCGTCGCCAGGCTGCGGCAGGCGCTGCAGCCCGCGGCGCCGCAAGCGCCCGCCGCCGGGCCACGCCGCGGCCGCCGGCTCTTCACCGATTTGCTTCCGCCAACCCCGTCCGCAACCCGTGCGCCGTCACGGCGACCCAAGGAGATCTGAATGAGCCTGCAACGACGCCCTTTCCTCGCCCTGCTGCTGGCCGCAGGCGCGGCCGGCCTGCTCCCGCCGTCGACGGCCTGCGCGCAAAGCGCCCTGGACGCGATCGTGGTGAAGAAGTCCATCGCGATCGCCATCCCCACCGACTTTCCGCCGTACGGCTTCGTCGGCACCGACATGGCCCCCCAGGGCCTGGACGTCGACATGGCCCGCCTGGTCGCCGCCAGGCTGGGCGTGGCGGTCGAGCTGGTGCCCGTCACAAGCGCCAACCGGATCGCCTACCTGCAGACGCACAAGGCCGACCTGGTGATCTCGACGCTCGGCAAGAATCCCGAGCGCGAGAAGGTGATCGACTTCACGGCGGCGTACTCGCCGTTCTTCCAGGCGGTGTTCGCGCCGAAGTCGATGGCGGTGAAGTCGCCGGCCGATCTCGCGGGCAAGACGGTGGGGGTGACGCGCGGCGCGATCGAGGACATGGAGCTGACGAAGATCGCCCCGTCCGGCGCCGACATCAAGCGCTTCGAGGACAACAACGCCACGGTGGCGGCCTTCGTCTCCGGCCAGGTGCAGGTGATCGCCACCGGCGCCTCGGTGGCCGGCAACATGATGGCGCGCAACCCGCAGCTCGGCGCCGAGTTCAAGCTGCTGCTCAAGGACTCGCCCAACTTCATCGGCGTCGCCAAGGGCGACGACAAGCTGCGGCTGAAGGTGAACGACATCATCGCCGCGGCGCGAGCCAGCGGAGACATCGACAGGCTGTGTCAGAAGTGGCTGGGTCGCCCTGCCGGCGACCTGCCGAACTGATGTCCGCGGCCGACGCCGAGGAGACGCGATGAACCGGCTCGACTTCGCCGCCGTCCTGGTCGACTGGCCCTTGCTGATGCGGGGCGCGGCGCTGACGCTGGCGCTGACCGCGGTCGCGACCCTGCTCGGCCTCGCGCTGGGCATCGCCTGCGCGCGCGCACGCACGCACGGGCCGGCGATCGCCCGCGCGCTCGCGGCGGCCTACGTGGAACTGATCCGCAACACGCCGTTCATCGTGCAGCTGTTCTTCATCTTCTTCGGCTTGCCCAGCCTCGGGCTGCGCCTGTCGTCGGAGACGGCGTCCGTCATCGCGATGACGCTCAACCTGGGCGCCTACGCCGCGGAGATCGTGCGCGCCGGCATCGAGGCCACCCCGCGCGGCCAGCTGGAGGCGGCGCGCAGCCTGGCGATGACGGAGCGGCAGGTGTTCCTCCGGGTCGTGCTGCCGCCCTCGCTGGGGCGCGTCTGGCCGGCGATGGTCAGCCAGATCGTCATCGTGATGCTGGGCTCGGCGGTCTGCGGCCAGATCGCCGCCCAGGAACTGAGCTACTACGCCAACCTCATCATGAGCCGCAATTTCCGTTCGTTCGAGGCCAACTTCGTCGCCGCGGCGCTGTATCTGGCGATGGCGGTGCTGCTGCGGCAGGCGCTGTCGTGGATCGGCCCGCGCTGGCTGTTCGGGCGCGTGACGCCGGCGGGGCGTTGAGATGGTCGACTTCTCCGTCTGGCAGATCCTGGGCAACCTGCTGCTGGCCGCGCGCTGGACGGTGGCCCTGTCCCTCATCGCGTTCGTCGGCGGGGGCATCGTCGGGCTGGCGCTGCTGGCGGCGCGGCTGCGCCGCTGGCCGATGGTGCCCGCGGCCGTGTCGGCCTACGTGCAGGTGTTCCAGGGCACGCCGCTGCTGATCCAGCTGTTCCTCGCGTATTTCGGCCTGGGCCTGTTCGGCATCGACGTCTCGCCCTGGATCGCCGCCGGCAGCGCGCTGACGCTCTACGCCGGCGCCTACCTCACCGAGATCTGGCGCGGCTGCGTCGACGCGATCCCGCGCGGGCAATGGGAGGCCGCCGACAGCCTCGCGCTGAGTTTCGGCGAGAAGCTGCGCCACGTCGTCGCCCCGCAGGCGCTGCGCATCGCCGTCGCCCCGACGGTCGGCTTCCTCGTGCAGGTGGTCAAGGGCACGGCGCTCGCGTCCATCATCGGCTTCGTCGAGCTGACCAAGACCGCGACGATGATCACCAACGCCACGTTCCGGCCGTTCACGGTCTATGCGTGCGTCGCCCTGATGTATTTCGCGCTGTGCTGGCCCGTGTCCCTGGCCAGCAGGCACTTCGAGAAAAGGATGCGCCGTGACCGCTGAAGCCCCGTTCTCCATCGTCGACATCCGCCAGCTGCGCAAGCGCTATGGCGCCCACGAGGTGCTCAAGGGCGTCGACCTCGATGTCCGGCGCGGCGAGGTGATCGCCATCATCGGCAAGAGCGGGTCGGGCAAGAGCACCCTGCTGCGCTGCATCAACGGACTCGAGGAGTTCCAGGAGGGCACGCTGCACGTCGACGGCCAGCCGCTCAAGCACGGCGACGCGAAGGCCATGCGCGAGCTGCGCCAGCACGTGGGCATGATCTTCCAGGGCTTCAACCTGTTCCCGCACCTGAGCGTGGGCCGCAACGTGATGCTGGCGCCGACGCTGGTGAAGAAGACGCCGCCGGAGGTCATCGACGCGGCCGCGCGCCGGCTGCTCGAGCGCGTGGGCCTGGCCGACAAGTTCGACGCCTGGCCCGACCAGCTCTCGGGCGGCCAGCAGCAGCGGGTGGCGATCGCGCGCGCGCTCGCGATGCAGCCGAGCGTCATGCTGTGCGACGAGATCACCTCGGCGCTGGACCCCGAGCTGGTCGGCGAGGTGCTCAAGGTGGTCGAGGGCCTGGCCGCGGAAGGCATGACGCTGCTGATGGTGACGCACGAGATGGGCTTCGCGCGCAAGGTCAGCGACCGCGTCGTGTTCATGCATGCGGGCCGCATCCACGAGATCGGGCCGCCGGAGCAGATCTTCGGCGCGCCGAGTACCGCGGAATTGCAGCAGTTCCTGGCGACATTGCACTAGGGTTGGAGAATGCCCGGCGACGCCTCGACGGCGACGCCCAGCGTCAGCTCGTCCACGCGCCTGACTTGCACGCGCTCGCCGGCGCGCAACGGCTGCTCGGCGCGCACGCGCCAGTGCTCGCCCTGCACCAGCGCCCAGCCGTCCCGGCCGTTCGCCTCGACGACCTCGCCGGTCATGCCGACCATGGCCGACACGCCGCTGACCGGCGCTCGCTTGCGGATGCGGGCGGCCAGCGCGGCCAGGACGCCCAGGAACGCGAGGGACACGGCCGCCAGCGCGGCGATCAGCACGCGCGACACGCCGAATCCCAGGGCATCGCTGTCGAGCAGCATCAACGCGCCCAGCGTGAACGCGACCACCCCGCCGAGACCGAGCGCGCCATGGCTGGGCACGAAGGCCTCGCTGGTGAAGAATCCCAGCCCCAGCAGGATCAGGGCGATGCCGGCGCCGCTGACCGGCAGCGTCTGCAGGCCGAACAGCCCCAGGAGCAGGCAGACGGTGCCCACGACGCCAGGCGCCACCAACCCGGGGCTGGAGAACTCGAACAGCAGGCCATAGAAGCCGACGAGCAACAGCATCAGCGCCAGGCTGGGGTCGCCGACCCAGGCCAGCAGCCGGTCGCGCCAGTCGGGATCCCAGCGCTCCAGGCGGGCGCCCGCGGTCAGCAACGTCACCGAGCGGCCGTCGCCCAGTTGCACCGCCCTGCCGTCGAGCTGCCGCAGCAGGTCCGGGACGTCGCGCGCGACCAGGTCCACCACGTGTTGCGACAGGGCCTCCGTCGACGACAGGCTTGCGGCATCGCGTACGGCGCGTTCGGCCCAATCCGCGTTCCGGTGGCGCAGCAGGGCCAGCGAGCGGATGCCGGCCGCGGCGTCGTTGACGCGCTTGGCCTCCAGCGCGTCGTGCGGGGCGCCCGGTGACGAGGCCGCAGCGGCGCCGGCGGCGGTCTGGCCCGGCGACTGCGGTTCGGTCGGGTAGGGATCGGGTGCCGCACCCATCATGACCGGCGTCGCCGCCCCGAGAGCGGTCGCCGGCGCCATGGCGGCGACATGGCTCGCATAGACGATGAACGTGCCGGCGCTCGCGGCGCGCGCGCCCGACGGGCCGACGAAGGTCGCCACGGGAACTCTCGACCCCAGGATCGCCTTGACGATCGCGCGCATGGACGTGTCGAGGCCGCCGGGCGTGTCCAGCTGCAGGACGACCAGCCCCACGTCGTCGCGCTCCGCCCGCTTCAGCGCACGCTCGACATAGTCGGCGTTGGCTGCGCCGATCACCCCGTCCACGCTCAGCAGCGCCACGTCGTTCCCGCGGGCCGCAGGGGCGGCAACGGGAGACATCTGGGCGCCGGCGAGGGACGCAGACCACAAGGCCAGCGCACACAGTGGAGCAACCATGCTGCGCATGCAGCGATGGTATGCCCGGCGCACGCGATCGTCCATATCAGGTGCCGAGCAGCGCGTCCAGGATTTCCAGGCAGGCCCGGGCGGTCCGGCCGTCGCCATCGTGTTCCGCGTGCCAGGCGGAGACGGACACGGCGACGACGTCGCAGTCACGCAGGGCGCGAAAGAGCGCCTTGGTCTCCGCGGCGGTGGGGCCGCGGCGGACGTGGTACTTGAGCGCCGGCATGCGCGTGGGGTCGTCGACCACGTCGGTGTCCCAGTGCAGGTACAGGCGCTCATCCGGCCGCAGGTGCGCCGGCACTTCGTCGAGCGAGCAGCGCAGGATGGCCGAGTCCAGGAGCGCCTCGCGTTCGCCGGGATCCAGGTCGCGCGCGTCGGCGAGAACGACCCGCTCCTGCGGGTAGGCCTGGACGCCGATGGCGGACAGGCAGGCGAGCGTCGCCCGGCTGCGCGGGTCGGGCCGGTGGTCGACCCGCCCGACGAACATGGCCAGCGGCATCCCGCCGATGTACTGGGTCTGCGTGCTGGCCCAGGTGTGGAAGTCCCCGTGGGCGTCGAGCCACAGCACCCGATCGGGCGGCCGGCCGGCCTGCTGCAGGCCGGCCAGCATGCCCAGGCTCGACACGCAGTCGCCGACGAGGCTGACCGGTCTGCAGCCGTGGCGGGCCAGTGCCGCCACCCGCGCGGCCAGCATGGCATAGAGGCGGCCCAGGCTGCGCAGCTTCTCGACCGGATCGTCGATCCGCGCTTCCGGCTGGGGATCGAGCGTCAGCATCTCCCATGGATGGCGGTCGATCTCGAGCACACGGCGCAGGCCGTCGCGGCGCTGGCCCATCAGGTAGGGCAACAGAAGTCTGGCGTTCACAGCCATGTGCGCGAGTCCATGGGGTAGCCGAGCGAGCCCATCATGTCGCGCACCTCGGGCCGTCGGCTCAGTTCCATGAGCAGCGGGCCCCTCTTGCGCCAACGACGGGGCTGCGGCGGGTCCGTCGCCATCTTGACGGGCAGCGCGCCGGGGAGCGCGATGGCGGGCAGCCCCAGATGGTCCGTGACCCGCTTCAGCACCGAGGCGGGGTCGGCGACGAAGTCCTCGAAGGACACGCGCAGGGTGCAGACGCCGCGCTGCAGGATCGCTTCGTGGATGGAGTACCACTGGTTCAGGCAGACGTCCTCCAACGTGGCCCGGGTGAAGTTCCTCCAGTTGCGCGGCAGGTCGAACTTCCACCACTTGCGGCCGAACGACACGCGGTCGGAGTAGCCCCGGATGCCGAGTTCGCAGCCGACCTTGCTCAGGTCATGCGAGAAGAAGCCCAGGGGATAGAGCCAGCCATCCATCAGGCCGTTGACCGACTGGGCGAAGCCCCGGGTCAGGTGGACGTAGGTCACCTCGGCATGGGGGAACAAGCGCTCGTACATGCCGATGCGATAGGCGTCGGACGGCGACTTGAAGAGCAGCACCGAGTCCCGCGCATCGGACGAGGCGAAGAGGCGACGCCTGAGCGTTGGCATCACGAACGGCGGTTCCTCGATCTTCAGCGATTCGTCGAAATGATGGCCGACGCGCGGCGTCGCATTGCCGTCGTAGTAGCCGATCCGCCAGGGCTCGTCGATGAATATGCGCGAGAGGATCAGGCGCTGCAGGTCCGCTTCGCTGCGCCGGTCGCCGCGATCGATCTGGCTCAGCGCGACCTGCAGCGACTCGTCGAGGCGGCGGTAGGCCCCCGCGTCCAGGAAATGCGATGGGAACTGCAGGGCGAGCCGGTTCTTCCATTTCCTCAGCAGGGGGCCGGTGTCGAGGATCTGCGCCGATGGAAACGAGATCTCGTCCAGGATGCTGCTGACCAGCTCGGGGACGTTCGCCACGGTCTCGATGCTGTCGCTGTCGGAATTCTGGTTGAAGCCGTTGCCGGACAAGGCCAGCAGCGGGTCCAGTTCCCCGTCCAGCGATGCGATGCGAGGGTGCCGCGCCAGGGCCTCCTTGAAGAGGCTGGAGCCGCCGCGCGACCCGCACAGGACGACGAGGACCCGTCGGACCGCCGAGTCCAGTTCCGTGCGCGCGACGTCACGGCGCGACTGGATGGTCAATAGCCTGCTGTCCATGGCATGGATGCGTCAGGCCAGGGTCATCCGGTAGACGAGGAATTCCTGGCGGCGCGTGTCGTCGACGGCCTCGCGGGCGAGTTCCGCGGTCTGCAGGCCCGCCGACCGCGCGAGGCGCATCGTGGCTTCGACTTCTCCGAAATTGGATTGGGCGAAATAGATGCGCCCCCCGGGACGCAAGTGCCGCCCGACCCCCGCGAAGAAGCGTGTGTTGGTGTCGAAGTCGGTGTCCCATTGCGACATCGCCACCACATCACACGCGGGCTTGTTTCGAAAGGGCAGATTGGCCGTGACGACGTCGAAGCGCTCGTCGCCCAGTGACTCGAAGAGGTCCGACTGCCGCACTTCCATGATGCCGGCGAAGCCATGCATCCGGGCGTTGTGGGTCGCGCTCCGGACGGCCGCCGGATTGATGTCCACGCCCACCACCCGCGCCGCGCCCCTGCAGCACGCGAAGACGCCGATGACGCCCGAGCCCGTGCCCACGTCCAGCACGCTTTCGCCCGGCGCGACCTGGAAATGCCTGACCAGCGGCAGGCTGTCGGCGAACGGCCAGAAGGTGCCGGGGTAGACCAGGAACTCCTTGTCCATGTAGCGGACCATCCGCCCATCGGGATGGACCGACTTGAAGAGCTGCTGTCGCTCCGTTTGCCATTGATCGGTGAAGCTCGGCAAGTCCATCCGCTACCTCCACGGAGTCCGAGCCACGAGAATAGTTCGCCCGGCCGGAACGCGCGATTGTGGAATGCCCCTGGGTGTATTTGCGCAAGCGTGCCGGCGTGCGCACGGCCTCCCGTTGATTTCTCCGCCCGACATGGAATCGCAGCGGCGAACGCAGCGGCGAAAGCGCACGCGCGCCCTCGCCACGCCCCGGATCGCCCGTCGGACGCGCTAGCGTTTACCCTGTATGCAATCGATTGCAATGAATTCATACTGCCACCGTCCGAGGCGCTTCGGCGCGCCTCGGACATGGATTGCAAAACCACGATGTTTCGAGACAAGCCACGACTTTCGTTCTGGCAGATCCTGAACATGAACCTGGGGTTCTTCGGAATCCAGTTCAGTTTCGGGCTGCAGCAGAGCAACATGAGCCCGATCTACAAGTACCTGGGCGCCAACGAAGCCAGCCTGCCGCTGTTGTGGCTCGCCGGTCCGGTGACGGGCCTGATCGTGCAGCCGCTGGTCGGGGCCCTCAGCGACCGAACGACGAGCCGCTGGGGGCGGCGCACGCCCTACTTCCTCGCGGGCGCGCTGCTGTGCAGCCTGGGCCTGCTGGCGATGCCGTTCAGTCCCACGCTGTGGTTCGCCGCCGGGCTGCTCTGGATCCTGGACACGGCCAACAACGTCGCGATGGAGCCCTATCGCGCCTACGTCAGCGACCGCCTGCGGCCCGAGCAGCATGGCCTGGGCTACCTGACGCAGAGCGCCTTCACCGGGCTCGCGCAGACGCTGGCCTACCTGGCGCCGAGCGTGCTGGTGTGGCTCGGCATGGACCCGGACGCGACCAACGGCCACCATATCCCGCAGGTCACGATCGTGGCGTTCCTGATCGGCGCGCTGTTCTCCTTCACGACCGTCTGGTGGTCCGTGCGTTCGACGCCGGAGCTTCCGCTCACCGCGCAGGAGCAGCGCGCGCTGCGCGCCCGCGCGCGCGGCGTCGCGGCGACCCTGGCCGAAATCCTTGCGGCGGTGCGCGAGATGCCGCCCGTCATGCGGCGACTGTGGTGGATGAAGCTGTTCCAGTGGTACGGCATGCTCTGCTACTGGATCTACATCGTGCCCGCGCTCGCATCGACGATGTTCGATCACCCCGCCGCCGATTCGCCGGGCTTTCGCGCCGCCGGCCTGCTGGCGGGCCAGCTCGGCGGCTTCTACAACTTCGTCGCGTTCCTCGCCGCCTTCGCGATGGTGCCCCTGGCCGCACGCTGGGGCGCGCGCCGGGTGCACGCGGTCTGCCTCGCGCTGGCCGGCCTGGGCATGTGCGCGCTGCCGGCCGTCCATTCGACCGGCTGGCTGTTCCTGCCGATGGTCGGCGTCGGCCTGGCCTGGGCCAGCATGATGGGCAACCCCTACATCCTGCTCGCCGGTGCGATCCCGCCCGAGCGCGCCGGCGTCTACATGGGCATCTTCAACATGTTCATCGTGCTCCCGATGATCCTGCAGATGCTCACGATGCCCCTGTACTACCACGCGTGGCTGGGCGGCGAGCCCACCAACGCCATCCGCGTCGCCGGGAGTTGCCTGCTGGCGGCGGCCGTGGCCACCTGCTTCGTGCGCGCGCCGTCGCGCGCGCACGCGACCGCTTCACCGATCGACGCCTGAGCGTCGCCCCACTGCCCATGAAGAACAAGGTTCAGCTCATCACCTACGTCGACCGCCTGTCCGGCGGCGGATTCAAGGAACTGCGCGCGCTGCTCGACGGCCCGCTGGCCGGCGTGTTCGGCGGCGTCCATCTGCTGCCCTTCTTCGATCCGATCGACGGCGCCGACGCCGGCTTCGACCCGATCGACCACACGCGGGTCGACGCCCGGCTCGGCGACTGGGACGACGTGCGCGCGATCGGGCAGGAACTGGAGGTCATGGCCGACGTCATCGTCAACCACATGTCCTGCGACTCGCCGCAGTTCCGCGACTTCGCCCAGCGCGGCTCGTCGTCGCCGCACGACGGCCTGTTCCTCGCCTTCGACCGCGTCTTCCCGGATGGCGCCAGCGAGGCCGACCTGCAGCGCATCTACCGTCCGCGCCCCGGCCTGCCTTTCCGCGACGTCGTGCTGGCCAACGGCGAGCGCCGGCGCCTGTGGACGACCTTCACGCCGCAGCAGATCGACATCGACGTCACGCATCCGAACGGGCAGGCCTATCTCGAAGGGATCCTCGATCGCCTGGCGGCGAGCGGCGTCCGCATGGTGCGCCTGGACGCGGTGGGCTATGCGATCAAGAAGGCCGGCACGAGCTGCTTCATGCTGCCCGAGACCTTCGCCTTCATCGAAGCGTTCGCGGACCGTGCGCGGTCGCTCGGCATGGAGGTGCTGGTCGAGGTCCACTCGCACTATGCCCGCCAGATCGAGATCGCCGAGCGCGTCGACTGGGTCTACGACTTCGCCCTGCCTCCCCTGCTGTTGCATGCGTTCGCCTTCGGAACCGCCACCGCGCTGCGGCAATGGATCGAGATCCGGCCGAACAACGCGCTGACGGTGCTCGACACGCACGACGGCATCGGCATCATCGACATCGGCGCCGACGCCGCCGACCGGGAAGGCCGCCCCGGCCTCGTGCCGCCCGCGGAACTCGACCAGCTCGTCGAGCGCATCCACGTCGCCAGCCGCGGCGAAAGCCGGCTGGCCACGGGCGCCGCGGCGTCCAATCTCGACCTCTACCAGGTCAACTGCAGCTTCCATGCGGCGCTCGGGGGCGACGATCTCGCCTACCTGCTCGCGCGCGCCGTCCAGTTCTTCCTGCCGGGCATCCCGCAGGTCTACTACGTCGGCCTGCTCGCCGGCGGAAACGACATGGCGCTGCTGCGCGAGACAGGCGTCGGGCGCGACATCAACCGCCAGCGCTTCGCGATCGGCGAGGCGCAAGCCGCGCTCGAGCGTCCGGCCGCGCGCGAACTCCTGCGATTGATCCGCCTGCGCAACGCGTCGCAGGCGTTCGCCGGCTGCTTCCGCTGCCTGCCTGCCGCCGACCACGCGATCGCGCTCGAATGGACGAACGGCGACGACGCGGCGCGCCTGGCGGTCGATTTCCGCACCCGGGACTACGCGATCGACCTCGTCGAGGGCGGCGTGCCGCGCGTCTTCCGCTTCGAACTCGAGTCCGGCGTCGCGGTGCCTGCGGGACGCGACGCGCGCCCGGCAACGGGTCATTGATTTGCTCTTGCCTGCAATCGATTGCAGACAGGAATCGACTTTCCATTCCTAGAGGCGCACAGCGCCCGCCACCCACCGGGCCACTCGCGCCCACATGACGTACAACCTGGAGACACGATGAACCGCCCACACTTCCCGAAGACACCGCTCGCCCTGGCCGCCACGGCCCTGGCGCTCTCCGCCGGCACGGCGCGCGCTCAGGACGCCTCCGCGCCCGCCGCGGCCGCGTCGGCCCCTTCGAAGAGCGCCGACGACGCCCAGCGCGCGAAGGGCCAGACGCTCGACCTGACGCAGGTCGTGGTCACCGGCACCTCCAGCGCGACGTCGAAGATGAAGTCCAGCGTCTCGGTCAGCACGCTCGACGGCGAGCGCATCATCGACAACCAGCCGCAGAACGCGGCCGACGTCCTGAGCTCCATCCCCGGGCTGTTCGTGCAGTCCAGCGGCGGCGGCGGCAACGCGAACGTGTCGGTGCGCGGCCTGCCGATCTCGGCGGGCGGCTCGCGCTATCTGCAATTCCAGGAGGACGGCCTGCCGGTGCTGCTGTTCGGCGACATCGCGTTCGGCAACCCCGACGACTTCGTCCGCGTCGACCAGACCATCGACCGCGTGGAGGCGGTGCGCGGCGGCAGCGCCTCCACGCTGACGACCAACGCCCCGGGCGGCATCGTCAACTACATCACCAAGACGGGCGACGTGCCCGGTGGCGTTCTGGCGGTCACCAGTGGCCTGGGATTCCGGGACGAACGCCTCGACTTCGCGTACGGCGGATCCCTCGCGCCGAAGACGAGCTACTTCGTCGGCGGCTTCTACGAGTCCGGCGCAGGCCCGCGTCGCACGGCCGGCGGCAACGCCATCCAGGGCGGGCAGGTCAAGGGCAACATCACCCAGAAGATCGACGCCGGCTACGTGCGGCTGAACTTCAAGCTGCTCGACGACCACCAGCCCATGTACATGCCCGGCCCGGTGAGCGTCGTCGACGGCCACATCAACACGATCGCCGGCATCGATCCGCGCAAGTACACCGGCTACTCGTCGAGCATCCCGACCGACAGCGTGTTGAACAACGACAACACGTATTCGACCATCCACATCAACGACGGCATGCGCACCCGCAGCGCGACCGTGGGCCTGGAGACGCACCTGAACCTGTCCCGGGGCTGGGTCCTCGACGACAAGTTCCGCCATGCCGCGAACTCCGGCCAGTGGGCGGCGTGGTATCCCGGCAGCGCGGCGGCGACGGCCGCCACGGGCACGACGATCGCCACCGGCGCGCAGGCCGGCCAGGCCTACTCCGGCCTGTCCATGACGAGCGTGGCCTTCGACGTCGACGTCAAGGATCTGGGCAACACGACCAACGACCTCAAGCTGACGAAGACGTTCGACCAGATCGCCGGCGGCAAGCTGGTCGCGGGCGCCGGCCTGTTCCTGAACGACCAGGCGGTCAACCTGGTCTGGAACTTCAACAGCTACCTGACGTCCGTCTCCGAGGCGCCAGTGCTGCTGAACAACGCCTCGCAAGGCGCGACGCAGGGCGGCTACCTCGGCCCGGGCTTCGGCGGCTGCTGCTCGCGCGACTACGACGGCCAGTACCACACCGTGGCGCCCTACGCGTTCGCCACCTTCGACCTCGGCGGCCTGACGCTGGACGGCAGCGTGCGCGAGGACAACCAGCGCGCCTCGGGCTACTACAACATCGCGCAGCCCGTGAGCACGGCCACCGGCGCGGCATTGAGCTACTCGGCGGCGAACGTGCAGCCCATCGATTACTCGCTCAAGCGCACCGAATATTCGCTGGGCGCCAACTACGAGGTGACCCGGCAGCTGGCGACGTTCGTCCGCTACAGCGACGGCGCGTCGTTCAACGCCGACCGGATCATGGACCTCGGGCCGCTGAACGGCTCCACCGCCATCCCGATCAACACCGTCAGGCAGCTCGAAGGCGGCGTCAAGGCGAACTTCGGACCGGTGAGCGCCTTCGTCACGCTGTTCGACGCCAGGGTCTCGGAGTTCAACTACAGCGCCACGACGCAGGCGGCCGCGGCCAACACCTACGACGCCAAGGGCGTGGAGCTCGAGTCGAGCTACAACAGCGGCAGCGGCTGGTACGTGAACGTGGGCGCGACCTACACGGACTCCAGGACGAAGAGCTCGACGAATGCCGCCCTCGTGGGCCTGCCGGCGAACCGCCAGCCCAAGCTCATCTACCAGATCGGCCCCGGATTCGAGACGGAGCGCTTCGACGTGGGCGTGCAGCTGGTGGGCATCGGCAGCTCCAAGGACAGCGACACCTCCACGAGCGCCTCCGTGCCCTATGTCGTGCTGCCGGCCTACACGCTGGTGAACGGGCATGCGACCTACAACTTCGACGACCACACGTCCTTCACGCTCGGCTTCTACAACCTGTTCAACCGCATCGGCTGGACGGAGGTCGACAGCTCGAACGCCGCCCGCTCGGTGAACGGGCGCACCCTGCGCGGCACGCTGCGCTATTCGTTCTGACGCTGGCGGTGCGGCCGGCGGCTGCCGGTCGCACCTGAAAGCTCAGCGGCGGCTGCTTTCCCGCGCCACGAGCTCGGTCGGCAGCAGCCTGCATGCCGGTGCCTCGCCCTCGAGCTGCGACAGGAGCGAGTCGACCAGCTCCTCTCCCGCTTGCGCGATCGGCTGGCGCACCGTCGTCAGCGCGGGATGGAAGAACGCCGCCAGGGGGATGTCGTCATAGCCGACGACCTGCACGTCGTCGGGCACGCGCCGGCCCAGGCGCTGCAGGGTGCCGATCGCCGTCAGCGCCATGAGGTCGCTCGCCGCGAACAGCGCGTCGAAGCGGTGCCCGTTGGACACCAGATCCTCGACGTCGGCCACGATGCGCGACTGCAGGAACGGCGTGGACCGGCGCAGCGTCACGACAGGGCGGACGTCGGCCTTCTCGTGCGCCAGCAGGTAGCCCTCGAGGCGCTCGCCGATCTCCGGCAGGCCGTCGTCGCCCAGGAACGCGATCCGCCGTGCGCCGGAGGCCAGCAGGTGCGCCGTGGCGAGTTCGCCGCCGCGCCGGTTGTCGCCGCCCACCGTCGCGTAGTCCTGGCGGCGCATCTTGGCTCCCCAGACCACGAACGGCACGCGCCGCTTCGCCATCGAGTTCAGGTGCTTGTGCAGGTGCCACTGGCCGATCAGGATGATCCCGCTGGCCCGCCCGGCGTCGACGCATTGCGTGGCCTGCTCCAGGTCGTCGACCGGCGCGCGCGACAGCAGCATCTCCAGCCCGCGCGCCGTCAGCGCGTCGGCGATGCTGCCGATGAGGCTCAGGAAGAAGGGATCCGACAGGCTCTGATGCGTGTCCGGATCGAAGGGCACGATCACGGCGACCGCGCGGTTCTGGCGCAGCCGCAGGTTCTGCGCCCCGACGTTGATCGTGTAGTTCATCGAGCGCGCAAGCGCCTCGATGCGCGTGCGCGTGTCGACGTTGATCAGCTTGCTGCCGTTCAACGCGCGTGACACGGTGGCGACCGAGACTCCGGCCAGCCGGGCGATGTCGGACATCTGCGGGCGCGCCGGATGCGCCGGGGCGGTATCGGGAGATTCCTTGATTCGGGGGGGGGTGCGCGACATCTGATGGGCAGGCGACCTCGAGGGGCAGGATTCTCGTGGCTGCCCGGCTCGAATCATGCCAGAGCCGTCGTCGCCGCCGCACGGGAGCCGCGGCGGGCCTGGCGCGCCCGCGCCGTCACCAGGTGGCCGACATCATCTGCAGGCGCCACGCGTCCCGCTCGACCTTGTAGACCGCGATGTTCGGGTAGACCTGCTCGCCCGTAGTCGCAAAACGCATCTGCTGGTTGACCTGCGTGACGGGCTCGATGCGCTTGAGGGTCGAGACGAGCTGCGCCCCTTCGATGCTGCGCCCCTGGCGCGCGGCGTCCGCGAGCGCGTAGACCGCGTCATAGGAGATCTGCGCACCCCACACCGGATCGGCGTGGAACCTGCGATGGAAGCGTTCGAGGAATGCCTTGCCTTCCGGGAACTCGGACGCGTCGATCGCGGTGGCGGTGGCGTACAGGGCCTTGACATGCACCGGCCGCTGCGCGACCGACTTGTTGCGCACGACGTTCGTGCCCAGCACGGCGACGTCGGTCATGCCCGCGGCGTCCATGGCGTCGAGCAGCGCGTTGAGCTGAGGTTCTCTCGCGAACAGGGCGATGAGGTCGACCTTGGCCTCCTTCAGCTGCGCCGCCAGGTTGGCCGGCAGCGGGCCGTCGTCCAGCTCGACGGCCAGTACCGGAGCGAGCTGCTTGTCCTTGAGCGCGTCGTCGAAGGTGTGCAGGAGGCCGCGGCCGTAGTCGGACTTCTCGGTGATCGTGGCGATGCGCTTTCCCGTGGAGATCTCGCTCGCGAAGGACGCCATCGCACGCCCCTGCTTGTCGTCGTTGGCCAACAGCCGCAGCACGTTGCCGCTGCCGATGCCAACCAGCGACGCGCCGGTGGCCGTGATCATCTGCGGAATGCCCTTGGCGGCGACCACGGGGATCACGGCAGCCGCCTGGGGCGTGTTGACGGGGCCGATGACGGCGTTGACGCCCGAATCCACGAAGGCTTGCGCCTGCTGCTTCGAGAGGCCGACTTCGCCGCGGTCGTCGCTGGCTTCGATCTTCACCGTCAGCCGGTTCTCGCCGATCTTGTAGTCGGCCGCGTTGATCTCCTCGGCGGCCAGCGTGGCGCCATCCAGCAGATCCTTGCCGCGCGCACCGGACGGGCCGGTCTGCGCCACCACCACGCCGATGCGAAGCTCCTGGGGGCCGCCGCGTTCGCAGCCGGCCACGAGCGCGGCGGCAGCGAGCGCCATCCAGAACCACGAACGAGTCGTTGCGATCATGTCTCTTGTCTCCTGAGGTGTTCTTGACCAGACCACGAACTCTGGAACCGCCGAGCGGCCCGCACAAGGCATCGCCGTGTCGAACGCGACGCCTGGGCGTGAATATGTCATGCTCCGGCGCGCCGGCGTCGGATCTACCCCGCCGGCTGCGTCTTCTTGCGCAGGATCCCGATCAAGGCCAGCGCCCCCGGGATGACGATCATCGCCAGGAAGATCCACTTCAGGTGATCCTTGACCCAGGGCAGATTGCCGAAGGCGTAGCCCATCAAGGTCACGCTGCCGATCCACAAGGCCGCGCCGGAGACGTCGAACAGCGTGAACCGGCGCCGCGTCATCAGCGTCACGCCCGCCACGAACGGCGCGAACGTCCGCACGAAGGGCATGAAGCGGCCCGCGATCAGCGCGACGCCGCCGTACTTCTCGAAGAACGCGTGCGCCTTGTCGAAGCCTTCCTTGTTGAACCAGCGCGAGTTCTCCCAGTGGAAGACGCGCGGCCCGAACCAGCGGCCGATGGTGTAGTTGGTCTGGTTGCCGATCACCGCGGCGGCGAACATCACGCCGAGGGCCATCGAGATGTCGACCAGGCCCGTCGCGGCCGTCGCGCCGACGATGAACAGCAGCGAGTCGCCCGGCAGGAAGGGCATGACGACGACGCCGGTCTCGATGAAGATGACCGCGAACAGGATCGCGTACACCCAGGCGCCGTTGGCGGCCACGAAGCCGGCCAGGTACTGGTCGGCGTGAAGAAGATGCTGGAACAGGGGGATCAGGGAGTCCATGGCCGGCGATTATCGACGGGCGTTCCTACAATACGGGGATGAGCCTCCAGACCGCGCCCGCCGAGCGCTGCAGCATCCGTGAATTACCCGACGAACTGGTCAGCCAGATCGCCGCGGGCGAGGTCGTCGAGCGGCCGGCGTCCGTGGTGCGCGAGCTGGTCGACAACGCGCTCGACGCCGGCTCCGCGCAGGTCAACGTCCGCCTGGTCGCGGGCGGCGTGCGCGCCATCCTGATCGAGGACGACGGCATCGGCATCGAGGCGGCCGAGCTGCCGCTCGCGCTCAAGCGCCACGCCACCAGCAAGATCCGCTCGCTCGACGACCTCGAGTCGGTGGCCACGATGGGCTTCCGCGGCGAGGCGCTGGCGGCGATCGCGTCGGTGTCGGAGCTGGCGCTGGTCAGCCGCACGCCGGCGGCCGCGCACGCGCAGCGGCTGGACGCGCGCTCCGGCGAGCTCGCGCCGGCCGCCCGCGCGCAGGGCACCACCGTCGAGGTGCGCGAGCTGTTCTTCAGCACGCCGGCGCGGCGCAAGTTCCTGAAGTCCGACTCCACCGAGCTGGCGCACTGCATCGAGGCCGTGCGCCGCCACGCGCTGGTGCGGCCGGGCGTGGGCTTCGCCGTGTGGCACGAGGGCAAGCTGGTCGAGCAGTGGCGCGCGGCCGACGAGGCGCAGCGCATCCGCGACGTGCTGGGCGACGAGTTCGTGGACAACAGCCGCCCGCTCGCCGCCGAGATCGGCCCGATCGCCATCCACGGCCGCGTCGGCCTGCCCGCCGCGGCGCGCACGCGCAGCGACCACCAGTACGTCTACGTCAACGGCCGCTACGTGCGCGACCGCCTGATCGCGCACGCGCTGCGCGCCGCCTACGAGGACGTGCTGCACGGCCAGAAGCAGCCGGCCTACGTGCTGTTCATCGAGATCGACCCGGCGCGCGTCGACGTCAACGTGCACCCGACCAAGATCGAGGTGCGCTTCCGCGATTCCGGTGCCATCCACCAGGCGGTCAAGCGCGCGGTGGAGGACGTGCTCGCGCCGTCGGGCGCCACGGCGCCGGGCGCGAACGCGGGCACGGGCGCGGTCGGGACGTCGTTCGGCACGCCCGGCGGCTTCGCGGCCGCGGCGGCTGCCGCGGTCGAACGCCTCAACGGCGACGGCGGCGCCGCGACGCCCGGCTGGAACGCCGCCGGCCTCGCGCCCGCGCGCCCGTGGCCGCTCGCGAGCGACGCGCGCCCCCTGCTCGCGGGCGCGGCCACCGCGTCGCTGTTCGCGCGCGCCTTCGGCGATTCCGGCGCGCCGGCGCCCGTGGCCGGCGGCGTCCTCGATGTGGGCGGCACGGCCGTCCTCGAGGCCAACGAGCCCGCCGCCGCGCCCGCCTGGACGCGCCCGCAGGGCAACGACGCGGCCGTCGCCGCGGTCGCGCAGGCCGACGCCACCGACTGGCCGCTGGGCCGCGCCATCGCGCAGATCCAGGGCGTGTACGTGCTGGCCGAGAACGCGCACGGGCTGGTCGTCGTCGACATGCACGCCGCGCACGAGCGCATCGTCTACGAGCGCCTGAAGGCCGGCGCCGCCACGCACGCCATGCCCACGCAGGCGCTGCTGATCCCCGCCACCTTCGCCGCCACGCCCGCCGAGCACGCGCTGGTCGAGACGCATGCCGAGACGCTGCGCGCCCTCGGCCTGGACGTCTCGCCCCTGGGCCCGCAGACCCTGGCCGTGCGCAGCCTGCCCGCCGCGCTGCTGCAGGCCGACCCGGTCGACCTCGTGCGCTCGGTGCTGGCCGATCTCGCCGAGGTCGACGCCAGCACGCTGGTGCAGCGCGCCCGCGACGACGTCCTCGCCTCGATGGCCTGCCACGGCGCCGTGCGCGCCAACCGCCGCCTCACGCTCGACGAGATGAACGGCCTGCTGCGCCAGATGGAGGCCACCGAGCGCTCCGACCAATGCAACCATGGCCGCCCCACCTGGCGCCAGGTGACGATGAAGGAACTCGACGCGCTGTTCCTGCGCGGACGTTGACGTCCGCAGCCCGCGCGCCCTTTCCCCAGATTTCCGGCAGACCCCGACATGACAGCCTCCCCCACCCCGCCGCCGAAGCCGCCGGAAGACGCCCCGCCGTCGCCGACGCCCACCACCGCCGGCACGCCCGCCGCGCCGCGCCGCATCCCGCGCGACCAGGCCCCGCGCCCCGCGCCGGAAGACCACCGCAAGGTCGGCCAGCGCGTGATGGAACAGCGACCGCACGAGCGCAAGCCCACCGGGCACGCCGCCACGCGCGGCAACAAGCCCGACCTGCGCGACCTGCCGCGCCCGCGCCGCGACGTGCCCAGCAACGTCTGGCGCGCCGACCCGCCGCCGGCCGCGCCGTCGCAGGACATGCCGCCGCGCGACCGCCGCGACGGCCCGCGCCGCGCCCACGGCGACGCCCCGCGCCCCGACAGCCCCGGCGAGCGCCGCGCCAACCCCGGCCCGTGGCAGGACCGCGGCCCGCGCCCCGAATTCCGCGACCATCCCGACGACCGCCGCCCCGGCCCGCCGCCGCAGGGCGAGCGCCGGCGCGACGCGATGCCGCCGGACGAGCGCGGGGGCCACCCGCGCGACCGCGATCGCGACCGTCCGCCATCCGGCGATCGCGAGCGCGCCCCTTACGGCCAGCGCGATCGCGCGCCGTTCGACGAGCGCGACCGCCCGCCCTACGGCGAGCGCGGCCGCGGCCCGAGCTATCCGCAAGGCCCCAACGAGCGCCCGCGCTACCAGGGCCCGCGCCGCGACGAGCCCGTGGCCGCCGATCGCGGCCGCCCCGAACGCGGCGATCGCCGCCCCCCCGGCCCGGGCGATCGCCCGCCGCCGCGCCGCCGCGACGACGTCGGGCGCGAGGCCTTCGCGCCGCGTCCGCCGCAGGCCGAGCGGCCGCCGCGCCCCGCGCCCGACCCGGATGCGCCCAAGCGCGAGGACCAGCGCCTGTCCAAGGTGCTGGCCGAGCGCGGCATCGCGTCGCGCCGCGAGGCCGACGAGTGGATCGAGGCCGGCTGGGTCAAGGTCGACGGCGAGGTCGCGACGCTGGGCGCGCGCGTGTTCGCGCACCAGGTCATCGAGGTCGACGAGGCCGCGAAGACGCAGCAGGCGCGCCGCGTCACCATCCTGCTGCACAAGCCGGTGGGCTACGTCAGCGGCCAGGCCGAGGACGGCTACGAGCCGGCGTCGGTGCTCGTCACGCCCGCCAACCACTGGCCCGACGATCCGTCGCGCGAGCGCTGGAACGCCGGCCACGGCCGCCACCTCGCGCCGGCCGGCCGGCTCGACATCGACTCCACCGGCCTGCTGGTGCTGACGCAGGACGGCCGCATCGCGCGCCATCTGATCGGCGACGAGTCGGACGTCGAGAAGGAATATCTCGTGCGCGTCGAGTACCCGAGCGGCGGCCAGTTCCCCGACAACGACCTGCAGCGCCTGCGCCACGGCCTCTGGCTGGACGGCCACGAGCTGCGGCCGGCCAAGGTCAGCTGGGCCAACGAGGACCAGCTGCGCTTCGTGCTGCGCGAGGGCCGCAAGCGCCAGATCCGCCGCATGTGCGAGGCCGTCGGCCTGGTCGTCACCGGGCTGAAGCGCGTGCGCATCGGCAGCGTCGTGCTGGGCAAGCTGCCCGCCGGCCAGTGGCGCTACCTGCGCGACGACGAACGGTTTTGACCGCCGCGACCGACCCGACCGCGCCGCCGCGCTGGCTGGGCCTCGCCGGCCCCACCGCCTCCGGCAAGACCGCGCTGGCGCTGGCGCTCGCCCGACGCTGGCCGGTGGAGATCGTCAGCGTCGACTCGGCGCTGGTCTACCGCGGCATGGACATCGGCACCGCCAAGCCCAGCCCCGCCGAGCGCGCCGCGGCGCCGCACCACCTGCTCGACGTCATCGATCCCGCGCAGTCGTACTCCGCCGCGCAGTTCGTCGCCGACGCGCGCCGCCTGGTCGCCGAGATCCGCGCCCGCGGCCGCTGGCCGCTGCTGGTCGGCGGCACGATGATGTACTTCAAGGCGCTGGTCGACGGCATCGACGAGATGCCGCCCGCGGCCCCCGCGATCCGCGCCGCCATCGACGCCGAGGCCGCGCTGCTCGGCTGGCCCGCGATGCACGCGAAGCTGGCCGAGGTCGACCCGGTCACCGCCGCGCGCCTGAAGCCCAACGACTCGCAGCGCATCCAGCGCGCGCTCGAGGTCTGGCGCGCGAGCGGCACGCCGCTGTCGGCGCTGCACCAGCGCGCGCGGCGCGACGCGCCGCCGCGGGATGGCGCCCTCCTCGCGCTCGAGCCCGCGTCACGCGCGTGGCTGCACGCGCGCATCGCGCAACGCTTCGACGCGATGCTGGATGCCGGGTTCCTGGATGAAGTTCGCCGCCTGCGCGCCGATCCGTCACTCGACCTCGACCTGCCCTCGATGCGCTGCGTCGGCTACCGCCAGGCGTGGGAGGCGCTGGATGCGTCCGATCCGCCCGACGTCGCCGACCTGCGCGAGCGCGGCATCGCGGCGACGCGGCAGCTGGCCAAGCGGCAGATCACGTGGCTGCGGAGCATGGGGCATCGGCATGTGGTCGAGGCCGACGCGGACGACGTCGAACAGCGGCTGGCTGCGCTCGCCGAGTCGCTGATCGGACCGCCGGGTTCCGCGCCGCGCTGACGCCTCATGTCCGGTACCGGCCCTGTCCGTCGGTGCATGCGGCACCTGCGCATCTACTGGATGGACGACAGCCGGTCGAGCACGTCCATGGTCACGTTGAGGAGCTCTGCATCGCTCGCGCGTGCGTCTCCGAGACGCTCGTACTGTTCGGCCGACACGAGGCCGCGATACAGGGTCGACCGCCGTTCCCGCAGTTCCTCCCAGACCTGCCGCGCCGCGTGGCCGGAGGCTCCGATCGGCACGATGGGCTTGCCCAGGCGCGCGGCGATCTGATACTCCTGCATGACGCCGCGGGAGATGGCCGCACTGCGGCTGGTGCCGGAAATGACGACCACGATGCCGGCCTCCGCGATCATGTCCTCCCGGTAGCCTTCCAGGAACCGCTCGGCATCCGGGTTGTCGCCGTCCTTCGTGCGCGAGCTCCGCGGAAATGGGCGCAGCACGAACTGATGCTCGCTTCCCGACTTCTTCTGTTCATGCAGGCGCAGCAGCGCTCCCTGGAAGACGGTATCGCCGACGTTCAGGCCGAGCCCCGTCACGAGTTTGAAGCCGTGATCCATCATCCGTTCGCCGAGCCCCAGGCAGAACTCGCGCAGCCGCTGTTCGTCGAAGTCCTCGGCGAACGACGAAGCGCTGCCGGACACGAAGACATTGCGCCGGCACGACGCGACCTGGATGGCGCGCAGCAGATCGGTGACTTCGTCGAACTGGCTGATCAGCAGCGCGTGAATGTTGTAGCGCTCCAGTTCACGCAGCTGAAGCTCCTGCTTGTTGACGTCGTATTTCAGTGCTCGCTCGCGCTCGCCCTCGGGCAGGGTTCGATTCTCGCGAACCCGCCGCAGGATCGCGAAATGCTCGCGCATGTTGCCCTCCGAGATGGCGTGCAGGTGCCCGAGCATGTAGTTGAGGTTGGGATCGGAAAAGCTGAAGCCGATGAACAGCATCGTCTTCGACGCGAGATCGGCCTCCAGCGTGGTCTGGAACAAGGCGTGCTGGCGGGCGTAGCGCTCGTAGTCGGCCTTGCAGATGACCAACTCTTCCGGCCGAGCGATGTCTCCGTGCATCTTGTAAAGGACCGCATCGCGTCGCCGACTCCGGTGGCCGATGTCCTCGTCGCGCGACTTCACCTCCAGCCGCCGGCCCGCCTCGTGGAACGCCTGCTCGATCAGGGTGTCGTAGTTGGTCGTCCAGAGGGTGTGCAGGGGCAGTCGCGCGATCAGGCGGTGGTTGTCGGTCAGTTCGCCTTCGTCGCGGAAGGCGCGCAGCAGGATGTCGTTGAGCTTGTAGCGGTGGGCGCTGCCCAGATTGAGGTAGTACTGCGCGACCGCGACGAGGTCGTATTCCTGATCGAGGTCGAGACCGATCTCCTGGGCGCATTCGCGCAGGAGGCCTCGCCAGTCGACGAAGCCGGACGCCCTCGACAGCCCGGCACCGGCAAAGATCGCGGCGTCGCCCTCGTGCAATTCCTGCACGAACTCGTTGACCAACCGGCCCTGGCTCACCTGCATGTCGACCTCCCCGACCCGTCGCCGGCAACGCTCGCGCCCATGCGCCGGCCAGCGGGACAGTTTGCATCCCTGAGCCTGGGGATGCCACTCGGGCGATGGCCACGATCTAGGGGCAAGCCGCGGCGGGCAGATCGACGCATCGCCGTGGGACGCCCGATGCGCCGGGCGCCGGCTGCCGCACAATCGCGCATCGGGGGCGCACTCCGGGACGCCCGCCGGTTCGGGAAGGAATTCTCATGGAACTCTTTCAGGTACTGGTCGTGGCATTCGGCGGCAGCGTCGCCGCGCTCGCGGTCGCCGCGTTCCTCGGCAAGACACTGATCTCGCAGTTGCTCGCGCGCGAACTGGAAGCGGTGCGCAGCCGGTTGAAGACCGAAGGCGACACGCTCGTCGAGTCGCTCAGGGCACGGTTGCAGCACGAAGCGCGAGTCGACGAACGCCAGTTCGAACGCGCACAGGTCATGCGGCGATATCAGGGCCCGCTGCTGCACGCCGTCTACGACCTGCAGAGCCGGCTCTACAACATCCTCGCCAATCGCTTCCTCGACATCTACCTTGTCAATGGCACGCCGGAGCAGCAACACTACGCCGAGAACAACACGGCCTTCCTCATTTCCCAGTTCTTCGGCTGGACGGAGGTCATTCGCCAGGAAGTGCAATTCATAGACTTCGAGGAAGATGACCAGACGCGGCGCCTGTCCGATCTTCGTGACGCGATCTACGGCCTCTGGCAAACCGATCGCTTTGCGGACCCGTTCATGATTTGGGCCGGCGAGCAAAGGGCGATCGGCGAACTGATGATCGAAGTCCGTGGCGACCAGCTGGTCTGCAAGGGATACGCGAACTTTCTCAAGTCGTTCGGCGCGGGCGAGGAGCGGTTGATAGACCGCCTCAGGCAAGCCGCGCTTGCGAGCGCGACGGCGCATGGACACGCCCATGACCGCTTGCGGGCCATTCAGCACAGGCTGGTCGAGATGCTCGACGTCCTCGACCCCAAGCGGATCCGATTCCGCGAAGCGCAGCGAACGAAGGCCTGACCGGATTCGCCCGGTCGCCAATTCGGAGGGCGAAAAGCAGTCCTTGGCGACCGGCGGCAACTGCGTCGGAAGCGGGAGCTGCTCCACTCACGCCGCGAGTCGGGCCGTGCCTGGCAACTTGGCGGGCCTCAGGGCCGGAGCCGCGGCGGCGGCTGGTCCGAAAGTGCCTCCAGGCGGGCCTCGACCGTGTCGAAGGCCGGCGTGCGCACCGTCTGCAGCACGTCGTGCATGGCGCAGAACGTGAAGTCCGGGTCGTCGGGGTGTTGCGCGTCGAGGCGCCGGCTGAGTTCGAGGTAGGCGAGGTAGTCGGCGATCTCGGGCTCGGTGTAGCCGCGCAGGCGCGAGAAGGCGACGACGTCCCCGGCGTCGTAGGCCGCGCGTTCGGCGGGCGTCCAGGTCGTCCAGGACGACACCTTCTCGGCGCGCGCCGTGCGATCCAGCGCGTGCACCCAGTCCCGGAAAAGGGCGTTGTCGCGATGGAGCTCGGCGAGGTGCCGGGGCAGCGCCGCGAGGTCGAGAAGCCTCATCACGGCGCCGTACGTCGCCGGCAGGTCGTCGCACGCGATCCGGGTCGCGGGCGATGCGGCTGGCGGGAATGATCTGGCGGCGTCCATAGCCGATCAGTTTACGGGCCTGCGCTCGACAAGAAAAAGCCGCTGCCGACCTCGCGGTCACAGCGGCTTGCCGGGACAGCGCCGTCGTTCAGGTCGACACGCGCTCCCCATTCCTGCGCGGTTTGATCGGCCCCGTGCGCACGCAATTGCGCCCGGCTTCCTTGGCGGCCTCGAGCGCCTGCTCGGCCTCGAGCACCATCGTGTCGACGCTCAGCTGGCCTTGGTGGACGGTAGCGACGCCGATGCTGACGGTGGCCACGACGTGGGTCTGGTTCCAGGTGTAAGGGGCCGAGGCCACCTGCTGGCGGATGCGCTCGGCGGCGTCGAGCGCGCCCAGCGGGTCCGTGTTGGGCAGGAACACGGCCAGCTCGGCGCCGCCGAAGCGGGCCAGCAGGTCGGGCTGGCGCAACGTGGTGCCCACGCGCTTGGTGACCTCGAGCAGCAGCGCGTCGCCGCACAGCTGGCCCATGTGCTCGTTGATGCGGCGCAGGTGGTCGGCGTCGATCAGCAGCAGCGCGCCGTCGTCGCCGTAGCGGCGGCAGCGCGCGAACTCGCGCTCGACCAGTTCCAGGAAGTGGCGGCGGTTGGACAGGCCGGTGAGGGCATCGTCGACGGCCTGCAGCGCCTGGTGGGCGCGCGTATCGGCCACGACGCGGGCCAGGCGGATCACGATGCCCGCCAGCACCAGCGCCCCCAGCGCGAAGAACATGGCCACGCTCAGCGCGATCAGGCCGCCCTGCCCGCCCGCCAGCATGCCCAGGCCCGTGGCGACCGCGACGCCGGCCAGGGCGACCGCGACGGCCGTGCCGGCCCAGAAGCGCGTGCTGCGCCGCTCGAGCACCCTCACGAGCCCGATCAAGGTCGAGGAATCGATTTCAGCCGTCACCCTTCCACCTCAGGAGATCTCACGCCTGCAGCGCAAGCTGCCGGGCAATTTCGGCGCCCGGCTCTGGCGGCCAGGCTGTCGCTCCGCGCCCCGGGGCGGGACGACGGTACGCTGACACTATCGGCCGTCGCGGCCTGCCCATGAGCGGAATCTATGGCCGATTGTGCGGCAGAGGTCGCGCGCGCGACAGTCTCGTCCGGCCCAAAGTCACGTAAATGGTGATTCTCCGCACGCGCTCACCGGGGCCGCCGCGCGATGTTCGGCGAGGCCCGCGGTCGAGCGCATGCCATCCCGTATGCTTGGCGCCGCATGAACACGCCCACGACTTCCGGACCCGGCCCGCTGCTCGAGGTCGCCGGCCTGGCCAAGCGCTATGGCGACGCCCTCGTCTTCAGCGACGTCTCGCTCGTGATGCGGCGCGGCGAGCTGGTGGCGCTGCTGGGCGAGTCGGGCGTCGGCAAGTCGACGCTGCTCAACTGCGTGGCCGGACTCGACACCGCCGACGCCGGCCGCATCACGCTGGCCGGGCGCGACGTGCTGGGGCTGTCCGAGCCCGAGGCCGCCCGCCTGCGCCGCGAGGACCTCGGCTTCGTGTTCCAGGCCTTCCACGTCCTGCCCCACCTGGACGTGGCCGACAACGTCGGCCTGCCGCTGCAACTGCTCGGACGCCCGCGCGGCGACCGCGTGGCGCGCATGCTGGCCGCCGTCGGCCTGGAGGGCCTGGGCGAACGCGCGCCGCGCCAGCTCTCGGGCGGCCAGTTGCAGCGCGTGGCCATCGCCCGCGCGCTGGTGCACGAGCCGGCGCTGGTGCTGGCCGACGAACCCACCGGCAACCTCGACCCGCGCAGCGCCGGCCTGGTGATGGAGGTGCTGGTCGACGCCGCCCGCCGCACCGGCGCGGGCGTGCTGATGGTGACGCACTCGCCGCCGGCCGCGGCCCGTTGCGACCGGGTGCTGGAGCTGACCGCGCAAGGCGTTCGGCTGCCGATGCCCGCCTGAACAGGGCGCCGCCGCGCGCCCAAGCCGACGCCCCCCAAGCGCCGGGTGCCGCTACCCGCAGCGGCTCAGCGTCACCGCGACGCCGTTGAGCACCGAGGTCCCCGACAGCGGATCGCGCAGCGCGTCGTCCAGCAGGTCGTTGAGGTTGGCGCCCGGCCGTTGCGCCGCCACGCCCAGGCGCGCGCCGGCCTGGTCGTGGCCCCAGCCGTGAGGGACGCTGACGACGCCCGGCATCATCTCGTCGGTCAACGTGGCCGGCAGTTCGATCGCGCGGCCCGCCGTGCCCTGCAGGCGCACGCGGTCGCCGGCCTGCACGCCGTGGCGCGCCGCGTCCTGCGGGTGCAGCAGTGCGGTGCAGCGCTCGGGGCCCTTGGCCAGCGTGGGCAGGTTGTGCATCCAGCTGTTGTTGGAGCGCACGTCGCGCCGGCCGACCACCACCAGCGCGGGCGCCGCCTCGGCCAGCGCGGCGTCGACGGCCGCCAGCTCCGTGGCCACCGGCGCGGGCCACAGCTCGATCCTGCCGCTGGGCGTGCGCAGGACGCCCGGCAGGCGCGGCGCGAGCGCGCCCAGGTCGACGCCATGCGGCGCCTCCTTCAGCGCGGCCAGGCTGAGGCCGCCCGGCTTCTGGCCGAAGCGATCGCCGTAAGGGCCGGCGCGCAGCGCGAGATCCAGCATCCGCTCGGGGCCGGGCGTCGTGCCGAGCGCGGCCAGCATCGCGGACTGCAGCGGTTCGGGCACGCCCGTCGCGAGGCGGCGCAGGTCGTCGGCCAGCAGGCGCTCGTCGAAGGCCGCCAGGTCGAAGCCGGGCTCGCCGGCGCCCGGTTCGTCGCGCAGCATCGCCGCGATGCGCAGCAGCGCCTGCCACTCGGCCTGCGCGCCGGGCCGCGGCGCGAACACCGGCGGGCTGTAGCGGGCATGGTTGCGGCAGGACAGCTGCGGGAAGCTGACGTCGTAGTGCGGCTCCTCGAAGCTGGACAGGCCCGGCAGGATGACGTCGGCGTGCTGCGTGGTCTCGTTGAGGTAGATGTCCACGCTGACCATGAAGTCGAGCTCGTCCAGCGCCTGGGCGATGCGCGCGCCGTTGGGCGCCGACAGCACCGGGTTGCTGGCCACCGAGACCAGCGCCCTCACCTGGCCCGGGCCGGCCGTCTCGATCTCCTCGGCCAGGCAGCTGGTCGGGTACTCGCCCAGCACCTCGGGCGCGCTGGACACGCGGCTGCGCGTGCGCCCCGTGACCAGTCCGCGGCCGACGCCCGGCTTGCCCTGCGTGTTGGCGGCGAACGCCGCGGCCTGCGGGAACATCGCCCCGCCCTCGGCGTCGAGATGGCCCGTGAGGATGTTCAGCGCGTCGACCAGCACCGAGTTGAGCGTGCCGAAGCGCTGCGTGCTCGAACCGATGCGCGAGTAGACCGCGCCGCGCGGCGCCGCCGCGAGCTGGCGCACCAGCGCGCGCTGCACCTGCGCGGGCACGCCGCAGCGATCCGCCATGCGTTCGGGGCGGTACGGCGCGACGGCGCGTTGCAGCGCCTCGACGCCCGTCTCGCCCGCGGCCAGGAATTGCTCCAGGCGCCCCGGGCGCACCAGGCCTTCGTCGAACACCGCGTGCACCAGGCCCAGCAGCAGGAAGACGTCGGCGCCGGGGCGGATGAAGTGGTGCTCGTCGGCGATCGCGGCCGTCTCGGTGCGGCGCGGATCGACCACGACCAGCCGGCCGCCACGCGCCCGCAGCGCCTTCGCGCGGCCGCGGAAGTCGGGCACCGTCCACATGCTGCCGTTGCTCGCCATCGGGTTGGCGCCCAGCATCAGCAGGAAGTCGCAATGGTCGATGTCGGGCACCGGCACCGTCAGCGCGTGGCCGTACATCCAGCCGCTGGCGACCTGGCGCGGCATCTGGTCCAGCGTCGATGCGCTGAAGATGTTGCGCGTGCCGGCCGCGCGCAGCAGGCGCTGCACGTACAGCCCCAGGCCCAGCCGGTGCACGTTCGGGTTGCCCAGCGTGAACGCGAGCGCGTCGCGGCCGTGCTCGGCCAGCAGCGGCGGCAGCCGGCGCGCGATCTCGGCGTAGGCCTCGTCCCAGCTGGCCTCGACGAAGCGGCCGTCGCGCTTGATCAGCGGCTGGCGCAGGCGGTCGGGGTCGTCCTCGAGATCCTTCAGCGCGACGGCCTTGGGGCAGATGTAGCCGTGGCTGAAGACGTCCTGCTCGTCGCCGCGGATCGCGATCACGCGCGCCTGCTCGCCGGTGCCCGACACCGTCAGGCTCAGGCCGCAGCAGGCCTCGCACAGCGGGCAGATGCGCTGCACGGTGCGCGTGTCCGCTGCGGCGTCGGATGGGGTGGCGATCGTCATGGCGTTGTCTCGCGAGTTGTCGTGTCGGTCTGGCGCACAGCATACGGCGCCGCGATCGATGATGGGGACGTCGCGACGCCGTGGCTGCCACTTCGGCGACAAACCCCGGGAAATGCCGCGCACGGCGCCGATCGACGTCGAAACCGGCCATTCCGCGCCGGCGGCCCGCCGGATCGATGGCAGGATGCCGGTGTCCATTCGACCGCCCCGCCCTTGAACTCCGCCCTTTCTTCCTCGCCGCCGAGCCCGCGCCGCCGGGCCATGGCCGCGCTCCATCTGCGCCTGCTGGAGGCCGAATGGCGCCATCACCCGTGGCGCCAGGCGGCGGCGGTGATGGCGGTGGCGCTCGGCGTCGCGCTCGCGTTCGCGGTGCAGCTGATCAACGCGTCGGCGCTGTCGGAGTTCTCGGCGGCCGTGCATGCCGCCAGCGGTGCGCCCGATTTCAGCGTCCGGCCGCGCGACGGCCTGCTGGCCGAGGATCTCTATCCGCGCGTCGCGACGGCGCCGGGCGTGGCGCAGGCCAGTCCGGTGCTCGACCTGCCGGTCGGCCTGCGCGGCGCCGACGGCCAGCCGCACCCCGCGCACCTGCTCGGCCTGGACGCGTTCGTCGCACCCTGGATCTCGCCGGGCTGGCTGGTGCAGCCCGCGGCGGCAGCGGGATCGGGCGCGGCGTCGCCCGGCACCCCGCTGGCGGCGCTCGATCCCGACGTCGTCTTCGTCAACGCCGCGGCCCGCGCGCTGGTCGGCCAGGCGGATCGCGTGACGCTGCAGGTCGACGGCCGGCCGCACGACTTCAAGATCGGCGGCCGCATCGCCGCCGACGGCCCGCCGCTGCTCGTGATGGACATCGCCGGCGCGCAGGCGCATTTCGACCGCCTGGGCTCGCTGTCGCGCATCGACGTGCGACTCGCGCCCGGCGCGCGCCGGGAGGCCGTGATGGCGGCGCTGGCCGCCGGCCCCGACGTGCGCGCCGCGGCGCCGGACGAGGCCGCGCTGCGCATGGCCCGGCTGTCGCAGTCGTACCGCGTCAATCTCGGCGTGCTGTCGCTGGTGGCGCTGTTCACCGGCGGCTTCCTCGTGTTCTCGGTGCAGTCGCTGGCGGTGGCCAAGCGCATCCCGCAGCTCGCGCTGCTGGGCGTGCTGGGCATGGACGGGCGCCAGCGCCGCACGCTGGTCTGGCTCGACAGCCTGCTGGTGGGCCTGCTCGGCGGCGCCGCCGGCCTCGCGATCGGCACCGCGCTCGCGGCCGCGGCACTGCGTGCGCTCGGCGGGGATCTGGGCAGCGGCACGCTGGGCGGCGGCGTGCCGCATCTGCAGTGGAGCGTCGCGGCGGCGCTGGCCTATGGCGCGCTGGGGGTCGTCTCGGCGTTCGCGGGCGGCTGGTGGCCGGCGCGCGCCGCGCAGGGCATCGCGCCGGCGCAGAGCCTCAAGGGCCTGAGCAGCGCCGCGAGCGGCAACTGGCCCGCCGCGGCCGGGCTGGGGTTGATCGCGCTGGCCGGGCTGCTCGCGCTGGCACCGCCGTGGCACGCTATCCCGTGGGGCGCGTACGCCTGCGTCGGCGTGCTGCTTCTGGGCGGCATCAGCCTGGTGCCGCAGGTGGTCGCGCTGTTGCTGAAGGGCTTGCGCGGCGCACCCGATCCGGTGGCCGCGCTCGCGGTGGCGCGCGCGGTCGACCAGCGCCACACCGCCACCGCCGCGGTGGCCGGCGTCGTCGCCAGCCTGAGCCTGGTCGTGGCGTTGACGGTGATGGTCACGAGTTTCCGCGACTCGCTGATCGCCTGGCTGGACGACGTCCTGCCCGCCGACCTCTATGTGCGCCAGGTGCCGGGCGTCGGCGACACGGCGCTGTTCCTGCCGCCGGCGGTCGTTGCGGCCGCGCCCGGACCCGGGGTGCGCCAGGTGCGCGCCGAACGGCTGGTGCCGGTCACGCTCGCGCCCGAGCAGCCCGACGCCGTCCTGCTGGCACGCGACCCGCTGCCCGGCGAGACGCAGCCGAAGCTGCCGTGGATCGTGGCGCCCGGCGCCGCCGCACCCGCCGTGGCTGGTGCGGTGTCGGTCTATCCCACCGAAGTCCTGGCCGCGCTGCAGCACCTGAAGAAAGGCGACGTCATCACCGTGCCGCTGCCGCCGCGGCGCGCCGCCAGCGCCGCGGCGGCATCGCCGACCGCGAGCGTGCGCGGCGTCGTGCGCGGCATCTGGCGCGACTACGCCCGCCAGCAAGGCGCGCTGCTGATGTCGCGCACCGACTGGCTGCGCCTGACCGGCGACGACCGCGTCACCGGACTTGCGGTCTGGCTGGACGCCGCGAGCGCGGACGGACGCGACGCCGTCGTCGCGCGCATCAAGGCCGCGGTGCCGCCCTACGCGCCCACCGAGGTCGCCTCCGCCGGCGACCTGCGCGCCTATTCGCTGCGCATCTTCGACCGCAGCTTCGCCGTCACGCGCTGGCTGCAGGGCGTGGCGCTGGCGATCGGGCTGGCGGGCATCGCGGCGAGCTTCTCGGCGCAGGTGCTGGCGCGGCGCCGCGAGTTCGGCACGCTGCAGCACCTGGGCTTCACGCGGCGCCAGGTGCTGGCGCTGGTGGCGTCCGAGGGCGCGCTGTGGAGCGCCGTCGGCGCGGTGCTGGGGCTGGCGTTGGGGCTGGCCGTCAGCGTCGTGCTGGTGAAGGTGGTCAACCCGCAGAGCTTCCACTGGACGATGCAGATGAGCGTGCCGCCCGCCACCCTGCTGCTCCTGGGCCTGGGCGTCGTGCTCGCCGGCGCCCTCACCGCCTGGGGCAGCGGCCACGCGGCGGCCAGCCGCGACGTGGTGCGCGCCGTGAAGGAGGACTGGTAGGCGTGGACTACCCAGACCCGTCGGACGGCGATCTACGCGTCGTTCGCGCACATCGTCGACCGCCACGCGGCTCGGTGCCTGGTGGGCAATGCCAGCGGGAGCGGCAACGGCACCCGTTCGTTCGACCTGGGTGTCGTCTCGAACTTCCGGGCAATCCGGACTCGTTCGGCAGGCCCGAGCCTTGAGCGGAGATTGCGCCTGAGGTCGCTGCCCCAACCGGCGTCGCCGGTCTGCGGAGGCGCCCACTTTTCGCACGTGCCGACACGATCCGTGCGTCGGCACCACGGCTCCCAGCCGCGATCGCCCTGAAAAGTTGCGATCTTCGACAGCTTGCTTTCAGTCAAGCGAAGGAATCGATGCGTCCACAGTTGCCTGCGGCGCTGCATTTCCGGAAGGCGCCGGTGCGTGCGGCACTGGCGAGGTGCGGCTTCAACCAACTTTGGTGAACCTGCCTTCCGGCTGGCGTGCGGTCCGCCAGCCACGTCGCTCGGCCAACGAATCCCGTCAACGGCCGTTGGTGCCCATGGCAGCGAGTGCGACTTTCGCCGAGCTCACCGGCGGAAACCGAGAGCGCGACTTCGCGGTGCCTCTCCCCCGGACATTCGTCCACGGTCCCGGGCATGGGAGTTGCGTACCGGCAGGCCGGCGCCGCAAGTGCGACACCGAGGGTTCATTCCACATCAACAAGAGATCACGGGCCGAACAATGACAGGCAAGACGCAGTTCACTATTGCTGTACCGCTCCTCGCGGCGTTCGGCTCGGCGCCGGCGCTCGCACAAACCAGCGCGGCCGCCGTGGTTCCGACCTCGGCTGCTTCGGCGGCGGCGTCACCGGCGCCGGCGGGCGAGCTGCCCTCCCAGCAGGTGGTGATCAACGGCATCAAGCGCGGCGAGCTGATCCTGCCGACGACGGTGACTTCGTCGTCGGCCTTCGGCATGGATCTCGAGGTGCTCGACACGCCACGCAACAACACGATCCTGTCCACGGCGCAGCTCGACGCGCTCAACGTCAAGAACCCCGAGAGCTTCTCCTACCTGACGTCGAGCGCCTATACCGACTCTTCCTTCGGTGTCCCGAACGTGCCGCGCATCCGCGGCCAATACGCCGACGTGTTCATCAACGGCATGCGGGACAGCTTCACGTCCAACGGCTACGGCGCGCCGTTCAGCTTCAACGCGATCGACACCATCGACATCAACAAGGGCCCGGCCACGGTGCAGGCAGGCCCGGGCGCCGGCGTGGGCGGTTCGATCAACATCAGCACGAAGCAGCCGAACTTCGTGAAGTTCTCGGGCGTGGTCGACGCGCAGTTCGACACCCAGGGCGAGCGCCGCATCGGATTCGACCTGGGCGGCCCCGTCGGCGCCGATCACCCCGGCCTGGCCTATCGCGTCAGCTATGCGGGCAACAACAGCGGCGGCTATTGGTACGGCCAGTACATGCACCAGCAGTCCGTCTTCTTCTCGCTGCTCGACGAGGTGTCGCCGAAATACTCGGTGGAGTTCAACAGCGAAGTCGTCAACGCGAAATACGTCGAGAACGACGGGGTCAACCGGGTGAACCAGGCGTTCATCGACCATGGCACCTACCTGACGGGCTCGCCCACCACCATCACGAACTACCTGACGCCCGTGACGCTGGGCAACCCGGTGCAGCTCGACCGCCGCACCAACATCGACGAGACGCCCGGCGACGGCGCGCGGGCGTTCAAGTACAACCTGCAGCTGATCCAGAACTACGAGATCAGCGACCAGGCCTCGGTCTCCAACAACACGTTCTTCAATTTCCTGAACCGCTACAACGAGGTGCAGTTCTACTTCGAGGATTCGACCGCCAACAGCTACACGATCGAGAACAAGACCGACTTCAAGTTCAACTTCGGCGCGACGCTCGCGGATCCGGCCAAGCCGGGCGAGGAAACGCGGGCCCAGTCCCTCGACGCCGGCTTCACGTTCCGCTTCGCGCACGTGAACACCATCCAGAACTACTTCGACGAGGTCGCCAGCGTCTACGACCTGACCACCAGCCCATCCACCTGGGTCCTGCCGGCGGATCAGTTCAGCGGCGTCAACTACACGGGCCCGTTCGGCAAGACGCTGAACGGCATGCCCGCGCGGGACGCGTACTCGCAGAACGAATCGGTCGATTCCGACCTGGCGGACGCGGCCGTCTTCCTCGAGCATCGCATCGCGGTTTCGCCCCGGCTGAACTTCATGTACGGCGCTCGCGCCGACTTCGTCAAGCTCAACGAGAAGGATCCGTTCGACACGGCAGGCGAAGACGGCCTGCTCGCGATTCCGCGATTCCACGCGTCGCACTGGTACATCCTGGGCAACGGCAACGCCAGCGCGGTCTTCAAGCCGGTGCCTTGGACGTCGGTGTACGCCACCTACGACTATGCCCAGTACGTCGACCCGAACGCGCAGGACGGCGGGGTCGGCACGTTCGGGGTGCAGGATTCGACACAGCTGCGCCAGATCTCGCGCCTGGCCGAGATCGGCGCGAAGTTCGACCTGTTCAACAAGAGCCTGTTCCTGTCGACGGCCGCGTTCAAGCAGGGAAAGACGGAGCCGACCGGCCCCGGCGGCACGGCCAAGACGAACGCGCACATCAGCGGCTTCGAGGCCGAACTGAACTACCAGCCGAGCCCGAGCTTCTTCATGACGGCGAGCTACTCCTTCCTGCACACCCTCCTCGACACGGCCAAGGGCTTCTACGACTATCCCGCGCAGGAAGGCCAGAACATCGACGGCGCCGGCAACGAGATCACCTGGGTGGCCGGACAGAAGTTCAAGGATCCGGGCGTGCCCGAACACCTGTTCAACATCCTCGCCAACTACAAGTTCGCCAGCGGACTGGGCGTCCAGGCCAACCTGCAGGTGACCAGTCCCATCGAGACCACGACCTCGGGCTGGATCGACCTCGACAACTCGTCCGACGTGCCGGCGTCGGTGGTCGCCAAGGGCGGCTACTACAAGTCGCCGGAGATCCCGCGCCAGTACACCCTGAACACCGCGGCGTTCTACGACTTCCGGCAGTTCGAGATCAAGGCCGCGGTCTACAACGTCACCAACCGGCGCAACCTGACCAACGATGCGCCCTACTACGGCAACGACTTCATCACGGTCAATCCGCCGCGCAGCCTCGAAGTCAGCCTGAAGGCCAAGTTCTGACCGCCCGGAAGCCCGCAGCCACCGCCGTTCCCTGGAGCTCTTTCGTGCGCCGTCCCTGCAAGCGACTTGTCGCGAACTTCTGGCTCGCCTTCACCCTGACGCTGGGCGACGCGGGGGCGGCCCTCGCGCAACCCGTCGCGCCCCCGGCGCCGCTGGAGGTGCGGGTCGTGGTGGTCACCACGTTCGAAGTCGGCGCGGATACCGGCGATGTCGCGGGCGAATTGCAGAACTGGGTGGAGCGTTATCCGCTGCCCGAGACCATCGCCTTCCCGCAGGGATTCCATCCGCTCCGCTACGACCCGAAGGACCATGTCCTGGCCATCCTCACGGGCGTCGGCAAGGCCCATGCCGCGGCGTCGATCATGGCGCTCGGCATGGATCCGCGCTTCGACCTCAGCCACGCGTACTGGATCCTCGCCGGCATCGGTGGGATCGATCCGGCCATCGGCTCGATCGGCTCCGCCGCGTGGGCCACCCACGTGGTCGACGGCGACCTCGCCTACGAGATCGACGCACGCGACATGCCGCGCGGCTGGTCGACCGGCATCGTCCCCTACGACCGCGCGCGCCCGTTCGCGCCACCCACGCCGCCGGCGGTCTCCAGCAACGGCGTCCAGGTCTTCACCTTGAACGCCGCGCTCACGCGCTGGGCCTATGAACTGACCGCCGGGCTGAAGCTGCCGGACGACGCCAAGCTGCAGGCCGCCCGCGCCGGCTATGCCGATGCGCCGGCCGCCCGACGCGCGCCCTTCGTCCTTCTCGGCGATACGCTGACCGCCGACCGCTTCTGGATCGGCGCGTCCATGACGCGTTGGGCAGAACAGTGGGTGTCCTACTGGACGCAGGGCCAGGGCAGCCTGGCCACCACCGCGGAAGAGGATGTCAGCTATCTGCAGGCCTTGAGCATGCTGGCCCAGGCCGGCAAGGCCGATACCGCGCGGGCACTCGACTTGCGCACCGCCAGCGACTTCTCCCGGCCGCCCCGCGGAGGCAGCGCCGCGGCGCTGCTCAAGAGCGAAGCCACGGGCAACTATGCAGGCTACGCCGAGGCGATAGCGGCGGCCTACCTGGTCGGCAGCCCCGTCGTGCGGGAGTTGGCCGAGCATTGGGACCGCTATGCCGCCACGGCGCCCGCGTCGACGGCGCAGGCAGCTCGCTGAGCAGGCACCGCACCCGGCCACCATGCCGTTCGCTCATCACAGAAAGTCGTCGCGCCCCCTGGTGCCGGCGCGGACTTGCTCGCACGCTTCGAGCTCCGCAACGACCAAGCTCGCGACCCATGGACGAACAACGCAGGACCCGCGGCTCGACCGCGCATGGCATTCAAGCGGTTCCCCCTCACGCGCCATGCCAAGGACAGCCCCGGCATGACAAGCTGGGTCGCGGGCCGGTCATCGTTGCACACCTGGCCTCGCTGCTGTCGGTCGGGCTGCTCGTGGTCGGCCTGACGACCGGAGCGATCGCTTTGGCCAGGCGGTACATCGACACGGGCCCGGCGCCTGACCTCGCCGTGACAGCGCGGGACGATGGCGCCAGCACGTCGACCGCGGCCAAGGAGACGGGCGCCGAGTCGTCTCGCTGACGACCCGGCGACCTCGCCGCCAACTTCAGGCGGCGGCGCCCGCGGTCGAGCGCAGGGCGTTGGCCAGCTTGCGCAACGCGTCGCGAGCCGGAGCGTCGGTGACGGCGGTGTGCAATACCAGTTCGCGCGACGGCAGCGGCGGCAGGCCAAGGCGCGCACCGACGTCGATCGTGCCCGCCGGTGCCACGCGCGTGGCCAGCACGGCGACCGCCAGTCCCGCCGCCGCGGCAGCGCCCGTGGTCATCACCCCGCCGCCCACGAACGCCTCCGACCAGGCAACGCCCGCGACGGACAGCGCATCGACGGCCATGCGCCGAATGCTGCACGGCTCCGCCTGCAACGCCACGGGCAGCGGCAGCTCCGCCCGATGGACGAACTCCGGGCTGCCGAGCCAAGCGAATGCCTCGTTCATGAGTACTTCGCCGTCGTTGCGTCGGCTGTCGTGCCGCAGCACGATCACCGCATCCAGCTCGGCGCGCTCGAACGCGTCGAACAGGTCCCGCGACGTGCCGACGCGCATTTCGACGATCACCTGGCTCGCGCGCAGCGACATCTCGCGCAGGATCATGGGCAATTCCGCGCCGACGACGTGATGGCTGATGCCGATCAGGAGCCGGCGCCGCGGCGCATCGAAGGCGCCCACCGCTCGTCGATGAGCAGCAACGAGCTCACGGGCCGAAGCCAGGAAGGCCTCGCCATCCGCCGACAGCCGCACCTGACGCGGCGTGCGCTCGAGCAGTCGCCGGCCCAGTCTGTCCTCGAGGCGGCGGATCCGCACGCTGACCGCGGACTGCGTGGAGTCCAGCGCCTCCGCGGCACGCGTGAAGCTGCGCAGTTCGGCGACCAGGACGAACGCCTCCACCGCATCGATGTCGAGCGCCGTCACCTGTCGCCTCTCGTCGGCCTGTTCGAAGGCAGCCGCCGATCCGGACCGCTCCCGGTCGATCGCGCTGCATCGCGACATCGAGAAGTCACCACGTCGGCGAGACTCAACGGATCAACGCCAGGCACAAGGCGGCCCCGAAAAGATAAGTTCCGAGTGCCCCGACGAACCGCAGCGGGTTGGGTCGCGACATGGGCCCTGCGAAGACCAGCCCGATCACCAGCAGAAAGCGGCAGATCGTCGCGCCGACGATGCAGACGACGGTCCAGGCCGGCGGATTGCGCGCCCCCAGGAACAGCACGAGCACGACGAGCAGAGGCGCGAACTCGGCGGTATTGCCGTGAGCGCGGACGACGCGTTGCAGGACACTGTCGACCGCGACGGCGCCTGCGTTGAATGTCCCCGAGCGCATGCGCAAGGCGGAAACTGCAAGGCCGAGACCGAACAGCAACAGGCCCATGGCGGCAGCACAGACAAGCGCAATCGAATTCATGGTCACGACCCCCGCGGTTCCGACGAGCGTGGCCGGATTCTGTCAAAGGCTTGCGACGACTTGTCTCGAAGCGATCATCGACCGCTGCTCGCATCCGCGCCGGGCCCGGACGATACAACACGGATCCATCCCTCGAGGCGTCTCAATGCACGGGCGCCCGGGCCGCGCCCAGCAGCTCGACCGTCAGGCGCTCGAACCGCGGCACGTCCACGTCCTGGACGACCTCGACCTCGCGCTCCCCCAGTCCCGGACCGCGGCCGACCGGCCAACTGAGCGTGCTGCCATAGTCGGCGCCATCGCCGACCGCCACGTCCTCCAGCATCTTCTGGCTGCGCTTGACGAGCGACGGGTCCAGCCACACGGCCGCCGCCAGCTCGTCCCACATCGGAAAGCCTTCCCCGAAGCGGGCGACATAGGACGCCACCGGCGTGCCGCCACGACCGATCTCGGCGTACAGCTCCTTGCGGAAGAAGGTCTTCGTCGTCGGGTCGACCGGGATCTGCACGATGCGCGGCCACGCCTCGTGCAACACAGCGGATGCCGCCTCGGCGTCCCACAGCATGTTGAATTCACGCCGGGGCGAATGCGCGTACTCGTCGGCGAACGAGTTGTCGGCCGCCACCGGGTTGAAGCTCCCGCCCATGAAGACGAGCTCCCGCGCGGCCGCGGCGAAGCCGGGATCCTCGCGTGCGGCCAGCGCAAGGTCGGTCAACGGTCCGCCCATCCACAGCGTCACGCGGCCCGGATGTCGGCGCACCGTGCGGATCATGAAACTGACGCCGCTCTCGGCCTGAACCTTCAGCGATGGCGCGCCCGCGGCCAGCGGCGGCACCAGGAACGGGTCGGCATGGAACGCGGCACGGGGCTGTCCGCCGAACGACTCCGTCCATGCGCCCTTCCACACCAGCGGCCCGTAGCGGTGCTCCCAGGCCTTCATGCGCGCGGCGTTGTTGAGCAGCGGGAACGCCGCGCCCGCGTAGACCGGCACCTCGGGACGCCCGACCAGCTCCAGCATGCGCAAGGTCTGGGCGATCTCCTCGTCGCGCCAGCCGTCGCCGCTGCTGACGACGATTCCCAGCACGTCGACGTCCGGTGCCTGAAGCAACATCAGCACCGAGTTCATGTTGCTGCCGCCCGGCCCGAACATGTCTTGATCGATGATGACTTCGCGGCGTGCGTCGGCAGCCTGTGCCAGGGCGGATGAAGCGATCAGCGCCAACGCGGCCAGCAGGGATCGCCAGGCAAGAGAACGGGAACGGAACATCGACGGCAGCCCTATGATGAATGGACGAGTGCCTGTGCTGCAAGCAAGGCCCGTACCGCCGAGTATCGGACATGCCGTTTTGCGGAGTCCGAAATCGAGATCCGAGGCCGAGCCGATCGGGGACTGCTGGTTGCTGAAACACGAGCCAAAGCGATGAATTGCGCACTTCCGACAGTTGGCAGCATTCGGAACGCGTGGTGATGCGCCGCCGCCCCTTGCTCGGACTGCTGCCTGCGGCGCTCGGGTGGCACGCGGACGTGCGCGCACGGACGCCGGCCTCCGCACCGGTGCCGCTGCCCGAGAACCCGCCGCTGGGCGTCACGCACCGCGCCCTCGTCTTCCCCGCCGACCACGGCAGCCATCCCGACACCCACGTCGAATGGTGGTACGTCACCGGCTGGTTGCGCTCGGGCCCCGATGCGGACGCGCAGGCGCGCGCCGGCGAGCCGCCGGAGTTCGGATTCCAGGTCACCTTCTTCCGCATCCGCACGGGGCTGGCCGCGGACTCGCCCAGCCGCTTCGCCGCGCGCCAGCTCGTGTTCGCGCATGTCGCGCTCGCCGACCTGTCGGCCGGCGCGCGCGGCGCCGCGTCGCTGCACGACCAGCGCGCCGGGCGCGAAGGCTTCGGCATCGTGCGGACACCGGGGCCGTCGCTGCCGCAGACCGTGGGCTTGCGCGACTGGTCGCTGCAGCGGCTCGCCCCGGCCGGCCCGGGCGACGCGCGCAGCCGCCTGCGCGTGGAGGTGCGCGCCGACCGCTTCGCGCTGGCGCTGGATCTCGCCGGCACGCAGTCCGTCCTGCTGCAGGGCGAGGCCGGGTACTCGCGCAAGGGGCCCGATCCGTCCGAGGCCAGCCGCTACTACAGCGAGCCGCAGCTCGCGGTGCGCGGACGCGTCGAGCGCGCAGGGGCGCCCGCGCGTGACGTGAGCGGGCGCGCGTGGCTCGATCACGAATGGAGCGACCAGTACCTCGCGCACGGGGCCGTGGGCTGGGACTGGGTCGGCTTCAACTTCCTGGACGGCGCCGCGCTGATGGCCTTCCGGCTGCGGCGCGCCGACGGCGGCGTGATCTGGGCCGGCGGCTCGCATCGCAGCGCCGCGGGCGCGCTGCGCGACTTCGCGGCCGGCGAGGTCCGCTTCGAGCCGCTGCGCCGCTGGACGAGCCCGCGCACGCGCGCCAGCTACCCGGTCGAGTGGATGCTGGCGACGCCCGCAGGCCGCTGGCGCGTCGCCGCGATGCAGGACGACCAGGAGCTCGACAGCCGCGCCTCCACCGGCACGGTCTACTGGGAGGGCCTGTCCGCGCTGCGCGCCGAGGACGGCCGCGCCGTGGGCTGGGGCTACCTCGAGCTGACGGGCTACGCCGGGCAATTGCGCCTGTAGCGACCAAGGTCTATCCGGCGCGGGGCACACTGCGCACACGGCGCGTTCCTCCTCCGGGCGGGCACCGCCGTTGCCGCGCAGCGATCCACACCTGGAGGCCCCATGAAGGCGAACAACGACTCGACCGATCCGCAGCACATCTACCGCCAGCTCAAGCTGGGCGTCGGACATGAGCTGGTCAACGACCAGAACGTCTTCGAGCTGATGGCCTTGGCGGAACGCGACGGCAACAAGTCGCTGGCCACCGAGCTGCGCGAATGGCAGGCGCCCCTGAGCGATTCCAACGACGGTCCGCGGCCGACCATGGCGCCGACGCGCGGCTTCAACAAGGACAACGCGAAGCATTGAATCGGCGTCTGCATCGATGCCGCGGCGCATGCGGCCGTGCGAGCAAGGTCACCGGCCCCGCAGCGTCCGTTCCTGCCGCGGCACGGCGGCCGCGCCGAAGCCAGGCGCGGATCCCCGGCTCGGATCCGCGAGCCGGCCGAAGCGTCCGGTCGCCTCGCGCCACGCCGATCGACCCTCCGTCGGCCCGTTGCGCAACCCTGTCGGCCTGCCGTGCAGCCCATCGCACGGCGCTGGCCGCGCAAGGGACGCGAGCGTAATCTGCAGCCATCGATCAACGCTTCCTTCCCAGGAGAAACGACCATGTCAGACAGCGACGAACTCGGCAAGCTCGGCGACCTCCATCAACGCGGCATCCTCTCCGACGAGGAGTTCGCGCGCGCCAAGGCCCGCGTGCTGAGCGGCTCGGCCACGCGCGGCAGCGCGCCGGCATCGGCCCTGAACCAGTTCCGCCGCAGCCTCAGCGACCGCTGGCTCGGCGGCGTGTGCGGCGGCATCGGGCAGATCACCGGCACGCCCTCGTGGGTGTGGCGCCTCGTGTTCACGCTCGGCGCCGTCTTCGCCGGCTGCGGCCTCGCGCTCTACATCCTGTTGTGGATCCTGGTGCCGCAGGAACAGCTGTACCTGCCCGCCCCCAGCGACTCGGGGTCAGCCGGCTGAGACGCCTGCCGCGATGCGCGCGCGTGACGTGCGCGCATCGCGCGGCACGCTCGCGCACCGATTTCCACCACCTCCACCGATGATCCATATCCGCGAGATCGACCACATCGTCCTGCGCGTGGTCGACCTGCCCGCCATGCTGCGCTTCTACTGCGAGGGCCTGGGCTGCCGCGTCGAGCGCCGCCGCGACGAGATCGGCCTGATCCAGCTGCGCGCGGGCCGCTCCATGCTGGACCTCGTCCCCGTCGACGGCAAGCTGGGCCGCGCCGGCGGCGCCGCGCCCGGCAAGGAGGGGCGCAACGTCGACCACGTGTGCTTTCGCGTCGAGCCCTTCGACGAGGCCGCGATCCGTGCGCACCTCGCGTCGCTGGGCATCGCGGCCGGCCCGGTCGAACCGCGCTACGGCGCCGAGGGCGAGGGCCCGTCGATCTACCTGAGCGATCCGCAGGGCAACGTCGTCGAGCTCAAGGGCCCGCCCGACGCCTGATCGCGCCGGGCCATGCGTCCGCGATGCGCTTCCAGCCGCGGAATGGCCCCCGGCCCGTGGCCGCTGCCGTGACGATGCGGCGATCGTGCTGGACGAGCCGCACCGGCCCGGCGAGAAATGTAAATTAGCGTGTCCGCGGCCCACCAACTCCGCGATTCGGACGTTGAACACGCACGGGCCCGCGACAATGCCCGTTTCCGCCCGCATGGCAGGGGCGACATCCGAGGATCCTCCCTTCATGACCACTTCGACCCGCCAGGCACTGCTGCGCCTGAGCACGCTGGGCGCGGCGCTCGGCGCCGCCGCCCTCCTGTCCGCCTGCGTCGTCGAGGCGCCCGCGCCGCGCTACGTCGCGCCGGCGCCCGTGTACCACCAGCCCGCGCCCGTCTACCAGCAGCCCGCCCCCGAATACCAGCAACCCGCTCCCGCCTACGACCCGTCGTCGCAGGACCAGGACGAGCCGGTCGTCAGCGTCTACGTCGACCCGCCGCTGGAGCAGCCCGAGCCGATCGCCGTGCAATGGGCGCCGCCGCCGATGCTGGTGGAAGTGCCGCCGCCGCAGCCTTACGTGGACGCGGTCTGGACGGGTGGCTACTGGGCCTGGGAAGGCCGCTGGGTCTGGGCCGCCGGCCGCTGGGCGCCGCCGCCGCGGCCGTACTACACCTGGGTGCAGCCGTACTACGAGCACCGCGGCGACATCGTCGTGTTCGTGCCCGGCTTCTGGTGCGCGCCGCAGCGCCACTTCGTGCCGCCGCCGCCGGGACTGAGCATCTCGGTGTCGATCGGCCTCGGCTCGAGCTACGGCCGGCCGCCGATGGGCCCGCAAGGCGTGTTCGTGCCGCCGCCGCCGGGCTCGCGCCGCGGCATCATCGTGCCCGCCCCGCTGGGCACGCCGCCCGCCGTCGTGGTGAGCGCGCCGGCCGTCGTCAACGTGGGCATGCGCGTGCGCGGCAACGTGGACGTCAACAGCCACAACACGGTCAACAACGTCACCAACATCACGAACGTCACCAACGTGACCAACGTGACGATCGACGCCCCCGCCGGCGCCACGGCCAACGGCCAGGCGTTCCAGAACTCGGTGCCCGCGCGCGCCCACCTGGCGGCGCAGCTCGCGCCGGCCGGCCGTCCCGCGGCGCCGCAACCCGTCTCGAACCAGTCGATCCCGGCCTTCCGCCCGGGCCAGGCCGCGGTGCAGCTGCCGCCGGCCCAGCCCATCCGCGGCGGCTATGACCGCGGCGCGCGCCAGGGCCAGGGCGGCCGCCAGGAGTTCGACCCGCCGCCGCGCCAGTCCGCGCCGGTCAACGGCCAGCAGCCGCAGTGGCAGCAAGGCCAGCAGCGCCAGCCGGGCCAGGGCTACGGCCAGCCGCAGCAGGGCCAGGCGCAAGGTCAGCCGGCCCAGGGCCAGCAGCCGGTGTGGCAGCAAGGCCAGCAGCGTCCGGGCTACGGCCAGGCTCAGCCGGGTCAGCCGCAAAACCAGCAAGGCCAGCAGCCTGCGTGGCAACAGGGACAGCAGCGTCAACCGGGCCAGGGCTACGGCCAGGGTCAGGCACAAGGTCAGCAGGCCCAACCCCAGGGCCAGCAGCCCGCGTGGCAGCAAGGCCAGCAGCGCCAGGGCTATGGCCAGCCGCAGCAGGGGCAGCCGCAGTACCAAGGACAGCCCCAGGCACCGCAGGCCAATCCGCAGGCGCAGCAAGGCCAGCCCGCCGCCCAGGGGCAGCCGCAGGGCCAGCCGCGCGAAGTTCGCGAAGGCAAGAACGCGCAGAAGGACGAGCGCAAGAAGGCCGAGCGCGAGCGTCAGGACGACCGCGAAAAGAAGAACGGCGAGCGCGACCGCTGATCGCGGGCGGCACGCCACGCGAGATCGGGGAGGCGCCGCGGCGCCTCCTTTTCATTGGTGGCGCTCGATCGCGGCCCGGACAGCCAGGCCACGCAGCCGTCACGACACCGCCGAGCGCATCACTGCGCCGCCACCACCTCGTGCAGCAGGAAGCCGTATTCGTCGGTCGCCTGGTCGATGGCGCCCGACAGGCTGGCCTGCGGCGGTTGTCCGCTGAAGACATCGGTTCGCAGCAGGATCGCCCGCCCGCTCGGATCGGCCTGCTGCAGCCGCGCCGCCATCTTGCGCGACTGCGCCGGGTCGACGCGGCCGTCGCGGTCGCCGGCCAGCAGCAGCACCGCCGGGTAGCGGGCGCCGTCGCGCACCGCGGCCAGCGGCGACAGCGCCCGCAGCGCGTCGAACTGGGCACGATCCTGGACGCTGCCGAATCCCGGCACGTCGTACTCGCCCACGGGGCCGCGCGCCAGGCGCAGCAGGTCGTAGCGGCCGCCGGCCACGACGACGGCACGCAGCAGCCCGGGCCGCTGCGTCAGCGCCGCGGCGAGCACCGTGGCGCCGTCGCCGCGGCCGCGCGCCGCCAGCAGCGCGGGCTGCGTGTAGCCGCGGCTGACGAGCGCGTCGGCCGCGGCGACGAAGTCGTCGACGCCGTTCTGGCGCTTCGTGCGCAGGCCGTCGACGCGCCAAGCCTCGCCGGGGTCGGCGGCGCCGCGCAGCGTCGCGATCGCGACGACGCCGCCGCGATCCAGCCAGGCGCGGCGGGTGACGTCGAAGTCCGGCGTCATGCCCGCGCCCAGCGAGCCGGCCGGCACGAGCAGCACCGGGTTGCGGCCGTCCAGCCGCGCGCCGTGCGGACGCAGGATGTCGACGGGCACCGGCGTGCCGTCGCGCGAGGTGGCGAACTCGCGCACGACGTCGCAGTCGTTGAAGCTGGCGTCGGAGGTCATCGCCAGCGCCGTGCGCCGGGCGCGGCCGGCCGCGACGCGCGTCCAGGCCGGCGGCTCCAGCCAGCTGGTGAGCTGCGCCGCGACCTCGTTGCGGCCCACGCGCGCGAGCGCCGCGACGCCGCTGCCGGCCGGCAACGCGATCGTCGTGCTGCGCTTGGTCCGCAGGTCGACGGCGCGCAGGCGCGTCGGGCCGGTCTGGCCCTCGGCCAGGTACAGCGTGCCGCCCGCCACCGCGAAGCGCTGCAGCGCGCCCTCCACCGGCATGGCGGCCGCCGCCAGCCGGTCCCACGCGACGGGCTTGCCGTCGGACAGCGCGATGCGCAGCAGCTTGCCGCGCGGCGCGTTGGCGACCGAGCGCACCCAGATCGCGTCGTCGTCGCCGAACTGCGCGTCGCGCACGCCGTCGCCCTCGGCGGCCACGCGGCGCCAGGCGCCTTCGCCGTTCGCGTCCGACGGCTTGGCGTACAGCGCGACCTCGCCGCCGCGCCCGTTCTCGACCAGCGCCAGCACGTGGCGGCCGTCGCGCGCGCCCTCGAGGCGCACGCGCGCGAGGCGCGGCAGTCCGGCGGCGAGCTCGACGCGATCGAGCCCCGCCGAACCGAGCCGGTGGAACACCACCTGCATCGTCCCGGGCGCCGCGACCTGCGTGCAGAAGAACCCGGCGCCGCCCGCGCTCCATGCGAGGTCGCCGCCCGCGCCAGCCGACATGACGTGCGCCACCTCGCCGGGCAGCGCCTGGCCGGTCGCGACGTCGACGACCCGCACGACGGCGCCGCCGGCATCGCCGTTCGACAACGCGATCGCCACCTTGCGGCCGTCGGGCGACGGCCGGAAGAACTCGATCGCCAGCGCGCCGCCGGGCGTCGATTCGTTCGGGTCGAGGACGACGCGCTCGCTGCCGACGTCGTCCATCGACCGCAGCGCCACCAGCACCGGCCGTTGCGCCGGCGGCGCGGACTTGAGCGCAAACACGAGGCCGCCGCGCTCGACGAGGCCGGTGTACGAATTGGACGTCGACTCGAGCAGCGACCGCAGCCGCTCGCGCAGCGCGGGGCGCGCGGGCATCGCGTCGAGGTAGCGCCGGCCGTAGGCGTGCTCGGCGGCGATCCACGAGCGCGTGTACGGGTCGTCGGCGTTCTCCAGCCACGTGAAGTCGTCGGCGACCGGGGTGCCGAAGAAGTCCTGCGTCGTCGTGCGCGAGGCCGCGAACGGATAGCCGCGCAGGCCCGGCGCGACCGGCGTCACGACCTCGCCGTTCACCAGGCCCGACTTCGCGCCGCCGGCGCAGGCGCCCAGCACGGCGACCGCGAGGGCCGCCAGCGGGCCCGCCATCCATTTCGGCGCAGCGGCGCGGCGCAGCATCGGCACGAGGTTCAAGCAGGCTCCCGGTTGCGGAGTTGGACCAGTGCGCGATGTTAGGCGGCGGCGCCGCCAGCGGCGTTCGCAGATGTTTCGCGAGCGTGCGCGAACGCACGCCGCGCGGGGTTGACAGCCCATCCGCCGAATCCTAAAGTGATATCACTTTGATCTCCATCAGGGAACTCTCATGACCTCGAACCAGGCCTTGCGCGGCGCGTCGCGGCCGACGCGCGTCGAATACTCGGAACGCCACCTCGCGTCGTTGAACGGCTACGCGATGGTGGCGATCGGCGTCGTGCTGGCGGCGCTGGCGCTGTCGCGCTTCGTCTCGATCCGCGACGACATGGGCGCCGGCGCCGTGCTGCTGTCGCACGTGCTGCCGGGCCTGCTGTGCGTGCTGGCCACCGTGGCGGCCGTGGCCGGCCTCTACACGCTGCAGCCCAACGAGCCGGCGATCGCCACGCTGTTCGGCCAGTACGCCGGCACCGACCGCGCCGAGGGCCTGCGCTGGGCCAATCCGTTCTACATCAAGCGCCGGATCTCGGTGCGCGCGCGCAACCTGAACTCGCCGGCGCTCAAGGTCAACGACAAGCGCGGCAACCCGATCGAGATCGGCGCCGTCATCGTCTGGCGCGTCGAGGACACCGCCAAGGCGCGCTTCGAGGTCGACGACGTCGACCTGTACGTGAAGCTGCAGTCCGAGGCCGCGCTGCGCCACGTCGCGTCGCTGTACGCCTACGACGAGGCCGACAGCCAGGACGCCGAAGAGATCACGCTGCGCGGCGGCCTCGACGACGTCGCGCAGGCGCTGGCCGCCGAGCTGTCGGCGCGCTTCGCCAGCGCGGGCGTGCTCGTCTCGGACGCCCGCCTCACGCACCTGGCCTACGCGCCCGAGATCGCGCAGGTGATGCTGCGCCGCCAGCAGGCCGAGGCCGTCATCAGCGCGCGCCACAAGATCGTGCAGGGCGCGGTGGCGATGGTCGAATCCGCGTTGACGGCGCTGAGCGAACGCAACGTCGTCACGCTCGACGACGAGCGCAAGGCGGCGATGGTCAGCAACCTGCTGGTCGTGCTGTGCGGCGACAACGAGGCGCAGCCCATCATCAACGCCGGCACGCTCTACAGCTGACGACGTGGCCAGCCCCGGCAAGAAGTCCTATCCGCTGCGCATCGACCCCGCGCTGTGGGCCGAGATCGAGCGCCTGGCCGCGCAGGAGCTGCGCAGCGCCAACGCGCAGGTCGAGTTCCTGCTGCGCGAGGCGCTGGCGCGGCGCGGGCGCAAGGTCAAGCCCGAACTGCCGGACGACGGCGCGCCCGACGACAAGGCCTAGCCTCCTAGAATCGCCGCACATCCTCCGGGGAGCGACGATTGGCCTACGACTACAGCTCGGACAACAAGCGGCTCGAACTGCCCAACCCGTTCCGGGTCGAGAACATGTTCCTGTTCGCCTGCGCCGCGATCACGCTGCTGGGCGGGCTGACCGGGCTGATGTGGGCGCGCGCCGCGATCGAGTCGCACACGACCCGGCTCGGGATCGCGCCGCTGCTGGTGGGCGTGGCGCTGCTGGCGGCGGGTCTGTCGTTCGCGGTGGTCGCCGCGCGCCGCCTGCGCTTCTTCTTCGGCCGCGGCCGGCCGCGCTCGCTGGCGCCCGAGGTGGCCATCGGCGCCACCGGCAACTCGCAGCGCGCCGACTTCTACAAGGCCACGCTGCGCCAGGGCGGCCTCGAATACCCCGAGCCGCAGGGCGCGCTCAACGGCGTGCTGTACCACGCGGTGCCCGGCCTGATCACCGCGCCGGTGGTGGTGCAGGAGCTCGCGCAGCGGCACTTCTTCAACGCGCTGTCCTTCCTGGTGACGCTGGTCAGCTTCGTGCTCGCATGGGGACTGTTCGGTACCGACGAGTCGCGTCCGCTGATCTCCATCGTCTACTTCCTGTTCGGCGCCGTGGTGCTGCTGCGGCCGCTGGTCAGCGGCAACCAGGCACGGCTGGGCACGGGCACGCTGATCGCGCTGGCCGTCGCGGCCATCGTCGGGCCGGTGGCGGCCAACCTGCTGGGCGCGGCGCTGCCGTCGGTGCGCTACTCGGTCACGGGCCAGGCGGCGTTCCTGCTGATCTGCTCGCTGGTCGCGGTCGTCCTGATCCTGTGCGCGCTGCACGCGCAGCTCGACGCCTCGCCGCAGACCGAGCGCAGCTGCGAGCAGCGCACGCTGTCGATGAACGGGCCGCCCGCCGCGCTGATCACCGAGCTGGATCGCACGCTGCAGAACGAGTGGGTCGAGAAGATCCCGAACCGCCGCTACACGCGCGTCGAGCCCGTGACGCACGGCGCCGCCGGTTCCGGCGGCTTCGCCGGCGAGCTGCTGGAGGAGACGCAGCCGATGCCGATGTCGGGCACCGCCGCCGTCACGCTGGGCAGCGCGCTGCAGGCGCCGCGCCACAGCTGGCTGGTGATGCTCGACCTGTACGGCACGCTGCTGACCGTGTTCGGCGTCGTGTGCGCGCTGGTCTACGTGCACGGCTTCGATCCGTCGCGCGTCCTGCACGAGGGCTGGGGCGACACCGCCACCGTGGGCTATGCCGCGGTGTGCCTGGGCGTCGCCGCGTTCTGCTTCCAGTCGGCGGGGGCGATCTGGGGCCGTTTCAACTTCGAGTCCGAGCTGGTGTGGGTCGAGCTGCAGGGCACCTGGCAGTCGTCGCGCATCGGCACCGGCAACCAGTTCAGCAGCCGCCTGCAGACCGAGAACGACGTCGTGCGCGTCGAATCGATGACGCTGCGCATCTGGCGCGCCCGCGTCGAGTCCGTGGTGTTCGGCAAGGACGGCCCGCGCCAGGTCACGGCGATGTACGCGACCTCGCAACAGGCCGCGCGCCTGGCCGACGACCTCGAGGCCTTCGCGTCCCGCCAGAGCGTGTTCGTCGCGCCGCGCGCGGCCGAGGACGGCCAGCGCATCGCGGCGCTGCGCGCCACCGAGTCGATGCTGGGCGGCGAGCCGCCCGCGCGCCCGGACGCCCTCGCGCACGCAGGCGACGCGCCGCGCGTCACGGGCGCGAGCACGCCGGCGCCCGCGCCCGCGGGCCGCTTCTGCACCGCCTGCGGCACCAAGGCCGGCCCCGAGGCGAAGTTCTGCAGCGCCTGCGGCACGCCGCTGCCGGCGCCCGGCGCCTGATGCTCCTGCAGGCGCGAGTTCCGCACGCGGCAAGAAAACGGCCCGGAGATCCCGGGCCGTTTCGATGTCACGCCGTCGCGAGGATCAGAAGAACGAGGCGCTCAGGCTGACCATGAACGAACGCGGCGCGAGCAGGTTGTAGGTCGCCGCGCTGATGTAGCCCGGATCCTTGCCGGTCGTCGGATCGGCCACGCCCTTGTTCGCCTGGAAGTTGGTCGAGCTGGCGAAGGTGAGCGCCTTGCGGTCGGTCAGGTTGGTCACGTTGATCTTCAGCTTCGGGCTCTTGAACCACGAGGCGAAGTCCTCGAAGTTCCAGCCGGTGTCGAGGTTGACCGTGGTGTAGCCCGACGCCTTCTCGGTGTTGACCCAGTCGGCCCAGAAGCTGCTGCGGTAGGCGGCGTTCACGCTCGCCCAGAACGGGCCGTGGTTGAAGCTGCCGCCGAGGTGGAAGGTGTTCTTCGGCACGTTGACGAAGGACTTGCCGCGGGTCGCGTACGTGCCGTCGCCGATCGTCTCGGTGTCCTGGACTATCGTCGACTTGGTCAGCGCGTACGAGGCGTACAGGCTCAGGTCGTCGTAGACCTTGTAGCTGGCCTCGGCGTTGAAGCCGCGCTGCCGCAGCTTGGGCACCGACAGGTACACGGTCTGCGCGCTGGCGTCGTCGTAGCCCGAGACCTGCTTGTTCTTCAGGTCGGAGGCGTACAGGTCGGCGCTGACCGACACGTCGCCGGCGTAGTAGCGCCAGCCCAGATCCAGCGTGCTGGCGCTTTCCGGCCGGTTGTTGCCGATCGCGGCGAGCTGCGCGGGGGTGATGCCGCTGAAGGCCAGCTCGCCCGGGTTCTGCTTGTAGAACTCGATCACCGCGTTGCTCTGGGTGATGACGCCGTTGACCGGCGCGCGGAAGCTCTGGCCGTAGCCCAGGTAGAACTGGTTGGCGGCGTCGAGCTGGAACTTCAGGCCCGCCGACGGGGTGAACTTGTGCCAGGTGCTGCTGGAGGTGCCGCCGAACTGCTGCGTGTAGGCCGGGCCGCCGTAGGCGCCGAAGTGCTGGAAGCCGTAGCCGTTGCGCTCGATGTTGGTGTAGGCGCCGGCCACCGTGACCGTCCACTTGTCGTCCGGCGTCCAGTCGTTGCTGACGAACCAGCGCGTCAGCGTGGTGCTGGTGGAGTCGAGGTAGTTGTACTGCGGCGCGCCGTTGGCGGTGTAGGTGACCAGGCTGTCGTTGCCCCAGATGGTGGCCGGCGTGCCGGTCGCGTCCACGTGGGCGTAGTCCTGCCACTGCTTCTCGCGCGGGGCGTCGAGCCAGAGGCCGTAGGTCAGCGTGTCGCTGTCGCCGAAGTCCTGGATCAGCTTGGCGATCACGCCCGGGCGCCAGGTGTCGGAGCCCGAGTACGAATACGTCAGCACCTTCTTGTTGTTGGTGACCTTGCCGTCGCCGTCCAGGTCGTAGCCGACGTAGCCGAAGCGGCCGACGTTGGCGGCCGAGGTGCTCTCGGTGAAGGTGTAGCCGCTGCCGCCGCCGCCCGAGCCGTACTGGTAGTAGGGCACCACCGACAGGTGCAGCGACTTGCTCAGCGTGAACTCGCCGTCCAGGCTGAGCATGTAGTCGCGGAACGGGTTCTCGTGCAGCTTCCAGTAGTTGGTGTCCGTCGCCGACGCCAGCGTGGTGTCGTAGTTCATGTGGTAATTCGCGGCCGCCTGCGCCTTGGTCAGCTTCAGGTAGCCGCCGCGGCGGATCTCGCGGTTCCACTGCAGCGAGGCCGAGATCGTGTTCTGGGCATCGATGCTCCACACCGACTTGCCGTCGATCTTGTCGACCTTGGCGTCGCCCTTGCCGCGCCACAGGTTCGTCGTGTTGTTGGAGTACGAGAGCCACGAACGCAGCGCGCCGGTGTCGCCGGTCTGAACGCGCAGGAACTCGCGCTTGTACTCGTGGCTGCCCGCGGACAGGCCGGTGTCGACGCTGAACTTATGCGACGGGTCGATGGTCGACCACGCGATGGTGCCGCCCGCGGCGCCGGCGACCGCCTGGTCGACGTCCGGATAGCCCTGCAGCACGGTGATGTCGTTCATGTTCTCGGTGTCGCCGTACTCGGTCGGGTACACCGTGTAGCTGCCGCTGTCGTTGACCGGCGCGCCATTGACCGTGACGCCGATCTCGTCGTTGGTGAAGCCGCGGATCTGGTAGTTGCCGTCGAACAGGCCGGTCGGGTCGTCGGCGATCGCGACCACGCCCGGAATGGTGTCGATGATCTGCGCGTAGTTCGCGCCCGGCGCCTTCTTCTCGATCGCCTTGCGCGTGACCGTGGACACGGCCTTGGGCGCGGACTGGACCGACATCAGGCCGCCGCCGATGATGCGCTGCCCGGACACGGTGACCCGCTGGGTCGCCTGCTCGAGCGCGCGCTGCGTCGAATTGGCGGTGGTGGTGTTGGAGGTGCTGGACGTGTTGGCGCGCTGCGCGGAATTGCCTGGCTGCGCGTCGCCGCCTTGTTGCGTGTCACCGGTTTGGGGTGCAGCCGTGGCCGTGCTGGTGGTGTCCTGCGCATGCGCGGCGGTGCAGATCGCAACGACGGCAAGGGCCAACGGGTTCAGGGAAAGGAGTCGCATCGATGGGGCTTCCGGGATCGTGGATGGAGATCCGGGACATCGAATCGCGCGACGAATCGACCCTGCGCCCACCAGGACGAACGCGTCTCGCGCGAGCGCCGCAAGCGGGCCCGCGTTCGAGGCGAGGTGGACCTGGGTTGACGGCGACTGCACGCACGGCGCCCCGGAATGGGACGGCAGTGTTGCGGCCAACCATGACAGCGCTGTTAAGAAATGATGTCTGGCGGCGACAACCGACAGATTTCTGACAGGATTGCCGCCGCGCGGGCGTCCGCGTCGCCGAATGGCGCGCCGGCGCCCGATCGGCCGTTCAGTGCGGCAGCACGGCTGGCGCCAGTTCGTCGACGTCCGGCGTGTCCTTGCTCGAGATCAGCCGCGTCAGGAACGGGATCAGCAGCGCCAGCACGACGCCGACGGCCACGGTGCCCCAGCCGAGGCGGCCGAACAGCATCGCGTAGAACGGGTTGGTGACCTGCGGGGCGGCATCCTGCGCGGACGGGATCCACTTGGAGAGTTGTCCGGCAAAGACCGAGGCCAGGCCGGTCAGGAGCATCCACGCGCCCATCATGACGCCCTGGTACTTGTGCGGCGCGAGCTTGCCGATCATGGCGTAGCCCACGGGCGAGATCAGCAGCTCGCCCAGGCTTTGCAGCACATAGCTGAGGAAGATCCACAGGAAGGCGGAGCGTCCCGTGGCCGGGTCCGCCAGCGCGATGCCCACGGGCAGAGCCAGGTAGCCCAGGCCCATCAGCACGACGGCCGTCGCGAACTGCTTGGGCACGTCGATGCGCCAGCCGCGCTCGCGCAGCGCGGCGAACAGCGACGCCAGCATCGGACCGCACAGCACGATGACGACGGTGTTGATGTTCTGCACCCATTGCGGCTGGATCTGGATGCCCAGCACCATCGGGTCGACGTTGCGGTCGAAGAACAGCGTCAGGCCACTCGGCTGGATCTGGTAGAGCGACCAGAAGACCAGCGAGCCGACGGCCAGCACCAGGTAGGCCCACATGTTGCGGCGTTCCCGCCGCACGGGATGATTGAGCGTCACCCAGCCCAGCATCAGGAAGACGAGCGCACAGACGACTTCGACGAGGATGGTGGTCGAGTCCGGGTGCTGCAGCAGCATCCAGACGACGGGCACGAGTCCGACCAGGATGGCCAGCCCCGCGAGACCGCGCTTGCGGAACTCGTCCGGCGTCGCGTGCAGCAGCGGCGTCTCGCGATCCTTCAGCACGCGCCAGTAGCAGGCGGCGAGAACGATGGCGACCAGGTTGCCCAGCGTGGCGAACGTGAACAGCGGGCCCCAGCGGCCCGACTCGTTATAGAGGCCGGCCACGAGGATGCCGACGAAGAACCCGACGTTCATGCCGGCGTAGTTCCACAGGAACGCGCCTTCGCGGCGCGGGTCGTCGGGCGTGAAGCGCTGCGTCAGCATCATGTTGATGCAGGTCACGTTCAGGCCACTGCCGGTCAGGAACAGCGACAGGCCCCAGTAGAGCATCGCGCCGCTGCCGGTGGCGATCAGGCCGCAGCCCAGCACCTGCAGCGCCATGCCGCCCACGAACAGGTTGCGGTTGCTGAGGAAGCGCCCCCCCAGGTAGCCGCCGAACAGGTGCAGGCCGTAGTTGAACGCGCCGAACAGGCTCATCAGCGACAGCGCGAGGCTGTCGCTGAAGTGCAGGTGCTTGGTGGCGTACAGCACCAGCGAGGTCTGGAGCACGGCATAGCCCAGCGTCGAGAACATCTGGATGAAGAACAGGGCGGCCGAGCCCTCGGGGATCTTGTCCAGCCGGGCTTTGAAGGAAGACATGGGGAAGCGATTTTCGACGGGGATGGGCCGCGGGCCGTCACGGCCGCGGGAAATGCCCGAAATTTTAGCGGCGGCACGTTTCTCGCCGGCCGGGGTCAATCCCCTAGACAACCGGCACGATTTGGCGTTCGCGCCGCGTTTGCGCCCTAGAAAACGCGAACGGCGAGGTCGCGGCCGCGCTGCGCCTCGTTGCCCGAGAAGTCTTTCGCGACGATGCGCAGCAGGTAGTCGCCGGGCGCCAGCGCCGCGGTCGAGAACGGCGGCTCGGCGCTCGCCTGCCCCGCGGCGCGGCCGACGCGGTAGCGGAAGTGCGTCTCGCTGCTGCCCTGCACGGTGATGCCGCTGCGGTCGGCGTAGAAGTCCTTGACCAGCTCGTCGCCCGGCAGGCGCGCGAACTCGATCGCGGTGAGCGGCCGCTCGAAGCCGGCCACGGGCGCGCCGTCCGCGCGCAGCCACTGGTAGCCCAGGCTGTAGAGCCCGAGCCGGCGGCGCGGCAGGTTGCCGTCGACCTGGTCCCAGGCGTCGACCACCAGCGACAGCTCGCCGCGCGGCAGCAGCAGGCGCCCCGCTTCGCGCTTGACCAGGCGCGCGTCGCCCGCGTCGCGCACCTCGACGGACCCGATGCTGGGCGCCACCGTGTCGACGAAGTCGCGCAGGCCCAGGCGCAACGGGTTCAGGCCGTGGCCCGGCACGCCCATCCACAGGTGCACGTGCGCCATCGGGTTGATGCTGCCCAGCACGTCGCCGACGGCGAAGCGCGTGCCGCGGCGCACCCGCATGCCCACCAGCTTGCCGGCCGCGTCGCGCACCGGCACGAAGCGCGCGGGATCCAGCGCCGCGCCGTGCGCGCCGCGGCCCACGCGCATGTGCACGTACGCGAGCGGGCCGACGGACAGGCCTTCGTTGATCTGCCCGAAGGCATAGGTCGCGACGGGGCTGGACACCTTGCCCGCCGCGATCGCCAGCACCTCCTGGCCGACGTCGCCGCGCACGTCCAGGCCGTCGTGGAAGTGGTCGCGCGACTCGCCCTTGCCGTCGCCGCGGTCCTCGCCGATCGTGCCCACCACCTCGTGCCAGGCCAGTTGCGGACGCAGCGGCCAGCGGCCGCCGGCGTCGGGCAGCGGTCGATCCGGCGCCGGGCCGATCGCGCCCGTGACCTGCGGCGCCGAGGCCGCCGCCAGCGGCGCCAGCACGTGCAGCCGCGACGACGCCGCGTCGGCCACCAGGAGGCGCGACGCGTGGTCGACCGCCAGGCCCGTCGGCCGCGAGAAGCCGTGCTCCGCCAGGCCGTAGACCGGCTGCGCGCCGCCGTCGGCCTCGACGCGCGTGACGGTCCCGGTCAGCGTCCCCACGAAGATCGTGCCGTCCCGCGCCTGCGCGAGCGACGCGGGACGGTGCAGCAGCCACTTGGCCGGCGCGTCGGCGGCGGCGCGCGCGATCGTCGTGACGTTGCCCGCCGCGTCGATCGCGCGCAGCGCGTCGTTGCGGGTGTCGGCGACGACGATGCGGCCCTGGGTATCGACGAGCACGGCGCACGGCGTGTCCAAGCGCGCCTGCGCGCCGGGGCCGTCGACGTCGCCGGGCGCCGCGCCGCCGGCGAGGGTCGTCACGGTGCCGTCCGGCGCGATCGCGCGGATGCGGTCGTTGTAGGCGTCGGCCACGACGACGCGGCCCTGGGCGTCGACCGCCACGCCCATCGGGCCGTCGAACCGGGCCTGCGCGCCGGGGCCGTCGCGCCAGCCGGGGTGGCCGTCGCCGGCCAGCGTGGTCACGACGCCGGCGGGCGTGACCTTGCGGATCGCGTGGTTGCCGGTGTCGGCGACGTAGAGGTTGCCGGCCGCGTCCAGCGCGAGGCCGGACGGCGTATCGAAGCGCGCGGCGGCGCCCTGCCCGTCGTGGAAGCCCTCGGCGCCGCCGGCCAGCGTCGCCACCGTGCCGTCGGTGCGCAGCACGCGGATGCGGTCGTTGTCGCCGCCGTCGCTGACGTACAGCGCGCCGTGCGGGTCCAGCGCCAGGCCGTACGGATCGGCGAACTGCGCCTGCGCGGCGAGGCCGTCGCGCGCGCCGATCCGGCCGTCGCCGGCGAGCGGGCCGATCTGCGGCGGCCATTTCAGCGGCAGGTCGGCGGCGGCCGCGGCGGATGGCGATGCCGGCGGCGCCGTCGACGCGCGATGTCCCTGCAGCCACCAGGCCGCCGCACCGGCGGCCGCCGCCAGAACCGTCGCCGCCATCCACGTCTTCTTCGCGCGTCGTCCCACTCGTCCGTCCTCCTCCTGAGGCCGCGCATGGTACCAACGCCGACGTGTCTTCGCGGATGCGACTAAGCTGCTGCCTTCGCCGGCGAGCGCGCCGGCCCGCTCAACCGACGACCGAGGAGAAGTCCATGGGATCCACGATCAACTTCAAGCGCCCCGACGGCAAGCAGCTGCAGGGCTATCTCGCCGAGCCGGCGCAGGCCGGCGGCGCGCCCGCCGTCGTCGTGATCCAGGAGTGGTGGGGCCTGAACGACCAGATCCGCGGCGTCGCCGACCGCCTCGCCCACGCCGGCTACCTCGCGCTGGTGCCCGACCTGTACCGCGGCAAGAGCACCGTCGAGCGCGAGGAAGCGCACCACCTGATGACCGGCCTGGACTTCGGCGACGCCGCCACCCAGGACGTGCGCGGCGCGATCCAGTTCCTGAAGACGCGCGCCGCCAAGGTCGGCTGCGTCGGCTTCTGCATGGGCGGCGCGCTGACGCTGCTGGCCGCCGCCAACGTCCCCGAGCTCGACGCCGCCGTCACCTGGTACGGTTGCCCGCCGCCCGAATACATCGCCGCCGACAAGATCAGGATCCCGCTGCAGGGCCACTGGGCCGACCAGGACCAGTTCTTCCCGCCCGCGCAGGTCGAGGGCCTGACCGCCAAGCTCCGGGCGGCCGGCGTCGCGCACGACTTCCACCACTACCTCGCCCACCACGCCTTCGGCAACGAGGACGCAGTCGGCGACGGCCGCATCGCCGAGACGCAGTACGACCCGGTGTGGGCGCAGCGGGCGTGGGATCGGACGTTCACCTTCTTCGCGAGGAACCTCGGCTGAGCGCGTCCACGCTCCCCATAATGGCTGCATGAGCGACGACGACGACTCGATCGACTGCGGCAGCCACGGCAAGGCGACCGCGACCTACGTGTGCGGGCATCTTGCCGCCGATCCCGTGCAGCGCTGGCATGGCGACCAGCCGACCGCCGCCAGGCCTTGGCCCGACGCCTGGTGCGACCGCTGCAACGAGGCCTATCTGCGCGAAGGCGAGTGGAACGACGCGAGCTCGGCGGACCTGGACATCCAGCTGCTCTGCCACCATTGCTACGAGACCGCGAAAGGCCACAGCGTCGGCCGGCTGCGCGGCGCGTCGCTGGCCAGCTGGAACGACCTGCTCGAGACCTGCACCTGCGAGCTGCGCGCCAAGCAGGACGCGCTGGCGCAGCGCTTCGACCTCTGGCGCCACGAGCGCTGGGACTGGGACCAGGATCGCGCCGAGATCGTGTTCTCCAACGACGGCGCGCCGGCGGTCGTCGCGACCATCTCGTTCGTGGGTTCGTTGTCGACGCGCGCGGGAACCTGGCTGTGGTCCTGGGCGAACGACAGCCTGGCGGCGGAGGTCGTCGGCAAAATGGCCCAGGTCCAGGACTACGGCGAGGCCCTCGATCGCCCGCACCTGGCCGTGCCGCTCTGGCCGGCCGACGAGCGCGACGGCTGGGCCATGACGGCCGTCGCCGCGCACCTGCTCGATGCCGACGGGGCCTACCGGACGCCGTCGGACAGTGGCTTCCTCTACATGCTGCTCAGCGACGTCCGCCACGCGGCGTGACGGTGCATCCGCTGATCAGCCCGCCGACGCCGCCGCCATCTCCAGGAACCGCAGCTGCGGATCGAGCGCCAGCGCGCGCGTCGCGGCGCGGGCCTCGGCGGGCGGCAGCGGCACCAGCAGCTCGATCTGGCCGCCGACGCTGGCGCCGATCGCCAGGCCGTCGCGGTACAGCACGCGCGAGCCGGCCACGCGCGGCACCTTCGGGCCGGCGAGCACGGTGCCCAGCAGGTTGGCCGGGTCGGAGGCCGACAGGCAGACCAGCGTGTCGTCCGGCGGCTGCCTGCGCACGGCGCGCAGCGTGGCGATGGCGTCGGGCAGCGCGAACTGCTCGCCGGTCACGCCGGCGATGAAGCGGCCGCCGCGGATCTCGCCGCGCGCCTCCAGCCGGCGGTAGACGCGCACCAGCTCGCGCCACGGCGGCAGCCAGGCGGCCTCGCGGTCCAGCATCTCGTAGCAGACGACGCCGTAGCGGCGCAGCAGCGTGCGGGCGACGTGCTCGACGGCCTCCGCGGACGTCGCCGCATAGGCCGCGGCCTGCGGCGCCCGCACGACGTTCCAGCGCCCCGCGTCCTCGATGCCGAACAACGCGACCCGCCGCCGCGAGCGCGACGCCGCCGTCGCGCGCCTGGCCGCGGGCACCAGCAGCGCGCGCAGGCCGGCGTAGCTGTCGCAGCTGGCGCGGCCGCGCACCACGAGCTCGGCGAGCGCGTCCTCCAGCTCGGCGCGCAGCAGGCGCGCGCCGTCGGCCATCTCGTCGAAGAAGGAGGCGCCGTTGGCCGCGAGGAAATCCAGCACGCGCTGCGCGCGGCCGCCCAGCGGCGCGTCGTCGGCACTCGCGGCGGAGGCGGCGATGCGCGACCAGGTCGGCGCGGCGCGGCGCGGCAGCAGCAGGATCGGGGTCGTGCGCAGCGACGAACGCCCGCCGCCCTGCGTGCCGCTGGCCACGGGCCGCAGCCGCGTCCACAGCGTGCGGCCGGCGGTGCACAGGTCGTCCAACCAGGACGACGCGTAGTCCTTCACGCGCGCCGGCAGCACCTCGGCCTCCCACAGCGACGCGGGCGCCTCGAAGCCCTCGAGCTGCGCCAGCACGGCCGGCAAGGCCTCGGGGCCGCTGACGCGCGACGCGCCCGCCACGTGCTGCCAGTCGAACAGGAAGCGCACGAAGTCGCGCGGCTCGACGGGCTCGATCTCGCGCCGCAGCCGCTTGAGCGTGTAGCGGTGGATGCGCGCCAGCAGGTGGCGCTCGCACCATTCGATCGCCTCCAGCCCGGGCGTGACGCGGCCCTGGAACACGGTGCCTTCGGACTGCAGCGCCGTGAGCGCGGCCTCGATGTCGCCGCGCGGCAGCCGCAGCTGCTCGACCAACTGGTCGACCGTGACCGGGCCGAGGCCGCCGAGGCGCGCGCGCAGCAGCTCGCGCAGCGCTTCCCCGGAGGACTCGAACGGCGCGTCGTAGCCCGCCGGCGCCATGATCGCGGGCATCGGTTCGGCGCCGGGATAGAGCGGCCGCAACTGCGCGAGACGCTCGGCGGCGACCCACAGGCCGCCCTCGCGCGTGCCCAGGCGCGTCGCGCGTCCCGCGCGCGCGAGCGCGGCCAGCCCGGCGTCCCAGTGCTCGTCGGCCCGCGCCTCGGCTTCGGTGATCGCCCCCAGCGTCATCAGCGCCTCGTGCACCTCGTCGGCGCTGCGGGCGCGCGGCCAGGCCTCCTCGCGCACGCCGGCGATGGCGTCGGCGTCGAGCGCGCCCATCCCGTCGACGTTGTCCGCGTCGCCGAAGCGGCGCGCCTGCACGGCCTGCGTGCGGCGTTCCTCGATGGGCGCGTCGTCCAGGAAGGCGTAGGGCCGGGCGGTGAGCGCCTCGGCCGCGAGCGGCGACGGCGCGGGCAGGTCGCGTGCGAGCACCTCGATCGCGCCGGACTCGATGCCGCGCAGCACCGCCAGCCAGCCCTCGGCGTCCATCGCCTCGTGCAGGCAGTCGTGCATCGTCTGCGCGACCAGCGGATGGTCGGGCACCTCGCGCGGGCCGGTGAGGTTCTCGGCGCAGGCCACCTGGTCGGGGAACACCGAGGCCAGCAGGTCCTCCGACTTCATGCGCTGCAGCTGCGGCGCCACCTTGCGCCCGCCGACGAAGCGCGGCAGCGCCAGCGCGGTGGTCGCGTTCCAGCGCCAGCGCACGGCGAACAGCGGCGCGTCCAGCAGCGCCTGCACCAGCACGTCCAGCGCGGTGGCCGAGCGCAGGTAACGCGCGACCTCGTCGAGCGGGAAGCTGTGGCTGGTGGACAGCGACAGCACGATCGCGTCCTCGGTGGCCGCGGCCTGCAGCTCGAAGTTGAACTGGCGGCAGAAGCGCTTGCGCAGCGCCAGGCCCCAGGCGCGGTTGAGCCGGCTGCCGAACGGCGAATGCACGACGAGCTGCATGCCGCCGGACTGGTCGAAGAAGCGCTCCATCACGATGCGCCGGTGCGTGGGCAGCGCGCCCAGCACGGCCTGCGCGCCCGCCAGGTGCTCGACGATCTGGCGCGCGCCGTCGGCCAAGAGGCCGCCGCCCGTCGCCTCGATCAAGGCCTCGATCGCCCGCGGCTGGCCGGCACGCCGCACGTCCTCGCCGACCGTCTCGCGCAGGCGCGCCACGGCCAGCGACAGCTCGTCGCTGCGCCCCGGCGCCTCGCCGAGCCAGAACGGGATGTTGGGCGGCTGGCCTTTCGCATCCTCGACGCGCACGCGGCCCGGCTCGACGCGCAGGATGCGGTAGCTCGCGTTGCCCAGCTGGAACACGTCGCCGGCCAGGCTCTCGACGGCGAAGTCCTCGTTGACGGTGCCGATGCGGTCGGACTGCGGCTCCAGCACGACGGTGTAGTCGCCGGTCTCCGGGATCGTGCCGCCCGAGGTCAGCGCCGTCATGCGCGCGCCGCGGCGCTCGCGCAGCTGGCGGTGCACGGCGTCGCGATGGATGTACGAGCCGCGCGGGCCCTGGCGCGTGGTGTAGCCGTCGGCCAGCATGCGCACGACGGCGTCGAAGCGCTCGCGCGGCAGCGCCGCGTACGGCCAGGCGCGGCGCATCAGCGCGTAGAGCGCGTCCTCGTCCCAGTCGCGGCAGGCGGTCTCGGCGACGACCTGCTGGGCCAATACGTCCAGGGGCATGGGCGGGACGCGCAGCGCGTCGAGCTCGCCGCGCTGCACCGCCTCCAGCAGCGCGGCGCATTCGACCAGCTCGTCGCGCGACTGCGGGAACAGCCGCGCCTTGGGCGTGCCGCCGACGGCGTGGCCCGCGCGGCCGGCGCGCTGCAGGAAGGCGGCGATCGAGCGCGGCGAGCCGAGCTGGCAGACGAGGTCGACGTCGCCGATGTCCAGCCCCAGCTCCAGCGACGCCGTCGCCACCAGCACCTTCAGCTCGCCGCGCTTGAGCCGCTGCTCGGCGTCCAGCCGCAGCTCGCGCGCCAGGCTGCCGTGGTGCGCGGCGACGGCGTCGTGGCCCAGCCGCTCGGCCAGGTGGCGCGCGGCGCGCTCGGCCATGCGGCGCGTGTTGACGAAGACCAGCGTCGTGCGGTGCGTCGCCACCAGCTCGACGACGCGCTGGTAGACCATGTCCCACTGCTCGTGCGTCATCACCGCCGTCAGCGGCGTCGCCGGCACCTCCAGCGCCAGGTCGCGCTGCTTCCTGTAGCCGATGTCGACGATCGCGCAGTCCGCCTGGCCGTCGACGACCCCGCCCGCGCCGACGAGGAAGCGCGCGACCTCGGCGATCGGCTTCTGCGTCGCCGACAGCCCGATGCGCGTGACGTGCCGCGGCTCGGCGCGCGTCGTCACCGCCTTCGGGTCGGGCGCCACGCCCTCCTCGTCCGGCGCGTCGGAGCATGGCGGGTGGTCGACGATGTTCTGCAGGCGCTCCAGCGACAGCGCGAGGTGGCTGCCGCGCTTGTTGGCGGCCAGCGCGTGGATCTCGTCGACGATCACCGTGCGGACGTTCGCGAGCATGCGGCAACCGGCGAGCGAGCCCAGCAGCACGTACAGCGACTCGGGCGTCGTCACCAGGACGTGCGGCGGCCGGCGCACCGCCTGCTGGCGCTCGCGCGGCGGCGTGTCGCCGGTGCGCACGGCGGTGCGGATCTCGACGTCGGGCAGCCCTTGCGCGACCAGCTCGGCGCGGATGCCGGCCAGCGGCTCCTCGAGGTTGGCGCGGATGTCGTTGGACAGCGCCTTCAGCGGCGAGACGTAGACGACGGCGGTCTCGTCCGGCAGCTCGCCCGCGACGCCGCGGCGCACCAGGTCGTCCAGCGCGGCCAGGAAGGCCGTCAGCGTCTTGCCCGATCCGGTGGGCGCGGCCACCAGCGTGTCGCGCCCGGCGCGGATGTGCGGCCACGCCGCGACCTGCGCGGCCGTGGGCGCGCCGAAGCGGCGCTCGAACCAGCGCGCGACGGCGGGGTGGAAGTCTTGCAGGGGCATGGGCGGACTCGGACAGGTGGCGTCCGAAGCGCCATTCTCAAGCCTTCCGGGCTCGTGCGGCGAGCCTGCCGATGCGGCGCGGAGGGCGAAAGCGCGCGGCCAGGCACCGATCTCCGCGCTCTGGCAACATGCGCCCACCCAGGACGCCGGAGCCCGCCATGCCCACCCTTGCCCTCGTTCGCCGCGCCGCCCCCGCCGTGCTCGCCGCTGCCCTGCTCGGCTGCGCATCGACGCCGCAGCCGCTGACGCACGGCCAGATCGCCGCCATCGTCGCCAGCCCCGACCGCACCGACGCCGACCGCACGAACGACCAGCGCCGCCATCCGGTCGACCTGATGACCTTCGTCGGCGCGCGTCCGGGATGGACGGTGCTCGACGTCAGCACCGGCGGCGGCTACACGAGCGAACTGCTGGCGCGCATCGTCGGGCCGAGCGGCAAGGTGTGGGCACAGAGTCGCCCGCGCAATCCGGATGCCGCGCCGGCCCGTCCCGCGCAACCCGAAGGCGGTGCCGCGACGCCGTCGGCCGCCCAGCCCGCGCCGCCGCGCGGCACGGCCGAGGTGCTGGCCGACCGCAGCGCCCGCATGCGGGCCGCGGGCGTCGCAGCCGCGCCCATCGGCTACGCCGCCCTGCCCTTCGACAACCCGGTGCCGCCCGAGGTCGCCGAGGGCAAGCTCGACCTCGTCACTCTGATGTTCAACTACCACGACTTCGGCTGGATCCCTGTCGACCGCGCCAGCATGAACCGCGCGATATTCGCGGCTCTCAAGCCCGGGGGCCTCTACGTGATCGCCGACCATGCGGGGCGGCCCGGCACCGGCATCTCGGAGTCGGGCACGCTGCATCGCATCGAGGAGGCCTTCCTGCGGCACGAGGTCGAGTCGGCGGGCTTCCGTCTGGCGGCCGAGGGCGATTTCCTGCGCAATCCGAACGATCCGCGTGATCGCAATACGCCGGAGCCGGCGCAGGCGAAGGACGAGTTCGTGTTGAAGTTCGTGAAGCCGTAGGGGCGCGGGGCCAGCTTTCGACCCATCGGCGACATCCGGCTCGCCCGATCGATCGCCGGAAACCAGACGTTGGCGCTGCTTGGCTGGGCCTTCAAAACGCCACCCCGCAACCCGTCATTCACCGCTGAAGTCTCCTGGCCGTCATTCGGCATCGTTCGTTTGCGATGCATTCTGGCTGGTACCGCCTCATCCGGGTGCGGGGGAACTGCGTCAAGGGCGAACGTCTACTGCACAAATGGCGGAGGAGCACAGGAACGAAATGCGCTTCGGGTGCTTGACCGTCTCGAGCTCGAACAGCTGAACGCCGTTCAGCGAAAAGCGCGCGTTCTGCTGGTCTGTCTCGACGTGAAGCAGAAAGTCGTCCTGAACTTCGTACGCACCAGGCAGCATTTCGCGCTCGGGAATGAGACTCCCAACAGACGAGTTCACCACGCGGAAAGGTACGACCTTCCCATCTCGTACCGACAACTGAAGACAGACAACGTCACGCGTCTCGTCGTCACCTTGAATGCATGTTGTGAACGCCGAGTGCCATTCGCTGGAGGGCTGCAGCTTGACGAATCGCATGACAAGATTCGTCGTATATGAGCGTCGTGCGAATAGCGTAGCTAGTGACTTCGCGCATTACATGGTCTGAAAGCAGACTTGGTCGGCCGTCAGCATCTGCGCCGCACGCCGCCTGACAGCGGTCGGAGCAATCGTAACGCCGCCGACCCGCCGCAGCATGAGTCCCCTGGGACATGACGCTACGCATCGGACCGATGCGCAGCTTAGTGGTCAGTGGCCGGCGCGAAGCGCTGCTGCACCAGGACGCCGACCGACGTGCCCACTCGCGCGCCCACTTCCGTCGAATTGCGGTAGTGCACCCCGTCGTAGATGCGCGCCATTCGGACCTCGTCGACGAAGCTGTCGATCGAGTCCCAGCCGTGGACGACGCCCGGCGCCGTCGGGCTGGTCGAACTGAGATGAGGCACGGGGCGACCGTGCAGTTCCTCGCGGATCACGGCGCCCAACGCGCCAGCCACCACGCAGTGCGCGCACGGGTACTCGGGGTGCATAGGCGTGGTGACGAACGGCGTCCACGTCGGGTCGGCTGTCGCATTGATTCCGCCGGCCACATGCTCCAATCGAATCGCCGTGATCGGTCGCCAGAAATTGTAGATGTACTTGGCATCGAAGACCGCAATCAGCGCGTCATCCATGGCCATTCCCGCGGCGGCGTACAGGCGAGCGTTCTGGGCCAAGGTGCGCCCGGGCAACTGGGCCACGGCGCGCAGCACTGGGTAGTACACGAGCGGGCGGGTGTCCTCCCAGAATTGCGCGATCTCGGTTTGCTCCGGCGTGCGCGCGCTGCTGTTCTTCGCGCCGAGCGCGCGGACTTCCTGCAGGTCGCGAGCCCAGACCGCGCTCGCGAGTTCGGGCGGCGGGCCGGGGCGGAACTGGCTGGCTCGCTCCATCACCCAGGGCTTGCGCCGCGGCCAAGTCGCGCTGACAGGGATCACGGTCGGCACGTAGCGTCCTGGGATGGTCTGCCACTGATAGTTGTCCGGGCCGACCGCGCCGTCCGCGGCGGCGCGCGCCAGCATCCGCGCGGCCGCCTGTTCGCCGACGGTGATGCCATCCGCCTTCGGCGCGCCGTCCGGAATTCGTACCAACGCCGCCTGGTACGCGGACTCGATCGCGGATTTCTCTGCCGGCATCAGCGCGGCTAGCGTGGCGCGATTAGCGGCTGCGATGGCCGCGTCGACCGACGCGCCAGGCGGCGCGGGAATGCGCGGCTGATAGGACGCGTAGTGCGGATCGATGGCGTTCTCCGCTTCGAAGACGGCCACTTGAACGACGGCCATCATTCGGTGGCCAGGGCCGCCCGGCCCCACCTTGGCCACTACGTCGCACGCAATTTGATTCCAGTCTGTGACGGTTCGCAGAAGCGCATGACATCTGGCGAAAAGAGTGCTCGCAGGCGTCTCGCTGAAGCAAGACGCCTCGACGTGATTTCGCGATCGTCGTGCTGGCGTGGTGCGCAGTCTCGAATGACGCTGACGGCCGAATAGGCATTCAGGACGCCAGCGCGATTGGCGAAGCGTGCTTTCGCGGCGAGATAGCGGTCGCGGCGACAGTAGCGTCATCGGCCCAGAAGAGAAATTCAAAGCCACGAGCGAGATGTCCCCAAGCGGCCCGTCCAGGAGCACGGAAATCTTATACCCTTTCACGTATATGACACAAAGACGAAACCCCTCTTCATGCCCGCGGTTCGTCGCCCGGCGACTGAGCCTCTTCTGCCGACAAAGTGGCGACGCACGAGCGTGGTGCGCAGAAATTTCATAACAACGACGCGCACCGGAAACGTGCGATACGGCTAACAGAGAACAAGGATGCATTTGTGCACCACTCGAGGCGTTCGGCGAGTACCAGCCCACTCAAAATCTGCGGGCGGATGCCGATGACACCAACGCAGGCGGAGTCGGGATGGGCCACCCGCCCCGGCTTTCCCAACGTACCCGGTGGGGTACTCATGTTGAACGAAGATCAGGACATATCATGAGGCTATCCCATTTGAAGATCGGCGCACGCTTGACGCTTGCTTTCTCGACGGCCATGGTGCTGCTGCTGATCGTGCTCGGCGTCGCCGTCTCGGTGCTGGATGCGATGGGCGGCACCATGGACAGCCTGATCGACGACCGCTACGCGCAGATCACGCTGAGCAATACGATCAAGACGGTCGGCGATCAGGGCGTCATCACCATTGGCCGCATCTTGCTCGCCAGGGACCCAGCCAAGCTGTCGAGGCTGATGGATGACTACGCGGCGATCCGTACCGCCAACACGCAAAACCTCAAGAAACTCGAGTCGATCCTGCATTCGCCCGAGAGCAAGGCGATATTCGAAGAGCAGACGAAGGCGCGCCAGGCCTACGGAGCCGTCGTGCGCAGAGTCTTCGACCTGATCGCCGCCGATAAGCGGGACGAGGCGATGGCGGTCTACCAGGACGACCTGCCGGCGCCTCAGGCGCGCTACTACGCGCTGATCGACAAGATGGTCGATCTTCAGGCGCACAGCATGGTCGTCGACGCTGCCGAGGCCAAGTCGAGCTCCCGCAAGGCCAAGATCGAGATGCTCATCGCCTCGGCGCTGGCCGTGCTGCTGGGTGCCGGGACGAGCTACGTCATTGCCCGCTCCATCACCCGTCCCATCGGCCGCGCCATGGCGCTGGCCGAATCGGTCGCTTCCGGCAACCTGACCGACCGGGTCGAGCCCGAGGGCAAGGACGAGGTCGCGCGCCTGATCGTGGCACTTCAGGGCATGGTGGACAGTCTGCACCGCATCGTCTCGAGGGTTCGCGGCGGAGCCGATGCCATCGCCATGGCGGCTCACGAGGTGTCGCAATGCAATGTCGACCTGTCTGCCCGGACCGAACAGCAGGCCAGCGCGCTGCAGGAGACCGCGTCGGCCATGGAGCAGCTCACTTCGGCCGTCAAGCTCACCGCGGACAACGCCAGCGAAGCCAGCAGATCGGCGGTCTCCGCCTCGCTCGTCGCGACGCGCGGCGGGGAGGCCGTCGGCCGGGTGATCGACACCATGACCTCGATCTCCGCTTCTTCCAAGCGGATCGTCGAAATCATCGGCGTCATCGATGGCATCGCGTTCCAGACCAACATCCTCGCGCTGAACGCCGCGGTCGAGGCCGCACGCGCCGGAGAACAAGGCCGCGGCTTCGCCGTCGTGGCCAGCGAGGTACGCAGCCTGGCGCAGCGCAGCGCGATGGCCGCCAAGGAGATCAAGTCGCTGATCGCCGCTTCGGTCGAAAAGGTCGACGAGGGCAGCGAGATGGTCGAGCAGGCCGGGGCAACGATGCAGCAGGTCGTCACGAGCATCCAGCACGTCAGCGAGATCGTGGCCGAGATCAGCACGTCGAGCCGCGAGCAGAGCACGGGCATCGAACAAGTCAACGTCGCGATCCTGCAGATGGACGATTCCACGCAGAAGAACGCGGCGATGGTGGAACAGGGCACCGCGTCGGCGAGCGCGATGCGGGAACAGGCGAAGCACCTGACCGATGTGGTGGGCGCGTTCGCGCTCTGACCACGCCGTAGAACGCGGTCGGCAGCCAGGTGCGACGCCCGGACGAGAAGCAGCAAAGCACAAGAGAGGGAACCAGGAGACAAGCCGAGCCACGGCTCGGCGTCCTTGGGTCGAGACGGGCGCGCCTGATGGCGCGCGCGGCTCGGTTGGAGGCCATTGACAGGACGGGACAGGCGCCGCCCAGAGCGCCGTCGCGCCCAGGCGATGGTGAGGGGCTGAAGCTCCGCATTGCTTTGTTCAGGAAGACGAATGTCGACAATGTTTCTCTCTGGGCGTCCGTGGGTGGACGAGCGCCCTTCGGGCACGCAAACCGAACCGGACACCCCGCCTGTCCTCACCGCGGCCGGCAACAAGCCGGCCGTCCAGCGTTTCATCGAGGCGCATCGCGAGCAGGGCTACCGCTTTGCCGCGCTCGACCCCCTCGGCACATCCAGGTCGCCGGACGCGTTCGGGCTTTCTCCACGCAGGTTCGCGCTCTCGCCCGACGAGTCCGCGCAGGGCGCAGATATCCTGCAGGTCGAGGCCATGCGCATTGACGAGCTCGATCGCTGGCTCAAGGCCACCTACTGCGGCGCTCTCGCCCTGGACGCGTCAGCCGTGCGCGACGAGCGGCGGCGCGCCTGGCTGTTTGCCCGAATGGAGTCGGGGGCCGCACCGCAAGCCAGCGAGGCACAGGTATTGGACCGCCTCGTCCAGGCCCAGTCCTGGGAGCATCACGTCGCGCAACGCTTTCCAGACGCCAAGCGCTTCTCGCTCGAAGGCTGCGAGACCCTGGTGCCGCTCCTGGACGCCCTGCTCGAAGAGGCGGCCCGCCGGGGCATCCATGAAGTCTTCATGGCCATGCCGCACCGCGGGCGGCTCAACGTGCTCGTGAATGTTCTGGGCGTGCCGCCAGCCGACATCCTCGACTACTTCGACGCGGAATCGCCGAACCAGGAGCGGCATCGCGACCTGGTCTACCACCTGGGCGCCCAGCGCAGCGTCACGACGCGCGGCGGCGACATCGCCGTGACGCTGGCCTGCAACCCGTCCCATTTGCAAAGCGTCTTTCCAGTCGTCATCGGAATGGCTTGCGCCAGCCGCGGGCGACAGCGTTCCGGCGCAGGCGGCGGCGTTATGGCGATCGCCATGCACGGCGACGCCGCGTTCGCGGGGCAAGGCGTCGTGATGGAGACCTTGGCGCTGGGCCAGAAGGCGGGCTACGCGACCGGGGGCACCGTGCACGTCATCATCAACAACCAGATCGGATTCACGGAAGCCAACCGGATGAACGCCGAAACGCCTCGCTACTGCACCGACGTGACGCGCATGGTTGACGCGCCGGTGCTGCGCGTCAACGCCGACGATCCCGGTGCGGCGCTACGTGCGGCCTCGATCGCCATCGACTACCGCGCGGCCTTCGGAGCCGATGTCGTCGTCGATCTCATTGGCTATCGTCGGTGGGGCCACTCGGAGCACGACTTGCCGATGCTGACCGGTCCGCGCGCGACGACGGCGATCGAACGCCAAGCCTGTATCGTCGAGCGCCAGGCAAGCGCCCTGGTCGCCGTGGATCGAAAGCCCGACGTCCGGGTCTGCGAACTGCTTGCGCACGCCCGCTCCGCCGCGACTGCCGCGTTCGAACGGCGCGAGACGCAGTCGCGAGCGTCGTTGCGCATCGGCTCGGTGGCGCTTCCACCGGTGTCGGACTTCTCGCGATCGGAAATGCGCTCGGCGATCGTCGCGATGACCACCGTGCCGCCAGGCTTCGAGCCGCACCCGAGCATTCGCCTGCTGGTCCAACACTGGCGCCGGGCCGCCGACAGCGAGGAGGCCCCGACGGACTGGTGCCTGGCGGAGAACATGGCCTATGCGTCAGCGCTCGTGGCCGGCATCGACGTGCGCATCTCCGGGCTGGACGTGCGTCGCGGCACGTTCTTCCACCGACACGCCGTCTGGCATGACCAGGCGAGCCGGGCCAAGGACTCCGACGAGTTCGTCCCGCTGCGTTGCCTTGGCGCGCCCGGACGCTTCGACATCTTCAACTCGGTGCTGTCGGAGGAGGCGGTGCTCGGCTTCGAGTATGGCTACAGCGTCCAGGTCCCGAACGCGCTCACCATCTGGGAGGCGCAATTCGGCGATTTCGTCAACGGCGCGCAGATCATCGTCGACCAGTACCTCAGCGCCGGCGAGGAGAAGTGGGACTATCGCTCGGCGCTCGTGCTGCTGCTGCCGCACGGCTACGAGGGCGTGGGCCCCGAGCACTCGAACGCGCATCTGAATCGCTTCCTCGCGCTTTGCGGCGGGGACAACCTGCGTGTGGCCTTCCCGTCGACATCCGCCCAGTTCTTCCACCTGCTGCGGCGCCAGGCGTTCTGCGCGGTGCGCAAACCTCTGGTCGTGATGACGCCCAAGGCCGACCTGCACGGAGAGGTCGCGTCGCATTCGCCTGCCCGCGATCTGCACCAAGGCATGTTCCAGCCGGTGCTCGAGGATCCAAGGCTCGAAGGACATGCCGGCGTGACGCGCGTGGTGCTGTGCAGCGGCAAGTTGTTCTACGACCTGTCGCGCGCCCGCGAAGCGGCCGGCTACGACCATGTCGCCTTGTTGCGCCTCGAAGAGCTGCACCCGTTCCCTCGCGCGGCGCTTGCAGGGGCGCTCGCCCACTACCCGGCGCTTCTCGAGCTCGTCTGGGCCCAGGAGGAGACGACCAACCAGGGGGCGTGGAGCTTCGTGCGCGATGAACTCGCCGCCGCCTGCCCGGTTGGTGCCTCCCTTGAGTGCGCCTCGCGTGCCGTGACCGCGGCGGGGGCGACCTCGTCGCGCGCAGTGCATCGACGGCAGCAGATGGAGATCGTGTTGCAGGCGATGGGTCAACCGAGGGTCGCCGCGGGCGCTTGACAAGGCGGTCGCCCGGCATCGTTCATGCAGGGCGACCGAAGGGTCGCTCGCAGTTGATTCACGATGTCCGACTGTCCGGCATGTCACTGATATGAGTGCCTATGGCGATGAAGCCTGAGCAGTCACCCGCAAAGCCGTCATCGGTCACCGGCTGCTTGTACTCCGAAAGCGTGTTCGCCGTGGCAATGGCGTTCAGATGAACATGCCGCCCGACACCTCGATGCGCTGCGCGTTGATCCAGCCGTTGGGCTCGGTCAGCAGTGCGGCGACCGCGCTGCCGATGTCGTCGGGCAGGCCGGCGCGGCCCAGGGCGGTCTGCGACGCGACGAACGTGTTGAGCTGCGCGTCGTCGCGCACTCTGCCGCCGCCGAAGTCGGTGGCGATGGCGCCCGGGGCGATCGTGTTGACCGCGATGCCGCGCGCCCCGAGCTCCTTGGCCAGGTAGCGCGTCAGCACTTCGACGCCGCCCTTCATCGCCGCGTACGCCGCGTAACCGGGCAGCGCGAAGCGCGCGAGGCCGCTGGACGTATTGAGGATGCGGCCGCCGTCCCGGATCAGCGGCAGCAGCTTCTGCGTGAGGAAGAACGCGCCCTTCAGGTGGACGTTCATGAGCAGATCGAACTGTTCCTCGGTCGTCTCGGCCACGGTCGCGTGATCGACGCCCATGCCGGCGTTGTTGACCAGGTAGTCGAAGTCCCGGCGTTGCCACGTGGCGGCGAGCGCGCCCTTCACGCGCTCGGCGAACGCCGCGAAGCTCTTGCTGTCTCCGGCGTCCAGCCGCAGCGCGACGGCCTTGCGACCCAAGGCCTCGACCTGGCGGACGACGGCGTGTGCCTCGGCCTCGTTGGACTTGTACGTGAGGATCGCGTCGACGCCGCGCTCGGCGAGCTGGAGGACGGCGCTGCGGCCCAGGCCGCGGCTGCCGCCGGTGACGAGGGCGATGGGGGTGGTGCGGGTGGTGTGGGTGGTCATGGTCGGCTCCGGCTGGTGTGAATCGATGGAAGGCATTTTGGGAATTCCTTCCGGACGGATAAAGTCATCAGAAAATGCCATACCGTTTCCAAAAACGAAACAATCAACGCCATGGAGCTTCACGAACTGCGCATCTTCGCCACGGTGGCCGAGCTCGCCAGCTTCAGCCGGGCGGCAGAGCAGCTGGGGCTGGCGAAGGGGCGCGTCTCTATCGCGGTGCAGCAGCTCGAGACGCAGGTCGGCACCCGGCTGCTGCAGCGCACGACGCGCAGGGTGCGGCTGACGCCCGATGGCGAGCGCTTCCTCGACCGCTGCAAGGAGCTGCTGACCGAGGCCGAGCAGCTGGAAGCGATGTTCCGGCCCACGTCGAGCGGCCTGACGGGGCGGCTGCGCATCGACCTGCCCACCCGCATGGCGCGCGAGCTCGTGCTGCCGCGCCTGCCCGAATTCCTGGCCGCGCACCCGCGGCTGGAGATCGGCATCAGCACCACCGACCGCCACGTCGACCTCGTTCACGAGGGCTTTGACTGCGTGCTGCGCGTGGGCGCCCTCGTGGCCTCCGAACTCGTCGCACGGCCGCTTGGCTTCCTGCCGATGCGCAACGTCGCGAGCCCCGCGTACCTGCGCGCGCACGGCACGCCGCGCACATTGGCCGATCTCGCCGGCCATCGCGTCATCCACTACACGCCGTCGCTCAACACGCAGGGCGCGGGCTGGGAGTACGTGGATGCCGAAGGCCAGCACCGCACCCTGCCGATGCGTGCGCTGGTCACGGTCAACGGCACCGACGCGTACCAGGCCGCCGCGCTCGCCGGACTCGGCCTCATCCAGGCACCCGCGCTGGGCATCGCCACGCTGCTCGCGAACGGGGAGCTCGTCGAGGTGCTGCCCGGCTGGCGCGCGCCCGCGTTGCCGGTGTCGCTGATGCTGCCCAACCGGCGCCAGCTCGCGCCGCGCGTGCAGGCGGTGATGGCCTGGCTCACGCAGGTCATTTCGCCCGTTCTGTCGCCGACCGCCTGAGGCCACGCGCAGTCCCGGCCAGGGTGAACGGAATGATCCCGCAAGGTGCGAGCGCAGCCCACCTCAAACCCGCCGGAAACTCATGACCGCACCTGCGCCGCATGAAGCCGCATCGTAGTGCCGGCGACCCAAAGGTGCCTTCGACGACACTGAAGGTTCGCTGATCGGGTCATCAGCTTGCACCCGGGCTCCGAGCCCAAGCGCCGAACTGCAGATGGCCGACGACGATGCCATTTGCGCCGTCAGCTTCCGCCTGCATGCGTTGCAGCAGGGTTTCCAGGCCGACTTCGGCGCGGGACGCCACGCCTTGGCGCTCCATTTCCGGCAGGAGGCTGCGGGTGAGGTTGTGGGCCAGCAGTAGCAGATCCGCGCTGGCAGGGCCTTTGCCACAGAGCGATTCCACCCTTACCGTCGGCACGGGAAGCCCCGCACCGACGAACGTCGCCAGAAGTTTGGCGCCCATTCGAGGATCGGCACCATACCTGCTTGTGGTCTCGGCATTCCAGCGTCTGACTTGCTCAAAGGTCGGAAGTGGAGGAAAGGACGAGATCCCCTCGTAGTCGAGTTCGTGGAACGCGATCAGGCCGCCAGGCCGCACATGTCGCGCAACAGCTTTGAGCATGGAAGCCGGCTCGCTCTGGAACATCAGGACAAACCGTCCGACGACAGCATCGAACGGCTGGTCGAAATTCATCGCCGCAGGGTCACCCTCCAGGAAATGAAGGTCGGCTCGGTCACCGATCTTTCTCTTGGCTGCAGCAATGGCCGCCGGCGCACGGTCCACACCGACCACTTCGCCTTTGTCGCCCACCATCTGGAGCAACAACGCGCTTGTGTCCCCGGCGCCGCAACCGACGTCCAGGACACGCATCCCGTGTTCCAGACCCGCTTCACGAAAGAACCGTCGCGTGATCGGATCGATCAAGCGGGCTTGCGTGCTGAGTCGCTCGATTTCCTCGTCGGAGTGGCCCAGTGCGTAGCCGCCACCAGCGCGGTCCGCGTCAAGAGATCGGCTCATCTCATCCTCCTTGTAGGGTGTTCCAGCGAAACACGGCAACCCTTGAGATGCTCGGGCGATGGCTTTCGTTTGCCCACTCCCCATGCCGCCAGTCGGCCGATTGGCGCTGCCGAGAGTCGCCACGCGGTGGTCCGCATATGCGCCGAACGCGCCCTTTCGAGTTGTAGGGCCGGCGCTACCACCGCGCACCCTCACCGGTACGGCGGCAACGGGTACCGTCGTCAGAGTGCGTGCGGGATCGCCTCGCTGACTAGGCGCTTCAGATCAGTATGCAGCCACAGGGAGCCCCGGTTGGCGGCGACGAACTCGAGCACGGCGACGTAGTGCACCACGTCGCGAAAATTCAGGTGTCGGGTGGTCGGCCATTCGGCGAAGCTCTGGCCAGCGCCGTCCAAGATGGCGTCCGCGAGCCGCTCGCTGCCGCCATGTCGGGCGGCCACGATGCGGTGATAGAGCGCAAGGCCCTGCAGTCCGGGATGGCGCGACGTCGTCTCGGCATGGAGGCGAAGCATGTCGCGACACACACCCGACGCGAACCGGCGCTCGCGCCAGCCGAGGAGAGCGACAGCCGCCGCAGTCAGGATGCCGCGTGTGGGGGTACGCCGAATCGGGGCCTGAGTCACGAGACGCGCCGCGGCCTCGATGCGCTCGAGCGTAGAGTGGGCCTCCGGGACGGACGGCGGCATTGCCGCACTTCGGACCCGACTGTGGAGGGGATCGGAAGACATGGGCAGTGGCCTCCTGGTGCGGGTGGACGCTCGCGTCGGGCGCATGACTGCGCATCCGGTTTGCCGGCAGGACATCGTGGCTCTTGGTGCACGATACCGAAGTCCGTCCGCGCAAGGTCGGGACATGGGTATGTTCCCGCTTTTCGTCCAACGGCTCAAGCGCGCCACGCATCCAGTCAAGGTGGCATCGATCCAGGGAGGCGTCGTGCCGCGCTGCAACAAGAATCGTTCGATCGGGCGGAAATGACTGGCTGCAGAGCTGACGATGGCAACCGGCGGGTCATGGACCGCCACCGATCTTCGGTGGTATCTGCCAGATCCTGCCTCACACGATTCCAGTCGACGTAGTGCCGGAAGACCGGCCGCTGGGCAAGACCGATTCGCAAAGCATTTCTCTCAGCGACTGTCCGGAATTCTGTGACCTCAAAGCGGTCGATGTTGGTAGGCAGCCTCTCCGAAAGATAGTCGAGCCCATTGTTGGCTCAAGGCGCTGTTTCTGGACTTCGATTCCGCCCGAGACCGCAGGCTGCCGGAGAGCCGACGTCGGCAAGGGTCATCTCTTGCGCCGAACGGCGCCGTCGATCACCAAAAACGAAAGTCTACAGATCTCGATTTTCGCAGCACACCCGATGTCGGCCCGTTCAGGCAGGCGGGCCATTCCGGTTGAGTCTCGCCGACGGACGCGCAGTAACGTCCATCGGCCTCATCCGGCCCCAACTCACTGCTGCTGCCAGGTGCAATGGTCAAGGTCCGAGGTTTTACCGCGTCGATGCCGCCAACGGCGAACGTGCAGGCGCCGCTCGTGCCTTCGCCGCAGCTCAGAGTGACGCGCCCGGAAGCGTCATCCGCTGCCACTCGATAGTGCAGCCAAGTGGCATCCTTGGCGCTGGCCGCTGCAGTGGATAAAAGACACGCGAGCATGATGAGACAACGAGTCCGCAAGGTCATAAGGCTCCTATTGATCGACTCATCTTCTTTCGTCGGGATCCATTCGGCAAGAGAGCTGCGACGAACTGCAGCATCAGCCGACGGACTGGCAGGTCACCAGAGTTCGCTCCGGTGAACGCCAACAGCGGACGTCCAAGAGCGGCTGCTCCTGCGCCGTCTACAGGTATTGTTTTCGCGTGGCGAGATGACAGATCCCTGTCGGCCGCGTTGGCTGGAACTACGGCAGAGCCATTCCCGGCACGTCGGGCCGGATGCCTGCGGATCGCCAGTAGTCGACCAGCCCGATCTCCCGACACAGCAAGCGAAAGCGTGGGTCGAGCCAAAGTGATCGGGCCGTCGGCACGAAGAGCCACTTGGTCATGCGTTCGCGCATTTCGACAATCGAAGGCTCTGCCTTGCCGAACTTGTGCGGCACCTTCACCGGTCCACGATCCAGGTAATAGCCATCGGCCACGGCGAACGCGTCGTCGACCGCGCCAAGGAGAGCGAGCAGTGGGATCATCTGCACCGCGGAAGATTGCCGGTAGCGTGCCGCTTCCAGCGAGGCCTCGACGGCGGCTTTTACGGTACCGAGTCCGGCAAGAGCCTTGAAGGCTGCGACCTGTGCCGGAAAGACGAGGGGGGCGTTGGCACCCGGATCGCCCTCGAATCGGATCAATTCCAGCGCCTGCGCCGGGTGTCCCGTGAACCCGAGGAACTGGAATTGAAATTCCTTGATTTCGGCGTTGTCAGTCGACCAGGTCTGGAGGATGTGCTCCAGTCTGAGCGTCTGCTGGCTCCGGTCGCCGGCCATGCAGGAAGCGGCCAAGGCTTCGAGCGCGTACCGCAGCGACGTCGGTTCGATCTTCGCCAATCGCGAGCGGACGCTCAGATTGTCGGCGGTTCGCCCTGTCGACGCGTAGAGATCCGCAAGCTCGACCATTGGCGCTTCCTGGTCGGGAAATCGCTGAACCAGATCCACAAGGCGTCGCTCCGACTGCAGCCAGTTCGCGTAGAAGGGCTCGAGCGTCGCGAGTGCCGTCAAGGCGTCGACCTGCTGGGGGTCGAGCGCCAAGGCCTGCTTGGCGGCGATCTGACAATTGGAAATGGCGGCGAATGCGGGCGGCTCTGCGGCCGAACGCGCAAGGTCGCGACAGGCGAGCGTGTACAGCCCCCAGGCCTTTGCATGGCGGGGCCGCAGCCGGATGGCTTCCCGCAGGAGCACCATGGGGTCGATCGTTCCCCACCGGTCGTCACGCATGACGGCCGCGGCCTGCATGACCAGGAACTCGGCTCGCGCATCGCCGTCGGCGACCGCCCATCGCCGAACAGCCCAGACTCCCAGACCGGCGGAGCTCGCCGCCATGGCGAACAGGAGAGTGCGTCGCGCGGTGCGTGACGAATGTGAAGATGACCCGGACCCGATCGTCGACGGCACGGCCAGTGCCATGTCGGCCGGGGCCAAGTCGATGGGTGCCGGCTCAGGCGCGGCAACGGCCTGGGGCGCTTCAATGCTAAGGCGATAGCCGGTCTTGGGAATCGTCTCGACATTGATGCCGGCACCCGCTTGACGGAGCGCCTTGCGCAATTCGGCGACCGCCCGGTTGAGCGAGTCCTCTCCGACCACCATCCCAGGCCAGCACGCGGCCAAGAGCGCATGGCGGGAGACGACCTGGGTGCCTGCCCCCGACAACACCAGGAAGACCTGCATGACTCGGGGTTCGAGCGCCACCACGCCGCCCGGGCCTTCCAGCTCGCGGGGAGCGGCTCGGACGGTGAGTGCGCCCAACGTGAAGATTGATGCGCCGGCCGTCGAGAGAATCGGCGTCTCGTCCCCTTGGTTCAACATCGTCTCTGCCTGGCTTGGATTGATCCGATAAAGATCGGAAAACCATCAGGAAGTGATCATGAACGATCGAGCTGTCTCGCGCTACTTTTCGACTCCCTGCCAGCCGCAGCCTGCGCGGCGGGCGTTCTCTATCAAGGGAGATATGCAATGAGAGTCATCGGATCACGTCGAGCCGCCTTGGCAGTCCTTCTGCAGCTAATTCTTGGTCTGCCCGGCCTTGCCTCCGCCGACACGGCGAACAGATGCGGCGACATCGTCCTGAAGGGTGAATATGCGCTCTCTGCGTCCGGCTTCACGCGGGCCGCCGGCAGCTTGCCGGGAACGCCCTGGGTGCCCAAGGCGATCCTGGAAATCGTGCACTTCAACGGCGACGGCACGCTGACCACACCCGCCGTGACCCTCGCGAACCCGTTCGGCGACACCGGTGCCATTCTGCAGCCACCTGCGGGCGCCCCGGGAATTTACACTGTCAACGCCGACTGCACCGGCACCGTGCAATTTCTGGATGCCAACAACGTGGCGTACAGGATCTACGTCGACCCGCCACGCGGCGAGACGATCCGGATGATCCAGACCCACCCGGCCGACAACGTGCTTCAGGGAATTGCCAAGCGCGCCTGGTGAACGCACGCCGCAATAGCGCCCGCGGTTCCCACCGGCCGCGGCGCTCATTGGCGTTGCTGAAAGACGAATGCTAGGCGTTCTCTGCCCGCTGCATCAACGGGTATGAACGCTCCCATCCGCTGCAGGTTCTCGCACTTGAAGAAGACTTGCGCGCCGATTTCGCTGTCAACCGTGCGGGAGGTCGGGACCGGAGTCCGGTTCGCGCGGCCGGCCAGTCGCGTCGCGGCCCCGACGACATCGTCGAAGGTGGGCAAGGCCCGTTCGTTCATGCGTACTCCCTCCAGGCGGCGAGCCGGGTGCCTGACATTACCCTGGCGTCTGTGAGCGCTTCGCGCTGGCGACGAGCTCGGTCGAATTGCCCTGCGCGCTAGTTCGCCTTGCGCCGCTGCCAGGCCGCGGCGCTCCACGTCGGCGCCGCTTCGGCGATGAGCCGCAGGATCTCGGGCGGCAGGTCTTCCGAGCCCGTCAGCTGGCGGACCTCCAGGACGTCGTCCGACCCGAACCCGGACGGCGCGCGCAGGGCCCACTGGATCGCCTCGTCCAGCGAAGCCACCTCGATGAGGTAGAAGCCGCCCACCAGTTCCTTCGATTCGGCGAAGGGGCCGTCCACGACGTAGCGCCTGCCGTTGGCCACCGCGATCCGCGCGCCCGGCGCCGCCGGGTTGAGGCCCTCGGAGGCGACGAGCACGCCGGCCCGGTGCATCTCTTCATTGAAGCGCATGTAGGCCTTGAAGAGTTCCACGTCGAAGTCGGGCGGCTGCTCGGCCGCCGTCTTGTCCGCGCTCGCCTGCGCCGTGATGATGAACCGCATGTCCTGCTCTCCGAAGGTCGGCTGTCGCCGGGTAAAGCCACGACGAACGAGCGCGGGCCGGATCGACAAGGCGCTGCGCCGGATCGGCTGCCGCGCCCCGCCCCTCACCGGCTCGCCGTCGACGCGGGCAGCGGCGGCATCGAGAGGAAGCGGTCGACGCGCTTGTTGGCCTTGTTGTCGACCGCCCATCTCCAGATGCCGGCGTTGTCGTAGACCCGCTGCGCCTCGACGCGGCATTCGGCCACCAGCGCCTTGTGGCGGGCGGCAGGCCAGTCCTTCTGCTGGGCGGTGGCGGCCTTGAGCATGTTGCTGCCGCGCGGGTCGCGCAGCCCCTTCAGGTAGGCCTCGCCGACGTAGGCGAAGCCCAGCCGGGTGACGTCGAGCAGCGCGGGCCGGATGTCCTTCTCGCCCGAGCGCGCGCGGGCGACGAGCGCCATCTGGTCGAACTGCAGCGCGGCGGCGCAGTCGGAGGCGCGCTGGTAGAAGGCCTCGTCCGCGGCGTCGCCCGCCCGCGCGGGCGCGGCTGGCAGGCTGCCCAGCAGGGCCAGGGCGGTCGCGGCGATCGCGGATCGGGGGGAGGCGCTCATCGGCTCATCGTACCAACTCGCGGATGGGCGCGCGGCAGGCGTCCGGTGCCCGGTCATCGGGCGGCCGGACGCGGAAATCCGGTAATGGAAGTTACAAATGTGCAATATGCACAGTTGCTCGACGGCACGCCCACGGGCCCCGCGATCGCCCAAAGAAAACGCCGCCCACCCGGCCCGGGCGGGCCTGGTGGACGGCGCGGACGCCTCGGCGAAGGATCAGAACGCGAAGTTCGCGCTCGCCGGAGCGCTGGCGGAGACCGCCACCGTCGCGGACTTCGAGACGCCGCCGGACGTCGCCTTGATCGTGTAGTTGCTGCCGGCCGTCGCGTCGGGCGTGAACGCGACGCTGGATGCCGCCGCGGCGTACGCGGCGACGACCGGCGCCGTGGCCGGCAGGATCAGCGCGTACGCGCCGGTGTCGGCGTCCGCGTTCGTCGTCAGGATGTCGACGACGTCGCCGTTGCCCAGGGTCTGCAGCGCGTCGACCGAGGCGTCGACCGGCGCGGTCGGCGTCGTGATCGTGCCCGTCACGGAGCCGGTGGCGGCCGCCGTGAAGTTGAAGGCCGTCGTCGACGAGTTCAGCAGCGTGACCGTCTGGTCGGCGACCGTCACCCCGGTGATCACGCCGGTGACGTGGCCCGAGGCGGCGACGACGAGGTCGTAGGTGCCGGGCGCGACGGGCTCGAGCGTGAACTTGCCGGTGGCGTCGGGCGTCGTGCCCTTGACGATGGCGCCGGCCTTCTGCACGGACACGAGCGTGCCGCCGTTGCCAAGGCTGGGGTCGAGATAGCCGGTGACGCCCGAGATATAGCTCGGGGTCACCGAGATCACGGGCTTGAGCAGGTACTTGCCGGAGTTGCCGGCGTGCACGACCGACTTGCAGGCGTTGAAGTCGAGCACGAAGTCCACCAGCTGGTTGGCGGCGATCGTGATGTCGGCGTTCATCTTCAGGCCGCTCTGCTGGGCGCTGGGCGTAGTCAGCGCCGTCTCGGCGCCGCCGGTGGGCACCACGGAGTTCGCCAGCGGGTTGCTGCTGTCGTTGGCGGCCAGCACCAGCCGGATCTGCGAGTAGTGGCCCGCGGACAGCGGCGTCTGGCCCAGCGTCGCCAGGGCGCCGTTGGTCAGGCTCAGCAGGTCGACGCGCATGGCGGGGCTGAGCGTGATGTCGGTCCAGCCGGCATCGGTGTCGGACGCCGTCGCGCTCTGGTTGACGCTGACCTTCTGGACGGTCACGTTGACGTGGTCGAAGCCGCAGGACGGCGCGTCCGTGAGGCTCACGCGCAGCGTGCCCTGCCCGGTCGACATGGTGGACGAATCGCTGCCGCCCCCACCGCAGGCGGACAGCAAGAGCGCGGCGGACGCCGCCACGGCGAATCGGACGAGTTGGAAGGTGGATTTCATGATCGTTCTCCTGGATGGTGGGCGCCGCGGATCCGCGAGGACCTCGGCGCTTGTCGTTCTGGCTTCATTCCCCTGAACCTGGCCGCATCAGCTTCGCGAAGGCGCACGGCACTTCGCACCGCTGCGAGGCGACGACCGTCAGGGTAGGAGCGGGAACATCCGGGAGAGGATCGATTCGTAACTTCCTGTAATTCAGCGCCGCTTCAGGGCGAGGCCGGGCGCTTCGGCTCCCACAGCTCGACCTTGTTGCCCTCCGGGTCGAGGATCCACGCGAAGCGCCCGTTCGCGTCGTCGTCGACCTGCTTCAGGACGGCGACGTCTTTCTCGCGCAAGCGCTTGACGAGCGCGTCCAGGTCGTCGACCGCGTAATTGATCATGAAATCGCCGGCGGACGGCGCGAAGTAGCTGCTGGACGCCGCGAACGCGGCCCAGGCCGCGGCCGGCGGATGGCGGGTCGCGTCGTAATGGAGCGCGGCGCCGCCCCAGGCCTGCACGGGCATGCCCAGCACGTCGCGATACCAGGCGGCCAGGGCCTTGGGGTCCTTCGCCTTGAAGAAGACGCCGCCGATGCCGGTGACGTGGCCCGGCGGCGGCTCGGGCGCGGCCGCGGCCTGGCCGGCCAGGACGAGCGTTCCCAGGCACAACGCGGCGATCGTTCGAATGGCCATCTGCGGGCTCCTTGCTGCGGGGATGTCGACGGGCCCGACTGTAGGGCCGAATCGCCGCCGCGTCGCGCGGGAACCGCCCGCGACCGGGCGCCGGCGCCTCGCCTCAGCGTCCCAGGAGGCGTGCGATCGCCGCGTCGTCCAGCCCCGCCTCGCGCAGGATCGCCGCGCCGTGCTCGCCCCGCGCCGGTACGGCACCGGGTATCGCCGACGGCGTCGCCGAGAAGCGCGGCGCCGGCGCCGCCTGCAGCACGCCGTCGCGCTCCGCGTACACGCCGCGCGCGGCCAGGTGCGGGTGCGCGAGCGCCTCGCGCGGCGTGAGCACGGGCGCGAAGCAGGCGTCGCTGCCTTCGAGCAGCGTGACCCAGTACGATTGCGGCTGTGTCGCGAACAGCGCGGCCAGGCGCTCGCGCAGGCGCGGCCAGCGGCGGGCGTCGTAGGCGTTGCCGAAGTCGGTGTCGTCGGCCAGGCCGAGCTTCGCGAACAGCAGCGCGTTGAACTGCGGCTCGAGCGCGCCGACGCTGACGAAGCGGCCGTCGGCGCAGGCGTAGGCGCCGTACCAGTGCGGGCCGTCCAGCAGGCCGCGGCCGCGCTCGAAGGGCTGCTGGCCGGCGGCGTGCAGCGACAGCAGCAGGTTCATGAGATTGGCGCTGCCGTCGACGATGGCGGCGTCGACCACCTGCCCCGCGCCGGTCGCGCGCGCCGACAGCAGCGCCGCCAGCACGCCCATCGCGAGGTACAGCGCACCGCCGCCGAGATCGCCGACCAGCGTCGGCGGCGCCGTCGGCGGCGCGCCGGGCGCGCCGGCGAACCACAGCGCGCCGGACAGCGCGATGTAGTTGATGTCGTGGCCCGCCGCCTGCGCCAGCGGGCCGTCCTGGCCCCAGCCGGTCATGCGGCCGTAGACCAGGCGCGGGTTGCGCGCCAGGCAGGCGTCGGGGCCCAGGCCCAGGCGTTCCATCACGCCGGGGCGCATGCCCTCGATCAGCGCATCGGCGCCGTCCACCAGCCGCAGCACGGCGTCGACGGCGGCCGGATCCTTGAGGTCCAGCGCGATCGAGCGCTTGCCGCGGTTGACGATCGCGTTCCCGCCCAGCGACAGCGGATCGCCGCCGCCCGAGCCGCCGCGCTCGACGAGCACGACGTCCGCGCCCATGTCGGCCAGCAGCATGCCGCAGAACGGCGCCGGGCCGAGGCCGGCGATCTCGACCACGCGGACGCCGGACAGCACGCCCATGGAAGCTGTGGATGGATCCGACATATACGAGCGGGTCGCCAAAAGGCGCTCAGGCTAGGCGCAAAGCGCAGCCGGGCTGGATTGCCCGGCGAGCATTTGCAACGACGCCTGGGCGTCTTTTGGCGGCACGAGCGGACGTGTCGGATCCATTCACAGCTTCCCGGCCTTTTGGCGGGCGAGCGGCGCCCAGTGCAGCACGCCGAACAGCAGCGCCAGCACGACGCTCATCCCCAGCGAGCCCTTGTACCGACGCAGGAAGCGGTACGCGTACAGCAGCTCCAGCGCATGCAGCCCGATCAGCGCGATGGTGACGATGGCCGCCGCGGCGGCCAGCGGCCCGTGGATCAGGCCGGTGAAGGCGGCGATGCCCAGCGCGTACGCGACCAGGCAGGCGATTCTCATGACGAGGTTCATGGCGGGTCTCCTCCGTTAGGGCGATGCGATCAGGCGGCGTGCGGCGTCGGCCAGCGCATCCGGCTGCAGCGACGCCAGTTCGAGCCGGTTCGCGCCGTCGCCGGGCCCGAACTCGCGCGTGGTGGAGCGCGCGTAGCACGGGTCGTAGTGCGTGGTCATCAGGCGCTCGAACAGTTCGTCGACCTCGCCGGCATCGGCCAGCGCCTGCCAGCGCGCCATCTCCTCGCCGCCCACCATCTGCTTGAGCGGGGCCAGCTTCGCGACCATGGCCTTCGGGTCGAGCGCGAAGTGCGCGTACTCCTCGCGGCAGTGGCGGACACGTTCGGGCATCGGCACCACCAGGTGGATGGCGCGTGCGCGCCGCATCGCCGCGGTCAGCTCGTCGGGCACCAGCAGGCGGCCGACCTTGCGGCTTTCCGCCTCGACCCACACCGGGCGCGCCGGGTCGAAGCGGCGCAGCGCGTCCAGCAGCAGCGTGTCGAAGAACTTCTGCGTCGGCTGCGGCTCGCCGGGCAGGTCGCCCAACAGCGAGCCGCGGTGCTTGGCGAGGCCCTCCAGATCGAGCACCTGCTCGCCCTGGCGCGCGAGCGCCTGCAGCAGCCGCGTCTTGCCGCAGTTGGTGGGGCCGCACAGCACGCGGTACTCGAAGCGCTGCGGCAGCACGGCCAGCGACTCGCGCACCCAGTTGCGATAGCGCTTCCAGCCGCCGGGCACGACGTCGACCTGGAAGCCGATCAGCCGCAGGTTGCTGGCCCACAGCGCGCTGCGCTTGCCGCCGCGGAAGCAGTAGACGAGGAAGCGGTCGCTCGGCATGTAGTGCGAGATCAGGTCGACCGTGTGCCTGGACAGGTTGCGGAACGAGTGCTGCGCGCCGATCAGGTAGGCGGCGTGCGGGTCGGTCTTGTAGCGGATGCCGACCTCGGCGAACTCGGCGTCGTCGACCACCGGCAGGTTGACGGCGCCGGGCACGTGGTCTTCCGCGTACTCGTGCGGCGAGCGGGCGTCGATGATCAGCGCGTACTGCTCGAACGGCAGCGGGGCCAGCGACGAGGTGTCGACCGGCGGGGAATCGTCCTGCGAACTCATGATGTCCATTGTGCGTTCAATGCGATTGCGCGCTGAGCGCGCGCCGGATCCGGCCGCTCAGCGAGTCGCTGGCCACGACCAGCACGATCATCCCGGCGAGCACCGTCGCGGCCTGCGGCTGCTGGAACAGCGACAGGTGGAAGTACAGCATCTGCCCCAGCCCGCCGGCGCCGACGACGCCCAGGATCGTCGCCATGCGGATGTTCATCTCCCAGCGGTAGAGCGTGTAGCCGACGCACTGCGGCGCGACCTGCGGCAGCGTGCCGTAGACGAAGCGCGCCACCGGCCCCGCGCCCAGCTCGCGCAGCGCGGCCTCGGGCGCGGGCGCGGCGTTCTCCAGGCTCTCGGCGAACAGCCGGCCCAGCACGCCGGTCGTGTGCAACGCCAGCGCCAGCGTGCCGGCGAACGGCCCCAGGCCGGCGGCCAGCACCATCAGCGCGGCCCACACCAGCTCGGGCATGCTGCGCAGGAAGCTCAGCACGAAGCGCGCGCCCCACTTGCCCGCCGCCCCGAGCCGGCCCGCCGCCGGCAGCGCGAGCAGGCCGCCCGCCAACATCGCGATCAGCGTGCCCAGGACGGACACCGCCAGCGTCTGCAGCGCGGCGAAGCCGGCGCGGCGCAGGAAGTCGGGCGAGGCGTCGGGCGGGAAGAACTCGGCGACGAAGCGCGCCATCTCATGCCGCCCCTCGGCCGTGAACAGCCCGCGGAAGTCGACCGCGAGATACGCGAAGCTCGCGGCCACGGCCACGAGCACCGCGGCGACGCTCGCGACCCCGGCGACGCGGCGCAGGCGGGCCCTCATGCCAGCACCTTGCGCAGCGCCAGGCTGATCGCGTCGGCCAGGAACACCAGCGCCAGGAACACCAGCGCGATGCTGCTGACCTCGCCGCCCGAGAGCATCTTGAGCGACTGGTCCAGCAACTGCCCGAGCCCGCCGGCGCCGACGAAGCCCATCACCACCGCCGCGCGCACCGCGCATTCCCAGCGATACACCGTGTACGACACCAGCTCCTGCGCCGCCAGCGGCAGCAGCCCGAAGCACAGCGCGCCGACCCGCCCGCTGCCCGCGGCCAGCAGCGCGCGCGCCGGCCGCGCGTCGGCGGACTCCAGGATCTCGGCATAGACCTTGGCCAGCATCCCGCCGTAGGTGATGGCCAGCGCAAGCACGCCCGCCGCCGGGCCCAGGCCCAGCGCGCGCACGAACATCAGCGCCCACACCACCTCGGGCACCGAGCGCAGCAGCACCATCAGCATGCGTACCCCGTGCCGTATACCCTGCCCGCGCCAGCGGCCCTCCGCCGGCCCGACTGCCGCGACCGACAGCGAGCGCGTCGCCGCCAGGGCCAGCGGCAGCGCGACGACGAACGCCAGCGCCATGCCCGCGGTGGCCATCGCCAGCGTCTGCAGCGTCGCGGTCAGCAGGAAGCCGAGGAACTCGGCGTTCGTGGCCGGCGGCAGGAAGCCGGCCACGAAGGTGGCCATCACGTGCAGGTTCGCCGGGTCGAACAGCGTCGAGGGACGGAACTCCGACAGCCGCAGCAGCGGCCACAGCACGACCGCCGCCGCGACGGCCCGGCCCAGCCGGCGCCGCGCGAGCGGGTCGCGCAGCTCGGGACGCAGCGCGGCGGCCGTCATGCGGAGGCCAGCGGCGGCGTCGCCCCGTGCGTTGTCTCGACAGGACGCTCGGGCACGGCGGGCGCGTCGCCGGCGTACAGCGCGGCGAGGCGATCGGGCGTCACCTCGGCCGCGGCCAGGTCGAACATCACCCGGCCGTCGCGCACGCCGACGATGCGCGGGAACCAGCGCAGCGCCAGGTCGACCGCGTGCAGCGACGCGACGAAGCTGGCGCCGGACGCGACGCTGTAGCCGACCAGCTCGCGCAGCACCGCGTCGGCGGTCGCGGCGTCGAGCGCGGACACCGGCTCGTCGGCCAGCAGCAGGCGCGGCGACTGGTACAGCGTGCGGGCGACGGCCACGCGCTGCAGCTGGCCGCCGGACAGCTGGTCGCAGCGCTCGAACAGCCGCTCAGCCAGCCCCACGCGCGCGAGCGCGTCACGCGCGCCCGCCGCGTCCGCGGGCGCGACCCACGAGCGCAGCGCGCGCGTCAGGCTCCACTGCCCCAGGCGGCCGGCCAGCACCGCGCTGACGACGCGCAGCCGCGGCGGGATCGGCGGCGCCTGGTGCACGAATCCGACGCGCGCGCGCAGCGCCTTGAGCGCGCGTGCGCCCAGCGACCACGGCTGCGCGTCGAGCAGCGCGACGCGGCCTTCGGTCGGCCGCAGCGACGCCGCGGCCACGCGCAGCAGCGTCGTCTTGCCGGCGCCCGACGGCCCGATCAGCGCGACGCGCTCGCCGGGCGCGACCGCGAGGTCGACGCCGGCCAGCGCGCGCCGTCCGTTCGCGTGGACGACGCCGACCTGTTCGAGACGCAGGCTCACTTACTTGATCAACCCTGCGGACTTGCCCGCGGCCTCGATGCCGTCGTAGTTGGCCGCCTTGGTCGGGATGAACTTCGACGCGCGCTGCAGGTCGAGGATCTCCTTGTCCGCCGGCTTCGAGGCATCGAGCGCGAGGAACGCGTCGGTCAGCTTCTTCGTCAGCACGGCGTCGAGCCCCGGGCGCACCGTCCAGTTGTAGTCGAAGAACGGCGGCGTCGTGGCCAGCACGCGCACCTTGGCGGCGTTCGGGTTCTTGGCCTCGACCAGCTTGTCCATCACCGACGCGTTGAGCACACCGGCCTCGGCGCGGCCGGACGCCACGAAGGCGACGGTGGCGTCGTGCGCGCCCGAGAACGCCACGGTCTTGAAGTCGCGCTCGGGCACCAGGCCCTGCTGCTGCAGGAAGTAGCGCGGCATCAGGCTGCCCGAGGTCGACGACGGCGCGCCGAACGCGAAGGTGTGGCCCTTCAGGTCGGCGATCGTCTTGATCGGGCTGTCGACCGGCACGATGAACTTGCTGGTGAACTTCTCGTCCTCGGCGCGCTGCACGATGGGCACGGCCTGGCCCTCGGTGCGCAGCTTGGCCTGCACGAAGGTGAAGCCGCCCAGCCAGGCGACGTCGATCTTCTTCGAGGCCAGGCCTTCGACGACGGCCGCGTAGTCGGTCACCGGCATGAACTGCACGTCCATGCCCGTCTTGGCCTTCAGGTACTCGCCCAGCGGCTTGAACTTGCGCTGCAGCTCGGTGGGCGCCTCGTCGGGGATCGCGGAGACGCGCAGCACGTTGGCCTGCGCGTGCGCGGCGGCCGCGCCCAGCAGCGCGGCGCCGCCCAGCGACAGCGCGGCCAGGGATTGCGCGACGGCGCGCCGGCGGCGCGCGAAAGAGGGGTGGGTCAGCAGGTTCATGGCGATGCGGTGAGAATGAGGAGCCGGCCGCGTCCCGCCGCCGGTGCAACCCTCGATTTTGCCCGAGCCATGACCGCCACCACGCCCGCCCCGCTCCGTCTGACCAGCTTCTCGCACGGCGGCGGCTGCGGCTGCAAGATCGCGCCGGGCGTGTTGTCCGAGATCCTGCGCACCAGCGCCCCCGGCGTCATCCCGCCGCAGCTGATGGTGGGCATCGAGACGGCCGACGACGCCGCGGTCTGGAAGCTCAACGACTCGCAGGCGCTGATCGCCACCACCGACTTCTTCATGCCCATCGTCGACGACCCGTTCGACTTCGGCCGCATCGCCGCCACCAACGCGATCAGCGACGTCTACGCGATGGGCGGCACGCCGATCATGGCGCTGGCCATCGTCGCGATGCCGATCGCGCAGCTGCCGGTGGACGTCATCGGCCGCGTGCTGGCCGGCGGCCAGGCCGTGTGCGCCGACGCGGGCATCCCGATCGCCGGCGGCCACACCATCGACTCGGTCGAGCCGATCTACGGGCTGGTCGTGATGGGCCTCGTGCACCCCGACCGCGTGCGCCGCAACGCCGACGCGCGCGCCGGCGACGTGCTGGTGCTGGGCAAGCCGCTGGGCGTGGGCGTGCTGTCCGCCGCGCTGAAGAAGGGCCGGCTCGACGACGCCGGCTACGCGCGCCTGATCGCCACCACCACGCGCCTGAACAAGCCCGGCAGCCGCCTGGCCGAGCTCGCCGGCGTGCGCGCCATCACCGACGTCACCGGCTTCGGCCTGGCCGGCCACGCGCTGGAGATGGCCCGCGGCGCGGGCCTGCAGGCGCAGCTCGACTGGCGTCACGTGCCCTTGATCGACGGCGTCGAGGCGCTCGCGCGCGACGGCCTCGTCACCGGCGCCTCGGGCCGCAACTGGGCCAGTTACGGCGCGGACGTGCACCTGGACGCCGCCCTGCCGCCGGTCGCGCGCGACCTGGTCACCGACCCGCAGACCTCCGGCGGCCTGTTGGTGTCGTGCGCGCCCGACGCCGTCGACGCCGTGCTGGCCTGCTTCCGCGACGGCGGCTTCGCGGACGCCGCGGTCGTCGGCCGCATGGCCGCCGGCGCGCCGGGGCTGGTCGTCTCCGCCTGAGGCCACGGCGGCTTCAATGAAAAAGGGCCGCGTCGTGCGGCCCTTGTCGTTGGCGGCTGGCGTTCAGTGCGCCCCGCCCGCGTCCACCGACGGCGCGCCGGCGATCTTGGGCGGACGCTTGGTGAACCAGATCGTGAAGATCAGGAACAGGAAGGTCACGGCCGAGGCGATGAAGATGTCGTCGGCCGCGGTCGTGAAGGCCTGCACGTCGATCAGCCGGTTGATGCTGGCGTAGGCGCCGGTGCCGGTCACGCCCGCGTTGTTCAGCGCGGTGGTGGCGCCGTCCAGCGCCGTGCCGTTCAGGCCCATCTGCTCGACCAGGCGCGTGTGGTGCAGCGTGGCGCGGTTGTCCCACAGCGTCGTCGCGATCGAGGTGCCCATCGCGCCCATCGTGATCCGCACGAAGTTCGACAGGCCGGCCGCGGCCGGGATGCGCGCCGGCGGCAGGCCTGCGAGCGTCAGCGTGGTCAGCGGGATGAAGAAGAACGCCATCGCGCCGCCCTGGATCAGCGTCGGCAGCAGGATGGTGCCGAAGTCGGTCTCGGACGTGAAGTTCGAGCGCATCCACAGCACCAGCGAGAACAGGATGAACGCGCCCGTGGCCATCCAGCGCGGATCCCACTTGGCCACGTTGCGGCCCACCATGGGCGTGAGCACGATGGCCAGGATGCCCACCGGCGCCAGCGCCATGCCGGCCGAGGTCGCGGTGTAGCCCATGTACTGCTGCAGCCACAGCGGCAGCAACACCACGTTGCCGAAGAACAGGCCGTAGGCGATGGACAGCGTGGCCGCGCCGAACGCGAAGTTGCGGCCCGCGAACAGGCGGATGTCGACCACCGGGTGCTCGTCGGTCAGCTCCCAGGCGACGAACACCGCGAACGCGATCACGACGATGACAGCCAGCGTGACGATGGTCGGCGAGTGGAACCAGTCGAGCTCCTTGCCCTTGTCCAGCATCACCTGCAGGCAGCCCACCCACAGCACCAGCATCGCCAGGCCCACGCCGTCGATCGGGCGCTTGAGGATGGGCGTCTCGCGCTTGTGGTAGATGCTCCACGTGACGAACGCGGCGAAGATGCCCACCGGGATGTTGATGTAGAAGATCCAGGGCCAGGTCCAGTTGTCGGTGATGTAGCCGCCCAGCAGCGGCCCGGCCACCGGCGCCACCAGCGTCGTGACGCCCCACAGCGCCAGCGCGGTGCCGGCCTTCTGGGGTGGATAGGTCGACAGCAGCAGCGTCTGCGACAGCGGGATCATCGGCCCGGCCACGAAGCCCTGCAGCACGCGGAAGGCGATCAGCAGCTCGATGGACGGCGCCAGACCGCACAGCGTCGAGGCGATGACGAACAGGATGACGCTCAGCGTGAACAGCCGCACCGCGCCGAAGCGCTGCGTCAGCCAGCCGGTGAGCGGCACGGAGATGGCGTTGGCGACGCCGAAGCTGGTGATGACCCAGGTGCCCTGCGAGATGCTGACGCCCAGGTCACCCGAGATCGACGGCAGGGACACGTTCGCGATCGACGAGTCCAGCACGTTCATGAAGGTCGCCAGCGACAGCGACAGCGTGCCCAGCACGAGCGCGCTGCCTTTCAGGGGTGCGGGCGGCTTGGCCGCCGCGGCGGGAGCGGACATGGGAAGACCCCTTGTTCTTGATGCGGTTGCGAGGCGGGCGCCGGCGCGGCGCCCGCGCCGCGATCACGATTGCTTGTGGTGGCGGCGCGTGGCGGCCGAGGCCACCTTCTCGGTGCCGGAGGCCGCGACCGCCGGCGCCGACGCCGTCTGCGCCGTCGCGGTCGGCTTGATGCGGCCGCCGCCGTTGGCCGCGACGATGCTCGCCACCTCGGCGTCGGCGTCGCGCTGCAGCGAGTCGAACACCGTGGTCGAGGCGACGGCGCCCTGGGTGCGCGGCGTGTCGGCCACGGCGCGGCCGCTCTGGTCGGCGACGTCGACGGTGACGTTCATCGACAGGCCCACGCGCAGTGGGTTCTGCGCCACTTCCTTCGAGTCGAGCGCGATGCGCACCGGCACGCGCTGCACGACCTTGATCCAGTTGCCGGTGGCGTTCTGCGCCGGCAGCAGCGAGAACGCCGCGCCGGTGCCCGCGCCCAGGCCCTCGACCTTGCCGTGGAAGACCACGTGCTTGCCGTAGACGTCGGCCTCCAGCGTGGCCGGCTGGCCGATGCGCAGACGCGCGAGCTGGCCTTCCTTGAAGTTGGCGTCGACCCAGGCGTCGTTGAGCGTGACCACCGACATCAGCGGCACGCCCGCCTGCACGCGCTGGCCGACCTGCACGCTGCGGCGCGCGACGGTGCCGCTCACCGGCGCCGGCACCTCGGCGCGCTGCACCGCGAGCCAGGCCTCGCGCACCTTGGCGGCGGCGCGCTGCACGTTCGGGTGCTGGGCGACGGTGGTGCCCTGCGTCTGCGATTCGTTCGAGCCCAGCTGCTCCCTGGCGGCGTCGAGCGCGGACTTGGCGGCGGTGTAGGTGCTCCTGGCGGACGCCAGCTGCTGCTGCGCGTGCTCGAACTCTTCCTTGCCGACCGCGCCGCTCTGCACCAGCGGGCCGCGGCGGTTGACGTCGTCCTGCGCCTTGGCCAGATCCGCGGCGGCGCGGGTGGCGTCGGCGGCGCGGGCGTCGATCTGCGCCTGCAGCGTCGAGTTGTTGGCGAACAGCACGCGCGTGTCGCGCACCGTCTGCGCCAGCGCGGCCTCGGCCTGGTCCAGCGCGACGCGCGCGTCGGCCGGGTCGAGCTTGACCAGCACCTGGCCGGCCTTGACGTAGTCGGTGTCGTCGGCGTTGATGGCCGTGACGGTGCCGCCGGCCTGCGCCGTGATCTGCACCACGTTGGCCTGCACGTAGGCGTTGTCGGTGGACTCCGAGTGGCGGCCGGTCATCCAGTAGTAGATGCCGTAGCCGCCGCCGATCACCAGCACGGCGACCGCGATGGCGGTCAGCGCGGTGCGACGCTTGGGGTTGCCGGCCGGCACGGTGGTGGCGGGAGCGGCGTTGTCGTTGGCGGGAGCGTTCATGATGGTTTAGGCGGGCGTGAGGTTGTCGTTCTTGGCGGTCGTCACCGGTGCCGATGCGGCAGCGGCGGGCGCGGGCTGTGTGTTCGGGTTGGCGGTCCAGCCGCCGCCCAGGGCCTTCATCAGCTGGGCCTGGACGTCGAGCGCGCGGTACTCGAGGTCGACCTCGAGGCGGCGTTCGGCGAGCATCTGCGTCTCGGCGTTGAGCACGATCAGCGCGTTGCCCAGGCCCTGGCCGTAGCGCTTCTGCGAGAAGTCGTAGCTGGCGGTCGAGGCTTCGAGCGCCTGGCGCTGCAGCGCGAGCTGGCGGCCGATGGAGGCCGCGGACGTCGCGGCGTCGGCCGCCTCGCGCACCGCGTCGATCACCTGCTGGTTGTAGGCCTGGATCGCGGCGTCGCGCTCGGCGCCCTTGCCCTTCAACTGGGCGCGCAACTGGCCGCCCTCGAAGATGGGCAGGTGCAGCGCCGGGCCGAACGACCAGGTCTTGCTGGGCAGCTCGAGGAACTTGCTCAGGCTGATGGAATCGAGCCCGAAGCCGGCCGAGAAGTTGATGTCCGGGTAGAAGCGCGTGCGCTGCGACGCGACCTGCTCCTTCGAGGCCTCGACGCGCGCCAGCGCGGCGGCCACGTCGGGGCGGCGCGCGATCAGGTCGGCGCCCAGCACCGGCGGCTGCGGCGAGACGTGCAGCTGGTCCAGCGTCGGCGCCAGCGTGGCGGTCGCGTCCATGGGCTGCGCGGTGAGCGCGGCGAGCGCGTGGCGCGCGAGGTCGATCTGCTCGTCGAGCGACTCGATCTGCGCCAGCGTGTCGGGCAGCGCGCCCTCGCCCTGCTTCTGCTCGACGACGGTGTCCAGGCCGGCGTTCACGCGCTGCTGGATCAGCGTCAGCATCTGCTTGCGCTGGTCGTAGGTGCGTTGCGCGACGGCGCGCTGGCTCTCCAGGCGGGCCAGCGAGAAATAGGTGCGCACCACCTGCGTGGCGATCTGCTGCGCGGCGACGTCGGCGTCGGCCTGCGCGGCGCGCGCGCTGCCGAGCGCGGCCTCGAGGTCGTGCTTCTCGCGGCCGAACACGTCGGCGTCCCAGCTCAGGCCGAAGGTCGCGTTGGACTGGTTGAAGATGCTGCCGCCGTACGGGGGCGGGAACAGGCCGTTGCGCGAGAGCAGCTCGCGCTTGACCGAGGCGTCGAAGCCGACCGCGGGCAGCTCGGCGCCGCGCGCGGCCTCGACGACCGCCTGCGCGCGCGTCAGGCGCGCTTGGGCGGAGCCGAGGCTGGGCGAGCCCTCGAGGGCCTTGGCGACGAGCGCGTCGAGCTGGGCGTCACCGAACTGGTGCCACCACCGGGCCTCGACCGGCGTGGTCTGCTGCGCGGTCGACAGCCCCAGGGCCTGCGCGTCGCGCTGGGCGACGGGCTCGGACTGGTGGCCGGGCGTCGCGCAGCCGGCCAGCACCAGCACGGCGGCCGAGGCGACGGCCAGCGCGAAGGTGCTCGCGGACAGCATGCGCGGCATGTCGACGCCCAGGCCGCGCTGCGGCCCCTTGCGCGACTTGCGCGGGGCGTTGTGTTGCGTCTCGCCGGTCTGCGGGGACGCGCCGGCGCGGCGCGGGCATTCTTGTTGTCGGATTGCGCTGGGCATGGGTGTCTTTCAGTCGGGGGTCGCCGGATTCGAGGGCGTGGCGGCGCGCAGGGCGTCGCCGTTGGCGCGCATGCGCTTGAGCATGCCCAGCAGCGCGCGCCATTCGTCGTGCGAGAAGCCGGCCAGGTGCAGGTTCAGCACCTCGGCCAGCACGGCGGGGACGACCGCGGCGACCTCGCGGCCGGCGTCGGTCAGTTCGAGGTTCACCACGCGCCGGTCCTCGCTCGAGCGCACGCGGGCCACCAGGCCCTTGGCCTCGAGGCGGTCCAGCGCGCGCGTCATCGCGCCCGGGTCGCTCTGCAGCGTGCGCGCGAGCTCGGCCACGGTGCCGCATTCGCCATGCGCCAGCTTGAACAGCGGCACCCATTGGGCGTGCGTCAGGTCATGGTCGACCAGGCGGCGGTCGACCTGGTTCGTGATCGACGCAATGACGCCCTTGAGCACGGCACCGACGCTCTCCTCCTGCCTGTAGCTCTCAGGAGTGTAGAAATCGGCCCGCGGAACGGGATCGTTGGTGGATGACATGGAACCGAAATATACTTGCTTAGGCAGTCAATGCATCGACAATCATTGAATAGGCTTTAATTGTGTGGGGGTATACCCTTTGTCACGCACCGGGAAGCCGCCTGTAATTCGCAGCTCGTAGACTGGACCGCCATGACCTCTGCTTCCGACCGCGCCAAGGCGGCCACGCCGCGCTCGCTCTCCGGCCTGCTGCCGTTCCTGCGCCCGTACCGCGGCCGCATCGTCGTCGCCCTGCTGTTCCTGGTGGCGGCGGCCGTCACCACGCTGGCGTTCCCGGTCGCGCTGCGCAAGCTGATCGACGGCGGGCTGGGCCTGACCGGCTCGGCCGCCATGAGCAGCGGCGCCAGCTCGGCCGCCGCCAACGGCGAGCGCCTGATGGCGCTGCGCGACCACTTCCTGGCGCTGTTCGGCGTCGGCGTCGCGCTGGGCGTGTTCTCGGCGCTGCGCTTCTACTCGGTGACCTGGCTGGGCGAGCGCGTGACGGCCGACCTGCGCAACGCGGTCTACCGCCATGTCGTCAGGCAGAGCCCGGCGTTCTTCGAGACCACCGCCACCGGCGAGGTGCTGTCACGCCTGACCACCGACACCACGCTGGTGCAGCAGGTGGTCGGCTCCAGCCTGTCGATGGGCCTGCGCAACGGCGTGATGGGCATCGGCGCGATGGTGATGCTGATCGTCACCAACCCGTACGTGATGACGCAGGTGCTGGGCATCCTGCTGCTGGTGGTCGCGCCGTCGATGGCCTTCGGCCGGCGGGTGCGCAAGCTCAGCCGCGCGAGCCAGGACCGCGTGGCCGACTCCAGCGCCATCGCGGCCGAGGTGCTCAACGCGATCCCCGTCGTGCAGAGCTACGTGCAGGAGAACCGCGAGGCCGCGCGCTTCGAGGTCTCCACCGAGCACGCGTTCGACACCGCCAGGAAGCGCACCAAGGTGCGTTCAATGCTGGTGGCCTTCATCATCAGCGCCACCTTCGGTGCGCTGCTGTGGGGCCTGTACCAGGGCACGCAGGCCGTGCTCGCGGGCCGCATCACGGCCGGCCACCTCGGCGAGACGGTGGTCTACGTGATGCTGCTGGTCAGCAGCGTGGCGGTGCTGTCCGAGGTCTACGGCGACCTGCTGCGCGCCGCGGGCGCCACCGAGCGGCTGATGGAACTGCTGGCGGCGGTGTCGCCGGTCACCGATCCGGCGTCGCCGCACACGCTCCCGCCCACGCGCGCGGGCTCGGCCGTCGAACTCAGGCACGTGCAGTTCCACTATCCGTCGCGGCCCAAGCACGCGGCGCTGGCCGACTATTCGCTGAAGGTGCGGCCCGGCGAGACCGTCGCGCTGGTCGGCCCCAGCGGCGCCGGCAAGAGCACGGTGTTCCAGCTGCTGCTGCGCTTCTACGACGTCGGCGCGGGTGCCGTGACGGTGGACGGCGTCGACGTGCGCGAGACCGCGCTGTCCGCGCTGCGCGAGCGCATCGGCATCGTGCCGCAGGACTCGACCGTGTTCTCCGCCAACGCAATGGAGAACATCCGCTACGGCCGCCCGGGCGCGACCGACGACGAGGTCGTCGCCGCCGCCAGGGCCGCCTTCGCCGACGAGTTCATCCGCCGCCTGCCCGAGGGCTACGAGACCTTCCTCGGCGAGCGCGGCGTGCGGCTGTCCGGCGGCCAGCGCCAGCGCATCGCGATCGCGCGCGCGATGCTCAAGAACCCGCCGCTGCTGCTGCTCGACGAGGCCACCAGCGCGCTCGACGCCGAGAGCGAGCGCATGGTGCAGGCCGCGCTCGAGGCCGCGATGGCCGACCGCACGACGCTGGTCATCGCGCACCGCCTGGCCACCGTGCAGAAGGCCGACCGCATCGTCGTGATGGAGCAAGGCCGCATCATCGAGGAGGGCAACCACCAGGCGCTGATGCAGCGCGACGGCCTGTACGCGAAACTTGCGAGAATGCAGTTCCACACCGAGCCGCCCGAACCCAGCGCCGAGCAGGCCGAGTCCGAAGAAGCCGCCTGACCCCGTTGCAGTCCCCATGAGCACGTCGCCGGAAGACATCGACGCCCTGTTCGATCTTCCTCCCCCCGCCACCCCGGTCAAGCCCGCCTCGCCGCTGCCGGGCGTCGCGTCCGCGCCGGTCGATTCGCGCAAGGAGCATCGCGTCAAGGTGTCGTGGCCCGGACGCGTGCAACTGCCCAATGGCCGCGTGATCGAGCTGCGCGTGCGCGACCTGTCCGACAGCGGCGTGGGCCTGCTCACCGAGCACCACATCCCGCCCGCCACGGTGATGAACTTCGCGATGGGCGTGCCCGGGCTGGACGACGGCGGCGGCGTCACGCCGGTGTCCGGCACGATCCGCACCACCTACGTCGTCGTCTCGGGCCCGGACCTGGTCTGCGGCGGCACCTGGGTGTCGCTGCCATCGCAGGGCCGGGACCTGCTGGACAAGTGGATCCGCAAGCTGCGCAGGTAGCCGACAAATGAAAAGGCCGCCTCGTGGCGGCCTTCGCGCTTCTGGAGGTGGTGCGGAGCCTCAGGGCGCGTACAGCGCCGCGCAATGCCCCGGCTGCGACGGGTTCGCCGCGATGGCGCCGTTCCTGGGCACGCACTGGCTCGCGGGCAGCGCCGCGTGGGTCTCGACGTGGGCAACCATCAGGTCGAACGCCGCGTGCGCGTGGGGCTCGATCAGCGCCAGTTGCGGGAACGTGTCCTGGTAGGTCTCGATGTGGTTGCCGTTCTGCACCTCGTAGAGGCGGTAGGCGGCGTCGCGCTCGTCGTGGTGCGGGCCCCAGCCGTCGCCCTCGCGCGACTGCGCCGCGGCCACCTTGCGGGCGTAGGCGCGGGCGTGGTGGTCGATGGGCAGCAGCGCGTCCATCGTGCCGGCCACGGTGACGAGCGGGCGCTGGATGCGGCCGGTGGTGGCGAACGAGGCGACCTGCGCGCCGACGTCGGAGGCCGACAGCCGCGCCACGTAGTTGTAGTTGGCGGGGCCGGCGCCGTAGGTGTCGTAGCCCGGGTCGAGGCGCTTCTGCCACTGGCACTGCGTCACTTCCCAGAACTGCGCCCAGTAGCTGGTCCACAGCGTCGAGGTCGGGCTGGCGACGATGTCGGGCGGATAGCCGGCCGCGCGGATGTTCTTCGCGGCGGTGCTGTCCGGGTTCAGTCCCGAGGCCGCGTAGTCGCCGTAGTTGAGCAGCGCGGCGGGCAGGTCGGTGAGCAGGTTGGGCGCGTGCTCGTCGACGAAGGTGCCTTCCCAGTCGACGCCGCCGTCGAACAGCTCGGGCGCCGTCTCCATCGCGCGCCGCACCTGGTAGCCGCCATTGGACGTGCCCACCGCGTAGGTGAAGCGCGGCGGCTTGCCGTAGTTGGACGCCACGCCCTGGCGCGCGAGCTGCGCCGCCTTGACCATGTACTGCGTCCAACGCGCGAACGGCTGGTCGGGGCCGTTGTCGTAGAAGTTCACGTAGGTGGTCGACACCGGGTTGAGCCGGCAGCCCAGCGGGTCGGCGGCCGTCGTCAGCTGCAGGTTCAGCACGCCCTTGTTCTGCGACGCGTAGGCGTAGCCCTTCTGCACGACATAGTCGCTCCACGCGAAGTCGCCGTTGAACTCGCTGCGGGTGCCCGACGCGCCGGCGACGACCAGGCGGCCGTTCCAGTCCCTGGGCAGGCGCAGGAGGAAGCGTGCCTGCCCGGTCGGGTCGGAGGCGATGCGGCCGTTCAGCTGCAGGCCGGGCACGACCTTGGTGACGGGCGTGCGCTTGGCGGCGCTGGGCGCGATCGTCGCGCGGTCGGTCTGCGGCGTGAACGCGAACGCCGGCAGGCCCGCGACCGAGTTGTTGGCGGGCGTGGTGTCCGGGTTGGTGGTGGTGAGGTCGGTGCTGTCGACGCAGGTGGCGTCGGCCAGTTGCGAACCGAACTGCTGCAGCAATCGGTCGCAGGCCGTGGAGGCACTGGCGGCCAGGGGAGCGAAACAGGCGAGCGCCATCAAGGGCGCCCGACGGCGAATCACGGTCGTCATCGGCAAGTCTCCTTGGGTTGTTTCTTCGAGGCCCGGGAAGACTACTGCTGCGCCCTCAGCGGCGCAATCGGAGGACGGTGACGCTGGTCATTTCACGTAAGGGGATTCCCGCAGCGCCGGCCAGGCGGGCCTCAGAAGGTCTGCGGCGGCGCCGCCTTGCGGCCGTACGCCGCGGTGCCCGTCGCACCGAGCACGCCACCGACCACCAGCACGTAGCACAGCGCCAGCGTGCCCGCCGTGCCCTGGATGGCCAGCAGGCCCGCCCCGCCGCCGACCAGGCACACCGCCGCCAGCAGCGCGAGCAGCAACAGCGGCATCGACACGATGCGGGTGGCCGTGCCGCGCAGCGGATCAACGTCGCTGACGACCAGCAGGAACCAGCCCACCAGCGTCAGCAACGGGAACAGGATCCACAGCGACAGCCCCGCCGCCGTCAGTCCCAGGGCCGACGCGCCGAGCAGCGCGCCGGCCAGGATGCCCAATGCGGCCAGCAGGCCGCCCGCGATGGCGATCATGTCGTTCGCTCCGGAATCGAGAGGCCTCCAGGATAGACCAGGTGACGCGGACGCGTCGCCGCGCCCCCCGCCTTTCAGATCCTCGCCAGCCCCAGCAGTTCCCGCGCCCGCGCCGGCGACGCGATCCTGCGGCCGGCGCGTTCGGCGCACTGCGCCAGCGCCGCGATCATCGGCCCGTTGCCGCTCGCGCGTTCGCCGCCGGGCAGGTAGAAGCTGTCCTCCAGGCCGGTGCGCAGCATGCCGCCGAGCTCGGCGGTCTTCTGGTGCACGGGCCAGATCTCCTCGCGGCCGATGAGCGTGGTCTGCCAGATGGCGCCGGGCGCGATCCAGCGCGGCAGCAGCGCGAGCAGGTCGGCGTCGCACGGCATGCCCGAGGCGACGCCCATGACGAGGTTGACCTCGGGCCGGCCCATCGACGGCTTGACCATGCCCGCCTGCACGAACATCGCCACCGAGCGCACGATGCCGACGTCGAAGCACTCGAACTCGGGATGCACGCCCGCGGCCTCCATCGCGTCCAGGAACTGCTGCACCTTGGCGACCGGGTTGTCGAACACCATCGGCGGCCAGGCCCAGCGGCCGTCCGAGCGCAGCTTGAGGTAGTTCAGGCTGCCGGCGTTGCAGGCGGCGACCTCGGGCCTGACGCGGGCGATGCAGGCGACAGGGCCGCTGATGTCCTTGCCGATCACGCCCGTCGTGAGGTTGATGATCACGCCGGGGCACGCGGCGCGGATCGCGTCGCAGACCTCGGCCGCGACCTCCGGATCCCACGACGGCAGGTGGCCTTGCCCCGGCTCCTGGCGGCGGACGTGCACGTGCATGATGGACGCGCCCGCGTCGAACGCGTCGCGCGCCTGCGCCGCCATCTGCGCCGCCGTGACGGGCACCGGGTGCTGCGCCGGGTCGGTGAGCACGCCGGTGAGCGCGCAGGTCAGGATCGCATCATCCATCGCATCATCCTCAGGTCGGATCGAGCTCGAGCTCGACGAGCACCGCGCCCGACGCCACCGTCTCGCGCGCCGCGACGTTGACCGCGCGCACCACGCCCGCGGCCGCGGCGTTGAGCCACATCTCCATCTTCATCGCCTCGACGCACACCAGCGGCTGGCCCGCGGCGACGCGCTGGCCGGCCTCGACCGACACGTGCGCCACCACGCCCGCCACCGGCGCCCGCGCCACGCGCGCCGCGGCGGCCGCGTCGGGCTGGGGATACGGTGAGGGCTCCGCGAAGACGTGCACCGCCGCGTCGCGCACGACGTGCACGCGCTCGCCGTCGTCGACGATCAAGCGCTGCTGCCGCACGCCGTCGATCTCGACCGCGCGCCAGCCGTCGGCGTCGCACGGATGCAGGACGACCTCGACGTCGCGCCCGCCCACGCCCACGCGCGTGCCCGCGACCGCCAGCGTGCGCGTCACGCCCGCGCACGCGAGCGCGACGCGGCGCCAGGCCACGCTCGCGGCGACCGGCCCGCTGGCAGGCGCATCCTCCGGCGCCCGCGCCCGCAGCGCGGCCGCGATCGCCCAGTCCGCGTCGTCGGGCTCGGGCGCGACGTTGATCGGCTCTCGCGCCGCGGCCCAGTCGTCGAGGCGCCGCGTGGTGACGGCGCCGGCGACGAACGCGGGATGCCGCACGAGGTCGCGCAGGTAGCGGCCGTTGTTGCGCAGGCCCACGAGCGGCGCGTCCTCCAGCGCGGCGGCGAGGCGACGCAGCGCGTCCGCGCGATCGCGGCCGCGCACGACGACCTTGGCCACCATCGCGTCGTAGAACGGCGAGACGACGCCGCCCTCGACGATGCCGTCGTCGATGCGCACCGACGCCAGGCTCGCGGCGGGAACGCCCTGCGTGCCCGCGTCCGCGCGCCCCGCGCGCACGGCCCGCGCCGGGCGCCAGTGCGCGATGCGGCCCGTCTGCGGCGCGAAGCCGTCGTACGGATCCTCGGCGTACAGGCGCGCCTCGACGGCGTGGCCCGTCCAGCGGATCTCGTCCTGGCGCAGCGGCAGCGCCTCGCCCGCGGCGACGCGCAGCTGCCATTCGACGAGGTCGAGGCCGGTCACGCACTCGGTCACCGGATGCTCCACCTGCAGCCGCGTGTTCATCTCCAGGAAGAAGTGGCGGCGCTGCGCGTCGACGATGAATTCCACCGTGCCGGCGCCGACGTAGCCGACCGCGCGCGCGGCGGCGACGGCGTCGCGGCCCATCGCCTCGCGCAGCGCGGCGTCGACGAAGGGCGACGGCGATTCCTCGATCACCTTCTGGCGCCTCCGCTGCGCGCTGCAGTCGCGCTCGCCGAGGTGGACGACGTTGCCGTGGATGTCGGCGAACACCTGGATCTCGACGTGGCGGCCGTCGGCGACGAGCCGCTCCAGCATCAGCGTGCCGTCGCCGAACGCGGAGGCCGCCTCGCGCCGCGCGCCGGCGAGCGCGTCGGCCAGTTCGGTCGCGGCGTGCACGAGCCGCATGCCGCGCCCGCCGCCGCCGGCCACGGCCTTGACCAGCAGCGGATACCCCAGGCCGTTCGCCTGCGCGGTCAGCGCCGCGTCGGACTGGTCGTCGCCGAGATACCCCGGCACGCAGGGCACCGAAGCCGCGAGCATGCGCCGCTTCGCGCCGGCCTTGTCGCCCATCGCGGCGATGGCCGCGGCCGGCGGGCCGATGAAGACGAGGCCGGCGTCGGCGCAGGCCTGCGCGAAGTCCGCGCGCTCGGACAGGAAGCCGTAGCCGGGGTGGACCGCGCCGGCGCCGGTGCGCCTGCAGGCGTCCAGGATCGCGTCGACGCGCAGGTAGGACTCGGCCGCGGTCCGGCCGCCGAGCGCGACGGCTTCATCGGCGAGCGCGACGTGCGGCGCTGCGGCGTCCGGCTCGCTGAAGACGGCGACGCTGCGGTAGCCGAGCGACCGCGCCGTCCGCATGACGCGGCACGCGATCTCGCCGCGATTGGCGACGAGGATCTTCGAGAAGCCGCTCATGACGCCGCCCACGCCGGCGCCCGCTTCTGCAGGAACGCGCTCATGCCCTCGACGCCCTCGGGCCCGCGCGCGGCCCGCGCGAACAGGCGCGCGGCGTCCTCCACCAGGTCCGCCGACGGCGTGTGCAGCGCGCGCGCCATCAAGGCCTTGGTCGCCGCGATCGCGCCGGGCGCGCAGCGCAGGATCTGCGCGAGCGTCGCGGCGAGCGCACCATCCAGCGCGGCGCCGTCCGCGTGCACCTCGTGCACCAGGCCGATCGCCAGCGCCTGCGCGGCGTCCAGCTTGCCGCCGGTCACCGCCAGCCGTCGCGCCTGCGAGGCGCCGACGCGCTCGACGAGGAAGGCCGCGATCTGCGCCGGAACGACGCCCAGCGAGGTCTCGGGCAGCCGCAGCTGCGCGCCCTGCCCGGCCAGCGCGACGTCGACGACGCAGGCCAGCCCGAGGCCGCCGCCCATCACCGTGCCTTCCAGCACCGCGACGGTGGCGATGCCCGTGCGCGCGAACGCGCCGCACAGCGCGCCGAAGCGGGCGTTGACGGCGGCGATGGCCTCGCTCTCGCCGGCCAGCTCGCGCTGGCGCGCCAGGGCCATGTCCTGCAGGTCGGCGCCGGCGCAGAAGTGGCCGCCGGCGCCGCGCAGCACGATGGCGCGCACGTCGCCCGCGGCCTCGGCGCGGCGCAGCACGGCGACCAGCTCGTCGACCATGCGCAGCGACATCGCGTTGCGCGCGGCCGGCCGGTCCAGCACGACGCGCAGCACGCCGCGCTCGGCGCGCACGGCCAGCGTCTCGAACGCCGACGGCTCGGCCGGCGCCTGCATCAATGCGCCCCCTTCGGCAGCGTGCCCTCGAGCTTGCAGATGATGCCCAGCATCACCTCGTCGGCGCCGCCGCCGATCGAGATCAGGCGCGAGTCGCGGTAGGCCTGCGAGACCGGGTTGTCGCGCGTGAAGCCCATGCCGCCCCAGTACTGCAGGCAGCTGTCGGCGACCTCGCGGCTCAGGCGCCCGCACTTGAGCTTGGCCATCGACGCGAGCTTGGTGACGTCCTTGCCCGACACGTACAGCTCGCAGGCCTGGTAGGTCAGCGCGCGCAGCGCGGCGACCTCGGTGCGCAGCTCCGCGAGGCGGAAGTGCACCACCTGGTTGTCGAGGATGCTCTTGCCGAAGGCCTTGCGCTCGCGCGTGTACTCGATGGTGAGGTCGATCAGGCGGTCGAGGCTGCGCAGCGACGAGGCCGCGCCCCACAGCCGCTCCTCCTGGAACTGCATCATCTGGAACGCGAAGCCCATGCCTTCCTGGCCGATCAGGTAGCGCTGCGGCACGCGCACGCCGTCGAAGAACAGCAGCGCGGTGTCGGACGAGTCCATGCCGATCTTGTGGATCTTCTGCTTGGTGATCCCGGGCAGGTCCATCGGCACGATGATCAGGCTCTTGTTCTTGTGCGCCGGGCCGTCGCCGGTGTTGGCCAGCAGGCAGCACCAGTCGGCCTGCAGGCCGTTGGTGATCCACATCTTGCTGCCGTCGATGACGTAGTCGCCGCCGTCCTTGCGCGCGGTGGTCTTCACCGCCGCGACGTCCGAGCCGCCGCCCGGCTCGCTCACGCCCAGGCAGCCGACGACGTCGCCGGCGATCGACGGCGCCAGGAACTCGCGCCGCAGCGCGTCGGAGCCGAAGCGGGCCAGCGCGGGGGTGCACATGTCGGTGTGCACGCCGATGGACATCGGCACGCCGCCGCACAGGCACTCGCCGAGCGCCTCGGCCATCACCATCGAGTAGCTGAAGTCCAGGCCCGCGCCGCCGAACTCCTCGGGGTATTTCAGGCCCAGCAGGCCGAGGTCGCCCAGCTTCTTGATCACCTCGTGCGCGGGATACTGCTCGTCGGCCTCCCACTTGGGCACGTACGGGTTCAGCTCCTTCTCGACGAATCGCTTGACGGTCTCGGACAGGGCTTTGTGTTCGGTCGTGAAGTGCATGGGGCTTGTCCCGTTGGAATCAGAATCTGGCGATGCCGAAGGCGTTCGGACGCAGGGTTCGCGCGTCGGCCTCGCGCGCGAGCGCCAGCGCGAGCGCGAGCACGCGGCGCGTGTCGCGCGGGGCGACGATGCCGTCGTCCCACAGGCGCGCAGTGCCGAACAGCACGTGCGATTCGCGGGCTATGCGGTCGCGCAGCTGGCTGCCCATCGCGGCGAGCGCGTCGGCGTTCACGGGCGCGCCGCTGCGCGCGAGCTTGGCGGCGCCGACGATCTCCATCACCTTGCCGGCCTGCGCGCCGCCCATCACGGCGGTGCGCGCGTTGGGCCAGCTGAAGATGAAGCGCGGGTCGAAGCCGCGGCCACACATGCCGTAGTTGCCCGCCCCGAACGAGCCGCCGATCACGAAGGTGAACTTCGGGACGCGCGCGTTCGCGACGGCCTGGATCATCTTGGCGCCGTGCTTGATGGCGCCGCCGCGCTCGGCGGCCGAGCCGACCATGTAGCCCGTCGTGTTCTGCAGGAAGACCAGCGGCGTGCCCGACTGGTCGCACAGCTGGATGAATTGCGCCGCCTTGTTCGCGCCGGCGGGCTGGATCGGGCCGTTGTTGCCGAGGATGCCGACGACGTGGCCGTCGACCCGCGCGTGGCCGCACAACGTGTCCGGCCCGAATCCGGGCTTGAACTCGAGGAAGTCGGAGCCGTCGACCAGGCGCGCGATCACCTCGCGCACGTCGTAGGGCTCGCGCTCGTCGGCGGGCACGACGCCCATCAGCTCCTCGGCGGCGTACAGCGGCTCGACCGCCTTGCCGGCCGGGGGCGCGGCGTCCCACCGCAGCTTGTCGATCAGCTCGCGCGCGATCGCGATCGCGTGGGCGTCGTTCTCGCCGAGGTACTCGCCCAGGCCCGTGACCTCGGCATGGGTCTGCGATCCGCCGAGTTCCTCGTCGGTCGCGTCTTCGCCGATCGCCGCCTTCACCAGCGGCGGCCCGGCCAGGTAGATGCTGGAGCGGCCGCGCACCAGCACGACGTAGTCCGATAGCCCGGGGAGGTATGCACCGCCCGCGGTCGACGACCCGTGCACCACCGCGATCTGCGGGATGCCCGCGGCCGACAGCCGCGCCTGGTTGGCAAAGCTGCGGCCGCCCTCGACGAACATCTCGCTCTGGTACATCAGGTTGGCGCCGCCCGACTCCACGAGGTAGATCAGCGGCAGCCTGTTCTCCAGCGCCACCTGCTGCGCGCGCAGCGCCTTGCGCAGCCCCATCGGCGAGACGGTGCCGCCCTTGAGCGCGCTGTCGCTCGCGGAGATCACGACGCGCCTGCCCGACACCAGCCCGATGCCGACGATGGAGCCGCCGCCCTGCACGCTCTTCCTGCCGTCGTCGTCGTGCATGCCCAGGCCGGCCAGCGGCGACAGCTCCAGGAAGCCGCTGCCGCGATCGAGCAGCTGCGCGACGCGCTCGCGCGGCAGCAGCTGGCCGCGCTGCTCGAACTTGTCGCGCCTGGACGCGCTCTCGTCGACGACCTGCTGCTCCAGCTTGCGCACCTCGGCCAGCTTCTCGGCCATGCGCGCCGCGTTGGCGGCAAAGGCCGCGGACCGCGTGTCGAGCGCGGAGACGATGGCCGGCATCAGCCTTCTCCCCCGCGCAGCACCTGCGGCGTCGTCGCGCGATGGAAGCCGTCGAACGGCACCGAGCGGTCGTGGTCGACGGACGGGAACAGCGGCGAGCCCAGCGACGCGCCGCCGTCGATCTGCAGCGTCACGCCCGTGATGAACGCCGCCGCCGGCGACAGCAGGAACACGATGGCCGCGCTCACCTCGGCCTCCAGGCCCATGCGGCGCAGCGGCACGTGGCGCCTGAGCTGGGGGATCAGCGCCTTCATCGCGCCGCCGTAGGTGTCCATGCCGCTGGAGGCGATCCAGCCCGGCGCGACCGCGTTGACGCGCACGCCGGACGACGCCCATTCGAACGACGCCGTCATCGTCAGGTTGCTCATGCCCGCCCGCGCCGCACCGGAGTGCGCCATGCCGGGCATGCCGTTGCGGAAGTGGGCGGTCATGTTGACGATGGCGCCGCCATGCTCCTGGAAGCTCTGCAGGAACAGCTCGCGCATCATCAGGAAGCCGCCGGTCAGATTGTTGGCGACCACGGCCTCGAAGCCGCGCTTGCTGATGGCCGTCATCGGCGCCGGGAACTGGCCGCCGGCGTTGTTGACCAGGCCGTGGACGGGCCCCTCGTCGGCGACGACTTCGGCGACGTTGGACCGGACGGCCTCGTCGTCGCGGATGTCGAACGCGCGCCAGGCGCAGCGGCCGCCGTCCTCGCGGATCTCGGCGGCCACGCGCTCCAGCTTGTCGACGCTGCGGCCGCTGATGACCACGTCGGCGCCCAGCGAGGCCAGCTCGTGCGCGACGGCGCGGCCGATGCCCGAGCCGCCGCCCGTGACCCAGATGCGCTGGCCGGCGAACAGGCCCGGCGCGAACACGCTGCGATAGCGCGCGGCGGGGTGGGTGGCTTGGTTCGGGACGGGAGGGGCTGTCGTCATGGGGACCAGGGTCGCTTCCGGAGGAACGGGGCGGACCCCGCAGCACGTGCCGCATTAGGCTTCAGGGTGACGTTAACGTCAACAGAATGTCGCATCGGGAATTCCACTGATGAAGACGTCATCGCCAGGCCCTAGCATGGCCGGGCCACCCGATGCGGCAATGCGCGCCCGGGTCCGCCACCCCTTCCCGCTTCAGGAAAGCTTTCACATGGACATCCAGACCGCCACCGATCAACTGCGCGCCAAGGTCGGCGAGGACTGCGGCCTCGGCGCCGTCCTGAAGTTCGACTGCGGCGCCGACGGCGCCGTCGTGATCGACGCCACCCAGGTGCCCAACCGGGTGTCCAACGACGCCGACCGCGTGGCCGACTGCACCGTCGCGCTGAGCGTGGCCACCCTCGGCGACCTGCTGTCGGGCGAGCTCGAGCCCACCACCGGCTTCATGATGGGCAAGTTCAAGGTCTCGGGCGACATGAGCGTCGCGCTGAAGCTCCAACGCATCGTCTGAGCGCCGCCGTGGAACCGCAGGCATCCAAGGCCGCGCGCGGCATGCGCGCGCAGACCGCCGACGAGATCGTCGCCGACCATCGCAGCGACGACGCCGGCCAGCTGTTCGGCATCACCGAGCTCTGCAGGGAGTTCGACATCTCGCCGCGCGCGCTGCGCTTCTACGAGGACAAGGGCCTGCTCGCGCCGCGCCGCGTCAACGGCACGCGCGTCTACACGCGGCGCGACCGCGCGCGGCTGCAGCTGATCCTGCGCGCCAAGGCGATCGGCTCGTCGCTGGCCGAGATCAAGCACTACCTCGATCTCTACGGCGCGCACGGCGAGGGCCGCGCCGTGCAGATGAAGTACGTGCTGGACAAGACCTCCAAGGCGATCGCGGAACTCGAGCAGAAGCGCGCGCACATCGACGCTTCGCTGGCGGAACTGCGCATCATCAACGCCACCGTCAAACGCAGTCTCGGGAAGTGACCCCATGACCGAAGCATTCATCTACGACCACGTCCGCACCCCGCGCGGCAAGGGCAAGAAGGACGGCAGCCTGCACCAGGCGACGCCGGTGTGGCTGCTGCGCGGGCTGCTGCGATCGCTGCAGTCGCGGCTGGCGCTCGACACCGCGCTGGTCGACGACGTCGTGCTCGGCTGCGTCACGCCCGTCGGCGAGCAAGGCGCCGACATCGCGCGCACCGCGGTGCTGGATGCCGGCTGGGCCGAGTCGGTCGCGGGCGTTACGCTGTCGCGCTTCTGCGCCTCGGGCCTGGAGGCCGTCAACCTCGCCGCGGCCAAGGTGGCCAGCGGCTTCGAGGACTTGGTCGTCGCCGGCGGCATCGAATCGATGTCGCGCTGGACGATGGGCTCGGACGGCGGCGCGTGGTTCATGGATCCGCGCATCAACTCTGGGCTCGGCTTCGTCCCGCAAGGGGTCAGCGCCGACCTGATCGCGACGCTGGAGGGCTTCTCGCGCCACGACCTCGACGCGTACGCGCTGCAGTCGCACCAGCGCGCCGCGGCCGCGCGATCCGCTGGCCACTTCAAGAAGTCGGTCGTGCCCGTGCACGACATCGCCGGCCTGACCATGCTCGCCGAGGACGAGACGATCCGCGCCAGCGCCACGCTGGAGGCGATGGCCAAGCTGGAGCCCTCGTTCGCCGCGATGGGCGCGATGGGCTTCGACGCCACCGCGCTGCGCAAGTACACGACCATCGAGAAGATCGCGCACGTGCACCACGCCGGCAACGCGTCGGGCATCGTCGACGGCGCGGCGCTGATGCTGCTGGGCTCGCGTGACGCGGGCACGCGCGCGGGGCTGCGGCCGCGGGCGCGCGTCCGCGGCGTCGCCGTGGTCGGCTCCGAGCCCACCATCATGCTGACCGGCCCGACGCCGGCCTGCCGCAAGGCGCTCGCCAAGGCGGGCCTGCAGGCGTCCGACATCGACCTGTGGGAGATCAACGAGGCCTTCGCCGCGGTGCCGATGAAGACGGCGCGCGACCTGGGCGTGTCGCTGGAGCGCGTCAACGTCAACGGCGGCGCGATCGCGCTCGGCCACCCGCTGGGCGCCACCGGCTGCATCATCCTCGGCACGCTGCTGGACGAGCTGGAACGCCGCGACCAGTCGCTCGGCTGCGCCACGCTGTGCGTGGGCGGCGGCATGGGCATCGCCACGATCATCGAGAGGATCTGAGATGAGCGAAGTACTCGACGTGGTCGTCGGCGAAGACGGCATCGCCATCGCCACGATGGACGCCCCGGGCCGTTCGATGAACGTGCTCAACGACGCGCTCGCCGCACCGCTGGCGGCGCTGGTCGAGCGCCTGGAGACCGACGCCGCGGTCAAGGGCCTGGTCCTGCGCTCCGGCAAGAAGGACTTCCTCGCCGGCGCCGACATCGACCGCCTGCGCGCGCTGTCCTCGGCGCAGGAGGCCTTCGACGAGTCGATGCGGCTGAAGAAGGCGCTGCGCCGCCTGGAGCTGTGCGGCAAGCCGGTGGTCGCCGCGATCAACGGCAAGTGCCTGGGCGGCGGCCTGGAGATCGCGCTCGCCTGCCACCACCGCATCGTGCTGGACGACGGCAAGGCGCGCCTGGGCCTGCCCGAGGTCAAGCTCGGGCTGCTGCCCGGCGGCGGCGGCACGCAGCGCATGCCGCGGCTGGTGGGCATGCAGCAGGCGCTGCAGTGGATGGGCGAAGGCGCGGACATCCGCGCGGCGCAGGCGCTCAAGACCGGCCTGGTCGGCGAGCTCGCGACGTCCGCCGACGACATGCTCGCCAAGGCCAGGGCCTGGATCGCCGCGAACCCGGCGCCCAGGCAGCCGTGGGATCTTCCGAAGTTCCGCTACCCCGGCGGCGACTCGCGCACGCCCGTGGCGGCGCAGCTGTTCTCGGTCGCGCCGGCCATGGCGTCGGCCAAGAGCTACGGCAACTACCCGGCGATCACGCACATCCTGTCGTGCGTCTTCGAGGGCGGCGTCGTCGGCTTCGACGCGGCGCTGGAGCTGGAGTCGCGCTACTTCGCGGCCTGCGCGATGTCGCAGGAATCGCGCAACCTCATCGGCACGCTGTGGTACCAGCTGCAGGCGATCGAGCGCGGCGCCTCGCGCCCTGCGGGGCCGGAGCGGCGCCTCGTCAAGCGCCTGGGCATCCTCGGCGCCGGCATGATGGGCGCGGGCATCGCCTACGTCGCGGCCAGGGCCGGCATCGAGGTCGTGCTGCTGGACACCTCGCCCGACGCCGCCATGCGCGGCCGCCAGCATTCGCAGAACCTGCTGGACAAGGCCGTGCGCCAGGGCCGCACGACGCCCGAGCAGCGCGACGCGACGCTGGCGCGCATCACGCCCACCGTGCAGTTCGAGGATCTGGCCGGCTGCGACCTGGTCGTCGAGGCGGTGTTCGAGGATCGCGCCGTCAAGGCGGACGTGACGCGCCGCACCGAGGCGCTGCTGGCCGCGGACGCGGTGTTCGCGTCCAACACCTCGACGCTGCCGATCACCAGCCTCGCGCAGGCCAGCGTGCGCCCGGCGCAGTTCATCGGCCTGCACTTCTTCTCGCCGGTGGACAAGATGCCGCTGGTCGAGATCATCATGGGCCGGCAGACGGACGACGCCACGCTGGCGCTCGCGTTCGACTTCGTGCGCCAGATCGGCAAGACGCCCATCGTCGTCAACGACTCGCGCGGCTTCTACACCAGCCGCGTGTTCGCCACCTACGTGATGGAAGGCCTGGCGATGCTGCGCGAAGGCGTGCACCCGCGCCACATCGAGGCCGCGGGCCTGCAGGCCGGCATGCCGATGCCGCCGCTGGCGCTGCAGGACGAGGTGTCGCTGACGCTGGCGCTGCACGTGGCCGACCAGACGCGCAAGGATCTCGCCGCGGAAGGCAAGGCGTACGTCGAGCATCCCGGCGAGGCCGTGCTGCGCCAGATGTGCGAGATCGGCCGCATCGGCCGCAAGGCCAACCTCGGCTTCTACGACTGGACGGACGCCGGCCGCAGCCTGTGGCCCGGCCTGGCGCGGATGTTCCCGGTGGCGGCGCAGCAGCCGACGCAGCGCGAGCTGATCGACCGCCTGCTGTTCGTGCAGGCCAACGAGGCCGCGCGCTGCGTCGAGGAAGGCGTGCTGCGCTCGGTGGCCGACGCCAACGTCGGCTCCATCTTCGGCTGGGGCTTCGCGCCCTTCCACGGCGGCGCGCTGCAGTTCGTCAACGCGATGGGCGCGCGGCGCTTCGTCGCCCGCTCGCGCGAGCTGGCGCAGGCGCACGGGGCGCGCTTCGCGCCGGCGCAGGTAGTCGCGAACCTCGCGGAGACGGACGGCGTGTTCGAGGACTGAAGGACGCCGGGGCCGCCATCGAGCAGCGAGGCCGGACGCGCCGGCGCGCCGTTAGACTGTCCGCTGCCCGAAGCACGGGCGATCCGGAGTCCTGAAAATGAGCAGTTCCCCCGAAGACGGGCGCCTCGCGCCGGCGCGCGATGTCCGCACGCGAGGCTCCCGCCTGCCCGCGTCGCTGGTCGCCCTGTTTCTCGCGGCCTGCGGCGGAGGCGGCGGCTCCACGGCCGCGCCGACCCCGACGCCCACGCCCGCCCCCACTCCTGCGCCCACGCCCGCACCGACTCCCGCGCCTACGCCGCCCCCCACGCCATCGCCAGCGCCGAGCCCGTCCATCAACACGGCGCTCGGCGCGCCGAGCCGCCTGCTCGGCGGACTGGGCGCGGGCAACGCCATCTCGGACATGACGGCCCAGGGCATCAAGCCCGACATCATCGACACCTACCTGGTCGGCGTCGGCGCCGGCTCGTGGCCGACCTGGAACAGCCCCGACGGCAGCTACGTGACGATCGTGGCCGCGAACGACAAGGCCATCGGCGCCATCCCGATGTTCACGCTGTACCAGATGGCCACCAACGGCGACGGCAACCTCAGCGGCATCAACGACGCGACCTTCATGACCAGCTACTGGGCGCAGGCCAAGCTGATGTTCCAGAAGATCGCCGCCACCGGCCAGCCCACCCTCGTCAACCTCGAGCCGGACTTCTGGGGCTACGTGCAGCAGCAGGCCCCCGGGGGCGACCCGACGCAGATGCCGGCGCAGGTGAGCATCATGTCCGAGTGCGCCAGCCTGCCGAACACGGCCGTGGGCATCGCCGGCTGCCTGCTGACGCTCGGTCGCACCTACGCCCCGCAGGCCAAGATCGGCTTCCCGCCCTCGTTCTTCGGCGCGACCGCCACCGGCGTCGGCAACTTCATGGTGGCGCTCGGCGCCGACCAGGCCGACTACATCGTGGCGCAGACCAGCGACCGCGACGCCGGCTGCTTCGAGGCCGCGGCGGCCGGATGCACGGGGCGCGGCAGCGGTCCGTTCTACTGGGACGAGAACAACGTCGCCACGCCCAATTTCAGCCAGAGCCTCGCGCAATGGAGCACGGTGCGCGGCATCGAGGGCAACCTGCCCATCCTGTTCTGGCAGACGCCGATGGGCGTGCCCTCGTCGACGGCGGGCGGCACCACGGGGCACTTCCGCGACGACCACGTGCACTACATGCTCACCCACGCGACGCAGTACACGGCCATCGGCACCTTCGCCATCGTGTTCAGCGCGGGCGAGACGTCGCAGACCACGATCACGACCGACGGCGGCCAGTTCGCGACGCTGTTCAGCTCCTACCTGGCCAACCCGGCGCCGTATCCGAACTGAGGGATGAACAACCCTCCGGCGTTGCTCGACAATCGATTCCTCACCCGGAGGGATTCGATGAACGCGTCAATCACCGCCCATGCGGGCGCCGGCCCGGCAAGAGCTGCCGTCGTCTGTTTCGCCTGTTTCGCGCTCGGCATCGCCGTGATGCACGCACTCCGCCCGGACTATCCGCCCGCGAGCCACATGATCAGCGACTACGCCGTCGGCCCATGGGGAGGCGTGATGACGGCGGCCTTCGGATGCGCCAGCGCGGGATGCCTGCTGTTGGCGATCGGCATGGTGCGGAGCGGGCCGAATTCGGGCTGGGAATGGCTCATGGCGCTGCTCTTCGCGGTCGTGGCGGCGGGACTGTTCGTCACGGCGCTTTTCCCGACCGACCCGCCGGGTGCGCCATCGACGCGGTCGGGAGACATCCACGACATCAGTTTCATGGTCAACGTCGGTGGCATCGTCGCCGCCTCGCTGGTGGCGGTCGTCCTTTCGTGGCGAGACGTCCGTTGGGGAGGGTTCCGCCGGCTCGGCGCGGCTTTCGCGGTCGTTCTGCTGTTCGCCTTGGTCGTGCAGTTCAAGACGCTGCACCACGGCATGCCCTACGGTCTGGCCAATCGCTTCTTCGTGACGGTGCTCATCGCATGGCTCATTTCCGTCGCGTTGGCCATTCAGCGGCTGCGGCCTGCGAGATGACGCAGCGCGACGGCCCGACCGGCACCCCGACCTGACACGGGCCTTACAACGCCTTCGCGTCCGCGTGGCGCGGAGGCCCCGCGCACCGTTCCGGCGCTCGGGGTTTGCACGAATCTGCGGGGATTACGTAGGCGCAAACCGGGGACGCGACCTCACAATCGCTCTCACATTCAACTCGCCTTCAACAAGAGGGCGAGGCAACAAGGGCCCTGCCCCAACGGAGACACCACCCATGAAGTCCGCAACCCGCGTCACCGCCGTCGCTCTGGCCTGCATGGCCGCCACGGCCTTCGCCGCCGACCCGATCAAGATCGGCGTCGACGGCCCGTTCACCGGCGGCTCGTCGTCGATGGGCGTGAGCATGCGCGACGGCGTGCGCCTGGCCGCCGACGAGATCAACAAGTCCGGCGGCGTGCTGGGCCGCCAGATCCAGCTCGTCGAGCGCGACGACGAGGCCAAGAACGAGCGCGGCGCGCAGATCGCCCAGGAGCTGATCAACAAGGAGCACGTCGTCGCCGTGGTCGGCTACATCAACACCGGCGTGGGCCTGGCCTCGCAGCGCTTCTTCCAGGACGCGAAGATCCCGGTGATGAACAACGTGGCCACGGGCTCGGTGCTGACGCACCAGTTCGACGACCAGCCCGCCAACTACGTCTTCCGCAACTCGGCCAACGACAGCATCCAGGCGCCGATGATCGCCGACGAGGCCGTCAAGCGCGGCTTCAAGAAGATGGCCATCCTGGCCGACTCCACCAACTACGGCCAGCTCGGCCGCGCCGACCTGGAGAAGGCGCTGGCGCTCAAGGGCATCAAGCCGGTGGCCGAGGAGAAGTTCAACATCAAGGACGTGGACATGACCGCGCAGCTGCTCAAGGCCAAGGAGGCCGGCGCGGAAGTGATCCTCACCTACGGCATCGGCCCCGAGCTGGCGCAGATCGCCAACGGCATGACCAAGCTGGGCTGGAAGGTGCCGATGGTGGGCAGCTGGACGCTGTCGATGGCCAACTACATCGACAACGCCGGCCCCGGCGGCGAGGGCGCGCGCATGCCGCAGACCTTCATCCAGGAGCCGACGACGCCCAAGCGCCAGTCCTTCATCATCTCGTACCTGAAGACCTTCGCGCCGAAGAACAACCGCATGGACTCGCCGGTGTCGGCCGCCCAGGGCTACGACTCGGTCTACCTGCTGGCCGCCGCCATCAAGCAGGCCGGCTCCACCGACGGCCCCAAGATCAAGGACGCGCTGGAGAACCTGAAGGCGCCGGTCGAGGGCGTGGTCACCACGTACAACAAGCCGTACACCAAGACCGACCACGAGGCCATCACCGCCAACATCCCGGTGTTCGGCGAGGTCAAGGGCAACCGCGTCGTCTACGCCTACGGGGACGACTTCAAGAAGGCCTCCGAGGTGCGCGTGAAGGACGTCAACGCCAAGGGTGCGCTGCCGGCCGCGAAGAAGTAAGCTGCGTCCTGCAGTGTTCCGTGCGCGCCGCCCCGACGAACTCGTCGCGGCGGCGCTTCTCTTGAATCGCTCGCGGCCCCGCCCATGGAAATCCTCACCCAACTGATCTTCAGCGGCATCGCGCTGGGGATGATCTACGCGGTCATTGCGTTCGGCTACCAGCTCACCTTCGCCACCTCCGACACGCTCAACTTCGGCCAGGGCGACGCGCTGATGCTGGGCGCGCTGGTGGGCCTGACGCTGGTGGGCATGGGCGTCAACTACTGGCTGATGATCCCCATCGTGTGCGTGTTCGGCGCGATCCAGGGCGCGGTGGTCGAGCGCATCGGCGTGCGGCCCGCGATCAGGATCAAGAGCGAGTTCGGCTGGATCATGTCGACGATCGCTCTGGGCATCATCTTCAAGAACGTGGCCGAGAACGTGTGGGGCCACGACGACCTGAAGTTCCCGTCGCCGCTGCCCGAGTCGCCGATCCGGCTGCTGGGCGCCAACGTGCTGCCGATGGAGATCCTGGTGGTCGTCGGCGCGGTGCTGATGATGGCGGCGGTGGAGCTGTTCAACCGCAAGACGATCTGGGGCAAGGCCGTGGTCGCGACCTTCAACGACCGCGAGGCCGCGCGCCTGATGGGCATCAACACCGGCCTGGTCATCACCTTCTCGTACGCGCTGTCGTCGATGAGCGCGGCGCTGGCCGGCGTGCTGATCGCGCCGCTGACGCTCACCGGCGCCACCATGGGCGCGGTGCTGGGCCTGAAGGCCTTCGCCGTGGCCATCATCGGCGGGCTGACGAGCGGCATGGGCATCATCGTGGGCGGCATCATCCTGGGCATCGCGGAGAAGCTCACGGGCTTCTACCTGTCCACCGGCTACCAGGACGTGCCCGGCCTGGTGCTGCTGCTGATCGTGCTGGCGGTGCGTCCGGCCGGCCTGTTCGGCAAGACGGCGATCAAGAAGGTCTGACGATGAAGCGCCCCCTCCTTCTCGCCGCGATCGGCCTGGCCCTGCTCGTCGGCTTCCCGTTCGTCGTCGACAACCCGTACTACATCCACCTCGCGCAGACCATCGCCATCTACGCGATCCTGCTGTTCGGGCTCGACATCGTGGTCGGCTACACCGGCCAGGTGTCGCTCGGCCATGCCGGCCTGTTCGGCATCGGCGCGTACACCGCCGGCGTGCTGTTCATGAAGTTCAGCGCGCCGCTGCTGCTCACGCTGGTGGCCGGCGTGGTGGTGACCGCGGGCTTCGGCGCGCTGCTGGCGCTGCCGGCGCTGCGCGTCACCGGCCCCTACCTGGCGATGGTGACGCTGGCGTTCGGCACCATCGTCCAGATCCTCATCAACGAGATGACGGATCTCACCAACGGCGCGATGGGCATCACGCTGCAGCGCCCCAGGCTGCTGGGCGTCACGCTCGACGAGCGCGGCTTCTACTTCGTCATCTGCGTGCTGCTGGTGGCCTCGCTGGTGGTGGTGCACCGCATCCTGCGATCGCACCTGGGCCGCGCGTTCGAGGCGCTGCGCGGCAGCCCGGTGGCGTCGGACTGCATGGGCGTCTCGGTGTACCGCTACAAGGTCTACGCGTTCGTGATCAGCGCGGGCCTGGCGGGCCTGGCGGGTTCGCTGTACGCGTACTCCGAGAAGTACATCTCGCCCAACACCTGGAACTTCGAGCTGACGGTGCTGCTGCTGCTGGCCATCATCATGGGCGGCCGCAAGACGCGCTCGGGCGCGCTGCTGGGCGCGGCCATCATCGTGATCCTGCCCAAGCTGCTGGACGACCTCGACCTGTTCCGCTACGTGTCGGTGACGCTGGCCGTGCTCGTGCTGGCGGGCGCCGCGGTGCTGGTGGCGCGCGGCAGGACCACGGTCGCGCGCTCGGCGATCCCCGTCGTCGGCAGCGTGACGCTGGCGGTGCTGTCCTTCGTGCTGACCTCGATGACCGACTGGCGGCTGTCCATCTTCGGCCTGATCACGCTGCTGGTCGTCTACTACCTGCAGGACGGCATCGTCGGCTTCGTGCGGCAGGCGCTCGGCTTGCGCGGCCACGGCGCCGACGACGCCGCGCTCGCCGCCACGCTGCCGGCGCCGGCCAGCGCGGTGTCGACCTCGGCCGCCGCCGGCACGGGCGAGCTGGTCGCCGCCGACAAGGTGCTGATGCAGTTCGGCGGCCTCAAGGCGCTCAACGACGTCACGCTGCACGTCACCCGCGGAACGATCCACGGCCTGATCGGCCCCAACGGCTCGGGCAAGAGCACGATGATGAACGTGCTGACCGGCATCTACGTGCCCACCGCGGGCGCGATCGCGTTCAAGGGGCAGTCCATCGTCGGCAAGGCGTCGGCGCGCATCGCGCTGGCCGGCATCGCACGCACCTTCCAGAACGTGCAGCTGTTCGGCGAGATGACGGCGCTGCAGAACGTGCTGGTCGGCCTGCACCACACCTACCGCAGCAACCTGCTGGACGTCGCCCTGCACCTGCCGCGCTTCGCGCGCGAGGAGCGCGACGCCACGGCCCGCGCCTACGCGCTGCTGAAGTTCGTCGGCCTGGAGTCGCTGGCCGGCGAGGAGGCGCGCAACCTGCCCTATGGCAAGCAGCGCCTGCTCGAGATCGCCCGCGCGCTGGCGCTCAACCCCGAGCTGCTGCTGCTGGACGAGCCCGCCGCCGGCCTGACGGCGCCCGACATCAAGGAGCTGGTCGTCATCATCCGCAAGATCCGCGAGCACGGCATCACGCTGGTCCTCATCGAGCATCACATGGACGTCGTGATGTCGGTGTGCGACGTCGTCACCGTGCTGGACTTTGGCCAGAAGATCGCCGAGGGCTCGCCGGCCGCCGTTCAATCCGATCCCCAGGTCATCAAGGCCTACCTCGGCGCGGAGGCCCACTGACCATGCTCAAGCTCACCAACCTGCACGCCGGCTACGGCAAGGTCGAAGTCCTGCACGGCATCTCGCTGGAGGTGCCCAAGGGCCAGGTCGTCACGCTGATCGGCAGCAATGGCGCCGGCAAGACGACGACGATGCGCGCCATCTCCGGCATGATCGCGCCGCGCGAGGGCCAGGTCCTGCTCGGCGACGTCGACATCACCGGCCGCGACTCGCACCGCATCGCGCGCCTGGGCCTGGCGCACTCGCCCGAGGGCCGGCGCGTGTTCGCGACGATGTCCGTCACCGACAACCTGCTGCTGGGCGCGTTCCCGCGCTTCACCGGCGCGCGCAAGAAGGGCGACGTCGCGGCCGACGTCGAGCGCGCGATGGAGTACTTCCCGCGCCTGAAGGAACGCCGCACGCAGCTCGCGGGCACGCTCTCGGGCGGCGAGCAGCAGATGCTGGCGATGGCGCGCGCCATGATGATGAACCCCGAGGTCGTGCTGCTGGACGAGCCCTCGATGGGCCTGGCGCCCATCCTGGTCGACGAGGTGTTCCGCATCATCTCGCGCCTGCGCGCCGAGGGCGTGACGATGCTGCTGGTCGAGCAGTTCGCCGCCGCCGCGCTCGACGTCGCCGACTACGGCTACGTGCTGGAGAACGGCCGCATCGCGGTGCACGGGCCGGCCGCGAAGCTCAAGAACGACCCGGCGGTGCAGGCGGCCTACCTGGGCGGCGGCCACTGAGGACCGCGCGGCAGCGAGCGCCCGCCGCGTCCGGGGCCATCGCGCGGCCGGCAGGCGCGCCGGCACCCGGCCGGTAAAATCGGCGCATGACCCGTCCCGTCCGCTCGCAATACGAAGACTTCATGCGCCTGGTGCGCGACCAGGGCCGCTTCAAGGCCGACCGCACGGGCACCGGCACCACCAGCCTGTTCGGCCACCAGATGCGCTTCGACCTGTCCGAGGGTTTCCCGCTCGTGACGACGAAGAAGGTGCACCTGAAGTCCATCATCCTCGAGCTGCTATGGTTCCTGCGCGGCGACTCCAACGTCAAGTGGCTGCAGGAACGCGGCTGCACGATCTGGGACGAGTGGGCGGACGCCGACGGCGACCTGGGCCCGGTCTACGGCGTGCAATGGCGCTCCTGGCCGACCCCCGGCGGCGGCCACGTCGACCAGATCGCCGAGGTCGTCAAGCAGCTGAAGACCAACCCGGACTCGCGCCGCATCATCGTCAGCGCCTGGAACGTGGCCGCGCTGCCGGAGATGGCGCTGATGCCCTGCCACGCCTTCTTCCAGTTCTACGTCGCCCCGCCGGAGACGCCCGGCGGCCGCGGCAAGCTGTCGTGCCAGCTCTACCAGCGCAGCGCGGACATCTTCCTCGGCGTACCCTTCAACATCGCCAGCTACGCGCTGCTGACCCACATGCTGGCGCAGCAGTGCGACCTGGACGTCGGCGACTTCGTCTGGACCGGCGGCGACTGCCACCTGTACGCCAACCACAAGGAGCAGGTCGACACGCAGCTGGCGCGCGCGCCCTTCCCCTACCCGACGCTGCAGATCAAGCGCCGGCCGGCGTCCATCCTCGGCTACGAGTACGAGGACTTCGAAGTGCTCGACTACCAGCACCACCCCGCCATCAAGGCGCCGGTGGCGGTATGAAGGTCGCGCTGATCGCCGCGGTGGCGCGCAACGGCGTCATCGGCCACGACAACGCGCTGCTGTGGAAGCTGCCGGAGGACATGGCCTTCTTCAAGCGCACGACGACGGGCAACCCGGTGATCATGGGCCGCAAGACCTGGGACTCGATCCCGCCGCGCTTCCGCCCGCTGCCGGGGCGCACCAACATCGTCGTCACGCGCAACAGGGGCTGGCAGGCCGAGGGCGCGCTCGTCGCGCACGACTTCGAGCAGGCGCTGGAGCTGGCGCTCGAATCCGTCGCGTCGAATCCGCACGGGCTGCGCGCCTTCGTGATCGGCGGCGCCGAGCTCTACGCGCTGGCGCTGCCGCACGCCGACGAGCTGGTGCTGACCGAGATCGACCGCGACTTCGACGGCGACGCCCGCTTCCCCGCCTGGCCGCGCACGCACTTCGTCGAGACCGGCCGCGAGCGCCACCGCGCCGCCGCGCCCAACGACTTCGACTACGCGTTCGCCACCTACCGGCGCACGCACGCGGCGCGCTGAACGCATGCCGCGCCGCGTCGTCGCCTTCGATCTCGTCGGCACCCTCAGCGACACGATGATCGACCTGCGCGACCCGGCGACCGTCGCCGGCTGAGACGGCCGTCGCCAAGCCGTCAGTCGGCACTGCAATTGTTCGTCAATCGAACACGAAGTCGGCCCGCGAATAGCTGTCACCGAACTGAACGGCGGCGCGATCCAAAAAGCCAATCGGCATAGCACCCAAGTTCGGTGCGCAATGGTCGAAATCGAGTCGACAGTGGAACATCGACGACCCGAACTGACGCCATGACCCTACGCCTCGACTCCCTCAAGCTCGCCCGCCGGCTCGGGCTGGGCTTCTCCGTGCTGCTCGCGCTCGTGATCGGCATCGCCTCGGTCGGCGTGCGCGCGCTCGCCCAGGTCCAGGCCGACAGCGCCCGCACGAACGCGGCGATGCGCCAGGCGGCCGACGCCGACCGCTGGCGCGGCATGACCCAGCTCAACATCAGCCGCACGCTGGCGCTGGCCAAGTCCGGCAACGCCGCCGCGCTCAAGGCCTGGTCGGGGCCGCTGATGAAGGAGACCTCGGCCGACATCTCCACCGTCCAGAAGGGCCTGGAGGCGGCCGCGGCGTCGCCCGAGGCGAAGGCCGCGTTCGCGGACATCGCCGCCCGGCGCAAGAACTACATCGACACCCGCGACCAGGTCTTCAGGCTGCTGGACGCCGCCGATGCATCGGCCGGCGAGCTCGTCGAGACCAGGCTGCTGCCGCAGGCCGACGCCTACATGGCCGCCGTCACCGCGTTCGGCAAGCAGCAGCGCGAGGTCTCGGAGCAGGTCATCGCGGAAAGCAACGCGCAGGCCGACCGCGCGCGCGTCCTGGTGATCGCGCTGGCCGGCATCGCGATGCTGCTCGGCGCCGCGTGCGCCTGGTTCATCACCCGCTCGGTCACGGCGCCGCTGGGCCAGGCCGTCGAGGCGATCGAAGCGGTGGCCGCCGGCGACCTGAGCCGCGCCATCACGGTCAAGGGCCGCGACGAGGTCGCCGCGCTGCTGGCCGGCCTGAACCGGATGCAGGCCTCGCTGCGCCGGCTGGTGGGCGACGTGCGCGACACCAGCGGGTCGATCCAGGTCGCCAGCAAGGAGGTCGCGCAAGGCAGCCAGGACCTGTCGGTGCGCACCGAGCGCTCGGCCGCAGGCCTGCAGGAGACGGCGTCCTCGATGGAGCAGATCTCCGGCAGCGTGCGCCAGACCGCCGCGGCCGCGCAGGTCGCCGACGAGCTGGCCACGGCCACCGCCCGCCAGGCCGCGGCCGGCGGCGAGGTCGTCTCGCGCATGACCTCCACGATGGACAGCATCACCGCGCACTCGAACCGGATCGGCGACATCATCGGCGTGATCGACGGCATCGCCTTCCAGACCAACATCCTCGCGCTGAACGCGGCCGTCGAGGCGGCACGCGCGGGCGAGCAGGGCCGCGGCTTCGCGGTGGTGGCCGGCGAGGTGCGCAGCCTGGCGCAGCGCTCCGCGGCCGCCGCGGCCGAGATCAAGACGATCATCGGCGAGTCGGGACAGGCCGTCGCGGCCGGCGCGGCGCTGGTGCAGGACGCCCGCGGCTCGATGGCCGAGATCAACAGCTCGGTGGCCAAGGTGTCCGCGGCCATCGGCGAGATCCGCAACGCGTCGTCGGAGCAGGCCGACGGCGTCGGCCAGGTCAACGTCGCGGTGTCGGATCTGGACCAGGCGACGCAGCAGAACGCGGCGCTCGTCGAGGAGACCGCCGCCGCGGCCGACAGCCTCAAGGAGCAGGCGATCCGGCTGTCGGACGCGATGGCCGCGTTCAAGCTGGCGGCCTGAGCTGGCGGGTCAGCGGCGCGCCATCAGCGCCTGCACGGCGCGGTAGTCCAGCGGCGCGGTATCGCCGCCCTGCAGCATCCCGCCGGCGAGGAACTGCCGCATCATGCCCAGCACGAGTCCCTGCATTGCCTCGGAGATCGCCGAGCCGGCGCTGAGGCGGCGCACGCCCAGCGCGCGCAGCCGCGCGGCGTCGGGCAGCCCCGTCCACGCCAGCACGTTCAGCGGCATGCCGCCGTCGCCCGCCAGCGCGGCGATCTCGGCCTCGTCCGTGACGCCCGGCGCGAACAGCCCGCTCGCGCCCGCGGCGCGGTAGCGCGCGGCGCGCGCGAGCGCCTCCGCCACGCGCCCCGCCGGCGCCGCCAGCCCGCGCAGCCAGACGTCGGTGCGCGCGTTGATGTAGAGGTCGACGCCGCTGTCGACCGCGGCGCGGCGCGCGGCCGCGATCTTGGCCGCCAGCAGCGCCGGGTCGCCGCCGCCGTCCTCGATGTTGATGCCCACGGCGCCCGCGGCGATCAGCTGCGCGACGAGCGCGCCGACGCGCGCCGGGTCGTCCGAGTAGCCGCCCTCGATGTCGACCGTCACGGGCAGGTCGACGGCGCCGGCCACGGCGCGCGTGGTCTGCAGCACGAGCTCGACGGGCAGCGCGTCGCCGTCGGGCCAGCCGTGCGCCCACGCGACGGCGGCGCTGCTGGTGGCGACGGCGCGCGCGCCGGCGGCCTGGGCCAGGCGCGCGGTGCCGGCGTCCCAGGCGTTGGCGAGCAGCAGCAGGCCGTCGGCGTGCAGCTGGTGGAATCGGGCGGCGAGTTCGGGCTTCATGGGCGTCCTGCAAGGGTGGGGACGGCGATCGTCGCACGCCTTCGCGCGGCGGACGCGCCGCATGCGGACATGTCCATCGCGACGTCGCGGGACGCGGAGTCGCCGTTCTTCGCTACCATCGCCGCCTGGACGACGCCCGGCGTCGACGACCACCCTTTCAGCGAAAGACCTCCATGACCTCCGGATTCCATGTGCACGGCCCCCACGACCACGAGGTCGAGCACGCCGTCGAGCACGGCGCGCGCGGCATGACCGGCCAGCTGGCCGTCATCACGGCGGTGCTGGCCACCGTCGGCGCGCTGTTCTCCTACATGGGCGGCGCCACGCAGGCCGACGCGGCGCTGGCCAAGAACGACGCGGCGATCCGCAAGACCGAGGCGTCCGACCAGTGGAACTTCTACCAGGCCAAGAACGCGCGCCAGGCGATCGCCGAGGTCGCGCTGGACATCGTGCCCGCCGAGCGCCGCGACGCCTACGCGAAGAACATCGAGAAGTACAAGGCCGACAAGGAGCCCATCAAGGCCAAGGCCGAGGAACTCGAGGAACAGGCCAAGGCCTTCGACGAGAAGAGCGAGCACCTGATGCACCAGCACCACCGCTGGGCCGAGGCGACGACGACGATCCAGGTCGCGATCGCGCTGGCCGCCATCGCGCTGCTGACGCGCCGCCGCTGGCTCGAGTGGGGCACGCTGGGCGTGGCCAGCGTGGGCGTCGCGATCGGCGTCGCGGCCTTCCTCAAGGTCTGACCAGCACGGGACGGGACTCGCCATGAAGGTCTGCATCTACGGCGCCGGCGCCATCGGCCTGCTGGTCGGCGCGCGGCTGGCCGCCACCGGCCGCCACGCGGTGAGCGCGGTCGCGCGCGGCGCGACGCTGGCCGCGCTGAACGAGCACGGGCTGCGCGTGGACGGCTTCGCCGGCCCGATCGCGGGGCCCGTCACGGCCAGCGCCGACCCCGCCGAGCTGGGCGTGCAGGACGTCGTCGTGGTCGCGGTGAAGGCGCCGGCGCTGGCCGACGTCGCCCGCCGCATCGCGCCGCTGCTGGGCCCGCGCACGCTGGTCGTGCCGGCGATGAACGGCGTGCCCTGGTGGTTCTGCCACGGGCTGTCGGGCCCCGCGGCCGGCATGGCGCTCGAGAGCGTCGACCCCGACGGCACGATCGCCGCCCACCTGCCGCTGGAGCAGGTGATCGGCTGCGTCGTGCACGCCGCGGCCTCGGTCGTCGAGCCCGGCAGGGCGCACAACCAGATGGGCCGTGGGCTGGTGATCGGCGAGCCGCGCGGCGGCGTCTCCGAGCGCGTCGCCGCGCTGAAGGCCGCCCTCGACGATGCCGGCTTCGAGACCACCGCCAGCCAGATGATCCAGCGCGACATCTGGTACAAGCTGTGGGGCAACATGACCACCAACCCGATCAGCGCCATCACCGGCGCGACCACCGACCGGATCATCGGCGACGAGCTGCTGCGCAAGCTCACCAGCGGCGCGATGCTGGAGTCGGGCCGCATCGGCGAGCGCCTGGGCTTCGCGATCACGCAGACGCCCGAGGAGCGCCACGCCATCACCCGCAAGCTGGGCGCGTTCAAGACCTCGATGCTGCAGGACGTGGAAGCCGGGCGCGCGATCGAGCTCGACAGCCTGGTCGGCGCGGTGCGCGAGCTGGGCGCGCGCGTCGGCGTGGAGACGCCGCTGATCGACGCGATCTTCGGGCTGGCGCGCGTGTTCGGGCAGGCGCACGGGCTATATCCGGACACCGCGCGCTCGTAGGGCGGCGCGACGCGGAGCTCTGGTGTAAGGTCCGACGTCGCCGTCCGACGAACGGCATGACCTCGCCATTCCCGCCATGACCACCGCCAGGATGCCCTCGGGCATGTTCCGCCATCGCGCCGCGCAGCCTGCGCGCCAGCTCGTGCAGCGCCATTCGGTGCTGGTGCGCGTGACGCACTGGATCAACGTCCTGTGCTTCTCGCTGCTGCTGATGTCCGGCGCGCAGATCTTCAACGCGCACCCGCGGCTGTACTGGGGCCAGTACGGCGCCGACTACGACCACGCGTGGCTGGCCATGGACTCGCTGCGCAGCAACGGCACGTGGCGCGGCGTGCTGCACGTCGGGCCGCTCAGCGTCGAGACCACCGGGCTGCTGGGCGCATCGAAGGACGCCGCTGGCGCGCTCGCGCCGCGCGGCTTCCCGTCGTGGCTGACGATCCCGTCGTACCAGGATCTGGCCGACGGCCGCCACTGGCACTTCTTCTTCGCGTGGCTGTTCGCGATCAACGGCGCGGTGTACCTCGTCGGCGGGATCGTGTCGCGGCACTTCCGGCGCGACCTGCTGCCCACGCGCGCCGAGCTCGCGCCCGCGCACCTGGCGCAGGAGGTGGTCGACCATGCGCGGCTGCGCTTTCCCGCGGGCGAGGCGGCGCGCCGCTACAACGTGCTGCAGAAGCTCTCGTACATGGCCGTCGCCTTCGTGCTGCTGCCGGGCATGGTGCTGACGGGGCTGACGATGTCGCCCGGGCTGGACTCGGCCTTCCCGTTCCTGCTCGACCTGTTCGGCGGCCGGCCGTCGGCGCGCTCGCTGCACTTCGTCTTCGCGTCGGCGCTGGTGGCGTTCGTGGTCGTGCACCTGGTCATGGTGCTGGTCTCGGGCGTCTGGAACAACGTGCGCTCGATGATCACCGGACGCTATGCCATCGATGCCGAGGGAGACGCGCGATGAACCCCGACGTCCCGTTCCGCCCGGGCCGCACGACGCCGTTCCAGGCGCGCCGCCGCTGGTTGACCGCGCTCGCGGCCGGCGCGGGCTCGCTGGCGCTGGGCGGCTGCGACCGCGCCACCGAGGATCCACGCATCGCCGCGACGCTGCGCAACGCCGAGAAGCTGACGCTGTCCAGCCAGCGCCTGCTGCTGGACCACCAGCCGCTGGCGCGCGAATACGGCGAGCGCGACCTGTCGCCCGTGTTCCGCGCCAACGGCTCCTCGATGCCGTCCAGCCCCGAATACGCGCGGCTGCTGCAGGGCAGGTTCGCCGACTGGCGGCTGCGCGTCGACGGCCTGGTGCAGCGGCCGCTGTCGCTGTCGCTGGCCGAGCTGAAGGCGATGAAGGCCCGCTCGCAGATCACGCGCCACGACTGCGTCGAGGGCTGGAGCGCGATCGGCAAGTGGCAAGGGGTGCCGCTGTCGCAGGTGCTGGACCTCGCCGGCCTGAAGCCCGGCGCGCGCTACGTGATCTTCCACTGCGCCGACAACCTCGGCGAGACGGCCGACGACTCGGGCCTGTACTACGAGAGCATCGACCTGCTCGACGCCTGGCATCCGCAGACGATCCTCGCCTACGGCATGAACGGCAACGACCTGCCCGTCGCCCATGGCGCGCCGCTGCGGCTGCGCGTCGAGCGCCAGCTCGGCTACAAGCAGGCCAAGTACGTGATGCGCGTGGAGGTGGCCGACGCCTACGCGCACCTGAACGGCGGCAAGGGCGGGTTCTGGGAGGATCGCGGCTACGAGTGGTACGCGGGCATCTGAGCGCCCGCCGCGGCACGGCCGAAGCACCGCGGTCACCATTCGACGACGCCGGGCATCCTCCCGGCGTGGTGCTCCGAGGCCGCCGCAAGATCGGCGATTGACGTTCTAGGGGGACGGTGCAGGCTTGCCGAAGGCAGCGCGCGGGTCGGGTGCGATCATGGCGCGCGCAGGCAATTCAGGCCGCTTGCCGCCACGGCAGGCCGTACCCCACGCCCGCGACGCCGAGGGAGACCCCATGAGCAAGCCGACCCGGAACTCGCACTATTGCGTGCGCAACATCAACGGCACGTCGAAGAACGGTTGCGACTGCGCAAGCTGGCTGGCGCATTGGCGCAACTACACCAACTCGCGCCGCGAGACCTGTTGCGCGGTGCCGTGCAACAACCCCGCCGAAGTCGGAGCTCACGTCCAGATCGACGATTGGCGCAGCGACTTCTCCTGGTGGATCATTCCGCTGTGCAAGATGCACAACCACTACACCAACACCCGCGAGATGTACATCGATCGCCGGTCGACGCTGGTGTCCGCCTGCGTGACCTCCACCTGCCGCCGCGGCGATCAGGAATGGAAAGCCAAGTGAGCGACGACGACCACCCCATCCGCCAGGCCCTGGCCGCCTACCAGGCCGCCGTCCTCGCCAAGGACGTGGACGCCTTCGTCGCGATCTACGCCGACGACGCACGCATCTTCGAGCTGTGGGGCCGCTGGGAGCACGACATCGCGTCCTGGCGCGAGATGGCCGCGGGCTGGTTCGCCTTCCTCGGCGAGGAGCGCTCCGTCGTCGAGCCGCACGACGTGCGCACGCAGGTCTCCGGCGACATGGCGCTGCTGACCGCCAGCCTCACCTACCGCGCGGTCGACCCGTCCGGCCGGCAACTGCGCTCGCTCGACAACCGCCTCAGCTGGGTGCTGCGCCGGCGCGGCGGGCGCTGGCGCGTGGTGCACGAACACACCTCCGCGCCGCTGGCGCACGAGAACGGCAAGGGCATCCTCAGGCGCCCGGCGACGGCCACGCCGTGAGCCCGCGCGCGTAGGCCTCGGTGAAGTCCGGCGGCATGCGCCGCACCTTGCCGCCGGCGATCTCGACGCAGACGAAGTGGGTGGCGCCGCGGAACAGCGTCGCGCCGTCGGACTCGCGCACGAACTGGTAGCGGCGGCGCAGCGACAGCCGGTCCAGCCCGACGATCCACGTCGCCAGCAGCACGCGGTCGCCCAGCAACGCGGGCGCGACGTAGTCCAGCTCGTGGCGCCGCACCACCATGCCGTGGCCCAGCCGCGTGTAGTCCTCCTGCCGCATGCCGAGCGCGACCGAGTGATCCCAGGCCAGGTTCTCCAGCCACTGCAGATAGTGCACGTTGTTGACGTGCTGCATCAGGTCGATGTGGGCGTCGGCGACGACGACGGGCAGCACGTGCGGCCGCGGGGCGTCCCAGGCCGGCGATTTCGGGGCTTCACTCATCGGCCCGGATTATCGGCGCCGCGGCCGCGCGCTACGGCGCCGCGCCATCGCGCCTGACGACGAAGTCGCCCGCGCGCTCGCCGGGCGCGACGATCCAGCCCTTGGCCAGCGTCAGGCGCCAGCCGGCGCCCTGCAGGTGGTCGGCCGATACCCCGGCCGCGGCGACCGCCGCGACGGTCATCGCCTTGTCCAGCAAGGCGCCCTGCTCCACGCTCAGCGAACCCCAGTCGGCGCTGAGCTTCATCGTCGGATAGACGACGTGGTCGGCGTCCAGCGCCTCCAGCATCTGCGGGTTGAACTGGTAGCTGGCGTGATGGCCTTCCAGCGGCAGGCGCAGCACGGGGCCGTCGACCAGCTTCGTGCGCAACTCGGCCAGGTGCGCCTGCCTGGCCTGCTCGCGTGCGAGTTCGCGCGGGCGCAGGGTCGCGTCGTAGACGGCTTCGCGGGCCTTCACGGTGGCAGCGTCGGGCTCGGGCAGCTTCAGCGCGGCCTGCAGCAGCTGGTCGAGACCGGGCGGATTCGCGCCCTTCATCGCCGCGGCCAGCTTGTCGCGCCAGGCCGGATCCGCCTGGTCGAGCAGCAGGCCCCAGGCCGGCCCGGTGGCGTACGCGAACGAGCGCACGAAGGTGGGCGACTGCAGGTAGCTCTCGAGGTCGCGCAAGGCGTAGGCGTCGCGCTCGGCCGCGGTCGGCAGGCCGACGCGCACGCCCGTGTACTCGGCCACGCCCTCGTTGAGCTCGAGGGCCCGCTCCTCGGCCTGCGCGCCGGGGAACAGGCGGTAGCGTTCATGGCGGAACAGCAGCACGTCGGAGATCGCCGCGTCGCGGGCCCGCTTGTCGGGCGCCGACAGCGCGGCGGCGAGCGCGTGCCATTCGAGCTGCAGCAGGATGCGGCCCTCGAGCGTGTCCAGGTGCAGGTTGCCGCCGTCGCGCTGCTGCATGCCCAGCTCGATCTGCGCGCGGTGGAACAGCTCGTGCGACAGCATGACATGGCGATGGGCCACGTCGTCGGGCACCGGCCAGATCAGCTCCGTCCAGCGCTTGCCGGACCACTCGATCGGCGTGCTGGCGATGACGACGTCGGGCGGCAAGCTGCCGACGAACACCGGCCCGGCCGGCTTCAGCACGCCCTTCGCGTCGGCCTGGCTGGCCACGGCGGTGCCGTCGGTCCAGTCGACCAGCAGGATGGGCCCGCACAGCGAGTGATGCCAGAGCCTGCCGCCGTCGCGGCCGCACAGCCGGGCCGCCTCGTCGAACACGACCCGGGCCTTCGCCGGATCGACCGCGGCCCGGGCGGGCAGCGCCGGCAACGCGGCCAGGACGGCCATGGCGGTGGACGCGAACGCGGCGCGGGTGCGCAGGGACGGCGGCATGGACATCGGTCACTCCCGAGGACGACGGCGCCCTACTTTATCCGCGCCACCGCACGGCGGAAGGCCGCCGCGCCCGTTCGGCGCGAGAATGGCCGCATCCCGCGCAACCCCCGGCCGCCTGCCATGAAACTCGCCACCTGGAACGTCAACTCCCTGGCCATCCGCCTGCCGCACCTGCTCGCCTGGCTGGCCGAGGCGCAGCCCGATGCGGTGGTGCTGCAGGAAACCAAGCTGGTCGACGAGAAGTTCCCGCACGCGGAGCTGAAGGAGGCGGGCTGGCACGCCGAGTTCTTCGGGCAGAAGACGTACAACGGCGTGGCGCTGGTCTCGAAGCGGCCCGCCACCGACATCGTGCGCAACATCCCCGGCTTCGCCGACGAGCAGGCGCGCGTGATCGCCGGCACGGTGGACGGCGTGCGCATCATCGGCGGTTACTTCCCCAACGGCCAGGCGCCGGGCAGCGAGAAGTTCGCCTACAAGATGGCCTGGCTGGACGCCCTGAAGGCCTGGGTCGCCACCGAGCTCGGCGCCCAGCCGAAGCTCGTGCTGATGGGCGACTACAACATCGCGCCGGAAGACCGCGACGTCTACGACCCGGTGGCGTGGGCCGGCCAGATCCACTGCACCGACGAGGAACGCGCGCACTTCCGCGCGCTGCTGGGCCTGGGCCTGCACGACGCGTTCCGCCTGCTCGACCAGCCGCCCAAGCTGTGGAGCTGGTGGGACTACCGCAACCTCGCGTTCCGCAAGAACCAGGGGCTGCGCATCGACCACATCCTGGTCAGCGAGCCGCTGCGCGCCGGCGTGCGCGCCTGCAGCATCGACAAGGCGCAGCGCAAGCTGGAGCGGCCGAGCGACCACGCGCCCGTCATCGTCGACATCGAGCTGCCGGCGGCCTGAGCGATCAGGCGACCCGGCGCGCCGGCCCCGGGCGCTGCGCGACCGGCCACAATGCGATCGCGTTGCCGAGGATGGCCAGCGCGACGCCGGCCAGCGTCAGGCCCGTCCACTGGAAGTTCTCGAGCACGCTCGACACCCCCAGCGCCACCAGCGGCGTGAGCACGCCCACGTAGCCCGCCTTGGCCGCGCCCACGCGGTGCACCAGCGCGTAGAAGGCGCCGAAGGCGGCGATGGAGCCGGCCAGCGCCAGCCACGCCAGCGAGCCGAGGAAGGCCGGACGCCACGACCAGTGCCACGGCGTGCCGGCCAGCAGCGCGTGCGCCAGCGCCGCGCCGGCGCCCCAGGCCATCGCCCATGCCAGCGGGCCCCAGCCGCGCACGCCCAGGCGCTGGTAGCCGGCGGCGGCGATCGTCGACACGCTGGACAGCAGCACCGAGGCCATCGTCAGCTCGGCCCCCCACACGACCTGCTGCGACGCGGTCAGCCGCGTGAACTCGTGCCAGAAGATCAGCACGACGCCGACCACGCCCGCCACGCCACCCAGGCCGACGCGGCGCGACATCGGCGTGCCAAGGAAGACGCGCGCCAGCACCAGGCCGAACAGCGGCGAGGCCGCATAGCCGACCGCCACCACGCCGCTGGCGACGAAGCGCTCGGCCTCGTAGACGCACACGTAGCTGGCGTAGAAGCCGGCCAGCCCCTGCGCCAGCACCAGCGCCTGCACCCGGCGCGGGAAGCGCAGCGGGATGCGGCGCGCGAGGCAGAACGCGAACAGCGCGGCCGCGGCCAGCCCGAAGCGGATCGCGACGCCCAGCGTGGGCGCGAGGACCTCGATCTGCGCGGTGATGGCGAACCAGGTCGTGCCCCAGATCAGGATGCAGACGGCGTAGAGGGCGGAGGTCGGAACGGGCATGGGGCGCGCAGTTTGCCACGCGCCCGGGAAGTCCCTGCGACACCACCCGCCCGCGGCGATTGCCGGGCCCGCCGGGGGCGGAGAAAATGAGCTCGATGCCCACGCCCCGCGCCGCCTTCGCTCCCCAGCCATGAACGCGCTCGCCGCACTCATCCCGCCGGACGCCCCCGTCAGCGCGACGCTGCTCGAGGCCTTCGTGCTGACGGCCCTGGCGCTGACGTTCGCGGCGCTGGCGCGGCGCGACCGCGAGCCGGGCCTGGCCTGGCTGTCCGCGGGCTTCGGGCTGACCGCGTACTGGTGCGCATTCGAGGCGCCGCGCCCGCCGACCTCGCCGCTGCTGGACAACGCCGCGGAGCGCGGCTCGGCGGCCATGCTGCTCGTGGCCACCATCCTGACGGGCCTGGGCGTCATGGGCTACCTGCGCGGCGGTGCGCGCCGCTCGCGCGCCTGGCTGCTGATGCTGCTGCCGTCGCTGCTGGCGCTGCTGCCGCTGGCGGCCGGCGCCGCCATGTCGCGGCTGCCCGTCAACCTGAGCATCATGGTCTGCTACATCGCGCTGGGCGTGCTGGCCATCCTGCAGTCGCGCCGGGAGCCCGGCCACGGCCACCTGCTGCTGGCGCTGTCGCTGCTCGCCGTCCCGGGCACCTTCTTCGCGCTGGTCGCGCTGCACACGATGCCCGGGCACTACCGCGTGCTGCTCATGATGCCGCTGCTGGTGTTCGGCACGACGCTGCTGACCGTCAGCCTGCTGCGCCGCCGCCACGCGCTGGAGGCCGAGGTGGCGCGCCGCGCCGCCGCGGAGCGCGCGCTGCTGCAGGCCAACCACGACCTCGAGGCGACGGTGCGCGCGCGCACCCAGGCGCTGGAGGACCTCGTCGCCAGCCTGCAAGGCTTCAACCGCAGCGTGTCGCACGACCTGCGCGGCCCGCTGGGCGGCATCGCCGGCCTCGCACGCCTGGCCGGCGAGGCGCTGGACACGGGCGACGTCGGCATGGCGCAGCGCTCGCTGGACGCGATCTCGGCGCAGGCAGAGACCTCGACCAAGCTCGTCGCGGCGCTGCTGCAGCTGGCGCACATGGGCGACGCCGACATCGCGCCGCGCCCGGTGGCCCTGGAGGCCCTGACGCACGACGTGATCGCGCAGCTCAAGCACGACCGCGCCGACGCCGCGACGGCGCGATGGGTGGTCGGCGACCTGCCCGACGTCCAGGCCGACGCCGACCTGTTGCGCCCGGTGCTGGTCAACCTGATCAGCAACGCGCTGAAGTTCTCGCGCGACGCCGATCCGCCGACGGTGCGCATCGAGGCCAGCGCCGACGACGGCGAGGTGACCGTGCACGTGCGCGACAACGGCGTGGGCTTCGACGCCGCCGCGGCCGGCCAGCTGTTCGAGCCGTTCGCGCGCCTGCACGGCCGCCGCTTCGAGGGCCACGGCATCGGCCTGAGCATCGTGCGCCGCGCGGTCGAGCGCCACGGCGGGCGCGTCTGGGCCGAGGCCCAGCCCGACCGCGGCGCGGCGTTCCACTTCACGCTGCCGCGCGCGGCCTGAACCGCGGCGGCCGGCCGTTCAGCCGCCGCGCGATTCCACCACCTTGAGCGCGGCGCGCGCCTGGTCGATCGCCTCGCGATTGAGCTCGCGCGACGACGGCGTGCCCACGCGGGCGTTGTGCAGCACGCCCTCGAGCAGCGGCCGCGCCTGCGCGTCGCGGCCCAGGCTCGCGAGGAAGATGCCGTAGGCGGCCTGCGTCTCGGTGGTGTCGTGCACGCGCATGGCGTGGTCGAACGCGGCCAGCGCGCGCGACTCGTCGACCTGCGCCAGCGCCTGCGCGAGCCACAGCGCGGCGTCGCCACCGGCGTCGCGCGGCGAGTCGGCCAGCAGCGTCTCCAGCGTCGCGGCGGCATCGGCGTGGCGGCCGGCGTACAGCTGCGCGCGCGCCAGGCCGCGGCGGAACTTCACGTCCTTCGCGTACGGGCCGCTGGCGCAGGCCTGGAACTGGTCGACCGCCTCGGCGTAGTCGCCGCGCGCCAGCAGCGCCTCGGCCAGGCGCGAACGGTTGTCGACGGTGGGCGTGCGCTCGAACGCGAGGCGCGCCTCGCGCAGCTCGCGGTTGGGATCGACGATGGACTTCACGACGCGCGCCGACTTGCGGGCCACGCTCGAATGCCGCACCTCCGGCAGGTATTCGGCGAAGAAGTAGATCAGGCTGCCGAGGAAGGGCGCGATGATCAGGATGAACACCCAATACATCTGACGCCCCGTGCGCACGGCGTGCACGGCAAAGAAGATCGCGATGGCGATGTCCAGGAAGCCAAGGATAGGCACGAATTCCTCCCGATGTTGTGGGCGGAATTGTAGGTGCCGAAGCAAGATACGTCGGCGCCCCATCGTCGCCGGCGCTGCCGCTCGAACGCCCCAAGAGAAATTCAAGGGAGCGACGGATCCGGCTTCGCCGGGCCGTTCGCGGAGCGCCCCCCCGGGGGGCAGGGAGCGCTAGCGACCGTGGGGGCTCAATCCTCGAGTCCCAGCTCCTGGATCTTGCGCGTGATCGTGTTGCGCCCGATGCCCAGCTTCTGCGCGGCCTCGATGCGGCGGCCGCGGGTCAACGCCAGCGCGGTGCGGATGAGCTGGCCCTCGAACTGGCGGCTGAGCTGTTCCCAGACGTCGGGCGAGCCGGCGTCGAGCAGGCTGCGCGCCGCGACCTCGAGGTCGCCCAGCCACGCGCCGCCGGCGGGCCCGCCCGCGAGATGGGCGGGCGGCGACACGCTGGTGCCCGGCGCCCCATCCGTGCCCGCGACGCCTGCGACCGGCGCACCGGCGTGGCCGTCCGCACCCTGCAGGGGCGCGCCCTCGCCCGCGGACGGACGCGGGAACGCGCCGCGCGGGGCCGTCAGCTCGGGCGGCAGGTCCTTGCTCTCGATCACCTGCGCCGGCGCCATCACGGTCAGCCAGTGGCAGACGTTCTCGAGCTGGCGCACGTTGCCGGGGAAGTCGAAGCCCTTCATCGCCTCGAGCGCCTCCTCGGTGATGCGCTTGGGCTCGACGCCCAGCTCCTTGGCGCTCTTCTGCAGGAAGAAACGCGCCAGCGCCGGCACGTCCTCGATGCGCTCGCGCAGCGGCGGCAGGCGCAGGCGGATCACGTTGAGGCGGTGGAACAGGTCTTCGCGGAATACCCCTTGCCGTACCCGTTCCTCGAGGTTCTGGTGCGTCGCGGCGATCACGCGCACGTTGGCCTTGATCGGCTGGTGGCCGCCGACGCGGTAGAACTGGCCGTCGCTGAGCACGCGCAGCAGGCGCGTCTGCAGGTCGAACGGCATGTCGCCGATCTCGTCGAGGAACAGCGTGCCGCCGTCGGCCTGCTCGAAGCGGCCGCGGCGCATCGTCTGCGCGCCGGTGAACGCGCCGCGCTCGTGGCCGAACAGCTCGCTCTCGAGCAGGTCCTTCGGGATGGCCGCGGTGTTGATGGCGACGAACGCGCCGTTGCTGCCCAGGTCGCCGCGCGGGCTGTGGCGGTGCAGCGCGCGGGCGACCAGCTCCTTGCCCGAGCCCGACTCGCCGGTGATCAGCACCGTCACGTTGCTCTGCGACAGCCGGCCGATGGCTCGGAACACGTCCTGCATCGCGGGCGCCTGGCCCAGGATCTCGGGCACGGGCGCGTTGCGCTCGTCCAGCACCTCCTCGCGCAGGCTCTCGTCGAGCGCGCGGCGGATCAGCTCGACCGCCTTGCCCAGGTCGAACGGCTTGGGCATGTACTCGAAGGCGCCGCCCTGGAACGACGAGACGGCGCTGTCGAGGTCGGAGTACGCCGTCATGACGATGACCGGCAGGCCCGGCAGGCGCTCCTTGACCTTGGCCAGCAGGTCCAGGCCCGAGCCGCCCGGCATCCGGATGTCGCTGACGAGGACCTGCGGTTCGTCCGTCTCGAGCGCCGTGAGCACGTCGCGCGTCGTGGCGAAGCTGCGCACCGGCAGCTGCTCGCGCGCCAGCGCCTTCTCGAGGACGAAGCGGATGGATGGGTCGTCGTCGACGATCCAGATGGGTTTCATGCGGTGCGCGCTGCAGGTCAGTGCAGCGGAATCAGGATCTTGAAAACCGTGCGTCCTGGAACGCTGTCGCATTCGATCGTGCCCAGATGCTGCTGCACGAAGGTCTGCGCCAGCGTCAAGCCCAGTCCCGAGCCGCCTTCCCGCCCCGACACCAGCGGGTAGAAGATCTGATCGCGAATGGACTCGGGGACGCCCGGGCCGTTGTCCTGGATATGCAATTCCAATGCCAGTCGGTAGCGCTGCTTGCCGATGGTTTCCTGGCGCGCGATGCGCGTGCGCAGCACGATGCGCGCGCCGCCCTGCTCGATCTGCTCGGACAGCGCCTGGGTGGCGTTGTGCACGATGTTGAGCACGGCCTGGATCAGCTGCTCGCGGTCGCCGCGGAACTCCGGGATGGAGGTGTCGTAGTCGCGCTCGACGACCAGCCCGCGGGGGTATTCGGCCAGCACCAGCGAGCGGATGCGCTCGAGCACCTCGTGGATGTTGAGCTCGGCCACCACCTGCGCCTTGCGGTGCGGCGCGAGCAGGCGGTCGACCAGCACCTGCAGCCGGTCGGCCTCGTGGATGATGACCTGCGTGTACTCGCCCAGCTCGGCCTGGTCGATCTCCATTTCCAGCAGCTGCGCCGCGCCGCGGATGCCGCCCAGCGGGTTCTTGATCTCGTGCGCCAGGTTGCGGATCAGCTCCTTGGTGACCTGGGCCTGGCCGAGCGCGCGCTCCTCGCGGTCCTGGCGCGTCTGCTGCTCGATCTCGATCATCTCGACGAACACGCGCCCGCCGTGCAGGTCGTGCTGGCTGACGATCACGTGCACGGGCAGCGCGGCGGTGCTGGACACCGACGAGGGCCGCAGCGCGCCATCGAAGCGGCGCGCCGAGAACTCGTTGCGCGACACCGCGGCGATGGCCTCCGACAGCGCCGCCGTCTCGCGGAACCAGTCGTAGATGCTGCCGCGCGTGAGCTTGCTGCGGGAGACGCCGACGACGGCCTCCAGCACGGAGTTGGCGAACACGCAATGGCCGTCGGGCTCGACGACCGCCACCAGCGTGGCGAGGTGATCGAACGCGGTGTAGTCGATGCCGCCGACGCGCAGGCTGCCGCGCTCCCCCTCGCCGGCGGCCCCGGAAGGCGCGTCGGGCGCGGCGTCCGTCGGGGCGCGGCGCGAGCCCATCACTGGGTTTTCGCGAGTTCGCGGGTGATCGCGCTGATGTCGGACTCGGTGCGCGCGATCTGGGCCTTCAGGTCCGCGGTGCGATCGAGGTATCTCTGGTAGTTCTTCTCGTCGCCGCGGCGCTCGGGCTGGCCGTTGTTGTATTCCTTCTGCAGCGCGTCGAGCTGGGCCTGGGCCTTGATCAGCTCGTCCTGCAGGATCTTGCGCGCATCGCTGTCGCGCGCCTTCTGCTCCTGGGCGTCGACCTTGGCGCTGGCCGTCGGGCCGGGCGCCGGCGCGCGCAGCTTGGGCGCGGGGATGGTGGTCGTCTGCTGCGTGACCATGGCCTTGCAGCCCTTGGCCTCGGCTTCCTTGGGCGTGATGGTGTTCGTGAACACGTTGCCGGGACACTGGTAGTAGGTCGAGCCTTCGGCCGCGGCGGCACCGCCGGCGGCGAGCGCCAGCAAGGCGGCCGCGAGCAGCGCCGACGGGCGGCCGGTGCGGGCCGGCGGAATGCGGGAAGCGGATGCAGTGGCCACGTTCATCATTTCATTGTGGCGCAAAACCATGCGCCCGATGGTGACCCAACGTGTCAGGAACCCCGCCGGAGGACAGCGGACGCGCAACGGCCGCGTAAAGCACGGGAAGGACGGGCGCGAGGCGAAAAAAAACGGCCCGTCGCCGGGCCGCTTCCGCTGCCGGGCCTCGCGCGGAGGCCGGCGTCCCCGTCACAGGGAGTAGTACATGTCGAACTCGACCGGGTGGGTCGTCATGCGCATGCGCTGGACGTCCTGCATCTTCAGCTCGATGTAGGCGTCGAGGTAGGCCTCGGTGAACACGCCGCCCTTGGTCAGGAACGCGCGGTCCTTGTCGAGGTTCTCGAGGGCCTGCTCGAGGCTGGAGCAGACGGTCGGGATCTTCGCGTCTTCTTCCGGCGGCAGGTGGTACAGGTCCTTCGTGGCGGCTTCGCCCGGGTGGATCTTGTTCTCCACGCCGTCCAGGCCGGCCATCAGCAGCGCCGAGAAGCCCAGGTACGGGTTCATCATCGGATCCGGGAAGCGCGCCTCGACGCGGCGGCCCTTCGGGTTGGCGACGAACGGGATGCGGATGGACGCCGAGCGGTTGCGCGCCGAGTAGGCCAGCTTGACCGGGGCCTCGAAGCCGGGCACCAGGCGCTTGTAGCTGTTGGTGGTCGGGTTCGTGATGGCGTTCAGGGCGCGGGCGTGCTTGATGATGCCGCCGATGTAGTACAGCGCGAACTCCGACAGGCCGGCATAGCCTTCGCCGGCGAACAGGTTCTTGCCGTCCTTCCAGACCGACTGGTGCACGTGCATGCCCGAGCCGTTGTCGCCAACGATGGGCTTCGGCATGAACGTGGCCGTCTTGCCGTAGGCGAACGCCACGTTGTGGACGATGTACTTCTGCAGCTGGGTCCAGTCCGCGCGCTGCAGCAGCGTCGAGAACCTCGTGCCGATCTCCATCTGGCCGGCGTTGGCCACTTCATGGTGATGCACTTCGACGGGGATGCCCATCTGCTCGAGGATCAGCGACATCTCCGAGCGCATGTCCTGGCCGGCGTCGACCGGCGGCACCGGGAAGTAGCCGCCCTTGACGGCGGGACGGTAGCCCTTGTTGCCGTGCTCGTAGTTCTTGCCCGTGTTCCAGGCGGCTTCCTCGGCCTCGATCTCGACCGAGCAGCCCTTCATGCCCACGTCCCAGCGGATCGAGTCGAAGATGAAGAATTCGGGTTCCGGACCGAAGTAGGCGGTGTCGCCCAGGCCCGACGAGCGCATGTAGGCCTCGGCGCGCTTGGCCAGCGAGCGCGGGTCGCGCTCGTAGGGCTTGCCGTCGCTGGGCTCGACCACGTCGCAGGTCAGGATCAGGGTCGGCTCTTCGAAGAACGGGTCGATGTTGGCCGTGTTCGCATCGGGCATCAGCAGCATGTCCGATGCCTCGATGCCCTTCCAGCCGGCGATCGACGAGCCGTCGAACGCATGGCCGGACACGAACTTGTCTTCGTCGAAGTGCGAGATCGGCACGGAAACGTGCTGTTCCTTGCCACGGGTATCGGTGAAACGGAAGTCGACGAACTTGACTTCGTTTTCCTGCACCAACTTCATCACGTCGGCGACGGTCTTGGACATCAAAGAGCTCCTAATTTGTTTGGCAAGTTATCGGGCTGGCGCACCAGGGGCCGGCCCATCAGAACGGTTTGCGGAGGGGGTTAAAGCAGGTTCCATGCCGCGCTGGGCGCCATAAAACCCCGGGGATTCGACAGCCCGACGGCGCGGATCGCGCACCGCCATTGTGCATGTCGTTTCATGATCCAGTTTGGTGCATTTTGAGCACCAATTCAGGACGGATCGATCTCGACCGCCCCGGCGGCGGCCGCGCCCTCGCGCAGCGCGGCCATCGCCAGGTCGACCTGTCGCGGATCGGCGCCCTTCACGCCGATCTCGATGTGGGGGCCCAGCGCGGGATGGTCGACGCTGGGCAGGCTGAACGAACGCACGCCGGGGAAGGCCGCCTCGACGCGCTCGAAGACGGGGATCAGCGCCGACTCGTTGGCACCGCGCACGCGCATCGCGCGCAGCGCCCGGTCGCGCGCCTGGCCGGCGTAGAGCGTGTCCAGCAGCCAGTCCAGCATCGGGTGCGCCATCACCGGGAAGCCGGGCATGAAGTGCAGGCGGCCGACGCTGAAGCCGGGGATGCGGTTGTACGGGTTCGGGATCAGCGTGGCGCCGGCCGGGAACACGCCCATGTTCAGGCGGCGCCGGTGGTCGGGGCCGGTGGTGTCGTAGGCGACGCCCTTGTCCGCGGCCGTCTCGTGGCCGCGCTGCGTGATCAGCGCCGCGGCCTCGGGATGCAGCGCGAGCTCCACGCCCAGCGCCTGCGCGGCGCACTGGCGCGTGTGGTCGTCGGGCGTGGCGCCGATGCCGCCGAAGGAGAAGACGACGTCGCCCGAGGCCGCCGCGTCGCGGATCTCGGCGACGATGCGCGCCGGCTCGTCGCCGAAGTAGCGCGCCCACGAGAGCGCGAGGCCGCGCGACTCCAGCGCGGCGATGACGCGGGGCAGGTGCTTGTCCTCGCGGCGGCCGGACAGGATCTCGTCGCCGATGATCAGCGCGCCGAAGTTCACTTCGCCTCCCCGGGCTCGGCGTCCACGCCGGCGTCGTAGCCGAAGCGCTGGTGCGGCGGCACCTCCTCCACCAGCTCCAGGTCGGACGAGGTCGATGCCGTCTGCCGCGCCGCGCGCATCGCCGATTCGGCCTTGCGCAGCTCGGCCAGCACGCTCAGCAGGTAGTGCGTGAACCACAGCGCCGAGAAGCTGAAGATCATCGTGTAGAGCCAGATCGCGCCCACCATCACGAACGGCGCGGCGATGACCGCCCACATGCCCAGCGTCCAGATCAGCGAGGGCACGCCGCACAGGAAGCCGCAGATGACGCCCATGACCAGCAGCTGGAAGCGATGGGCGCGCCGGATCGCCGAGCGCTCGGGCTGGCTGGCGTGCTCGGCCAGCGCGTCGAAGCCCATGATCTCGGCGGTCAGCCAGCCCCAGATCAGCGGCGGCAGCACCAGCGCCAGGCCGGGCACCAGCCACAGCGGCAGCGTGACCATCACCGCCAGCAGCGCCGCCATCGTGTAGCCGAGCGACGCGAACAGCGCCAGCCACCAGGAGCCGCCGTGGCGGCGCTCCAGGCCGGGGAAGCGGCGCCGCGACACCATGGTGACGATGGCCGGCGTCACCCACAGCCCGACCAGCACCAGCGTGAACGCCACGACCACGGGAATCGTCAGCGCGATCACGATCAGCGACGCGATGCCGGTGCGGAAGTTGGCGCCCAACATGGACGACACCCACTCCAGCATCGAGTTGACCAGCGACCAGTGCACCAGCGTCTCCCGCACCGACGCCACCGCCGACTCCCAGTACAGGTAGCCCACGCCCAGCGTGGCGACGCCCGCCACCAGCAGCGGCAGCAGCGACAGCATCAGCACCCGCGGGTGCAGGCAGTAGGCGAACGCGCGCCAGAAGGAGCCGAACAGCAATTTCATCGGGCGTGAGGATACGTCAGCGGCGTGGCGGGTCGTGTGGCGTTCAGGCGCGGTTCAGTCGTCGTCGCCGTTGAGCAGGCTGCCGATCCCGCCCAGGATGCCGCCCGCGGCCAGGCCGCCCAGCACGCCGCCGCTGCTGGCGCCGGCGCGGTCGCTGCCGCCGCCGCCGTTCTGCGGCGCGCTGGCGAACACGCGGCTGGCCAGGCGCGAGAACGGCAGGCTCTGGATCCACACGGTGCCGGGGCCCGTGACCTTCGCGAAGAACAGGCCTTCGCCGCCGAACAGCGCGGTCTTGACGCCGCCGACGTACTGGATCTCGAAGTTGACCGTCTGCGTGAACGCGACCAGGCAGCCGTGGTCGATCAGCAGCGTCTCGCCGGGCTGCAGCTCGCGCCGCTCGACGGTGCCGCCGGCGTGCACGAAGGCCATGCCGTCGCCGTCCAGGCGCTGCATGATGAAGCCGTCGCCGCCGAAGAAGCCCACGCCCAGGCGCTGCTGGAACGCGATGCCCAGCGACACGCCGCGCGCCGCGCACAGGAAGGACTGCTTCTGGCAGATCAGGCTGCCGCCCACCGAGCGCAGGTCGATCGGCAGGATCTTGCCCGGCACCGGCGCGGCGAACGCGACGCGGCGCTTCTGGCTGGACTGGTTCGAGAACACGGTGGTGAACACGTTGGCGCCGCTGATCAGCCGCTTGCCCGCGCCCACCAGCGCGCCCCACAGGCCGGAGTTCTGCTGCGAGCCGTCGCCGAAGACCGTGTCGAGGACGATGCCGTTCTCCATGAACATCATCGAGCCGGCCTCGCCGACCGCGGCCTCGCCGGGGTCCAGCTCGACCTCGACGAACTGCATCTCCGCGCCCTTGATCTCGTAGTCGACCACGTCCATCGCCATCTTGGAATCTCCATTGACCGGCTCCTGCCGGCCCCGCATTCTCCAACAAGCGGGAGCGCGGCCGGCCGGGTATCCGGTCGTCCGGGATTCCACCGCCCCTAGCACGGCCGCATCGGATAAAGCCATGAGGCGGGCGCATGACGGCGCGCGCTATCCTGGATTCACCGCCAACTCCAGGCGCCCCGGCCACGAGCCAACGGGCGCCACCCACGAGACATGACCACTCCTGTCCAGACCCCGGCCGCGCGGCCCGCCCGCCCCGCCGTGCTCGACCTCATCGGCAACACGCCCATGGTCGAGCTGACGCAGTTCGACACCGGCTGCTGCCAGCTGTTCCTGAAGCTCGAGTCGCAGAACCCCGGCGGCTCGATCAAGGACCGCATCGGCCTCGCGATGATCGAGACCGCCGAGCGCGACGGCCGCCTGAAGCCGGGCGGCACGGTCATCGAGGCGACCGCCGGCAACACGGGCCTGGGCCTGGCGCTGGTGGCGCGCGCCAAGGGCTACCGCGTGGTGCTGGTGGTGCCGGACAAGATGTCGTCGGAGAAGGTGCTGCACCTGAAGGCGCTGGGCGCCGAGGTGCACACCACGCGCTCCGACGTCGCCAAGGGCCACCCCGAGTACTACCAGGACATGGCGGCGCGCCTCGCGCGCGAGGCCGGCGGCGACGCGTTCTACATCGACCAGTTCAACAACCCGGCCAACCCGCTGGCGCACGAGATGACCACCGCGCCGGAGATCTGGCAGCAGATGGGGCACCGCGTCGACGCCATCGTCTGCGGCGTCGGCTCGGGCGGCACCATCACCGGGCTGCAGCGCTACTTCGCGCGCGTCTCGCCGGCCACCGAGTTCGTGCTGGCCGACCCCGAGGGCTCGGTGCTGTGCGACTACCTCGCGAGCGGCAAGATCGGCACCGCCGGCTCGTGGGCCGTCGAGGGCATCGGCGAGGACTTCGTGCCGTCCATCGCCGACCTGAGCAAGGTGCGCACGGGTTACACCATCGCCGACGAGGAGAGCTTCGCCACCGCGCGCGAGCTGCTCAGGCGCGAAGGCCTGCTCGCGGGCTCGTCCACCGGCACGCTGCTGGCCGCGGCCCTGCGCCACTGCCGTGCGCAGACGACGCCCAAGCGCGTCGTCACCTTCGTCTGCGACACCGGCACGCGCTATCTCTCGAAGGTCTACAACGACAGCTGGATGTTCGACCAGGGCCTGCTGCACCGCTCCACCGTCGGCGACCTGCGCGACCTGATCTCGCGCCGCGTGGTGGACGAGGCCGTCATCAGCGTCACGCCCGAGGACACGCTGCTGACCGCGTTCCAGCGCATGCGCGCGGCCGACATCTCGCAGCTGCCGGTGCTGCAGGACGGCAAGCTGGCGGGGCTGCTGGACGAGTCCGACCTGCTGCTGCACGTCAGCGCCGACTCGGAGCGCTTCCGCCAGCCGGTGCGCCAGGCGATGAACCGCCAGCTGCGCACACTGCGCCCCGACGCCGGCCTGCAGGCGCTGATCACGACCCTGCAGGAGGGTTGGGTGGCGGTCGTCGCCGACGCGAACGGGTTTTATGGTCTGATCACGCGGTTCGACCTGCTGAACTACCTTCGCAAAACACTCGCCTGACCGAGACCACAGCATGAGCAAGACCGACAAGCCCCTGGGCTTCGACACCCGCGTCATCCACGCCGGCCAGTTCCCCGACCCGTCGACCGGCGCGATCATGCCGCCGATCTTCCAGACCTCGACCTACGTGCAGTCCAGCCCGGGCGTGCACAAGGGCTACGAGTACTCGCGCAGCCAGAACCCGACGCGCGAGGCGCTGGAGCGCTGCGTGGCCGACCTCGAGGGCGGGCGCCGCGGCTACGCGTTCGCGTCGGGGCTGGCGGGCATGTCGACGGTGCTGGAGCTGCTGGACGCCGGGGCGCACGTCATCGCCAGCGACGACCTGTACGGCGGCTCGTTCCGCCTGTTCGAGCGCGTGCGCAAGCGCAGCATGGGGCTGCAGGTGAGCTTCATCGACATGTCCGACGCGAGCGCCGTGCGCGCCGCGATCCGGCCCAACACGAAGATGGTGTGGGTCGAGACGCCGTCGAACCCGCTGCTCAAGCTGATCGACCTCGCGGCGGTGGCGAAGATCGCGCGCGAGGCGAACCTGATCGCGGTGGCCGACAACACCTTCGCGAGCCCCTGGGGCCAGAACCCGCTCGCGTTCGGCTTCGACATCGTCGTTCACTCCACCACCAAGTACCTCAACGGCCATTCGGACGTCGTCGGCGGCGTGGCGGTGGTCGGCCGCGAGGCGCGCCAGGACGAGTGGGCCGAGCGCCTCGCGTTCCTGCACAACGCGGTGGGCGCGATCGCCGGGCCGTTCGACTCGTTCCTCGCGCTGCGCGGCGTCAAGACGCTGGCGCTGCGCATGGAGCGCCACAACCAGAGCGCGCTGGCGCTGGCGCAGTGGCTGGAGGCGCATCCCAAGGTGGCGCGCGTGTTCTACCCGGGGCTGGAGAGCCATCCGCAGCACGCGCTCGCCAGGCGCCAGATGCGCGGCGGCGGCGGGATGATCTCGCTGGACCTGAAGTCCGACCTGGCCGGCGCGCGCCGCTTCCTGGAGCACGTGCACCTGTTCGCGCTGGCCGAGAGCCTGGGCGGCGTCGAGAGCCTGATCGAGCACCCGGCCATCATGACGCACGCGTCGATCCCGGCCGAACAGCGCGCGGCGCTGGGCATCGGCGACACGCTGATCCGGTTGTCGGTGGGCATCGAGGCGCTGGACGACCTCAAGGCCGATCTCGAGAGCGGTTTCGCGCAGATCTGACACGACCACGCAAACTCGCTGGACGACGCGGCCATCGCCGCGTCTTCCTCTCAGGAACGCGCCCACGGGCGCGTTTTGTTCGCCAGGGCTTCCCGCATACTCGCGCCATGACCAAGCCCGCCCTTCCCCGCTCCCTCCTGTCCGTCGCCCTCGCCGGCGCGCTCGCCCTGCTGGCCGCCGCGCCGGCGCAGGCGGCGCCCGACGCCACCGCCGCCCACCGCTTCGAGCTGGTGGTGCACGGCTTCTACGAACGCTACCTCGCCACGCATCCCGAGGAGGCGACGCAGCTGGGCGACCACCGCTTCGACCGCCGGAGCGGCGACCGCTCGGCGGCCGGCGTCGAGGCCGACCGCAGGCTGTACCACCGCACGCTGGACGCCATCCAGGCGATCCCCGCGTCCAGCCTGCCGCCGGACCATGCCGTCGACCGCGCGATCCTGGAGAACGACCTGCGCGCGCGGCTGTTCGACATCGAGGTGATGAAGACCCCCACCTGGGAGGTCACCGACTACTCGGGCACCGAGGGCGTGTACGTGCTGCTGGCGCGCGACTTCGCGCCGATGAAGCAGCGCCTGGCCGCGGCCAGGCTGCGGCTGGAGGCGATCCCCAAGCTGGTCGCCGCCGCGAAGCAGAACCTGCAGCGCCCGCCACGCGTGTTCACCGAGACGGCCATCGCGCAGAACAAGGGCGCGATCTCGTTCGTGCAGGACGACCTCGACGACTTCATCAAGCAGGCGCCGGAGATGAAGGCCGCCCTCGCCCCGGCGCGCGCCCGCGCGGCCGCGGCGCTGAAGGACTACGGCGTCTGGCTGGACAAGACGCTGCTGCCGCGCTCCGACGGCGACTTCCGCTTCGGCAAGGCGAACTTCGAGCAGCGCCTGAAGTTCTCGCTCGATTCGGACCTGAGCGCCGACGAGATCCTCGCTCGCGCCGAGGCCGACCTGAAGACGACGCAGGCGCAGATGGAGCAGGTCGCGCTGCCGCTGTACAAGCGCTGGTTCCCGGGCAAGCCGACCGACGGCGTCGACGGCCACGTGATCGTGCGCGCCGTCCTCGACAGGATCGCCGACACGCACCCGGACAACGACACCATCGTGGCCGAGGCGCGCGACGACCTGGACAAGGCCACGGCCTTCGTGCGCGAGCACAAGCTGGTATCGCTGCCGACCAAGCCGATCAAGGTCATCGTGATGCCCGAGTTCCAGCGCGGCCAGTCCACCGCCTTCTGCGACTGGGCCGGCCCGCTCGAGAAGAACGGCGAGACCTTCTACGCGATCTCGCCGACGCCGGCCGACTGGTCGCCGCAGCGTGTCGAGTCGCAGTACCGCGAGGACAACAGCGCCGAAATGCGCGACATCACCGCCCACGAGGCGATGCCGGGCCACTACCTGCAGGGCGCGCACGCCAGCCAGATCAAGACGCCGACGCTGGTGCGCGCGATGACGGGCTCGGGCACCTTCATCGAGGGCTGGGCCGTCTACGCCGAGCAGATCATGGCCGAGGCCGGCTGGGGCGGCGAGGAGACGCGCATGGAGCAGCTCAAGATCCGCCTGCGCGTGGCCATCAACGCGATCCTCGACCAGAAGATCCACGCCGGCCACATGACCGAGGACGAGGCCAAGCACCTGATGATGGACACCGGCTACCAGGAGGAGGGCGAGGCCGCCGGCAAGTGGCGCCGCGCCGAGATGTCCGCCGGCCAGCTGTCGACCTACTTCGTCGGCATCCAGGAGCAGCTCGCGCTCGCCCACGACCTGAAGGCCAAGCTGGGCGCCGACGACCTGGCGGTGCACGACCGCATGCTGTCGCACGGCTCCATCGCGACGAAGTACGTGCGCCAGCTCGAAGGCCTGGCACCGGCCGACGCGGCGGCCAAGTAAGGCTCAGGGGAGCGCGCCGAGCAGGGCCGTCCCGCTCTCGCGTGCGTCCTCGCCCGAGTCGCCCACCTGCGAAGCAGACGAGGGCGCGGCGGCGGGCCGGCCCGCGGTCGCCGCGCAGCGCGCGCCGCCGTCCTGGCGCTCGACGGCGATCGTGACGCTGCCGCCGGCGACCTGCGCCGGGGTCAGCGTCACCTTGCATTTCGCGCTCGGGATCAGCACCAGCACGTCCGGCGGCACGCCGGCCGGCATGGTCAGCTTGGTGCCCTCCGGCGCGACGCCCCAATCCCTGGCGTCGGGCCCCTCGACGCGCGTGGAGTGCCTGTCGGTCTCCTTGCCCTTGGCGTCGTGCACCGTCACGAAGACGGTCACCGTCGACGATTTCCCCGCCTTCGCGCCGGACGCCTCGGCGGCGGGCGGGTCGCCAGGCTCGGCGGCCGCCGGCGCGCCCGCGGCCAGCAGCAGGCCGGCGCAGGCCGCGCAAGAAAGGCTTGGTCTCATGGTCGCCCCAGTCGGCTGATGACGTCGTCGATGTAGGGCTTGTCCTTGGTGCCGCTGCGCGAGCTCGGGTAGTACACGAGCGTGACGGTGGCCGACATCGACTCGGGGTCCAGGCGCGTGAGCACGATGGCCACGCGCTCCTGGTCGGAGATGCGCGTGAAGTTCATCAACGGGAAGTCGTAGAGGCTGGACCAGACCAGCACCTGCCGCGTATCGCCGCCGCCCGGATCCGAATACGACAGCTGCAGCTGCAGGCGGCGGCCGTCGAGGTCGCCCTTGATCAGGCCGACGTCGAAGCGGCGCTTGGGGTGCTTCTCGCCGCCGTCGCCCGGCACGCGCGGCAGCCGCCACACGCACGTGAAGTTGCGCAGCTTCTCGGGCGGCACCGCGAGGTCGAACGCGATCTCGGTCTTGCGCCCGGCGATCTCCAGGCCCTCGATCTGGCGCGCCTTGACCACGCCCGAGATGCGCTCGAGCTCCTTGAGCGCCGCCTGCCGCTCCGGGCCCTCGCGCTCCTTGCTCACGCGGCGATCGAGCTGCCAGAACAGCGGGCTGATGTCGACCGACTCGTGGAAGTTGGCGGCCATCAGCTCCAGGCCGACGAGGCGGGTGTCGACGTCGCCGTTGTCAGGTTGCAGGTACTTGTCGAACACCTTGTCGAAGATGCCCTGGCGCACGGCCATGTCGGCCTCCTCGCGCTTGCTCAGGAGCTCGGTGTAGAGGCGGAACTGGTTCTCGCGCTCGTCGTGGGCGTGCGAGAACAGCTCGAACAGCAGCGGCACGATGCAGATCGCCGCCGGCATCGCCAGCGTCTTGAGCAGCCAGCGGCGGTTGCTCTCGCGCGCGCCGCCGCCTTCGTCGGACTCGCCGACCGCCGCCGCGCCCTCGCCTTCGGCCATGGCCCTCAGCGCCTCTCGATGCGGGCGACGCCGCCGGCCGGCGTCACCTCGTAGTCGTAGCGCGTGGGCTCGTCGTACACGAAGACGAGCTCGCCGGGTTCGGGCATGTTGTTGATGCGCAGGTGGCAGCGCCCGCGGCCGGCCACGGTGAGCCGGTACGAGCCCGAGGCGTCGGCGACGGTGCTGGCGGACGCGCGCTCGCAGGCGAGCGTCAGCCGTGCGTTGGCCCCGCCAGGGCCGGTCAGCGTGCCGTAGATGGTCTCGGCGTCGGCGCCGGCCGGCACTGCGACGCAGGCCCCGGCGACCGCGGCCGGCGCGACGAGTCGGCGGATGTCCATGCGCGCACCTCCTGCCCCGGACGCGGCGGCGTCCGATGCGGGGAACATACGCGCGAGGGCGCGGCATTGCAGCCCCCTGTTGAGGAAAACCGGCCTGGCCCGCCTAGGCCTAGGGGGGCACTCGATCGCGCGGCCCGTGCGCGCCGGCGCAGCCTCAGTAGTTCGCGACCGCGCGCACCGCGCCGGCCGGCTTGCCGAGGTCGGCCAGCAGCTCCGGCCCGACGATCGCGAACGGCACCGAGCCGTAGGACAGCAGGCGATCGTGGAAGTCGTGCAGCGAGCCCTTGTCGCCGGAGCGGCGCTGGTACTCGCCCAGCAGCTCCTGCAGCTGCAACCGGCCCACCGTGTAGGCCAGCACGTAGCCGGGACGCAGCGCGTAGCCGGCCACCGCGGCCTCGGACGCCGACTTCGTGAAGCCCGACTGCTCCTCGAAGAACCTCGCCGCCTGCTCGAGCGTCCACTCGCCGCTGGCCAGCTTGACGTCGACGATCACGCGCGCCCCGCGCACCCGCTCCCAGCGCGCCGTGAAAACGCGCGCGTCGAGGTCGTCGCCGTACAGGCCCAGGCGCAGGAACATCTCCTCGCCGTAGAACGCCCAGCCCTCGGCGAACACGCCCGAGTACTGGATCTTGCGCACGTAGTCGGAGTGGCGGCGCGCGATCGACAGCTGCAGGAAGTGGCCGGGCATCGCCTCGTGCGCGGCGGTCTGCAGGATGCGGTCGCGGTCGAAGTCCTCGTTCATGTCGAGGCGCTCGGCCGCCTCCTTCAGCGACTCGGGCGGCGTGATGAAGTAGTGGCCGCTCTCGGACTTGGCGAACAGCCGTGGCGACTCCATCGACGCGCCCGGCGAGACCGGCTGCTGGAACTTGGGCGTCTCGACGACGTCCAGCGCGCCCAGCCAGGCCGGGATCGTGACGATGTCGTGCTCGACGACGAACTTGCGCAGCTCGGCGATGCGGTCGCGGTAGTAGTCGATCAGCGCCGGGCCGCTCGGCGCCATGCCGCCGCCGCTCTCGGCGCCCAGCGCCACCTTGCGATGCGCGGCCGCGGCCTTGACCCAGGCCTCCTCGGCCCAGCCGTGGGCCAGTTCGTCGCGCGCCATGCCCTCGACGTCCTTGCCCGTATACGGCAGCAGTTGCTCGCGCTGCAGCATGCGGTCGTAGGCCGCGCGGCCCATGGCGAAGTTCTCGGGCCAGGTGTCGACGTGGGCCTGGATGGTGGCGCTCGTCTTGGCCAGCGTGGCAAGCACCGCGTCGCGCGCCGCGACGAAGCGCTTCAGCGACGCCGGGTCGCCGGCGAGCTGTTCCTTCGCGGCGTCGGTGAGCGCGCCATCGAGGAAGTCGGGCGCGCCGTCGATCTGCTTCCTGCCGGCCACGCCGTACAGCTTGCCGGGATGCGTCACCAGCTTCTGGCCGGCCTCGATGAACGCCGGCCCTTTTTCCAGGCGCGCGATGATGTCGGCCCAGGCCCTGGGCACGTCGGCCGCGGCGGCGTCGTCGCGGCCCGGGATCGGCAGGTGCAGGAACTGCGTGTAGATCGCGTCGACCAGGCTCAGCGCGGGGCCGGCGTAGTCCTTGCGGTCGGTCTGGTAGACCAGCAGCTCGTCCAGCCGCCCGTCGAGCTGCGCGCGCAGCAGCTTCGCGTCGTCGGCGTCCACCAGCGAGATCGAGGGACCGGCGGCCTTGGAAATCGCGTCGAGCTGCTTGCCCCAGGCCTCGAGCTGGGCGACGGTCGCGGCGCGCTCGGCCTCGCTCGGGGTCGCCAGCAGGCCGTCCATGCCCGCGATGCCGAGCGCGGTGGCGTGGATCGGGTCGTGCCGCGCGCTGGTGCGCACGATGTCCTGCGCGAGCGCCGTGAGCTGTTCGTGCGTCGTCGGCGCGGCGAACGCGTTGGCGGACAGCAGGCAGGCCAGCAGCAGCGCCAGCGGAGTCTTCTTCATGGTGCGGATCCGTTTGTCGGGAGCGAGGCGACGCATGTTACAGACTCGTGCGCCGCCGGCCCGGCTCCGCCCGCGACCGCCGGTGCGCCGCGCTCGCCGCATTTGACCCTGGGCCCGTATCGCCGACGGCCGCGGGCCACCATTCGACACCCTGACTCGATCGAGGACGCGCCATGGCCACTTTCCGCCTTTCCGTGATCCGCGCCGCCGTGTTCGCCGCCTGCGCCCTGTGCGCGGCCGGCGCCTTCGCGGAGGACCTGAAGCTGACCGGCGCCCAGGAGGTGCCGCCCAACGACAGCAAGGCCGTCGGCAGCGGCAACATCACGATCGCCGCCGACGGCAGCGTGAGCGGCAGCGTGGCGACGCCGACGCTCCAGGGCAAGGCCGCGCACATCCACGTCGGCGCGCCGGGCCAGGCCGGGCCGCCGATCATCACGCTGGTCGCCGGCGACGGCGGCACCTGGAGCGTGCCCGAGGGCGCGAAGCTGACGCCCGCGCAGGTCGCCTCGTGGCAGGCCGGCAACCTCTACGTCAACGTCCACACCGCCGAGCACCCCGGCGGCGAGGTGCGCGCGCAGTTCAGCAAGCCCTGAGCTTCTCGATCACGCCCATGGCCGCGTGCGGCGCGCGCTCCTTGGCGCCGTTGATCATGAACATGAAGACGTCGCGCGACGCCGCCTCCGGCGCGCCCGCGTCGCCCGCCACCCGCGGCAGCCCGCTCGGCTCGCCGCCGGCGGCCCAGGCGCGCGCGCAGTCGGCGAACGCGCTCAGCACCGCGGGCTCGTAGCCGGTGGGCACGTCCGATTTCGCATTCATCAGGCGCAGGTAGACGAAGTCGGCGGTCAGGTTCGCGAACGACGGGTAGTCGGGCGAGTCGGTGAACACGACCGCGCAGCGGTAGCGGCGCGCGAGCTCGAGGAACCCGGGCGCCATGAAGCTGTCGTGGCGCACGTCCAGCACGTGGCGCAGCGCGCGGCCCTCGACGTCGGCCGGCAGCAGCTTCAGGAAGGCCTCGAAGTCCGCCGGGTCGAACTTCTTGGTCGGCGCGAACTGCCACAGCACCGGCCCCAGCTTGTGCTCCAGCCGCGCGAGGCCGCTGCCGATGAAGCGGTCGATCGACTCGCCGGCCTCCGCCAGCACGCGGCGGTTGGTCGCGAAGCGGTTGGCCTTGAGCGAGAACACGAAGTCGTCGGGCGTCTCGGCGAACCAGCGCTCGAAGGCCTTGGCCGTCATCGTGCTGTAGTAGGTGCCGTTGACCTCGATCGCGGTGACGTGCCGGCTGGCGTGCCCGAGTTCGCGCGCCACGGGCAGCTTGGCCGGATAGAAGTTGTCGCGCCAGGGCTCGTACGTCCAGCCGCCGATGCCGACCCGGATCCTGCTCATCGCTGCGCTCCTCGTGTGGGAACGCGTTTTTACCCCATCCGCACGACGCGTGCCGCTCAGCGCCGATAGGCCAGCCGCCAGAGCAGCTTCCAGGTCCTGCCGCCGTCGGTGGTGCCTTCCCAGTCCCAGGTGAACGCGTCGGGCGTGATGTCGTGGAACACCATGCGCTGGCCCTTGACCTCGGCGCCGGCCGCGGTCAGTGCGGTCGAGAACAGCCGCTTGTCGCCGTCGACGCTGGCGCTGAGCGCGAAGAAGCCGCCCTGGTTGTCGGCCCAGGCCTGGCGCCACAGCCCGGCGGCGTCGCGCACGCTCAGCGAGCGCCCCTTGAGCAGCGGCGCGGGATCGCCGGCGTCCTCCTCGAAGCGTTCCTCGATGACGTTGCCGTCGAGGATGCGAGCGACATGGTTGCGCGCCTTGCCGGTCGTGCCGTCCGCGTTGCGCCAGCTGACCTGCCAGTCGCCGAGCCAGAAGTCGAACAAGTCGGCGGGCTGGGCGGCGGGAGCGGCGAGAGTGGTTTGCATCGTGCAGGCCAGCAGCAGCGTGGGGACGAGGAATCGCATGGGACGGTCTCCCTGGCGAAAGGCCAAGCCCGCGTTGTAGCCCCGTGCGCACTGCCCTGCCCGGCCGTTGCGACCGGTGGCGGCCGGCAGGGGCCGAGCGACGGTCGCACCGCCGCGAAACCCCGGACTGGCCGGCGAACCGCCCGCTTCTCGGCCGATCGGATGGCGCGCCGGCCGCCAGACTGGGCGCTCCCGCGCCCGCCACCTCCGGACATGAACCGCCGCTACGCCTACCGCGACTACGCCATCCTCGTCTCCGCCCGGCCGACCGCCGACGCCGCCGGCTGGCGCCCCGAGATCTGCGTCATCGCCCCGGACGACCGCTGGGAGATGGTGCCGACGCACCACGCGCTGGTGGCCGGCGACCCGCAGCGCTGCCTGGAGATCGGCCGCCACTGCGCCGAGAGCGCGATCCAGAGCATGGACCCGGCGCGCGAGAAGGCCGCCCGCCGCGGCCCGCTGCACTGACCGCCCGCGCGGCGGTCAGACCGATCCGTCGGCGATCCGGTGGGTCGCCCGCGCCAGCACGCTGGCGGTGTCGGCCGTGCGCGCCAGCCCTTCGTCCAGCAGCCGCTGCAGCGAGCTGCGCGTGACGCTGAGCGAGCGGCCGTCCGGGCGCGCCAGCAGCAGGAAATGCCCGTTGTCGCTGCGCCAGATCAGGGTGACGTCGACCCACTCGCCCTGCATCTGGATCGCCAGGCCGTCGCCGATCGCCAGCGCCCCCAGCGGATCGACCGGCGCCGGCAGGCCGTGCAGCACGAAGGGCTCGATGGCCGGCGAACCCGAGGACGGCGTCTCGTCCTCCAGCTCGAGGTCGATCGTGAGCGGCATGTCGGTCTGGGCGTCCTCGGCCGAGCGGTGCATGGCGCGCTCGTGCAGCGCCGCGATCTTCGCCAGCCAGGCCTGCTGCACGCCCGGGTCGAGGCCGAGCCGACCCATGCCGGCCCGCAGGCGCTCGACGAGGTCCGGGATCATGGACAGCAGCGTCGGCGTGTCGAGCCGGCTGCGCGCCGGCGAGGCGGACCAGATGAGGTCGGTGGCGGTGTCCCAGGCGCCGGGCTGGCCGGCCTCGGCGGGCGCGCCAGCCGCGTCCTCCTGGGCGCACACGAGCGCCCAGACCGAGGAGACGTAGCGCCGCACGGCCTCGTGCGCGCGCGAGGCGTCGAGCCGCCGCTCGAGCCGCCGGCGCGCGGACTCCACGCCCTCCTCCAGCGACGCGTGCCGCCGCAGCAGCTCGACGCTGGGCTCCATCTCGGCGAGCCGCCGGCGCGCGCGCTCGGCGCGCCACGCCTGCAGCTTGCGGTTCACCGCCTCGAAGCGCTCGCGCCGCGGGTCGGCGCGCAGCATGGCCATCACGCGCTCGAGCCAGGCGTCGAGGTTGGGCGGGCGCTGCGACGGCTCGTCGTCGAACAGCCTCGCGAGCTGGTTGACCAGCTCCCAGGCCGGATGGCGGTGGCTCTGCAGCAGATCGGGGTCGTTGGCGGCCATGCGCAGGACGGCGCCCTGCAGCCGGCCGATCCAGTCGGCGCCTTCGGGATCGAGGGCGGGGTCGGCGACGATCTCGTCGAAGATGCTGCCGATGAACAGGTGCACCGGGGCGGGCTGCCCGCCGATGTCGGCGCGATGGCGGCGGATCAGGTGCGGGATCCGCTCGCTGTCGCCGTCGAGCAGCGACGACTGCGCCGCCGACGCCGCCGACGCCAGGGCCATTGCCTTGGAGTCCATCAGCTGCACCAGCGCGCCGGGACGGGTCACGTCGAAGTCGTCCTGCTGCGGCGGGCGATGCCAGCGCTCCGCGGCGATCGCGGCGCGCCTGGCGGCGGCGACCTCCGGGGAACGGCTGCGGCGCGCGCCCGGGGCCGCGGGGGCCGGCGGCTGGCGCGGCGCGGCCGATTCGGCCGACAGCGTGAAGTGCTCGTTGCGCTCGGTGGTCTCCACCAGGGAGGTGTAGAGCGGCCCCAGGCGCGTGCCGAGCAGCCGCGCCAGGCAGCGCACGGCCTCGCTGCGCGAGGCGGCCGACAGCGGCAGGTGCTCGGTGGCGCGCCACAGCGCCCGGCCGATCGCCGCCGGGCCGACCGGCGACGGGTCGAGCAGGTCGACGTCGAGCCGCGCCTGCAGGGCCGCCTCGAGGCGCTGCATGCGGTGCAACGGGGCCCCCGCGTCGTCCGCGAGCAGGCGCCCGGCCTGCACCACCTCGATCTCCTCCTGCGCGCGCAGGTCGTCCATGATGCTCAGCGAATCGAGGTCGAGCTTGATCGCACGCGGGCCGCCCTGCGCCTTGTCCACCAGCGCCTCGAGCGCCTCGCCGAAGCCGCTCACGCACGGCCCGGGATAGCGCCCGAGCACCTCGGCCACCTCCGACCGCGCCAGCCGCCGCACCGGGTCGAGCGCCGGATTGGACTTCATCTCGCGCGGCACCTGCACGAGGATCTCGCCCACGATCGCGCGCAGCTCGCTGCACGCGCGCGCCAGGTGTCTGCGGTAGGCTTCTGTCGACATGCGGACATCGTAACGTCAAGCTGTCAACGGAACGTAACGCGTGGCAAGCGCCGCGGCAGTCGCTCACGGAGCGGGCCGTTCGCGGGCCTTGCCCGAGCGCTCGCCGTCATGCGCGCCGATGACGCGGCCGGACGCTACACGCCCCGGCATCCCTCGCGCATCTTCTCCACGGCGAGCTTCTCGACCTGCGCATCGGCCCGCGCCGCGCCTGCCGGAACTCGCGCGATGAGGTTGCCGCAAGCACCGTTTCGAAGGCCCTTCGCTCGATCTCGCGGCCCGTCTTCCCGGTCCGCAACCTGGTTCGACAACGTCACGTCGAAGCGTTGGGGCCCTGCCCGCAAGCACTCGCCAGTGCCAGTGCGAGCCTTCTGATCGATGTGGAAATCGCAATGCAGCACGTCTCCGCCCGAGCCGACGAGAAGGGCCCCGGTGTTGCCATTGGAGGGATCGAACCTCCCGCTGAAGAAGACGTGGTTGATCTCGATGGACACCGTCATGGCCCCTTCCTGGTCCGGCACGACCGCGCCGACGTACCGGTCACCGGTGGATCGATTCAGCAGTACCAGGCGAGCGGGCTGCGGGCTGGCGCACCCGATCAGGGTCGCGGTGAGTGCACACAGTATCGGTGCGGTTGATTTCATGAAGCCCTCGTTCGCCGTAGCTGTCGTCAGAGATGCGGCACAAGATATCGGGCGTCCATGTCACTCCGCTGCAGCCGCCGACGATCAGTTCGAACTGCATCGACGCAGCGTGACGGACTGCCGCCATTCGAGACAACGCAGCAACAGCGCGGCTGCAGCGCGAGATCGGTCGCACGCAGCGCAAGGGCGACGGCGTACGCGCGCGCCGGCTGGTCGCGCGGACCCGCTCCTGCCCGTGTCCGCGGACTCGGCGGCCGTGCCTGACCTCATGCGCTCTTGCCGGCACAAAGAAAAAGCGCCAAGTCGTTGATCGACTTGGCGCTTTGTCTGCATACGAGCGTATGCGTTCGGGGAAGTGGTGGAGCCGGGGGGAATTGAACCCCCGTCCGCAAGCCATCGCCGGACAGTTCTACATGCGTAGTTCTCTGGTTTGGATCTCGCACCGCCGGTCGCGCAGGAACACGCTACCGGAGGCGCCAGCTACTTGATCTCGCCTCCTGCCGAGTAGCCCGACAGAAGACCAGCCAATGTGAATGACCTCTCAGCTCAGGATCTTGCGATCGAGTGCCCGGCCCATCGGCCAACCGTTGAGAGGCTCACGGGTATTAAGCCGCGAGAGCGTACGAAGAGTCGTTCGCAGTTACTTTGTTTCCAGTGGATTTACGAGCGAACTGGTGCTCGGCATGCCCTGCGCCGGATCCGTACCCACGTCGAAACCTGGTCGGCCCCAGAGACTGTCATTTTAGGGCAAACGGCAAGCTTTCAAGCCGATGGCGCGAAGACGACGCATCGTCGGCCCGAAAAGGACGCTGCGCCCGCCACGCGCGACGCCCGTCAGCGCGCGCGCCCGCGCAGCCATTCCAGCAGTTGCGACGGCGCGTCGAGCAGGGCATCCGCCCCCCAGTCGTGCACCGGCTCGCCCAGGCCGAGGTAGCCCCAGGTGGCGGCCAGCATGGGCATGCCGGCCGCGCGCGCCGCCTGGGCGTCGCGCAGGTCGTCGCCGACATAGGCGACGCTCCCGGGCGCCAGCCCCAGTGCGCGCGCCGCGTGCAGCAGCGGCTCGGGATGCGGCTTGGCGTGCGGCGTCGTGTCGCCGCAGACGACCACGCCGGCACGCTGCGCCAGCCCGAGGCCGGCGACGATGGGCGCCGTGAAGCGCGTGGCCTTGTTCGTGACGATGCCCCACGCGATGCCGGCCGCGTCGAGCGCCGACAGCAGTTCCGGCACGCCGTCGAACGGCTGCGTGCGCTCGAGCAGGCCGGCCTCGTAGTGCGCCAGGAACGCGTCGCGCAGCGCTTCGAAGCGCGCCTCGCCGGGCGCCACGCCGAAGGCCACGCCCACCATGCCGCGCGCGCCGGAGCCCACCATCGGGCGCAGCTGGTCCAGCGGCAGCGGCTCCAGGCCGTGGTCGGCGCGCAGCCGGTTGGCGGCGCCGGCCAGGTCGGGGGCGCTGTCGATCAGCGTGCCGTCGAGATCGAACAGCAGGCCGCGGATAGTCGGCGTCGGGTGCGCGCTCACGGATTCGCGGCCGGCCGCCGGCACGCCACCATGTAGTTGACGGAGGTGTCGCCCGACAGCCAGTAGCGCTGCGTCAGCGGGTTGTACTCGAGGCCGGCCAATTCCAGCGTCTCCAGGCCCGCCGCGCGCGTGAAGCCGGCCAGTTCGCTCGGACGGATGAACTTGGCGTACTCGTGCGTGCCCTTGGGCAGCAGCTTGAGCACGTGCTCGGCGCCGACGATCGCGAACAGGAAGGCCTTCGCGTTGCGGTTGAGCGTGCTGAAGAACACCATGCCGCCCGGCTTGACCAGGCGCGCGCAGGCCGCGACCACGGACGCCGGGTCGGGCACGTGCTCCAGCATCTCCATGCAGGTGACCGTGTCGAAGCTGGCGGGCCGCTCCGCGGCCAGCGCCTCGACCGCGACCTCGCGGTACTCGAGGCCGCTGACGCCGGACTCCATCGCATGCAGCTTGGCGACCTTGAGCGGCTTGACCGACAGGTCGATGCCCAGCACGCTGGCGCCGCGCTGCGCCATCGATTCGGCCAGGATGCCGCCGCCGCAGCCGACGTCGAGCACGGTTTTGCCGTGCAGCGGCGCCCGCTGGGCGATCCAGTCCAGGCGCAGCGGGTTGATGCGGTGCAGCGGCTTGAAGTCGCCTTCGGTGTCCCACCATTTGTGGGCGAGTTCACCGAATTTCTCGAGTTCCTGCGGGTCGGCGTTTGTCATGGATCGAATGCTAGCGCCTCGTCGGCGCAACTCCGGCGAATAACCGGAGCCGGAAAAGAAAAGACCCGCCGAGGCGGGTCCTGGAATCTCGCGGATCGCGCGAAGCCGGGGCTTCGCGGCGACCCGGCGGATTACTTGCCGGTGGCGCGGGTGCCGACCACTTCGATTTCCACGCGGCGGTTCTTCGCGCGGCCTTCGGCGGTCTTGTTGTCGGCGACCGGCTGGCGCTTGCCCTTGCCTTCCGTGTAGACGCGGTTGGCTTCGACGCCCTTGCCGGTCAGGTAGGTCTTGATCGACTCGGCACGCTTGACCGACAGCTTGTCGTTGTAGGCGTCGCCACCGATGCTGTCGGTGTGGCCGACGGCGATGATCACTTCGAGGTTGATGTCCTTGGTCTTGCTGACCAGGTCGTCCAGCTTCGTCTTGGCTTCCTGCTTCAGGTCGGCCTTGTTGAAGTCGAAGAACGCGTCGGCGGCGTAGGTGACCTTCTCGCTCGACGGAACCGGTGCGATGGCGGCCGGGGCGGCGGGCGCCGGGGCGGGCGCCGGCGCCGGCTCGGGGGCCGGAGCGGGCGCGGGCGCGGGGGCCGGAGCGGGCGCGGCGACGGGCTTGAGCGCGCCGTCGCATTCGGCCACGGCGGTCGCCGGGGTCCAGAAGTTGTCACGCCAGCAGTATTCGCGCGTGCCGTTCTTCCAGACGTTGCCGTCCACGTTGCGCCAGTTGTCGATGCGGCCCGGGGCGGTCGTCGCTTGCGCGAAGACGCTGGACATCGGAGCAACAACCGCGACGGCGGCGACAAGCATCGCGACCTTGTTCAATTTCTTCATGATTCTCCTCTCGAGGAAAGCCGCAGTTGCCTGCGATACGTCCAAATCGGATCTGGGTAACGTTGGTGCACACCCACCCGGCAGCGCGCACCAGCCACAAAAATCATTGTGCCATCGGCATATGACAGGGGCCTCATTTTGATAATTGGCCCTCGAATGCGCCTCTCGAGTGTTGTGCGCCAGCGACACGACCCGAACCCGTAGAATCCCATGTTCCGCCTGCGCCGGGATTCACCCGGGAACGCAGGGCGACCGTCTTCAGGCCATGACCCAATTTGCCAAGGAAACCCTGCCCATCAGCCTCGAAGAGGAGATGCGGCGCTCGTATCTTGACTACGCGATGAGCGTGATCGTGGGTCGGGCCCTGCCCGACGCGCGCGACGGCCTGAAGCCCGTCCACCGCCGCTGCCTGTTCGCGATGCACGAGCAGAACAACGACTGGAACCGCCCGTTCAAGAAGTCGGCCCGCATCGTCGGCGACGTGATGGGTAAGTACCACCCGCACGGCGATTCGGCGATCTACGAGACCATCGTGCGCATGGCCCAGCCGTTCTCGCTGCGCCACATGCTGGTCGACGGCCAGGGCAACTTCGGCTCGGTCGACGGCGACAACGCCGCGGCGATGCGCTACACGGAAATCCGCCTGGCCAAGATCGCCCACGAGATGCTGGCCGACATCGACAAGGAGACGGTCGACTTCGGCCCGAACTACGACGGCAGCGAGCAGGAACCGCTGGTGCTGCCCACGCGCCTGCCCAACCTGCTGATCAACGGCGGCACCGGCATCGCGGTGGGCATGGCCACCAACATCCCGCCGCACAACCTGAACGAGGTGGTCGACGGCTGCCTGCACCTGCTGCGCAATCCGCAGGCCTCGCTCGAGGAGCTGATGGAGATCATCCCGGCGCCCGACTTCCCCACCGGCGGCATCATCTACGGCGTCAACGGCGTGCGCGAGGGCTATCGCACGGGCCGCGGCAAGGTGGTCATGCGCGCCAAGGTGCACTTCGAGGACATCGACCGCGGCCAGCGCCAGTCGATCATCGTCGACGAGATCCCCTACCAGGTGAACAAGAAGACGCTGCTGGAACGCATCGCCGAACTGGTTCACGAGAAGAAGATCGAGGGCATCAGCCACATCCAGGACGAGTCCGACAAGTCGGGCATGCGCATCGTCATCGACCTCAAGCGCGGCGAGGTGCCCGAGGTCGTGCTGAACAACCTGTACAAGCAGACGCAGCTGCAGGATTCGTTCGGCATGAACATGGTGGCGCTGGTCGACGGCCAGCCCAAGGTGTGCAACCTCAAGCTGCTGATCTCGATCTTCCTGGAGCACCGCCGCGAAGTGGTGACGCGCCGCACGGTCTACGAACTGCGCAAGGCGCGCGACCGCGGCCACGTGCTGGAAGGCCTGGCCGTCGCGCTGGCCAACATCGACGACTTCATTGCGCTGATCAAGGAGTCGCCGACGCCGCCGGTGGCCAAGACGGCGCTGATGGCGCGCGGCTGGGACTCGTCGCTGGTGCGCGAGATGCTGCAGCGCGCGGGCCAGGACTCGCCGGCGGGCGCGGGCGCGTTCCGCCCCGAGGGCCTGCCCGACCACTACGGCCTGCAGGGCGACGGCATGTACCGCCTGTCGGAGACGCAGGCGCAGGAAATCCTGCAGATGCGCCTGCAGCGCCTGACCGGCCTGGAGCAGGACAAGATCGTCGGCGAGTACAAGGACGTGATGGCCGAGATCGCCGACCTGCTCGACATCCTGGCCAAGAAGGAACGCGTCACCACCATCATCGGCGACGAGCTGCTCGCGCTGAAGGCGGAGTTCGGCACGACCAAGCTGGCCGTGCGCCGCAGCCACATCGAGCACAACGTGCAGGAGCTCGGCACCGAGGACCTGATCACGCCCACCGACATGGTGGTCACTCTGAGCCACACCGGCTACTTCAAGAGCCAGCCGCTGGCCGAATACCGCGCGCAGCGCCGCGGCGGCCGCGGCAAGCAGGCCACGCAGACCAAGGACGACGACTGGGTCGACCAGCTGTTCATCGCGAACACGCACGACTGGATCCTGTGCTTCTCCGACGCCGGCCGCGTCTACTGGCTCAAGGTGTGGGAAGTGCCGCAGGGCGGGCGCGCGTCGCGCGGCAAGCCCATCGTCAACATGTTCCCGCTGCAGAAGGACGAGAAGATCACCGTGGTGCTGCCGCTCACGGGCGAGTTCCGTTCGTTCCCGTCGGACCACTTCATCTTCATGGCCACCTCGCTGGGCACGGTCAAGAAGACGCCGCTGGACGAGTTCAGCAACCCGCGCAAGGCCGGCATCATCGCCGTCAACCTCGACGACGGCGACCACCTGATCGGCGCCGCGCTGACCGACGGCCGCCACGACGTGATGCTGTTCTCCGACGGCGGCAAGGCCGTGCGCTTCGACGAGGCCGACGTGACGCCGCACGGGCGCCAGTCGCGCGGCGTCAAGGGCATGACGCTCGAGGCCGGCCAGTCGGTCATCGCGATGCTGGTGGCCGAGGACGAGACGCAGAGCGTGCTCACCGCCACCGAGAACGGCTTCGGCAAGCGCACGTCCATCGTCGAATACACGCGCCACGGCCGCGGCACCAAGGGCATGATCGCGATCCAGCAGAGCGAGCGCAACGGCAAGGTCGTCGCGGCCACGCTGGTGCGTCCCAACGACGAGATCATGCTGATCACCGACAAGGGCGTGCTCGTGCGCACGCGCGTGAGCGAGGTGCGCGAGCTCGGGCGCGCGACGCAGGGCGTCACGCTGATCTCGCTGGACGACGGCGCCAAGCTGTCGGGCCTGCAGCGCATCGTCGAGAACGACGCCAACGTCGAGAACGGTGGCGACGGCTCGGAAGGCGATGCGCCGGCCGAGGGTGGCAACGACACGGCGGCCTGACGCGATGGCAGACCAGACGCGCCCCTGGAACTTCGCGCCCGGCCCCGCCGCGATCCCCGAGGCGGTGCTGCGCGAGGCGGCCGCCGAGATGCTGGACTGGCACGGCTGCGGCGTCGGCGTGATGGAGATGAGCCATCGCGGCAAGGAGTTCATGCAGATCGCGGCCGAGGCGCAGGCCGACCTGCGCGAGCTGCTGGCCGTGCCGCCGCACTTCCGCATCCTGTTCATGCAGGGCGGCGGGCTGGGCGAGAACGCCATCGTGCCGATGAACCTGTCGCGCGGCGGACAGGTCGATTTCGTGCAGACGGGCGGCTGGTCGAGGAAATCCATCGCCGAGGCGCGCCGCTACGCCGACGTCGCGATCGCCGCGAGCAACGCGGGCAGCCCCGACAGCGCGATCCCCGATCCGTCCTCGTGGAAGATCCGCCCCGGCGCGTCCTACGTGCACATCTGCAGCAACGAGACGGTCGACGGCATCGAGTTCCACGCCCTGCCCGACCTGAAGGCGCTGGGCAGCGACGCGCCGCTGGTGATCGACTGCTCGTCGCACATCCTCTCGCGCGCCATCGACTGGTCGCGCGTGGGCCTGGCCTTCGCCGGCGCGCAGAAGAACGTCGGCCCGGCCGGCCTGACCATGGTCATCGTGCGCGAGGACCTGCTGGGCCACGCGCTGCCGGTCACGCCCTCGGTGTTCGACTACAAGGTCGTCGCCGACAACGACTCGATGTTCAACACGCCGCCGACCTGGGCGATCTACGTCGCCGGCCTGACCTTCAAGTGGATCAAGGCGCAGGGCGGCGTCGCGGCCATGGATGCGGCCGCGGCCGAGAAGTCGGCCATGCTCTACGCCGCGCTGGACGCCAGCGAGCTCTACGTCAACCGCGTCGCGCCGGGCTCGCGTTCGCGCATGAACGTGCCGTTCTGGCTGCGCGACGAGTCGCTGAACGACGCCTTCCTCGCCGGCGCGAAGGAGCGCGGCCTGCTGGCGCTCAAGGGCCACAAGAGCGTGGGCGGCATGCGCGCCTCGATCTACAACGCCATGCCCGTCGAAGGCGTGCAGGCGCTGGTGTCCTGGCTGAACGAATTCGCACAACGCCATGGCTGAGAACGACGCCCCCAACCCGGAACTGCTCGCGCTGCGCGTGCAGATCGACGCCCTCGACCGCGAGTTGCTGGACGCGCTGAACCGGCGCGCGAAGCTGGCGCAGACGGTGGGCGAGGTCAAGAAACGCGAGGGCTCGGTGGCGTTCCGCCCCGAGCGCGAGGCGCAGGTCATCGACGGCCTGAAGTCGGTCAACCCCGGCCCGCTCAAGACCGAGAGCGTGGCGCCGATCTGGCGCGAGATCATGTCGGCCTGCCGCGCACTGGAGACGCCCACGCGCGTGGCCTACCTCGGCCCGGCCGGCACCTTCAGCGAGGAGGCCGCGCTCGGCTACTTCGGCTCGTCCATCGTGCGCGTGCCGTGCGCCAGCGTCGACGAGGTCTTCCGCGTCACCACCGCCGGCGCGGCCGACTTCGGCGTCGTGCCGGTCGAGAACTCCACCGAGGGCATGGTCGCGCGCTCGCTCGACCAGTTCCTCGTCACGCCGCTGTTCATCATCGGCGAGACCAGCCTGTTCGTGCGCCACAACCTGCTGCGCAAGACGAACTCGCTCGACGGCATCTCGGCCGTCTGCGCGCACCCGCAGGCGCTGGCGCAATGCCACATGTGGCTCAACGACCACCTGCCGCACGCGGAGCGCCGCCCCGTCGCGAGCAACGCCGAAGGCGCGCGCCTGGCGTCGCTCGACCCGACGCTCGCCGCCATCGCCAGCACGCGCGCCGGCAGCGAATACGGCCTGCACGTGGTCTCGCCGGCGATCCAGGACGACGCGAACAACCGCACGCGCTTCGCCGTCATCACGCACACCGATCGCCACCCGGCGCCCAAGGCGTCCGGCCACGACTGCACCAGCCTCGTGGTGACCGTCTCGAACCGCCCCGGCGCGCTGCACGACATGCTCGTGCCGCTGAAGGCCAACGGCGTCTCGATGACCAAGTTCGAGTCGCGCCCCGCCCGCTCGGGCCAGTGGGAGTACTACTTCTACGTCGACATCGCCGGCCACCCCGACCAGGAGCACGTGCGCACGGCGCTCGAGGAGCTGCGCAAGGTGTGCGGGTTCTTCAAGATCCTGGGGACCTACCCGGTCGACGTGCACTGAACGTGCGCCGCGGCCGCCTTTCAGGGCGGCGGGCAGCAAGAAAAGGGAGCCGCGGCTCCCTTCTCCATTGGTGCAGCGCAGGTCGTCAGACCGCGAAGTCCTCCAGCCTCCTGCCGGCCGCCAGCGCGGCGGTGAGCCAGCGCGGCTTGAGGCCGCGGCCCGTCCACTGGTTGCCCTGGTCGTCCCGGTACTTGGCGGCGACGGCCTTGCGCTCGGTGCCGTCGAGCTTCGTGCCGGCCTTGCGCCCGCGCGCGGCGGCGGAGATGTCGTCGGCGGTCAGGCCATGCTCGGCCATGATCCGGCGAATCTCGTCGATCGCGTCCTGGCGACCTTTCGAATTCAGTTGAGCGATCTGTCTCTCGAGATCGGCCTTTTGCCGAATCAGTTGCTGCAGGTCTGCCATACCCATCCTTGAGATGTCGGCCGGGTCGAATATGCCCAGTTGCGACCCAGTTTAGCCGGGACGGCTGTCCGACGGGTATCGGCCACCCCTCGAATGGCCGCCCGCGGCGCGAGAACCGCCGTATCCGCCTCGGGTTAACGGCAGGTCGGCCGCCTGGATGTGCAAAAATTGGTCGATCGGCCGTGTTCCCGCGGCCATTTCGTCCGCGTTCGTCACCCGCGCCGGCTCAATCGCTGTTACTTTTGTAACGTCATCGACGCCGCTCCGGACGAGCGCCATGTCGACCGGGTCGTCGGGATTCGATTCCCGGCCGCGAATTACTCGTTCGCTCGGGTTTGCAGCGGTTCGACATGTCCTGATTTCGCATTGAAAAGAATCCAGATGTTCAGGCAGCTAGGGCTGATCGGTTGTGGCTTGATGGGCGGCTCCTTCGCCCTCGCGATGAAACGCGCGGGCCTGGTGAAGCACGTCGTCGGCTACAGCAAGTCACCGTCGACCGTGATCGCGGCGCAGAAGATGGGCGTCATCGACCAGATGGCCGAATCGGCGCTGATGGCCGTCTCCGGCGCAGACATCGTGCTGATCGCCGTGCCCGTGGCCGCGACCGAGGCCACGCTGCGCGCCATCCGCCACCTGGTGCATCCAAACACGCTGTTCATGGACGTCGGCAGCACCAAGGCCAACGTCGTCGACGCCGCGCGCCGCGTGCTGCGCGAGCGCCTGCCCAGCTTCGTGCCGGCGCACCCGATCGCCGGCAAGGAGGTCTCGGGCATCCTGCACGCCGACGCCGCGCTGTACCAGGACGCCCAGGTCGTGCTCACGCCTGTGCTCGAGACCGACATGAACCTGATCGAGCGCGCCCGCGCCGCCTGGACCGGCATCGGCGCCCAGGTGCGCGTGATGACGCCCGAGGCGCACGACGCCGCCTTCGCCGCCGTCAGCCACCTGCCGCACCTGCTGGCCTTCGCCGCCTACCTGGGCGTCGCGCACCAGCCCGACGGCGCGCAGTTCCTCGACCTGGCCGGCCCCGGCTTCCGCGACTTCACGCGCATCGCCGCCAGCGACCCGGCCGTCTGGCGCGACGTGCTGCTGGCCAACAAGACGCAGGTGCTCGCGCAGGCCGAGCTGTTCAAGACCATGCTCTACAAGTTCGAGTCGGCGATGCGCGAAGGCCAGGCCGACGTGATCGAGAGCCTGATCAAGGAAGCCGCGGCCGGCCGCGCCAACTGGAAGAAATGACACCGGGCGGCTGACCCCGCCCGCACGCGGCGCGCCGCCCGAGGCGCGTCCGCTCCTGAAAAGACGATGCGACCGCGCGCCGAGCCGGGCGCGCCCCGCAGCCCCGACCCCGCCACCATGTACGCGATCCCCTTCCTCGACATCCCGCCCCTGCGATCGGCCGCCGGCCGCGTGCGCCTGCCCGGATCCAAGAGCATCTCCAACCGCGTGCTGCTGCTGGCCGGCCTGGCCGCCGGCACGACGGCGGTGCACGACCTGCTGGACTCCGACGACACCCGCGTCATGCTGGCCGCGCTCGAGGCGCTGGGCTGCGGGCTGCGGCGCGACGGCGCGGTGCTGCACGTCACCGGCATCGGCGGCCGGCTGGGCTCGAAGCAGGCCAGGCTGTTCCTGGGCAACGCCGGCACCGCGATGCGCCCGCTCGCCGCGGCGCTCGCCGTGCTGGCCACGCTGCAGGCCGGCGAGTTCGACCTCACCGGCGTGCCGCGCATGCACGAGCGCCCGATCGGCGACCTGGTCGACGCGCTGCGCCAGCTCGGCTGCCCGGTGCAGTACCTCGGCCACGCGGGCTATCCGCCGCTGCGCGTGGGCGACGGCCGCGCGGGCGCGCTGCGCACGCACGAGCCCGTGCGCGTGCGCGGGGACGTCTCCAGCCAGTTCCTGACCGCCCTGCTGCTGGCGCTGCCGCTGGCCACCGCCGAGCGCGCGGTCACGATCGCCGTCGACGGCGAGCTGATCTCCAAGCCCTACATCGACATCACGCTGAACCTGCTGGCGCGCTTCGGCATCGAGGTGCAGCGCGACCCGGCGAACCCGTACGCCGCCTTCACGCTGCCGCAGGGCTCGCAGTACAGGTCGCCCGGCGCGATCCACGTCGAGGCGGACGCGTCGTCGGCATCCTACTTCGTGGCGCTGGGCGCGCTCGCCGGCATCGAGGCGCCGGTGCGCATCGAGGGCGTGGGCCTGGACTCGATCCAGGGCGACATCCGCTTCGTCGAGGCGGCGCGCGCGATGGGCGCGCAGGTCGAGGGCGGCGCCGGCTGGCTGGAGGTGCGCCGCGGCGCCTGGCCGCTCCAGGCGATCACGCTCGACTGCAACCACATCCCCGACGCCGCGATGACGCTGGCCGTGATGGCGCTGTACGCCGACGGCACCACGCGCCTGACCAACATCGCCAGCTGGCGCGTCAAGGAGACCGACCGCATCGCCGCGATGGCCGCCGAGCTGCGCAAGATGGGCGGCAGCGTCGTCGAGGGCCCGGACTTCATCGAGGTCACCCCGCCCGCGACGCCCGCGCACTGGCTGGCCGGCACGATCCGCACCTACGACGACCACCGCATGGCGATGTGCCTGTCGCTGGCCGCGTTCAACGCGCTGGCCGGCGCCCGGCCGCCGCGCCCGGTGCGCATCCTCGACCCGCAGTGCGTCGCCAAGACCTTCCCCGACTACTTCGAGACGCTGTTCTCGCTGGCCCGCGCCGACGCCGCGGACATCCCGGTGATCGCCATCGACGGCCCCACCGCGTCGGGCAAGGGCACGCTGGCCTCCGAGGTGGCGCATCGCCTGGGCTACGGGCTGCTCGACTCCGGCGCGCTGTACCGCGCCACCGCGTTGGCCGTGCAGCAGGCCGGCGTCGACCCGTCGGACGCCGCCGCCGTCGCCGAACTGGCCGGCCGACTCGACCTGCGCTTCGAGGCCGACCGCGCCGTCCTGGCCGGCGACGACGTCACCGAGGCCCTGCGGCTGGAGGAGACGGGCGTGCTGGCGTCCCGGGTGTCGGTGCACCCGGCCGTGCGCCAGGCGCTGCACGGCCTGCAGCTCGCGTTCCGCCGCCTGCCCGGCCTGGTGGCGGACGGCCGCGACATGGGCACCGTCGTGTTCCCGGGCGCCCCGCTGAAGGTCTTCCTGACCGCCGGCGTCGAGCAACGCGCCGCCCGCCGGCATAACCAATTGATTTCCCGGGGTATTCCTGCTAATATCGACAGTCTTCTCGCCGACCTCCGGGCGCGGGACGAGCGCGACACGAATCGCGCCGTCGCGCCCCTGAAGCCGGCGCAGGACGCGGTGCTGCTCGACAACTCCGGCATGACCATCGACGAAGGCGTCGATGCCGTGCTGGAAGCCTGGGCCAAGCGCCGCATCTGAGAAGGCGGTCGTCGAAAGACGGCCAAGCAGGCCCGCCGCCTGCGTCCCACGCGCCCTCGCAGGCGCCGCCGGATGCGTCGAACACGGACTCCCCGTCCGGTTCGGGGCGGTGGTCGTTCCACCCTAACCCTGCGCCCTCCCCGGGTCGCAATCTGCCGGCAGCGCTGCCTTCCATTCGGTCGCCCCCCGCCGGTCTTCAGGAAAACACATGTCCAAGCCCCAAGCCATCACTGATTTCGCCCCCGGTTCCTTCGCGGCGATGTTCGAGGAATCGCTCAAGAGCAGCGAAATGCGCTCCGGCGAAGTCATCACTGCCGAAGTGGTGCGCATCGATCACAGCTTCGTCGTCGTCAACGCCGGCCTCAAGTCCGAAGCGTACGTGCCCATCGACGAGTTCAAGAACGATCAAGGCGAAGTCGAAGTCCAGGTCGGCGACTTCGTTTCCGTCGCGATCGACGCCGTCGAGAACGGCTACGGCGACACCATCCTGTCGCGCGACAAGGCCAAGCGCCTCGCCTCGTGGCTGTCGCTCGAGACCGCGCTCGAGTCCGGCGACTTCGTCACCGGCACGGTCAGCGGCAAGGTCAAGGGCGGCCTGACCGTCCTGGTCAACGGCATCCGCGCCTTCCTGCCGGGCTCCCTGCTGGACACGCGTCCGGTCAAGGACATGAGCCCGTTCGAGGGCAAGACCATGGAATTCAAGGTCATCAAGCTCGACCGCAAGCGCAACAACGTCGTGCTGTCGCGCCGTGCCGTGGTCGAGGCCTCGATGGGTGAAGAGCGCGCCAAGCTGCTCGAGACCCTGTCCGAAGGCGCCATCGTCAACGGCGTGGTCAAGAACATCACCGAATACGGCGCGTTCGTGGACCTCGGCGGCATCGACGGCCTGCTGCACATCACCGACATGGCCTGGCGCCGTGTCCGTCACCCGAGCGAAGTGGTGACGGTCGGCCAGGAACTGACGGCCAAGGTCCTGAAGTTCGACGCCGAGAAGAACCGCGTCTCGCTGGGCCTGAAGCAGCTGGGCGACGATCCGTGGATGGGCGTGGCCCGCCGCTACCCGACGGGCACGCGCCTGTTCGGCAAGGTCACGAACATCGCCGACTACGGCGCGTTCGTCGAGATCGAGCCGGGCATCGAAGGCCTGGTGCACGTCTCGGAAATGGACTGGACGAACAAGAACGTCGCCCCGTCCAAGACCGTGACGCTGGGCGAAGAAGTCGAAGTCATGGTCCTCGAGATCGACGAAGACAAGCGCCGCATCTCGCTGGGCATGAAGCAGTGCCGCGCCAACCCGTGGGAAGAGTTCGCGGCCAACGTGCATCGCGGCGACAAGGTCCACGGCCCGATCAAGTCGATCACCGACTTCGGCGTGTTCGTGGGCCTGGCTCAGGGCATCGACGGCCTGGTGCACCTGTCCGACCTGTCCTGGCACGAGCCGGGCGAGCAGGCCGTGCGCAACTACAAGAAGGGCCAGGAAGTCGAAGCCGTCGTCCTGGGCATCGACGTCGAGCGCGAGCGCATCTCGCTGGGCATCAAGCAGCTGGACGGCGACCCGTTCGCCAACTACACCTCGGTCAACGACCGTGGCGCGCTGGTGACCGGCAAGGTCAAGACGGTCGATCCGCGCGGCGCCGAGATCCAGCTGACGGAAGACGTCACCGGCTACCTGCGTGCCTCGGAACTGACGCGCGACCGCGTGGAAGACGCCCGCACCATCCTGAAGGAAGGCGACGAAGTCAACGCCATGATCATCAACGTCGACCGCAAGACGCGTTCGATCCAGCTGTCGATCAAGGCCAAGGACAACGCCGACCAGCAGGAAGCCATGGCGCGCATCTCGCAGTCGAACGAGCGCGAGAACGCCGGCACGACCAGCCTGGGCGCCCTGCTGCGCGCCAAGCTGGACGGTGGTTCCAAGGAATAAGTCGCGATGACGCGGTCCGACCTCGTCGCTCAGCTCGCTGAGCGGTTCACGCAGATCACCGCGCGTGACACCGAGTTCGCGGTCAAGACCGTGCTCGACGCGATGTCCGACGCCCTCGCGCGCGGGCATCGCATCGAGATCCGCGGCTTCGGCAGTTTCTCGATCAGCCGGCGCCCGCCGCGCGTGGGCCGCAACCCGCGCTCCGGCGAGCAGGTCACCATCCCTGAAAAGCTGGTGCCCCACTTCAAGCCAGGCAAGGCCTTGCGAGAGGCCGTCGACAAGGAACTGCCGGCCGGCGGCAAGTCGTGATCCACAAAGGCGCCTTCGGGCGCCTTTTTCGTTTCCTGGGGCGCCTGCGGGCGCCCTTGTCGTTTCCGCGCGCCGGGCCTCCTGTCGGGCAGGCCGCGAGAAAAGTCGGCCGGGTTGTCGAAACGCCGCGGCGCCGGACGTCGTTGTCATGAGCGCCGCCGTTCGACGGCGCCGGCGACACGGCAGATGCCCCGCAGCCTGCTGACAGAACGTTGTCAGCAGCCCTCCCGTCCAATGCTTCCAACGACATCGAAACACCCAGGAGAGCAAGCCATGTGGACCCACAGCACCAGCATCGCGACCACTGCCAGGCCGCACGTCCTGTGGCGCCTGTTCGAGGACGTCGCCGGCTGGACGAACTGGAACGCCGGCATCGAGCGCATCGCGCTGAACGGCCCGTTCGCCAGCGGCTCCACCCTGGCCATGAAGGCCCCGGGCATGGACGCCTTCACGAGCACGCTGCGCGACGTCCGGCCCGAGCGCGGCTTCGTCGACGAGACGGTGCTGGAGGAGACGCGCTTCCTCGTCTCGCACGAACTGCACCCGCTGCCCGCGGGCGGCACGCGGGTGACCTACGCGATCACGGTCCATGGTCCCGAGGCGGACACGCTGGGCCCGCTGGTCACGGCCGACTTCCCCGAGGTGCTGGCCGCGCTGAAGGCCCTCGCCGAGCGGGCCGCCGTGGAGCAGGCGTGATGGCCCGCCTCCTCGTCCACGACCCCGGTTCGGCCCGGGCCTCCACGAGCACGGCCGCCGCGTTGATCCGCGCGGCGGCGGCCGAGGGCCTCGCGCTGCCCGTCCAGCGGCTGCTGACGGACGGCGTCATGGCCGCGGTGGCCTGCGCGCTGGTGAACCTCATCGTCTGGCTGATCCGGCGCCGTTGAGCGCGGCGCCGCGCCGGGCATCGGGGCAGCCCGCAATGTCGCGGCGGCGGCCGCCGCGGCATGATGGCCGCGCCGTATCGCGGAGACCGCCTTGCCCTCGTCGTACCACGTCGACCCCGACATCACCGTCGCCTCCACCCTGCCCAGCGCGTTCTATCGCGACGCCGTCACCTACGACCGCGTGGTGGAGCGCGTGTTCGCGCGCAGCTGGCAGTGGATCGGCGACAGCGCCGACGTCGCCGCGCCCGGCGCGCTGTCGCCGCGCGAGATGCTGCCCGGCAGCCTGTCCGAGCCGCTGCTGCTCGCGCGCGACGGCGCGGGCACGCTGCGCTGCCTGTCCAACGTCTGCACGCATCGCGGCAACCTGCTGGTGAAGACGCCGTGCGTATCCGACCAGATCCGCTGCGGCTACCACTCGCGCCGCTTCGACCTGGCCGGGCGCATGACCTTCATGCCGGAGTTCGGCGCCGCGAAGAACTTCCCGTCGCCATCCGACCACCTGCCCCAGGTGCCGTTCGGCATGCTCGGCAACCAGGCCTTCGCGGCGGTGCGCCCGGCGGCGCCGCTGGACGCATTCCTCGGCGACATTCCCGCCCGGCTCGCCTGGCTGCCGCTGCACGAGTTCGCCCACGTCCCGTCGCGTGACCGCAGCTTCGACATCGCCGCGCACTGGGCGCTGTACGTCGAGAACTACCTCGAGGGCCTGCACATCCCGTTCATCCACCCGGCGCTCAACAAGGTGCTCAGCTTCGAGGGCTACGAGTACCAGCTGCAGCGCTACTGCAACCTGCAGCTGGCCCGCGCCCGCGACGGCGAGCAGGCGTTCGAGCTGCCGCCGTCGTCGCCCGACTTCGGCGAGCGCATCGCCGCGTACTACTACTGGATCTTCCCCAACCTGATGCTCAACTTCTACCCGTGGGGGCTGTCGGTCAACGTCGTGCAGCCGCGGGGCGTGGACCGCACCCGGGTGATCTTCCGGTCCTACGTGTGGGACGCCGGCAAGCTGGGCGACGGCGCCGGCAACGCCCTCGACCAGGTCGAGCTGGAAGACGAGGAGGTCGTGCAGCAGGTGCAGCGCGGCGTGCAGTCGCGCTTCTACGACCACGGACGCTATTCGCCGAGCAAGGAACAGGGCGTGCACCAGTTCCACCGGCTGCTGTGCGAGTTCCTCGCCGACTGACGGCGCGCCCCGCCGGTCATCCCCGCACCGCGGTGCGTGCCGCATCGAGCCAGATCGCGTCCGGCGACTCCGCCTGCTGCATGGCGGCGCTGTGCACCAGCTTGATGACGTGGTCGTCGTCGCTGGCGCACGCCAGTCGCCGCACCTCGGCCCAGCCGGGCTCCGCTGCATCCGTCTCGCGCCGCAGCGGTGCGGCGCGCGCTGCCAGGTGCGCGGCGGCGACCGCGTGCAACAGCGGCGCCAGCGCGCCGGGGCTCGCGGGGAGCCAGGACGCGAGCACGCGCAGCGCGCGGCTGGCCGTGGCCATGTGCAGCACGGTGAAGTTGCCCGTGGCGGCGTAGTGGGCGGCACTGGATTTCGCGAGATCCATCAACAGCGCCTCCACCGCGACGCCGTCGACCGCCAGCGCGCCGGCGAGTTCGAGGTACGGCGGCGTGTGCGCGGCCTGTTGCATGCGTGCGCTGATCAGCGGGGCGGACGCGCGCCAGCCAGGATCGAAGGCGATGCGCCGCGCGTCGATGGCGTCCAGCCACGCGGCCGCGCCGGGGATGCGGGGCGTCGCGGCGCCCGGCGCCGGCAGCGGCTCCCAGCGCGCGGCCCAGTACGCGAGCCCCGCCGCGAGTTCGCCGGCGTGATCCGATTCGAGCGCGTGCGCGACGCGGATCGGGCCGTGGAACGCGGCGCCCGACACGCCGTCCACCAGCGCGGGCACCGCGTCGCGCAGCACGGCGTCGGTGCCGTCGCGCGCGAGCAGGCGTGCGAAGCTCGCACGCAGCGTCTCGTACGCGTCGAAGCGGCCGCGCAGCCGCTTCCAGTCGTCGACCGGCTTCGCGCCACCCTTCGGTGCCGCGACGCGTTCCAGCCGCCGCGCGTAGTGCGCGAAGAACGAGCGCATCTGCTCCTCGTGCGCGCCCAGGCCGTCCAGCGCGGCCAGCGCCATCGGCAGGTGGCTGGCCATGCCCTGGCCGTGTTCGGGACCGTACGCGAGGGCATCGGCCAGCAGTCGGTGGAGGACGGCGCGGCGGCCGGCGGCGGTGGCGGCGGCGGGCGAATCGAGGACGGCGGTGCTCATGGCGATCGACGGAGAGGTTGTGGTGCTTCGACTTTGCAAGTTAAAGTCAACTTCAAGTCAAGCGATTTCCGGAGCCCCATGGCCGACACCGACCCGCCCGCGCCCAGCCAGTCCGACTGGCTCGCCATCGGCGCCTTCGCCCGCCGCGCCGGCGTCGCGGCCAGCACGCTGCGCTACTACGAGGCCCAGGGGCTGATGCACGGCGGCCGCAGCGAGTCGGGGCGGCGACGCTATCCGCGCGCGGCGCTGCGGCGGGTGGCCTTCATCCGCGTCGCCCAGCAGTTGGGCCTGACGCTGGAGCAGATCGCCGCCGCGCTGGCCACGCTGCCCGACGGCCGCACGCCCACGCCGGCCGACTGGGCGCGGCTGTCCAGCGCCTGGCGCCCGCAGCTGGACGCCCGCATCGCGGCGCTGACGCGGCTGCGCGACCAGCTCGACTCGTGCATCGGCTGCGGCTGCCTGTCGCTGCAGCGCTGCGCGCTCTACAACGCGGGCGACCGCGCCGCGGCATCGGGCAGCGGCGCCCGTTTCCTGGCCGTCGAGGAAGCTCGGCCGGAGCCTCCCGGGCACCCGTAGAATCCGCCAACCGGCAGATCACACGATGCGACTCCTCACATGGCTCATCCGGGCCTTCCTCTTCCTGGCCCTGTTCGGCTTCGCGATCAACAACCAGCAGCTCGCGACGGTGAACTGGCTGTTCTCGTACGCCTGGACGGCGCGCATGGTCATCATCGTCCTGGCGGCGTTCACCTGCGGCACCGCGTTCGGCGTGCTGGCGATGACGCCCAGCTGGTGGAAGCACCGCCGCCGCGCGCGGCGCCTCGAGACCCCGGTCGCGCCGCCGCCGCCCGCCCTGCCCGCCGCGCCCGTGGCTCCCGACGTCATGGTGGTGCGCGATGGACTTTGAGTTCCAGTGGCTCCTGCTGGGCCTGCCGCTGTTCTTCATCCTCGGCTGGCTCGGATCGCGCTTCGACCTGCGCCAGATGCGCCGCGAGACGAGCGGATCGCCCAAGGCCTACTACAAGGGCCTGTCGCTGCTGCTCAACGAACAGCAGGACAAGGCGATCGACGCCTTCATCGAGACGGTGCAGAACGACCCCGACACCACCGAGCTGCACTTCGCGCTCGGCAACCTGTTCCGCCGCCGCGGCGAGTTCGAGCGCTCGGTGCGCGTGCACCAGCACCTGCTCGTGCGCGCCGACCTGCCGCAGGCCGAGCGTGAGCGCGCGCAGCACGCGCTGGCGCAGGATTTCGTCAAGGCCGGCCTGTTCGACCGCGCCGAGGCCGCCTACAAGGCGCTCGAGGGCACGGCGTACCACACCGAGGCGCGGCTGGCGCTGCTGAACCTGTACGAGCGCTCGCGCGACTGGCGCGCCGCCCTCGAGACGGCGCAGCAGCTCGAGACCGCCGGCACCGGCTCGTTCGCGCGCCGCATCTCGCACTACTGGTGCGAACTGGCCCAGACGGCCGAGGAGCAGCACCATCCCGACGAGGCCGAACGCGCGCTGCAGCAGGCGCTCAAGGCCGATCCGTCGTCCGCCCGTCCGCTGGTGATGCAGGGCCAGCGCCTGCTGCGCGCGAACCGGCCGGCCGACGCGTTCGAGGCCTGGAGCGAGCTGCGCCGGCGCGATCCGGCCGCGTTCACGCTGGTGGCGGGCGACTACGCCGACGCCGCCATCGCCGCCGGCCGCGCCGCCGACGCCAAGGAGGCGCTCGAGAAGCTGCTGGCCGATGCGCCGCGCCTGGATTTCCTCGGCGCGTGGGCGAAGCTGGAAGCCGACCCCGACGTCGTCGCCAACCGCTACCGCGAGATGCTGCACGCGCACCCGACGCTGTCGGCCGCGCGCGAGGTGCTGCAGCAGCCCGCGATCGCCGCGTCGGCCGCGGCCGTCGGCCCGCTGGCCGAACGCTCGCTGGCCGACGTGCGCACCGCCGTCACCCAGGCCGCCAAGCCGCTGCAGCGCTATCGCTGCGCCGCCTGCGGCTTCGAGGCGCAGCGCCATTTCTGGCAATGCCCGGGCTGCCTCAGCTGGGACAGCTACCCCGCCCTGCGGATCGAAGAACAATGACGACCATCTCCGCAACGGGCGCTCCGACGGGCGAACGCCACGTCCTGTGCATGAAGTGGGGCGACAAGTACGGCCCCGAGTACGTCAACCGCCTGTACGCGATGGTGCGCCGCCACCTGCGCGGCGACTTCAGGTTCGTCTGCCTCACCGACTCCAGCGCGGGCATCCGCGAGGAGGTGACGTGCCTGCCCATCCCCGACCTCGCGCTGCCCGACGGCCTGCCCGAGCGCGGCTGGAAGAAGCTCACCACCTTCGAGGCCGACCTGCACGGGCTGCGCGGCACGGCGCTGTTCCTGGACATCGACATCGTCATCGTCGACGACATCACGCCGTTCTTCGAGCTGCCCGGCGACTTCCTGATCATCCACGACTGGAAGCGGCCGTGGCGCGTCACCGGCAACTCCTCGGTCTACCGCTTCCAGCTCGGCGCGCACGCGGACGTGCTGGCCAAGTTCCGCGCCGAATCCGCCGCGATGCGGGCGCTCTATCGCAACGAGCAGGCCTACCTGTCGGGCGTGCTGCACGAGCAGGGCAAGCTGCAGTACTGGCCCAGGGAGTGGTGCGCGAGCTTCAAGTACCACAGCATCGCGACATTCCCGCTCAACTATTTCCGCGCCCCGTCGATTCCCAGGGGCGCGCGCATCATCGTCTTCCACGGCGTGATGAACCCGCCCGACGCCCTGGTGGGCCGCAGCAACGGCAACTGGCGCCATGCGAAGGCCTCGCCCTGGATCTCCGACCACTGGAAGGAATAGTGCCGCCCGGCGGGGTGAGAAGCCGCCGTCCGAAAGTCCGCTCCCCGCGCGCGTGACGCACGCGCGCGCCCGCTACCCTGCGCGTCGACCGCCGACCGCCCTCCCGCCGCCATGACCACTGTCCACTTCGTCTACCCGCGCGACGCCAGCCGCAACTCCTCGCCGTTCTGCATCGGCAACGAGGTCGGCGACCGCCTGGCGCGCGACTACGACGTGCGCTTCTACGGCTGGCGCGACCAGGTCACCATCGAGCCCAAGCCGGGCGACATCCTGCTGGGCCACCCGCACTGGCGGCGCGATTCCGTGTTCGACCGCTCGGTGCGCCGCCCCGGCTGGGCGCGCCGCATCCTGATGGCGCCGTACGCCGACGACCTGCGTCAGGTGGCCTACTACGACCGCCACATGGACCAGTGCGACCTGTTCCTGGCCATCACCGGCAACTACTGGTTCAACCGCATCGAGGCCTCGCCGATCCGGCGCTGGAAGCCCAAGATGCGGCACATGGACCTCGCGGTCAACCGCACGTTCTTCCCGTTCGTGAAGACGCAGTTCAACCCGCCGGGCCAGCGCAAGTTCGTCTACATCGGCCACACGGCGCACAACAAGAACGTGGGCTACCTGTCGCAGCTGCAGCAGCAGTGCGAGAGCGTGGACATCAGCTGGATCGGCAAGGGCCGCAAGAAGATCCCGGGCGTGCACGTGCTGGGCTTCATGGACTTCTCCCGGCCCGAGGCGCGCGCCAGGGTCGCCGAGTTCGACTTCATGATCACCGTGGGCGCGATGGACGCGAATCCGACCACCATCCTCGAATCCATGGCCTGGGGCCTGATCCCCGCCGTGACGATGCAGAGCGGCTACGAGAACCGCGCCGGCATCGTCAACGTGCCGCTGAACGACGCGGCGGCCGCGGAGCTCGTCTTCAAGAGGCTGCAGGCGCACAGCGACGCCGAGCTGCGCGAGACGCAGCGCCTGGGCCAGGAAGCGATCGACAGCCATTACCGCTGGGACCGCTTCTACGACCAGGTGCGCGCCGCGATCGACGGCACGGAATCGCCGGCCATCCGCGCGGCGACCTGGAAGGAACGCATCCTGATGAAGGCCTTCGACCTGGTTCACTGATGGCGCTCAACACTCCCCCCATCACGTTCTTCGGCTACTGGTCGGGCCAGTTGCCGGCCGTCACGGAGCTGCACTTCCGCAGCTTCCTGCGCCACCACCCGGACTCGCGCTACGAGCTGTGGCTGGACGAGGACGACGCCAGCGCCATCGAGGCGCCGCAGCTGCAGTGGATCAAGACGCATCCGCGCATCGCGGTGCGGCCGTTCTCGCTGAACCGGCTGATCGAGAAGCACGTCAGCGCCAAGCCCGTGGCCCGCTATGACCGCTGGCAGCGGCTGCGCAAGATCGGCAGCGCGGTGCATCGCAAGCTGGCGCCGCAATGGGCGCGGCGCAACGCGTGGGAGCACCCGCTGTTCGGGCTCACGTACAAGCACTCGTCGGCGCTGTTCGGCGGCTTCACGCGCAACAAGGCCTACCGCGGCGACCTGGCGCGCTGCCTGATCGCGCTGGAGCACTACCCGGACGCCTGCTTGTACGCCGACCTCGACGTGTGCTTCACGAGCGACCTGACCATCCACTGCGCCGACAAGGCCTGGGCCTACCGCTGGGAGACCTACCCGTTCGCGAACTCGGCGATCCTGTTCCTGCCCAACCGGACGTGGAGCCTCGCGCTGGTGCGCAAGGGCAACGAGCTCGAGAACTTCCTGCCCTGGATCCTGTTCGCCGACCACGTCTGCAACGAGCTGGGCATCTTCGTCCACCCCACCAAGCTGTTCGACCCGCTGTGGGATCCGTCGTCGATGCTGTACGGCGACACGGCGCGCTTCTTCGGCTCGCGCGACAACCTGGCCCTGGACCTGCACGCGCTGTCCATCGAGCGCCACTGGGCGATCCACTGGCACAACAACTGGAAGACGGTGCCGGCGTCCACGTCGATCTACGCCGGGCTGCTCAAGGCCTGCATGGGCACCGACGCATGACCGCCGGGCCGCCGACCACCATCCTGGCGCCGATGCGCTACGCAACGCTGGTGGTCAACCGGCTGCGCGCCAACGAGCCGTTCCGCCCCGGCGCGGGCCCCAACGGCGGCGACTTCTTCCTGCCCTGGCGCCAGCTGCGCGAGCGCTTCGCCGCCGAGGGCGTCGAGCTCAACACGCGCGACGTCAACGCGGGCCGCCAGGTCGACTTCGAGCTGCACCTGAACGCGCAGCGCGGCGTCTCGCACCCGTTCAGCTACGCCTACCTGTACGAGGATCCGATCGTCCGGCCGATCAACGGCGACATCGTGGAGCTCGCGCGCTACCGCCAGATCTTCACCAGCAACGAGGACCTGATCGACGGCGAGCACGTGCTGTCGCTCGACTACCCGAACGACCTGACCCTCCGCGACGTGCCCGGCTTCAAGGAGCGCGACCTGTTCTGCGTGCTGATCGCGTCGAACAAGGCGCTGCTGCACCCGCACCCGCGCAACCTGCACCACCGGCGCGTCGAGGCGATCCGCTTCTTCGAGGAGCACGCCGCCGACCGCTTCACGCTGTTCGGCCCCGGCTGGGGCATCCCCGCGGTCCAGCCCGGCCACCTGGGCCGCATCGCCAAGCGCGTCAACGAATGGAAGCGCCGCCTGCGGCCCGACGCCCCGCCGGCCTTCGCGAGCTGGCGCGGCACGATCAACCGCAAGCACGAGGTGCTGGACCGCGCGCGCTTCTCGATCTGCTACGAGAACTCGCGCGGCAGCCCCGGCTACATCAGCGAGAAGATCTTCGACTGCCTGACCAGCGGCTGCGTGCCCGTCTACATCGGCACGACGCACTCGAAGCCGCCCATCCCCGAGGACTGCTTCATCGACGGCGACCAGTTCAGGACGCCGCACGAGCTGCTGGCCTGCATCGAGCGCATCGACGCCGGCCATTTCGCGATGTACCAGCAGGGCATCCGCGAGTTCCTCGCCAGCCCCGAGGCCCGGCGCTTCACGAACGCGCACTGGTGCGAGACCTTGGTCACGCGCATCCTGGCGGACCTGCAACAGGCCTGAGCAACCGTTCACGGCGGATGGCCGATTCGTGAAGAACGGTCAACCGCCCGTCACGGCCTGCGTTGAAACTGCATGCGGCGCCGCGATCCGGGCGCCGCAACGGGTCGCCGCGCCCCCGCCTGTGCGCACAACGCTGTCAAAACCAAGGACGCAGCCATGATCAAACGCCTTCTCGCCGCACTCCTCGCCTTCTTCGCCTTCTCGGTGTTCGCCGCCGATGCGAACACCGCCACCCAGGCCGAACTCGAGGCGGTCAAGGGCATCGGCCCGGCCACCGCCACCAAGATCATCGATGGCCGCAAGGACGGCAACTACAAGGACTGGCCGGACCTGATCGCCCGCGTCAAGGGCATCGGCGACAAGAACGCCGTCAAGCTGTCCGAAGGCGGCCTGACCGTCAACGGCGCCGCCATGGCGGGCGCCCCCGCCGCCGCGGCGACGCCGGCCAAGACCCCGGCCGCGACCAAGGCCGCCACGCCGGCTCCCGCTCCGGCGCCGGCCGCCACCGCCAAGCCCGCGACGCCGGCTCCGGCGCCCGCCCCGGCCGCGACCGCCAAGGCGACCACCGCCGCCGCTCCCGCCGCCCCGGCCAGCACCGCCAAGGAGCTGAAGAAGGCCGCCGCCGCCCAGGCCAAGGCCGACAAGGCGTCCGCCGCGGCGCAGAAGAAGGCCGACAAGGCCGCCAAGAAGGCTGCCGCTGCCGCCTCGGCTGCCTCGGCTGCCTCGGCTGCCAAGAAGTAAGAGTAAGCGCCTCGCGGGCCGCGCGCCCGCCGGTTCCCGCTTCGACGACGCCCCGCCCCGCGGGGCGTTTTTCATGGCGAGCGCGCCGCGGGCGCCACGCGCGAGCGGCCTTGCCAGGGCTCAGCGGGTCGCGCCGGCGAACGCCTGGCGGTACTTCACGAAGCCGCGCTTGCGGTCGCCGGCGTAGCCGCGACGCTCGAAGAAGCGGTGCGCATCGAGACGCTCCGCGGCGCTCAGCAGCATGCTCTTGGAGCAGTCGCGCGGGCAGCACCTGCATCGGACCAGTTGCGCGTAGAGGCCGGCCACGGCGTCGGCATCGCCCGCACGCGCGCGCCGCACGGCGACGGCCGCACGCGGTGCATCCAGGTGCGGCGGCGTCATGCGGCGGCCGTCGCCGCCGCGGCAGCATCGGCCGCCACGGCCGGCAGGTCGAAGAACTGCAGCACCTCGTCGCGCCGCGCGTCGGTGTCCTTCTCGCCCAGCGCCATCAGCTCGCGCGTGTAGGCGTCCTCGAACAGCAGGTAGCTGGCCAGCGCCGCGCCGTTGCTGCCGGGAGCGGCGTTGGTCACGCCGATGCCGCGCAGCAGGCCGCGGATCGAGCCGGGCAGCGCGTCGAGATGGCGGGCGGCGATGTCGTCCAGGCGCTCGGAGGGCGAGATCAGCAGCAGCCGCACCGGCTTGAGCGCGGCGTGGGCGCGCACCTCCGCGGGGATCAGCGCCAGCGTCGCGTTGATGCGCAGCAGGCGCTCGGCGTCGACGGCCAGGGCGTCCAGGAAGATGCTGGACAGCGCGTGGCCGCCGATCTGCGCGATCGACGGGTACGGCGACGGCGCCAGCGTGCGCGGCCCGGGCGGCTCGCGCATGCGCCCCGCGCCGATCACGAGGATGCGGTCGGCGCCCAGGTGGATGGCCGGCGAGATCGGCGCCGTCTGGCGCATCGAGCCGTCGCCGAACCATTCGTAGGCGCCCTGCAGCGGCAGCGTCACCGCGGGGAACATGAACGGGATCGCGGCCGACGCGAGCAGGTGCGCCATCGTCAGCGGGCCCTGCACGGCGAGGCGGTTGGAGCGTATCCATGGCGCGTGTTCGGCCTCGGCCTGGTAGAACGTGACGTGGCTGCCCGAGGTGTAGCTGGACGCGCTCACCGCCAGCGCCCTCAGGTGGCCGTCGGCGATCAGGCGCTCGATGCGGTCGAGGTCGATCATCTCCGCCAGCAGCGTGTGCAGCGGCGCGTTGTCCAGCAGCGAGCGCGGACGCAGCTTGCGCATGCGCGCGATCGCCCAGCCCATGGACATCATCGTGAGCCAGCGCGCGCCGGTGCGGATCACGCCGAACGAGTCGGTGCGATAGACCTGCTCGACATGCATGTTCTCCCACACCCGCACGAGCTTGGCGATGCCGGCGTCGGGGTCGTCGGCGTCGGTGGCCAGCGCGGCCGCGTTGAGCGCGCCGGCCGAGGTGCCGGCCAGCACCGGATAGGGGTTGCCGGGCGGCGCCCCGGCCTCGCGCCGGATGCGGTGCACGGCGCGCAGCACGCCGACCTGGTAGGCGGCGCGAGCGCCGCCGCCCGTGAGGATCAAGCCAGTGGTGGATGCAGCCTGCATGGGCGCAGTATCCGCGACGGCGCGCACGCGGGATAGCGGGGGCGACGCGGGTTGGCGCCGGTGCGACGGTGCGCGGGCGAGCACGCGGCCGTGCGAGCGCGCGCGTGACACATGCCCTCGCGCGCGACCCGACCCGGCCGACCCGACGCGATCCGCCCCAGCCGGGCCCGACTCAGCGATCAGTGATCGCGACCGCCGCCGCTGCGCCCGTGCTCGAAGCCGCCGTGGCGCTCGGCGCTGCCGCGGCGTTCCTCGCGGTCGCCGCGCTCCTGGCTGCGCTCGTCGCTGCCGCGCTCGCCGGTGTACTGTCCGGCTCCGCCCTGCCAGCCGCGGCCGCCGCCATTCGGTTGCGACGCCGCCGCCTGCTGGCCGGCGTTGCCTGCATAGGCCGCGCCGCCGGCATAACCGCCGCCCGCCTGCCGCCACTGGCCGCCGCCCGGCTGCGAGCGCGCGCCCGGGTTGGCCTGCGTCGGCACGAAGCCCGGCGCGGAGCCCCAGCGGCTGCGGTTCTGGCCGTCGGCCTGGTCGCGGTTCGCATTCGCCTGCTGCTGTTGCTGCTGGACGTACCACTCGCGCTGCGCGATCCAGCGTTGCTGCTGCTCGTAGCGCTGCTGTTCGAAGCGCTGGCGTTCGTAGCGGTCGCGCGCCTGGCGATCGTGCTCCAGCCACTGCTGCTGCGACCAGGAACGCTGCTCGGGCGTCCAGTTGCGGCGCATGACGTTGGCGCGGTACCAGCCGTCGTCGACGAAGTACACCGGCACGCCGATGGCGCCGTAGTCGCGGCAGTACTGCGCCCAGTGCAGGCGCTGGTAGTCCGGCACCCACAGGTACACCGGCGGCTGGTCGGTGGCGTAGGCCGTGTCGACCACTTCCGCCACGACCTGGCCGTAGCCGTTGTCCACGGCGATGACCGGCTGGGGCGCATAGACCACCGGCGGTTCGGCATAGCCGCCGATCGCCACGCGGCCGTAGACCCCCGGCTCGACGAACACCGACCACGACGCCGCATTCGCCAGCCCGGAGGCGGCGAACAGGGCGAAGCCGGCGGCGGCGACGAGATGGCGTTTCATGAGGGTCTCCATGTTAAATGGGGTGCCCTTCATCAACGCGGTCAGCTTGGTGAAAGTTGTCAGTGCGGCGCGTAAAGGCCAGCAACAATCGGCTCACGAAGCGCAACCAGGACGCTCGGCAGCGCCGCGCAGATGGCCGCCCGATCGGCGGTTCGCCCCGCCGATGCGGCACCGGTGCCTTCCTGCGCAGGCACAGCCGCCGAACTCCCGCGTTCAGTCGTAAACCACCTGCGGCGGCTGCGTCGGCATGATCTGCTTCCAGCGCGCCAGCGCGTCGTCGCTGGGCCAGAAGCGGCCCTGGTCGCCGAGGTCGAGCTCGGCGGCGGCGCCCGGGGTGCGCACCTTGACGCGCACGCCCAGGCCCTGCACGGACTCGCCGTGCTCCGTGACGGCCCGCTTCGCCGGCCACTGCTTGACCAGCTCCGTCAGCGGCCCGATGTTGCCGTCGGCCTGCACCGACAGGTAGCGGCCGAAGCGGGCGCGCGAGGCGGCCAGATCCCAGATCTGCGTGACGTTCAGCCGCAGGCCGCCCGTGAAGCGGTCGGGCTGCACCTTGCCCTGCACCACCAGCAGTTCGTCGTCGCGCAGGGCGTCGCGGTTGGCGTCCAGCAGTTCCTCGTTGGCCACCGCCTCGATCGCCTCGGAGCGGTCGTCCACCTTGAAGATGGCGACCCGTCCGCGCTGACCGTTGATGATGCGCAGGTCGCTGACGATGCCGCACAGCACCTGCGGCTCGCGCGAGTCGATCAGGTCGGCGATGCGGCGCTTGCAGAACTTGCGCACCTCGGGCTCGTACTGGTCGAACATGTGGCCCGACAGGTAGAAGCCGATGGCGGTCTTCTCCAGCGTGAGCTTCTCGCGGATGCTCCAGGGCTCGGTGGGCACCAGCGCGGGCTCCTGCGTGGACGCGCCGTGCTCGTCGCCGCCGCCGAAGTCGAACAGGCCGCCCTGCTGCGCGTTGGCCGCCTGCGCGTCGGCCCACTCGAAGGCCAGGCCGACGCTGGCCAGCGTGCTGGCACGGTCGGGGTGCAGCGCATCGAAGGCGCCGGCCTTGACCAGCGCGTCGACCACGCGCTTGTTGACGCGCGAGCGATCGACGCGCTTGGCGAAGTCGAAGATGCTGGTGAACGGGCGCGCCACGTCGCTCTGCTCGGTGCGGCCGTCGCGCGCGGCGACGATCGCCTCGACCGCGCCCTGGCCCGTGCCCTTGACGGCGCCCAGCCCGTAATGGATCAGCTTGTCGCCCGCCCTGCCCGGCGCGGGCTCGAAACGGTGCACGCAGATGTTGACGTCGGGCGGCGTGAACGTGATGCCGAACTGCTTGGCGTCGACCAGCAACACCTTGAGCTTGTCGGTGTCGCCCATTTCGATGGTCATGTTCGCCGCGTAGAACTCGGCGGTGCAGTGGACCTTGAGCCAGCCCGTGTGGTACGCGAGCAGCGAGTACGCGGCGGCGTGCGACTTGTTGAAGCCGTAGCCCGCGAACTTCTCCATCAGGTCGAAGATCTCGTCGGCCTGGGCTTCGCCGATGTTGTTCTTGGCGGCACCCTCGCGGAAGATCTCGCGGTGCTTGGCCATCTCCTCGGCCTTCTTCTTGCCCATCGCGCGGCGCAGCATGTCGGCGCCGCCGAGCGAGTAGCCGCCCAGCACCTGCGCGGTCTGCATCACCTGTTCCTGGTAGACCATGATGCCGTAGGTCTCGGACAGCACTGGCTCGACCAGCGGGTGCGGGTACTCGACCTCCTCCTTGCCGTGCTTGCGCGCGACGAAGGTGGGGATCAGGTCCATCGGGCCCGGGCGGTACAGCGCGTTCAGCGCGATCAGGTCCTCCAGGCGGCTGGGCTTGGCGTCGCGCAGCATGCCCTGCATGCCGCGCGATTCGAACTGGAACACGGCTTCGGTCAGGCCGTCGGAGAACAGGCGGTAGACCTTCGGGTCGTCCAGCGGCAGCGTCTCGTACGAGAAGTTCTCGCGGCCCGGGCGGCGCGCGACGATGAAGTCCTTCGCGAGCTCGAGGATGGTCAGCGTGGCCAGGCCCAGGAAGTCGAACTTGACCAGGCCGATGGCCTCGACGTCGTCCTTGTCGAACTGGCTCACCGCGGACTCGCTGCCGGGCTGCTGGTACAGCGGGCAGAAGTCGGTGATCTTGCCGGGCGCGATCAGCACGCCGCCGGCGTGCATGCCGATGTTGCGGACGATGCCTTCCACGCGGGCCGCCAGCGCCAGCAGCTCCGCGACCTCCTCCTCGGCCTTCTCGCGCTGGTCCAGCTCGGGCGCCTCGGCGCGCGCGTAGATGATGCCGGGATCCGGTTTCTCGGGGATCTTGGCCAGCGTCACCGTCTTGCCGGGCGGCGCGGGGATCAGCTTGGCGATGGAGTCGACGTGGCCGTAGCCCATGCCCAGCACGCGGCCGATGTCGCGCAGCGCCGCCTTGGCCGCCATCGTGCCGAAGGTGGCGATCTGGCTGACGGCGGCGCGGCCGTACTTGTCCTTGACGTACTCGATGACGCGGTCGCGGTTGCCCTGGCAGAAGTCGACGTCGAAGTCGGGCATGGACACCCGCTCCGGGTTCAGGAAGCGCTCGAACAGCAGCTTGTACTGCAGCGGGTCCAGGTCGGTGATCTTGAGCACGTAGGCCACCAGCGAGCCCGCGCCCGAACCCCGCCCCGGGCCCACCGGGCAGCCGTTGCCCTTGGCCCATTTGATGAAGTCCGACACGATCAGGAAGTAGCCGGGGAAGCCCATGTTCAGGATCGTCTTGATCTCGAACTCGAGGCGCTCGATGTACTCCGGACGCTTCGCGTCGCGCGCCGCCGCGTCGGGGTAAAGCAGCGCGAGGCGGTCCTCCAGCCCTTCGAAGCTGAGCTGGCGGAAGTAGTCGTCCATGGGCATGGCCGAGCCGTCGGCCAGGATGGGCGTGGGGAAGTCGGGCAGGTAGTTCTTGCCCATCGCCAGCGTGAGGTTGCAGCGGCGCGCGATCTCCACCGTGTTGGCGACGGCGGACGGGATGTCGGCGAACAGCGCCTCCATCTCGGCCTGGCCCTTGAAGTACTGGTCGCGCGTGAAGCGCTTGGTGCGACGCGGGTTGGCGAGCGTCTCGCCCTCGGCGATGCACACGCGCGCCTCGTGGGCGTCGAAGTCGTCCGGGTCGAGGAACTGCACCGGGTGCGTCGCGACCACCGGCAGCTGCAGCCTGGCGGCCAGCGGCACCGTGGCGCGCACGTGGGGCTCGTGGTTGGGCAGACCGGCACGCTGCAGCTCGAGGTAGAAGCGGCCGGGGAACAGGCGCGCCAGCTCCAGCGCCGCGGCCTCGGCGCGCGCGGGGTCGCCCGCCAGCAGCGCCTGACCGACCGCGCCCTGGTCGGCGCCGGACAGCGCGATCATGCCCTCGCCCAGCTCCTGCAGCCAGTCCCAGCGCACCCAGGCCTGCGCGCGCTGCACGTTCTTTGTCCAGCTGCGGCCCAGCAGTTCGCACAGGTTGAGATAGCCCTGGCGGCTCTGTACCAGCAGCGCCAGCCGCGTGGGCACGCGATCGGCGGCGTCGGGCAGCGGGTCCATCCACACGTCGACGCCGACCACCGGCTTGACGCCCTTGCCGCGGCAGGCCTTGTAGAACTTCACCGCGCCGAACAGGTTGGACAGGTCGGTGATGCCCAGCGCCACCTGCCCGTCGCCCTTGGCCGCCGCGGCAACGTCGTCGATGCGAAGCGTGCCGTCGACGACGGAGAACTCGGTGTGGGTGCGCAGGTGAACGAAAGCCATGCGGCGATTGTAGGGAGCCGGGCTGCGGCCGCCCCGCGCGGAATGCGCACTTTTCGGCCCGGAATCCGTGCTAGGAAACCCGCCCCCGGCGCGCATGATGGACGCAGGTGAAAATACGCCTCCCGCGCACCGAGCGGGTCCCGCCTGCCATGCCGTTCCTGAACATCTCCACCTACCGCTTCGTCGAGCTCGACGGCCTGCCCGCCCTGCGCGACCGCCTCGAGGCCAGCGCCGCCGCGGCCGGCCTCAAGGGCACGCTGCTGCTCGCCCACGAGGGCATCAACCTGTTCATGGCCGGCGAGGAGTCCGCGCTGCGCGGCTGGGTCGCCGGGTCGCTGCGCGCCGAGGCGCCGTTCGCCGGCCTGCCCACCAAGGACAGCTTCAGCGACGCGATGCCGTTCAGGCGCCTGAAGGTGAAGGTCAAGAACGAGCTGATCCGCATGAACCACCCGACGATCAAGCCCCAGGACGGCCGCGCCGCATCGGTCGATCCCGCCACGCTCGCGCGCTGGCTGGCGCAGGGGCGCGACGACGACGGCCGCGAAGTCGCCATGCTCGACACCCGCAACGCCTTCGAGGTCGACGCCGGCACCTTCGCGGGCACGCACGACTGGCGGATCGAGAAGTTCAGCGACTTCCCCGCCGCCTTCGACGCCCACCGCGCCGAGCTGGCGGGCAAGACGGTGGTCAGCTTCTGCACCGGCGGCATCCGCTGCGAGAAGGCCGCCCTGTACATGCGCGAGCGCGGCCTGCCGGACGTGCTGCAGCTCGAGGGCGGCATCCTCGGCTACTTCGCGGCCACCGGCGGCGCGGCGCCGGGCTGGCGCGGGGAGTGCTTCGTGTTCGACGAGCGCCGCACCGTCGACGCCGGCCTGGAGCCGGGCGATCCGCCGCCATGCGAACGCAGCGACGACCAGCGTGCCGTCGCGGAGCCGCGCTGACATGCAGGCGCTCGTCCGCGCCTTCGGCGTGCTGCTGATGCTCACGGCGCTGGCCGTCACGCTCACGCACGCGCCCGACCGCAGCGTCGACAGCCTGGTCACGCGCTGGGCGCCGCCGCCGTCGGACTTCATGTACGTGAAGGGCCAGTTCGTGCATTTCCGCGACGAGGGCCCGAGGAACGATCCCGTGCCGCTGGTGCTGATCCACGGCACCGCGTCCAGCCTGCACACCTGGCAGGGCTGGGTGGGCGACCTGCGCGCCCGCAAGCGCGTCATCACCTTCGACCTGCCCGGCTTCGGCCTCACCGGCCCGTTCGGCGGCCAGTACCCGCGCGACGACTACCGTGCCGACAACCTCGCCCGCTTCACGCTCGACTTCCTGGCCGCGCTGCACGTCCAGCGCTTCGCGATCGGCGGCAACTCGCTGGGCGGCGAGGTGGCGTGGCGCGTGGCGGCGATGGCGCCGTCGCGGGTGGACCGGCTGATCCTCGTCGACGCCACCGGCTACGCGTTCGTGCCCGAGCACGTCCCGGTCGGCTTCCAGCTGGCGCGCGTGCCGGGGCTGAACCGGATCGGCGAGTTCCTGACGCCGCGCTCGGTGGTCGAGGACAGCGTGCGCGACGTCTACGGCGACCCGTCGCGAGTCACCGGCGCGCTGGTCGACCGCTACTTCGAGATGATGACGCGCGAGGGCAACCGCCGCGCGCTCGACCTGCGCATGGAGGTGATCGCCAGCGACCTCGCGCCCGAGCGCATCGGGACGCTCAAGCTGCCGACGCTGATCCTGTGGGGCGCGAAGGATCGCCTGGTGCCGCCCGTCAACGCGCAGCGCTTCCACGCGGACATCGCCGCCAGCCAGCTCGTGATCTTCCCCGGCCTGGGCCACGTGCCGCAGGAAGAGGATGCGCAGCAGAGCGTTGCCCCCGTGCGCGCCTTCCTCGGCCTCGACTCGTCCTCCACCGCCGTTCCCGCCACGGCAGCCGCATCGGAACCCGCATGAGCATCGACCGCCGCTTCGCCCTCACCCCCGAGGCGCTCACGATGATGGACACCATCGCCCGCACCGGCAGCTTCGCGGCCGCGGCGCGCGAGCTCGGCAAGGTGCCGTCCGCCCTCACCTACAGCGTGCGCCAGCTGGAGGACGCGCTCGACGTGTTGCTGTTCGACCGCAGCTCGCGCCAGGCGCGGCTCACGGCCGCCGGCACCGAGCTGCTCAACGAGGGCCGCCGCCTGCTGGCCGAGATGGACGCCGTCGCCAACCGCGTGCATCGCGTCTCCACCGGCTGGGAGACGCAGCTGACCATCGCCGCCGATGCGGTCGTCTCGCGCCAGACGCTGTTCGAGCTGTGCGAGGCGTTCTACGCGCTGCGCCCGCCCGAGCTGCACGACGGCGCCGGCCCCGGCACGCGGCTGCGGCTGCGCACGGAGGTGCTGGCCGGCACCGTGGAGGCGCTGATGCTGGGCTCGGCCGACCTGGCCATCGGCCTGCCCGCCGACACGCTGGCCCCCGCCGGCATCGAGATCCGGCCGCTGGGCGACGCGCCCTTCGTCTACGTGGTCGCGCCGCACCATCCGCTCGCCGGCGCGCAGGAGCCGCTCACCGACGCGGTGATGAAGCAGCATCGCGGCGTGGCCGTCGCCGACTCGGCGCAGCGCATGTCGCCGCTCACCGTCAACCTGCAGCCGGGGCAGGACGTGCTGACCGTCAGCAGCATGCAGGCCAAGCTGGAGGCGCAGATGATGGGCCTGGGCGCCGGCTTCCTGCCCGAGCTGCTGGTGCGTGAGCACGTGGCCGCGGGGCGGCTCGTCGTCAAGCAGGTGGCGCGCCAGCGCATGGTGGCGCCGCTGTCGTACGGCTGGCGCAGCGCCGCGGCGCCGCAGCCGCAGAAGGCGCCGCAGGGGCTGGCGCTGCAGTGGTGGCTGCAGCAGCTCGAAAGCCCGACGACGCGCTCGGCGCTGCTGCTGCGCGGCGGGCCGTGTCCGCCGGCGCAGTGATGAGCACGCCCCGTCCGCTCCGAGGGGCGAAGGAGCCGCGCAGCGCGGAGCATCGCCCCGTGAACGACGCGCTCGGCGCGGCGCGCCCCCGCCGGAAGCCGCGATGAACTACATCGGCCGTTTCGCTCCCTCGCCCACCGGCCTGCTGCACGCCGGCTCGCTGGTGGCCGCGCTCGCCAGCTGGCTGGACGCGCGCGCCCACGGCGGCACGTGGCTGGTGCGCATCGAGAACGTCGACGCCCCGCGCTGCGTGCCCGACGCCGACACCGGCATCCTGGCGCAGCTGGCCGCGCTGGGCATGGTGCCGGACGCGCCGCCCGTCTGGCAGTCGCGCCGCGGCGACCGCTACGAGGCCGCGCTGGCGCAGCTCGAGCGCACGGGCTGGGCCTACCCCTGCGTGTGCTCGCGCTCCGACATCGCCGCCGCCCTCGCCCGCGCGGGCGTCCCGCACGTCGCGCACGGGGAGCGCGTCTACCCCGGCACCTGCCGCCCGACGACGCTGGCGCCCACCGACGTCGAGCCCGCCGTGCCGTTCCGCCGCCCGCCGGCCTGGCGCCTGCGCACCCGGCGGCCCGACGGCCAGGACGTCGTGATCGCCTGGCACGACCGCCTGCTCGGCGACCAGCGCCAGGACGTCACCCAGGCCGTCGGCGACTTCGTGCTCCGGCGCGCGGACGGGCTGTGGGCCTACCAGCTCGCGGTGGTGGTCGACGACGCCGCGCAAGGCGTCACCGACGTCGTGCGCGGCGAGGACCTGGCCGACAACACCGCGCGCCAGATCCACCTGCAGCGCACGCTCGGCCTGCCGACGCCGCGTTACCTGCATACGCCCCTGGTGTATGCCGACGACGGCCAGAAGCTGTCCAAGCAGACCGGCGCGCGACCGCTCGCGCTGCGCAGCGACGTCGACGCCGTCCACGCGCTGCGCCGCGCCGCGCGCGTGCTCGGGCTGCCGGCCGCGCTGCACGACGGCAGCGACCGCTGCGAGACGCCGGCCGGCTGGCTCGCCCGGGCCGTGCCGGCCTGGGCCGACCGGCTGCGCGCGGTCGGTGGCATGATCGCAGCCTCCGCGACGCCCGCGGCGTCATCCGTTCACCCCCACCAGAGCGCAACCGCCATGACCACCACCCCCTCCGGCCTGAAATACGAAGACACCAAGGTCGGCGACGGCCCCGTCGCCACGCCGGGCCAGTCCGTCACCGTGCACTACACGGGCTGGCTGTCCGACCCGTCCGCGCCCAACGGCCGCGGCCAGAAGTTCGACTCCAGCAAGGATCGCGGCCAGCCCTTCGTGTTCGGCCTTGGTCACGGCATGGTCATCAAGGGCTGGGACGAAGGCGTGGCCGGCATGGCCGCCGGCGGCACGCGCGTGCTGACGATCCCGCCCGAGCTCGGCTACGGCGCGCGCGGCGCCGGCGGCGTGATCCCCCCGAACGCCACGCTGGTGTTCGAGGTCGACCTGATCTCCTCGCGCTGAGCACGGCCGGCGCGACGCCCGCGCCGGCAGCCCCCGTCATGCGAGCCGTCGTCGCCCCCCGCGACGGCGGCTCGCGTCGTTTCGGGCCTCGGTGTCGCCCCGGCCGCGACACCCCGGGAAACACCCCATCGGGTAAACGGCTAGTCAGGACTATCGTTTTGTCCGAACCCGCCCGCGGCGCCCGCCGACGGGAAGGCCCTGGCGCCCGGCGCCGGAAAGAAACTCAAAGGAGACCCCATGCGATCGACGCTTGCACTCGGCACGGCCGTCCTCGCGGCCGCCGCCCTGACCGCCTGCGGCGGCGGCAGCCCCGGCGCCACCACCAACAACAGCACCACGCCCGGCACGCTGATCGAGTCGCCGCCGCTGCGCGTCGCGTCGCTGACCGCGACCGACCTGACTGCGCAGCTGAACGCGACCTCGTCCGGCCAGGCGCTGGTCGCGCTGGCCGGCACGCCCACCTGCGGCGTCGACTTCCACTACTTCCACTACCAGACGGTCGGCGGCAAGGGCGAGCAGACCACCGCGTCCGGCGCGATCATGGCACCCACGGGCGGCACCGGCTGCTCGGGCGCGCGGCCCATCCTGGTCTACACGCACGGCACGGCCGTCACCAAGACCTACAACATCGCCAACATCACCGACTCCACGAACGAGGGCTGGCAGGAAGGCGCGATGATCGCCGCGTTCTTCGCGGCGCATGGCTACATCGTCGTGGCGTCAAACTACGCCGGCTACGACTCGTCGCCGCTGACGTACCACCCCTACCTCAACGCCGACCAGCAGTCCAAGGACGTCATCAACGCCCTGGCCGCCGCGCGCACCGCGCTGACCAACGGCCTGCCCTCGGGCGACACCGACAACGGCAAGCTGTTCATCACCGGCTACTCGCAGGGCGGCCACGTGGCGATGGCCACGCACCGCGCGATGGAGGCCGCGGGCATGACGGTGACGGCCGCGGCGCCGATGTCCGGCCCCTACGCCATGCTCGCGTTCGGCGACGCGGCCATCGCGTACAGCTCGCCCGGCCTCGGCGGCACGATCTACTACCCGATGATCGTCAACAGCTACCAGCAGTCGTACGGCAACGTCTATACGTCGACGAGCGACGTCTTCAGCTCGACGTACGCGACGGGCATCGACACGCTGATCCCCGGCCAGTACACCTACACGACGCTCATCAGCTCCGGCAAGCTGCCGCAGTTCGCCGTGTTCAATGTCGCCACGCCCGGCACCGGCTCGGAGCCGAGCAGCGGCAGCCCCCTGCTGGACGCGATCCTGGCGCAGCCGAGCGCGGCCAGCAACCCGATCGGCAACCTCGGCTTCGGCAATCCGTACCTGTTCAACAACTCGCTGCGCATCGCCTACGCTGCGGACGCCGTGACCACCCCCGACGGCTTCATCCCGAGCGCGACGACCCTGCTGCCGCCGACGACGGATCCGACGCTCGGCATCCGCCTCGACCTGAAGAAGAACGACCTGCGCGGCTGGACGCCCAAGGCACCGGTGCTGCTGTGCGGCGGCATGAACGACCCCGAGGTCTTCTACAAGATCAACACGCTGTCCATGAAGGCGCTATGGGCGCAGCAGATCTCGCTGGGCCAGGTCAGCGTGGTGGACATCGACCCGACGTCCAACGGCGATCCGACCAAGTCCGGCCAGATCTTCTCGGCAGTGGGCGCGATCGCCGCGGGCGTCTATGCGTCCGAGCCGACGGCCGGCACCGCGAAGATCAGCGCCGACGTGACGGCCGCCGTCGTGTCGAACGCCGCGTTCTCCGGCTTCTTCAGCACGCCGGGCGTGCCCAACTCGCCGCAGGGCGTGATGGTGCTGGAGGTGGCCAGCGTCGCGTCGCAGGCCATGACGCTGTACCTGGGCGAGGGCGTCACCGACCCGACGACCCTGGCCACGGACGTCGGCAACGCCATCGTGTCCTACTACCACTTCCCGCTCACCCAGACCGCGTGCGAGACCGCCGCGCAAGCCTACTTTGCCCATTTCTGACGAGGAGGCCAGCATGACGCAACGCACCATCTCCAAGACCCTCCGCCTGCTGCCGGCCGCCGTCCTCCTGGCGTGCGCCGGCGCCCACGCCGACGACGCGGCGGCCCCCAACGAGCTGCGCCTGGGCGCCTACTTCGTCCACTACAAGACGACGGCGCACGACCTCAGCGGCCCGTACACGCCCGCGGGCATCAACATCCGCGTCGGCAACGTCACGACGACCTACATCACCTACGTCCGTCACCTCGACGATAACTGGGCCCTCGAGCTGGCCGGCGGCATCCCGCCGACCGCCAAGACCTACGGCAAGGGCCCGGCCACGGTCGGCTCCGTGCCGTTCAACAACCAGGAGGTCGCCACCGCCAAGTGGTTCTCGCCCTCGCTGCTGCTGGACTACCGGTTCCTGACCCCGGCCAGCCCGGTGCGCCCGTTCGTCGGCCTGGGCGTCAACTACACGCGCTTCTACAAGCTCGACTCGACGCCCGCCGGCGACGCGGCCAACGGCGGCCCGACGCGCGTGCGGCTGTCGACCTCCTTCGGGCCGGCGGCCACGGTGGGCGGGTCGTGGCAGGTCACGCGCGAGATCAACGTCATCGCGGCGTTCTCGGCGGCGCGCGTCAACAGCAACTACCGCTCCGACACCGCCGGCGTCATCCGCACGACGTCGATCCGCTTCAACCCGCGCGCCTTCATCCTCGCCGCGGGCTATTCGTTCTAGCGGGAACAAGCGGGATCCGGCCGGGTCGCCGGTGCGCGCCCGGCCGGACCGCCTCTTCGTTGCCGTCAGGCCACGACGTGCGGCGCGCCGGCGCACGCCGGCATGTCGGACCGGCTACACTGACGGCTGGTCGGCAGTTCACCCAGGCGTTGCCGCGCTGGCATCCAGCGTCGCTAAACCTGCCCACGGCAGTCTTTCGGACACCCCCGCCGCGTCACCAAGTTCGGGCCTGACTCACCGCGCGTGAGCTCGATTCCGGCAAGGGCAACCCCCGGCGCCGCATTCCCAGCGGCTTCATCGAGCGCACGCACGACGTGAGGCACTGCCATGACTCGAACCGCCCTGCCGTACTCGGCCCCCGACCTCTCCGCCCTCGCCCGCCTGCTGGAGCGCGCGCTGCTCGACCACCAGGTCACGCACGGCCGCCTGCCCGGCCACGTGGAGATGATGAACCTGCTCGCGCGCGGCGCGGGCCATCGCAACCTGCAGGCGCTGCAGGCCGCCGTCGCGCAGGCGCCGGCCGCCGCGGCAGCGCCGGTAGCCATCGCCGCCGACGCCTGGTTCGACGCCCCCGAGATCGCGGATCCCGCCGTCCAACCCGCGCTCGCCGCGCCGGTGCTGAGCGCGCACGCGAAGAAGGCGCTCGAGCAGTTCGACGCCGCCGGCCGCCTCGAACACTGGCCGCCCAAGCTGTCGGTGCAGCGCCTGGTCATGTGGGTGCTGTGGACGCGCTTCGACGCGCGCCGCGTCTACACCGAGGCCGAGGTCAACAAGATCCTCAAGGGCTGGCACACCTACGGCGACCACGTGACGTTGCGGCGCGAGCTCATCAACCACCGGCTGATGACACGCAAGAGCGATTGCAGCGAGTACCGCAAGCTCGCGCTCGAGCCCGGCGACGAGGCGCGCGCGCTGCTGCAGGCCTTGCGCGCGTCCGCGCGCACGCGGACGCGGCGGCGCACGCAGCGCCCGCCGCACGAGCTGCCACGCGCCGCCCAGGCAGCGCCGGCGGCCTGAGCGCGCGGCAACGCGCCCGCATCGACGCGGCGTCGCGGCATGCCCGCGCCGCCGCGCCTCCCTCATTCGACGAGAAAGCTGAAATGCGTGACCTGACCCAGGGCTCCATCCGGGGCCACCTGATCGCGATGGCGATCCCCATCACCGTGAGCATGCTGGTGCAGACGCTGTACCTCATGGTCGACCTGTACTTCGTGTCCGGCATCGGCAAGGAGGCCGTCGCCGGCGTCGCGGCGGCCGGCAACGTCACCATGCTGGTGATGGCGCTGACGCAGATGCTGGGCGTGGGCACCGTCGCGCTGGTGGCGCAGGCGCTCGGCGCCAAGGACAGTGCACGCGCCAGCCGCGTGTTCCGGCAGTCCCTGCTGCTCGGACTGGCCTGCGTCGCCGCGACCGTCGTGCTGGGCGTCGCCTTCGCGCCCGCCTACATGCGCGGCGTGGCCGCCGACGCGGCCATCGCGCACGCCGGCGTCTCCTTCGTCCTGTGGTCGCTGCCGGGCCTGGCGCTGCAGTTCGTGCTGGCGGTCGTGGGCTCGGTGCTACGCGGCGCCGGCATCGCGAAGCCGGGCATGGTCGTGCAGGTCGCCACGGTAGGGCTCAACATCGTGCTGGCGCCGATCCTCATCGCCGGCTGGGGCACCGGCCACGCGCTGGGCGTCGCGGGCGCGGGACTGGCCACCAGCGTGTCGGTGGCCGCGGGCGTGCTGCTGCTGGCGCGCTACCTGCGCCAGCTCGGCGACGTCGTCGCGCTGCCCGCCGGCCTGCCGCGGCCCGACCGGCAGATCCTGGGCCGCATGCTGCAGGTCGGCCTGCCCGCCGGCGGCGAGTTCATCATCATGGTGCTGCTCAACTCGGCCAACTACTGGCTGATCCGCGGCTTCGGCGCCGACGCCCAGGCCGGCTTCGGCATCGCCGCGCGGGTGATGCAGGCACTGGCGATGCCCTCGATGGCGATCTCGTTCGCGATCCCGGCGATCGCGGGCCAGAACTTCGGTGGACGCCGTCCCGAGCGCGTGACGGAGACGCTCAGGCAGGGCCTCGCGCTGGAGCTGGCGCTGATGGCGCTGGTCGTCGCGCTGTGCCAGCTGGGGGCCCGGGTGCCGGTGGCGTGGTTCACCGCGGATCCGCAGGCCACGGCCGTCGCGGTCACGATCCTGCACGTGGTGTCGTGGAACTTCCTGGGCATCGGCGTCGTGTTCGCCTGCTCGGGCATGTTCCAGGCCATGGGCAACACGCTGCCCGCGCTGGCGAGCTCGGCGACGCGCCTGCTCACCTTCGTGCTGCCCGCGCTGTGGCTCAGCCAGCGCCCGGGCTTCCAGCTGCTGGACGTCTGGCACCTCTCCGTGGCCAGCGTGTTCCTGCAGGCGCTGGTCAGCCTGGCGCTGATACGGCGGCAGATGGGGCTGCGACTCGCGCCGCTGCGGCTGCAGACCGTCGCGGTCGGGGAAGGCTGAGTCGCGGATGCCGCGGGCTTGCTCCACGCAGCCACGTTGCGCCGAGCCGGGTGCGCTGCATCGCGGAGCACGACTGTGCCATGACGCACCATGCCGGCGCTGCGTTGATCGGTGTCAAGCGAGGCGGGGCGTTCGTCCATAGGCTGCAGCCGTGTCCATCACGCCGGGAGACCCCATGCACGCGCTCATCCGCCCCACCGCCTTCGCCCTGCTCGCCGCCCTCGCGGTACTGGCCCACGCCGACAGCCGGGACGACGCCATGCTCAAGCTCGCATCGACGAGCGGCTGCCTCGCCTGCCACCGCGTCGAACCGGGCGCCGCCGGGCCCGACGGCCTGGCGCCCGTCGGTCCGGCGTGGCGCGACGTCGCACGCAAGTACCAGGGCGTGCCCGGCGCCGCCGAATCGCTCACCCGCACGGTGATGGGCGGATCGAACCCGTACGCGAGCCACTGGAAGGGCCAGGTCAGCGGCCTGGCGATGCCGCCCAACGCGGTCGCCATCCGCGAGGCCGACGCCTCCGCGCTCGTGCAATGGATCCTGCAGCTCGCGCCGGCCAGGTAGGCGCATTCCGCGCCGGGTTCAGACGTCGAGCAGCGTCGCCCGGTAGTGCACCAGCTCGTCGATCGACTCCTGGATGTCGGCCAGCGCGGTGTGCTTGCCGGCCTTCTTCAGGCCATCGAGCGCCGACGGCTTCCAGCGCTTGGCGAGCTCCTTGAGCGTGCTGACGTCGAGGTTGCGGTAGTGGAAGAAGGCCTCCAGCGCGGGCATGGTGCGCGCCATGAAGCGGCGATCCTGGCAGATCGAGTTGCCGCACATCGGGCTCTTGCCCTTGGGCACGTACTGGCTCATCCATTCGATCAGCGCGGCCTCGGCGTGGGCCTCGTCCACGCTGGACGCCTTCACGCGCTCGATCAGGCCGCTGCGGCCGTGGGTGTTCTTGTTCCAGTCGTCCATCGCGTCGAGCACGGCGTCGGTCTGGTGGATCGCGAACACGGGGCCCTCGACGCGGATCGTCAGCTGCGGGTCGGTGATGACCACGGCGACCTCGATGATGCGGTCGGTGTCGGGCAGCAGGCCCGTCATCTCCATGTCGACCCAGATCAGGTTGTTCTCGGATTTCTGCAGCGGCGTGTCGGTCATCGGGGCTCCGGGCGGGTCGGTTCGGGGACGGCGCGCCGGCGGCGGCGCGGGTTTGCCGTCATTCTCGCCGACGCGGCGCGTCCGGTCCGTCGCGCGCCGCTTCGTTTCGTCCCGGCCGGATGCGCAACCGTCGCGCGCCGCTGGAGCGCGGCGCGGCAGCCGCCTATCGTGCGGCCATCGCCTCTGCCAAGACCCCGACAGGAAAACAGCCATGCAAGCCGCCAGCCCCCGCCATCCCTGGAAAGCCCTCGCCGTCGTGCTGCTGGTCTTCGCCGCCGTGCACGGCGCGCGCGCCCACGCCGACCTGCGCGACCACGACTTCACGCACGTCCACGTCGTGCATGCCGGCCGCGACTGCGCGCAGGTCGACGTCGACCTCGACGACGACGATCCCGACGACGCGATCTTCGAGGTGTTCGACGACGACGCGCAGTCCTGATTCCGGTCCGTCGCGCGCAGCGCCGTTTCGTCGTACCGATCCGGGCCCTCGTCGGACGGCCGTTGGGCGCGTCCGGCCCGCTGGCTACCGTTGCGTCACCCGATCCAGTCCCACCCCTTCGAGGAGATGCCATGACCCCGTTCCACCTGACGCGTGCCCTCCCGATCGCCCTCGCCGCCGCCGGCCTGACGCTGGCCGCGCACGGCGCGCAGGCCGCCCCGAACGACGACGTCGCGCACGTGCACGTCGTCGGCCGCCTGCCGCTGCGCGACGCCTGCCCGGCCGTCGACACGCGCGACCTCGCCGACGAGCTCGTCGACGCCTGGGAAGCCGCGCCCAAGCCGTCCAGCGTCGAGGTCGACTTCAAGCTGCAGCGCCGGCACGTCTACGACGTCCAGCCCGCCACCGACTTGCCGCGCGTCTACCACCTGATCCGCCACGCGGTGCACGGGCTGAGCTGCGACGGCGGCGACGACAGCACCCACGCGGTGCGCTTCGTCGTGCGCTTCGTCGACGGCGACGCCGGCGCGCGCGTGGCGACGATCACCGAGGCCGACGACGCGGCGGGCCGCTGACCCGGTCGCGCCGCATCGGCGGCGCACGCTCAACCGGCGCCGCAGGTATACGGGTACGCCTTCTGGTATGCGCGGCACTCCTCGGAGTTGTGGTTGGCCGAGCCGCTGCAGCAGCTCTGCTTCATGCACGCGGTCAACGCGGCGCGGCGGTTCGAGGACTGGCCCGCGATGTCCGCCATGCAGCCCTCGGTGATGCGGCCGGCGGGCACGACGGGGCGCAGCTCCTCGATGCCGGCTACCGGGGTGCGGGCGCGCGCTTCCACGTGCCTCGTCGCGAGGCCCACGGCAGGCGACCCGTGCTGCTGGCGTTGCCGCGGCTGCCCCTGGGCCAAGGCCGGCGGCCGCGGGTTCGTCGGCGCCGGGCCCTGCGCCTGCGCGGCGTCCTGCCGTTCGCCCTGCATAGGCGACAGCCAGCGGTGCTCGATCTGCGGCTCGGGCAGGCTGGCGCCGGCGTAGACCGCGCGGATCAGCATGTCGGTGCGCTCGCGCAGCGCGGCATCGTCCTGCGTATCGGCGACGCGCACGTGGCCGCTCGCCGGATCGATCTCCACCCGCGAGGCGATGCCCTCGCCGTCCAGCGCCTTGCGCAGCCGGACGTCCAGCCCGCCGGCGGCCTGCAGCTGCGACTGGCCGCGCAGGGCGTTCGGCGGCGGCGCGGGAACCGGCGCAGGGACGGCGGCCGAGGCCGGCGCCGCGGGGCCGGCGGCCGTGGGCGCCGCGGCGAGGCGGGCCTCGGGCGACATCGGCGGCAGCGGCACCGCGCCGCGCGGCGTCGCTGCCGGCATCGAGCCCGGCACCGCCGCCGCGACGGCCGTCGCGGTCGTCGTCCCGGACCGCGCGGCCGACGCCTGCGCGGGCGCCGACGCGGCCGGCGTCGAGCCCAGCCCCAGCGCGGAAGCGGCCGCGGGCAACGAGGCCATGTCCAGGCCGCTGGGCATCGTCCCGGTGAGCCAGGCCAGGCCAGCGACCGCCGCCGCGAGGCCGCCGAGCATCGCCAGCGCGCGCCACGGGCCGCGCCGGGCCGGCGGCTTCAGCGGACGCTCGCCGAACGGGTGCTCGGACGGCTCGCGCGGACGCGGCGGCGCGGGCGACATCGTCGGCTCCGCGCCGCGTGCGGATCGCGGCCCCGGCCCGGGCGGAACGCGCGGCGCACCGGCGGCGGACGGCGGGCGGGGCGTGCCGGCGGACTCTGGGCGGGGCATGTCGGCAGCCGCCGGCGCGCCGGGCGGCTCGTCCGGGGTGATCGCCGCCGCGATGCGGGCCTCGGTGCGCAGGCGGTCGCGGTCGGCGGTCACGCGCTCGAGTTCCTCGGCCATCTTGGCACGCAGCGCATGCGACTCGGCCGCCAGCGCCTCCGTGTGCCGCAGGCGGTCGCGGATGAGCTGGCGCGCCTCGCGCTCCTTGACGAGCTGGCGTTCCAGCGAATCCGGTGCGCCGGACGGCGCCGGGTCGGCCTCGGGCGCCGCCTCGGCAGGGACATGGCCTTCGATGTCGTGGTTGCTCACTGATGCTCCTCCATCGCGTGACGGTCCACCCTCTTTTGCAGAAAGGGTAGTCCGGCACGACGTGGCCGCGGCGTCGCGCACGGGTCCAGCCGTAACAAGCTGTCAACCTCGCGCCCTTGCGCCCGGCCGATCGCGTCCTCATCTGCAATCGGCTTGCCCGCGACCTTTCGGGGGCTTTTCGACGGTCCGCGCGCGCCCTGCCCTGCGGCCGACCGCCTACACTTCCACTTCATGAATCCCGTCGTCCTGTCCCTGGCGTTCTCGGCCGCGATCCTGGCCTCCCTGTTCGTCAAGCTCTGGCTCGCCACGCGCCAGATGCGCCGCGTGGCCGCGCACCGCGGCGCCGTGCCGGCCGCGTTCGCCGCCACCGTCGCGCTGGAAGCGCACCAGAAGGCCGCCGACTACACGCTGGCCAAGCTGCGCTTGGGCATCGCGAGCGACGCGTTCGGCAGCGCGGTGCTCATTGGTTGGACCTTGCTGGGCGGGCTGGCGTGGCTCAACGGCGTGCTGCTGGACGCGGTTTTGCCGCGCTGGGGCGGCATGGCCTACCAGTTGCTGCTCGTCGGCGGGGTGATGCTCATCGGCGGGCTGCTGGACCTGCCGTTCGACCTCTGGCGCACCTTCCGCCTCGAGGAGCGCTTCGGCTTCAACAAGACCACGCCCGCGCTGTACGCCACCGACCTGGTCAAGTCCACGCTGCTGGGCATCGCCATCGGCGGCCCGCTGCTGGCCCTCGTCCTGTGGATCATGCAGGCCACCGGCGCGCACTGGTGGATCTGGGCCTGGGTGGCGCTGACGGTGTTCCAGCTGCTCTCGATGGTGATCTACCCGACGCTGATCGCGCCGCTGTTCAACAAGTTCGAGCCGCTGAGCGACGACGCGCTGGTCGCGCGCGTGCAGTCGCTGATGCAGCGCTGCGGCTTTCGCGCCAAGGGCTTCTTCGTGATGGACGGCAGCCGGCGCTCGGCCCATGCCAACGCGTACTTCACGGGCTTCGGCGCGGCCAAGCGCGTGGTCTTCTTCGACACGCTGCTCAAGCGCCTGAACGGCGACGAGGTCGAAGCCGTGCTGGCCCACGAGCTCGGCCACTTCGCGCACCGCCACATCGCCAAGCGCGTCGTGCTGATGCTCGCGTTCAGCCTGGCCGGCTTCGCGCTGCTGGGCTGGCTCGCCACCCAGCCGGGCTTCTACGCCGGGCTGGGCGTGCCGCCCAACATGCTGGCCAGCAACGACGCGCTGGCGCTGCTGCTGTTCACCATGGGGCTGCCGCCGTTCATGTTCTTCGTGTCGCCGGTCTTCGCGAGCCTGTCGCGCCGCGACGAATACCAGGCCGACGCCTACGCCCGCAGCAAGGCCGACGCCGCCGACCTGGTGCGCGCGCTGCTCAAGCTGTACGAGGACAACGCCTCCACGCTGACGCCCGATCCGCTGTACGTCGGCTTCTACTACTCGCACCCGCCGGCGTCGTCGCGCATCGCCGCGCTGGGGCTTGCCGACGTGCCGCTCGCCGGAGCGCCGGCTTGAGCGCACGCCCGCCCCGCGGCGCGCCGTCGTCCGACCTGGCCGTGGCGCGGGTCGTCGGCGTGCACGGCCGCCACTCGGTGATCGAGACGCCCGGCGGCCGCCGCCTGCTGGCGCACGGCCGCGGCAAGAAGAGCGAGACGGTGGTCGGCGACAACGTGCGCTGGCAGGTGTCGGGCGACGAGGGCGTCATCGAGTCGGTCGAGCCGCGCACCAGCCTGCTCAAGCGCCAGGACGAGTGGCGCAGCAAGAACTTCGCCGCCAACATCGACCTGCTGCTGGTGATGGTCGCCACCGATCCGCCCTACAGCGAATCGCAGCTGGCGCGCGCGCTCGTCGCGGCCGAGGACGGCCGCATCGACGCGAAGATCGTGCTGAACAAGATCGACCTGCCCGAAGCCGCCGCCGCGCGCGAGCGCCTGGCGCCGTACCGCGCGATGGGCTACGACGTGCTGGAGGTCGCGGTCAAGGCCGACCCCGCCGGCACGAAGGCGCTGCTGCAGCCGCTGCTCGAAGGCAAGACCACGCTGGTGCTGGGCCCCAGCGGCATGGGCAAGAGCACGCTGGTGAACCTGCTGGTGCCGCACGCCGACGCGCAGGTGGGCGAGATCTCGAAAGCGCTGAAGTCCGGCAAACACACCACCACCACCACCACCTGGTACTGGCTGGACGACGCGCACCGCAGCGCGCTGATCGACTCGCCCGGCTTCCAGGAGTTCGGCATCCACCACATCGAGGCGCCGCGCCTGGCCTCGCTGATGCGCGACTACGCCATGTACTTCGGCGACTGCAAGTTCGCCAACTGCACGCACCGCCACGAGCCCTCCTGCGGCGTGCGCGCCGCCATCGCCCGCGGCGACATCGCGCCGACGCGCGAGCGCATCTACGAGGAGCTGATGGACGAACTCGAGCGCGCCGCGTCGCGGCATTGAGGCCGGCAGGAGGGATCCAGCGGCGGCGGGCACGCGCCGCGAGCGACGCCTGACGCCGCCTAGCGCCAGCGCGGCACGATGCCGCCCGTGCGACGCATGTAGCCGCGGTACTCGTCGCCGAACTGCTCGATCATCATCGCCTCCTCCTTCGGCAGCCGCAGCGCCACCAGCAAGGCCGTGCTCGCCAGTCCGGCGAAGCCGGCGATCCAGTTGGCCACCAGCAGCGCCTGGCCGACGCCCAGCACGAAGAACGACAGGTACATCGGATGGCGCACCCGGCGGTAGACGCCGCGCGTGACGAGCCGGTGGTCGGCGTTGAGCTCCAGCGTCACCGACCAGCTCTCGCCGAGGTCGGCGTGCGACCGCCAGAACAGCCACAGGCCGCAGGCCATCGCGACGACGCCGGCGACCGTGCAGGCCACGGGCTGCGCGCGGCCGGCGAAGGACAGCAGGGGTTGCGTCACGACGGTGCACGGCAGCACGACCTGTCCCGTGCCGACCAGAACGATCAGCAGCCGGTCGCGCAGGTCGGCCCTGCTGACCGCCTTCGCGCGTCGCACCCGGTGCGCGAACACGCCCCGGATCGCGAGGTAGGCGGCCGTGAAGGCCAGGAACAGCATAGCCGCGAGCGCGGGAGGCAGCGGGTGCACGGCGCCTCCGCGTCGCCCGTCACGGCAGCAGGTTCGCCAGCTTCAGCAGCGCCACCAGCAGCATCCACAGCACCACCGAGCGCCACACCAGGCCGACGACGATGCCCAGGTGCCCCAGCTGCGGCGGCATGCCCTGCGTCGTGCTGCCCTCGGATTCCGCGGCCGACGCGGCCTCGCCGCTGGTGAAGGTCTTGGAGCGGTCGGGCGTCACGCCCGGCGGCGTCGCGCCGCCCAGCTGCACGCCGACCGCGCCCGCCGCGGCGGCCAGGATGATGCCCTCGTTGGCGTGCTTCCACAGGCCGGCGTCGCGCTTCCAGCCGTCGATCGCGTCCTGGAAGTTGCCGACGACGGCGAAGCCGAACGCGGTCAGGCGCGCGGGGATGTGGTCGATCAGGCTGAACAGGCGCTGCGACAGCGCCATCAGGTTCTCGTTGATCGGCGTGTCCAGCGACTTGCTGCGGAACGCCCAGTAGCGCGACGCGAACTCCGCCATCCGGTACAGCACCGCGCCGGCCGGGCCCAGGCCCAGCGTCGAGAACACGATGAAGCAGAAGAACACGCCGAACACGTGGCGGTGCGCGGCCAGCAGCGAGTGCTCGATCATGTGGCGCAGCAGCTCGGTGCGCGGCAACTCGGAGGCGTCGAGGTGGCGCCACTCGGCCAGCAGGCGGCGCGCCTCGGGCTCGTCGCCGCTCTCGAGCGCGGTGCGGATGTCGGTGAAGTAGTGGCTGAACTGGCGGAAGCCCAGCGTGAGGTACAGGATCGCGATGTCGAAGACCAGCGCGGCGATCGTGTTGTAGTGGGCGATCGCGATGTAGACCAGCGCGGCCGCCGCCGCCGGCGCGATGACGGTGACGAGCCACACGATCTTGGCGTGCTGCGGCTTGCCCGCGTCGAAGTTGCGGCCCGTCCAGCCCACCCACGAGGCCAGCGAGTAGTGCACCACGTTGTTGCGCGGCAGCGGCTTGATCTGCTCGAGCAGCAAGGCGAAGAGGACGGCGATGAAACTCATTGCCTCGAATGATAGCCGCAGCCCGGCTGCGGCCGAGTCGCGCGGCGGCGCGCGGCCGCCGTTCAGCGCGCCAGGAAGCGGTAGAGGTTGCGCAGCATCGCGGCCGTCGCGCCCCACACGAAATACGGCTCGCCGCGCGGGTCCTCGCCCCAGGGCATCGAGATGAACTGGCGCGCGAGGCCGTCCACCTCGACGGCATGGCGGCGGTGGTGCGCCGGATCCATCAGGAACGCCAGCGGCACCTCGAACACCTCGGCGACCTCGAACGGATCGAGCGCCAGCGCGCGCGGCGGATCCAGCAGCCCGACCACCGGCGTGACCTCGTAGGCCGTCACCGTGGTGTAGGTCGGCAGCCGGCCGATCACCTCGACCTCGTCGGCGAAGAGGCCCACCTCCTCGCGCGCCTCGCGCAAGGCGGTAGCGACGGCGTCCGCGTCTTCAGGGTCGGTGCGGCCGCCGGGAAAGCTCACCTGGCCGGCGTGGTCGTTGAGGTGGTCGGTGCGGCGGGTCAGCAGCACGGTCAGCCCCTGCGGACGCCGCACCAGCGGCACCAGCACGGCGGCGGGACGCAGCGTGCGGCCGGCCAGGCGCTGGCCGTCGCCGCTGAACTCGGGCGTCCAGGGCGCGTCGTCCTCGGCGCCGTCGGCCGGGGTGCGCGCGAGCACGCCCAGCGTCGGCGCGAAGCGGGTGCGCACGGCCTCGGGCGTGAGGCGCTCGGGCGCGACCGCGGGCAGGTGCGTGTCGCTGCCGATGACCGGCGCGAGGCGCGGCTCGCGGATCAGCGGACGCGAAGGCGGACGGGACGGCGGCTCGGGCGTGGGCATGCGGTGATTGTCGAAAGAGACCGTGACGATTGTCCGGCCTGCGCGGGCGCCGCGCACGGCCGCGCGGCGATCACCCCGCACGCCCGATGCAGAAACGAAAAAGCCCGGCAAGGCCGGGCTTCGTCGCGGGAGTGGCGGGCCTTCAGGCCAGCTTTTCCTTGATGCGCGCCGACTTGCCCGAGCGATCGCGCAGGTAGTACAGCTTGGCGCGGCGGACGTCGCCGCGGCGCTTGACTTCGATCGAGGCGATCAGCGGGCTGTACAGCTGGAACGTGCGTTCCACGCCTTCGCCGCTGGAGATCTTGCGAACGATGAAAGCCGAGTTCAGGCCGCGGTTGCGACGGGCGATCACGACGCCTTCGTACGCCTGGACGCGCTTGCGCGTGCCTTCGACGACGTTGACGTTGACGATGACCGTGTCACCGGGGGCGAAAGCGGGAATGTTCTTGCCCAGGCGGGCAATCTCTTCCTGCTCGAGGGTAGCGATCAGATCCATTTGGAACCTTCGAAACGTCCGTTCTTGCCGGCGCACTATTGCTTGGAGTGCAGCACTGGAGTCCATCCAGGCGAGAGGGACCGGCGGATTAACAGTCCGGTGCTCTCAGCTGCTTCTGCCCGGCAGAGGAACAGAGCCAAAAATTATAGCGCACCCGGATCCAGGTTGGCCAGGAACTTCTCGTCGGCCTTCGTCAGCCGGCCGGCCGCCCGGGCGGCGGCGATCAGGTCGGGGCGGCGGCGGGCGGTCAGGGCGAGCGACTGCTCGCGGCGCCAGCGCGCGATGTCCTTGTGGTGGCCCGACAGCAGCACCGGCGGCACCGGCAGCTCGCCCTCGGGCGTGGCCAGGATCTCGGGGCGGCTGTAGTGCGGGCAGTCCAGCAGGCCCTGCTCGAAGCTGTCCTGCAGGTGCGACTGCTCGTCGCCCAGCACGCCCGGCATCAGGCGGGCGACGGCATCCAGCAGCGTCAGCGCCGGGATCTCGCCGCCCGACAGCACGAAGTCGCCCAGGCTCAGCTCGACGTCGACATGGCGGTCGACGACGCGCTGGTCGATGCCCTCGTAGCGGCCGCACAGCAGCGTCGCGCCGGGGCCGCCGGCCCACTCGCGCACCAGCGCCTGGTCGATGCGGCGCCCCGTGGGCGTGAACAGCACGACCGGCCCGGCGAGCGCGCCCGCCTCCGCGCGCGCGCTCGCGACGGCCGCCAGCGCACGCTCCAGCGGCTCGGCCAGCATGACCATGCCGGGGCCGCCGCCGAACGGGCGGTCGTCGACGCGGCGGTAGGTTCCCTCGGCGTGGTCACGCAGGTTCCACAGCTTCACGTCGACCTGGCCCGACTCGTAGGCGCGGCGCGTGATGCCCTGCGTCAGGAAGGGCGCGAACAGGTCGGGGAACAGCGTGACGACGTCGAAGCGCATGCGGGCTCCGGGAACCGGCGCGACGCGGTCAGAAGTCGAGGCCCCAGTCCACCAGGATGCGGCGGCCGGGCATGTCGACCGAGTCGACGTAGGCTTCGACGAAGGGGATCAGGCGCTCGTCGGCGGCCGGGTCGGCCGGCCGGACGCGCAGCACACAGTGCGGGCCGGTGTCGATCAGGCCGACGACCTCGCCGAGCGCGGCCTGCTCGCGGTTGACCACGGCCAGGCCGATCAGGTCGACCCAGTAGAACTCGCCGTCGTCGGTCTTGGGGAAGGTGGCGCGCGAGACGAACACGCGCACGCCCTTCATCGCCTCGGCGGCGTCGCGGTCGGGGATCTCGGGCGCGGTGCAGACGATCGCGTCGCCCTGGTCGCGCACGCCCTTGACGTGCAGCGCGACGGGCAGCGGCGCGGCGAGCGCGGCCTTCTGGGCGGGGGTCTTGGCGACGGCGGACCTGAGCACGTTGGCCGGGGCGGCGGCCGCGGACGGCTTCGCACTCTCGGCCGGCTTCAGGAACCAGCGCTTCGCGGAAATCAGGGCCTGGGGGTCGGCGGCGAAGGGCAGCACCTTGATGCCGCCCTTGATGCCCCAGGCGCCGAGGACGCGACCGACTTCGATCGCATCTTCGGGCCAGGAAAGGTCTTCTTGCGGAGCGGCTGCGGTCATTGCGAGACGACGCGGTCAGCCGCGCAGCGAAGAAGACAAGCCGTCATCAGGCGGCGACGGGGGCGCCGGCGACCTTCTTGGCGGCGGTGTCGAGCAGGCGCTGGACGGTCGGCGAAGCTTGCGCGCCGACACCCTTCCAGTACGTGACGCGATCGAACGCGACGCGCAGCGGCTCTTCCTGGCCGGCGGCCATCGGGTTGTAGAAGCCCACGCGCTCGAGGTAGCGACCGTCGCGGCGCTCGCGCGAGTCGGCGACGACGATGTTGTAGAACGGGCGCTTCTTGGCGCCGCCGCGGGCAAGTCGAATGACGACCATGATGAATTCCTGAATGTTTGGTGTGTTTTGCCGCGCCAGGGAGACACGCAAGGGCAGGCCAAACGTTGTTGCCTTTGCCGGCCTGGGCCGGCATCGACGCTACGATCCGACGCCGTTAGATACGCCGGTGCATCGCTTCCCCGCCTGGGACGGGAACGGAGCCGGGGCGCCAGCCCCCGCGGAGGGTCAGTCCGCAAGCTCCCGGCAAGGCACCAGCCAACGCCGAAAACCCAGCATTATAAACTGATCGCCATGGATATTGACAACCCGCCCACCCTGCTGCTGCGCGACAGCACGCCCGCCGACGTCGCCGCCTGCGCCGCGATCTACCGCGAGGCCGTACGCAACGGCACCGGCACCTTCGAGCTGGACGAACCCGACGACGCCGAGATGGGCAAGCGCCGCGACGCGATCCTGGCCCAGGGCCTGCCCTGGCTGGTGGCCGAACGCGGCGGCCGGGTACTGGGCTACGCCTACGCCAACCAGTTCCGGCCGCGCCGCGCCTACCGCTTCTGCGTCGAGGACTCGATCTACCTGGATCCCGCCGCGCGCGGCCAGGGCGTCGGCAAGCTGCTGCTGGCCGAGCTGATCGCCCGCTGCGAGCGCCTGGGCATCCGGCAGATGCTGGCGGTGATCGGCGACGCCGGCAACAAGGGCTCGATCTCGGTGCACAAGTCCTGCGGCTTCGAGCACAGCGGCGTCTTCGAGGCCGCCGGCTGGAAGTTCGAGCGCTGGCTGGACGTCGTCATGATGCAGCGCCGCCTGGGCGCCGGGGCCGGCGGCGCGCCGGTCGAGCGCGAGGCCCTGCGGTGAGCGCGTCGCAGGCGACGGCCGCCGCCCCGGCCCTGCGCGACCCGGCCAAAGTGCCGTCCAAGTCGCTGGCCACCTGGATCGCCGTCCTCGGCGGCGGCCTGGGCCTGCACCACTTCTACCTGCGCGGCTGGCGCAACGCCTGGGGCTGGCTGTACCCGATCCCGACGCTGGTCGGCCTGGCGGGCGTCGTGCGCATGCGCAACCTCGGCGTCGACGACCACCTGTCGTGGGCGCTGATCCCGTGGCTGGGGCTGACGATCTCGGTGGGCATGCTGTGCGCCATCGTCATCGGCCTGACCACCGACGCGAAGTGGGCGCGCCTGTACGCCGGCGACCCGACGCAACCCGTCGTGCAGGCCACCCACGAGGAGGACGAGGACTCGCCGCCCCCCGGCATGGTGCGCACCGGCTGGACGCCGGTGCTGGGCGTCGTGCTCGCGCTGATGATCGGCGGCGGCGTGCTGATGGGCACGATCGCGTTCGTCGTCGAGCGCCTCTTCTACGTGCGCTGACCCGCCGTCCGGCCGCGGGAATATCCGCGCGGCTCGCCCGATCTGACATGCAAGGCCATGCGGCCGAATGTCGACCAGGAGTGAGCCATGACCGAACGATCGCCCTGCATCTCGCGCCGCGGCGCGCTGCGCCGCACCGCCGCCCTCGGGCTGGGCGCGACCGTCGTGTGGATGACGGCGCTGCCGGCGTCCGCGCAGGCGAAGCTGGCCAAGGACGCGGTGAAGTACGTCGACCGCAACGACGCGCCGGGCAAGGACTGCGACGACTGCATGCACTACATCGCGCCCGCCACGCCGCGCGATGCCGCCACCTGCCGTCTCGTCGACGGCGCCATCAGCCCGCACGGCCACTGCATCGCCTTCACGCCGAAAGGCTGAGCCGGGCAGCCGCTGGAGCGTCCCCCCTAAATTCCATGTTGCACTGCAGCATGAATGGAATACAATTGCTGCACCGCAACATTCAACCGGAGACCTTCATGACCACCGCTTTCGCTTTCCCGTCCTTCCCCGGCGCCGAAAAGTTCGCTCCTGAAGCGATCCAGGCCGAGCTGCGCCCCGTCATCGAGCAGGCGCAAGCCTGGGCCGACCTCGGCAAGAAGCACTTCGACGAAGCCCGCGCCGCCACCGAAGCCGCGCTGAAGTCGTTCACCGGCGTGAAGGATCCGCAGGCCGCCATCGACGTCCTGAAGGCCAACGCGCAACAAGGCCTGGCGCTGGCCGGCGAACAGCTGCGCGCCTCCGCCGAGCTGGGCGTCTCGCAGTTCCACGCCGCCGTCGACGCGACCACCGCCAAGCTGCCGCAGGCCGACGCCTTCGCGCCGATCGCCAAGGGCCTGAAGGCCGGCGTTGACGCCGCGCACAACTCGCTGACCAGCGCCCTCGAGCAGGTCGCCCCGGTCGCCGCGAAGAAGACCACGCGCCGCGGCTGATCGCCCGCCCGCCTCGCTCGCGCCCGCGAGCGAAGAAGCGCCCTCCCCGCTCCGGCGGCGAGGGCGTTTTTTTGGTTCATCGCCGATCTCCGGGGCGTCGGGTTGATGCTCTCGAGCGCAGCGCTGGCCTCGCGTGCCTGCGGCGCCGGCGCTTCGCCGTGGGGCGGCGAAGCGCTTGGCCAGTGGCTGGCGCTCGGAGATCGCGCGTCGCGGGGCGGCGGGGGTTGCCGTCTCGCTCATGCGTCCGCGGTCGGCTGCGGCCTGCGGCCTTCGCGCGACTGCGCTGCGGTGCTCGGCGCCCAGGG